>UPTG01000016.1_pt1 | contig 197276 bp, 166 predicted proteins | sample 2160121 | NCBI WGS metagenome assembly UPTG01 (sample SAMN06266255, study PRJEB28933) | marine metagenome | isolation source: Columbia River Estuary | place: USA:Columbia River Estuary, USA | collected 2014-07-27 | reverse complement strand
CCTGGGGCTGGAGAAGGTCCCAAGGGTTGGGCTGTTCGCCCATTAAAGTGGCACGCGAGCTGGGTTCAGAACGTCGCGAGACAGTTCGGTCTCTATCTGCTGTGGGCGTTGGAAATTTGAGAGGAGCTGACTTTAGTACGAGAGGACCGAGTTGGACAGCCCTCTAGTGTACCTGTTGTTTCGCCAGAAGCATTGCAGGGTAGCTACGGCTGGTTGGGATAAGCACTGAAAGCATATAAGTGCGAAGCCCACCTCAAGATGAGATTTCCCTTAAGGGTCGTTCGAGATGAGGACGTTGATAGGCTTCAGGTGTAAAGGCAGTAATGTCATAGCCGAGAAGTACTAATTACCCGTGGCTTTCTAAGACGAAAACTTTATATGTTCATATACCAATGTGTTAACGCATTTAAACTTATTTAAAGTTTATGGTGGTTATCGCAGTGTGGATCACCTCTTCCCATTCCGAACAGAGAAGTTAAGCACATTAGCGCCGATGGTACTGGGTTTCCGGGAGAGTAGGTCGCCGCCATTTTTCAGACCCAATCTAGTTTTACTAGGTTGGGTTTTTTTATGCGCTAAAGTTTGGCTTTAAGCGTTATTGAACCATTATTGATTAAGTTTACGCCTGTATGAGGCCCTTCTTATTGACATCTATATTCTTATTTCTTTCGCTTTGCGTTTTAGGGCAAACCGATACAAGTGCTTATAGTGACTTAAGCAATGTTCTTGATACATCTGTAAGTGAGTATCAAGAACAGGATTCCACAGATCTTGAATTACATACCTTCAGAAACGGGGGTTTTAGAACAGTGGACTATAAACAGGGTTATTACGTAAGTTTTGATAATGAGCCAGTAGATAGTCTTTCGCTTCTAATGAATGACAAGGCCGAATCTGAAATTTGGAGGACTAACCCTTGGGAGTGGACGTTACGAGAAAATTCAGCCATAGGAGGTTTACAGTACGATGCACTAAATCCGTACCTATCTCCAGCACTAGACGGTTGGCATCAGTTTTCAAGATCTTACCTAAAGATGCCTAATTATCACAGTGCGAGTTCACCTAGAACCGACTTGACCATACTCACGGGTATTGGTGGAGGTCAGCTCTTTGGTTTAAAGACCATGTCTCCTGTAGATTCTGCGAAACAGCTATGGGTCGATTATTTGCGCTCGAATGCTCTGGGATTATACCGTAATGAAGGAACTGACGGACACGAGCTTAATATCAAAATGCGGCAGGACGGCGTTTACAAGGACGGTGAACGAACCTTACCGTTACATGGTTTTGAATTTAGTTTCTTTAATGCAAGGAGTGGTCAGCATGGAGGGCTCGATTCTCCTGATTTCTTTGAAAGTAATGTGCCTACATTACGAAGAAACTTTAGCGTAGCGAACAACCGTGGTGAATTGTATGAAGAACGTTTGTGTTTCATGTACTATCGTCATCTAAAGGACATCACTTTAAAAGCGCAGTTTAAGAGTGAGGCTTGGGCAGTTCAAAATGATTTGCAACAGACAGAATATTTCTGGGACAGCACGACTGTCGAACCAGAATTAGATAGTAGATCGCTTTACTACAATGATTCTTTACGACTGACCAGTGCAGAGGTCGTTCTGCACCACGAAAATATTTTAGGAGTATTGTCAGCTATCAGAGCGTACTACGCTCTACAAGCCCATGCCGGGATAGAGAACTTAGTTAGTAATTCAGTAGGCTGGGATGCCTTTAGAACGGATAGCAGCACGGCTACAGAGGCTTTTAATAACAGGATTCAGCCTTATGTTAGAGCTCAAGGAACTTTAGCTCTACATCGCGATGACGTAATTTCTTTTAGAGGAACTTATGCGGTACATCTTTTGGGTTTCAATGCCGGTGGTTATGATCTGCGCAATACAGTTACTATAACGAAGCTCCCTGGTGATTTTTCTGTTGGAGTTAATCTCCTTTACCAACCACAGATGTACCGATTCGAGCAGCTTTACGGGTATTCGTATGATTTTAGGGATATCGAGGTTTCTTACTTTAAGAATGAGGCTAGGTTAGATTGGAAGCAAGGAGTGCGTTGGAAAAAGGAGTTACTTCTTTACGGTGCACAGATAAGAGGTATGCGTTACCTCGAATCCTTTGATGAATTAGCGACTTGGGACGGCACCTATTCTAGAGCACAAGTAGGAATAACAAGTGATAGGAAAGGCTTGAACGTTAGTGTTCAAGGATATGGCGCTTACAAATCTTCGTATGGAGGATTTGCTACACCGAATTGGGGTGGTTGTACAGAGGTGAATTATAAAACGAGTATCGGTACAAGGTTTGAGTTGAAGGCGGGAGTTAATGTGAGTATTGAGGACGCTTTCTATACGCCAACGTATTTGGTAGGTGTGCCTATTTGGGCCATGCAAACCGATCATTTGGCCGGGAGTTATCCTTGGGCAACCGCCTTTTTTGAAGCACGAATAGCAAATTTTATAGCCGGAGTACGTGTCGTAAATGCCCTAGAGGGATTAACAGATTACAATTACTATGCTTTCGGTGCAACACCGAGGACAGACCGATGGGTGCAGCTGAGTGCCCGCTGGACCTTGTTTAACTAGGTCTTCTGTGGCGGTTTCTTCGCGGCAGGGAAAAGAATATTATTCAGAATTAATCTGTATCCCGGACTATTTGGGTGGTTGTTCAGATCTGTAGGGGGATCACCTACTCTGTGTTGGTAATCCTCTGGGTCGTGTCCGCCGTAAAAGGTCCAATAACCTTTCCCCTGAGTACCGTGGATGTAGCGCACCGCACCATCGACTGTATTGGTTCCTAATATGGTAGTGGTTGGTTTTAATGTTGTGGGTGCAAATGCTGTGGTTTGTCCATAGAATCCACGCACCAAATCCGTGTGGTTTTGAACCAGGATGGTTGGTACAACGTCATATTTAGCGCTGAAATCAAAGAGCTCAAAGTAGTCCTTGTCCTCTTTCATAGAGCGTACACGGCGGTCCGTAATGTCGATGTTCGAATATTCGTAGCGCAGTGGATTAGTTTCTAAGGTAAAATTCTCAAAGGCAAAGCAAGGGGTATAGTCCAATCGGTAAGCTGCACCGGGCGCCATAGGGTCACCATCAAACATGCTTTCGCAAATGTCTGTGTTTTGGGCCGCGAGAGCGATGTCATAGGAGTCTGTTGCACTGCACATGGCGAAAAGGAAGCCGCCATTGTCAACGAAGGTGGATATCGTTTTAGCGACGGCGCCTTTTTGTTGAGAAACTTTGGCATAACCCATCTCTCTGGCCGCCGCCTCAAAAGAGGCCTTCTGATTGATGTACCACGCTGCATCTCGATACGAGCCATAGAATTTACCGTATTGTCCAGTAAAGTCTTCGTGATGCAAGTGAAGCCATTGGTAGTCGCCTAGGCTGCCGTCAAGGATTTCGGTATCATAAATTGTAGTAAACGGGATGTCCGCATATTCCAAGACCATAGTAACGGCATCGTCCCAAGGTTGCGCACCGTCTGGTGAATAGACAGCAATCTTTGGAATGCGTTGAAGCGCAACAGTGTTTGTGTTTTGTGCGGGACTTGCTAGATCCGCCATGAGTTGGACAAGCTGCACAGTTGTGCGGGATTCATAAGAGACACCACGAAGAAGCGCTTGTTGTATGAGTTTCGAATCGGCATCTAAAATAGCAAAGGAACCGCCACGGAAATTTAAGAGCCAGTGACAATCGTATCCTTCTTCTATGGCGTTATAAAGCAAGCCATAGGCTTTGAGGTGATCGCGTTGATGAGTCTCGTCCATGGGGATAAGGACTTGAGCGGACAAGGATGGAGTAGATAATGAGAGCACAAACACGAATGCGCTCAAGAGATAAGTGTGCGTTTTTTGGCTAGCGCACATGGTTTAGAAAGGCACGTCACCGCCCTCCAGACCTGGTGTGGGGAGATTAGTATAACCACCAGTATCGTCGGAGTTAAACCCGGCTGAACCGTATCCTGGACCGTTGTTCATTTTGCTTTCCATAGTAATGGTATCGCCTTGATCAAGATCAGAGAATTTTGCTAATTCAGCAATAAAGCGGAGGCGCACGTCATCAAGGGAGCCGTTTCTGTGCTTTGCAATGATAATTTCCGCTTGTCCCATGGAAGAGGCACCGTCCTCCCATTCCTCGATCTGGTAGTATTCCGGACGGTAAATGAAGCTAACAATATCTGCATCCTGTTCAATCGCACCAGATTCACGCAGATCTGAGAGTTGCGGACGTTTGGAAGTTGAACGGGTTTCAACAGCCCTTGAAAGCTGTGAAAGAGCGATCACCGGTACATTTAGTTCTTTCGCAACGGATTTGAGCGAGCGAGAGATGGTTGAGATTTCCTGCTCACGATTACCCTGTGCTTTTGAACCTCCGACGGTCATAAGCTGAAGGTAATCGATGATGATTAAATCTAGGCCACCTTGCGTCGAGTGTAGACGACGTACTTTAGCGCGAAGGTCAAAAACGCTCAATGCGGGGGTGTCATCGATGAAGAGCTTTGCATTTTCAAGATCCTTAACACCAGAGGTTAATTGGTTCCACTCACCGTCGGTAAGGTCGCCTTTACGCAGTTTTTCTGAGTTGATGCCCGTTTCGGAAGAAATGATACGAGTGATCAATTGGACCGAGGACATCTCAAGTGAAAATACGGCAACCTTTTTCTGGTGGTCAATAGCCATATTGCGAGCCATAGAAAGAACAAAGGCCGTTTTTCCCATACCTGGACGAGCAGCAAGAATGATAAGATCAGAAGGTTGCCATCCTGAAGTAACTCTATCCAATGCTGCAAAACCCGAAGGGACCCCAGAGAGGCCTTCTTGCTTAGAAATGGTTTCAATTCGATCTAATGCTTGACGAATCAAATCTTCAGCACTTTCGTAATTCCGTTTTAGGTTTCCTTGTGCAACTTCGAACAGCTTTTGTTCGGAGGTATCTAGGAGCTCAAGTACGTCGGTAGTTTCGTCAAAGGCACTCTCAATGATCTCACTGGAAATGCGGACCAATTCTCTTTGAATATGCTTTTGTAAGACGATGCGGGAGTGGTACTCAATGTGCGCGCCCGAGCTAACTTTTTGACTTAATTGGGCCAGATAGCGCTCTCCTCCAGCCTGTTTCATTAAACCTTCTTTTCGCAATTCCGCCGCAACAGTAAGTATATCGACAGGTTGGTTATCTCCAAAAAGATTACCAATGGCTTTGTAGATGAGCTGGTGTTGCTCCTTGTAAAATGCTTCTGGGTGAAGGATATCAATGACCCGTGAGAGGGCATTTTTATCGATCAGAAGCGCACCCAATACTGCTTCTTCCAAATCTAAGGCTTGCGGAGGTACGCGTCCTCCTGCCGTAAGATTGGTCGTTTTCCCGGAAGGTCTTCCAGGTGCACCAGCATTATTGTTATTGGGTTGTTCAGCCACGGTGGGTTTTATTCAGCAAAGACTCCCATGCTAAAGAATTTCTCCATACGAGCTTCTACACGCTCTTGTGGATCCATCTTTAAAAGGGCTTTGGTATGTTTAGTAATTTCTCTTTTCACAATTTCAAACATGGCGTCTGGGTTGGCATGTGCACCACCCAGCGGCTCTTTAATGATACCGTCTATGAGACCGTTCTTTTTCATGTCTTTAGCGGTGAGTTTCAGTGCGTCGGCAGCCGTTTCCTTGTAATCCCATGTACGCCATAAAATAGACGAACAACTCTCGGGAGAGATTACACTGTACCAGGTGTTTTCGAGCATTAAAACTTTATCTCCTACGCCGATGCCGATTGCTCCGCCTGAAGCTCCTTCACCAATGATGATGCAGATGACAGGCACTTTAAGGCGTGACATCTCCATGATGTTTTTTGCGATTGCTTCACCTTGGCCGCGTTCCTCTGCTTCAAGACCTGGGAATGCTCCCGGTGTATCGATCAAGGTGATAATAGGACGTCCAAATTTTTCGGCTTGTTTCATAAGGCGCAAAGCCTTGCGGTAACCTTCGGGATTCGCCATACCGAAATTGCGGTACTGACGCATTTTGGTATTGACGCCTTTTTGTTGACCAATAAACATGTAGGATTGGTCGCCGATTTTACCCCAGCCACCGATCATCGCTTTGTCATCTTTTACACCGCGATCGCCGTGAAGCTCGATGAAGTTGCCTTCAGTGATGGCATTGATGTAGGCTTGAGTGTAAGGACGTTGCGGATGACGAGACAATTGGACACGTTCCCACGCACTTAGGTTGCCGTAAATTTTCTTTTTAGCCTCATCGAGTTTTTGGCGAATATCGTCGATACTCTTCGCCATATCAACACCCGTTTCATCTGCCAGCTCTAGAGCCTTAGACAGCTGAATTTCAAGTTCTTCGATGGGTTTTTCAAATGATAAATAATCCATAATTACATTCTGAATCGGTCGTGCAAAATACAAAGTCCTTAGGACCCGGACTTCCTTTTTTGTGCTTTTATAATTCCATTGGCAATGACAGTCCCTAAAATAATGAGTACACCAAAGTAAAATTGGGGTTTCATGTTTTCTTCCGCGCCAAAAAGAAGGGCCGCCAGAAGTATGCCGTACACAGGTTCTAGATTGATGGCAAGCATAACGCTAAAGGGGGAGAGACGTTTAAGAAGCTCAACGCTTTTGATAAAAGGATATGCGGTGCATAACAACGCCAATACCACCAAATACCACCAATCCGTTGTGACCGTCGCCCAAAGACTCATAGGGTTGTGACTCCCCGCTATAAGGTCATAAAGTGCAACCCCGATAAAGGCGAATGAAAGTTCCCAAAAAGTGACTTGAACAGGGAGCGGATAGCGCGCTACGAGTTGTTTGTTGAGAATACTAAAACTTGCGCTCAAAGAAGCACTGAACAGGGCAATGAGCAGGCCCAATTGGTAATTGGTTAAGGTATAGCCACTCCAAGTGTACGTTTTAATGGTCGTAGCGTTCGGTTCTTCATAAAAAACGATAACAATACCCACGACGACGATAGCCCCTAGGGCCAATTCGATTAAGTCCAATTTTCCTTTATTCAGCAAAGGGTTGAGCAATGCAGAGAAAAGGGCACCCGTGGAAACCCCCGCTAAAGTGATGCTTACGTTAGCAATTTTAATGGCACCAAAGAAGGTGATCCAATGCACAGCAATCAACACCCCACACAAGGCCATAAACCAAAGCTCTTTTGCACTGGCTTTGAAGGGGCGCTTTTTCCAAATCATATACACTGCAATAGCAACAGAAGTAAGCGCTGTTCTGTTGAAGACTAGAGAGAGTGCATCTATTGAAATATAGCGACCTAAAATGGCGGTGAACCCCCAGATGAAGACGATGAAGTGAAGACTCAATTGGTCTTTAAAATGATTGTTTAATGGTTTCATCTCTTGCGATTATTTCGGCGCAACATTATAGCGCCAAAGTGCTATGGAGGCAAATACGATGTTGGGAATCCAAACAGCAAATTCTGCAGGTTGGATGCCTATCCATTCCAAAGGCCCACCAAGCAAACCTTCTGAGCTTAGGAGCCCTGTTTTGGCAAACGTTTCAGAAAGCTGCATAAAAAAGATGTAGATGGCGGTTAGAACCAATCCGATCGCAATGTTTACACCCAGGCCGCCACGTTTTTTCTGACTCGCCAGGGCCACTGCGAGTAATACGAATACATAAGAACTCACCGGGTATGATGTCCGGCGCTGCATTTCCATTTGATAGGATGCAATGTTCTCATTTCCGGTTAGCTCTTCCTGAGCGATGAATCTACTTAATTCCTTACTGTTCATGGTTGCTATGGAATTGAGCTTGGGTGCAATTTGCTCCGAAGTAAAGGCAAGTGCCGTATCCATTCTGCGCCCGAAAGAGATTTGTTCTAGGCCATTTTCATCCAGTGTGCGGAGCCTGTAGTTGTCTAAGCGCCAGCGCCCCGTGGCGGTATCTAGACGCACGAAATCTGCCGAAAGCTTACTTTTAAGTTTATGGTCTTCAAAGATTTCATAGGTCATTTGGTACCCGCTTTCGCGAACGCCAGAAAAGGTTTCGAAATAGACGTAATGCCCAGGTAATACCTGTCGGTGCATTTTCTGACTGATGGGCCGGTTTACGCCCGTCACGTACTTTTCTTCAAAGGCAATGCGTTTGATGTTGGTCTGTGGGACGAGCAAGTGATTCAAGGTGAGCGATAGAATGCATATGATCGTCGCGCCAATAAAATAGGGGCGTAAGAGGCGACGAAAGCTGGTTCCTGAAGTTAAAATGGCAACAATCTCGGAATTAGAGGCCATTCTCGAGGTGAACCAAATGGTTGAAATGAATAAAATCAGTGCGCTGAAAAGGTTGCCGTAAAAAGCGATGAAGTTGATATAATAATCGAAAATAATTTCGTGCATTGAAGCGCCGTTTTGGAAATCGTCCAATTTCTCGCTGATGTCAAATACCACCGCAATCGAAAGAATCAATACCATCGTCAGGAAGAAACTCCCAATGAATTTTAACAATATGTATCGATCTAATTTATTCATACTTACAGACGCTGCTCTAATTTAGGAAGCATTTGGGTTTTCCATGAGGCAAAATCACCTGCAATGATGTGCGCGCGGGCTTGCTCCACAAGCCATAGGTAAAAGCGAATATTATGCAGTGACGCAATCTGTGCACCTAGGCTTTCTTTGCTATGGATGAGGTGACGCACATAGGCTTTTGTGTACTGACTGTCCACGAAGCTAGTACCGTTAGGGTCTAAAGGCTCGTGTACGTTCTCCCATTTTTTGTTTCTCAAATTTAGGATGCCTTCACTGGTGAAGATCTGACCGTTACGGCCGTTTCTGGTGGGCATCACACAGTCAAACATATCTATTCCTAAACTTATGTTTTCCAATATGTTTGCGGGCGTACCCACACCCATGAGATAACGTGGTTTATCCTTTGGCAGTATGGCACAGGCCCCCGCTGCATGCTTGTACATTTCTTCCGCAGGTTCCCCAACACTAAGTCCACCGATGGCATTACCGTCCGCGTTTTTGCTCGCAATGTAATGGGCACTTTCATTTCGCAAGTCTTCAAAAGTAGAACCTTGAATGATCGGGAAAAGGGTTTGCCCGTATCCGTAAAGCGGCTCGGTTTCATTGATCCTGTTAAAACAGCGGTCCAACCAGCGGTGTGTCATGTGCATGGAGGTTTTCGCATACTCATAGGTGCTGGGATAAGGAGGGCATTCGTCAAAAGCCATGATAATATCAGCACCAATTTCACGCTGAATGTCCATTACTCGCTCCGGCGTAAACAGGTGTTTCGTGCCATCGATATGACTCGCAAAAGTGGCACCTTCTTCGGTGATTTTGCGTTGATTGGCCAAGCTGTAGACCTGATAACCGCCACTGTCGGTTAGAATTGGGCGGTCCCATCCGTTGAATTTATGCAACCCGCCTGCCTCTTTTAAAATTTCCGTGCCGGGACGTAAGAAGAGGTGGTACGTATTTCCCAAAATGATTTGGGCATTTGTGTCCTCGCGTAAATCCTTAGTATGCACTCCTTTAACCGTGCCGGCAGTGCCGACGGGCATGAATATGGGCGTCTGTATAGTGCCGTGGTCCGTAGTGATGGTTCCGGCACGCGCAGCGCTCTTGGGATCGTTATGTTCTAAAGTAAAATTCATTGTACGCAAAAGTACGGCACCCGCGCTATCTTTGGTCCATGCAAACAGTAGAACTCATCTATTCACATTTTCCGGATTTAACGGAGCGCCAGCGGGACCAATTCGCAGCACTCTTTGATTTATATTCGGAATGGAACGCCAAGATTAACGTCATTTCTCGCAAGGACATGGAGTCTTTCTACGAGAAACACGTCTTACACTCTTTAGGCATCGCGAAAGTATATACCTTCCTGCCCGGACAACGGGTACTGGATGTAGGAACGGGTGGTGGTTTTCCTGGAATTCCACTAGCTATCTTATTCCCCGAGACACAATTTCATCTTGTTGATTCTATTGGTAAAAAGATTAAAGTGGTTTTGGCTGTAGCCGATGCCTTAGGATTAGAAAACGTTCGAGCAGATCATGGCCGCGCTGAGGAATTCAAGGGACCGTATGACTTTGTGGTTTCACGCGCTGTCACTCAGATGCAACGTTTTGTGCCTTGGATTAAAGGTAAGATTTCACAAAAAAATCTTGATTCAGAAAGGATCAATGGTTTATTGTATTTAAAAGGCGGTGACCTGGCTGAGGAGCTCGGCACCATGAAGGCACGGATCTCTAGCCTTTCGAATTTTTTTACTTCAGAATTTTTTGAAACGAAAAAAGTCGTCTACCTACCGAAAAGCGAAATCAACCAATTTCGAGGATAAAAAAAGGCGCCCAGAGGGCGCCTTTTTTATGCAATTCAATTTTTCTTGCGCCTAGCCCAAGAAGGGGTAGCGGTAATCCGTTGGTGGTACCAACGTTTCTTTGATGGTGCGTGCATTCACCCAACGCAATAAGTTGAGGTAAGATCCAGCTTTGTCGTTCGTTCCAGATCCACGTGCACCGCCGAAAGGCTGCTGACCTACAACTGCACCAGTAGGTTTATCGTTGATATAGAAGTTACCGGCTGCATTCTCTAATGCTTTCGCTGCTTCAATCGCTTTGTAGCGATCTCCTGAGAAAATAGAGCCTGTCAATGCGTAGTCAGAGGTGCTGTCTACCAATTGTAACATGGCGTCCCAATCTGCATCCGCGTATACATAAATAGTGAGAACAGGGCCAAAGATTTCTTCCACCATGGTCCTGAACTTTGGGTTTGACGTTACCACAACGGTAGGCTCAATAAAGTAACCTTTGCTCTTGTCGTATCCACCTCCCGCGATGATTTCCGCATCGCTTTGTTCCTTTACGTATTCGATGTATGAAGCAATTTTATCAAACGCTTTTTCATCAATAACGGCATTGATAAAGTTCCCCATATCTTCTGGAGTCCCCATTTTGAAGGTCGCTATATCCGCAACCAATTCTTCTTTTACTGCAGGCCACATACTCTCCGGAATATAAGCACGTGATGCAGCCGAACATTTCTGTCCTTGGAATTCAAAAGCCCCACGCGCTAGCGCTGTACTTACCTCTTTACTTTTTGCTGAAGGATGTGCAACAACAAAATCTTTTCCTCCTGTCTCACCTACGATACGAGGGTAGCTGCGGTACTTTTTGATGTTTGCACCGATGGTTCCCCAAAGGCTCTGGAATACACCGGTCGAACCTGTAAAATGTATCCCGGCAAACTCTTTATGGTTGAAGATAACATCACCTGCAACCGGTCCGCTAACGTATACAAGGTTGATTACACCTGCAGGAAGGCCTGCTTCCATGAAAATGTCCATGACCACGTTTGCTGAATAGATTTGAGAATTGGCCGGTTTCCAAACCACGGTATTCCCCATTAGCGCCGCAGATGCAGGTAAATTCCCTGCGATTGCTGTAAAGTTGAACGGCGTCAATGCAAATACGAACCCTTCGAGGGGGCGGTATTCAAGACGGTTCCAAACGCCAACAGAGCTTTCGGGTTGTTCACTATAGATTTGGGTCATGTATTCGACATTGTAACGCAAGAAATCAACCAACTCACATACGGAGTCAATCTCGCTCTGGAAACAATTTTTCCCCTGTGCCAGCATAGTTGCTGCATTCAGACGGTAGCGGTATTTCGTACTGATCAATTCTGCTGCCTTCAAAAAGATGGCCGCGCGGTGCTCCCAAGGCATATCTGCCCATTGCTTGCGCGCTTCTAATGCTGCATCGATGGCCGCGCTTACGTGGCTTGCATCTCCTTTGTGGAAGACACCTAATTTGTGCTGGTGGTCGTGGGGTGGCGCAAGTTCGCCTAAATTACCTGTGCGAATTTCTTTTCCACCAATGTACATAGGTACATCTACGCTGCTGTTGTACTGCTCTTTATATGCTGCGAGTAACGCTTCGCGCTCCGGTGTTCCGGGCGCATAATCGTAAATAGGTTCGTTGGTGGCTGTTGGTACTTGAGAGATTCCGTTCGACATATCCGTGGGATTTGGTTCTTTAATTGTGGAGTCAAAGTTACATACTAGAGATTGGAATTGGGGTAACTCCTTACACGATTAACACACGAAGTGAAATTGTTGATTACGCGTGAAAAATATCCGAAACTTTTCCCTGCTCGCGAACGTTGCCTTTTTTCATCCGTGTAACTTTGTGTTTCACATTAATGCAAACTATGAAAACGCATAATTTTTCCGCTGGACCCTGTATCCTCCCGGGTCAAGTATTTGAGGAAGCATCTAAGGCTTTGATCGACTTCGATAACTTAGGGCTATCTGTTATCGAAATTTCTCACCGTAGTAAGAATTTCGTTGCTGTGATGGATGAGGCAGTCGGTCTAGTAAAAGAACTTTTACATGTTCCTGAAACGCATGAAGTGATCTTTTTACAAGGCGGCGCATCCTTGCAATTTGCCATGGTTGCGTTTAATTTTTTAAGCGAATCAGGTAGTGCAGAATACCTTGATACTGGGGCGTGGGCATTTAAAGCACACAAAGAAGCCGCGGGCCTAGGTAATGCCACCATAGTAGCCTCTTCCAAAGAGAAGAATTACAATTTTATCCCCAAAGGGTACGCCGTTAATCCACAGGCCGATTATTTCCACTGCACCTCGAACAATACCATATACGGTACACAAATGAAATCTTTTCCAGAGACGAATGTGCCGGTGATTTGCGATATGAGTTCTGATATTTTTTCGCGTTCAGTAGATGTGAGTAAATTTGATCTAATCTACGCAGGTGCTCAAAAGAATTTAGGTCCTGCGGGAGCGACTTTGGTGATTGTGCGCAAGGATGCCTTAGGGAAATCTGGACGTTACATCCCAACCATGTTGAAGTACAAAACGCACATCGATAAAGGCAGTATGTTTAATACCCCGCCCGTGTTCTCCGTCTACGTGAGCATGTTGACGTTGCGCTGGTTGAAAGAAAACGGTGGCGTAGCAGCCATTGAAGCGCGGAACACTGCGAAAGCAGCACTGTTGTACAACGAAATTGATCGAAACCCACTTTTCGTAGGAACGGCGGCCGTTGAGGACCGCTCTACCATGAACGCTTGTTTCTTGTTAAAAGACGAGACACACAAAGATGCTTTTGAAGCATTGGTTAAAGCAGCTAAAATTAACGGCATTAATGGTCACCGCGATGTGGGTGGTTACCGCGCATCGATGTACAATGCGTTGGGCTTGGAAAGTGTCCAAGTATTAGTGGACTGTATGCAAGAATTAGAAAAAACACACGCATGAAAGTATTAGCAAACGACGGAATTTCTGCCTCAGGTATCGCAGCTATCGAGGCTTCAGGGCACGAATTGATCACTACGAAGGTGGCTCAGGAGCAATTGCAAAACTACATCAACGAACATCAGGTTGATGTTGTTTTGGTACGCTCTGCAACCACAGTACGAAAAGAATTGATTGACGCATGTCCGTCCATTAAAGGAATAGGCCGTGGCGGCGTTGGTATGGACAATATCGATGTGGAGTATGCGCGTGAGAAAGGCCTGAAAGTGTTCAATACGCCTGCAGCTTCATCTGATTCAGTAGCTGAACTGGTCATGGGACACATGCGTACCTTAGTGCGTTTCCTGCACGATTCAAACCGCAACATGCCTTTGGACGGTGATTCAAAATTTGCGACGATGAAAAAAGCCTATGCTGGTGGTATGGAGCTCCGTGGCAGAACCTTAGGAATCATTGGTTTTGGCCGCATTGGTCAAGCCTTGGCGAAATTGGCAATTGGAGCCGGCATGGAGGTTGTATTCTCCGATATGCACGAGGACAATGTTGATGTAGCATTGGAATTCTTTGACGGACAATCGTTGCGCTTTACTTGTAAAAATGTAGGCTTGGAAGGTGTTTTAGCACAATCAGATTTTATTTCTGTGCACGTTCCCGGAGGCGATTTGATTGGCGCGTCTGAAATCTCAAAAATGAAAGACGGTGTGTTTGTATTGAACGCAGCACGCGGTGGTGTCATTAATGAAGAGGCCTTGTTGGATGCGCTTGAGAGCGGCAAGGTAGCTGGTGCAGGACTTGATGTTTTCAAGAATGAACCCACGCCTGCAGTGAAGGTGTTGATGAATGGAAAAGTGAGTTTAACGCCGCATATTGGTGCTGCGACAGGTGAAGCACAAGATCGCATTGGAACTGAATTGGCGTCCCATATTGATGCGCTCGCAGCGAGTCTCTAGACTGTACTTATAACTTTTTGATGAGCCCTGCGGATTCCGCGGGGCTTTTCTTTTTTGATTGTGTAATTTCACTTCAAGAACCACCAACAGAATAGAGCTATGCTCCGACCTTTCAAAGCGGTACGTCCGACGCGTGATAAAGCGTATTTAGTTGCCACCCGTTCCTATATTACTTACGGGGCGGAAGAGCTAGATGATAAGTTAGAAAATAACCCGTATACCTTCTTGCACGTCATCAATCCAAATGCATTGCCGGAAGCAAATTATAAGGACCGGTTCAAGGCCGTACGCAGCCGCTACGATCGGTTCGAAAAGGAAGACATCTTTATTCAAGAAGCCCAGTCGACGTATTACCTCTATGAGCAAAAAACACCTTCGGCAACCTATACGGGCGTTATTGGTTTACTCGACGCCGAAAGTGTGGTCAACGGGACAACGCTTCCGCACGAGAAAACAATCGCAAAACGCGAGCACATTTTTGCCCGTTATCTCAGTATCACAGGGTTTCAGGCAGAACCTGTGTTGGTTTTTGGAGAAGCCGATGAGCACTACGATCGCTTGGTGAATCGAATTAAAGAAGACCGGCCCGAATACGAGTTTTCCTCCACTGATAGGTATTGCCACAAATTATGGGTGGTGCCATCAGATTACGTAAATGCACTCGCCGCCTTCTTCGAGCATTCGGGAACAAAATATATCGCTGATGGCCATCATCGTTTAGCGTCTTCCGTGCGTGTAGCTCAGGAAGCGCCTGATAATCCATTGGCGCAGGGAGTGCTGTGCATGTTCATGGCTGAAGAACAGGTTGGTATAGAATCTTTTGAACGCTGGTTTGATATAAGTTCTGATTCATTTGATCTAACCGACCTAAAGGCTCAATACGATGTGTTGCCTATCAACGGGCCGTCAGAGAATTTTCAAGGGGCCAGTTTCCAGCTTTTTTTTGAAGGAAAATGGCATTCGCTTTTTAGTAAAAAGTCAAAAGGGGAGGTATTGCCTTCACAGGAGTTGCTGGATACTATCCTTCACCCCTTGCTCGATGTTGTCGATCCTAGAAACGATGCCAGACTTCATTACCATAGACAAACGGAATTGGACCGAAGTGCTGAGATGCTCCAGCAGGGGTATGCCTTAGGTTTTCGCTTGCCGCCAGTAAGTGTAAAACTATTGAAAGAAATCGCTGTTAATAAAGGGTCGATGCCTCCGAAGAGCACGTATATTGAGCCGAAATTAAGAAGCGGTTTACTTCTTCATCTTTTTAAATGACACAAATAAAATCAGCTTTAGCGACAGTACGTGATACCCTTATAGAAGGGGTAGCATTGGTTGCTGTAAGCAAGACTAAGCCCGTTGAGCTTCTTCAGGAGGCTTACGAAGCTGGGCAACGCGATTTTGGCGAGAATAAAGTTCAGGAAATGGCGCTCAAAGCGGAGGCCATGCCGAAGGATATTCGCTGGCACATGATTGGTCATGTACAGACGAATAAGATAAAATACATGGCTTCTTTCGTTCACCTCGTTCACGGTGTCGATAGAGAAAAAGTACTCAAAGAGCTGGACAAGCAAGCAAAAAAAGCAAACCGAACGATCAACTGCTTGTTGCAGGTGCACATTGCGCAGGAAGAGACGAAGTTTGGTTGGTCTGTGGACGAATTAGAAGCTGTTCTTCCTAACCTTTCCGCGTACTCCAATGTCAAGGTTTGTGGTTTAATGGGTATGGCGTCTAATACCAGTGATAAAGAGCAAGTTCGCAATGAATTCTTAGGGTTACAAAGTTTGTTCAATACCCATGCTGAGGCACAACGTTGGGACACCCTTAGTATAGGAATGAGCGGTGATTATTCCATTGCTATGGCGTGTGGCGCAACGCATGTGAGAATTGGCTCTGCCATCTTTGGTGCAAGAAACTATACTCCATGAAGTTTGCTGTAGTTGATATAGAATGTACCGGCGGGACCTTTGGTGCTGAGCGAATCATTGATGTAGCCATATTCGTGCTGGAAAACGGGGAGGTAGTGGACCAATTGGTTTCTCTGGTCAACCCTGAAAAAGGCATTGATCCTTATGTCACAAAGTTGACCGGGATTACCAATAAGATGGTGCGTACGGCCCCTAAATTTTATGAATTGGCCAAACGCGTTGTTAAAATCACGGAAGATTGCACGTTCGTAGCGCACAACATTAGCTTTGACTATCGAGTTTTTCAACAAGAGTTTGAATCGATGGGGTTTGACTACCACCGTGCCACACTGGATACCATACCGTATTGTGAACGCATCTTTCCAGAATGGGAAAATTATGGGTTAAAAACGGTCAGTAAGGAGTTGGGATTGGTAAATTCAGCGCGCCACAGGGCAGAAGGCGATGCAAGGCTGACCCTAGAATTGCTGAAGATATTGCTTGAGAAGGACCGCGAGGCCTACCTGAATAAGGTTCACGTGAGTAAGGAAGCAAGTGTCCGTAAAAATCCCTTCAAGTTGCAGGTGAAAAACATGCAGAATAAAGTAGGAATCTATTACATCTATAATGAAGAGGGCGAGGCCATTTATGTGGGTTCTAGTAAGGATTTACAAAACAGTATTAATCGTCATTTCGTTGCGGATAATAAAGTCGCGTTAGCGCTTCAGAGAGAAGCGGCTACACTCGATGTCGAAGAGCTTGGCAACCAAGCCATAGCGGAGGTATTGGTGCGGTCTACGTTAGATAAACACCGTCCTGTATACAATACTTCAAAGAAGAAGCATTTTTTGAATTTCGGTATTTTTATTGATACGAAAAAAGGCGCAGAGGTAGACCATGTTAGGATTTTCCCAGTACGTCACAAGGTGCCTGATTTTTATTTTGAAGGCCCAAAAACCATCTATCCATGGTTGCAAAAAGTGATGATGTCCGAAGGTTTGGATCCCTTTACGTTCCTTTTAGATCGCGATCGTGAACATTACTTCAAGCATACACAGAATTTGCAATGGAAGGCAAAAGTCAAATGCATAGGGATGAGCACTTTGCGCAGTTATATGTTGCCTCAAGAAGCGGTTTTAGTAGGTCCAGGTCGGAAATCAACGGAACAATCTGCGATTATAATTGAGAATTTCCGTGTGCTAGGCTATACCTACTTCTATTTAGCTACCGATTCTACGAATGTTGCGCAATTAAAGAAGCGTATGGTTCATTTAGAGAGCGATGCTTATACAGTTGGTATAATGCAACACTATCTGCAATTAGGCTACTTAAAAGTTTTAGGATAACTACTTGAAAAAGTAGGTGAGGCTCACCATGATCTGGCTGCGTCGTGCATCCAAATCAAAATTGTAATCCGTTCCGCCGTTATCGGTATACGTCACGTTTCTGGAAAGCATACCGAATCCACCTTCGTACTTTACCTCGCCCATTAGCCGCCAAAGTTTTAGTCCGGCTTGAATGTGCCAGCCCCAAGTCAGGTTGGCTTCTTGGTCGTTGGACCACAGTGCACTGGCATCTGCAAAGGGTAAAGACGGTGTCCCCCCTAAGCCAGCATAGGCAGGTCCAAATTTTGCTCCTGCACTGATAGGAAAATCTAGGCGCCGAACGGTAGAGCTCAGGTCAACTTCCTGACCACCATCCGTAATTATTAGCGTTTCCTTGAATTGTGTATATAAAGCCTCTCCATGAACATAAACAGGGACTAAAGGCAAGCTTATTCTCGTGATGCCGCCAAAGTGGAAACCGTTCTGAAAGTCTGTTTGGAGGTTGGTAATGTCGTAGGTCTGATCGTTGTAAATAGTAAGAATATCTGCTGCGCTGAGCGCACTTTGCGGGTAGTTTACCCCTCCTTTCATACCAAACTTAATTACTTTGAACTGGCCGTAGCTCAAGGTAGATAGCAGTATACCGATAAAAAGAAAGTAACGCTTCATATATCTTTTATTAGGTGTAAACAAAAACAGTTCCAAATCACCCCGATTTATTCAGAAAGCGTGGCGAGGTACTGTTCTACATTCGCATAAATGCGCTCCTCTGCACCCTCATCATTGACTTTATTAAAGCTTTTACCCGTTATTTTTTCATAGAGTTCTTGGTAGCGGTTGCTCACAAGCGCAACAAAATCATCGGTCATTTCAGGAACGTGTTGTCCTTCTTTTCCCTGGAAGCCATTTTCCATGAGCCATTCGCGGACGAATTCCTTGCTTAATTGCCGTTGTGCCTCACCCGTAGCTTGGCGCTCTTCATAGCCCGATACATAGAAATATCGAGAACTGTCAGGTGTGTGGATTTCATCGATCAAAACGATGGTGCCGTCCGCAAGTTTACCAAATTCATATTTCGTATCGACCAAAATGAGCCCTTGTGACGCTGCCATTTCTTGACCGCGTTGGAACAATGCACGTGTGTAGGCTTCGAGCTGCACATAATCTGCTTCACTAACAATTCCTTTAGCAATGATGTCCTCACGGGCAATATCCTCGTCGTGTGCGCCATGCTCAGCCTTGGTTGCAGGTGTGATGATGGGTTCAGGGAACGCATCATTTTCTTTCATTCCTTCTGGAAGTGTAATGCCACATAAGGTGCGTAAGCCGCTTTTGTAGGTCCGCGCCGCATGACCTGCGAGGTAGCCACGGATAACCATCTCAACTTTGAACGGTTCTGCACGATGGCCAACAGTGACCTGCGCATCTGGAGTCGCCAAACGCCAATTCGGAACAATGTCCTTTGTCGCTTCAAGGAAGTGTTCTGCGATTTGATTCAATACTTGTCCTTTATCGGGAATAGGACGGGGCAGTACCACGTCAAAAGCAGAAATTCGATTTGAAGCAACCATAACGAGAACATCACGACCAATGGTGTAAACGTCGCGTACTTTTCCGCGGTAAAAATGCGTTAAACCAGAAAATTGGTAGGTGGGCTCTTGATTCATGATCAATCTTTTTGTTCGTATGCTTTAATAATTTGTTTTACTAGGGGGTGACGAATAACATCTCTACCGTCCAGGTATACAAAGCCAATTCCTTTTACCTCTCTTAGGTAGCTAATGGCTTCCTTTAAGCCTGATTTTTGGTGCTTAGGAAGATCAATTTGTGATGTATCTCCAGTGATGATGAACCGAGCGTTTTCTCCCATTCGCGTCAAGAACATTTTCATTTGTGAGGTGGTGGTATTCTGGCTCTCATCCAGGATGACAAAAGCGTCGTCAAGCGTTCGTCCTCTCATGAAGGCTAAGGGCGCAATTTCGATAGTCCTGTTTTCAAGATAAAATTCCAATTTTTCTTTTGGAATCATATCGCGCAGCGCATCGTACAATGGCGCCATGTAAGGGTCCAATTTTTCCTTTAAATCTCCAGGAAGGAACCCGAGATTCTCACCGGCCTCAACGGCAGGTCGTGTTAGAATGATGCGCCGCACTTCACGGTTTTTCAAAGCACGAACAGCTAAAGCCACCGCTGTATAGGTTTTGCCCGTTCCTGCTGGTCCAATAGCGAAAACAAGATCATTGTCCACACTGGCTTCGATGAGTTTATACTGGTTCGGTGTCTTGGCTTTGATAATCCGTCCTGACGGCCCGTGCAGTATGGCTTCGTCTTTGAGTAAAGTATAATTCTCTTTTCCGGTGTCGTCTGCTTGAACTAGGTTGTCGAAGGCCCTTTGGTCCAGTGTTTTATGCTTTTCAACATAGGCGAGGATACCGTCAAGTTTATTTTCAAATTCTATGACGATTTCTTCCGGGCCACTGACTTTTATTTTGTGACCGCGGGCAACAATTTTCAGCTGAGGAAAATGCGTTCCAATCTGTTTTAGGAACGTATTACTGGGGCCATAAAGTTGCGCTGGATCGGCCGCTGTGAGTTCAAATATGCGTTCTGTCAATTACTGCTACCTTGTATGGTGTAAATGAAGGCGGAATTGCCTTACTTTTGACAAAGTAACTACATTTTTACCAATACTCAACGCGGCATTAGCCCTTCTATGGCGGTCATTACAGCAACTTCAGATTTTGGACATAAAGACGCGACGCTTGCCAAGGCAAAAGCGCACTTTATTCGTCGTGTCAAAGAGTTGCAATGGGTAGATATAAGTCATGGTGTTGAACCCCATAATATTCAGCAGGCTTCGTTCCTTTTAAAGCGCGCATTCACAGCTTACCCTACAGGCACTATTCATGTGGTCTTCGTAGGAAGCAGTCCTCAAAAGGGTTTGAGCTACGTTTGCATAAAAGCTAACGGCCAATATTTTATCGCTGCAAATAATGGCACCTTACCCAGCTTGTTGGTGGATGCAAAGATTACTGATGCCCGACAATTGGACATTCGTGGCGTCGACCCGAATGATGTTTTCGCCTTATTTAGCACTGCGGCCGCCCATTTGGCGGAAGGGGGCAAATTAGAATTGCTTGGTCCTGTTGTTCAGCGTGTTAAGCGCATTAAAGAGCACGAGCCTATGGTGGAAGAGCAAACGATCCGTGGGTCCGTGGTGTATGTAGATCATTATGGAACATGCATAACGAACATCACGAAGTCCATGTTCGACTCGCAATTAAAGGGGAGAAAACCGTCCGTTGAGACCCCTCGAAATAGAAGTATCGGTCGATTTTACGATCGAATAGGAGATGTACCCCCGGGAAAATTAGCCGCAGTTTGGGATGAACACCAGCATTTATGCATCGTTGTAGGCAAGAGTGGTGGCGAGCATGTAAAAGGATCGAATGAACTCTTGGGCATGAAAGTGCACGATTGGGTGAGAATGGATTTTATATGATCGTTAGAATCGTTCAATTGCCCATAACGCCTGGTTCAGAGGATGGCGAAAAGTTTGAAGCACTCTTTGAGGACTACAAAGCGGCAATCTTAGGGTCTGCTGGTTGCCAACGCGTCCAATTATTAGCTGCGCAGGAGCATTACTTCACGTACAGTTGGTGGGGCAGTGAGAGCGACTTAAATGCCTACCGAAAGAGCCTTACCTTCGGCGTTTTATGGCCAAAGACAAAAGCATTATTTTCAGGAAAGCCTCAGGCTTGGACCTGTAACTCACTAGAGGATATGACCAAATGATTGCACAACTTCGTAAAGAACTCAAAGTCTATTTCTCAGGCATCTTAGGGTACTTAATCATAGGCATCTACTTGCTAATCAACGGTTTGATGCTGTGGGTGTTTAATGGCCCTTTCAATGTGCTGGATGGGGGCTATGCATCTTTAGAAAATTACTTTGGCCTAGCGCCTTGGGTATTCCTTTTTCTCATTCCAGCCATTGGCATGCGGATATTCAGCGATGAACTTAAATCGGGGATGATGGAGCTGCTAGTGGTTCGACCTATATCCATTGTACAGCTCGTCTGGGCAAAATTTTTAGGAGCCTTAGTGGTTGTGCTTTTAGCAGTTTTACCCACGCTTGTTTATCTATGGAGCGTACATGTTTTAGGCTCTCCTGTTGGGAATCTAGATTGGGGAGCCGCGATAGGCTCTTTCATAGGTTTAATCGCCTTGGGCGCAGCGTATACAGCCGTAGCCGTTTTTGCCAGTTCACTTACCACAAATAATGTGGTGGCTTTCGTGCTGGGTGTAGCGTTTAACATGGGGCTGTATCTTGGATTCGAAGCCTTGGCCGATCTGTATAAATTTTCCGGTTGGGAGCTGACTGTTCGGAACTTTGGAATCAACGAGCATTACCGTTCCATGTCACGTGGGGTTATTGATGCCAGAGATTTGGGCTATTTTATAAGTTTGGTACTCCTCTTTATAGGTGCTACAGTAGCCGTCATAGGCCGTCCGCATTTGAAGGCACCGTGGCGTAAGGCATTTGTATATATGGTCGGGGCCGTTGCCCTACTTGTGCTTACGTTTACTGTCCGATTCCGATTTGACCTTACCGAGGAGCAGCGTTTTTCCTTAAGTGAAGGAACTGCCTCATTGCTCGAACAAGTGGAAGAACCGTTGCTTGTGAAGGTCTTTTTGTCCGGAGAGTTTCCTGCTGGATTTGAGCGGTTACAGCGCGAGACACAGCACCAATTGGAGGAGTGGAGTGCGCGAAACGGAAATGTGTTTTTCGAGTTTATCAATCCAAACACGGTAGATAACGCGAACGAATTCAAAAATCAATTGGGCACCAAAGGCATCAATGCGGTTCAGTTACAAGTTCAAAATAAGGACGGACAGAGTGTACTCAACGTTTTTCCAGGGGCCATACTTAGCTACCAAGAACGCGAAGCAACGGCTGTACTTCTAGAAGATGTCATGGTCTATGAACCGGCGGAACAGGTCAATATTAGTATTCAGCAATTGGAATTTAATCTTGCGAAAGCGCTAAATACGCTTCTAACTACCGACAAGCCAAAGGTCGCGATGATCACAGGACACGGTGAGTTGAGTGCTGTTGAAACGGCTGGCATTGGATTGGCGTTGAGCGAAAACTATACAGTAGACCGGTTTTCTATGGCAGCCTACAAGGCTTTACCGAACGGTGACCCTGACTTGCAGGATATGGTTCGCCGCTTGAATACGTATAAATGTGCTATTGTGGCGAAGCCGACGGAAGCTTTTTCGGAATTGGATAAATACCTACTGGATCAGTACGTAATGGGCGGAGGAAAGCTCATGTGGTTTATTGATGGGGTACATGCCGAAATGGACAGCTTAAGTTTTGGTCCCGAATTCTTGGCCTACCCGGCTATCTATGATCTTAATATAGTAGACTTACTTTTTAAATACGGTGTTCGGATTAATGCCGACGTCATACAAGACGTACGTTGCGGCGGTGTAAACGATCGCAGGAGCATACAGCCTTGGGTATATTTCCCGCTTTTGGCGGCTCAAAATCATCCCTCTGTTCAGAATTTGAATGCGGTCAAAGGTGAATTTGCTTCGACCTTAGATACCCTCGAAAATCCAGGCATTCGTTCGTCTATTTTGCTTCGTACATCAGTAAATTCCAAATCGGTTGCTGCGCCGCATACGGTAAGCTTAGAGGCATTGTATAATCGTCCCGATCCTCGTGCCTTTACGCAACGCGATTTAGTGACGGGCGTGCTGTTGGAAGGAAAATTTACCAGTGCCTATGCCCAGCGCATTGCACCGAAAGCTGCAGGCAAAGGTTTGCCGCAATTAAAGGAAAGCCCCACGAGCGCCATGGCTGTATTCAGCGACGGTGATTTCATTCGCAATCAAGTGAATTTAATCAACCCTGAATTGCCGCGCGGTCAACCATTGCCATTGGGTTACGATCAATACACAGGCATACAATACGGCAATGATGATTTAGTATTGAATGTCGTTGATTACATGCTTGACGATAAGGGTTTGATGCAAACCCGTACCCGTGATTTTAAGTTGCGTCTACTCGATGGCGAAAAACTCGTTGCTGAAGCGGGTAAATGGAAACTTCTAAATGTGGCAGTACCTGAGGTGCTTTTGCTCCTCGCGGCATTGCTGTTTAACCTATTACGCAGAAGAAAATATGCGCATTCATAACCTGATTAGTCTTTCGTTTTTAACTGCTGTTATTGTAACCGCTTGCACTGGTGGGAATCAGAGTAATGGCCTAGAAGCATTAAAGGCACAGTACGACTTTGCCGTGCCGGATACGGCAAGCATCACCAAGGTAATTATCCGCGATAAGAAGCCGTCTTCAGTAGTTTTAGAACGCACCACTAACGGGTGGGTAGTAGATGGCATACATCCTGTAAGAAAAGACGCCATCGAGGTCTTACTAAAGACAGTTGGCGAGGTCCGATTAAAAAACTTTGTTACCGAAAGTGCAGTACCTGAGATTGAACAGCGTATGGAGGTCTACGGAAAGTGGATCGAGGTGTTTGTTGGTGAACAACGCGTGAAGAGCTACATCGTTGGGACGGAAACGCCGGACATGCTGGGCACCTATTATAAAATGGTAGGGGCAGAGCTTCCTTTCTCTGTATACATTCAAGGATTCAACGGGTATTTAAGTACCCGATTCTTTACGGAGTCTACCATGTGGCGCGATCGAACCATTTTTGGATTGGCACCCCAAGCCATTAAAAATGTAGAAATGGTCTTGCCCCAAGACCCCAACGGTGGTTGGATGATCACGCGTCAAAATCCAGCAGATTTAGCCGGCCCGTTACTTGAGCCGGCAACCGCACCAGAGCATTGGTCCATGGTGGGAGCAGCGCACGAGCCTATTGCGGTCAGTGATCCATTGGCACTGTTCACGGTGGTCAAAAGCATTGAGACCTTGAAGTACGAGGGCGCCATTATTGCGTCTGACAACATATGGGAAAAGAAGGACAGTATCTTTGCCTCCACACCCGCGTTCGAGCTCCTCGTTACTACGACCAACGGAGACCACTTGCGCACCCGCGCGTTTTATAAAAAGCCAGAAGGTCAACAGCAGTCGGCCGACGGTACAGTGCACGTTTGGGATCCGGATCGATTCTATGCTGAATTGCCGGACGGACGAATGGCATTAATACAACGCTATGGCTGGAGAAACTTATTGAAATTACGCTGGGATTTCACTGAAGCACAGTGATCTACAGCGCATTTGATTATTAACAATTGTGTATAAGAAAATTGGGCCGCGTGCCGTTACAAAGGCGCCTGCCCGATTATATTTGTCTTACGAGCATTAAATTCAACGCGTATGAAGTTTATAGTATCTAGTTCGAAACTCTTGAAGCAACTCCAATTGATTGGAGGCATTATTCAGAGCAACAATACCTTACCCATATTGGACAATTTCTTGTTTGAATTAAAGCAAGGTGAGTTGACGGTCAGCGCTTCAGATTTGGAGACTATGATGAGCGTTAATTTAGAAGTAGAAAGCCAAGACCACGGTACTGCTGCCGTTCCGGCCAAGACGCTTTTAGATACCTTAAAGACCTTTCCAGAGCAGCCGTTGACCTTTACTTTCGATGAAGGCGCGCACTCCATTGAACTCGCTTCAGATTACGGGAAGTATTCGTTGGCTTACATTGACGGCGAAGAGTTTCCTAAGTTCCCAGAGTTAGAAGATTCTTCAAAGGCGACCTTGCCTGCAGAAGCATTGGTGACGGGAATTACAAAAACATTATTCGCTACCGGTAACGATGAGCTTCGTCCAGTTATGAGCGGGGTGTTTTTCCAATTTGAATCTAATTCGCTGACCTTCGTCGCTACGGATGCACATAAGTTGGTGCGTTACCGCAGGACGGATTTAGGCGCTGCGGATACTGCTGAATTCATTATGCCTAAAAAGCCGTTGAACATGCTTCGCGGTTCCTTGAGCTATGACAGTTCAGAAGTAGAGGTAGTGTACAACAATACCAACGCCCATTTTACATTTGATAATGTTGTATTGGTTTGTCGTTTGATCGATGGAAAATACCCGAACTATGAGGCGGTTATTCCACAGTCGAACCCAAATGTGATGCTTATTGATCGCAGCGCATTCTCCTCTTCAGTGAAACGTGTCGCTATTTTCTCCAATAAAACGACGCATCAGATTCGTTTGAAACTGGCCGGTGCAGAGATTTCAGTAAGTGCTGAAGATCTAGATTTTAGCAATAAAGCACACGAACGCATTTCTTGCGACTACCAAGGCGATGATATGGAGATTGGTTTTAATTCGCGCTTTTTGCTTGAGATGTTAAGCAATCTTGGTAGTGATAACGTACGCATGGAAATGAGTGCGCCAAACCGTGCGGGCCTTTTAATACCGGCAGACGGCATGGACGATGGTGAAGACTTACTCATGCTCGTTATGCCTGTGATGTTAAATCATTAAACGTACACACTCTGCCGCGCAGCGCGCGGTGTAGACTAGATATAAAAAAGCCCCGCAACGCGGGGCTTTTTTGTATGCTTTATTTTCGGGGGTCCAGTGTGGTAGGCACATTGTTATTGGTAGGTGCCACCTCTAAGTTTTGGACCAGTGGATAGGCTTCGTCCAATTGCCACTTGCCATTAGACCAGTAGATGCGATCGTACGAGAAGTCAGGGCCGTAGGCAAACCAGCGTTCTTCTAAACCTTCTTGCGAAGGCGCGAGGTGATCGCAGATGAAACCACGGTGCTTTTTATCCCAACGCACGGCCGCGGTCAGCGAGCTGTTGTAACGGAATTGAATACGGTAGGGCCTGCGCTGGTAGCGCTCATCGCCGTTGTAGCGTATGTTGAAAATTCGCGAGCCAAAGTGCACCTTAGCGCTCTTACTGCCCAATTCAATCGCATCAATAAATTTTGTGTTTACCGTGCGGCCCGGTCGAAAGGTAAGCAGGGTATAATGTTTTTCGCCGCGGTAGCGTGTGGTTCGAATATCGTAACAAATACCTCCTACGAATTCGCCGCCCTTGAGCCATCGGTATGGTGCATCTGCTGTTCCGACGTCTTTCAATACGAGCCTAGGGTTGTCCTTCCAATCGGGGCTCCAAAGGAAGCCGTGAAAGGAAAATTCGCCGCTCGCTTTTGGCACGGCCCAAGTATAAAGTGCAAATTTTTGATCTTCAGGAAGTTGAACACTTAGATTGCGAACGCTTTTCAAGGTTGCACCGTAATTCTGAGAAACACTTATAAAATCCCAAAGGCTGTCGGCGAAGATTTCCGCAAGCGAATCGCGGAAGGGTTCATTTTCAGGAAGTAAATAGGATTGACCAAGCGCAGCCAGACGGGCTTCTGTGACTTGAGCGCCTCCCATAATGCTGCTCAATAAGAAAATGGACAACCAATAGCGCATGGGATTACTCATCCAAGTGCATGAAGGTTTTCTTTGCCATAAGTTGGTCGTCGGTTTCTTCATGGTCTTCATCCGGTACACAGCAGTCTACGGGACAAACTTCGGCACATTGTGGCTCTTCATGGAAGCCGATACATTCCGTGCATTTGTCCGTTACAATGTAATAAACGTCGTAATCAACCGGTTCTTGTGCTTCATCTGCATCGTATTCGTTGCCGTTTGGCGTAACAATTTTTCCGCTCAGGTCAGTCCCCTCGTTGAATCGCCACTCCATGGCACCTTCATAAATAGCATTATTTGGGCACTCCGGCTCGCATGCGCCGCAGTTGATACATTCGTCTGTGATTTTAATGGCCATTTCTACGCGTAGTGTTTTAGCTTTGCAAATCTAACACAAAGGTAGCGCCAATGTTTTTCTCAGACCATAGGATTCAAGCAGTTTCGAACTTGGGCCAATTCTTAAGGGAATTTTCCGAGGGTACGCCCATATCTGATGGACATGCGGATATCGCTGAGGAGCTCGAAGCCGCCATTGTTCAGTCGCACCGAAGCAACGGCTGGTTTATTGAAGAAAATCAGCGTCATGCGCTTGCAGCATGGGGGCAAGCATTGTCCCGCGATGCCTTGCAGGAATGGCGTGAGCGTGAAGGTGGTTCACGTGAGGTCAATAGAACGCGTGTAGGTATCGTGATGGCGGGTAATATTCCGTTGGTTGGATTGCATGATTTTTTGGCCGTGTTTTTATCCGGTCACTATGCGCTGGTTAAACGCAGCAGCGACGACGATTACCTGATTCCTGTTTTGGTAAAGGTTTTACTGCGTCACGACCCACTGTTTGAAGGCGACTGGGTATTTGTTGACCGATTAAACGATATGGAGGCTGTCATCGCCACAGGCAGTGACAATACCGCGCGGTACTTTGAATATTACTTTGGGAAGTACCCTAATATCATTCGTAAAAACAGAACCTCTATCGCATTGCTCGATGGGAGCGAATCCGATGAAGAATTGGTCGCGCTAGGAGAAGATATCTTCCGATACTTTGGAATGGGGTGCAGGAATGTAGGCCACATCATGGTCCCGGAAGCATTCGATGTACAACGCATCTTTGCAAACATCGTTGACTGGAACGGCATTGTCAACAACAACAAATACGGGAATAACTACGAATACTACCGTGCCCTTTTCTTACTGAATCAAGACGATTTCTTGGAAAATGGCTTTGTGATCGTTCGTGAGAACGAGGAACTGCATACTCCCGTAGGTATTCTTCACATCAGTCGTTACGAAGATGAAGCCGGCGCCGCAGATAAGATTGCCGGTTGGGGTGAGAAAATCCAATGCGTGGTTGGCCACGGCCATATTCCTTTTGGGAAAGCACAGAAACCCGCGCTTTGGGAGTACGCCGACGGCGTGAACACTATGGCATTCCTTGCCAGTCTCTAAAGCTATAAAGGCTCCGTAGCGCCTAAGGTTATGTAGTTGTTTCGGAAAGTGCCGTGTATATCGTATTGCGGACCGGCTGGATCACGTAATACGGCATTAATCAACGCATTTACACTGTCGGGCAGGTAAGAAAATCCAGAATTAGGCAGAAGAGGTCCAGGTTCGTAGCCCCAGTTTTGATTGTAGAATAAATCGCTCCCCACAAACATGTCGACGTCTGTCAAGGCATAATGTCCCCCTTCCGGATTGGGATCGATGGTCAGTGCCGATTTTTCAAACGTAACATCAAAATCTTCCCCATTGTCGATGGCAAGACTCACCTCATTATCTAGTGAACCGTCGACAATACACTCATAAAATGAAGCGCTGATTGGACGCGTATAGCGCGTGCCACTACCGTCTTCGAAAAAGTTACTTAAGCCCACGGCCGTGCCGCCTCGGGAAGAATAACTCCAAGTGTTCAAAAACGTACTATTTCGTGCTTCGTAATTGCCACCAAGACCGTAAAGGCCATAAACGCCTGCTGGACCGCTGATGAAATTAGTCAATGTAGCATCTCCGAATCCCCCATAAAGATTGACGCGGGAGCTGTGTGTGATGATGAGCTGCTCTGCATTAAGCGTAGCTGCGCTATCTAGACGAATGCCCGTAGTTGCATTCTTTATGATGGTGTTTTTTATTTCGTGGTTTTGGTTCGAACGCATTAGGAAGAGTCCGCCTAAAACTCCGCCCCATTGGCCGGGTACCCATTCGTAACCGGGTTCTAATCGGTCCCCTTGGAAAACGACGGGCTGGTTCATGTGGTTCGCATCGATACCTCCACCGTTTACAACTAATCGGCTGTCGCGGTATGCCCAGAGGCCACCGCCTTTATGAATGTGGATTTGTGTGCCCTCATTAATAGTCAGCAAACAAGCGCTGTCGACGACGGCATAACCGTAAATGACATGGGGTTTGTCATTATTCCAAACGGCATTACAAGGTAGAATGGTATACGGGATTTTAATGTCTGGATACGGCTCGGGTTGTGCGATAGTGAGCACACGGTCGGGGAAATGGTAATAAGCGTCCCATACAGCCGTGATTAGATTTACGTGTTGCTTAATTGCGCCGTTTTCGAACCAAATGCTATCGGTATAGATCATTTCTGTGGCACCTTGTGCATCAGGTGAAATTTCAATAAAAACATAGGCAGAATCCCCAGCTAAGATCTCGAGATTCTCTAAAGACTTGCCGCTCACCCCATCTACATTCATGCGGTAATAACTGCCCTCTCCGCGCGCGAGGCGGATTCTATCCACAGTCATGTTTTCTGCAGAGGTATTGTACACCTTTAAAATGCGCGTTGAACTGCCCAGTCCAGTGAAAACGGTATCGAGGTAAAGGGTATCTTGCGAGAAGCCCAATTCAATGTTACTCCCTTGAAAATCAATAGTATTGCGGCAGCTTGAAAGCGCGGCAATGGTGAGGAGAAGTAAAAATAATTGGACCTTTTTCATTTCTACGAAGCTACTCTAGTATTTTTGCACTCGCAATGAAGTGGTTATGAACATTTACCATATATTTGCCGTCCAATTAAGAAACAGGGGTCTGGGCCAAAACTCAGGCTAGTAAATAAAAAAAGAAAATGAAAAACGGTATTCATCCAGAAAACTATCGCTTGTGTGTCTTCAAAGACATGGGTACTGGCGATCAGTTCATTACTAAGTCTTGTGCAGATGCAAAGGACACCATCGAAGTGGAAGGCGTAGAATATCCATTAATCAAAATGGAAATTTCTAGCTATTCGCACCCATACTACACTGGTAAAGTGAAGTTGGTAGATACAGCGGGTCGCGTAGACAAATTCCGCAGCCGTTACGGAAAGAAAAGTTAAGCTTAGGCTTTATAAAATACAAGACTCGCTTTACAGCGGGTCTTTTTTTTGCCCTAACTTTCCGAAACCAAAGTCATTTCCTAAGATGCGTATACAATTAGTCGATTCTTCCAACCGCAATCACCTGCTTCCCTTAACCTTTACACGCCCGGTTTCCGCGCTGCGTTGTGGGATTTTAAGTATTGCGGAAAAGTACACCAAGCGCGGGCACGAGGTCGGTAATGAAACTCAGGATTATTTACAGCGTAAATTTCCGAGCATCGCTGATGCGACAGTATGCGTGGACGGCGGCGTTTGTCCGACGGATGAATTCCTTGCGGCGGCGGCTGCTTTAATGAGCGGACAAAGCCTTTGTAAAGGAGAACTAGTCGTTGCATGGAAAGGAGAGAAGCCATCAGATACTGCTGGAAGCACGTGTTTTGAAGGGCCTTTAAATGTGGTTGCGCGTCCATGGGACATATGGGGTTTGAATGCAGCTGAATTGGAGGCCGATTTCGACTTGCTTACTACCGGGCGCAAGAGTGCTCCGGTAGATCCAACCTGTACCGTGATCGGCGATCGAATCTTTTTAGAAGAAGGAGCTAAGGCCACGGCGAGTATATTAAATACCACTACAGGTCCCATCTACCTCGCTAAAAACGCTGAAATCATGGAAGGTTGTGTGGTTCGGGGCGGCCTAGCTTTGGGTGCACACAGCGCTTTAAAATTGGGCACTAAAATCTATGGTGCAACAACATTAGGGCCGCATTGTAAAGTAGGCGGTGAGGTTAATAATAGTGTGATCTTAGGGTACAGCAATAAAGGCCATGACGGCTTTTTAGGCAACAGCGCCTTGGGCGAATGGTGTAATATAGGCGCGGATACGAACAACTCTAACTTGAAGAACAATTACGACGAGGTTAAAGTATGGAGCTACGTAAGCAAGCGTTTCGCTAAAACCGGTCAGCAGTTTTGTGGTCTGATTATGGGCGACCATAGTAAATCAGGGATCAATACCATGTTCAATACCGGCACTGTGGTTGGAGTTAGCGCCAATGTATATGGTGCAGGGTTTCCTAGAAACTTTATTGCTTCTTTCTCCTGGGGTGGTCCGCAGGGCACGATGGAATACAAGCTCGATAAAGCTTTAGACACGGCAAATAGAATGATGCAGCGCCGCGGATTAGCAGTGGATGAAGTAGAGCAAGAAATCTTACAGTCTGTTTACGAACAGACGGCGGAATTCAGACGCTAGAGCGCTTTTAAGGCTGCAATCGTTGCAAGAGGATCATCGCTTTTAAAGACAAAAGAACCGGCCACTAAGGCGTCGGCACCCGCAGCTAAAAGTCTCGCACCCGTCTCTAAATTCACGCCACCGTCAATTTCAATGAGTGCTTTAGAACCCGTGCGGTCAATCAATTCACGCGCTTGGGCTGTTTTCTTTATCGTGTTTTCTATAAATTTTTGACCGCCAAATCCTGGATTCACACTCATCAAAAGGACTTCGTCTAGGTCTTGAATGATGTCCTCCAACACACTAACGGGGGTATGCGGATTCAGGGCAACGCCTGCCTTCATCCCGGCATTGTGAATCTCTTGAATAGTTCGGTGCAAGTGCGTACAGGCTTCGGCATGAACCGTCAAAATATCGGCACCACACTCCTTAAAGGTTTGTATGTAACGCTCTGGCTGGACTATCATCAAATGCACGTCCATGACTTTTTCGCAGTTCTCAGCCATCGTCTTTACCACTGGCATTCCGTAGGATATATTAGGGACAAAAACGCCATCCATAACATCGATATGGAACCAGTCTGCTTGGCTTTGATTAACCATTTGACAGTCGCGTTGGAGGTTGCCAAAGTCGGCAGCTAAAAGAGATGGTGAGATGATAGGTGCAGCCATGCTGATGCGTTTAAGTTCGCTACAAAAGTAAAACACCCCGCCCGTGAAGGCGAGGTGTTCTATAAAAAACTTAATACCAAGGTTATTAACCGAGGTAGGTCTTCAAGATTTTACTTCTTGAGGTATGCTTCATGCGACGAATGGCTTTCTCTTTAATTTGACGAACACGCTCGCGCGTCAAGTCAAATTTCTCGCCAATCTCCTCTAGAGTCATGGGATGCTGACCGCCTAAACCAAAGTACAAACGGATCACATCACCTTCGCGCGGCGTTAAAGTCGCCAACGAACGCTCGATCTCAGTACGTAAACTGTCCATCATCAAATCCTCGTCCGGATGCGGTGAATCTGAAGAATTCAATACGTCGTATAAGTTACTGTCTTCGCCCTCAACCAACGGTGCGTCCATACTCACGTGGCGACCACTGTTGCGCATACTTTCCTTCACATCCGATTCGCTCATCTCTAAGTGTTTAGAGATCTCCGCAGCACTCGGTGGACGCTCGTGCTCTTGCTCGAGGTACGCGTAAGCTTTGTTGATTTTATTGATTGAACCAATTTTGTTCAATGGCAAACGAACGATACGGCTCTGCTCTGCAAGGGCTTGCAGAATGCTCTGACGAATCCACCAAACGGCGTAAGAAATGAACTTAAAACCGCGTGTCTCATCGAAGCGTTGCGCAGCTTTAATCAAACCCAAGTTTCCTTCGTTGATCAAATCAGGAAGGGTTAAACCTTGGTTTTGATATTGCTTTGCTACAGAAACCACAAATCGAAGGTTGGCTTTGGTCAACTTTTCAAGGGCAATTTGATCACCGGCCTTAATGCGCTGGGCTAATTCTACTTCTTCCTCAGCTGTGATTAATTCCACTTTACCGATTTCCTGAAGGTATTTGTCCAACGAAGCGGTCTCGCGATTCGTTACCTGTTTTGTGATTTTTAACTGTCTCATGCTCGAGATGAATTTTTTAGCGTATGTGCGCCTTTGCTAAACAAAGGCGCACCACACAAGTTCAAAAGATAAGAATTAAGCTTCAGCTTTATCGCCGTCTTTCTCCGGTTTAGGGAGAAGAACCTTACGAGAAAGCTTCATCTTACCTGCTTTGTCAACCTCTAGAAGCTTCACTTTAACCGTATCACCTTCCTTAAGAACGTCTTCGACATTCTTAATTCGTGTCCAGTCAATTTCTGAAATGTGAAGCAATCCTTGAACTTTAGGAGCAATCTCAACGAAAGCACCATAAGTCTGTACACCACGAACAATGCCTTCGTACACTTCACCAATTTCAGGTTCGAATGCGATAGCACGGATCATTTCTAATGCTTTGTCCATCATGGCAGCATCCTTACCAGAAATCTCAACGTGGCCGCGGTCGTCTACCTCAGAGATAGTTACCGTTGTGCCTGTATCCGCTTGGATTCCTTGGATGTTTTTACCACCAGGGCCAATGATTGGTCCGATGAATTCTTTCTTCACAGTGAGCTTGTAAATCTTCGGTGCATTTGGTTTCAATTCCGTGCGCGATTCCGGCATGGTTTTCAACATTTCACCTAAGATGTGCAAACGACCTTCTAAGCTTTGCTTGAGGGCCTGAACTATAATTTCGTAGCTCAAACCTTTGATCTTAATGTCCATCTGACAAGCCGTAATACCTTTTTCAGTACCCGTCACTTTGAAGTCCATATCACCCAAGTGATCTTCATCACCTAAGATGTCCGACAAAACTGCAAATTTCTCACCGTCAGAAATTAATCCCATGGCAATACCGCTTACTGGACGAACCAATTTCACCCCAGCATCCATTAGTGCTAGCGTACCTGCACAAACCGTTGCCATCGAAGACGAACCGTTTGATTCAAGGATATCGCTTACCACACGAATAGTAAATGGGTTTTCCGGATCTACCATTTGGTACAAAGCACGCTGTGCTAGGTTACCGTGACCAACTTCGCGACGGCTTACCCCACGAATAGGGCGCGCTTCACCTGTAGAAAATGGTGGGAAATTATAATGTAAATAGAATTTCTCTTCACCTGTGAAGGTTGCATCATCAATTCTATTAGCGTCTAACGATGTACCTAAGGTTACCGTAGTCAACGATTGCGTTTCACCGCGAGTAAATACTGCAGAACCGTGCGCACCTGGCAAGTAATCAATTTCTGACCAAATAGGGCGTACAGTTGTCGTATCACGTCCGTCTAGACGTTTACCCTCGTTAAGTACCATGTCACGCATGGCTTTGTACTCTACATCGTGGAAGTAGGTTTTTGCGAAACCAGTATTCGCTGCCAACCATTCTTCATCTTTGTTTTCAAGGTATTCGTTTAGAATCGCTTTGAAACCTGTAGAACGCTCGTGCTTAGGCAAGCCACTTTTTGCAACTTCATAAACCTTGTCATAAGTAGCAGCCATTACCTCTTCACGAACTTCTTCGTTGTGCGTTTCGTGGCTGTATTCGCGCTTGGTTTGAGCTTTCTCCACTTGAGAAGCTAAACGCAATTGCGCTTCGATCTGAACTTTGATGGCATCGTGGGCATATTTGATCGCCTCAACCATTTCTTCTTCAGAAATTTCTTGCATTTCACCCTCGACCATGACGACGCTGTCCATTGACGCACCGATAACCATGTCTAGTTCGAGCTCACTAATTTGAGCAGGAGTAGGGTTGATCACGTGTTCTCCGTTGATACGACCAACGCGTACCTCAGAAATAGGACCGTCGAATGGAAGATCACTTACTGCGATTGCTGCAGATGCAGCCAAACCAGTTAAAGAGGTTGCTTCAACATTCTCGTCGTACGAGATCATTTGAATCATGAGTTGAATCTCAGCGTGGTAATCCTTTGGGAACAAAGGACGCAATACGCGGTCAATCAAACGCATGGTTAATACTTCATTGTCTGAAGGACGACCTTCTCTCTTGAGGAATCCTCCAGGAACGCGGCCGTTGGCTGCAAATTTTTCACGGTAATCTACCGTAAGCGGAAGAAAGTCAATGCCGTCCTTCGCTTCTTTGCTGGACACAACAGTGGCCAACAGCATTGTACCACCGCACTTAACGACTACAGAGCCATCTGCTTGTTTGGCCAGTTTCCCGGTCTCAAGTGTGATTTCTCTTCCGTCAGGAAGTAGGATAGTTTCAGTAATTGCTTGTGGAATCATATATAGTGTAAATAGATACTTTTTTATACGCAAAAAGGCAATTGTAAAAATTGCCTTTTTGTGTACTTCTTAAGCCGAGATTATTTTCTCAAGCCTAGTTTCTCGATAATTGCACGGTAACGTGTAATATCTGTTTGCTTTAGGTAGTTCAGTAGTTTTCTACGCTTACCAACCAAACGGATGAGCGAGCGCTCTGTGTTGTGGTCTTTTTTGTTTTGCTTTAAGTGACCGGTCAAATGATCGATACGGTAGCTAAACAAAGCGATTTGTCCTTCAGATGAACCAGTGTCCGTTGCTGATGTGCCGAATTCGGCAAAAATTTCTTCTTTCTTTTCTTTAGTAAGGTACATACCAAAATCGTTTTAGATGTTTGTAATGCTATAAGGGCGCAAAGATAGGTAAATTATTCACTCTGAGTGGTTTTTTGAGAATTATTCAACCGCTGCTTTACTCCAGAAAATCTTCGTTCCTACCGTAATCCCTTTTGCAGCCGCCTGACCACCCAGCACTTCTAATACGTATGAAGCTGGAGCTGCGCTAGGCAGGCTTTTCGTTGATAGCGGCTCCGCATTAGACTGAATGCTTACTACTTCATTATTTGAATTGATGTAAATAATATCCAACGACACGAGCGTGTTCTTCATCCAAAAACTACGCGGCTGATCGCCTCCAGGCATAAAGAAGAGCATGGCTCTATTTGGCGGGGTAGTTCGACGGTACATCATGCCTATTTCTATGGTTTCAGGTGTAGTTGCATATTCCGTTTCAAAGACGGCTGTTGTATCGGAGCCGTTCAGGGCCCAAACGGTCCCATCCATACGAAAGGGCGGTTCATACGGTTGGCCTGGCTTTTTCACCGAGGGTTTGGTATTTGAGCTGAATTTGCCGATGCTGCCTACAACCGAAGGAATAATAAATGCGGCCAATCCGAGGCCAACAATCCAAACTGCGTATTTTCTAAATGCATTCATTAGGATATAGATTTAGTACGTGAGCTTACTGCGATAAAGAGAAGTCCAATGGCGACCAATGGAATGCTCAACCACTGTCCCATATTGAGTTGCATGCTTTGTTCGAATTGAACTTGTACTTCTTTGAAGTTTTCAATAAAGAAGCGGAAACCGAATACGAGTACGAGAAAAAGCCCAAACAAGAATCCACGCTTTTGACCAACATTCGTTTTAAGGTATAGCAGTGCTAGGATGAAGAAAAATAGCCAATAGCCGGCAGCTTCGAACAACTGGGTTGGGTAGCGGGGCACGCCGATCAGCTGGGTCTGCGCATGCCAACCTTTTTCGTCTTCATAGACCGTTACTTCAGGAACCCCTTGAACCAACAAGTGTTGATTATCGGGATGCTGTGTATTGAGAATTCGTGGTAAAAAGTCTGTAGCGTACTGTTCCGTTTGGATGTCGTCCAAGCGCACGAAGGATAAGGTTGCATTGAGGATGGGGTAGGTGATGGAGTCGGTCGTAACGAATTGGTCCGTAGCCTCGAAGGTCACGGCCTTTAACGTTCCGCCGTATCCGCGCATCAGCGTGTTCCTTCCGTCCTCTATAAACACTGTTTCAAAGGCACTATTTGCTTGGGCGCCGTAAATTTCTGAATTGAACCAATTCCCCACCCGAATAAATCCCGCAGCAAGAGCAACGACGATAACTATGCGATCCAAGGTCCAAAGTGGGTGCTTTTTAGCCAGTTTCTTGCTCCAATAAAACATGGCTGCGACAATAGCAATAGCGGCACCATGAGAAGCAAGACCGCCCTTCCAAACCATTAAGATTTCTCCAAGATGGTCCTTATAGTAGCTCCAATCGTAAAAAATAACGTGTCCCAGACGGGCACCTACAATTGTAGCACCAACCATCCAATAGACTAAACTGTCCATCAGTTTCGGGTTGACGTTTTCTCGTTTAAATACATATTGCATACCGTACTGGCCCAAAACGAAGCTGATGATGAACATCAAAGAGTAAAATCGCAGCTCGAAGCCAGCGATAGGGATGTGGTTTGGGAAGTCCCAGAGAATGGTCAATAGCATAGTATTATTCTTTCCAGTCTACAATAAATAGATTCGTGGCACGCGTTCCGCCGTTGTTTCTATTCGAAGCGAAGACCAATTTACTGCCGTCAGGCGAGAACATAGGGAATGCGTCGAAAACACCGTCGTAGGTGATTTGCTCCAGACCTGTACCGTCCGTATTAATCATGAAGAGGTTGAACGGGTACCCGCGTTCGCTGTGGTGGTTGGTTGAGAAAATAATTTTAGTGCCACTCGGATGATAAAACGGGGCCCAGTTGGCATTTCCTAGTTGGGTAACTTGGGTCAATTCTGAACCGTCCACATTGCACGTGTAAATCTCCATGTGCGTAGGCTCGACCATACCTTGTGCAAGCAAGTCTTTGTACTTTGTTACCTCTTCTTCAGTCTGCGGACGTGAACTTCTAAAGACTAATTTCTTGCTGTCCGGACTGAAAAAAGCCCCGCCATCGTAGCCTAAGCCCGTCGTAACCTGTACAATGTTTGAGCCGTCGATATCACAAGTGTACAGCTCTAAATCACCACTGCGGTCGGATGTAAATACAATTTTAGTCCCGTCTGGACTCACCGTAGCTTCTGCATCATAACCTGGACCCGAAATCAAGGTGTCTACAATGTGTCCATTGAGGTCGCTTACGTAAATATCAAAATCGGCATAGATGGGCCAAACATAGGCGCCGCTTTCACCGCGCTCAGGTACAGCAGGGCATGCGGTATCACCTCTGAATGTGCTTGCGTAAAGAATGGTAGAGTCGCCCGGCATGAAGTAGGCACATGTCGTGCGGCCTAAATCGTTAGAAATGAGTTGCGGCTCTTTGTCCCAAATGGTGTCTTGGTTCCAGTCAAACGCATAGATCTGATCGCAATTGTTCCCCCATTTCTCTGCATTGCTTTGGAAGGTGAGCATGGAACCGTCAAAGCTGAAGTAGGCTTCCGCATTATCACCACCATTGGTCAACTGTCGAATGCCTTCGAGGTGTATTTCGTCGTCGTATTTAATTTTACTTTCCCATGTCGCTCCGCTCTTTCCATCTGCAGATTCCGAGTTGGATTGGCATGCGAACAGAGCCATTGCCGTGAAGTAAAAAAGTAATTTTCTCATTGGGTTTGCGAATAGTAATTAAAGGATGTTTTTGTCTTTCAGTTCTTTTTCTAGCGCGCTTCCTGGCACTGGATCCCAGCCATGACCGCCCCAAGGGTGGCAACTGCCAATTCTTTTGATGCTCATTAGAAATCCTTTGAAGGGACCGTGTAGTTTTACTGCTTCTGCAGCGTAAGCACTGCAGGTAGGCTGGTAACGACAAGCTGGCCCAAGCAATCTTGAAAATATTGTCCGGTAGAACCAAATCAATAGCAGTAAGGGTGATCCGAGTACTTTAAAGATTAGATCTTTCACGGCCTTCATTAATTAAAGGCTATAGCTTGTTCCTTCTGCGCCGTCTTTGAGCTGAATACCGGCGTCATTCAATTGGTCCCGGATTAAATCTGCCGTTCCCCAATCTTTATTCAACCTGGCTTGAGCCCTTAATTCAATGACCAGTGACATCGCTTTATCCAAAGCTTCTTTGTGCGCATCACCAGAATTATCAGTTTTTGAGCGTAGGCCCAAAACATCGAAGGTGAAGGCGTGTAAAGTCGATTTGAAGGTGGCTAAATCTGATGCGTTCAGTCCAATGCTACCCTCCTCAGCGCCGATCCATTTGATGGCTTCGAACAAGTGGGCAATAAGAATAGGTGTGTTAAAGTTATCACTCATCGCATGGTAACATTTGTCTATCCAAGCCTGAAGAGCAATAGTGGATTCGCTTGAAGGTGCAAGAGTGTCCAATTTTTCAAGCGCACTTAGCAACCTATTGTGTCCCTTTTCTGCAGCAACCAGTGCATCATTACTAAAATCTAACACACTACTGTAATGCGCCTGCATCATAAAGAATCGAACGACGGACGGGCTAAAACCCTTGTCCAAAAGCGGGCTATCCCCAGCGAACAATTCTCGAGGTAATACCGTGTTTCCAGTACTTTTGCTCATGCGTTTTCCGTTGAGCGTCAACATGTTTGCGTGCATCCAATAGCGGGCTCCTTTATGACCAGAACACGCACTGTTTTGTGCAATCTCACATTCGTGGTGTGGAAATTTCAAATCCATTCCACCGCCGTGAATATCAAAAGTCTCACCTAGATATTTTGTGCTCATCGCGGAACACTCTAGGTGCCAACCTGGAAAGCCAACACTCCAAGGAGACGGCCAGCGCATAATGTGCGTTGGCGATGCTTTTTTCCAAAGTGCGAAATCGGCTGGATTACGTTTTTCTTCTTGACCATCTAGGGCACGAGTGCCTGCCTGAAGCTCATCCATTTTGCGGCCTGAAAGCACCCCGTAGTCGCCACCCATCTCATTGTATGCGTTGACGTCAAAGTAAACAGATCCGTTACTTTCATAGGCCCATCCTTTGTCTAGAATGGTCTGAACCATTTCAATCTGTTCGGAAATGTGACCAGTGGCAGTAGGTTCTATGGAGGGAGGCAAAGCATTAAGTGCGTCCATTACTTTATGAAAGTCAACGGTGTAGCGTTGCACTATCTCCATGGGTTCCAATTGCTCTATGCGGGCTTTTTTGGAAATTTTATCTTCACCAGAATCTGCATCGTTTTCAAGATGGCCTGCATCCGTAATGTTTCGAACGTATCTAACCTTGAACCCTACGTGTTTTAAGTAGCGGAAAATCATATCGAACGATGTGAATGTTCGTGCATTTCCCAAATGAACATCGCTGTAGACGGTTGGACCACACACGTACATACCAACGCTGCCTTCATGAACAGGAAGAAACGCTTCCTTTTCACCAGTTAGGCTGTTTTCAATCGTAAGGGGGTATGAAGTGTATAATGGTTCCACTAGGCGCCAAATTCAGTTGAAAGGTTGATATAGTCTAAAAATTCTTTCTTTTTTGCTTCATTCTGAAATGCACCACCATATTCAGCAGTAACCGTGGAGCTATCGATATCACGAATGCCACGAGAATTTACGCACAGGTGTTTCGCGTCGATGACACAAGCCACATCGTCAGTGCCTAATGTTTCTTGCAATGCCTGAACTACCTGACGCGTAAGGCGCTCCTGCACTTGAGGGCGCTTTGCGTAGTAATCCACAATGCGATTCATTTTACTCAAACCAACCACTTTACCTTTGGAAATGTACGCAACGTGCGCGCGCCCTACGATGGGCAGCAGGTGATGTTCACAGGTCGAATACACCACGATATTTTTTTCCACGAGCATTTCATTGTAGCGGTACGAATTTTCGAAAGTGCTCATTCCAGGCTTGCGCGCAGGATCTAGCCCCCCAAAGGCTTCATTGACATAAAGTTTCGCTACCCGCATTGGAGTTCCTTTCAAACTGTCGTCTTCAAGATCCATACCAAGGGTGCTCAGAATGCCTTTAACATGCTCCGCGATGGTTGCAATTTTCTCTTCATTAGAAAGGTCAAAAGCATCTTCGCGCAATGGCGTTAAGGCAGTGAAACTCTCGTGTGCATCGCCAATTTCGTCGGCGAGAATTTGGTTAGTAGTGTCAGACATTTCTTTTGTCAAAGCTTTTAAGGGCGGCAAAGGTACAAACTATTAATCCCAATAAGGCACCCCTTGTTCACGCGCATTGGCCTCTAATTGGTCCAATTTTTCATCAATTTTTTCCAATGCGGCTGTTGCATCTGCAATCATCGCTTCTGCATCTTCCTTCATAGCGCGCATACTGCCCGTTGGTGCGCCGCGATGGTTGAACGTACCCCATGCCAAAAGACCCGTGACATCGCCCAATGAAGCTCCAGCTTCAAATTCACGCTTTGTACGTGTCGCATCACCTTTTAGTAACAAGCCTAACTCTCTCAGTTCGATATCGATAGAACGGGCTGTGTTTAGGTCTTCTAGGCTAGCCCCAGGGGTGTTTCTCAAACCTGCACGTAATCTATTCAAGTCTTCTTTGAGTTCGGTATACCGAGCATTTATCTGGTTTGAAACAGCCATAAGTGCATCGACACTTTGGTTAAACTCCATGTCAATACCTTCGTAGTTGTACAAATGATTTACCTTGAATTCATGGCGCTCAACGAGTGTTTCCAGCGCACCATTTGTTGCTCTTGATAAGCTCAGGAAATACGTTCCTGGCAAAACGAAAGTCGTGCCATAAGCTTCCGTTACCGGTTCTCCATTCGTGCGAATGGACGCTTTGCTGCTCATTCGGCCGTCCCAAGTATGGCGTGAAATACCCTTGCTGTCCGATTTAGTAAACCGTGCAACGGGATTACCTAGAGAGTCCGAAATTTCGAAAAGCAAGTACGGCTTCTCTTCCCAATCTTCCGCTTGCAACTGATCTAAACTGGGGTAATGCGGCAGTTCATTATTCGCTTCTGGCCGATTTTCCTTCACACGTTTTGCGTTTTCAGCGAGGTACCATTCAAAGGTAGTACCTACTTCGGGGTTTTTTGCTTTATACAACTGAGCTCCCTTGTAATCCGTGCCGCCGATATTTGCACGGCGGAACAACAAACCAGGTTTCGTGGTGAAGAAGGCAGCTTCTTGGTCCAGTACGTATTCCAATTCGCGGAGTGGGCTGTAATTGTCCAAAACATAAAATCCACGGCCAAAGGTGCCCAATACCAAATCGTTTTCACGCTCCTGAATGGCAATGTCGCGCACCGCGATCGTGGGTAGGCCGCTTTTTAGCGGGACCCAGTTCTCGCCGCCGTCAAGCGTGAAGAATACACCGAACTCTGTTCCTACGAAGAGTAAATTTGGGTTGATATGGTCTTCAGCAATGCTGTATACACTACCGCGCTCTGGCAAGTCTTCGGCGATATCGTCCCAACTTTTACCACCATCTGTACTTTTGAAAAGGTACGCTTTGAAATCACCGTTTTTGTGATTATTGAATGCGGCATAAATGACTTTCTTATTGTGTTGTGAAGGCATAAGATCTTGGACATACACCAGCGGTAAATTCAATGATCCTACTTGCGTTTTAGGCAAGCCAGTGAAGGTTTTTATACTGCTCCAATTCTTGCCGTCATCCTCCGATTTCCATACCAAACCGTCGTCGGTTCCTACCCACAAGTGTCCTGCATCTAGCGGACTTTCACGCAACGTGACAATATTACCATAAATGGATGTGCTCTTGTGCAGTGCTATGGCCTCAGGTCCCCAGTAGCGTTCCATGATTGGCAAGGTGTTGCGGTCCAATTGTCTGCTTAAATCGCCACTAATGGTCGTCCAGCTTTCGCCGCGATCCGTACTTTTAAATACCTTGTTAGCGGCAAAATATAAGGTCTTTTTCTGGTGCTTGCTTGCCACCAAAGGTGCATCCCAATTCCAACGGTACGGCGTCTCTTTGTAGCGCGGTTGCGGTTGTATCGGGGTCTTTTCGCCGGTTTGCTTATTGAATCGCACCAGCCACCCGTATTGCGCTTGCGCATATACGATGTTGGGGTCGTCCGGATCTGTAGCGCTTTCAAAACCATCGCCGCCATTAGTCACAAACCAATCGCTGTTGATGATCCCACGAGAATTGATGGTCTGCGACGGTCCGCCCAAACTATTGTTGTCTTGAGTTCCCCCGTAAATATTGTAGAACGGCCAGTCGTTGTCAACAGCCACACGGTAAAATTGGATTGTAGGAATATTTGCCTTCCAATTCCAGCTGCTCATTCCGTCCCAGGTTTCGTATAAACCACCATCAGTACCGATATACATGTGGTTCGTGTTTGTTGGGTCAATCCACAAGCAGTGGTTGTCCACGTGTTTGAAGCGCTTTGGTATGTTTTTAAAAGTCTTGCCACCATCCGTACTTACGTGTGCATAGGTGTCCATGCTGTATACCGTATTCACATCCGTCGGGTGACAAATAAATTCTACGTAATAATTTCCTGAGGTTTCATGACCGGAGCGTTTGTTCCAACTTTCTCCGCGATCCGTAGAGGCGTATGTCCCATGACCCTCCACAGTAGCGTAGAGTACATCAGGATTTGCAGGTGAAATATCCATACCGATTCTCCCTACATCTCCTCCCGGAAATCCGTTTTCTACCTTATTCCAATGCGCTCCGCCATCGGTGCTTTTGTACATCGCGCTGTTGGGGCCGCCGCTGAGGTGCGTGTACACGTGTCTTCTACGTTGATGGGCGGTGGCATAAAGCGTTTGTGGGTCGCGCGGATCCATATGAATTTCGTTGAAACCTGTATGGTCGTCGACGTATAGAATACGCGTCCAAGTTTGACCGCCATTTTTTGATTCATAAATACCGCGTTCTCCGCCGGAGGACCACAATGGACCATATGCTGCCACGTAAATATGATTTCCATTCGTAGGGTTTATGGCAATCATGCCAATATGTTCGCTTGTTTCAAGACCACTTTTGGTCCAGGTTTTTCCCGCATCACGACTCACATAAAGACCGTCTCCGTAAGCCACTGAGCGCTGGTTGTTGTTTTCTCCTGTTCCAACCCAAATTACATTAGAGTTGTTAGGGTCAATCGCGATACAACCTGTGCTGTAGCTGCCTTGGCTGTCGAATATAGGTTCGAAAGTGGTGCCATTATTCGTGGTTTTCCAGACGCCCGAAGAGGCCAATGCCAAGTACATTGTTCCGGGGTTTTTCGTATCAACGGCTAAATCTGCGATTCGTCCAGAAGTGGTTGCAGGGCCGACGTTGCGAAATTTGAACGCACTGAGGCTGGTTTTCGCCCAAAGCGGCTGGTCTTCCTTGCTTTTGCGCTGGGCTTGTGCAGGAAGCGTGAATAGAATTGCAAAAAGAACGACTACGGCTGAGGTAGTACGGCGAAATGAATGGCTCATTCGGAAGAGTATTTAAATGAATTGGACCACAATAAGTGCAGTCACTGCAAATTACGTTAAAAGATGCAAAACGCCTTAGAATTTCCAGGTCGACCCGATGGACAGCATAGAGCGCTGTCTCGTGATGGCTAGTGCCTCGGTATAGGTTGCACTGAACGGGTAATATTGTGTGGATTGACGGAGTTGGCTCCAGCTCATGAAAAAGGTGTGGCCTTCGCTTTGTAAAGAGATGCCTAAACTGCGACGCCACTGCGCGTCTTGCCCTTGTTGAAAGGCATTGGTATAGCCGCTACCTGCGCGCACTGTGATGGGGCCTAAACGCAATTCAGCCCCTGCAGCAAAGGTATGTTGGTCGTCCAATTCTTCGTTGACGATTTGGTTGAGGTACCGTTCTTCTCTGCTCAAAGCTGCAGCAAAACCGTGTGGGATGTAGGTGTGACTCAACGTGATAAGGCCTAATCGGCCACCTACTAACGTGAAACCCGACTTGAGCTTCGGCGCAGTCATCATGCTCCATTGGTAGAGCAGACCGTATCCTTCTGCTTTTGATATGATTTGGTTGACGGAAGAACGGAACGCAATCATCTCCGTATCCCAGTTTTGTGTAAAACTGTACACCTGAGGAAGGTCAACTGCAATTCCAATGCGCATAGCTTGTGTAGGGCGGTATAAAAGTCCTGCGTTCGCAGTGATGCCAATGCCACTGTTGTCCCAATAATCCACAACATCAAAGGAGGTGAGGTCTGTAGTTTCGCTGTAGCTCTCTTCATGCGTCACCGTCACTTTTTCGAAAGAGTGCACGATTTTAACCGATGCGCCGTAGTAAAGCTGTTTGCTCGCTTCTGCACCAAAGCCCAAAGTCCATTGATTTTTCATTCCGGTACGGCGGAGATCGTGCTCGAAGTCTGTGTTGTTGAGATTTGCGGTGCTGTAGTATTCACCCGTCGTGTCGTTGCGGTCGGAAGCATAGCTTTGGTAGAGCATGTCTTCATACGGACCTACCCACGGTAGATCGTCTGGCGAATAATAGTGGCTGTTTTCTAACCATTGCTGCTGGATGCTGCCCCCACCAGTCTGATTGTAACGTAAGTTTTGACGAAATAAATCGTCTGAATTGTAGGTAAAGAAAATATTTACACCCGACTCAGGCTCTTTACTTATATAGCCAAGGTTGGCAACATTCATACTTAGGGCATTCCCGGTTGGGAAGTTGTTGCTGTTTTTGAAATGCGTCGTACTGTAGAAGGAAAGATCGCTACCGAATGCAGCCTGTCGGTAGAGGCCTGCTCCAGCAGGATTTTCAGCAAGCGCTGTGAAAGAACCACTCATTGCGGTCATTGCGCCGGAGAGGCTATTGTAACGTGCATCACCCCACAAAACCGGCTGGTTAAGCGTCGCAAAGTAGTCCACACTTTGGCTCTTACCTAGAAAAGTCAAAAAGAGGAGTAGTGACAGTAATCGAAGTTTTTTCATCGTCTACGAGAGCCGCTTGAGTTGGAAGTGGTTCCGCTACGTGTTGGAGCGGAAGGCGTGTACGTACTGTTTGTTGAAGGTGCGCTCTCGCTGCGGAAACTGGCGCTCCGTTCGTAGCTTGATCGTGTCGTTGGAGCATATTGCTTCTCATTGCGCGTGGATCGAATAGGTTGAACCGCACTCGAGGGCCTGCTGCTGCCAGTTGGGCGCATTGTCGAAGGCTGACGAAGTGATTTTTGAGCAGATTCGACAAGCGGTTCTGCCCACCCTCTGGAAGTTTTCGATACTGGTGCGGAAGCCCCCTCTGTGACGACTTCGCTTCTCCAATCTGAAGAATAATTGGCAATGCGACCGCTGGTACTCCCTTGTCCGCCGCTTCTGCGGTATTTGTTTGGACGGCGGCCACCGTAATTTACCCCCGTTTTAATAGGGTCATTTGAGGGTGAGGAAGTGGTGTTGCCAAAATTGGTCACTCCATTCCACGCATTCCATCCGTTGCCGTATGGATTATAGCCGTATCCGTATGCATTGTACCCATAAGGGTTATAGCCCATGCCCCATGTGTTGTTCCAGCCGTATGGATTGTAGCCAAAAGGTTGCATGCCCCAATTGTTATTCCATCCGAATGAATTGTATCCAGAGGTGTGGTAGCCCATCGAACTCCAAGCGTTTCCGCCCATGCCATTGTTCCATTGTGGATAGTAATAGGTGCCGAATCCCGGGGTCCAATAGCTTCTGCCGTTGTTCCACCAGTTAGAGGATGATCCTTGAAGTGGTGTTACGAGCATTGATTGTTCGCCTTCCCAGATGAGTGCATAGTCATCCTCAGTATATGGCTCGCTATCCATTGCTCCCATGGATTTTGCACCGGCAAATCGCGGCGCAGGAAGCGCAGGGTTGTAATAATTTTCGTCCTCGAAATAATTATCCGTCAAACTCACAGAAGTCCCACATGATGATAACATGAGGGAAGAAATGAAAAGTAGTAGTATGGGCTTCTTCATAACTTCAGTAGATTTGCGTTTCAGATTAACCAAGGTACAAAAGTTATACCAAGCTAAAATTCATGGCAAAATATCTCACAACACGCGAGGAGGATTACTCAAAATGGTACAATGAATTGGTAGTCAAAGCTGATTTGGCTCAAAATTCAGGTGTGCGCGGTTCTATGGTGATAAAGCCCTATGGCTTTGCTATTTGGGAAAGCATCCAAGCGGATCTTGACAGACGGTTTAAGGAAACGGGTCACATGAACGCGTATTTCCCGCTATTCATACCGAAATCATATTTTTCCAAAGAAGCTTCACACGTGGACGGTTTTGCCAAGGAATGTGCGGTAGTGACTCATTATAGATTAATGGATGACCCCAATGGTGGTGGCGTAGTCGTAGATCCTTCGGCGAAATTAGAGGAGGAATTGATTGTCCGCCCCACGTCTGAAACCATTATTTGGGACACTTACAAAGATTGGATACAGAGTTACCGCGACCTTCCTATTCTCGTGAATCAATGGGCGAACGTGGTACGTTGGGAAATGCGTACACGCTTATTCCTAAGAACGTCAGAGTTTTTATGGCAAGAAGGTCATACCGCTCACGCTACGAAGGAAGAGGCCATCACTGAGGCAGAGACGATGTTAAATGTCTACACGGACTTTGTTCAGGACGTCATGGCTATTCCTGTGCTTCGCGGGTTGAAAACGGAAGGTGAGCGTTTTGCGGGTGCTTTAGAGACGTATTGTATTGAAGCAATGATGCAGGACGGTAAAGCGCTGCAGGCTGGGACTTCGCATTTTCTAGGGCAAAATTTTGCCAAAGCATTCGATGTGAAATTTCAAAACAAAGAAGGCAAACAGGAATACGTTTGGGCGACTTCATGGGGCGTTAGTACCCGATTGATGGGTGCGCTTATTATGACGCACAGTGATGATAATGGCTTGGTATTGCCGCCGAAGTTGGCACCTTACCAAGTGGTTATTGTACCTATTTATAAGGGTCAAGAGCAATTGGATGCGATAAATGTCGTTGCAGAAGACCTTATGGCCCAATTGCGTGCTAATGGCGTCACAGTGAAATACGACAACCGCGATACGCACAAGCCAGGCTGGAAGTTTAATCAATACGAGCTTCAAGGTGTTCCGTTGCGCATCGCTATTGGTCCTAAGGATTTGGAGAAAGGCAGTGTGGAATTAGCGCGCAGAGATACCTTAACCAAGCAGTTTGTGGATCAGAAAGACGTGGCGAATGCCGTTCCAGCATTATTGGAAGAGATCCAAAAGACGCTTTTTCAAAAAGCGCTAGACTTTAGAGAAGCACATTCTCAAGAGGTGAATTCTTGGGAAGAATTCGAAACATTAATGAAGGGAAATCCTGGCTTTGTGTATGCCCATTGGGATGGAACTTCAGAAACAGAGGATAAGATTAAAGAATTGACTAAAGCAACCATCCGTTGTATTCCTTTGGATTCCAAGGAAGAAGAGGGGGTCTGCGTGCTCACAGGTAAGCCAAGCAAGCAGCGTGTAGTCTTCGCTAAGGCGTATTAACAGGTAATCTTGGGGCTCGAATTTATTTTCGATTTTTTGTGTGAATGTGTTGTGAATCTGAAAAACGTGATTACATTTGCACTCCCCAAAGAAAACCGGGGAATGTTCTGGAACATTTAAGGCCCGTTCGTCTAGCGGTCCAGGACGCTGCCCTTTCACGGCAGAAACACGGGTTCGATTCCCGTACGGGTCACAACTATTAAGAATAAAAAGACATGGCAAACCATAAGTCTGCTTTAAAAAGAATTCGTCAGACAGCCAAGAAGGCTGCACACAATCGTTACTACCACAAGACGACACGTAACGCTGTGCGCAAACTTCGTGGAGCAACTGACGCCACGGAAGCTGCAGAAATGCTCCCACGCGTTACTTCTATGCTTGATCGCTTAGCTAAGCGTAATATCATTCATAAGAAGAAAGCATCAAATTTGAAGTCAAGCTTGGCTAAGCACGTCGCGGCGCTATAGGCTTTTCTTAACCGTGTAAAGATTCAGTGAGCCCGCTTCCGCAAGGAAGCGGGTTTTTTGTTTTGGGGCTACGCCATGGGGTTGGATCAGCTACTTGTATGTCCGCTCGCTATTGGCTTAGGATCCTCTAGTATATAGGGTAGGGGTAAAAAAAATCCCCGCCTGTGGCGGGGATTTTTAGCACTATCGTAGGAAGTGTTAATCTGCGTAGAGCGCTTCGATTTGCTCCTCATATTTTGCAAGGATGGGTTTGCGTTTAACCTTAAAAGTTGGGGTTAAACAACCATTGTCTACGGTGAACTCGTCTGTATCAATAATGATTTTTTTCACCTGTTCCCATTTTCCAAAGCTAGAATTAGCGCGTTCAACGTCTTTCCACACTCTGTCGCGAACTTGTTGATTCAAGGCCATCTCTTTAATGGATGTATATTCAATATCATGGCGTGAACACCACTCCTTAACACCTGGTTCATTTAAGATGCAGATGGCGGCCGGGAATTTACGTCCAGAGCCAATAACCATACTCTGCTCAATGAGGTGAGAAGCCTTCAATTCATTTTCGATCAGTTGAGGAGCGACATACTTGCCGCCCGAGGTCTTGAACATTTCCTTTTTACGGTCGGTAATGCGAATAAACCCGTCTTCAATCACACCAATATCTCCTGTATGGAACCATTCGCCTGTCATTACTTCAGCGGTGAGTTCAGGTTGCTTGTAATAGCCCATCATGATGTTTGGTCCTTTGGCAAGGATTTCACCGTCTTCGGCGATTTTAGCCTCAACACCGTCGATCACCTTACCCACAGCTCCTATACGGATCATACCAGGTTCTGCAGTGGTGTTTACAGAAATTACAGGCGCAGTTTCCGTAAGACCGTAGCCTTCTAAGATAGGTACCCCAATTCCGTTGAAGAATCGAGCCAAACGTGGTTGCAGTGCTGCTGAACCGGAGGCGACAGCTTTAATTTGAGTGAGGCCAAGCGCTGCACGTACTTTACTAAAAACAAGCTTGTCCGCAATGCCTAACTTCCAGTGATAGAATCCGCCGTTTGCCTGTTCGGGTTCCCATTGTAATGCGAGGCTAACGGCCCATTCGAAAATTTTAGTCTTGAGCCCTCCTGCACTGGTACCGTTCGCAACAATTCCATCAAAGAATTTCTCTAGGAGTCTCGGGACTGCGGTGAAGATGGTAGGCTGGCAGTAATTTAAATCGGCTTTAATAGTTTCAATAGATTCGGCAAAGTAAATGCTCGCCCCATTATACATGTATAGGTACTGAATAAAGCGCTCGAAACTGTGGCAGACGGGTAGGAAGCTCAAAGTCTTTGCCTCGCCTTTAACCAAACCAGGAATGCGCGGGGTGGCTGCAATCACATTGCTCACCACATTTTTATGGCTCAGCATAACGCCTTTTGGCAATCCCGTTGTACCGGATGTATAGATTATCGTGGCAAGATCTTCTGGTTTCACAGCATCACGTGCCTTTTCAACATCTGCTTGACGCGTTTGGTCGGCGCCTAAAGCCAATACTTCCGACCAATGGTTCATTCCTTTGTATTGCTCAAATGTGAACACTTTTTTCATGTGCTCGCATTTGCTCAAGATATTTGTAACCTTCTGGTAGAGTTCATCGTTTGAGACAAAGCAGTAAATACTTTCGCTATGATTGAAAATATATTCATAATCTGCTTCTGTCATGGTTGGATAGATGGGTACATCTACAGCGCCAATTTGCAATAGCGCATGATCCATTATGTTCCATTCGCAACGGTTGTTGTGCGAAATAAGTGCGACTTTATCACCGGCTTTAACTCCAAGCTCAAGCAAAGCTCTACTGGCTTGGTCTACAGCTTCTGTAAATTCTTTTGTGCTGTACGATTTCCATTCACCACCTACTTTTGAAGTCATCATCAACTTCATAGGTATATGTTCTAGCTGGTAATGGGGGATATCGAATAATCTCGTGGGTTGTCTCATGGTTGAATTCTCTAGGAATAGTGTGTGTTATTGCGAAGGTTCAATATAGTAAAAATGTACTATCGACCTTTATTAGAATTGCTATCATAAAGTACTTGGCCGCCAACTATGGTTTTGACAACTTGAGTTCTTTCGCGCAACGCAGCATCTTCGCTCCAAAGATTGGTGTTCAGCAGGGTGAAGTTTGCTTTTTGTCCGATCGCTATGGAGCCATAAGTGTCTTCACCAAAAGCGCTGTAAGCGGCTTCGCGAGTCATAGCGCCAATGGCCATGCCGGGACTAATCGCTTGTTCTGGTAAAAACCCATGTTCAGGCCAATGGTTTTTATCCTGACGAGTAGTGGCAGCAAAAAATGTAGCCAAGGGATCGATATGCTCAATAGGGAAATCAGTACCGAAGGCGACCCTCTCATTAGCGGCATTAAAAATCCTTCTGTAGCTGTAGGCATGGTGTATACGGTGTGGCCCCAGGCGGTCTTCTGCCCAATACATATCACTTGTAGCGTGCGTAGGCTGCACGGAAGCTATGATGTTGGGGTGCGCGTAGAACGCACTGTCCTCCGGAGTCATGATTTGTGCGTGCTCTACACGGAACCTCAGGTCTGCTATGGTGTCCAATTCATTGAAACTCTCTAATAAAACGTGGTGAGCGCTGTCTCCAATGGCATGCACACAAAGTTGCCAGCCGTTCTGAACACAACGTTCACGCAAGACGTCGAGTTGCTCTGGGCTAAGCAATGGCAGGCCGTAATGATCGGGCAAATCGTGGTAAGGATCGCGCAGAAGTGCGCCTCTTGAACCTAAGGCACCGTCAAGATAGGCTTTGACACTTTTTACTCGTAGTAGGGGCTTCTCAATGGGGCCATGGGTTTCGAAATACTGAAGGTCTTCTTCATGGTTACTGATCATTGCGTTCACGAATAATTTGAAGCTGCCCTCTTCTTGCAACGAATCGAGCAACAGGATTTGATGGGTCGAAAGTCCCGCATCAGTCATTGCAGTTAATCCATATTTCACCAAACTGTCCTGTGCTTGCAGTAAGGCTGTGCGCCAATACCTATTGGTCAATTTTGGCAGCGTTACCAAGGTTTCGGCATTATCTATGAGTATGCCGTCCATAATTTGACCGCCGTCCACTTTCGTTTCGTTGGTAATTGAAAAGGCGTCTAGCACAGGTTGGTTTACCCAAGCGGCATGTCCATCTATTCGAGTGAGGTAAACGTATTTTTCAGAAAAGGCGGCAAGGTCATTTGCTGAGGGGTAGCGTTGCTCGGTCCAGTCATTTTGGTCCCATCCGCGCCCAATAATCCACTCTTCATTCGGGTGAAGACGAATGTATGTTTTGATGCGCTCAATGCACTCTTGCTTGGATGCAGCTCCAATGAGGTTGACCGTGCTCAAGGTGCGAGCGTAGCCGAACAGGTGTCCGTGGGCGTCGATGAAGCCGGGGTAAAGGTGCTGCCCATTTAAGGATAGCGTCGATTTTGCTGCGGGGTATTCCTGGCCTCCACTGTGGTCTATAATTGAAGCTATTTTCCCGTCCTTAATACCTATCGAAAATTGTGGTCGTTCGCCTAATTTATATGGAATAGCAGTGGGAGAATGTAATTCGAAGTTGGTCAACAGAACATCGAATTCCTCAGCGGGGGTACAATTGCTAAGTGTGAAGATGAAGAAGAGGTTATAAACAAAGAATCGGCCAAAAGTGTGGGAAAGATTGCGCATAGAATACAAATGAGTTGGTACAAGAATACCTAAATTTGTCCAAATTCTTTTCAATAATGAATAGCACTGCTGTTGCCACTTTAGATCAGGCTCAAGAAATGGGCCTCCGCCCCGAAGAGTTTGATAAAATCAAAGAGATTTTAGGACGCACTCCAAACTACCTTGAGCTTTCTGTTTATGGTGTAATGTGGAGTGAGCATTGTTCTTACAAAAACTCTATCGTTTGGTTAAAGAAATTGCCAAAGAAAGGCCCTCACATGCTCGTAGAGGCAGGTGAGGAGAATGCCGGTTTGGTTGATATAGGCGACGGCCTAGCGTGTTGTTTTAAAATTGAATCGCACAATCACCCTTCAGCGGTTGAGCCTTATCAAGGCGCCGCTACAGGCGTAGGTGGTATTAATCGCGATATTTTTACCATGGGTGCACGCCCTATCGCACAGCTCAATTCTTTGCGCTTTGGTAAGCCTACAGAGGACCGTACAAAATGGTTGGTTAAAGGAGTGAGTAAAGGAATCGGCGATTACGGGAATGCCTTTGGTATTCCTATTGTAGGCGGTGAGGTTTACTTTGACGAATGTTACCATCAAAACCCACTAGTAAATGCCTTTTCTGCGGGTATCGTTGAAGTGGGTAAGGAAATATCTGCTACCTCTTCGGGAGTTGGAAATCCAGTGTTTATAGTGGGTTCAGCTACCGGAAAAGACGGTATTCACGGGGCATCGTTTGCTTCAAAAGACCTTGATGAAGATTCGTCGGAAGATATTCCATCTGTACAGGTGGGTGATCCATTTCAGGAGAAATTGCTTCTAGAAGCAACCATGGAATTGGCTACTACAGATGCAGTAATAGGAATGCAAGATATGGGAGCAGCAGGTATAACTTGTTCTTCTTGTGAAATGTCGGCATCAGGTGAGCACGGTATGGACATCTGGTTGGATAAAGTGCCGCTTCGTCAAAACATGGAGCCCTGGGAAATTTTACTATCGGAATCTCAAGAGCGTATGCTTATTGTGGTTGAGAAAGGTAAAGAGCAGAAAGTGCTTGATATTTTTGATAAGTGGGATTTAGAATGTGAGGAAATTGGTGTTGTTACCCAAGGTGGAACAGTAAATTACTACTGGGACGGCGAACTTGTAGGTTCTTTGCCTGCTGAGAGCGCTGTTTTAGGCGGAGGCGCACCGGTCTACCATAGAGAATGGTCAGAACCTGCTTACTACCAAGAATACAAGAAATTTCATATTTCCACCGTTGAGGAACCTGCAGATTTGAAAGCGGTAGCTACCAAAATGGTTGCCCTGCCGAACATTGCTTCTAAACGATTCATTTACGAGCAATACGACAGTATGGTGGGTACGCGGAACATGGGGACCAATGATCCTTCTGACGCAGGTGTAGTAAACATAAAAGGCACGGATAAAGCGCTTGCCATGAGCGTAGATTGTAACAGTAGATTCGTGAATGCAGATCCTGAAGTAGGATGTGCAATGGCCGTTTCTGAGGCAGCAAGAAATATTACTTGTTCAGGCGGTATACCATCCGCAGTAACGAACTGTTTGAACTTTGGTAATCCGTACAACCCTGAGGTGTACTGGCAGTTTGTGGGTTCGATCAAAGGGATGAGTGCCGCATGTGAAAAATTTGAAACCCCGGTAACAGGGGGAAACGTAAGTTTTTACAACCAAACGCAGATTGGCGATAAAATTGAACCCGTATTCCCAACACCTACCATTGGTATGATTGGTGTGGTTGAGGATAAAAAATTCATCACCACATTGAGTTACAAGACTAAAGGTGATTTGATTTTCATGATTGGCGCAAATCGCGAGGATATTTCTTCGTCACAGTATTTGGTGAACATTCATGGTATTACCAACAGCTCAACGCCACATTTTGACCTGGAGGAAGAATATGCCAACCAGAGACAAGTTCAGATGTTGATTCGTGAAGGCGTACTCAATAGTGCACATGATTTAAGCGAAGGCGGTCTATGGGTTGGATTGCTGGAGAAAGGATTTGCCTCAGGACTGGGTTTTGACATCACTCTTCCAGCAGAATTCAGAAAAGATGCAGTGCTTTTTGGTGAGGCAGCTTCTAGAATTCTCGTCACGGTAAGTGAAGAAAATAAAGATAAGTTCATCGACTTGATGATGCTGAATGGCTGTGATTTTGACCTAATGGGACACGTCACCAAAGGAGGTATTCGTGTTGATGACGAAGATTGGGGTAGTGTAAGCGATTACCAAGAGATTTATGATAATGCGCTTGGTGCTATTTTGAGCGCATAAAACGACGCTACGATTAAAATTTAGGACGGCCTTTACGAGAGTGGAGGCCGTTTTCTTTTAATTAGAGTCCGATTACAAAGCCCGCATGAACCAAAGGTTGAATTCGATTTTTGATTACAGCTTTTGAGTGTTGAGTCAATTCAACGGAAAACCATAAGTTTTCATATAATTTAACTCTCATTCTTTCAGAAACGAACATGTTGTGGAACATCGAACTTGATTGAAGAGTTGTTGAAATTCCTAAATAGGTGTCAAAACTGATATCATTAAATACATCAAGAGTATACAGAGCAGAAAGGCATTGCATATCAATAGATGGCTCTACATTGAACAAGTAGCCAAGATCAGTATATCCTCTGAGGTCAAACCCGAAATTTGGTCGTATTAAAAAACTTATACCGCCCATTGTATAGTGGCTACCAAATGCAAAGGAAGATAACGTCTTTGTACCTTTAGCCTTTTGATATTTTACTATTCCATTTTTGGAGCCGCTTGTCGGGATTCCATATTTAACTCCAATTTGGAGCGCATGGATATTTTGGTCTTTCCACCGGTCAGGAAAAACATGCATGTAACTTGCAGATAAACCGAGATTATCGGTTATGTCGTATTCGTATTGAATTGTTGGAGCAATGTCAAATAGTAAATCTCTTGAAAATTGTGTAAACATTCCCAACCCTAGATTAATACTGGCTTGTTTGTCAATAGAAATCCTTTTTGTCATTCCTATCCATTCATTTCTTGAACGGCTACTATCAATTAATGACGTGAATAGATACACTTTTAGAGCACTGTTTGATCGAAAGTCTAATGAAGTACCAAATCCGGCAAATGGGTAACCTCCAATTAGCTCCATATTTATTTTGGGAGTTTGTTGCTTTTTAAAATTTTGAGCAATAGATAAATATGGATACGCTAAAAGCGCTAATATGACTAGTTTTTTCACAAAGATACTTATAGATTAATGGGAAAATAATCAAACATTCGTAAAGCAAGAAGGGTTTACTGGTAATAATGTGTGCACATGCGAAAAGTATTGGCGTGCGCTTCAATGATGGTTTTGATCTCGGGACTGTATCCACCTCCCATGTTGATGATCAGTGGAATGGACTGACGATAACAACGAGAGATGACAGCAATGTCTCGTTCTTTGCATCCATTTAGTGAAAGTCCCATACGTCCCAGCTTGTCGCTTTCAAGTACGTCTACTCCGCTCTGAAAGAAGACCATTTCTGGTTTCACTTTTTCAAAGAGTTCATCCAAGGTTTCATTCAACAAGCTGAGGTACGTTTTGTCTTCGATATAATCTGGAAGGGGCAGGTCTAAATCACTGGTTTCTTTGTGGTAGGGATAGTTTTTATCGCCGTGCATTGAGAATGTGAAAATTCGATCTTCGTCTGTGGCCATTGCCGCGGTGCCGTTGCCTTGATGTACGTCGAGGTCAACGACTAAGATGCGCGATATGCCGCAATGATCAAGGGCGTAATGTGCTGCAAGCATGATGTCATTGAGCATACAGAAGCCCTCACCGCGGTCGTAGAAAGCGTGATGTGTGCCACCTGCTATATTCAATGAACATCCGTATTCTATGGCGAATAATGCATTGTTAATGGTCCCTTGTCCAATAGTTCGCTCTCGTTCAATGAGCTGTTCGCTCCATGGGAAGCCAATTTTTCGTTGTGCTTTTCCGTCTATACTTCCATCCAATAAGCTTTGAAAATAGAGCGGGCAATGGGTACGAAGGATTTGTGCTTCTGTTGCCAGGCTTGGAGCAAAAAAGTTCTCTTCGCTCAACGTTCCTTCATACAGCAGTTGCTGCGGCAACAGGCTGTATTTGGACATGGGAAAACGGTGATTGTCCGGTAACGGGTGATGGTAGATGGGCGCCCAGGCGACTTTTATCATGCTACTGCCTCAAAACAGCGCCAGTCCGTTTGTTCAATTGGTCCAGGATGCGCTGAACTGTTTTGTCAACCGCTTTGTCGTTCAATGTTTTGTTGGCATCTTGGAAAATCAAACCGATGGCATAACTCTTTTTATCTGCGGGCAGTTTATCACCCTCGTAAACATCAAAAAGGAACGAATTCACCAATAAACCTTTACCTACTTGACGGATGCAATCTTCCAAATTCTGGTACTGTTCGGACCGGTCAACAAGCAAGGCAATATCGCGGCGGACAGAAGGGAATTTGGGTAAATTTTCAAATAATGAAGCCCCACCCCGCAGTACCAAGTTTTTGCATTGTTCCCAGTTTAAGCTGGCATGAACAACGGCACCTTTGATGTCAAAATGCTTCAAAACTTTTGGATGTACGGTACCTAGATGGCCCAACGTAGATTTACCAGATTTGACGATCACGAACTCGCCGTAAAGTGAATGTTCGGCGGTGGTAAATGAAACGGATACTTCCAATCGGTTAAATAAAGCTTCTAGCATGCCTTTCAACCAGAAATAATCGTTCTGTTGACTGGCCGAATTCCAATAGTCTTCACGTTGCGCGCCAGCCGCGAAAAGGTCTAGCTGAGTATTCTCATAGTAGCCGTTAGATCCTTTCCCGTAGGTTTTGCCGCGCTCGAAGAATCTTAAGTTGGGTTGTTGTCGCTTTTGATTGAAGCTAATGGCTTGTATTCCACCGAAAAGGAGGTTATTGCGCATGACATTGAGATCGAGACTCAACGGGTTAAGCATTTCAATGAGTGATGCGGAAACTTCCGGCTGAAGTGTTGTGTAATCGGCCCCTTTTGCGAGGCTGTTATTCATGATTTCGAAGAAGCCATTGCCGGTTAACTGGTCAAGAACACTGCGTTCTATTTTTTCAGGACGTGGATCGTGCTGAGCAACACTTATGCGCATTTGATCCGGCACGGGAACTTCATTGAAGCCGTAAATACGAAGTAGTTCTTCAGCAACATCGACATCGCGCGTAACGTCAACCCGATAGGTAGGCGCAAGAACTTTCCATGAATCGCCGTCAATGCTAATGATTTCAAAATCAAGCAACTCAAGGATTTGTGTCATTTTCGCTTTGTCCAATTCAACCCCGATAAGTTTTAAAACTTTCGAACGGCTAAAGTCAATCAAGACGCGTTCAAAATGGTCTTTGCCTATATGGTCTCTGGTGCTTGCGGTTCCGCCGGTCAATTCGCACAACAAGGCAACGGCATAAGCATGCGCGTCAATGGTAGCGTTTGGATCGACACCTCTTTCATAACGATAGCTGGCGTCTGAATTTATAGCATGACGTTTCGCCGTTTTACGAACACGCACGCTGTCAAAATAAGCGCCTTCGAGGTAGATATTCTTTGTTTGGCGGGTAACGCCGCTTGAAGCGCCGCCTAAAACGCCGGCAATGCACATGGGTTCGGCGGCATCAGCAATCACACAATCCTGCGGGTCCAATGCACGTTCTACCTCATCAAGAGTAATGAGCTTTTCCCCCATTTTCGCCTTACGTACGATGACCGTATTCCCTTCAATGGCATCTGCATCAAAAGCATGCAACGGGTGTCCAAAGGTGTGCAACACAAAGTTGGTAATATCTACAGCATTGTTCTTTGGCGTGAGTCCGATCGCTACAAGGTGTTCCTTCAGCCAGTCGGGACTTTCTTCAATGGTTACGTTGGCGATAAAGGTGCCGTGGTATGACGGACAGCCGCCTTCGTCTTCAATCCTTAAATCGATAGGGTTGGGGGCTGTTTCCGACGCAAAGAGCTTGGGCTCTTCTAGTTCCGGGGCATCCATTCCTTTGGTAATCATTGCGGCACGTAAATCGCGGGCGACACCGATATGTCCCATCGCATCCGTGCGGTTAGGTGTCAGGCCAATTTCGAAGACGAAATCACTTTCAACATCAAAGACGGAACTGCAGGGTATCCCCGGTTTTAAAGAATCATCCAGAACCATAATGCCGTCGTGACCCGACCCAAGACCGAGTTCATCTTCCGCACAGATCATGCCCATACTGACTTCACCGCGTATTTTACCTTTTTTGATTTTTAGTTCCTCGCCACCCGGGTATAGTGTGGTGCCTACCGTTGCAACGGGGACTTTTTGGCCAGCCGCTACGTTGGGTGCGCCACAGACGATTTGTACCGCATCTTCCATTCCAATGTTGACCGTGGTGATGCGAAGTCTGTCGGCATTGGGATGTTGTTCGCAAGTAAGCACTTCTCCAACCACAACCCCGCGAAGGCCACCGGGAATAGTCTCCACTTCTTCTAAACCTTCTACTTCGAGACCAGTATCAGTCAATAATTCAGAGACCAGCTCTGGATTGAGATCTATAGGTAAATAACGCTTTAGCCAGCGGTATGAAATCTTCATTGGGTCAAAATTGATTGAAAGCCAAAGTTACACTTTGCAGGAGAATCGCAAAGGCTTATTTCTGCTGAATTAGAAGAGGTTGAAAAGAACCAGTCCGTAGATTCCAAAGCGCAGATAACGCACCAATGTGAGCAATGCGAAATATTTGAAAGGGAACCTGTTCAGGCCGCAGAGTTGACATACGATAGGGTAGGGCAAGGGGGTCAGCGCAGCGAGGATGATGAGTAGTCCTCCGAAGTTTCTTAATTGGTCCAAAGTGGATTTATGGCGCTCCAAAATTCGCTTTCTAATGATGCTGCGAGTACGTAAAAATCGGCCGATAAAGTAACTTGCAATTCCCGCACTGTAGCTCAAAGAGGCTAGGAAGAAGAGCATCCAACGCGGTTTTAATGTTTCGTCCGCCCAAACAATAAGTAGTTCAGGGGTGATGATACCAAAACTAACCTCACTTGCGAAAAATAGTCCCAACAATGCGGGCGTGCTAAAAGCTAGCGTTACCCACTTTATAGCAGAATCTATATCCAATATCCAAGCATCGAAAGCATAGAAAAGACCCAGAACAGCAATAATGGAGCCAATAAGTTTGACGAGGTTTTTTCGCACAAATGCGTAACCACCGGAGTGCTGAAGTAGTTTGTGGTAACCTTTCAGAAAAATTGGGATACGACTTGGCATGCGAATTAAGATATTCTATTCCAACCCCATTGATCCTTATAAAGTTCAATCCAGCGCGATTTAATGCCCTGGTGATCCGGATGGTTGAGTTGTGCATCATCGAGCAATAACTGTTCCACAACCCCTTTGGTCCAGGCTAGAATTGCACCGTCGTTTAGTAGCGAAGCCAGTTTGAATTGAAGCTGCCCGCTTTGACGCGTTCCCATTAAATCTCCCGGCCCTCTCAACTGCATATCTACCTCCGCAATTTCAAAGCCATCTGTGGTACGTACCATGGTTTCGAGGCGTGTTTTCGCATCGGCTGAAAGTTTAAAGGAAGAGACTAGGATGCAGTAGCTTTCATCTGATCCGCGGCCGACACGGCCGCGTAATTGGTGCAATTGGCTTAATCCAAAACGTTCGGCGTTTTCAATAACCATTACGGATGCATTGGGCACATTAACCCCAACTTCTATGACCGTTGTAGCGACCATAATATTTGCTTTCCCTTTTGCGAAGCGTTGCATTTCGCCTTCTTTCTCTGCGGCGGTCATCCTGCCGTGTACAACGGCGATTTGGTATTGCGGTCGCGGAAAATCACGCAGCAGCTGTTCGTAGCCAACTTCAAGGTTTTTAAGGTCTAACTTTTCGCTCTCCTCGATTAAAGGAAAAACCACATACACTTGCCTTCCTGCGGCTATTTCTCGTTGCATAAAGCCATTGAGCTTGAGTCGATTTTTGTCGAAAAGGTGTAGGGTTTTTACGGGCTTTCGTCCCGGTGGTAATTCGTCAATAACACTAATATCGAGGTCGCCGTAGACGGACATAGCGAGGGTTCGTGGGATAGGGGTGGCCGTCATCACCAATACATGAGGCGGATGCTCATTCTTCTTCCAAAGCTTCGCACGCTGGGCAACACCAAACCGGTGCTGTTCGTCAATCACAGCAAGACCAAGATTGGCAAATTTCACTGTGGGTTCGATCAGCGCATGCGTTCCGATCAGGATTTGCAATCGACCTTCTTGCAGGGCATTGTGCAATTCCGCACGTTTTGCTGCAGGAGTGGACCCGGTTAACAGCTCAACTGTAATTCCGGCAGGTTCACAGAGTTCTCTAAGGCCATTGTAGTGCTGGGTTGCTAAAATCTCTGTAGGCGCCATGAGGGCCGCTTGATAGCCATTGTCTATAGCCAAGAGCATCGCAAGTAAGGCAACGATTGTTTTTCCAGAGCCTACATCCCCCTGAACGAGGCGGTTCATTTGTGCTCCTGTTCGCACATCTCCACGGATTTCTTTGACCACACGTTTTTGCGCATTGGTCAGTTCGAACGGGAGGTGGTGGTTGTAAAAGCTTAAAAAAACCGCGCCAACCTCTTCAAAGGTGTAGCCTTTGATGGCCGTTTTCTGACGCAATTTATTTCGTTGTTGTGTCAATTGAAGGAAGAAAAATTCCTCAAACTTTATTCTGTTTTTAGCAGCCTCGAGGTGCTTTGCAGAAGGTGGGAAATGAATCCATGTCAGTGCTTGAAATTTGCTAACGAGTTGGTTTTTGGTCCGAAAAGCCTCCGAAAAGGGCTCTTCTACCTGTGCCAATTCTGCTTTAAGGACCGCTTTCATCACCTTCGCGATACCTTTGGAGTTCAGCCCCCGTTTGGTCAGCTTTTCCGTCGTGGAATACACCGGCTCTACCGCAGATTCCTCAGCATCCGTAGGGGCATAAAGTTCAGGGTGGGGCAAGCTTTTTTTTCCATTAAAGTCATTGACTTTTCCATAGACTACCATGGGCGTATTCAGCTTCAAACTTTTGCGAACCCACTTAGCGCCTTTGAACCAAACCAATTCTATAAAACCCTCTCCGTCCGTAAACGTGGCTACCAATCGTCGTTGTCGCGGCGCACCCAATTCTTCAATTTTTGTGATTTGGCCTTTTATTTGAACATCACCACTGTGTGCGTTGAGTGTGCGGATGGTATGGAATTGGCTTTTATCTACATAACGGAAGGGATAATGCTCCATGAATTGCGCCATCGTCCGTATCCCGAACTCTTCAGCGAGAAGGGCAGCACGGTCCGGACCAATTCCGGGTGCATAGACAATAGGGCTTTGGGTAGTGCTCATCGTTGTAAAAGTAAGTATCTTTTGGCCCACGAAAATGCAAAACCAAGGGACAAATATCTTTCGACTCGTTACGGTGCTCGCGGACAGCGCCTTATTGTTGGTGCTGTTTGCAGCCATAGGCTATTGGCGTTTCGACGACTTACGCATCGCTAACCCGGAGTACTACAACTACTACCTACAGCTTTTAGTGTTGACCGTTGTGAGCTGGTATGCAGCTGGGCGTTGGTCAGGTATTTTCAGTTACACCAGTGGTTTGGAGCAGCGCAATGTGACCGCAAACGTTTTGCGTGCTGCTTTAGCGCAATTCGCCATGCTCGCAATCATTGTTGTTGGTTTAAAAGGCTATTACTACAGCCGTGTCTTCCTCGCGAGCTATTTCTCATTACTTTATGGGATTGCATGGTTGTACCGATTGTTCTTAGTGCAATACCTAAGAAACCAAATGGCACGCGGCAAATGGCAACGGACATATGTCTTGGCCGGTACGCACGCCACGGCAGAAGCGTTACGCACGCTCACCGAACTACGCCCGGAATTGGGTTGGTCGTACCAAGGTACTTTCGAAGGAAAAATGACAGCCGCAGATGAACTTATCTGCGCTCACGCCCCGGGTACCTCTGGTTATGAAGCTGCTACTGGTCACGCCTTGAGCGCGGGTATGCGGTTTCGGTTCTTGCCTGATATGGGGCCAAAATATGCAGGGCAAATGTTCCTGGAAAATCTCGAAGGCATCCCGCTCTTTTCTCACCGTCGAGAACCTCTTTCTAATTGGTCCAATGCCTTTCTTAAGCGCATTTTTGATGTATTTACTTCCCTACTACTTCTCGTTACCATTGGGCTTTGGTTGTTTCCGCTGTTCGCTCTTGCGCTTTTAGTCACAGGAGCTGGATGGCCGCTCTTCAGTCAACGTAGAGAAGGCTTGTCGGGTAAGCCATTTACGGTTTTAAAGTTCAAAACCATGAATAGTGCAGGTCAAAGTAATGTCCTTCAGCGCTGGATGCGAAAAACGGGATTGGACGAGTTGCCACAATTGGTCAACGTCCTTTTTGGGCAAATGTCCATGGTGGGGCCGCGTCCGCATACGGCAGGGGATGGGGCAACCTATGCCGCATCTGTGGCCACATATAAAATTCGTTATTGGGCCAAACCAGGCCTGACCGGTTTAGCGCAGGCCAGAGGCCTGCGCGGTGGCGGATCTGCTGCACGTCCCGAAATGCTCGAAGAGCGTATCCGTGCCGATGTCTACTACATCGAACACTGGTCCTTTTTACTGGATTTACGCATAGTCATTGAAACCGCCGTTCGCACGTTGTTCGCGCCGGCAACTTTACATTCAAAATAAAAGATGAAATACCCAACCCTTCTTGAGCGATTCCAAACGTATGTTCAAATAGATACGCAAAGTGATCCGCACAGTCCCACTGTGCCTTCGACATTAAAGCAGAAGGATTTAGCACGTGTGCTCGTCGATGAATTGCTTGCGATGGGGGTAAGTGATGCGCACATGGATGAATTAGGTTACGTCTACGCTACCGTACCGGCATCGCCTGGCCATGAAAGTGCGCCAGCGGTTTGCTTCTGTGCGCACATGGATACCTCGCCCGAATATTCTGGTGCTGGCGTAGTTCCTACTCTACATCACAATTACGACGGTGGTGAGATTAAACTCCCTAAAGACGGCATAGTTATTTCTCCGAACGATTTCGGTGCTTTAAAGGAGATGAAAGGCCACACCATTGTGACGTCCGACGGCTCCACACTGCTTGGTGCGGACAATAAAGCTGGCGTCACAGAAATTATGACGGCTGTTGAAGTACTGATGAAATCCGATTTGCCGCATGCGACGATGAAGGTGTTATTTACGCCCGATGAAGAAATTGGCCGTGGGGCTGATCATGTGGATCTAGAAAAATTAGGAGCCCAATTTGGCTATACAATGGACGGTGCAACCAAAGGATCCATAGAAGATGAAACGTTCTCTGCAGATGGTGCGACGATCATATTTCGTGGTGCCAATACCCATCCCGGGTTTGCCTTTAAGAAAATGGGCAATGCGTTAAAAGCCGCAGGAGTATTCTTGAGCTTGTTGCCACGTCAGGAATGGTCACCGGAATCTACAAAAGGCGAGAAAGGCTTTGTCCATCCGTATGAAATTTCAGGAGGTGTGGAAGAGATTCGTATTACTATGTTACTCCGCAGCTTTGACGCCACAGAGTTGGAAGATTATGCTGCATTGCTTGAAGCCCTTGCCAAGCAAGCCTCAAAGGCTGTGAAACGAACGTCTTATGAAATTGTAATTTCTGAGCAATACAGGAACATGAAGGAGGTTTTGGATAAACACCCTCATGTGGTTGGTTATGCTGAACGTGCGATTGAAGCCTGTGGCTTACCTGTACGCAAAGCAAAAATCCGCGGCGGTACAGACGGCTCGAAGCTCAGTTACATGGGCCTTCCTTGCCCCAATATATTTGCTGGGGAGCACGCCTTCCACAGTCCCTATGAATTTGTCAGTCTACAGGATATGGAGAGCGCGACCGATGTCATCGTGAAGCTGCTCGAACTTGTGGCTACTGAAGCATAAAAAAAGCCGCCCCGAGGGCGGCTTTTTTTATGGTGCCAAAAATTTTTCTCAGCCTCGTGCAGCATAGGCTTGGTTGAGGGCGTCCGCGAGACGCACGCCTGCCTGAGCCAGTCGCAAGTGCAATAGTTCAGTATTGTCGTAAACATAGCGGTACCCCATTCTTTCGGGGTCGCCCATAGTGGAGTAGCACTGCTCGCGCATTTCCACGCTTTCCCGTACCCAATCCTTGGTGGTTGTGCCCTTCCACGATTGAATGTGTTCCGGGGTCACGGTGCTCATGATCCAAGTCGAGTATTCGGTGTACGACATTTTCCAGTAATCGATAAGTCCGCTGTCCCATACGCGGTGCAGGTTGGAGCTCTCCCAGAAGAACTTCACCTTGACTTGGTTTCCACCCATGTCCGTACCATTGCCACAGTGCAGCGGCTGGTGCACATCGCCAATAAGGTGGGCCAGGGCGCGTAAGGCAAAGGCTTCATCTACGCTGTACTCTTGGGTCGTAATTTCGTTGAGGAATTTATCGATGGCCATCCAAACATCTCCTTTGTCAGGGTGTTCGTGGTGGTCTAGGTGGTCGACAGATTCCACCGTGCAATAGTGCCAAGCGTTCAAACTGTCGTACGACGGTTCAGATTTGATGAAGTCCATCCAGTTCGATACTTGGGCAAGATCTTCGCCACCCAATGTTTCCAAAATGTGCGAACGGACCTCTGGATTTAAATGATCCATGGCGACATGACCAACTATTCTATGCCCTGTTAACCCCCATGAAAATGCGTTGAAAGTGCCTAAAAGTAGTGCGAAGGAAAGTAGTTTTTTCATTATAAAGCGGTTGATGGTTTTAAGTAGCCAATAATACGATCGTAGCGCAATCCCATGCCACGGTTGTACATTATTAAGGTGTAATCGTTTTTAGTTTGCCAATGTGTACCCTCCGTCAAGGCAGAACTTACGCCGCCATTCTCGTTAGGATGAGCAAATATATAGTTATAATATCCTTGTTTTAGGAGGACCTTCCCTGTGTAGGCCTGTTTATTGTAATCGTAAGTAAGTTCAAATTCAGGGTCCAATTTCCAATTGCTTAGTTGGCCATAAACATAAACGGGTACTTCCAGCTCTGGACTTTCTAAAAAGAAATCTACCCAGCAGTAATCACCCGCTAAGTCGGGATTCCCAACATCTGCTCTTTGAATCAAACGGCGTCCGTTAATATCATTCTGAAAACTGTACACGGAAATGCTTCGGTTCTTCTTTTCTTCGAGGTAAACGGACCAGCAGGTATCTAAACGCGAGACTTTCACGCCCATGCCTACCTGATTTAAACGCTTGGTATCAAAGGAGTGAAATTCTACTCCGCCTTCAAAGGCATATTCACCCAAGAAATTGTACTCCAACATTCCGTCATTAATGAAGGTAGGTTTCAAGCGGTTCAATGCGTTGTCCCAACGTCTATTCTGTAAGATGCTCAAATCTAAATCTTGGAAAAAATCTTGTACGGGATAACCGGCCAAAGCCACCTTTGCATTAACCATCTGCTGGGTGGAGAAATTGGTTAAATCTGCTGCACGCAACACTTGAACAGACGGCATGACTAAATCCTCATATATAATGAAGCGCCGGCGAATGATGAGATCGTTAGGGTCTTCGTTTTGATACACTTCAAGTACATAGTTGCCACTGATACGAGGTCGGGCATTCGCATTCGGGATGCGGAGTGAATAGTGCGTGTAGGGCACAAAAGTTCCAACGCTAATAGCGAAGTCATTGAGGTAATTCCCGTCAAAACCATCGAGATACTGATTAATCAGCAGGTCCGATTTTTCCCATTCCTTCGTGCAATGGTAAATCTTGTACGCATAGTTGTTCCATTCGTACGCCATATCGTCAAAACTGAATTCTAGACCATTTTTCACACCTAATTCGTAGGCAGGAAAGTCTAAGGGCGCACCAACGGGTGCAATTTGAACCGTTTTGAGGTATTCAAAAGCCACAGTGTCTTTCAATACTTGACCCTTCAGAAGGCTTGAAATCAGTAGAATGACAAACGTCACGGACTTATTAACAGACATATTCATAAATATTGGTGTCTAAGGTACAATTAGTCTCGAATTCTTAAGGCTAAATGAAACACGTATCCTAATTTTGCAACCCAAAATCATCTTATAGTACGATGTCTCAAACCTTTAAGATTCGCAAGGGTCATGATATTAAGTTAGTCGGCGGCGCTCCCAAAACAGATTTGGGCCGCATTACTGCCTCAACTTACGCCGTGACTCCCTCAGATTTTCCTGGCATTACACCAAAGTTGGTCGTAAAAGCAGGAACACAAGTCAAAGCAGGTGATACTTTATTTTTCGATAAAGATCGACCTGAAGTAAAAATATGTTCTCCCGTTTCTGGTGAAGTGGCTGAGGTAAAGCGCGGTGCAAAGCGCAAAATCTTAGCCGTCTTGATTTTAGCAGATACAGAATGTTCTTACGCAGACCACGGTGCCTTCAGTTTTTCTGGCGCAACTCGTGATGCTGCGGCTGCTCATTTTGCCTCTACGGGTGTAGGTGCGTTTATTACTTCTCGTCCTTACGGTGTTGCCGCCGGTATGTCGGAAAAACCGCGTGCCATCTTCATTAATGGTATTCAGAGCGGTCCCCTTGCTGGAGATCTCGCCTACCAACTTGAAGGCAAAGAGAAATCCATTGCAACGGCTGTAAAGGCCTTGAAGCTGATGACAGAAGGTACAGTGTACGTGAGTCACGATTCTGATAAGGCGCCAATCGAAGCACTTCAGTCGCTTGATGCAACGCACATCACTTTTTCAGGTAAACATCCTAAAGGGCTCGTCGGAACACAGATTGCGCAAACGGCTCCTTTGAATAAAGGTGAGATTGTTTGGACGGTCAATGCCATTGACCTCCCAACTATTGGTGCTGCTTTTGAAAGCGGAGAATACCGTCCAGAATACCGCATTGCGTTAGCGGGCTCTAAGACAATGAATGCAGGTTATGCAACGGCGTTACAAGGTGTGTCATTGACACAATTTTTATCGGCGAATGTCAATACGGATAATTCTCGAGTCATTGCTGGAGATGTACTCACAGGTACAAAAATTGAAAAAGACGGTTTCCTCAGTTTCGGTCAAACACAGCTTACCGCTATTCCTGAAGGAAATCAAACTGAATTCTTCGGATGGGTTTTACCCGGATTCGGAAAATTCTCAACGAACCGCGCATTCTGGAGCTGGTTGTTCCCGAGCCGCGAATATGATCTCGATACCAACATGCACGGTGAAGAACGCGCCTTCGTTGTTACCGGTGAGTATGAAAAATTCATTCCAATGGATATTTTTCCTCAGCAGTTGCTTCGTGCCATCTTAATCAAAGACATTGAAAAGATGGAGCAGTTAGGTATATACGAAGTCGTACCAGAAGATTTCGCGCTAGCGGAAGTTGCTTGTACTTCAAAATTGCCGCTGCAGCAAATCGTACGTGACGGTTTGAATGAACTCAGAAAAGAAATGATGTAATACGCCATATTATGAAGTTTGTACAAAACATATTCGACCAGACTAGACCGCTTGTTGAAAAAGATGGCAAGAGAAACTTGTTATATCCATTACACAACGCTTTGGAGACGATGGCATTCGTTCCGGACCATACGTCGCACTCCGGTGCACACGTCCGTGATGCTATTGATTTAAAACGCACGATGGTGACCGTAATCTTCGCTATGGTTCCTGCACTTCTTTTCGGAATGTGGAACATAGGACGTTTGCATTTCGGTGCTTTCGGTGAAGAAAGTTCGTTACTCGATAATGTGATTTTCGGTGCACTTAAAATGTTGCCTTTGATCACTGTAACCTACGCTGCTGGTTTGGGAGTGGAGATCTATTTTTCATGGAAACGCAACCACCCAGTAAACGAAGGTTTCTTGGTTTCAGGTTTGTTGATTCCTATGATTATGCCCGTAGACATCCCATTGTGGATGGTGGCGGTGAGTACCATCTTCGCCGTATTGATTGGTAAAGAGGTATTTGGTGGTACAGGGATGAACTTGTTGAACCCAGCTCTTACAGCGCGCGCCTTTGCCTTCTTTGCTTATCCTACATGGATGTCAGGGGATAAGGTGTGGATCAACACTACTTCAGCCGACGGTGGCCAATTGGTTGACGGTTATTCTGGTGCAACAGCACTTGGGGACCTCGCAACAACTGTAGGACAAGGCATGGGTAATCCAGCAACTGAAACCGTAATGGCGCAGTTTGGCCCTGAAGGAACGTATTCATTGATGAATGCATTTTTAGGACTCATCCCGGGCTCTATTGGTGAAACCTCTGCAGCTTTAATTTTACTAGGAGGTCTCTTTTTAATATTCAAAGGTGTGGGTTCATGGCGCATCATGCTCAGCTTCTTCATTGGAGGTTTTGTGATGGCGGCTATTTTCAGCGCCTTCGCAGTAAATGAGTTTATGGGATTAAATCCTTTACATCAGTTGATGTTGGGAGGCTTCATGTTCGGTATGGTCTTCATGGCAACCGATCCTGTAAGTGCTTCTCAAACGGCAACAGGAAAATTGATTTATGGTTTCTTAGCCGGTTTCTTCGGAATCATGATTCGCGTATTTAATCCTGCCTATCCAGAAGGTATCATGTTGGCCATTCTATTCATGAATGTGATGGCTCCATTGATTGATCATTACGTAGTTGAAGCGAACGTAAAACGTCGCGCTAAACGCTTAGCTAACGCCTAATCTCTAGAATATGAACGTTAATAGCAATGCATATACATACACCTTCGCTACCATCATGGTAGTTGTGGTAGCGGTATTATTAGCAGGTGCCTCATTGGGCCTCAAATCAAAACAAGAAAGCAACGTCAAGCAAGAGAAAATGCAAAGCATATTAGGCTCTGTTGGCGTGATAGTAGATCGTAGTGAGGCACAAACTGCCTACGACGAGGTTATTAAAGAAGTCCTGACCATCAAAGCAGGCCAGGTTGTTAGTACCGATCGCGAAACAGGTTTTAATGTGGATATGGCTGGTGCTGTTAAAGCAGGAAATATGGAACGTGAAGTGCCTTTGTATGTCGCCAATAAGGGTGGTGAGAATTATTACATCATTCCTTTACGCGGTAAAGGGCTTTGGGGACCAGTTTGGGGCTTTGTAAGTTTAGAATCAGATGGAAATACTGTGGTTGGGGCTAACTTTGGCCACAAAAGTGAGACGCCTGGTTTGGGCGCTGAAATCACGACTCCAGTATTTACGGATCAATTCCCAGGCAAGAAGATTTCTGAAGCGGGTTTATTCCAATCGATCTCGGTTGTAAAGCAAGGAACATCTAGCGGTGATTACATGGTAGATGGAATTTCAGGCGGTACAATCACCTCGAATGGTGTGAACGACATGCTTGCAGATTGTCTGGCTCCCTATGCCGAATACTTCAAAAACAACTAAGCCATGAGCACGGAAGTAAAAACTAAAGAGTCGTTGTTCTCCAAGAAGAATAGACAACTATTAAAAGATCCATTTAACGACAATAACCCGATTACTGTGCAGGTTTTGGGTATTTGTTCTGCATTGGCGATCACGGTTAAATTAGAGCCGGCTATTGTAATGTCACTTTCTGTGATGTTCGTTTTAGCTGCAGGTAACGTCATCATTTCATTGATTCGTAACCTCATACCTAACCGTATCCGTATTATCGTTCAATTGGTGGTAGTGGCCTCCTTGGTAATTCTCGTTGACCAATTCTTGAAAGCTTTTGCTTATGACGTAAGTAAGCAACTTTCTGTATTTGTTGGTTTGATCATTACGAATTGTATCATCATGGGACGTTTTGAAGCCTTCGCTTTAGGAAATGGACCTTGGAAAGCATTCCTTGACGGTATTGGAAACTCTATAGGTTACGCTGTCATTCTAATTGCAGTTGCGTTTGTGCGCGAGCTTTTGGGTTCAGGTCAGTTATTGGGAAAACAAATCATCCCATTGAGCTGGTACATCGACCTGGATAAAGGAACTGGATTCTACGCCAACAATGGATTCTTCCTATTCCCTCCTATGGCATTGATCGTAGTAGGTATGATTATATGGGCGCAACGCGCGAAGAACACCAAACTCATCGAAGAAAACTAAGCCGACATGGGACAAGAACTAATTAACTTATTTGTCAAATCGATTTTTATCGAGAACATGATTTTCGCCTACTTCTTAGGTATGTGTTCGTATTTGGCAGTTTCTAAAACTGTTAAGACCGCTGTTGGTCTTGGTATTGCTGTAACTTTTGTACTGGTCATCACCTTACCGGTAAACTGGTTATTAGAGAACTATGTATTGCAACCGGGTGCCTTAGGTAAATGGTTGGGTGCAGGATTTGAAGAAGTAGACCTAAGCTTCCTTTCATTCATTATGTTCATCGCGGTTATCGCTTCTATGGTTCAATTGATTGAAATGATCGTTGAGAAATTTGCTCCGGCTCTGTACAGTGCATTGGGTATCTTCTTGCCGCTTATCGCTGTGAATTGTTCTATTCTTGGTGGTTCACTGTTCATGCAAGAGCGCGCTTTTGGCACCATTGCAGAAGCAACCGTTTACGGTTTGGGTTCTGGTGTCGGTTGGTTCCTTGCTATCGTTGCTATTGCAGCCATCCGCGAGAAAATCCGCTATTCGAATGTTCCAGCTCCTTTGCGTGGTCTAGGGATCACTTTCATCATCACTGGATTGATGGGAATCGCATTTATGAGCTTCATGGGTATTAAATTATAATTAGAGGCAGCTATGTTTTTATCTAGCACAGTAATTTTTTCATCGGTAGTCGTTTTCGTAGTAGTGATCCTTTTATTGGTGACTATTCTATTGCAAGCGAAAGCGCGCTTATCTCCGAGCGGACCGGTAAAATTGAATATTAATGGCGACGATGTTGAGGTGGAATCAGGTACAACCCTGCTGACCACTTTAAGTAGCCAAAAGATCTTCTTGCCATCTGCGTGTGGTGGTGGTGGTACCTGTGGTATGTGTAAGTGTCAAGTCACCGAAGGTGGAGGCGAGATTCTACCGACTGAAACAGGTTTTTTTAACCGTAAAGAGATTGCGAACAACTGGCGTTTAGGATGTCAGATTAAAGTGAAAAACGACATGACCGTAAAAGTACCGGAAGAGATTTTCGGTATCAAGAAGTGGGAATGTGAGGTAGTGAGCAATTACAACGTGGCGTCGTTCATTAAAGAGTTCGTCGTCCGTTTGCCTGAAGGTGAAAACTTGGATTTTGAAGCCGGTGGATACATTCAGATTGACGTACCTTCAACTACTGTAGACTTCAAAAATATTGATATTACTTCTCACCCGAAATTAGGGAAGTCTCCTGATGAGTTCAAAGAGGAGTGGGATAAATTCAAACTTTGGGACCTGAAAATGGTGAATCCAGAGCCGTTATTCCGTGCCTACTCTATGGCTAACCACCCGGCAGAAGGAAATATCGTGATGTTGAATATCCGTATTGCTACGCCACCGTTTGACCGCAAGATTGGCGGATGGATGGACGTGAATCCGGGTGTTTGTTCTTCGTATGTATTTGATCAGAAGCCAGGAGACAAGGTTACTATATCCGGCCCTTACGGCGAATTCTTTATTAAGGAGACGGATTCTGAAATGCTTTACATCGGTGGTGGTGCAGGTATGGCACCAATGCGCTCGCATTTGTTCCATTTGTTCCACACACTGAAAACAGGCCGCAAGGTGAGTTATTGGTACGGTGGACGTTCTAAGCGTGAGCTCTTCTATTTGGAAGATTTCCGTCAAATCGAAGAGCAGTTCCCTAATTTCAAATTCCACTTGGTACTTTCCGAGCCGTTGCCAGAAGATAACTGGAGTGCAAAAGATAGTATGGACGCTGAAGGCGACGGTTTCGTAGGTTTCGTTCACCAGGCTGTGATTGATAACTATTTGAACCACCACGATGCACCTGAAGACATTGAATTTTACTTCTGTGGACCGCCTTTGATGAATGCTGCGGTACTCAAGATGGTGGACGACTTTGGTGTACCGCCAGAGAATGTCAGCTTTGATGACTTCGGTGGATAATCGAAAAATAATAGACCGAAAGCCGCTCCATATGGAGCGGCTTTTTATTTTCACACTATGAAGAAATGTATTGCCCTAATAGTTCTAGTGTTGCTGGGATCTTGTTCTAGCAATCCTGAATTGGTTCAAATGACCAACCAAGGTCCTGCGCAGGGATCCACTTTTAGTATTAGTTATTTGGTTCCAGAAGGTGTGGATTACCGCCGAGATATTGATTCCATTCTCGAATCTATGGACCAGCAAATGAGCTTATGGGTTGAGAATAGTGAAATCTCTGCCTTAAATAGGGGAGATTCGCTCTTTTTGAGTAATGACTTTCATGGTGTGATCTTGCGGTCGATCTACCTGAGTGAGCTTACCGACGGTAGTTTTGATATCACGTTAGCACCATTGATCAAAGCTTGGGGTTTTTCGGGTGGAACGCACAAGGATTCGATTAATGTGGACAGCCTTTTGAACTACGTTGGCTACAAAGGTCTGGTCGCTCATCGCCCGGGAAGTATGATGGAGAAATATGCACTGCCGGAAGGTTATGAATTAGACGTTAACGCAATAGCACAAGGGTATACTGTCGATGTAGTTGCGAATCTTATGAATAATGTGGGCGTTTCAAATTACATGATTGAGATTGGTGGCGAGGTGCGGTGCAAAGGCACAAATGTTCGAGGCCGGAAATGGCGTATCGGAATTGAGGAACCCACAGAGGATCGTGTTTTGGGGCAATTTCAAACAATTGTAGAATTGGACAGTATGTCCTTAGCGACGAGCGGGAATTATCGTAAATATTGGCAAGACGAAAATGGCCAGAAGGTGGTCCATAGTATAGATCCTGAAACAGGCCAGCCTGTGGTCCATAATCTTTTAAGCGCGAGCATTATCGCACCGAATGCAACAACGGCAGATGCATTGGCCACCGCATGCATGATTAAGGGCGTTACGGGGGCGATGACCATGATCGACCGCTTTCCAGAGGTGGAAGGCTACTTTATTGTGGGAACAAAATTTGGTGAAATAGAAGTATTACAGACCTCTGGCTGGGAAAAGTATACGGTTAACTAGCTTGCTCTAGTTTCGTTTCGCATTGGTTTGGGTCCTTACCGCAGTACGAACAAGTTTCGCCGTCTTTGTTTAAAAAAGGGCTCTGAGAAGCACAAGTTCCTGCAAATTCGCCGTCTTTCTTTGCCCATATCTTAATGGCGATTCCTGCGAATCCCAATCCTAAAAGCACAACGGTAATTCCGATAAGTTTCAATGCAATCATTGTCTGTGGGGTTTTTCCAAGGCACAAAGGTACAACGCAGCGCTTAAATAATGGGCATCAAAACCTAAGCGGAATTCTCTATCTAGGCTGTGGTAACCGACTGCTGTGATGTACATTTGTAGAACCATTTTAACTTAAAACCAGAGACATATGAAAATTACTGTTGTAGGCGCCGGAAACGTAGGTGCTACAGTAGCAGATAACATGGTTCGCCGCGAATTGGCGGAAGAAATTGTGCTGCTTGATATCAAGGAGGGATTTGCTGAAGGTAAGGCCATGGACATGAATCAAACTGCAACTTTGAATGGATTCGATTCGAAGGTCGTTGGTTCAACAAACGATTACAGTAAAACAGCCGGTTCTACAGTTGCAGTAATCACCTCTGGTATTCCGCGTAAGCCCGGTATGACTCGTGAAGAGTTGATCGGAACCAATGCGAAAATCGTTCAGATGGTTACGGAAAATTTGATCAAGTATAGCCCGGAAATCATCATTGTCGTGATTTCTAACCCAATGGATACCATGACGTATTTGACGTCGAAAACTTCTGGATTGCCAAAGAACCGCATCATCGGTATGGGAGGTATTCTAGATTCAGCGCGCTTTAAGTACCGTTTGTCGGAGCAATTGGGATGTTCTCCAAACGATTTGCAGGCACAAGTTATAGGTGGACACGGCGATACTACAATGATCCCATTAATCGACCACGCGACTTATAACAGCATGCCTGTCACTCAATTCCTTTCTAAGGAGCAGCAAGAGCAAGTGGTTCAAGAGACTATGGTAGGCGGTGCGACATTAACCAAGCTGATTGGAACGTCTGCGTGGTATGCGCCAGGTGCTGCCGGTGCAGAGTTGGTAGAGAGTATCGTACGCGATCAAAAGAAAATGTTCCCCTGTTCAGTATTGCTCAATGGTGAATACGGACAAGACGATATCTGTATTGGTGTTCCGGTCATTATAGGTAAAAGCGGTTGGGAAAAAGTAGTGGAGTTTGACCTCAGTACTGACGAGAAGGAGAAGTTTGAAGCTTCTGCCGCTGCCGTTCGTAAGATGAATGGTGCACTAGACGAAAATCTATAAGCCCACAGGGCCAAAAAAATACAACCCCCCGGGCGCGGAGCGCCCGGGGGGTTTTTTATGTTAAATTTTTTCGGATTACTTGAGCATTCTCTCGCCTGAGACGAAGGTGCAATAGCCTTGACCAAATAATCGATACCGTGTTTTGGCGATGATTCTGTAAATGAAATCGCGCAAGAAGTTCGGAATCAAATTAAAGATTCGCGTCCAACGGTAGCCGGGAAGTCGCTCAAGGATGAGCAAGGCAGCTTTTGAGCGGATATAAAATTGGCCGTTTACATACAAAACAACAGAATCTTCATGTTTAAGGTGTTCCGGTAAATGTGCCTTGGCCCACTCGCTAGTTAATGAGGCGAAAGTGAAAGTGTCATAGAAATCTCTAGAGTGAATCCAATCCACGCTTTTATTGCAGAGGGTGCAAGGGCCGTCGAATAAAACTACGGTAGCGTTGCGCTGGAATTCCGTATCTGTCATTATTGAACAATTAAGCGCTCAACATTGCGCTCGCCGTTTTCCATTTCAAAGACAACAAGGTACATGCCACTGGCGAGTGCGAACTCATTCCTGCCTCCAGCGGGAATAGCGCCAAGCAAGCGTCCTTCGAGGGAATAGATGTGCGCAACAGTAACGCGATTGTCCGTGCATTCAAATTGGAAAATACCTTGAGTAGGGTTAGGATAAATCAAGCATTTTACGGGAGCCGTGGGGATTTCTTCAATAGCGATGTCACTAAAGGCTTTACCCTGAAAGTAATGCAGTCCGCCACTCATGTTCCCAAGGATTACGTCTGGGTAACCGTCCGCATTTAAATCCCCAACAGCAGGATGGAGGCGAGCTCCAGAGGCAAGGAAATGCGTATCCGCATTGCGAAGGGTCGGGCGCAAATTAAACCGCATGTTAGGACGTTGAGTAGAGCGACCACCATAGGGCATTTGACATCCGTCATTCGTAATGCCGTTCCAGCCTGTAATATCCCCGTAGCGCATGCTTGCGAACGAGGTGGTTTGAAGTTTAACCGGAATATCGCCCGTTTGGGCATGTTTTGAAAAGCAAATCTCCACCAGCAGATGATCTGTGCCATTCCATGTAAAAGGCACATCTAAAGGAATGTCGTTCCAGCCAGTGGTCATCACGCGAATACCGCTGTAGACGGATTGAAGGTTTTGTGTAATGAAAGTGGTTTGCGTTGTGTCCGTGACGTGTGTCATTTTGATATCAAAACCTTGCGTTAAATAGAGGCTAGCATTGGTACCTAATTCAAATCCGATGGTTTTCAATTGCCCGTAAATCCCGCCTGCACTCGTCAATTCATCTTTACTGAATACGATCTGCGTTCTGCCGTTGCGTTTCGAACCGCCGAATGGCGTTGCCTCACGTGTCGACGAGGTAGTAGTTCCACCACCGAAGACTACATCCAGCGCCGTTACACCACTCATGATTGTACGTAGACTGTCCTTCTGCACGACGCCGAGGCTTTCCGATCCTATAAGCAGGGTGGTGTCGGATCCATAGACAATTGCCGGTGCGGAATAGCCGTCCGGTGCCTGTGGACTGGTCATGTCGATTCCCGCCCATGCGGCATCCACAAGTGTGAAGGCATTGGGCAGGGTGCCCGTAAATTCATAAAACGCAATAGTACCAATCTCGTTACCCACTAATAAATCCAAATCACCATCTCCGTCAATATCTCCGAGGGTAGGCGCGGCGAAATTACCCACATCAATGGATTGTAGGCTTCCGCGATAGGTGTAGCTATGGGCAGTAAAGTTGCCCGTATTTTCATAATAAAATAATTGGCCCGTTTCCGTGCCTACGATCATATCTGGATCATAATCTCCGTCGAGATCACCGAAGGTAGGACTGAGGCTTTCACCTAAGTTGTTGTAGCCGGCATTGGCTAAATCTGTATCCGTTAAGGTGAAGATTGGGCTGGTATTGGTGCCCGTGTTTGTATAGAGGAACATACGACTCTTGTAGGTGCTGGGAGCGGTGTACAATCCTTTACCACCGACAACTAAATCCAAATCGCCGTCAAAGTCAATATCCACAAGGGTAGGTTTTGCTGCGGAGCCAATGTCGAGCATCTCGCTGACTAAAAAAGCGGAATCTATACTTCCCCAACTGGGATTATTGACCGTGCCGTTGTTTGGATAGAGCCAATTGTTTTTAGTATTCTGTGACCCATTCAAATTAGGGCTGACCATTAAATCCGGCACATTGTCAAAATTGATATCCTCATAAAAAGCCGCCGGAAAATATTCAATAGCGGTGGGTTGTGCCACTGGATATAGCGTATCCTTCGCCACCATAAAGGCACTATCGATGTGCCCACCGTTGTAAGCGGCTACGAGGTTTGTAAAACTCACATCGCCAATCAGTACATCCTGGAGTGAGTCACCGTTGAGGTTAAGTACCAGCAACGAAGATCCGGCATGCATGCCGCCAGAAGTTTTCTGAGTGAATTCAAGTTTTTGAACGCCCGCGCATCCGTTTAAGGTAAGGTCGTTGGAGCTGAGGTTTTCTTCGAATCGGCCCCAACAAGTCGTATTTAGCGTGAAGTCAAGTCCACATGCGGTAAGGCCTTCGTGCCAATTGACGGTTGCGCTCTGCCCAAAGGTGAGCACATCCATATCGCCATCACCATCGATATCTGAAATGGCCGGTATATCGCTGCTGAAGTTGTAAAGATTGGTGGTTGTGCCACCGGCACTAGTGGTTAAGTAATTCGTGGTCAATGCCCAAGTGAAACTTAAAGAGTCGGTCGTGCTCGTATTTTCCCAAACACCTATTCCTCCTAAAACGTAGGCGAAAAGATCTTTTTTACCGTCGCAATTGTAATCTCTGAATAAAGCCCAATTTTTCACTGCTGGAAGCGCGGATGCATATTCAGGTTTGCCCACCCAAGTCCCGTTTTCAGCAATAAATGTGATCCACCGCCCGCCTTGTCGATCGAATGCAACTAAATCTTCTGTGCCGTCTAAATTTAGATCGACCTTTGACCATTGTGGCAAATCTGCTCCACCCATGAAAGGGTACGGAATGTTGGTGCCTCCAGCATTTACAGTAGGTCCCGCAGTCCAATCAAAATTAAGGCGGTTGCTTTGGCCGTAACTCAATAGGCCGAAAAACAGAAAAACGAGCGTGAAAATTAGGGTCCTTCTCATAGGTACTCAAAGATAGGATAAACTTAGATGTTCGCTGGGACAAAAAACTTTAGGTTAGGCACCCTGAACTGCCTATATTTGCGCGTTATTGAAAAACTGAAACAATCCATCAGGATGCAGAACAAAGGATTAATTACCGTTTTCGCGATTGCACTAGGTCTGGCTTCATTATACCAGCTCTCGTTCACATGGGTCGCGAACAACGTCGCTAGCGATGCAGAGGCATTCGCCGCAGGAGATGCAAATGTTAAGTCGGCTTATCTCGACAGTATGATGTCGCAAGAGGTCTATCCGTTACTCGGGTTTACCTATGGCGAAGTGAAGAAAAAGGAAATGAACCTTGGTCTTGACCTCAAAGGAGGGATGAATGTCATCCTCGAAGTGAGTGTTAAAGACGTATTGAAAGGTTTAGTGGCAAATGCCCAAGACCCGCGCTTTACTCAAGCAATCACGAATACTGACGTCGCGCAGAGCCAAGGTCAAAACAACTATTTGAACACGTTTTTTGCGGAGTTTGACAAAATCAGCGCAGAAACAGGTGGTGGGTTGTTGTTGAGCGACGCTTCGCTTTTCGGTACGCCGGAAATGACGGATAAAGTAGGTTTCAATGCCGCAAACGATGCCGTACAAGCGGAAATTCGTCGCGATGTTGAGGCTGCAATTGCCAACGTATTTACCGTTTTGCGTGCACGTATCGACCAGTTTGGTGTGGTACAGCCGAACATTCAGCGCCTAGAGGGAACTGGACGTATTTTAGTGGAACTACCGGGTGTTAAAGATCCGGCGCGTGTTCAGAAACTTCTTCAGTCTACCGCAGAATTGCAGTTCTGGAATATGTACGAAGGAGCGGAGGTACTTCCTTTCTTAGTTTCAGCAAACGATAAACTTCGCGACCTTGTGGAAGGTGAGAAAGCAACTACAGAAACGGTTGACGAAACGCCAGATTTTAGCGATTTAGCCATTGAGGATGTCGAAGCACCGGCAGATTCTGTAGCGACCGATTCTTCAGATGTGCTCTCTACTAACAATCCATTGTTTGAAGTTTTCCGCCCGATGGTGAGTGAAACTGGAATGGCTATGCAAGGACCGCGTGTTGGTTATTCATTGATTCGTGATACAGCGAAAGTGAACGCCTACCTCGCTCGTCCTGAAATCGCTCAAATGATGAGTCAAGAATTGCGCAATGCGAAATTCATGTGGAGCAGCAAGCCTGAGCCAAACTCTGATATCATTACGCTTTTAGCTATAAAAGGCAACCGCGAAAACACGCCGGAATTAGACGGTGGAGTGATCGTAGATGCGCGTCCAGATTTGGACGAATACAACCGCAATATTGTAACCATGGCCATGAACGGTTCTGGTGCGCAGAAATGGCAACGCCTTACTGCAGAAGCAGCTGCGCAAACGCCAAAACGTTCGGTAGCTGTAGTATTAGATAACTATGTATACTCTTACCCGCAAGTTCAAAACGAGATTGCAGGTGGTCGTACACAGATTACAGGAAACTTTAGTGCTGAGGAAAGCGCGGATTTAGCGAACATTCTTCGTGCCGGTAAACTTGATGCTCCAGCGCGCATTATTCAGTCCGATGTGGTAGGACCTTCTTTAGGTAAAGAAGCCATCTCTGCATCGATCAATTCATTCGCTATTGCTCTTGCTCTAGTACTGCTTTACATGTACTTCTACTACAGTGGCGCGGGTCTTGTAGCGAATATGGCGCTATTGATTAACATGTTCTTGATCTTCGGTATCCTTGCAAGTTTACGTGCAGTATTGACGCTTCCAGGTATGGCGGGTATTGTATTGACCATTGGTATGGCAGTAGATGCTAATGTGCTCATTTTCGAACGTATTCGTGAAGAAATGCGTTTAGGAAAAGGGCTGAGAGCGGCAATTGTTGACGGATATAAGAATTCGAACAGTGCGATCATCGATGCTAACGTAACGACCTTCTTAACGGGTATTATTTTATTTGCCTTTGGTACAGGTCCTATTCGCGGTTTTGCGACGACTTTGATGATTGGTATTTTGACTTCGTTATTTACGGCATTGTTTATCTCAAGAATCGTTTTCGAAAAAAGATTGAATGCGAAAAAAGACATCAAGTTCTCAACCAAAACGACGAAGGACTGGTACACGAACATCAACTTTGACTTCTTGAAGAAGCGTAAGGTGGCTTATGGCGTATCAACAGTTGTAATTGCTATTGGTTTGTTTTCCCTTTTCACAAAAGGCTTGAATTTAGGCGTTGATTTTGTGGGTGGTCGTTCCTTCCAGGTGCGCTTTGACCAACCGGTGGAAGTAAGCGATATCGCAGAATCTTTGAGCAATGCTTTTGTCGATGAAGACGGCAATACTTACACTCCAGTAGTGAAGACTCTAGGCGATGCGAATCAGGTAATTATCACCACAAGCTACCGCATTGGAGAGACGGGTCCTGCAATTGACGAAGACGTACAGTCTAAGCTCTACGCAGGCGTTGCTGGTTTCTTCGCGGAAGAATTGCCGATTGAATCCTTCTTTACTGACGATACCGAAGACGCTATTGGTTTAGTGGGTTCACGTGTTGTTGGTCCAACCATTGCAGATGATATTAAGTCGGGTGCGGTATACAGCATCGTCTTTTCTTTAATCGTTGTATTCCTCTACATCCTTATTCGATTCCGCAAGTGGCAGTTCTCGCTTGGTGCAGTTGTTGCCTTGTTGCACGATGTGTTATTCGTTATGGGAGTATTCTCATTGGCAGACGGACTATTGCCGTTCCAGTTAGAAGTAGATCAAGCGTTCATTGCAGCGATTCTTACGGTAATTGGTTATTCATTGAACGATACCGTGGTTGTGTTTGACCGTATCCGCGAAAACATGGGATCTCGTGGCAAACAGAATGGTGAGAGTATAAACAAATCATTGAATCAGACCTTGAGCCGTACGTTCAACACCTCGTTAACGACGTTCTTTGTCCTTCTCGTCATCTTCCTATTTGGTGGAGAAGTGATCCGTGGATTCATGTTTGCGCTTCTATTAGGGGTGCTTGTAGGAACCTACAGCTCATTGTTTATTGCTACTCCAGTCATGTTCGATGCTTCGGACAAGGAGAGCTAAACAACCGAAAAGCAAAATTCTCAAAACCCCCGGCGCGCACGCGCGCCGGGGGTTTTTTATTGTAAATTTGCGCCATGCAACACGTCTTTTTACTCTTCAATATTAGCGGCGGTGAATTCATCATTGTGGCATTGGTGTTTTTACTGTTGTTTGGTCCTAAGCAAATACCTGGCATGGCGAGGTCTGCTGCTAAGGTGATCAAGCAAGTGAAAAATGCGACCAATGATATCAAGAGAGAGATTCTTGATAATGCGCAAGACAGTCCGCTGACGGATGTGAAGAAAACGGTGGAAGAAGGTCGCGATGCGATCAAGGAAGTTACTGATTCTATTAAAAGAGGTACTAAATTGTGACGGCGCTCTTTCTACTAGCAGGTTTTGGTTTATTGCTGTTGGGGGGCGAGTTTTTAGTACGCGGTTCGGTAGCCATTGCTCTTAAACTCCAGATTTCAAAAGTCATTATAGGTTTAACGCTTGTTGCCTTCGCAACGAGCGCCCCTGAACTCATTGTAAGTGTTATAGCAGCGATGAAAGGTAAAAGTGCTATCGCTTTGGGTAATGTCATTGGGTCTAACATAGCAAACATTGGTCTCATACTAGGATTGACGGCACTACTTTACAAAATGGAAGCGGTCCGCCTCACTTATCGTAAAGATTGGTTGTTCTTGGTAGGTGCAAATGTATTGTTGGGAGGTTTCCTTTTTTTTGGAGGAATTAGCTTTGTTCAAGGGTTCATCTTAGTGGGAGCCTTAGTAGTTTACAATACTTTGAAAATACGTAGTGCCCGCATGGAGCGCGCAGCTGTATCTATAGGACAGGAGATGAACGAACCGGCTTTGCCTATCTGGCAAGGGGTATTGTTGCTCATTGTCGGAGCGGTTGGGTTAAAATTTGGTGCCCAATTGTTTGTTTCCGGTATTGCCACGCTCGCTGCGCAATGGGGTTGGAGTGAACGCCTAGTGGCGGTAAGTCTTGTTGCTTTTGGTACAAGTGTACCAGAGCTCGCAGCAAGTCTAATGGCCGCTCGTAAGGGCGAAGCTGATATTGCGATCGGCAATGTCATCGGTTCAAACATCTTCAATATTCTGAGTGTATTAGGTTTTACCGCCCTCATACAGCCTATTACTCTTTCTGACGAAGATTTACTTTGGATTGATTTTCCAATCAGTTTTCTCTTTACTCTTTTACTCATACCTCTAATGGGAATCATTAAATCTGACCGATTAGATCGTTACGAAGGGGCTATTCTGCTTTCATTGTACTTATTTTTCATGATTTACCTCTTTAGTTGAGGGGGTAGAAATTAACAATGGTTAATAATTTTTCATTGCACCCCTAAAAAAATAGGGGTACCTTTGTTTTAAATTAAAAATTAACCACATGCCAACGGTAAGATTTCTAGCATTAGAAGAAACAATGGGGCGCAAGCCAAAAAACTTTGAAGCACCTGGAACGCGCGTTTCAGAATACTTCGGTTCTCGCGTATTCAACAGAAAAGCAATGCGCGAATACATGACTTCAGAAGCCTTTAAGGCAGTTGTCGACGCGATGGATAACGGTACCAAAATCAATCGCAACATTGCCGATCAGGTTGCATCAGGAATGAAGGCTTGGGCCTTGAATTTAGGTGCTACACATTACACACACTGGTTTCAGCCTTTGACCGGTACTACTGCAGAAAAGCACGATTCTTTCTTCGAGCCTACTGGCAATGGTGAGGCGATTGAGAAGTTCTCAGGGGGTATGTTGGTTCAGCAAGAACCGGATGCTTCTTCATTCCCTAACGGTGGTATTCGTAACACATTTGAAGCTCGTGGTTACACGGCTTGGGATCCTACATCACCGGCTTTTGTTTTCGGAAGCACATTATGTATTCCTACGGTATTTGTTTCATACACCGGTGAGGCCTTAGATTACAAAACTCCCTTACTTCGTGCCTTGCAGTCTGTTGACTCAGCAGCGACAGCTGTATGTAAGTACTTCGACAAGAACGTAAGTAAAGTAAATGCAACCTTAGGTTGGGAGCAAGAATACTTCTTGGTAGACGAAGCCTACTTTGCCGCGCGTCCAGATTTGCAATTGGCAGGCCGTGCTCTTGTTGGTCACGCGCCAGCAAAAGGCCAGCAATTGGACGATCATTACTTTGGTTCCATTCCAGAACGTGCTATTGAGTTCATGAAAGAATTGGAATACGAAAGCCGCATTTTAGGTATTCCAGTAAAAACACGTCACAATGAGGTGGCGCCCGCGCAGTACGAATTCGCCCCTGTATTTGAGGAGGCAAACGTTGCTGTAGACCACAACTCTTTGTTCATGGATCTTATGGAGAAAGTGGCGCGTCGTCACAACTTCCGTGTATTGTTGCACGAGAAGCCATTTGCCAACATCAACGGTTCTGGTAAGCACAACAACTGGTCTTTGGCAACAAACACCGGTGTGAACCTTTTGGCTCCTGGTTCTACGCCAATGAGCAACTTGATGTTCTTGACGTTCTTCATCAACAGTATCAAGGCGGTGTACCGCCACGCAGATTTGATCCGTGCGTCGATCGGTTCAGCGGGTAACGAACACCGTTTGGGTGCGAACGAAGCTCCACCTGCGATTATTTCAGTTTTCATCGGCCAGCAGTTGAGTGCTGTTTTGGATCAGTTGGAAAACATCGAAGGTGGCAAAATGACTCCGGAAGAGAAGACCGACCTCAAATTGAACGTGGTAGGTAAAATTCCTGATGTATTGTTAGATAACACGGACCGTAACCGTACTTCACCGTTCGCCTTCACAGGTAATAAATTTGAATTGCGTGCTGCAGGTTCTGCTTCTAACTGTGCACAGCCAATGACTGTATTGAATGCGGTAATGGCTGAGCAATTGATCGAGTTCAAAGCAGATGTTGATGCGCTTATCGAAAAAGACGGATTGAAGAAAGACGAAGCGATCTTTAGCGTATTGAAGCGCTATATCACTGAAAGTAAAGCCATTCGCTTCGAAGGCGACGGATATGGTGATGCTTGGAAGGAAGAAGCTGCGAAGCGTGGTTTGAACAATGAGCCTTCTACACCACGTGCCCTTGATGCCTACGTAAGCGAGCAGACCCTAGGTATGTTCGAAGCTATGGGTGTGATGAGCCACCGCGAGGCGGAAGCACGTCACGAGATCTTGCTCGAGTCGTACTTTATGAAGATACAGATTGAGTCGCGTGTTCTCGGTGATCTGGCAGGAAACCACATTGTTCCGACGGCAATTAAATACCAAAATGTGCTTATTGACAACGTTCAGCGTCTTAAAGACATTATGGACGATGCAACGTTTAAAACGGTAGCTAAGGAACAATTGGAAATGATCAAGGATATCTCCGCACGCATTTCAAAAATTCTAGCGTCTAAAGATGCTATGATTGAAGCCCGTAAGAAAGCAAATGCACTTGAAGACCTTCGTGAGAAGGCTATTGCTTACTACGATAACGTGAAGCCTTACTTCGACGTGATTCGCTACGAAAGTGATAAATTAGAGCTAATGATTGACGACGAACAATGGCCATTGCCGAAGTTCCGTGAAATGCTCTTTACGAGATAATTATAGCTTTTCAAATTTTGACTGATAGAAACCCCGTCCTCGCGGGGTTTCTTTTTTTATTTTATCTATATTGTGGGTGCTTAAACACAAGAGACCAGACTCGCATGCAAAAACGCATTTTACGAACTTGGACCGTTGTCCTCGCTTTCTTGCCCATTATAGCTTTCGCACAAGATGCCACTGTTGAAGAGGTAGACATGAAGCCGCACAAGCTTACGGTGAAAGCTGATGAATACTTTGACTCAAAAGAATATTCCGTTGCCATTGAGATTTATGCTAAGGCATATTCTAAGGAAAAATCGCGCGAGCAAAAGCAGCGTATTTCTTACAATATGGCTGAAGGATACCGTTTTACGGGGCAGTGTAAAAGAGCCGCTAGTTACTACCAGCGCGCCTCTAAATTGGGTTATGGCGCTCAAGCCGACTTGGGTTATGCCGAAATGTTGCAATGTCAAGGTGAATATGAAGATGCCATTATCGCTTACGAGACATTTAAAAAGTTAGTGCCGAGTGATGCTCGTGCAGACCGCGGTATTGAAAGTTGTCAGAAGGCTGCACAATGGGTCGTTTCAGGCTCGCTATTCGCCTTAGACAACGCGAAAGATTTAAACTCCAAAAAATCAGATTACTCCATTGCCTTTGCGGGCAAACGAGGCAAAGAAGATCTGTCGCTAATGATTTCATCGATGCGCGATGACGCGACCGGCCGGAAAGAAGACGGTTGGATGGGCCAGCGGTTCTCTGACATTTTCGTCATTGAGGGCGAACGCAAAAAAAATAACAAGAAGAAAAAAGGCAAAGAGGCCAATGCAAACGACGAAATTGTTTGGGGCGATCTCGAAGCAATGAGTGACGTCATTAATACCAAGGACCATGAGGGTGTGGTAACATTTGATTCACGTGGCAAGGAGATGTATTTCACGAAGTGTATGCAAGTGAAAAACATGAAAATGGGATGTGCCATATATACGACCAAAAAAATTGGACAAGATTGGGCAAATCCAGAGCCTGTCGTCATTGCTTTGGACAGTGGTGCTTCTGTAGGTCATCCAGCATTGAGTCCGGACGATCAAATATTATATTTCGCGGGTGAGGTTGCCGGTGGAAAAGGAGGTAAGGACATTTACATGACGACTTATGATCGTAGAAAGCGTGAATGGGCTGCACCAACAAATTTGAATATTAATACGCGCGGTGACGAATTGTACCCTTTTGTTCATGGTGACGGATACTTGTATTTCTCATCCAACGGTCATGTAGGTATGGGTGGATTTGATTGTTTTCGTGTAAAATTGGACGAAAACGGCGCCCCAGTTGGGGATGTTGAAAACATGCTTTCACCAATCAATTCAGAGGCAGATGATATTTCACTGCGTTTTGTGCCTGGCGATAATACCAAGAAGGGGTTTGTGGTGAGTAACCGAAAGGGAACTCGTGGCGAGCACGACATCTGGTACGTCACTGAATGGGAAAAATTCTTCGAAGCTTCGGGTACTGTTGTAAGCAGTAAAAATGGTAAGCCTGTTAGTGATGTAACGATAGAAGTAAGCAATAAAGAAGGTCAGTCTTTTACCGTCACGACAAATTCAAGGGGTGAGTTTAGCATTCCTCGTGGACAGATGGAGGAGGATAAATCGTACAAATTAAACATGAGTCGCAAGCGCTTTTTAAATGCTGTGGGCGATATTACAACAAAAGGTTTAGCCTTGAACGACTATGCTCAGGTAAAAGAGGAGCGCGCCTATGTGAAATCTTACAGTCTTCGTCTGGAAATGGACCCTATCGAAGTACCCATCGTTCTTCCTAACGTATTCTTTGACTTAGCAAAATCTGAATTGCGTGAAGAAAGTAAAATTGCCTTAGATACAGTATTCAGTATTCTTCAGCGTAATCCTACCATCACCATAGGTCTACGTTCACATACGGATTACCGTGATACGGATGCGAAAAATGATGCCTTGTCTCAAACACGTGCACAGAGTTGTGTAGATTACCTTATTGAAAAAGGTATTCCAACAGCACGACTTACAGCTGTGGGTATGGGAGAGAAAGAGCCGTTTGTGATTTCTGCTGACTATAAAGGATATGGTGCGGAAAAATTTAAGGCGGGCGATAACCTGACCGAATCATTCATTCGTAGACTAAATAGTGAAGACCAAGAGGTGGCGAATCAGATCAACCGTCGTACTGACTTTAAGGTGTTGAGTGATGATTATGTTCCGTCTACGGCAGTAGCAGGTGGTGAATCTGAGAATGGAGGTGCAGCTCAACCTAAAAAAGATGAAAACCCCATTGGTCAAACCATGACCTTAGGGCCTAAAGACCGTTCATTAGGTAAAATCGCCATGGATAATGGTATGAATGTAGTACAGCTTAAAAACCTAAATGGAGGATTGCGCGGGGCGCGCCCTATGCCGGGTATGGTTATCAAAGTAACGCCAAACGGTGATTATACGGCCTTTGATGCTGATCATTACCAGGTTAAGCGTGGGGACACCATGCGCATTATTGCAAAAGAAACAGGTGCAAACGTAAAAGATATCCGTGATTTGAACGGATTCAAGAGCGATAAAGACTTAATCATCGGATCCTGGATTCAGATTAAGTAGCGAATACTTTTAAAATGAAAAGCGCGCACGGGTCTCCCGTGCGCGCTTTCTCGTTATTTTTGCCTCATGAATAATACATCAGACCGCTATACGGGACGTGGCGTAAGTGCCCAGAAAGAAGACGTTCACAACGCAATCAAAAACATCGATAAAGGCTTGTTTCCAAAGGCCTTCTGTAAAATAGTTCCGGATTATTTGACCGGTGATGAAGACTATTGTCTTGTTATGCATGCGGATGGTGCAGGTACTAAAAGTTCACTTGCCTACATGTATTGGAAGGAAACTGGAGACGTGAGCGTTTGGAAAGGCATTGCTCAGGATGCTTTAATTATGAATATCGATGACCTGCTTTGTGTGGGAGCTACGGAGAATATCATGCTCAGTTCTACTATTGGTAGGAATAAGGGACTCATTACTGGAGAGGTCCTTAGTGCCATTATTGGCGGTACGGAAGCACTCCTGGAGGAATACAGAAAGCACGGTATAGACATTATCAGCACTGGTGGTGAGACGGCAGATGTAGGTGATTTAGTGCGAACCATTATTGTAGATAGTACTGTTGTTGCACGCATGAAGCGCTCCGAGGTGATTGATAACGCCAATATCAAAGCGGGAAACGTGATTGTGGGATTGGCATCTTTTGGACAAGCAACGTACGAATCGGAGTACAATGGTGGTATGGGGTCAAACGGACTCACAAGTGCCCGTCACGATGTATTCACGAAAGAATTAGCGGTGAAATACCCTGAAAGTTTTGACCCCGCAGTTCCTGATTCATTGGTTTATACGGGTTCTAAATCCTTAACGGAAGAAACGGATACTCCTCTGGATGCAGGTAAATTGGTCTTAAGTCCAACACGTACGTACGCGCCTATTATTAAGCAGATTCTCGATCAGTACCGCGATAAAATAGATGGTATGGTGCATTGTTCTGGAGGTGCACAAACAAAGATTTTACACTTCTTAGAAAAGGGACATGTTGTGAAGGACGAGTTGTTCCCTATTCCTCCATTATTCAAAATGATTCAAGAGGAGAGCGGTACGAAATGGGAAGAAATGTATCAGGTATTTAATATGGGACACCGCATGGAATTGTATGTGGATCCTGCAATAGCACAAGAAATAATTGCCATCAGTGAGCGCTTTGGTGTTCCTGCGAAAATCGTTGGGAGAGTCGAAGAAAGCGATGCTAAGGAATTGACTATTCGTAGTGAGTACGGCACCTTTAACTACGGGAAGTAATGGCGATGTTAGATAAACTTAATGTGATTTTTCAGCGCTTTAATGAGGTGAATGACCTCATTATTCAGCCCGATGTTATCTCAGATGGTAAGCGATACGTTCAGCTGAACAGAGAGTATAAGAACTTGAAGCCCTTGGTGGAGGTTAGAGAGCAATTCTTAGAGATGTCTAGCCGCATTGAGGAGGCTAAAAACGTTTTGAAGGAGGAGAAGGATGCCGATTTTCGTGAAATGGCGAAAATGGAATTGGACGAATTAGAGCCTGCCTTTGAAGCTTTAGAGGAAGAAGTAAAAATTCTTCTCTTGCCCAAAGATCCTGAAGATGATAAGAATGCACTCGTGGAAATTCGTCAAGGCGCAGGTGGCGATGAAGGTGCCATTTTTGCAGGTGACCTATTCAGAATGTACCAGCGCTATTGCGAAGGAAGAGGTTGGAAAATGGAAATCCTTACCATGAATGAGGGATCTGCCGGAGGCTTTAAAGAGGTTTCTTTTGAAGTCAATGGAGAATCGGTTTATGGGATTTTAAAATATGAAAGTGGGGTCCATCGCGTACAACGCGTTCCCGCAACGGAAAGCCAAGGTAGAGTTCACACCTCAGCGGCTTCTGTCGTTGTGCTGCCCGAAGCTGAAGAGGTGGATGTGGATCTTGACATGAAGGACGTTAAAAAAGATACCTACCGTTCCCAAGGGGCGGGTGGTCAGCACGTAAATAAGACAGAGAGCGCCGTCCGTTTGACTCACCTCCCTACGGGGATTGTTGTAGAATGTCAAGACGGCCGGAGTCAGCACAAAAATTATGAGCAGGCGTTGAAGGTTTTGCGTTCGCGTATGTTTGACATGGAGTTTAAAAAGAAGCAAGAGGAGCAAGCTGCCCAACGAAAAACCATGGTAAGTACTGGTGACCGGTCCGCGAAAATACGTACCTACAACTATCCCCAAGGCCGTGTTACAGATCATAGAATTGGTTTGACTAGTTACAATCTTAATGATGTGGTCAACGGTGACATACAGAAGTTCATCGACGAGCTTCATATGGCTGAGAACGCGGAAAAAATGAAAGAAGGATCGGACAATTATTAAAGCGATATGGATAAGAAAGCTATAATTGAACAGATTAAAGCAAAGCGAAGCGTGCTTTGTGTTGGATTGGATACGGATTTGGAGAAAATCCCGCCTCATTTGTTGAAGGAGCAGGATCCCGTTTTCGCTTTTAACAAGGCAATCATCGATGCAACAGCTGCATATACAGTTGCGTATAAACCAAATATCGCTTTCTACGAATCCATGGGGGTGCAAGGCTGGGTAAGTCTTGAAAAAACAATCCAATATCTGGATGAGAACTACCCTGAGATTTTTACCATCGCTGATGCAAAACGTGGAGATATAGGCAATACCTCAAAGATGTATGCAAAGGCGTTTTTTGAAAACATGAACTTTGATAGTGTTACGGTCGCCCCATATATGGGAGAGGACAGTGTCACACCGTTTCTTGAGTTCCCCAATAAATGGGTCATTTTATTAGGGCTTACATCCAACAAAGGCGCGTTCGATTTCCAATTTATAGAGAACGAATCTGGAGAGGCACTTTTTGAAAGCGTCGTTAAAAAAGCACAAGAGTGGGCGACAGCTGATCAGCTAATGTTTGTTTTAGGGGCTACAAAAACGGAGCATTTGGCTCGATTACGAGCTATTGCGCCGGATCATTTCTTCTTGGTTCCTGGTGTAGGAGCTCAGGGCGGGTCCTTACAGGAAGTTCTTAAACAAGCTACAAATAAGGACTACGGGGTCTTAGTGAATAGTACGCGTGGGATCATTTATCAAAGTAAGGAAGAGGATTTTGCGTCGGCTGCAGGTAAAGCAGCTCACGATCTTCAGCAAGAAATGGAGCGCTTATTGTTCTAGTGTGCGTTGAGTCACACTCATGAGTTTTAGAAGCCCGAACTTTGAGGTATCTTAAAACTCAATTATGGAAATCACTGGATACATTGCATCCATTTTTATTGGAATTTCGCTCGGACTTATCGGCGGAGGTGGTTCGATATTAACCGTACCAGTATTGGTGTATCTCTTCGGTATCGGTGCTGAAATGAGTACGGCGTATTCCTTATTTATCGTTGGGTCTACAGCACTTGTTGGAGGTATTCGTAATGCAACTTTAGGAAATGTCAATTACAAGACGGCTGTGGTGTTTACCATTCCTGCGTTTATCTCGGTGTATGCAACTCGTGCGTATTTGGTGCCTGCTATCCCCAATGAAATAATGACCATAGGCGCGTATGTCTTGACAAAAGACATTGCTATCATGGTATTTTTTGCGCTCGTAATGCTTGCAGCTTCAGTAAGCATGATTCGCGATAAACGAAAGGAAGAGCAAAGAGATGAGGATGCAGTGCCTGTATTTAACGTGCCCGCTATTGTTATAGAAGGTGCGGTAGTAGGTGTACTTACAGGAATTGTCGGCGCAGGTGGTGGATTTTTAATTATTCCAGCATTGGTGCTTTTCGCAAAATTACCGATGAAGAAGGCTGTTGGAACCTCGTTGTTGATTATCGCCGCTAAGAGCTTAATTGGCTTTGTTGGTGATGTTCAGCGATTCGGCGATCAATTGGATTGGACCCTTTTACTCAGTGTAACGGCAATTGCAGTATTTGGTATCTTTATCGGCATCTATTTGAACAAATTTATTAACGGCGAAAAATTGAAAAAAGGCTTCGGCTGGTTCGTTTTATTGATGGCCGTTTATATCATAGGAAAACAACTTTAATAGCATTGAATAAAAACACAATATCATGACAGTAGAACAGATTTATACGGGTTGTTTGGCACAAGGTGCCTATTACATAGCCTCTAATGGTGAAGCAGTCATCATCGATCCGTTACGCGAAGTAGGTCCATATTTGGATCGAGCAGAAAAAGATGGTGTCACGATTAAGTATATTTTAGAAACACATTTTCACGCGGATTTCGTTTCTGGTCACATTGATTTAGCGGCCAAAACGGGAGCAAAAATTGTTTACGGACCTACTGCGAATACCGCGTTTGATTGTCATATCGCGCAAGATGGCGAGGTACTAAAAGTAGGAGATGTGACTATACACGTTTTACATACACCGGGTCACACAATGGAAAGTACTACCTATTTGTTGAAAGACGAAAGTGGTAAAGACCATGCTATCTTCTCTGGTGATACCTTGTTCTTAGGTGATGTTGGCCGTCCAGATCTTGCACAGAAAGCAGCGACCATGACGCAAGAAGATTTGGCGGGTATTCTGTTCGATTCATTGCGAAACAAAATCATGGTTTTAGGTGACGATGTTATTGTATATCCAGGACATGGCGCCGGTTCTTCATGTGGTAAAAACATGTCTAAAGAAACGGTGGGAACCATCGGTGAACAAAAAGCAACGAATTACGCGTTACGCGCTAATATGACTAAAGAAGAGTTTGTCGCCGAGGTAACTGACGGATTATTACCGCCGCCGGCTTATTTTCCAGAGAACGTTCGTTTGAACAAGACTGGGTATGAAAGTCTGGATAAAGTAATGGAGCGCGGCTTGCGTCCACTTTCGGTAGATGCATTCGAAGTAGCTGCAAACGAAACAGATGCATTGATTTTAGATACGCGTCACCAGAATACATTCATTCATGGTTTCATTCCGCAATCTATTTTTATCGGTATACAGGGCAGCTTCGCTATGTGGGTCGGCGCATTGATACCAGATATTAAACAAGAGATTCTTGTCGTAGCTGATCCAGGTATGGAAGAAGAAGTTGTAACGCGTTTATCCCGTGTAGGCTATGATAACTGCATAGGATTCCTAGACGGTGGTTTTGATGCTTGGAAAAATTCAGGCAAGGAAGTGGATGCGCTTTCACAGGTTACTGCCGAAGAACTGAAAGGAATTGAGGGCGCTACTGTGGTAGATGTTCGCAAGTCTGGCGAGTATTTGAGTGAGCATTTGATTGATGCAATCCATGTAGAATTGGACTACATCAATGATCAAATGGCATCTGTTCCACAAGAAGGAACGTTCTACGTGCACTGCGCCGGAGGTTACCGCTCCGTGATTGCTTCTTCAATTCTTAAAGCACGCGGTTACCACAATATGGTAGACGTTGCAGGTGGCTTTAAAGCCATTAAGGAAGCAGGACTTAAGGTTTCAGATTACGTCTGTCCGACAACCTTATAAAATAATCGCAACTACAGCCGCGGTTTTTACAAGTGCGGTTTACATGTATAGCCCCGAGGCACTAACTAATTTTAATGTTTAAATGATATCACTATGGATCTGATTCTTCAACCTTGGCCATGGTACGTAAGTGGTGCACTCATCGCTTTTGTGATGTGGCTGCTCTTGTACTTCGGTAAGTCATTTGGTTTCTCGAACAACTTGAGAACACTATGCACAATGTGCGGTGCCGATAAATTCGCGCCGTTTTTTAAATTCAATTGGAAAGAGCAGAGCTGGAACCTCCTCTTTCTTGTTGGTGCAGGTTTGGGTGGATATATCGCTACGAATTACCTGACTACTCCAGATTATGTAGTCGCGATTTCAGAAGCTACTATTGACGATTTAAGTGTGTTAGGATTTGCGGCACCAACGGCCTATGCTCCTGCAAGTCAGTTTGGAATGGAAGCATTGAGCAGCTGGCAGAACATTTTAATCCTTGTTGCAGGCGGCTTCATGGTAGGTTTCGGAGCACGTTACGCGGGCGGCTGTACATCAGGACATGCCATCTCCGGAATCTCTGATCTTCAACCCGCTTCCTTGCTTGCTGTCGTAGGATTTTTTATTGGTGGCCTCGCCATGACACATTTGATTTTCCCCTTAATCTACTAAGCCATGAAACAGATAAAATTTTTACTTGCAGGTACTTTGTTCGGTATCATTATGTTCAAGAGTGAAGCAGCTTCATGGTACAGAATTCAGGAAATGTTTCGTTTTCAGGATTTTCATATGTACGGAATAATTGGCTTAGCAGTTGCCATTGGGGTACCTATGGTTTGGTTCATGAAAAAAAATAATGCGAAGGATTCTTCCGGCGCTCCTATAGTATTTAGACCAAAGGCGTGGAGTATACCTCGCTACCTTTTTGGCGGAATCATCTTCGGATTAGGCTGGGCGCTTAGCGGTGCTTGTCCGGGCCCTATTGTGGTAAACATAGGCGCCGGGTTTGCTGGATACATTGTTGTGCTAGTTGCCGCCATGTTTGGAACTTTCCTTTATGGAGTCTTGCGCGATAAACTACCGCATTAAGCCTTATGGATTTTAATCATGTGCCTCAAGAAAAAAAGACACAGTTTGCCTTACTCATCGGTCAGATGGGTAAGGGCATTCTTGGTTTTCTTTTTGGTGTATTGATTTTTGGATTCATATGGGGTGTGAGCTCCTCAGTACCCGAGTCGCCTAATTTCGGCCCTCAATTAGAGGAAATTCCAGATGTTCCATGGGATTACGCCATGTTTAAGAACGTCGATTATACCCATCCAGCTACCACAGAACAGGTGGCTTACGGACGAAGATTGGTCGACGAAACTGCCGATCACATTGGTCCAAAAACCTCCAAACCTTTTGCTGGCAATAATTTGAATTGTTCTTCTTGCCATTTAGATGGCGGGGGCAAACCTTTCGCGGCTCCTTTTGTAACTGTACCTAGTCAATTTCCTCAATTTCGTGGTCGCGAAAATAAGGAGGGTACGATAGAAGAGCGCATCAACGGTTGTATGCAACGTTCAATGAACGGGGAGCCCTTGCCGGTAGAAGGCGAAGAAATGAAAGCAATGGTCGCTTACATGGAGTGGTTGAGTTACGAGACCCCTCGTGGTGAAAAGGTTAAGGGAAATAAATTTCTGACGGTCGATTACCCGAATCGCCGGGTAGACCTTGATCATGGAAAATCGGTTTACATACAGCATTGCCAATCTTGTCACATGGAAGATGGTCAAGGCCAACGGGCGCTGAACAGTTTTACATACACCTACCCGCCATTATGGGGTCCGGATTCTTACAACGATGGGGCAGGAATGCATCGTGTGATTACTGCAGCCCAATTCATCAAAGGAAACATGCCATTGGGAACCACCGCCGACGAACCGTTACTCACGGATGAGGAGGCATATGATGTGGCCGGTTACATCAACAGTTTTACACGTCCAGAAAAAGAGAATAAAATCGCAGATTTCCCTGACCGCAATCTTAAACCAATGAGCACACCTTATGGGCCATGGTCAGATCCGTTCCCTGCGGACCAGCATAAATACGGTCCCTATGGAGAAATTGCCGCCTTCTACAAGGCGGAATACAATCTCAATAAGTCCAAATAATGCGGAAGTTTTTGTTCCTGGGGCTCCTTCCAATATTGGTTTTGCGGGCATAAAGGAAAGGACGGCACGCACAAGTCTTTGATAAAACTGGTTACGCGCCGCGACTCTTTTCGAAATAAAATCACCTGCGAGGTTTGAGGCCGACTCTTCAAGAGTGTACCTTTAAGCCAATGAATAATCCGTTCGAAAGCCTTAAAAATGTACTCTTTGTTTTTGCCGTCATTTTGATTGCAGGAACACTTGGCTACCGCTGGCTTGAGGGTTTTGATTGGCTGCAATCTTTTTACATGGTTATCCAGACGGTGAGTACCGTTGGGTTTAATGAGGTAGGTCCGCTCAGTACTGGCGGTATTTGGTTTACCATTGCTTTGATTGCAGGCAGTTTTGGAACTTTCGCTTATGGTGCTGGGCTTCTCGCTCAATTGGCTATCGATGGAAAAGTACAACTGTATTTACGAACGAAAAGATTGGAGCGTAAGGTGGAAAAGCTAAAGAATCATACCATCGTCTGTGGACTTGGTCGCAACGGGCGACAAGTGGTGAGTAAACTCAAGGCGTACGGCGTACAGGTAGTAGTGTTGGAATTGAATGAGGAACGTGCGAATAGGTACCGAGAGGAATTGGTGGGTGTGCTAGTATTGATTGGTGATGCTACGAACGATGAAATTCTAGAAAAGGCCAATATTGAGCACGCGAATAGTCTTGTTGCGGCCTTGGCATCGGACACGGATAATCTGTTCGTGGTAATTTCAGCGCGTCAATTGAATCCGAAATTGATCATAGGTGCCCGTGCTAATACAGAGAGTACGGAGAAGAAGCTTTTAGCAGCAGGTGCGAATTATACAGTCAGTCCCAACCTTGTGGGCGGTTCTCATCTCGCGCACAACCTCATGAATCCAGGGGTAATGAATTTTTTGGACCATCTCAGTGTGGGTGGGTCTAGCGCCACTAATATCGAGGAAATTGTGGTGGATGAACTGCCCGAAGAAATGTCTAATTGCAATATCAAAGATCTTAAGATTCGTCAGCAAACAGGATGTACCGTTATCGGGTATGTTGATGAGTCCGGAGAATTGGTTGTGAATCCATCGCCCGATTTTAAGGTTGCGCCGCACGCGAAACTTTATGTTTTAGGGAACGATGAACAGATACGTGCGTTTCGAAATTGGTTCAATAAACAAACACAGGCCAATTAACTATGAAGATACTTTTTACCGGTTCTAACGGCCTTTTGGGTCAAAAAATAGCGGTTGCGACGGAGAAATACCCGCAACATACTTTTCTGGCTACATCTCGTGGGGAAAATAGAACGAAGGCGATGGGTACGGCTGCCTATGCATCTATGGATATCACAAATGCTGCGGATGTAAGTAGCGTCGTCGGCGCATTTGCCCCTGATGTTATCATTCACGGTGCGGCGATGACACACGTGGATGAATGTGAGTTGCATCCAAAGAAGGCTACTTTGATGAATGTAGAGGGAACGCGCAACATTGCTCATGCCGCGAATGAAGTGGGGGCGCATGTCGTGCACATTAGCACCGATTTTATTTTCGATGGAAAGGACGGGCCATACAAAGAAGACGCCCTGGCGCAGCCCTTGAGTCATTATGGTTGGACGAAATTGGAAGCAGAGGAAATCATCCAGGAATTGCCTTCTTGGAGTATTTTGCGTACCGTTTTAGTCATAGGAATGGCAGAAGATTTAAGTCGGAGCAACATCGTACTTTGGGCGAAAGGTGCATTGGAAAAAGGCCAAGCGATCAATGTGGTTGACGACCAATATAGAACACCAACGCTTGCGGAAGATTTAGCACAGGGTGCACTATTGGCGGCGGATCAGTGCGCTCAGGGTGTTTTTAATATTTCCGGACCGGATTTTATGTCCATCTATGATTTAGTAGGGCAAGTGGCGGAACACTTTGGATTGTCCATGGCGTCTGTGACGCGTACAGATTCAACCACCTTGAATCAACCGGCTAAACGACCGCCACGCACAGGTTTTGATATTTCGAAGGCTCGCAAAGAATTGGGCTACAGACCGCACAGTTTTAAAGAAGCCCTAGAAATTATCGCAAATCAAGCAGGATTGTAAGTACATATTTGTAGGGACCGCTGCTTTCCACTATTTTCGAGGTTCACTCTAACTGATCCGAAAGGAGCATGGCAAAATCGACAGAAGCATGGGGTTCTCGCGTAGGACTCATTTTAGCAATGGCAGGAAATGCTGTTGGTTTAGGTAATTTCTTGCGCTTCCCTGTTCAGGCCGTTCAAAACGGCGGTGGGACCTTCATTATACCGTACCTCGTAAGTTTTCTCCTCATGGGGATTCCCTTGTTATGGGTAGAGTGGGCTATGGGTCGGTTCGGTGGACGCTACGGCGATCACAGCACTCCGTTCATTCTAGATAACATGACCAAAAGAAGGTTCTGGAAATACTTTGGTGTATTTGGAATCTTTACCAACATGGGTGTCATGGCATACTATACCTATATCGAAAGTTGGACGCTGACCTATACTTTGAAGTCACTCAAAGGAGATTTCTTAGGGGTCAATTTGGACCAATTGGACACTTACTTTAACAACTACGTGGATCTTGGTAGCGGTATTAATTTCCCGGTATGGGCACTGCTTGCCTTCGTGATCACCTTGACGATAAACATTTATATCCTCTCTAAAGGTTTGAGCGGTGGTATTGAAAAAGTGGCGAAAATTGCCATGCCATTACTCATTGGTTTTGGTGCCTTTCTTGCCATCATGTCTTGGACAACAGGTTCAACGGGCCGTTGTGAGGACTGTTCCACTTTTGTTGGATTGAATTTCTTGTGGGAGCCCGATTTTTCATCGCTATCGAATCCTAAAATATGGTTGGCTGCTGCTGGTCAAATCTTTTTCACCCTCTCCGTTGGGATGGGAACCATCCACTGTTACAGCTCTTACCTCAGTCAGCGTGATGATATTGCATTAAATGCCATGTCAGCGGGTTGGATGAATGGTTTTGTAGAGATTGTATTGGGCTCTGCGGTGGTTATTCCAATCGCTGTAGGTTACTTAGGTTTGGATTGGGTTGTCGATAACGCCGGGTTCATGATGGCCTTCAAAACGATGCCTTTCCTTTTTGATCAGTGGGGCAGTGTCATGGCGGTGATTTCCGGTGTGGCATGGTTCGGATTGCTCTTTTTTGCGGGAATTACCTCCTCATTAGCGATGGGTACCCCTTGGATGGGCTTTGTTCAAGATGAATTTGGATGGACCAAAAAAAAGAGTGCGTTCCTTTTGGGAATCGCCATTTTCGTTATGGGACTACCAACTATTCTCTTTTTTGAGAAAGGTGTCTTTGACGAATACGATTACTGGACCGGAACAGTGAGTTTGGTCATCTTCGCGCTCGCTGAGGTCATACTCTTTGCTTGGGTCTTTGGAATGGACAAAGGATGGAAAGAAATTACAGACGGAGCGGATATGCGCATTCCACGTATTTATCGCCCAATCATTAAATACGTTACACCGCTCTTTATTGGGATCATTTTCTTGACGTCATTGTTCAAGCCGCTGAACGGCGAATTGTCCGATTGGTCAACCGCTTTCTCCAGCCTAACTAGTGGGCAAGGCTGGCCCTGGGCGAACGACAGTATTATTAACCAAATCTTCCACATCAACACAGGTGTACAATGGATGGCAGACGGTGCACTCACGAACATGTTCTACATCGACATGAGCCGTTTCTTCCTTTTGGCCTGTTTCTTTGGTCTTGTGGCGATGGTTAAGATTGCTTCTAACAAACGTAAAAAAGCCGCTTAATTATGACGACTTCTGCAATAATCATGATTGTTTTAACGCAAGGAACTGTCATCACAGCGACTATCTATTTCTTTCGTAAGGTGCTGAAGACTCCGCCAAAACCCGAGCCGGATTCGTATAAAGACAATAACGACACGCCGCGCGATTAAGTCGGTAACTTTTACTTATTCACGAAATTTGTAGCGTTGCTTCGTCTTGCCCAATTTGCATGGAAATGCAATTGCAATGCACCAAGCCAAAGCACAAATCATTCGAACCTTTCAGCTTTTTATAGTGGCCGCCTTCGCGGCCACTATTTGGTTGTGGCCCGCGGCCGAGGCGCGCGAAGCGCGCCTCGGCTTCTTATGCATGTGGTGGTCGACGCACGGGACCATGGAGGTCAACCGGTTGGATTCAGCCACCATCTGGACCTTGCCTTTACAAGAGGCGGCTAAAAAATCATGGTGGTACCGCTGCAAGAAAAATTGGACCATTTCAGACCTCGCGTCGTTAAAAGCACTGCCAGGAATGGATACCCTATTTGTTACTACGGGCAATTTTGATTTTACGCCCTTGCTCCAAAGAGAGAAACAGGAGTGGGGGAGCGGGTCGTGGGAAGATGCAAAGTCGAGCACTTGGCAGAAGGACAAATTCGATGATAATGCGAAGGGAGCGCTGGAGCGAATTGATCTAAATGAAGCCGACAGTATGGCGCTCATTGCAGCGCCGGGCATTGGTCCGTGGTCCGCTCGCGCGATACTTCGCGAAAGAGCGCGTTGGGGTTATTTTTCAGCGGTAGCTCAATTAAAGAATATCCATTCGCTTAACGAGCGTTGGCAGTCGGAGTGGGACAGTCTTTTTTTCATTATTCCCCGACCGCCACAACTCAATTTAAACACAAGCACCTTCGCAGATTTGAACGATTTCAGCGGGTTTCGATTCCACCAAGTCAAGAAAATTGTTTTCTACCGCGAGCAGTTTGGTCCTGTCAGTTGGCGGGAATTGGTCCAATGGGAGGAATTTTCCGATGTGGACACGACTTTTTTACAACACTATGTATCGGAATAGAAAAATCGGTGTACTTTCGCACTCCTAAAGAAAGGAGGTGTTACTATGCTCGTAATTAATGTCAAGGAAGGTGAATCGATCGAACGCGCACTTAAGCGTTACAAGAGAAAACACAGCTCTACGGGTGTAGTGCGTAAGCTTCGTAAGGATCGTTATCATACGAAACCAACGGAATCGAAGCGTCGCATGCATGAGAAAGCAGCATACATTCAGACTTTGCGTCAAGCGGAATCAGAATAATCTATGCTTAGATTATAAAGAAAAGCCCAACCGAAAGGTTGGGCTTTTTGTTTTTCAGTACGTCCCGCACTACCTTACCTCTATGGAATCCGCCGCGGCATATATCGATCAATTTTTAGCATACCTCATAGCTGAGCGCGGCTACAGCTCGAAAACAGCAGTTGCCTACAAGAAAGAATTGGAGCGTTGGTCCTCATATTTACAAGGAGAAGCCGGTACATCGTTGCTTGCAGCGCAAAAAGCGCATGTGAAGCGTTATATCGTTTGGCGAAACAAGCAGGGCATTGCGCCGCGCTCTATAAATCGGACCCTAAGTTGCATACGTTCGTTTTATAAATGGACGATCCGCGAGGCACTGATGAACGAAAATCCAGGTCAAGGGGTTCGTAGCATGAAGACAGCGAAAAAAGTGGTTATGAGCGTTCCGGCTGCCGATTTGAAAGCTTTGGTTAACGACCCAGATCTCTTTACTGCCGATTTTGAAGGCAAGCGGGACCAATTGTTACTGCTCTTGCTCTATGGATTAGGCCTGCGCCGTGCGGAAGTTATTTCGTTAACCCCAGCCCACTTTGATTGGTCGCGAAAATTGGTGCGTGTTATTGGAAAACGAAACAAAGAACGTCAAATTCCCATGCCTGCTCTTCTTGAAGAGTATTATATCCGTTACATCGATCTCCGCGACCAGTTGCCCCAGCGCCACGATCCAATGCTACTTCTGACGGCAAAAGGAAAAAAGCTGTACGACAATCTTGTTTATAACCGAGTAATATATTACCTTAATAGGACCACATCAGTGGTGGATAAGAACCCTCATGCCTTGCGCCATTCTTATGCCACGCATCTGCTCAACGCAGGGGTTGATATCAACACTGTGAAGGAGTTGTTAGGCCATGAAAGTTTAAGCTCGACTCAGGTATATACGACGAGCTCTTTTGAGGAACTTATTAAGGTGTATAACCAGACCCATCCAAAAGGGTCGTAAACCATACTAGTATGACTGTGAACATTCAATCGGTAAATTTCAAGGCGGACGGCAAGTTAATCACCTTCATTAAAGAGCGATTGGCGAAGACTACTCAGTTTTATGATCGGGCGATCAGTACGGCTGTTTTTCTAAAAGTAGATAACAATCATAATCGTGAAAATAAGATCGTGGAAATGCGCATGAGCGTGCCTGGAATTGACATAGTTGTGACGAAAGAACGCAAGAGTTTTGAGGAAGCCGCCAATATCGCTGTGGATGTACTCATTCGTCAGCTAAAAAAACACAAAGAAAAAATACTTAAACCCTAAAGAAATCAAGGGGTTAACTAAAAGAGTGAGAAGGTGGAGACAAAATGTCTTCACTTTTTTTTTTCAAGGTATTGTACGTTTGAATCTCTTTACTACATTTGCAGTCCGTTTGACAAAGCGGAAGTACTTTGACATCAATGCCGATATAGCTCAGTTGGCCAGAGCACGTGATTTGTAATCTCGGGGTCGTCAGTTCGAATCTGACTATCGGCTCACGTTTTGTACTTGATTTTCTAGTGGAATCTTGTACACACCGGGGGGATACTCAAGCGGCCAACGAGGACGGACTGTAAATCCGTTGGGAAACCTTCGCAGGTTCGAATCCTGCTCCCCCCACTACCGCGGAAGTAGCTCAGCTGGTAGAGCATCAGCCTTCCAAGCTGAGGGTCGCGGGTTCGAATCCCGTCTTCCGCTCTAAGGTTACGCCGATGTAGCTCAGGGGTAGAGCGTTTCCTTGGTAAGGAAGAGGTCACGGGTTCAATTCCCGTCATTGGCTCTAAAGTTATAGTTTGAATCTTTACACTGTTTATATATTTAATAATCGCTAGTCATGGCAAAAGAGAATTTTAATCGTACCAAACCTCACTTGAATATTGGTACAATTGGTCACGTTGACCACGGAAAAACAACATTGACAGCTGCAATCACCACATGTTTGGCGAAGGCAGGTTTGTCTGAATTGAGATCATTCGATTCTATCGATAACGCTCCTGAAGAGAAGGAGCGCGGTATCACTATTAACACTTCTCACGTAGAGTATGAGACGGCTAACCGTCACTACGCACACGTTGACTGTCCAGGTCACGCGGATTACGTGAAGAACATGGTTACTGGTGCTGCTCAGATGGACGGCGCTATTTTGGTAGTTGCTGCAACTGATGGTCCTATGCCTCAAACACGTGAGCACATCCTATTGGGTCGCCAGGTTGGTATCCCACGTCTTGTTGTGTTCTTGAACAAGGCAGACATGGTTGATGATGAAGAATTGATGGAATTGGTAGACATGGAAGTTCGTGATCTTCTATCTTTCTATGAGTACGATGGTGATAACACTCCAGTTATCGCAGGTTCAGCTCTAGGTGGATTGAACGGCGAGCAGAAGTGGGTTGATACGATCATGGAATTGATGGATGCAGTTGATGTATGGATCGAAGAGCCAGAGCGTGATCGTGATAAGCCATTCTTGATGCCTATCGAAGATGTATTCTCTATCACTGGTCGTGGTACTGTAGCAACTGGTCGTATTGAGACTGGTGTTGCAAACACAGGTGAAGGCGTTGAGATCATCGGTTTCGGTGACGAAAAATTGACATCAACTATTACTGGTGTTGAGATGTTCCGCAAGATCTTGAGCACGGGTGAAGCAGGTGATAACGTTGGTATCCTTCTACGTGGTATTGAGAAAACTCAAATCCGTCGTGGTATGGTTATCTGTAAGCCAGGTTCAATCACTCCTCACAAGAAGTTCAAGGCTGAGGTCTACATCTTGAAGAAAGAGGAAGGTGGTCGTCACACTCCATTCCACAACAAATACCGTCCACAGTTCTACCTACGTACAACTGACGTTACAGGTGAGATTCACCTTCCAGACGGTGTTGAAATGGTAATGCCAGGTGATAACTTGTCTATTACTGTTGAATTGATCGCAAATGTTGCTGTGAACAACGGTCTTCGCTTCGCAATGCGCGAAGGTGGTCGTACAGTAGGTGCTGGTCAGATTACTGAAATCATCGAGTAATCACTTACTCTTTTGATATAAAGAACAGGTAGTTAAGGTGCCTCCCAATGGGAGGCGCCTTTCTGCCTACATACGGGCATAGTTCAATGGTAGAATAGCGGTCTCCAAAACCGTTGATCAGGGTTCGAATCCTTGTGCCCGTGCAAACAACATAAAGATGAGCAAATTAATTACGAGTATACAGGAGTCTTGGCACGAGTTTGCAGTTAAAGCATCGTGGCCTACAATGACAGAGTTGCAGAAAAGCACTTCGTTGGTAATTGTGGGGACCATCATCTTTTCACTTGTAGTATTTGGTATGGACAAAGCAATCTCAACAGTGCTTGAGTTTGTTTACTCAATCTTCGGATAATCATGTCAGATACTGGAATGAAATGGTATGTGCTTCGCACAATAAGTGGTCAAGAGCACAAAACGAAAACCTACATTGAAAAGGATATGGCTCATGCAGGCATGAGTGATTTAGTAGGACGTGTAGTGATTCCTATGGAAAAAGTTGTGCAAGTTCGCAACGGAAAGAAAGTAATTAAAGAAAAGACGCGCACACCGGGATACATGTATGTAGAGGCAGTATTGTCGGGTGAAGTGAGTCACATGATTAAAAACCTTCCTAATGTCGTTGGATTTTTATCTAACGTAAAGGGAGGAGATCCTTCACCAATGCGTGCCTCTGAGGTGAGCAGATTGTTAGGTGAAGTAGATCGTCAGGCAGAAAATGCAGCAATGCTAATTATTCCATTTACAGTGGGAGAAACTGTCAAAGTAGTAAGTGGTCCATTCAGCACGTTTGATGCGACCATTGAGAAGATCAACGAGGAGAAACAAAAACTAGAGGTCACTGTTAAGATCTTTGGTCGTAAGACTCCAGTTGAACTAGGCTTCACGGAAGTGGAGAAATTATAATTGATATAGGTGTGAGCTATATATAGGTTCGTTCTTTACGCTTCCAACTTGAAGAATGATCCGCACAAACAACGCAAAATAGTAGAAACAAGAAATGGCAAAAGAGGTTAGTAAAGTAGTAAAGCTTCAGGTCCGTGGTGGCCAGGCTAACCCTTCTCCTCCGGTAGGTCCAGCATTGGGTGCCGCAGGTGTCAACATTATGGAATTCTGTAAGCAATTTAACGCTCGTTCGCAAGACAAGATGGGCCAAGTATTGCCAATAGTGATTTCTGTTTACGCAGATAAATCATTTGATTTCATAATCAAGACTCCTCCTGCAGCAGTTCAATTGATGGAAGCAGCGAAGATTAAGAAGGGATCATCAGAGCCTAACCGTAGTAAAGTTGCTAAAATAACTTGGGACTCTGTTCGCAAAATTGCAGAAGATAAAATGGTTGATTTAAACTGTTTTACCGTTGAATCAGCAATGAGTATGATTGCTGGTACTGCAAGAAGCATGGGTATAACTGTAATAGGCGAGAAGCCGTTTTAATTAAAAGTTTGAAGCAATGGCAAAATTGACTAAGAACATGAAAAACGCGCTCGCTAAACTTGAAAAAGGCAAGGTTTATCCTGTAGGCGAGGCAGCAGCTCTAGTGAAAGAGGTTAACTGTACTAAGTTTGACGCATCTGTGAACTTAGCTGTTCGTTTGGGAGTGGATCCACGTAAAGCAAACCAAATGGTTCGTGGCGTGGTAAGTCTTCCTCATGGAACAGGTAAAAACGTTCGTGTTTTAGCTTTGGTTACACCAGATAAGGTGGAAGAAGCAAAAGCAGCAGGTGCTGATTACGCAGGCCTTGATGAATTCATTGAGAAGATTAAAGGCGGTTGGACTGACATTGATGTCATCGTAACCATGCCTTCTGTAATGGGTAAAATTGGACCTTTAGGTCGTGTATTAGGTCCTCGTGGCCTTATGCCGAACCCTAAGTCTGGTACCGTTACAATGGACGTAGCAAAAGCAGTAGGTGAAGTGAAAGCTGGTAAGATTGACTTTAAGGTTGATCGTTACGGTATCATTCATGCTGCGATCGGTAAGGTTTCTTTTGAAGCAGATAAAATTCGCGAGAATGTAGAAGAATTATTGAAAACTCTGAATAAGCTTAAGCCAAGTGCGGCTAAAGGTACTTATATGAAGAGCGTTTATATTTCTTCAACAATGTCGCCGGGTATTGCTGTGGATGCTAAATCAATTTCATAACGCTAAAGAAGTAGCATCATGACAAGAGACGAAAAACTTGCACAGATTGAAAATTTAACGGCGGTATTGAATAATACCTCAACCATTTATCTAGCGGATATCGCATCTTTGGATGCTGTAGCATCATCAAATTTGCGTCGCGCTAGTTTTGGTAAGGGTATCAAACTAAACGTTGTTAAAAACACTTTGCTCAAACAAGCTATGGACGCATCGGAGAAAAACTTCGACGGTCTGTACGATGTACTTAAAGGAAATACAAGCATTATGCTTGCCGAAGCTGGTAACGCTCCTGCAAAACTTATTAAAGAGTTTCGTAAGAAGAATGACAAGCCAGTATTGAAAGGTGCATGGATAGAAGAAAGCGTATACGTAGGTGATGAGAATTTGGATATGCTCGTTGCAATCAAGTCTAAAGAAGAATTGATTGGCGATGTATTAACCTTACTCCAGAGCCCTGCGAAAAACGTTATTTCTGCTCTTCAGAGCGCTGGTGGTAACATTGCTGGACTCCTCAAAACTTTGGAAGAGCGCAACGCGTAATTCCTTTATTTACAATTAATTAAGAATTAAAATTAAATTTTACAGAAAATGGCTGATATCAAAGAATTGGGCGATGCTCTAGTAAACTTGACAGTTAAAGAAGTATCTGAATTAGCAGGATACTTGAAAGAAGAATACGGCATCGAGCCTGCTGCAGCTGCTGTAGCTGTTGCTGGTCCTGCAGCTGGTGGTGGCGATGACGCTGCTGAGGCTCAGACTGAGTTTGACGTAATCTTGAAAGCTGCTGGTGGTTCTAAACTTGCTGTAGTTAAGCTTGTTAAGGAAATGACTGGACTAGGCTTGAAAGAAGCTAAAGAAAAAGTAGATAGCGCACCTGCTGCATTGAAGGAAGGCGTATCAAAAGACGAGGCAGAAGCTTTGAAAGCACAGCTTGAAGAAGCTGGTGCTGAAGTTGAGATCAAGTAATTGATCAACTGCTAGGTTATCCGGTTTAGGTCTTTGGGGAGGTCCCCTTAGACCTAAACCTTTTTGTGTTTAATTAACATTTTGGGCTGAAATGGTAAACCAAGTTACTGCTCCACAGGAGCGTATTAATTTCTCTTCCACTGCTATTAAGACGGCTTTTCCGGACTTTCTAGATATTCAGTTGAAGAGTTTCATGGACTTCTTCCAGATAGAGACGAAGCCATCAGAAAGATCAGAGGAAGGATTATACCGCGTATTCGCGGAAAACTTTCCTATTTCGGATTCAAGAAACAATTTCGTTCTTGAATTCCTGGACTACTTTGTAGATCCACCGCGTTATTCGGAGCGCGAATGTATCGAGCGTGGCTTGACATTCTGCGTACCGTTGAAAGCGCGCCTCAAATTGTACTGTACGGATCCAGAGCATGAAGATTTTGAGACAATTGTCCAGGATGTTTATCTAGGAACCATTCCATACATGTCACCACGCGGTACCTTCATCGTTAATGGTGCAGAAAGAATTATTGTAAGCCAATTACACCGTTCACCTGGTGTATTCTTTGGACAATCCTACCACGCGAACGGCACTAAATTATATTCAGCCCGTATCATACCGTTCAAAGGGTCATGGATTGAATTCGCTACTGACATCAACCAAGTCATGTATGCGTACATTGATCGTAAAAAGAAGTTGCCTGTAACGACGTTATTACGTTCAATTGGCTTCGAAAGAGATAAAGACATTTTAGAAATCTTCGACCTTGCAGAGGAAGTGAAGGTGAGCAAAGCTTCTTTGAAGCGCTCAATTGGTCGTAAGCTTGCTGCAAGAGTTTTGAAAACTTGGATTGAAGATTTCGTTGATGAGGATACAGGAGAAGTAGTATCCATCGAGCGTAATGAAGTTATACTTGATCGTGATACTGTCTTAGATAAGGAGCATACAGAAGAAATTCTTGATGCAGAAGTGAATGCCATCTTATTGCACAAAGAAGATATTGCATCTTCTGATTTCGCAATTATTCACAACACCTTACAGAAAGATCCCACAAATACAGAGAAAGAAGCTGTAGAGCACATCTACCGCCAACTTCGTAATGCTGAACCGCCAGATGAAGAAACTGCTCGCGGTATCATTGATAAATTGTTCTTCTCCGAGCAACGTTACTCTTTAGGAGAGGTTGGTCGTTACCGTTTGAATAAGAAATTGTACAACGGCAGTGAAGAGAATTCTCAAGTATTGACGAAGGGTGATATCATAGAAATCATCAAGCGTTTAATCGAATTGATCAACTCGAAAGCGGAGATTGATGATATCGATCACTTAAGCAACCGTCGTGTACGTACTGTAGGCGAGCAGATGGCCAACCAGTTTGGTGTAGGTCTTGCTCGTATGGCTCGTACCATACGTGAGCGTATGAACGTTCGTGATAACGAGGTATTTACCCCAATAGATTTGATTAACGCGAAGACCTTATCTTCTGTGATCAATTCATTCTTCGGTACGAACCAGTTGTCTCAGTTCATGGATCAGACGAATCCTTTATCTGAGATTACACACAAGCGTCGTCTTTCGGCCTTAGGACCTGGTGGTCTTTCACGTGAGCGTGCAGGTTTCGAGGTTCGTGATGTTCACTATACGCACTATGGACGTCTTTGTCCTATTGAAACTCCAGAAGGACCAAACATTGGTTTGATTTCTTCATTGTGTGTTTATGCGAAAGTGAATGGTATGGGATTCATCGAAACGCCTTACCGTTCTGTTGAGAATGGTAAAGTGGTCGTCGACCGTGAGCCTACCTATCTAAGCGCAGAGGAAGAAGAAGCAAAAGTAATTGCACAAGCGAATGCGCCTATCAGCCCTGACGGTACATTCATTAATGACAAGGTTAAAGTACGTGAAGAAGGTGATTTCCCGGTTGTAGAGCCGAACACCATTGATTTCATGGACGTTGCGCCAAATCAGATTGCATCTATTTCGGCTTCATTGATTCCTTTCTTGGAGCACGATGATGCGAACCGTGCATTGATGGGATCGAACATGATGCGCCAGGCCGTACCATTATTACGTCCTGAAGCGCCTATCGTTGGAACGGGTCTAGAACGTCAAGTGGCGACAGATTCTCGTGTTCTTATCAACTCTGAAGGAGCGGGTACAGTAGAATACGTTGATTCTATGCAAATCAAAATTCGCTACGACCGCACGGAAGATGAGCGTGGTGTTAGTTTTGAAGACGATGTGAAATCGTACCAATTGGTTAAATTCCAAAAAACCAACCAAGGAACGACCATCAACTTAAAGCCGATCGTTAAGATGGGTGATCGCGTTGAGTTTGGTCAGGTTCTTTGTGAAGGATATGCTACACAGCAAGGTGAGCTGGCTTTGGGTCGGAACATGTTGGTGTCGTTCATGCCTTGGAAAGGTTACAACTTTGAGGATGCTATCGTTATCTCTGAGCGTGTAGTGCGTGAAGACATTTTCACTTCGATTCATATCGACGAATACTCTTTGGAGGTTCGTGATACGAAGTTAGGAGCTGAAGAATTAACTGCAGATATCCCTAACGTCAGCGAGGAAGCTACAAAAGACTTAGACGAGAATGGAATCATTCGCGTTGGAGCTGAAATCAAACCAGGTGATATCCTTATTGGTAAGATTACACCTAAAGGCGAGAGTGATCCTTCTCCTGAAGAGAAACTCTTACGCGCCATCTTTGGTGACAAGGCGGGCGATGTAAAGGATGCTTCTTTGAAAGCGTCGCCGTCTTTGAATGGTGTCGTTATTGATAAGAAACTCTTCACACGTTTGGTGAAAGACAAACGTCAGCGTGCGGAAGATAAAGAAGAGATTAGCCAATTAGACCTTCATATGGAGGCGGAATTAGCTGAATTAAAATCTGTATTCGTTAACAAATTGAGCGTTTTAGTTTCGGGTAAAACGAGCCAGGGTGTTAAGAACGATCTAAACGAAGATGTTATTCCGAAAGGAACGAAGTTTACGTTGAAAGCGTTGAATGCAATTGAGGATTACAGCCGTATTGTTGGTGGCAAGTGGACTACTGATGATGATCGTAACGATAAAATCGACACGGTAATTCACAACTACAAAATCAAAGTAAATGATATTCAGGGTATGTACCGCCGTAAGCGCTTTGCGATTACAGTAGGTGATGAACTACCTGCGGGTATTATGAAATTGGCCAAAGTTTATATCGCTAAGAAGCGTAAGCTGAAAGTGGGTGATAAGATGGCAGGTCGTCACGGGAATAAGGGTATTGTTGCTCGAATCGTTCGTGATGAGGATATGCCGTTCTTGGAAGATGGAACGCCAGTTGATATTGTATTGAACCCATTGGGTGTACCGTCGCGTATGAACATTGGTCAGATTTACGAAACTGTTCTTGGATGGGCGGGTCGTAAATTAGACAAGAAGTTTGCTACGCCAATTTTCGATGGTGCGTCTCTTGATGATATTTCAAGCTACGTAACAGAAGCAGGTTTGCCAGAGTTTGGCCACACCCAACTTTACGATGGTGGTACAGGTCAGCCGTTTGATCAGAAAGCAACCGTAGGTATTATCTACATGCTGAAACTAGGTCACATGGTTGATGATAAAATGCACGCTCGTTCGATCGGACCATATTCATTGATTACGCAGCAACCATTGGGTGGTAAAGCCCAGTTTGGTGGTCAGCGCTTTGGTGAGATGGAAGTTTGGGCATTGGAAGCATTTGGTGCAGCGAACATTTTACGTGAGATCCTCACAGTCAAGTCGGATGACGTCGTTGGACGTGCTAAGACTTATGAGGCAATCGTAAAAGGCGAGCGCATGCCACAACCGGGTATTCCAGAATCATTCAACGTGTTGCTACACGAATTGAAAGGTTTAGGATTGAAAGTAACGTTGGACTAATTAATTGAGTAATCTCCGTTGCCCTCAGGTTGCGGACTACAATAAAAATCGCATTATGGCTCTTAGAAAAAGCGATAAACAACAAAACAGCGCCTTCAGCAAGATCACAATCTCGTTGACAGCGCCAGAAACCATCCTTGAGAACAGTCACGGAGAGGTTTTGAAACCAGAAACAATCAACTACCGTACTCACAAGCCTGAGCGTGATGGTTTGTTCTGTGAGCGTATTTTCGGTCCTGTAAAGGATTACGAATGTGCTTGTGGAAAGTACAAGCGCATCCGCTATAAGGGAATCGTTTGTGACCGCTGTGGTGTTGAGGTTACTGAGAAAAAGGTCCGTCGCGATCGCGTTGGTCACATTTCCTTAGTGGTTCCTGTAGTGCACATTTGGTACTTCCGTTCGCTTCCGAACAAAATTGGTTACTTACTAGGTCTTCCTTCGAAGAAACTAGATATGATTATCTATTATGAGCGTTACGTGGTTATTCAAGCCGGTAATGCAGTAGATAATGAGGGTAATCCACTAACGCGTCTGCAGTTCTTGACTGAAGACGAGTATTTGGATGCAATGGAGCGTTTACCAATTGAGAACCAGTATTTGGAGGATTCGGATCCTAATAAATTCGTAGCCAAAATGGGTGCGGAGGCCGTTCAGGCATTATTAGGTTCATTGGATTTAGATTCTTTATCGTTCGAATTACGCCATAAAGCAAATACGGAAACTTCTCAGCAACGTAAGCAAGAAGCATTGAAGCGTTTGCAAGTGGTTGAGAGCCTACGTGATGCAAACACGCGTATCGAGAACAATCCAGAGTGGATGGTGATGAGCGTCGTTCCGGTAATTCCACCAGAACTGCGTCCATTGGTACCGCTAGATGGTGGTCGTTTCGCAACATCAGATTTGAACGATCTGTACCGTCGTGTAATTATTCGTAACAACCGCTTGAAGCGTCTTCTTGAAATCAAAGCACCAGAGGTGATTTTGAGAAATGAGAAACGTATGCTTCAAGAGTCTGTAGATAGTCTTTTTGACAATACTCGTAAGTCGTCTGCAGTGAAGACTGAGAGCAACCGTCCATTGAAATCACTTTCAGATTCATTGAAAGGTAAACAAGGTCGTTTCCGTCAGAACTTATTGGGTAAGCGTGTGGATTACTCGGCTCGTTCGGTAATCGTCGTTGGTCCAGAATTAAAACTACACGAATGTGGTCTTCCTAAGAACATGGCTGCCGAGCTGTACAAGCCGTTCATCGTACGTAAGTTGATCGAGCGTGGTATTGTGAAGACTGTGAAGTCAGGTAAGAAGATCATCGATCGTCGCGACCCAGTTGTTTGGGATATTCTAGAAAACGTGATGAAAGGTCATCCGGTACTATTGAACCGTGCACCGACGCTTCACCGTTTAGGGATCCAAGCATTCCAGCCGAAACTTATAGAAGGAAAGGCAATCCAATTGCACCCGCTAGCGTGTACGGCATTTAATGCGGATTTTGATGGTGATCAGATGGCTGTTCACCTTCCATTAGGTCCTGCGGCTATATTAGAAGCGCAATTATTGATGCTCGCTTCGCACAACATTTTGAACCCTGCAAACGGTTCTCCAATCACAGTTCCTTCACAGGATATGGTTTTGGGTCTTTACTACATGACCAAACCTATGAAGAACACTAAGGAGATGCCGGTTCGAGGAGAAGGTATGATTTTCTATTCTCCGGAGGAGGTGGAAATCGCTTTGAATGAAGGTGCAGTGGATCTTCACGCCTTGATTAAAATCAAAGGTCGTGTAGAGAAAGAGGACGGTACCATGGCAATGGAGTTCATCGATACTACGGTAGGTCGTGTACTCTTCAACCAAGCGGTTCCTGAGAAGGTAGCATTCATCAACGAGATTTTGACTAAGAAGGCGCTTCGTGGTATCATTGCCAACGTCTTGAAAAAGACAGATGTACCCGCTACAGCTAAATTCTTAGATGATATTAAGTCTATGGGCTACGGCCGTGCATTCCGCGGTGGTCTATCATTCTCTTTGAATGATATTCGTATACCAGATGCAAAAGCAACATTGATTTCTGAAGCTTCAGAGGAAGTGGAGGGCATCTTTGCTTCCTACAACATGGGTCTTATCACGAATAACGAACGTTACAACCAGGTCATTGATGTTTGGACAAACACGAATGCGCGTTTGACTCAAGCTGCGATGAGCACGTTGATTAACGACCGTCAAGGTTTTAACCCGATCTACATGATGCTTGATTCTGGAGCACGTGGTTCTAAAGAGCAGATTCGTCAGCTCTCTGGTATGCGTGGTTTGATGGCCAAGCCACAGAAATCTGGATCGGCAGGTGGTGAAATCATCGAAAACCCTATTATCTCTAACTTTAAGGAGGGTCTATCCATTCTTGAGTACTTTATTTCTACGCACGGTGCACGTAAAGGTCTTGCCGATACAGCACTTAAAACGGCAGATGCTGGTTACTTGACGCGTCGTCTTCACGATGTCGCACAGGATGTAGTGGTAAACGAGGTAGATTGTGGTACACTCCGTGGACTCGAAGTAAGCGCTCTAAAGAAGAGCGAAGAGGTTGTTGAGACCTTATCTGAGCGTATCATTGGTCGTGTATCCTTGAGCGATGTCATTGATCCATTAACGGATGAAGTATACGTAGCATCAGGTGAAGAAATCACAGAGGAAATAGCGAATAAAATTGAAGCTTCTCCAATCGAGATAGTTGAAGTTCGCTCGCCATTAACTTGTGGTACTAAAAAAGGAATTTGTGCGAAGTGTTACGGAACAAACCTTGCGACGACCAAAATGGCTCAAGCGGGGGATAGTGTTGGTGTAATTGCTGCTCAGTCTATTGGTGAACCTGGTACACAGTTGACGCTCCGTACCTTCCACGTTGGGGGTACTGCGGGTAACGTCAGTGAGGAAAATAAGGTTTTAGCGAAATTTGACGGTAAAGTTGAATTAGAAGATGTTAGAACAGTTGAAGGTGATAATGGTGATACGATCGTAATCGGCCGCACAGGCGAGATGCGTATTGTAGATACTAAAACTGGCCGCACGTTAATGACAAATATGATTCCTTACGGGGGTATCTTAAAGGTTAAAGACGGTGCTAAGGTGAAAAAAGGTGCGGAGATCGTACAATGGGATCCTTACAACGCAGTTATTATCTCTGAAATGCCGGGTAAAATTGGATACCAGGATATTATTCAAGGAACAACTTACAAAGTTGAGATTGATGAGCAGACCGGTTTCCAAGACAAGGTAATCTCAGAGAACCGTAACCGTAAATTGGTTCCGACTATTCAGGTATTAGATGCCAAAGGCAACGAAGTCAAGCATTATACACTTCCAGTTGGTGCACATCTAATGGTTGAAGCCGGTGAGGATATTCCAGCAGGTAAAATTCTTGTTAAGATTGCTCGTAAGAGCGCGAAAGCAGGGGATATTACTGGTGGTCTTCCACGTGTAACGGAATTGTTCGAAGCACGTAACCCATCGAACCCAGCAGTTGTTGCTGCCATAGATGGTATTGTGAGCTACGGAAAGATCAAGCGCGGTAACCGCGAAATTATCATCGAGAGCCGCACTGGTGAGGTGAAGAAATATTTGATCAACTTGAGCAAGCAGATTCTCGTTCAAGAGAATGACTTCGTTAAAGCGGGTACGCCTCTTTCAGATGGAGCCATTACTCCAAACGATATTCTTGATATCAAAGGTCCAACTGCGGTTCAATCGTATTTGGTAAATGAAATTCAAGAAGTATATCGCCTTCAGGGTGTGAAGATTAACGATAAGCACTTCGAGGTAATTGTACGTCAGATGATGCGTAAGGTTAAGATTCAAGATACGGGTGATACGTTGTTCTTAGAAGGAAACTTGGTGCATGCCATTGATTTCATTGAAGAAAACGATCGCATCTTCGGAATGAAGGTTGTCGAGAATGCTGGTGAAAGTACCAACTTAAAGGAAGGTCAAATCATTAGCACTCGCGAACTCCGTGACGAGAACAGTTTGTTGCGTCGTGAAGACAAGGCTTTGGTTGAAGCGCGTGACGCAAGTCCAGCAACAGCTGCCCCGGTGCTTCAAGGAATTACAAGAGCATCACTTCAGACGAAATCGTTCATCTCAGCAGCTTCCTTCCAGGAGACGACTAAGGTGTTGAACGAGGCTTCTGTCAATGCGAAAGAAGATACGTTAGAAGGATTGAAAGAAAACGTTATTGTTGGTCACTTGATTCCAGCAGGTACAGGCCTTAAGAAATACCGCGAGACAGTGGTAGGTTCAAAAGAAGAGTACGAGAAGATGCAGGAAACAATGGCTGTAGAAGTTGTAGAATAAGCTGAAGTAGAAAAACATGGCAGAACAGAATAAAGACGGTCAAATCAATATTGAGTTGAGTGAAGAAATGGCGCAAGGTGTGTACAGCAACTTGGTCGCTATTAATCACAGCCCAACGGAATTTGTTCTCGATTTTATTCAGATGATGCCAGGAGTACCTAAAGCGAAAGTGCAATCCAGGGTGATTTTAACGCCAGAGCATGCAAAGCGATTATTGCAAGCACTTGGGGAGAATGTCAGCCGTTATGAGCAGAACTTCGGTGATGTTCAAACGCACGAACCGCCGCAGGTACCGCTAAATTTCGGTGGCCCTACAGGTCAAGCATAATATTTTTCTTAAAGAAAATGAACCCTCGGTACTCGCCGGGGGTTTTTTATTTTAGTAGATATCAATTGATTATGAAAAACCTCGTCTTCTCTCTATCCTTATTGATCGGAGTTCCGCTTCAAGCGCAGATTTATCAGGGATCTGCCCAGCTCGGGACTTCCATGAGCTTAGATATCTCCTTAAATACGAATGCAGATAGTGTGAGTATTGAGTTTAGTGGGCCTTCGAGCGGTTATTACGCCGTTGGATTCGGTGCGACGAGCATGACTAATGCCTACACTATAGTTGTAAATGCCAATGGTACTGTGGCGGAACGTAAACTCGGGAACCATCAGGGTGGAAATACCTTGAGCTCATCTATTTCCTACAATGCTGTAACCGCAAGTGGCACCAGAACGGCGTATATAGATCGTGCCAGAGCGGGTGCCTCCGGGAATCACTACACGTTTTCTTTAAATGGAGGGTCTATCAACCTTATTTGGGCGAAAGGAGGTACTAGTTTTGGGAACCATGGGAACTCGAATAGAGGATTTGCCTCAATAAATCTTGTGGATCAATGTAATTTACCCATTACTACTCTTGCGACACAGAACATCTGTCAAGGAGATAGCGTGCAGGTTTTTGGACAATGGGTAAGCCAACCCGGCATATATTACGATTCTTTATCAACGCCTATTGGGTGCGATTCGATCGTACAACAAAGTGTTCAGTATACGGCACCCATTCTAAATACTTTACCTTCTTTGAGCATATGCCAAGGCGATAGTGTCCAAATTTTTGGGGCCTGGGTTTCAACGGCAACAACTTTGTATGACTCTTTGTCGACTCCAGCAGGATGTGATTCTGTGGTAGAGCAAGAGGTTTTTGTGAATGCTACAGTGAGTAATACGATTACTGCTACAGGCCTTTGCGCTGGAGATAGCGTTTTCTATTTAAATGCTTGGCGCACGGATACCGGTGCAGTAGTGTATAACGGCGTGACTACATTGGGTTGTGATTCTATCATATCCGGTAGGGTGGAGTATCTACCCGCGGTGGATACGGGGTCAATTTGGGTAGCCCCTTTTACTGATGCAAGCGTTTATATTGGATTGGATACAGGCGCAACCTATTATTGGTTCAATTGTAATACAGGTGCTTTTGTGGATACCACAATGGGTACAGATACCCTGAACTGGGGCAATGATTTTTTGCAGGCTCCTGATACAGGATATTATGCTGCAATTATCGTGAAGCCAGGGTATTGTTCAGATACCTCTGCTTGTTACTACTTCTACATGGATGTTCCAGAATACGACTATGGTATTTCATTGCGTCCGGTTCCAGCAACTACCGAACTCTACGTTTCGCTTGAAAATTTCGGTGGCCCACTTTCTTACGAGATTATTCATGTCGATGGAAAACGTGTGACTGTAGGCGTCCTAAAAGAATCTCAAGAGGTTATCGATCTTTCTAGGTATGCTTCAGGTATGTACTTGCTTCGTTTAGAAGACGGTCGAACGATGAAATTTATGAAGGAATAAAAAGGCGAGTGCCCCATAGGCCCGAGCGAGATTTGATTTAGGCACTCAATTCTTCGATCACACGAAGAATAAGCTTCAATCCTTTATCAAGCTCTTCATTAGTAATGGTCAGCGGTGGAGTGATTCGTATGGCGTTTTCCGCGAATAAGAAACTATTGGTAATTAACCCTTCTGCTTCTAGGCGAGCAATTACGGCAAAACTGTCTATTTGAGGCTTGAGCCACAAACAGTACATGAGTCCCTTACCACTGATCTTTTCTATACTAGGATGAACGAGCACATCTCGAATGTGCTGCTCCTTGGCTGGGATTTCAGCCATGAGCTCAGGGGAAGATTCTAGCGCCTCAAAAACGCCTAAAGAAGCTGCACAGCTCACAGGGTTGCCGCCAAAGGTGGTAATGTGTCCGAGGATTGGATCTGCTTGAATAACCTTCATAATGTGTTCAGGAGCTACAAAAGCGCCAAGAGGTAAACCGCCGCCGTAGGCCTTCGCTAAACACATGATATCTGGACAGAAGCCATAGTCCAAGTGTGCAAACCATGGCCCAGTTCGTCCCATGCCGGTTTGAATCTCATCCAGAATCATCAAGGCACCGACTTCTCTACAACGGGCGCGCACAGCTTTAATCCATGAGGGGTCCGCAGGAATATATCCACTACCTGCCTGAATACATTCAATCACAACGCCTGCAGTCTTTGAGGTAATCTGCTTGAGTACGGCGAAATCATTAAAATTTGCCTGCATGGTATCTGGCAGTAACGGGTAATAACCGCCTTTATATTTATCAGATCCTTGGATGCTCAACGATCCGTGTGTAGAACCGTGGTAGCTGTTTTTAAAACTGATGAACTGGCTTCGACCGGTATATTTCTTCGCAATCTTCATGGAAGCTTCAATGGCTTCAGTACCGCTATTCACGAAGTAAACACGGTCCATACATGGATGGAGCTTCTCCAAAGTTTTTTCGGCCAATTTTGCCTGCGGCCCAATAGCAAATTCGCCATACACCATCACATGCATGTGTTTTTTCACCTGCTCTAGAACAGACGCCACCACTATGGGATGACCGTGTCCTAGGTTGGCCACAGAAATCCCCGAGATGAAATCGAGGTAGCCCTTTCCTTCAGAATCGTACAAATAATTGCCCTCAGCGCGATCAATTACTAGCGCGCTGGGAGAGCCAACTACTTGAGCAACATGGTCTAAAAACAAAGATTTGATATCGGCCATAGACCGTCAAAAATACAGGTTTTACATCAAGCATGGATGTACTTACTTCCAATAAAAAACCACCCCGTGGGGTGGCTTTTTATGGGTTGCTTAGCGCATCGGGCGTCCTCCGTCTGAGCCAGGTCCTCGGCCTTTATCTCGTGGGCGGTCTTTGCCTTTCATGCGTTCCATCATTCTTCGGCCAAATTCCTTTTCAGCGCGCATGAGTTTCGCTGTCTTTTTAGCGCCGATCACGTCGATGAAATCATCGAGGTAAGATTTGCGCAATTCTTCAATAGCAATTTGTGTGTCTGCAAAAGAGTACAGCATTTTTTCTACCTCTTTTTCCGACGGCTCGTCGCCAATTAATTTCTTGAAGCCCATGCGTTGCAATTCGCGGAGTTCGTGTTCCTTGTTCTGACGCTCGTTGTACACCGGCCAGAAGGCTTGGCTTTCGGCTACGGTCAGTTCTAATTCTTCGGTGAGGTAGGCCACCTTAATGGCCTCGATCTTTTCTTTCTTTTTTTCAAGATCGGCACGATCGCCCATCTTCGGCTGTGCCACGACCGCTGCTGCTGAGAGCAAGAGGCCAAAAATCAATGTCTTTTTCATAATTCTAAGTATTCGTAATCTGTATGGTAATAGTCGTAATACACATCTGTATCAAGCTCCACTTCAGCGAAATCGAGCGAATCGGGCTCCACAAAGGAGTACATATCCTCAATCTCTACATAGCCTAAGCTGTACATTTCTGCCAACAACTCTTCGGTTATTACACTATCATTTGTTGAAGCATTCGGCCAAAAGAGTACTGCAATGGCAACAGCGGCTGCGGCGGTCATGGACCATCGAACGAACGTCAAGTAGCTCGACTTCATTGCAACAACAGGGCTCGAGGTCCGGTCCACGAGATGCTGCTCCGGAATGCGGTGAAGCTTTGCTTTGAGCTCTTTTAATTGAGCATCACTTGCTGTATATGTTTCTTTTTTGTCCATTTAGTAGTTAGAGTAGTCGGAATTATGGAAGGTTTAAAAGGCCGATTAATTTTTCTTCCATCTTGTTTTTTGCATGGTGGTAATTCGCTTTAAGTGCACCTATGGAGGTACCTGTGAGTTCAGCAATGTCTTTAAAGCTCAAATCTTGGTAATACCGTAACTCAAAAACCAACTGTTGTTTTTCCGGGAGGCCCACAAGAACTTCTTGCACCTTGGCATTGATCTGTTCGCTGTCCCATTTTAGCTCGGCGTTGCTCTGTGCGGTATAGGCACTGTCTAAATCGGCGCTGATATGTCGCTTTTCCTTTTTTAGCTCATTCAATGCAGCATTGCGGACAATGGTATAGCACCAGGTAAATGGATGGCTATTGCCCTTAAACTTATGGAGGTTTTTCCAAATGCCTATCATCCCTTCTTGCAGGGCATCTTGCGCCAATGATTCGCTCTTAAGAATGCCCACGGCACAATAGAGGAGACGTTCGCTGTACTGCTCAACGATTTCAAAAAAAGAAGCCTCCCACTGCTCTTGCAATAGGAGGCTCTTGATATTCTTTGTTTCCTCCATTGTTCTTTAGATGAATGGAAGATACTAAAGGTTTAAGTGACCGATTACTTTCTAGCAATCACCTTTTGTGCTGCAGCCACTATGGCATCAGCATTCAAACCGTATTTTTCCATGAGTTGTGCCGGAGTACCACTCTCGCCGAAACTGTCGTTTACGGCTACGAATTCTTGCGGCACGGGGTTATTGGTTACCAGAGTTTGAGCAACGCTCTCGCCCAAACCACCAAAACGGTTGTGCTCTTCAGCAGTCACAACACATCCTGTTTTAGAGACAGATGCAAGGATTGCTTTCTCGTCCAACGGCTTAATAGTAGCCATGCCTATCACTTCTGCACTTACACCTGCAGTTTCTAGTGCTTCAGCAGCTTGTAAAGCTTCCCATACAAGGTGGCCTGTAGCAATGATAGTCACATCTGTTCCTTCGGTCAACACGTCACCTTTTCCTATCTCAAATTTGGCGTCGGCAGGAGTGAAGTTCGCTACTTTAGGACGGCCGAATCGCAAGTAAACGGGACCGTCGTATTCTGCGATGGCGATGGTTGCAGCTTTTGTCTGGTTGTAATCACATGGGTTGATCACCACCATGTGCGGCAACATTTTCATTAGGCCAATATCTTCAAGGATTTGGTGCGTTGCACCGTCTTCACCAAGCGTTAAGCCTGCGTGAGAAGCACAGATTTTAACGTTTTTACCGCTGTAGGCGATGCTCTGACGGATTTGATCGTACACGCGACCCGTAGAGAAGTTTGCAAAGGTTCCGGTGAACGGGATTTTGCCACCGATGGTCAAACCTGCCGCAATACCCATCATGTTTGCTTCGGCGATACCCACTTGGTAGAATCGGTCAGGATTCTGATCAGCGAAAGCATTCATTTTAAGAGAACCAGTAAGGTCAGCACAGAGTGCTACGACGTTTTCATTCGTTTTACCCAATTCTTCCAAACCGGCTCCAAAGCCTGAACGGGTATCCTTACTTCCTGAATCTGTGTACTTCTTCATTTTAGTTGATTTTCACAATGGTTGATGAGCCAGGGCTCACTCTAAATTCTTTTGATTTACTGTACGCGGTTTCTTGCGCAAATTTGCTTCTGAACACGACCATGTATTGACCGGGCTGGAGCTGAAATACCTGACGTTCGCCACTTTCACTAAGATCAGTAACCCATTCGTAGCCGTTGTCTCTCTGAACAAAAATGGATCCAAAACCGCTCGTTCCTGATTGCAAGGTTACCATACCTGGCGGGGGGACAGCAATGGTGGTAGTTGTACTAGGGCCGATAACCACCCCGCTTTGAAAAATACGTGGTAAGGTTAGGATTTCTAGATCGTATGTTCCACTGATGTACCGTTGGATAGTGCCAAAATCTTGTACGTGCAGAATCTCGTTTTTTCCGTGCGGCTTTATAATGCACGGAATGGTGTTGCTTTGACGTGAATTTGAACGCAACTCCAACTGACCTTGCGGGGTAGAAGCACCAATATGAGTGTGCGTTCCTGGGTGAATAACAATACTATCAACGCGTACGGGCGGCACAGTGTGAACGACCATATCGTAAACCACTAAAGGATCCAATACCATAGTATCTGGTTGACCCTTGTAGTTGAGGGTATGGACGAAGCTCTTCCTTAATTTTTGCGAGGTATGATCGTAGAGTAGGATGGGTACGTTAGTTTCTGTCGGTTTACCTCGATTGTCAAGGAGATTGATTTGCGCCGTGGTATTATCCAATGCCTGCGAAATCACAACCCCTAGTACGTTCTTGAAGGTATTCTCGTCGGCCGCATCGAAATACGTTCCGACGCATTCGAAACTGTCTTTAAAATCTTCATCGAGCCCAATACCAATAACAAAGGGTTTTAGAATGATTCCCTTTTGCTGAAGACGCTTGCTGACCACACACGGATCACCATCACAAGCCTCCACACCATCTGTAATGAGTATGACAATGTTGCGGCAATCTGCACAAGGTGGGAAATCATAAGACGCCTTTAGAAGCGAACCAGCGATTGGCGTAGTGCCTTTGGGTTTAATGGCCTTGAGTACACGCTTAATTTTATAGATGTTGCCATTACTAAATGGAACTTCTAACCTGGTATCGGAACAATCTTGCGGCGGCACAGGTTTTTGATGCCCGTACACACGAAGGGCCAATTGGAAATTACCTTCCTCTTGAATGCCCTGTAAACTATCCAGCATTTGCCCCATTAAGCGCTGTGCAACGTCAATCTTCGCGCCACTTTCCCAACGGCCATACATGCTTTGACTGCCATCGAAAACGAATAAAATTCTCGTTAACGGTGGACGTTCTTCTTCTACCTGCGATTGCGCTTGCAGCGAAATACAGAAAAAGAAAAATGCTATGGCGGTAAGTTGTTTCACTATGGTCTAGTAATCGCCTAACGTTTCTGGGTTTTGGCTAAGTGCGTCGGCTAATTGTTCGTCGTTTGGCGCAACCCCGTGCCATTTGTGTGTACCCATCATGAAGTCAACACCGTTGCCCATCTCTGTATGGAGAAGAATACACACAGGTTTGCCATGACCTGTAGCTGCCGTTGCTTCGATAAGAGCCGATTTAACTGCATCCAATTCGTTGCCTTGAGCTACAGAAATAACGTGCCATCCAAAAGCTTCAAATTTTGCTTGAATAGAACCCATGGCTAATACTTCATCAGTAGAGCCGTCAATTTGCTGTGCATTGACATCGACGGTTGATATAAGGTTATCTACTTTTTTCGCAGAAGCATACATTGCGGCCTCCCAAACCTGGCCTTCTTGCAATTCACCGTCGCCGTGCAGCGTGTACACTATTCGGTCATCACCATTCAGTTTTTTCGCTTGAGCAGCGCCGATCGCCACGCTCATTCCCTGACCTAAAGAACCGGAGGCAATGCGAATACCCTCTAAGCCCTCATGTGTAGTGGGGTGCCCTTGCAAGCGTGTGTTCAACTTTCTGAACGTTGCAAGCTCGCTCACATTGAAATATCCTGCTCGTGCCAGAATTGAGTACATGACCGGTGAAATATGGCCGTTAGATAAAAAGAAAAGATCTTCACCTTTACCGTCCATTTGGAACGCCTTAGGCTCATGTTTCATGTGATCAAAGTAGAGGGTAGTTAAAAACTCTACACATCCTAAGGAACCGCCTGGGTGTCCTGAATTTACAGCGTGTACCATTCGTACAATATCTCTGCGAACTTGGGATACGACGGCTTGTAGGTCTTGTTGTGACATGGGTGAAATGTTATATTCGATGAGGTGTAAAAATACAGCAAAAGAAGACCTTTTTGCCTTTTCAATCCAATTCACATATACACACGTTGCTAACAAAGAATCCGTTTATCTTTGCCGCCCTAAAGCATGTAATATGAAGTGTGGAATCGTCGGCTTGCCGAATGTTGGAAAGAGTACATTGTTTAATTGTTTGTCTAGCGCAAAAGCTCAGGCGGCAAATTACCCTTTCTGTACTATTGAACCGAATGTTGGACAGGTAACGGTGCCTGATTACCGACTAGAACGTTTGTCTGAATTGGTCAATCCAGCTCGCATTCAACCGGCGAATGTCGAGATTGTAGATATTGCGGGTTTGGTTCGTGGCGCATCTAAAGGCGAAGGTCTGGGGAACCAATTTTTAGGAAACATTCGAGAGACAAACGCCATTATTCACGTACTCCGTTGCTTTGAAAATGAAAACGTCACGCATGTTGACGGTAGTGTGGATCCTATTCGCGATAAAGAAACCATTGACACGGAATTGCAGCTAAAAGACCTCGATACCATCGAAAAACGCTTAGAAAAGGCCAAAAAAATGGCAAAAAGCGGCGAAAAAGAGGCAAAACTAAACGTTACGACACTAGAGCGTTTGGTTGCTTATGTGATGGAAGGAAGAAATGTTCGCGGCTTCGAAAGCACGGAACGTGAGAAAGATTTAATCAAGGAAATGCAGTTGCTTACAGATAAGCCGGTATTGTACTTGTGCAATGTTGATGAAAGTGCTGCTAAATCTGGAAATGCGTACGTAGATCGCGTTGTTGAAATGGCAGCTGCTGAAGGAGCAGGTTGCATACATATTGCTGTAAGTACAGAATCGGATATTGCGGAATTGGAAACCTACGAAGAGAAACAAATGTTCCTCGAAGAATTGGGCCTCGAAGATGCAGGTGTGAACCGCGTGATTCGTGCTGCTTATGAACTCCTGAATCTTCAAACCTATTTTACTGCTGGTGTGAAAGAAGTTCGTGCTTGGACCATTAAGAAGAACTTTACGGCACCGCAGGCGGCAGGAGTGATTCACAGCGATTTCGAAAAAGGTTTTATCCGTGCTGAGGTCATCTCCTATGTCGATTACGATGCATTAGGCAGTGAAAATGCGGTCAAGGAATCGGGTAAAATGCGAGTCGAAGGAAAGGAATACATTGTTCAAGATGGCGATGTTATGCACTTCCGCTTTAATGTGTAAAACCTGTGTATACTTTAACGCAATAAACATGCGGTAAAGTCGTGTGCATTCTTAAATTAGAATCCCTGTATTCCAATTTATTTATGGCACAAGAAGCACAATATACTGAAGACAACATTCGGTCCCTCGAATGGGACGAGCACATCAGGTTACGTCCAGGTATGTACATCGGCAAGTTGGGCGATGGTAAAAGCCCCGACGATGGAATCTACATCTTACTCAAAGAAGTTTTAGACAATTCTATTGACGAATACGTCATGGGAGCCGGTAAGGCTGTGGAGGTGAAAATTTCGGATGGCCAGGTCATGGTTCGTGATTATGGACGAGGTATCCCCTTAGGAAAAGTCGTTGACGTAGTCTCTAAAATCAATACAGGAGCGAAATACGACAGTAAAGCCTTTAAAAAGTCCGTTGGTCTCAATGGTGTAGGTGCTAAAGCAGTAAATGCACTTTCTAAAGAATTTATTGTTCAAGCGTACCGGGACGGTAAAACCAAACGCGCTAAATTCTCTTTTGGAAAACTCGTTGAAGACGATGCGATCGAAGAGTCCTCGCAACGCAAAGGAACCAAGATTACTTTCAGACCGGATCCAGATATCTTTATCAACTACAAGTACATGTTGGAGTATGTAGAGAAGATGTTGTGGAATTATGCATACCTCAACCCGGGACTTTCGCTCTATTTAAATGGAGAGAAGTTTTATTCAGAGAACGGTCTCAAAGACCTGCTACAAGATAATCTTGATGGCAATGTATTGCACGATATCATTCACCTTAAGGCCGACGATATCGAAGTAGCTATTACGCATGCCGAGCGGATGCAAGGCGAACAATACTATAGTTTCGTTAATGGTCAGCATACCACGCAAGGCGGGACCCACCAGAACGCTTTTAGAGAAGGGTTAGTTACGGTAATGCGCGATTTCTATGGAAAGAACTTTGACGCATCGGATATACGTGCCTGCATCATAGGTGCTATTTCCTTAAAGGTCGTGGAACCGGTATTTGAATCTCAGACGAAGACCAAGCTAGGTTCGCTTGAAATGGCGCCGGGTGAAGTGCATGTTCGTACGTTCGTTGGAAATTTCTTGAAGGAGCATCTCGATAACTACTTGCACAGAAACCCTGCGGTTGCAGAAATCCTCTTGAAGAAAATTCAGCGCGCGGAGCGTGAGCGGAAAGATTTACAAGGCATACGTAAATTGGCGAGGGAGCGCGCTAAGAAGGCAAACCTGCACAACAAGAAACTACGCGATTGTCGTGCCCATTTAAACGACAACAAGCCAGGAGCGAAGGGTGATAGACGTTTGGATACTACTTTGTTTATTACGGAAGGGGATAGTGCTTCTGGCTCCATCACAAAAAGCCGTGACGTGAATACTCAGGCCGTTTTCTCATTGAAAGGTAAGCCGTTAAATTCATATGGTTTAACGAAGAAAGTGGTCTATGAAAACGAAGAATTTAATTTACTTCAGGCTGCTCTCAACATTGAGGATGGTTTAGATGAGTTGCGTTATAATAACGTCGTCATTGCAACCGATGCTGATGTGGATGGAATGCACATACGTCTACTATTGATTACATTCTTCTTACAGTTTTTCCCAGAATTGGTTCGGGAAGGACATTTGTACATTTTACAAACACCTTTATTTAGAGTTAGAAATAAGAAGGAAACGAGGTATTGTTACACCCCGGAGGAAAAGAACACCGCAATACAGGATTTAGGTCCGCGTCCTGAAATCACGCGATTTAAAGGATTGGGTGAGATTTCGCCGGATGAATTCAAACATTTTATTGGAAATGATATCCGCTTGGAGCCAGTAATGATTGGCAGAGATTTGACCTCTGGAGATTTATTGGAATTCTATATGGGTAAGAACACACCGAAGCGTCAAGAGTTTATCATAGAGAACTTGCGCGTGGAGAAAAATTTGGAGGAGGAATTCTTTAACTAATGAGCGAAGAAAATCAACCTATTAACGAGGAATTGGACCCGGAATTAACGGGTTCTGAAGGTATTGAAGAGGAGGGGAACAGGATTACACGTGTTTCCGGTATGTATCAAGATTATTTTCTGGATTACGCGTCCTATGTAATTCTAGAACGTGCGGTACCTGCTTTGAACGATGGCTTAAAACCAGTTCAACGTCGCTTACTGCATGCGATGAAAGAGATGGACGATGGCCGCTTCCACAAAGTGGCAAACATTATTGGCCAGACCATGCGTTTTCATCCTCACGGAGATGCTTCCATAGGGGATGCTTTAGTGCAGATGGGACAGAAGGATCTTTTGATTGACTGCCAAGGAAACTGGGGAAATATTCTCACAGGCGATGGTGCGGCAGCAGCCCGTTATATTGAGGCGCGCTTAACAAAATTTGCGTTGCACGTTGCTTACAGTCCTAAGGTTACTCAATGGCAACTCAGTTATGATGGTCGCGCGAATGAACCACTTCATTTGCCTATGAAATTCCCTATGCTTTTGGCCATGGGGGTTGAAGGTATTGCAGTAGGGCTTAGCACGAAGATATTACCGCACAACTTCATAGAATTGATCGACGCATCGATCAAAGAATTGGAAGGTAAACCGTTTAAATTATATCCAGATTTTCCAACGGGTGGTACAGCGGATTTCACAAATTATAACAACGGGGAGCGCGGCTCTCGTGTAAGGGTTCGTGCGAAAATTTCCCAATTGGACAAGAATACACTTGTAATTACGGAGATACCTTTTACCACGAATACTCAAAGCCTTATTGATAGCGTATTAAAAGCGAACGATAAGGGTAAAATAAAAATCAAAAAGATTGAGGATAATACGGCGGAACATGTGGAGATTCTTATTCACTTGCCTTCCGGTATAAGCCCTGATAAGACTATTGACGCGCTGTACGCATTTACCAATTGTGAAGTAAGCATCGCGCCTCTTGCTTGCTCTATACACGAAGACACGCCCTTGTTTATTGGCGTAAAAGATGTCTTAAAGCGGAGTACAGAGACGACAAAAGGCGTTTTAAAGGCGGAACTTGAAGTTCGACTATCTGAACTCCGGGAACAATGGCACTTTGCCTCGCTCGAGCGTATTTTTATTGAAGAGAAGATCTACCGGGATATCGAAGAAGCGGAAACTTGGGAACAGGTAATCTCCTTTATTGCCAAAGGATTAGAGCCACACATTGGCCACTTGATGCGCGAAGTTACTGAGGAGGATATCGTGCGTTTGACAGAAATCAAAATCAAGCGTATATCAAAGTTTGATAGCGATAAGGCCAACGATAAAATTTTGGACCTTGAAGGTAAAATCTCGAGCGTTCAGCATGATTTAGCCCATTTAGTTGAATACGCAATCAACTACTTTAAAGAGCTGAAGGAGAAATTCGGTAAAGGTCGCGAGCGCAAGACAGAAATTGCCACCTTCGATAGTGTAGAAGCATCAAAAGTGGTCATTCGTAACCAAAAGCTCTACGTGAATCGCGAAGAAGGTTTTGTGGGTTACGGCATGAAGCGAGACGAATACGTTGGTGACTGTTCAGATATTGATGATGTCATTGTTTTTCGAGCCGATGGTAAATACAGCGTTAGTAAAGTGAAGGATAAAGCCTTCTTTGGAAAAAATATCATTCATGTCGCCGTTTGGAAAAAAGGCGATGACCGGACGGTATATAACGCCATTTACCAAGACGGCGTCTCAAAGGTGAGTTATGTAAAACGTTTTGCAGTGCAGAGTATTACTCGCGACAGAGAATACGATGTGACCACTGGAAGTAAAGGATCGCACATTTCCTACTTCACATCCAATCCAAATGGTGAGGCAGAGAAGGTGTTGGTGCTGTTGCGTCAATTAGCGAAGCTGAAAAAACTCAAAATCGATCTAGATTTCGCCAATGTTGCGGTGAAGGGTAGAAGCTCTAAGGGAAATATTGTAACGAAATTCCCGGTTAAACGTATTGAGCTCAAGGAAAAGGGTGAAAGTACTTTGGAAGCGAGAAAAGTATGGTTCGATCCGGCCGTGCAACGCTTGAATAGTGACGAACGTGGCCGTTTAGTTGGAAGTTTCAAAGGCGAGGACAGGTTGTTGATTGGCATGAAAAATGGGACATTACGCGTGGTTATACCGGAATTGAACCTTCACTTTGATGCAGATATGATTTATCTAGAGAAGTTGGAAGAAAATCGTCCGATCAGTGCCGTTTACTTTGACGGCGAAAAATCACGCTACTTTGTGAAGCGCTTCCTATGGGAAGGTGGTGATAAAGAGGAAAATATAATCACAGCACACCCTAAAAGTGAATTGAGTTTCCTTTCGAACAATACGTTGCCTAGAATTCAAATGGTATATCGTAAAACAAAGGGCGATGTTCGCGATCCTGAAGAAGTAGATTTAGCAGCATTCATTTCGGTGAAAGGCATTAAGGCAAAAGGGAACCAATTAACTTCGGATACCCTTAACAAAATAGAGCCGCTCGAGTCTTTACCTGAACCTGATGAAACTAGAATAGAGGTAAACGAAGCAGAGCAAGAATCACTCATTGTCAAGGTTGAGCCCAGTACTGAGGTCGAGACCGTCGCGAAGATTGATGCCGCAGCTAACGTTGAGCAGGTTAAATCTGTAAGACCCACTGAAGCGGAAGAACAATCAAAGTCTGCCACGTCTGAACCAAATCGTGATGAAAAGAGTTCTTATGATGCAGACGATAAAGCACCACAAATCACTTTAGATTTTTAATATGCGCCCCACGCTTCTAACCTTATTCTTTGTTTTTACATATAGCTTGACCGCCCAAAACAGTTTAAATATTTCATTGAAGGGCCAGAGCACTTTTTTGAATGATATGAACGATATCTGGGGCTACACCTCTTCTACAGGGCGTGAGTTTGCATTAGCGGGCACTACTGCCGGTGTAAGTATTGTGGAAGTCACTAATTCTGCGAACCCTATAAAGAAGCAATTCGTTCAAGGACCCTATAGTATCTGGCGTGATTTGAAAACTTGGGATCATTATGCTTACGTAACGCATGACAATACGTTTGCTTGGAATACGATTCCAGATCATGGTCTCTTGATTATAGACTTAGATAGCGTGGACAGTGCAAACCCAACATATAAGACTATGAATCCGGTCATTCAAACACCAGGAGGCATCATGGATACCTTGAAGACCGCTCACAATTTGTACATCGATGAGAATGGGTACGCCTATTTGTTTGGAGCAAATGTAGGTAACGGTGGTGCGCTTATTTTCGACGTAGCCACAGATCCTTGGAATCCGACCTACGTAGGAATGTATGACGATTATTATTTCCACGACGGTATGGTTCGAGGCGATACCATTTGGGGTTCAGCGGTTTATCAAGGGAAATTCATAGTGGTCGACGCCACTGTAAAAGACAGTACAATCACATTAGCTACGCACGGCACGCCCAATGCGTTTACCCATAATACTTGGATCAGCGATGATAATTCTGTGCTGTTTACCACCGATGAGATTGGTAATGCTTTTCTAACAGCCTATGACGTGAGTGATTTAGCGAATATTACTGAATTGGATCGTATTCAGACCTCTTTGGGCACTAGTGTTATTCCTCATAATGCGCATGTTTATGGTCAATGGGTGGTGACTTCGTATTATACTTCTGGGGTTCAAATTGTGGATGCAAAATACCCCGAATTGCTTGTCGAAGTTGGCTATTTTGACACGTCACCGTCTTTTTCAGGAAACGGTTTCTATGGGAACTGGGGGGCGTATCCGTATTTTGAGTCTGGACTCATTGTTTGTTCAGACATCGAAGAGGGTCTGTCCGTTCTAGAGCCTACCTATGTCGAAGCTTCGCGCGTACATGTTGTAGTATACGACAGTATTACACGTGCACCTTTAAGCAATGCAGTTATATTATTTGATCGCACTAGCGATACGTTGCAAAGCAGTATTGATGGATTGGCAGATGCAGGTACCCATTTGGATGTAATGGATTCAATTAGTGTTAAACTTGCAGGATTTGTACCGCATAGATCGGCGTACCAATGGCAAGCCGGTGTGTTCGATACCGTAAAAGTAGCGTTGCTAAATGTGAACAACGTAGGTACTCAAGATGTAGCGAATTCGGCGGTAGTGCTGCAGCCAAATCCTAATAATGGAATCTTTCAACTGACCGGAGTTGAAAACGGAACGTATCAACTTATTGATAGCAAAGGCAGCATGCTAGAGCAGGGCGTTCTATTGAATGATTGGGTTGAATTGAAAAACAACTATGCACACGGATCGTATTACCTCCGTGTACAATGGGAAACCCAAGCAAAAACATTCCCAGTTATGCTACTGCCTTAAATGAATAGGTTTTAGAAATTAGTGGTGAACCCTTTGGTTTTATAAAATTCCTCAATAATACCTACAACTTCTTCCTCACTGTTGGCTACGTGCATAAGGTCGGTGTCGTTTGGGCTGATTTTACCCGTCGCTTTCAGCGTGTTTTCGATCCATTGTTTTAATCCTTCCCAAAAATCACTTCCATAAAGAATAATAGGGAATTGGTCAATTTTTTTGGTCTGAACCAATGTGATTGCTTCAAAGAGTTCATCGAGCGTGCCAAAGCCTCCTGGCATTACTACAAATGCTTGACTGTACTTTACAAACATTACTTTGCGTGCGAAGAAATAGTCGAAATCTAGATTTTTATCGTGGTCAATAAAGGGGTTGCTACTTTGTTCAAAAGGTAGGTCAATGTTAAGGCCTACGCTGGGACCTTTGCCTAGTTGTGCACCTTTGTTGGCGGCTTCCATGATACCGGGGCCACCGCCGGTAATAATACCAAAGCCTTTACTGGTTAGCTGGCGTGCAATTTCCGTAGCTGCGTCTAAATAGCGTTGTTCGGTGGTGTCTCGTGCCGACCCGAAAATACTAATACATGGGCCAATACGACTTAGACTTTCGTAACCCTGTACGAATTCCGACATTATTTTAAATAATGCCCAACTGTCTTCTGATTTTATCTCGGTCCAGGTTTTTCTTGAATGAATCTTCATAGGTATACTAGTTTCTTACCTATAAGATACGCAAAAGCGCTGATGAATTATTTTAATTCGGCAGCTAAAAATTGACCCGTAATACTTTCTTTGATCTTGATGATTTCTTCGGGTGTCCCTTCAGCAACAATGCGCCCCCCGCCTGATCCACCTTCAGGCCCTAAATCGATAATATGATCGGCTTGTTTAATGACATCCATATTGTGTTCTATGATAAGCACCGTATTTCCTTGATCTACCAGACGTTGGATGACCTCCATTAACACTTTTACATCCTCAAAATGTAGCCCAGTGGTAGGTTCATCCAGAATATACATTGTGTTGCCCGTATCTTTCTTGCTCAGCTCGGTGGCCAATTTGACCCGCTGTGCCTCACCACCACTCAATGTGGTAGAGGGCTGTCCTAATCGGATATAACCTAATCCTACGTCTCTTAGTGTTTGTAGCTTTTGGTTGATCCTAGGTACATGTTCGAAGAACGGTAGGGCGTCCTCAATGCTTAAGTTTAGTACATCCGAAATACTCTTTCCTTTGTAGCGCACTTCTAACGTCTCGCGATTGAAACGCTTACCTTGACAGGATTCACAATGCACGTAAACATCGGGTAAGAAGTTCATCTCAATCACGCGCAGTCCTCCACCTTCACAAGTTTCACAACGGCCGCCTTTTACATTGAAAGAGAATCTTCCCGGCTTATACCCACGTACCTTACTTTCTGGTAAGCCTGCAAATAGCTGCCGGATTTCTGACCATACGCCCGTGTAAGTTGCAGGATTCGAACGCGGCGTGCGTCCAATGGGACTTTGATCGATATCGATAATTTTATCGATTTTCTCAAAACCTTCAATACTTCGGTACGGCTGCGGTTTACCCACCGCACGAAAAATCATGTGGTTAAGGATAGGGTATAGGGTACCGTTGATTAATGTTGACTTCCCGCTACCACTTACTCCAGTAATACACGTCAATACGCGCAAGGGGATTTTTAAATCAACGTTTTTCAGGTTGTTTCCTGTCGCACCAAAAAGGCCAATCCAACCGTCCGCCTGACGTCGTACATTTGGCACTCCAATGCCAAGCTGACCGTTTAAATACTTCGCTGTAATGCTGTCGCTTGCGAGAATATCTGAGAGATCGCCTTGCGCTACGATTGCTCCACCATGCACTCCTGCGCGGGGGCCGATATCAAGAATGTGATCCGCAGTTTCAATCATTTCTCGGTCGTGCTCCACCACTAAAACACTGTTGCCAATATCTCGCAATTGCTGCAGGGAATCTATGAGTCTTGCATTATCGCGCTGGTGCAATCCTATAGAAGGCTCGTCTAAAATGTACAGGACATTCACCAACTGTGACCCTATCTGGGTCGCCAACCGGATTCGTTGTGCTTCACCTCCGCTCAGACTACGTGCACTCCGGTTTAAATTCAAATAGCCTAAACCTACATTTAGTAAGAACGCGCTTCGCGCGCGCAATTCTTTTACAATTTCCTCCGCAATGAGCCATTCTTTAGGTGACAAATTATGCTCCAACGAGTCAATCCATTGGCCAAAATGTATCAAGCTTTGGGTACTCACCTCTGCGATGCTTTGACCCGCTACCTTGAAATGCAGGCTTTCCTTTTTCAAACGTGCACCTTCACATTTTGTGCAAGCTACATGTTCCATGTATTCGTCTGCCCAACGCTGAATACTTCTGCTTTTCGCTTCTTTACCCTGAGACTCTATGAAGTTAATAATGCCTTCAAAGTTCAATTTGTATTCCTTTGTTACGCCAATGGCCTTATGCTCAATGGTCATCACCTCGTTGCTGCCGTTGAGAATAATGTCTAAGGCTGCTTCAGGAATGTCTTCAACGGCGGTATCCATGTTAAAGCCGTGCTTCAGTCCAATAATTTCAAGTTGGTTGAACATCCAATTCTTCTTGTATTCTCCAACTGGTGCAATACCGCCCTTCCTGATTGTTTTCTTTGGGTCCGGGAATAGCTTTCGTTCATTCACTTGTTTCGTGGTACCCAATCCGTCGCAACGGGGACAGGCACCTTTGGGACTGTTAAAAGAAAACGTGTTTGGCTCGGGCTCTTGATAGGCTATACCACTGGTAGGACACATGAGGTGTCTAGAGAAATAAGCCAATTCATCTCTTTCCAAATCCAAAACGGCTATGGTCCCGCCACCATGATTCATTGCGGTCTCTACACTTTGAGCAATGCGCGCCTCCGCTGTTGCGGCAACAATGATGCGATCTACAACAATTTCAATATCGTGTGTCTTGTATCGGTCCAATCGATACCCGCTGCTCACTTCAACTACTTTACCGTCCACACGGGCTCTAATAAAGCCCATTCGCGTAATCTGTTCAAATAATTCCCTGTAATGCCCTTTCCGCGCTCTAACGACTGGTGCTAAAACCGCAATTTTTCTACCAACATAACGTTCGGCAATCAATGCTACAATTTGAGCATCGGAGTAAGAAATCATCTTCTCGCCCGTATTGTAGCTAAAGGCTGTTGAAGCCCGTGCAAATAGTAAACGCAAGAAATCACTCAATTCCGTTACCGTTCCTACCGTCGAACGTGGGTTTCGGGAGGTGGTCTTTTGCTCGATAGAAATCACCGGCGATAGTCCTTCAATCTTATCGACTTCTGGACGTTCCATATTGCCCAAGAATTGACGCGCATAAGCACTAAAAGTCTCCATGTAACGCCGCTGTCCCTCCGCATAAATGGTGTTGAAGGCTAAAGAGCTTTTTCCAGAGCCACTTAGGCCGGTAATCACGACCAATTTATTTCTCGGGATGGCAACATCAATGTTTCGCAGGTTATGCGCTCTTGCGCCAAAGACTTCTATGTATTCGCTCATTTAGAAGGAACCCAAATTTGGTATGCTTTGTTTGTCGAATTCGATAATTGCTGGCTTTGAATCCAAGGATTATATGTTCTCAACGTTTTATAAGTAACCCCTTGTGATTTCGCCCAGCTTACCCAGTCCGCAACGCTGGTATTGACTAAAATAGTATCCATTTTAGGAAAGGAATAGCCTTGATCCTGGTGGTAGACGTAGCCAAAGTCTGCGAGGTTTTCGTGAATGTGCTTTACGGCGGCGATACGATAGACGTAGCGCGCAGTCTCAGTATTTAATAAGAGATCGTAATAACTATCAACGCCTTGCTCGTTAAGTCGTCTTGCTGTCCCGGCCATCCCCATGTTATACGAAGCTGCAGCTAAAGTCCAATTTCCAAACCTCTCGTATGCTTCCTTTAAATAAGTGCAAGCTACCTGGGTCGACTTTTCGATGTGGTACCTTTCGTCTACCTCTTTATTTATTTCCAGACCGTTTTCAAGTCCTGTACTCTTCATGATTTGCCAGTATCCACTGGCACCTGCTGGACTAACAACATTTTGCAGTCCACTTTCAATCAAGGAAAGGTATTTAAAGTCTTCAGGAATTCCGTTTTTCGCAAGAATAGGTTCGATGATAGGAAAGAATTTAGCGCTGCGCTTGAGCATTAAAAGATTATTACTCTGCCAATAGCTGTTCACGAGCATTTCGCGGTCCAATTTTTCTTTAACATCGGCTTCAGCCAACGGCAATGCTTCTCCTGCGAAATCTAGATTCTCAGGAATAGGAAATGGCTTCACCGTGCTTGGACGTACCTCCACAGGATGCGGCGCTTCGTTGGATTGAGCGCTTCTGAGACCTACAAATGCAAGTGTTAATCCTACTGCCCCAAATAGGACAATTTTATTTTTCATAGATAAAGGGCGAATTAAAGTCTGCAAAAGCAGGTCCATCTTGATCCTTTGCACTCAGTATGGGAACATCGACGTTCCAATCAATGGCGAGCAATGGATCATTCCATAAAACACTTCCTTCGTGTTCTGGACTATAGGTATCTGTACATTTATACAAGAAAACCGTTCCGTTTTCAAGGGTTGCAAAACCGTGGGCAAAGCCAGGCGGTATCCAGAGCATGCGCTTATTTTCGCCACTTAGCTCAACGCCATAATACTGGCCATAGGTAGGGGAGCCCTTGCGAATGTCGACAGCGACATCCCAAACCTTACCGCGCTGCACTCGAACTAGTTTTCCCTGTGCCTTCGGCGGCGCTTGGAAATGCAGTCCTCGGACTACGCCGCGATCAGATAAGCTTTCGTTGTCTTGGATGAATTCTTCTGTAATGCCTTGAGCGGCAAACACATCACGATTATAACTTTCAAAGAAATAGCCGCGTTCGTCCCCGAAGACGCGCGGTTCGATAAGTAGCAAGCCTGCTAATGGTGTCTCAATGATTTGCATACCCCAAAAATAGCAGGATAAGCTTACGAAAGCATAGGGTCGACCTTTTCTTTCAAAAGAGTTGAAATTTCCTGTGCGTGCGTTAAGAAGCTCAAATGTGTCGCACGATTAAGCGTCCAGCAGCGGTCGGAAGGTTCGCACTCAGGAAAAACAAGATCCCAGTCGCTTGTTACGCTATCTACGGGACATTTGGGGGTAGGTCGGTCCCAATTCAATACAGATTTTAGGACCCAACGGTAATAGTCACAAGGAAATTGCTCCATCATTTCAATCACGCCTTCAAAATGAGCCGATGGGCGACTGTTGAGTCGTGCCATGAAGAAAATTAACTTGCGAATACTGCCCTTCGGGGCCCAATTTAAAATACCTGTCGCAGCAATTCTCTTAAAAAGAGGACGCAGTGGCGTACTGTACTGAAGCGAATTGAGTAAAACAACGCGCTGCACGCGGTGACGGCTTGCCCAATCCTGCGCAACGATTCCACCAAAGCTGTAGCCAAATAGCAAATCGTGCTCTTGAATATCGTGCGGTGCCAGCAAACGATCCGCGTAAGACGATAATGACTCACCAACTTCGGGCAGCGTCCATTCTAAAAAAGTTGCTGACCATGGGAATTCAAGATTTCTAAAAATTCTTGAATCGGCACCTAATCCCGGTAATACCCATACTCTAGCTTCACGCATTGCCCATGTTTTTACGAACTACTTTAAAAACGCTTGGGTAGAGTCTTTTGTTCGTTGCAATAATGCTTTTTGATGCAATAGCCTCAGGGCCACCGTTAAAGTCTGAAATTTCTCCGCCGGCTTCACGAACTAGCACGATTCCAGCAGCCACATCCCACGGACTTAATCCGTATTCAAAATATCCGTCAAAGCGACCGCAGGCAGTATACGCGAGGTCTACTGCGGCTGTGCCTATGCGCCTCAAACCACGGGTGGATTTGTAAAATGTTGCAAGTGTGTTTTGAAATCCGTCGATGTGCTCAAAGTCGTAATAAGGAAAACCTGTTGCCAGCAGACTGTTTTCGAGCGATTCGGTGGTGGTTACTGTGATAGGAACGCCATTTAGCCTTGCGCCACCTCCTTGAAAGGCAGAAAAACATTCGTCCATACCCACTTCATACACCACACCAATAACTAAATGTTCTTTGTGCTTTAACGCAATAGAAACGCTGTATATGGGCAGGCCGTGTACAAAATTAGTGGTGCCGTCCAAAGGATCTATTATCCAAACCAAATCCTTTTGAAGTTCTTGAACCGTGGTTTCTTCCTCTGTTAAAAATCCAGCCTCTGGTAACAACGCAGAAAGACGTTCCACTAGGAGACGTTCGGTATTTTCATCCACATCGCTGACTAAGGCGTTTAGACTTTTTAAGCTTACGCGTTCTTGAGAAAATGTGCTTTGTTGCTTTCTTAGGAAGGCGCCGGCTTCCTTTGCTATGGCTTCAACGGCGCTCGTGATATCGGTGAGGTTCATTCGTTATTTTCGAAGGGCCGCGTATTTAAAATGAATGCTTTTACAAATGGTCTGCATGCCACTTTGGTCTTTTCGGTGATCTGTGTAGAGTGTGAGTATTTCTTCCCTGTGGTTCGGATTGAAGTCAATCATTCCAAGAAACATTCCTTCTCTTATTTTGTACAATTCTGAATTAAGCATTAATCCATCTTTCATATGCGAGGCCCGGCAATGGTGCCAATGTTTAATGAAAGCGTCTTCGCCCACTAAGGGCTTATATTCGATGAAAATTTGTGGCATTGATGGCGTTCTTAGGTACATCTAAGATAACAATTCCATCATTGTTAATAGTTGACAATGAGAATGTTTTGATTTTGTTCGCCCATTCAGGGTTCCAAAAAGTCTTTACGCGGATGTAATTGTCAGTGTATCCGTACATGTAGCCTTTGCGATTTTCACCTTCAAAAAGTACCGGTCTGGACTGACCTAATTGGTTTTCATAAAACTGTCGCGTCTTCTTTTCACTTAAGATACGCAGCATTTTATTCCTGCGTTTACGCTCGGGAATGGGTACTACACCGTCCATTGCTGCCGCAGAAGTGTTGCTTCTTTCACTGTAAGTGAATACATGTAAATAGCTTATTTCTAAGCTATTGATAAAATTGTAGGTTTCTAAAAAATGTGCTTCCGTTTCGCCTGGAAACCCCACGATGACATCAACTCCTATTCCAGCATTTGGATGCGCTTTTCTAATCGCAGCAACGCGTTGGCGGTACAGTGCGGTCATGTAGCGCCGCTTCATCTTTTTTAGAATTTCGTCCGATCCGCTCTGAAGCGGGATGTGAAAATGCGGAACGAATTTTTTGCTTGTTCCTGTGAAGGCAATGATTTCATCGCGCAGAAGATTTGGTTCGATCGAAGAGATGCGTATGCGGTCTACCGGAACTTGCTCGTCAAGCGCTTGAACCAATTCCAAGAAGGTATTTTCATGACGTTTATTACCAAATTCACCTTTGCCATAATCGCCAACGTTCACCCCCGTCAAAACTATTTCAGGAATGCCTTTAGCCGCGATTTCTTTTGCATTCTTAACTACATTTTCCAAGGTATCTGAACGCGAAATTCCTCGCGCTAGTGGAATGGTACAGTACGTACACTTGTAATCACAGCCGTCTTGAACTTTTAAAAAAGCTCTTGTGCGTTCTCCTGCACTGTAAGAACTAACGAAAGAATTGGCTTCTGCAATTTCGCAGCTGTGGATTTCCGCAGGACCCTGTTGTTTCTCAAGAGCACCTAAGAATTGAGTGACATTAAATTTTTCCGTTGCGCCTAAAACAAGATCTACGCCGGGCATCTCCATAATTTGCTCAGGCTTTAATTGGGCATAACACCCTACTACCACTATAAATCCATCGGGATTAGCACGCAGTGCTCTGCCGACAATGTTCCGGCACTCGCGATCTGCATTTTCAGTAACGCTGCAAGTATTGATGACATACACATCTGCCTTTTCTGCATAGGGTACGGTTACAAATCCTGCGGTATCAAAGTCCTTCGCGATGGTTGAGGTTTCTGCAAAGTTGAGTTTGCAACCTAGCGTGTGAAATGCGACCGATTTACTCATATCAAGTTCACTTCTGCTTGCAGTAGAATTCCGAATTTCTCGTGAACGCTGTTAATCACAGAATGCGATAAGGCCAGAACTTCTGCACCAGTTGCACTTCCGTAGTTTACCAAAACCAACGCTTGATTTTTATGAACACCGACATCACCGTCTTTAAATCCTTTCCAGCCGGCTTGTTCAATCAGCCAGCCCGCAGCAATTTTAACCCCACCTTCAACGGCATAGGTGGGCATGTCCGAATACTGCTCTTTCAATTCATTTGCCAATTCCTCGCTCACCACAGGGTTTTTAAAGAAGGATCCACTGTTGCCGATTTCCGCTGGATCTGGTAGCTTTTTTTTACGAATCGCAACCACTGCATCGCTTATGGCTTTTGGCGTAGGATCGGAAATCCCATTCGCAGCCAATTCATCTTTAATAGCCCCGTAATCAAGACGAAGGATATGATTGCGTTTTGTGAGCCTCAGGGTGATCCGGGTAATGATTGCTTTGCCTTTCCACGCATTTTTGAAAATACTATCTCGATAGTTGAACTGGCAACCGTCAAGGTCCAATTCAAAGTAGCGCTTTTCATCGATATGTACTCCCTCACATGAAATAAAGCAATCCTTCAATTCCACGCCATAGGCTCCGATATTCTGCACTGGTGCCGTACCGCAATTTCCAGGAATTAAGCTTAAATTTTCTAAGCCACCGAGCCCTTGGTTAAGCGTCCATAGGACGATATCATGCCAATTCTCACCAGCACCAAATCTTATGTGTACTTCATCATCGTTTTCAAAAACGACCTTTCTGCCGTGAATATCCACCTTCAGTACGTCGCCTGTAACATCCTGGGTGAGGAGCATATTTGAACCGCCGCCTAAAACAAGCGCTGGTGCACCGTGATGACGCACGTAATTCAAGATCTCTTCGGCACTGTGTGCCCAAATTAATCGCTCGGCCTTTTGATCGATACCAAAGGTGTTGAGTTTCTTCAAGCTCTTGTTAATCTGTACGATCAATGGACGATTATTTTATGGTTCCTGGATACACTTGCAAAGCATGTCTAACGATTTCTATACATTCCTTAAGGTCTTCAACATTCAAGACATATGCAAGTCGTGCTTGTTGCCTGCCTAATTCTGGTTTTGCGTAAAACCCAGCGGCAGGGGCCATCATTAAAGTTTTACCGTTATGATCAAATTCACTGAGCAGCCATTCTGCAAAATGCTCAGCGCTTTCTACTGGGAAAGCTGCCACGGCATAAAATGCCCCTTTTGGTTTGGGACAAAATACCCCATCAATACTGTTCAGTCCATCAACTAAGACATTTCTTCGCTCCACGTATTCTGTATTAACGGTATCAAAATAAGATTGTGGTGTTTTTAAAGCTGCCTCACTAGCAATTTGCGCATAGGTTGGGGGCGACAGGCGCGCTTGCGCAAATTTCATAGCAGTTGCCATAAAATGCCTGTTTTTACTCACCAAACAACCAATACGGGCGCCACACATACTGTAACGCTTTGAGAAACTATCTACGACAATTGCGTGTTCCTCAAGCCCTTCTATTCCCAAGATAGAATAATGTTCCGCTCCATCGTATGTGAATTCGCGGTATACCTCATCTGCGATAAGAAACAGGTCGTGTTTTAAAACGATGGCTTTGAGTTGATTGAGCTCTTCTTTACTGTAGAGGTAGCCAGTTGGGTTTCCTGGGTTGCAGATCATAATTCCCTTTGTTTTGGGAGTTATGGCTGCTTCAAAGGCGCTTACAGGCGGCAACGCAAATCCATTTTCAATATTCGACTCTACTGGTATCACCTTTACGCCGCTCGCCGTGGCAAAGCCATTGTAATTGGCATAAAATGGTTCAGGAATAATCACTTCATCGCCTTCGTCCATTGCCGAGCCAAAGGTGAAAAGCAGTGCTTCTGAGCCTCCGGTTGTAACAATGATTTCTTCGCTCGTCACCCGTAAATTTTTGCTGTGGTAGTATTCTGAAAGACCTGCTCTTAAGCTCGCAAATCCCGCGCTGTGACTGTATGCTAAAACAGGAACATCGGCTTCTTTGATGGCCCTTTGAGCCACTTCAGGGGTGTGGATATCTGGCTGACCAATATTTAGATAGAATACTTTCTTACCAGCACGTTCGGCGTTCTCAGCAAAAGGAACAAGTTTGCGAATAGGACTTGAAGGCATTGCTTCCCCTTTTCTAGATACAGTCGGCATAATTCAGTCGTTTTTTAAATGCAAAAAGCCCCGCAAAAATACGGGGCTTTCTTTAAACTTTCGAGGTGTACTGGGTACGCCTTTAAACTTAATTTGCAATAACGCTACCTCCAGTCTTGGTGGGCGTCGACGGCTTTGAATCAGGATTCATTACCTGTCCTTTGATCGTGAGCACCACAGTTTTGTTGCTCGCGTTGGATTGAACGGTTACCGTTTTGTGGAAATTACCTAAACGGTTCGTATCATACTTTACAGTGATTTCACCCTCTGCGCCAGGTGCGATAGGCTCACGTGTCCACTTTGGAGTTGTACAGCCGCACGAAGCGCGAACGGAATTTAGAACCAACGGCTCAGTACCTTCGTTTTTAAATTTAAAAACACGCGTTCCGTTTCCACCTTTTTCGACTTTTCCGTATTCCATTACCTTTCGGTCAAATGAAATTTTGGCGCCACTGGTGTTTTCTTCTTGTGCCTGAGCAACAAATCCAAATAGGGCAACGAATAGCGTTAGGAATAACTTTTTCATAATGTAATTAGATGAATTTTTCTTTTTCAAATGTAAGAGTAGTTTAAGCACTTTCAAAGGAAATTAACAAACTCTTAGCCTATGGGTTCATTGAATGCGTGAAGCCTTGTATTTTTGCAGCTTACATAAGTCAATTATTTCATGCGCGAAATTGGAAAATATACTCCGGGAGATATAGAGTCTAAGTGGTACGGCCATTGGTTGGAAAACAACTACTTCCATGCTGAAGTCAGTGAAAAAGAGCCCTATACCATTGTCATTCCTCCCCCTAACGTTACGGGTAAATTGCACATGGGACACATGCTGAACAATACTATTCAGGATGTGCTCATTCGACGTGCGCGCATGCTAGGCCTCAACGCATGTTGGGTGCCAGGTACAGACCATGCATCTATCGCCACAGAAGCAAAAGTGGTGAAGCGCTTGCGCGAACAAGGCATAAAAAAATCGGACTTAAGTAGAGAAGATTTCCTCAAGCATGCTTGGGACTGGACCGACGAATATGGCGGCATAATTTTAAAGCAATTAAGACATCTTGGAGCCTCATGTGATTGGGATAGAACAGCCTTCACTTTAGATGAAACACGCAGCGAGCAGGTTATAAATGTCTTCATAGACTTGCACAAAAAAGGGATGATTTACCGCGGTTTACGCATGGTGAATTGGGACCCTGTAGCACTTACAGCAGTTTCTGACGAGGAGGTCATTCATAAAGAAGAAAACAGTCGTTTGTACTATATGAAGTATCAGATCGAAGGGTCTGAAGAGTCTTTGCAAGTGGCGACGACGCGTCCTGAAACCATCTTCGGAGATACGGCAGTTTGTGTAAATCCTGAGGACGAACGCTACCAGCACTTAAAAGGTAAAAAAGCAGTAGTTCCACTCGTAGGCCGGGCGGTTCCTATCATTTTTGACGACTATGTCGATATTGAATTTGGTACGGGAGCGTTAAAAGTGACGCCTGCGCACGATACGAACGATAATATGCTTGGCGAGAAGCATGGATTGGAAGTGATCGATGTTTTTGATCAACATGCAGCATTGAATGAAAACGGTGGTGTCTTTGCTGGTATGGACCGATTCGATGCACGAAAGGCCGTCGCTAAAGCATTGGATGAAGCCGGATTTTTGGTAGAAACGAAGGATTTACGCAATAAAGTCGGACGCAGTGAACGCACGGATGCAGTAATAGAACCAAGACTGTCCATGCAATGGTTCTTAAAAATGGCTGATCTAGTGAAGCCTGCTATTGATGGTGTGAAGTCAAAAGATATAACGCTTCATCCACCACATACTGAGAAAACCTATTTGTACTGGATGGAAAACATCAAGGATTGGTGTGTTTCTCGTCAATTATGGTGGGGTCACCGCATTCCTGCTTGGTACGATGCCGAAGGTAATGTTGCGGTTTGTAAGACACGTGAAGAGGCCGCAAAAGCCTTGGGGACCGACAAGGTACACCAAGACGAAGATGTGATGGATACCTGGTTTAGCTCATGGCTCTGGCCGTATAGTGTTTTTGCAGGCAATAAGGAAGAGGAGGATTATTTCTACCCTACCAGTACCTTGGTCACCGGACAGGACATTATTTTCTTTTGGGTAGCTCGTATGATTATGGCAGGATATGAGTTTAAAGGCAAACGTCCTTTCAAAGACGTGTATTTTACCGGAATGGTACGCGATAAAAAGCGCCGTAAAATGTCCAAACAGTTGGGCAATAGTCCAGATCCGTTGGATCTCATCGCGCAATACGGTGCCGACGGGGTGCGCGTGGGCATGTTGATGACTGCGCCGGCAGGAAATGACCTGCTTTTTGATGAAGATTTGTGTGCGCAAGGCTCCTTCTTCGCCAACAAGGTTTGGAATGCCTTCCGTTTGGTGGGGATGTGGGAGACTGGAGCGGATAAGATGAGTCCTTCTGAAGCCCTGGCGGTGAATTGGATGCGCAATCGTATCGGTGAGGCGCTGATAGAATTAGAAAACAGCTTCATAAAGTACCGTTTGTCAGAGGCGTTAATGACCACATATAAGCTTGTTTGGGACGATTTCTGTTCTTGGTATTTAGAAATGGTAAAGCCTGCGCGCGGTGAGAAGGTTTCGGCTGAGGCATTGGAGGCTACTAAAAATATTTTCAATACACTCTTGGAAATTATGCATCCGTTTATGCCTTTCATAACAGAAGAATTGTGGCAGAATTTAGCAGATCGCAAAGAGGGTGAAACGATCAACTTCGCACCATGGCCTACTTTGAAAGTAGAGGATGATGCGATATTGAAAGCATTTAATCATTTCGCGGAGGTAGTTGGTGGCGTGAGAACCGTAAGAAACGAAAACGGCATCGCACCAAAAGAGGTCTTAACACTTGAGATAGCAAAGGGTACGCCGCACAGCAGCGCATTTGATGCATTGATCAAGAAGTTGGCAAATGTTGATGCTATTGTCGAAGTAAACGAAGTTCAGAAATCGGCATTCAGTTTTGTCGCTGGGGGCGTTAATTATACCATACCAGCCGACGCCTTTGTGAATGTTGAAGAGGAGATCGTTAAGCTCGAAGAAGAATTGGCCTACACGCAAGGATTTTTAAAGGGTGTTGAGAAGAAGTTGAGCAATGAACGCTTCGTTTCTAATGCGCCTGAGGCCGTCGTCGCCTCTGAACGTAAGAAGCAAGCGGATGCCGAAGGTAAAATTACCCTGATTACACAGCGCTTGGAAGCCTTAAAAGGATAACCGTGAGTCAAGACCTAAACGCCGGAATTCATAGCCACATTGCAGGACTCGAGAAGAAAACGGGCCAGCCTATTTCGTATTGGGTGGACATGGTCCGCTCTTGGAACGAGCCGAAGCACATGGCCAATGTGAAGCGATTAAAAGAGGAGTTTGGTATAGGTCACGGACATGCGAATATGATCGTTCACCTAACCAAGGAGAATACTTCCCTACACATGGATGAAAGCCAGCTAGAGGATAGCGTTTTCAAGGGCAAGGAGCATTGGAAGCCGTTGTGCGAACGCATCGTTGAGGGCTTGCAAGCCACTGGTTTGGAATTCGAGCTCAGCGGTAAAAAGAAGTATTATAGCATTCGTACCTCAAAGCAAATTGCTTGTTTAGTTCCGGCTACCAAGGGGAGGTTCGAAGTTTGGATCAACGTAAAAGGTCAGGAGCCAGTAGGAAATCTGCAACTCATGAAAGCGGGCAGTATGTGTTCGCATGCCATTCATGTAATGGAGGAGGATGCTGATACTTCGGAAGTGCTCCTATGGCTTGAAAGAGCTTTAAAAATGACTCTTTGATAAAAAAAAGCCCGGCGCTGTGCGCCGGGCTTTTTTTGTTACGGACCGCCTCCGCTTACTAAATAAATTCAATCCTCGGTATGAGACGTTTACTCAGGTCAAGGGCTGGTTTAGATATTTAGTTGGGTTGAATGCTTACGGTGAACAATGCTTTACATACACGCTTCGCTGTCCTTCCTTTCTTACGTCTACTCACATAAATTTTTAAGTCGATTGTTCGCTTACCATTAGGCGCAAAGCTGCTCTCCACAAACAGGTCTTCATTCAATTCCGCGGCGCTATACATTTTCACGTCCAATTGTTCGAATTTCTCTTTAAATGATGCATTTAGAAGCAGCTGTTCCATTCGGCGACTTTTAACTTCATTTAGGATCTGCATCAAATTCCATATGGATAATTCACCATTGGCATCGACCATGGACGCTGTGATGTTGTAACTGTCTTTCGTTCTGAGCGGTCCAGTTTTTCTAGCGGTATTGATGAAATTCTTCATTCGTTTTTTAATCAAAAAAAAACGCCCTCACAATGTGAAGGCGCTTCCGTTATAAAATGGGTTTATTGGTCTATATCACTGCCTTCACGTATACATATAGCAACCCTTCCACATATAATTGCGGTTCTTGAAGTTGACAATATGTTTGGTTGTGTGTTGCATTGAAATAAAAGTAAGTGTTTTTGAGAATTTCAGCTTTCAAACGACTGAAAATTAACAGAAAAGTCTCTTTTCATTTAATTTCTGCGCCAATCGAGCCAGACTTGCCACATCTCTGCCGGTTTTTTACCCTGCAAATCTTTGTGTAATTTTTTCAAAGCAGGTCTTGGATTATCCATCCCAGCGAAGAGCTTAAGCGTATTTACACTGCTTTTTCGATACGCATCAAGCATTTGCATTTTTTGGCCTTCCGCGGGGCCCTTAGGCTGGTAATTCATAGTATTCAAATTTTGCCAATACCATTCTAAATCCTTGGTGGAGACCAATTTCATGGCTTGTAAAGAAGCATAAACATCGCCTTTTACACGGTAAAGTTCCATCAGCTGCATGGCTGCATTGCCATTGCGAGGAGCAATCTCAATAACGCGTTCGTATAAATCAATTGCTTCACCAATACTGCTGTCGTAGCGTTTTACGGCCGCTAATTGGTTAAGGGATAAAATATGGTTAGGGTGAATGCGCAACGCTTCTGTAAATGAAGTTTCCGCTTGTGCTAGTTTCTTCTCTGAGGGTATCTGTCCATTCGCCGCACGCATGTGGCTAAGACCTTCGAAATAGGCCATGGGATTATTGTAAATGTCCATTTCGAAACAAACATTCTGTGCCTTTTCGGCATTGATTTGCATGCTTCTTACATTTCCTGACATGTAGCCGTCTAAGCAGTTTTTTGCTGCACGTTCACCTTGAACGCGGTTTTGCCCAACATAAAGCGCAAATAATCCCGCTACACCAGCGGATAACATACCCACCATTGCGCTAGTTTTTATTGTTGGTTTAGAATGGGCTACAGCAAAACCTAAGGCAGTAGCCAGAGGGAGTAACATGGTTGCGCGCTCCAAAGGGAATTCACCGAAGCCATAAACAGTAAAACCTACAATGGTGAGCGAAAAAAATAAGCCCCCATCGTGTCTTATCGTCTTTGTAAAGCCTAGAACGAGTAGCGCTAGGAAGAGTATAGCACCCGCAATACCCGTTTCACTTAGCATCCACAACAAGTCGTTGTGTGGTCGAAGAATAGACGTTTGTCCACTCATCACACTTTCATTTGTGCCTTTTAGCCCAGTACCGGGGTATTCTATTTTCCACTGGCCGCCACCAACACCGGATACAGGCTGGTCCATAAACATTTCCCACGATGCATTCCAGTAGTGTAAACGGCTCTGAATAGTGTCGCTGTTAAATATTTTTTCACTCCCTGCGGCAAAAATGGCTACAACAATTCCAATAGATATCACGCCCATTGCCAGCAAGCCAATGCTTCGACGTTGTGCATTTCCTTTTAAGGTATAGTAGGCTACCGCTACGGCCGTCATGGCGAAAGCACCAAGCCAAACCCCGCGAGTCCTCAAAAGAAGAATGCATAAAATAGCTAGACCAACACTAATTCGTTGCATCCATAGACCTAGTGGACCATCCTCTTTTGCATTTAAGGCGAGCGGAACTAGCAATAATAAAGTGGCTGCAGCATAGTTTTTATGGGTGAAAAGTGGTCCATTGGCCAGGTAGATGTTTGATGCCTTATAGGCCTCAACTAGCGAAGGGAGGATGCTTAATCCGGCGATCAACAACGCGACCTGGGCACCAGTAGCCAGGGCGAGAATACCACTAGATTTTTCTTTTCGAAATAAGGCAGCGCTTAATTGGACCCAAGTAAACAAAAGAGCGATTCGAGCGCCAAAACCAAGCAACTCTGAGACAGCACTGACATTTCCAATCTTCGCCAAGGGAAGGAGGAGTATCAGGATAAAGAGTGCAATACTATTTAGGCCCTCACCACCATGCTTTCGCGTCAAAAAGCTACCGATGCCACCTACAGCCGCAAGAACCGTAATTCGCAGCCAAAGGCCGATGTCCTGACTGCCGGAATCAACAGCAAGTAGCAGTAGCAGAGGCATGTAGAAAAAGAGGGAGCGCAAAGACTTCATAAAAATCGATTTGTTCAAATATAACGAAAGGAATCATTGCCCGATTCTACCTTATCTTAGAGGTCCCAAATACTTATCACAGACTATGGAAAACCCGGCTCCGTACGTACCTAAGAACAAGGTGCGGATTGTTACTGCCGCTTCACTTTTTGACGGACATGATGCAGCAATAAACATCATGCGTCGTATTATTCAAAGCACCGGTTGTGAAGTCATTCATTTAGGACACGACCGCTCCGTTGAAGAAGTGGTAGACACTGCCATCCAGGAAGATGCAAACGCCATTGCCATGACCTCTTACCAAGGTGGGCACATTGAATACTTCAAATACATGTATGATCTGCTCCAAGAAAAAGGAGCCGGACACATCAAAATATTTGGCGGCGGTGGTGGCACCATATTGCCGGAAGAAATAGAAGAATTGCACGCATACGGTATTACCCGATTATACCATCCGGACGACGGAAGAAAGATGGGATTACAGGGCATGATCAATGATTTGATCGAACAATCTGACTTTTTAGTGGGCGATGCCTTGCCATCAGATGCAGCGTCGCTTGGCACGGCTTCTACGGCAACGATTGCTCGCTGGATCAGCGCAGCAGAGAATTGTGGGGAGCTACATGCTGCGTCACTGAAGGAGGTATCGGAGAAAGCAGGAGGTATTGCTACGCCTATTTTAGGAATCACCGGTACCGGTGGTGCGGGGAAGAGTTCTATGGTCGATGAATTGGTGCGCCGATTCTTATTAGATTTTCCGGAAAAACGCTTGGCAGTAGTTTCTGTAGACCCTTCGAAAAGAAAAACCGGCGGTGCTCTGCTGGGAGATCGTATTCGCATGAATGCCATCAAGAATGGAAATGTATTTATGCGTTCATTAGCCACACGTCAGGCTAACCTTGCATTAAGCGCACACGTTCAAAATGCACTCGATATTCTTAAGGTTGCAGGTTTTGATTTGATTATCCTTGAAACTTCGGGTATTGGTCAAAGCGATACGGAAATTTTAGACCACAGTGATGCGAGTTTATATGTGATGACGCCGGAATACGGTGCCGCGACACAGCTGGAAAAGATAGATATGCTCGATTTCGCGGATTTAATTGCCTTGAATAAATTCGACAAACGCGGCGCCTTAGATGCATTGCGTGATGTAAAGAAACAATACCAACGCAACCACAATTTGTGGGAGCAGGATCCGGATACCATGCCGGTTTATGGAACCATTGCAAGCCAATTCAATGATCCGGGCACCAATAGTTTGTACAGCGCAATCATCGCGATGCTGAACGAGAAGGCAAATGCCGGTTTTGATAGCACTTTTACGTTGACTGGGGAGATGAGCGAAAAGATTTTTATCATTCCGCCAAACCGAACCCGTTACTTAAGCGAGATTTCAGAAAGTCACCGCATTTACCGCGATCAAATAATGGCCCAGGTAGAGGTGGCGGATAAGTTATATGCGCTGCATCGTACCATGGAAACTTTGGAGGATGAGGATGTGATCGGCCAATTGCAATTGAGCTTTGATCGTATAAAAATGAATCTTGATCCGCACAACTGGGAGCGTTTGCAGCAATGGAATGCAACCGTTAAACGTTACAAAGATCCAGTATACACCTTCCATGTTCGAGGAAAAGCGATCAATATAGAAACGCATACCAAGAGCTTGTCACATACGCGGATTCCAAAAGTTGCACTGCCTAAATACCGCAGTTGGGGTGATGTGTTGCGTTGGCTCCTGTTAGAAAATGTACCTGGTGAATTTCCATACACGGCGGGAATTTATCCGTTCAAAAGAGAGGGCGAGGACCCCACACGCATGTTTGCCGGTGAAGGCGGACCTGAGCGCACGAACAAGCGCTTCCATTATGTGAGCCTAGGTCTGCCTGCGAAGCGTTTATCAACGGCTTTTGATAGCGTCACACTTTATGGAAACGATCCCGATCGACGTCCGGATATTTATGGCAAAATTGGAAATTCAGGGGTAAGCATTTGCTGTCTTGACGACGCGAAAAAATTGTACAGTGGATTTCGATTGACGGATCCGTCAACTTCGGTATCCATGACTATTAATGGTCCGGCGCCCATGCTTTTAGCTTACTTCATGAATGCGGCGATTGATCAAGAATGTGAACACTACATCAAGGAAAATAAGCTTGAAGCAAAGGTTGAGGCTCTTAAAAAAGCTAAATACGACGAACAAGGTATTGCGCGACCGGCTTACCAAGGTGAACTGCCAGAGGGTAATGATGGTCTAGGTTTACTCCTGTTGGGGGTGACCGGTGATGAGATTCTCGATGCAAAGACCTATGGCGAAATCAAGTCCAAGACTTTGAATACTGTGCGTGGGACTGTTCAGGCGGATATTCTTAAAGAAGACCAGGCACAGAACACTTGTATATTCTCCACAGAATTTGCGCTGCGCTTGATGGGCGATGTGCAGAGTTATTTTATTGATTGGCAGGTACGTAATTTCTACAGTGTCTCCATCTCGGGTTATCATATTGCCGAGGCAGGAGCAAACCCTATTTCTCAATTGGCCTTTACGCTTTCCAACGGTTTCACCTACGTGGAATATTACCTGAGCCGTGGCATGGACATCAATAAATTTGCGCCCAACTTGAGTTTCTTCTTCAGCAACGGAATTGATCCTGAATATGCAGTGATCGGTCGCGTGGCTCGACGAATATGGGCCAATGCCATGAAGAATAAATATGGGGCAGATGCGCGCTCGCAGATGTTGAAATACCATATCCAAACCTCCGGGCGTAGCTTGCATGCGCAAGAGATCGATTTCAACGACATACGCACCACCTTACAAGCGTTGTATGCGATTTACGATAACTGTAATTCTCTGCACACTAATGCTTACGATGAGGCGATCACGACTCCGACAGAGGAGAGTGTGCGTCGCGCCATGGCCATCCAGTTGATCATTAACAAAGAATTGGGGCTTACCAAGAATGAGAATCCTATTCAAGGCGCCTTTATCATTGAAGAGTTAACAGATTTGGTAGAGGAAGCGGTATTGTTAGAATTTGACCGTATCACAGAACGTGGTGGCGTATTGGGAGCCATGGAAACCATGTACCAGCGCGGAAAGATTCAAGAGGAGAGCATGCATTATGAAATGCTGAAACATACCGGCGAATTCCCTATTGTAGGGGTGAATACCTTCTTGAATAAGAAAGGTTCTCCAACGGTCTTACCAGCGGAAATCATTCGTGCTACGGCGAACGAAAAAGAATACCAGATTGAAATGCTCGAGCGTCTTATACAGGCGAAAGGCAAGTTGAACGATGAGATGATAGGTTCTTTGCAACATGCAGCCATTCAAAATGAAAATATATTTGACGTCTTGATGGAAGCTGCCAAGCATTGCTCACTGGGACAGATTACCAATGCGCTGTTCGAAGTTGGTGGACAGTATAGAAGAAATATGTAAATGAAATTACTCTCGTTTAATGTCAATGGCGTGCGCGCCGCAGCTGGAAAAACTTTAATTGAAGACCTGCACGAATTGGACTGTGATGTCGTGGGATTGCAGGAGACCAAGGCTACGCCGGAGCAAGTGAAGGAAGCTTTGGCGGAGTTGAAGGGCTATCATATCTATGCCTTTAGCGCGGAGAAGAAAGGGTACAGCGGTACGGCTATTCTGTCTAAAGTAGAGCCATTATCGGTAACGATGGGCATTGGCATTGCGGAGCACGATAATGAAGGTCGTGCCATTACCGCAGAATACGAGGATTTCTACTACGTGACCACCTACGTCCCAAATTCGAGTTCAGGTTTAAGACGCCTGGATTATAGGACGCAAGAATGGGACGTAGCTTTCTTAGCCTATCTAAATAAGTTGGAGGAGAAAAAACCCGTAGTGGTTTGTGGCGATTTGAATGTGGCGCACCAGGAAATAGACTTGAAGAATCCAAAATCGAATTACAACAAAACACCAGGCTATACACAGGCAGAGATCGACGGCATGACGATGATGATTGAAGCAGGTTTTGTAGATACCTTCCGAACGCTTTACCCAGATACGATTAAGTACAGCTGGTGGAGTTACCGTGGCGGTGCTCGTTCTAAAAACGTGGGCTGGCGCTTGGATTACTTCATGGTCAGTGCAGGATTCATGGACCGAGTACAGGATTCACAAATCTTGAACGAGGTAATGGGCAGCGACCACTGTCCAGTAATGCTGGTTCTCAAGTAATTATTGCAGCGTAAATTTCGTTGTACCTGCCTCACAGATGAACAGGTAGGTACCTGCGCTGCAGTGTTCTGGTAGTCTCAATTCGCTAGTACCGTTGGTTTGCGCGAGGGTACCTTGATCTATAATTTTCCCTTGAGGATCACTGATTTGATAATCAAGATTACTAGCACCGATATTGGTTTCAACTTTCAAGATGCCATTGGTCGGGTTAGGGAAGATTTTCAATCCATTGATACTGCCATCCTCAACGCCAATATTGGCGGTGTTCATGATGAAGTAGTAACGTGCAACATGCTGAGGTGTGAAGGTTATATTTCCCACACCGGTATTGCCCAAAGCTTGTGTTGAAGCATTTGAAATGGGCACGCCTGTTTTCCATTTAAGATTTGGGCTTTCCCCAATGGTCATCTGACTCCCGGGTGAGCCATTTAAATCGCTGTCTAGGCCGCCAGTATTTGCGTTCGTATTGAAGGAGATAGTTACCTCGAAAGGCAATTCTGTCGCATAATCAATGGGTGGATCATGGCTTCCTTCATACCCAATAAAGTAAAAATGATCGCGACTGGTTGTACCATTGTTTGGATAGTTGCCTTCAGTGTAGTGGTGCCAAACGTAGAATGTACCGTTAAGTCCGGCTGTATTTGGTTTAGGCGTAACCTTTACGCCAGTTTTAGGTAATGTTTTGGTACCATTTAGCTCTGCCCAAGTGAAAGTATCATAGACTGAGGTACCCAAAGATTCAGCACTGTCGTTGGTGCTCAACCAATAATCTTGTCCTGCACCTAAAGGAATGGATTGAGCGGTAAATGTGAGATCTGAACTAGACGCTGTAAAGAAAGCAGCGTTTCCTAATTCCTCTTTACCACTGAAACCATAGTTGTAGCTGTGTTTGTATACAACAATTGGTGTAGTCTTTTGGGTAGCACTATGATTCCCTGTGTGTGCACTCAAGTGGTGAATGTTTACTTGTTTAGTTGAATTGGCCCAATTGGCATTCGCTGGATAATTCAACTCTACCCAAGCACCGTGATACCCGGGATGGTAGATCCAATCGTTCCAAAAATCGTCCAAATCCACACCTGTTGAATTCTCAAAGGATTCCTTAAAGCTGTTCGCATCGTAATTGCCAAAGGTGTTGGTGGCAATGAGTTGTTTTACCGCATGGCTGAAAAGGCTATCGCCTAAAAATTCACGAAGGTTATGGGCGACCATTGCGCCTTTTTGATAGGTATGGGTGCCGTAGGTTTGATTCTGGTTGACGCCGCTCAATGCAAGATGTCCACCATCATTTTGCCTGGCTTGCTTCAATACAAGGGCTTGGTTGTTTTGTACTGTGTTCACGTACTGCGCTCGCCCGTATACTTTCTCCTCATAGAAGTGCGAGCCAAATTCAGCAAAGCCTTCGTTGATCCACATATCTTCTGCAGTTTTAGTCGTCACCGCATTACCAAACCACATGTGCGCCAGCTCATGTGCGATGATGTCTTCGCCGCTAAGGTTGGCGTTGGCCAGAGTACGTGGCAAATGAATCATACCTGCATGCTCCATAGCACCTGTGATCGTCATGGCATAGCCGACTTTCTCAAAGACATAGGAGCCGAACTCTTCGACAAAGGCATCATAGATAGCATTAAGGTGTACAAAGCCCGCGGTCATGTTGGCAGTATCCTGCGCACGGCCATAGAGCTCGAACGATTTTCCTGCGTGTGTCCAGCTTTGTTTATGGTAATCTGAGACTGCAAGACTTACCAGATAAGAGGGGAGAGGTGCTTGACCTTCCCAATGCCACACCAAATCACCTGAGGTTAGCGTATCAACGGAGGTGAGAATGCCGTTGCTTACACCGACCTTTCCAGAGGGTGTAGTGATGTTCATTTCTTCGAGGGTGCATTTCTCAACAAAATTGTCAAAACAAGGGAAGAGACTTCGGCCGTAAACATGTGGATTAGCAGCGAACCCTACGCCTAAATTATAATCATAGGCGCCATCGTGATGTATGCCGCCCCAGCCGCTTCCATCTTTCGTAGTGCTGCCTTGGTAATAAATGTCCCAATGCAGAATGCTCCCAGCAATGGCATTATGGGTTACAATCAAATGCTCCCCTTTCTGCACAAAAGAAAGAGGTCCCGAGGAGCTAATGACGCTGTCCACGGTGAATCCTAGTAAGTCAAAACGGAGCTTCGAGAAATTTATCTTCACTCCGATCTGATAGGAGGCTTTTCCTGATAGTTGCTGGTTTGTGAATGCCGTGGTATTAATATCTAGTTGCAGTTCTACTAAGTCTGCCGTATCCGATCTAGAATTGTAATTAATGGACGTAGTGCTTTGTTGAGCAACAGGCGCATATTTGGTGCTTTGGCAATTGAATTGCCCGTAAAGCACATTACAGCACATGACTAATAATCCAACTACGATTCCCCTCATTTTTAACTTCTTTGACGAACGGCTTCGTAGAGAATGATTCCTGTTGCCACGCTTACATTCAATGAATTGATTTGACCGTGCATTGGAATCAAGGCTTTGGCATCTGCCAATTGTAACAAGCTTTTATGCACGCCCGTTTCTTCATTACCCATAATAACCATACAGGGCTCATTAAAGGGCGCTTCGTACATAGGGGTTTCTGACTTTTCCGTACCTGCAATAATTTTCAGACCTAAGCTTTGTGCTAAGTACACGGCATCTTTCATATGATTAACCTTACAAACAGGCACTTCAAGTAAAGCTCCAGTGGACGTGCGAACGGCATCGGCACTGACAGGGGCGCTATCGTTTTTCGGAATTACAATAGCATCTACTCCCGAACAGTCTGCAGTTCTGGCTATGGCTCCAAAGTTTCTTACATCTGTGATGCGATCTAAGGCGAGAATGAGCGGCTTACGTCCGTCCTCTACTACCTTCATTATCACTTCTTCTAATTCGTGAAAGTCAATAGGGCTGAGGTAGGCCACTGCACCCTGATGATTACCGCTTGTGACACGGTTCAATTTTTCTACCGGAACATATTTTGGTTCAATACCCGCATCGCGCAACGTGCCTTCGAGTTGGGTGTAAAGCGGTCCGCTGATTCCCTTTTGAAGAAAGACTTTGTCGATGGTCTGTCCATCCTGAACAGCTTGTAGAATAGGACGAAGTCCGTAAATGAGTTGATCGTTTGCCATAGTTAGTTTTCAGAGGTAGTGTCCTCGATTTGTTGGTCTGAATATTCACCTAATTCGGCTCTATCCACAAGTCTATTGTCTAATTCTTTTTTTGTCTTACTGCCCAATTTCTTCAGTCGTTCTACCTGTGAAATGAGATTTCCACGACCTTCCATCATTTTGGTCATGGTGTCTTGGTAAGTATTCTGTGCAGTTTGGAATTGGCTGCCTAGTTTTTTTAAATCTTCGCTAAGCCCAACAAATTTGTCGTAGAGTTTACCGCCGGCCTCCGCAATTTCAATCACGTTTTTAGTCTGCTTCTCTTGCCGCCATGCCATTGCTATTGTCTTGAGGGTAGCCAAAAGCGTTGAAGTACTCACCACGATGATTTTCCTTGAAAAAGCGAATTCATACAAGGCTTGATCAAATTTAGTCACCTCCATGAAGGCTGCTTCGATAGGAATGAAGAGCAAAACAAATTCAGGCGTATCACCCCCATACAATTGTGGATAATCTTTATCACTAAGACCTTTAATGTGAGTTTGTACGCTGACTGCCAAGGCCTTTAATCCCGCGGAAGCTTCTTCCTCTGTTGCAGCATTGATAAAGTTATCCCAAGCCACTAAGCTCACCTTAGAGTCAATTATAATCTTCTTATTTCCTGGAAGTTGTATGATAACATCGGGCTGTAAGCGACGTCCGTCTTCCGTTGTCTCGCTGTTTTGTACAAAGTACTCTTTGTCTTTGGCAAGGCCGCTCATTTCTAGGGCGCGTTCTAAAACAAATTCACCCCAATTCCCTTGTTTTTTATTATCTCCACGCAGCGCTTTTGCGAGGCCGCTCGCTTCTTCGGAGAGTTTATCGTTCATATCCTTCAGCGATTTGATGTTTTCCATCAATGCAGAGGTAGACTTGACTTCCTTCTCGTGGTTATCCTTTACCGTTTTTTCAAAATCTTCAAGCTTCTGTTTAAATGGAGCCAGGAGCTTATCCAATTCTTCTGAATTTGTCGTTTTGAACTGTTTCGATTTCTCATCGAGAATGGTTTGAGCTAAAACTTTGAACTCATTTTTCATTCCCTCTTTTGCTTTTTCTTCCTCTAACTTCTGGGCCTCATGAATTTTTTCTAGGTGGACCAATTTATCTTTAGCCGCCTCCAGCGCACTTTCTAAAGTGGCCTTTTCAGTAGCGCTATTAAGAAGCACGTCTTGTTGAGTTTTACGGCTTTCGTCAAGCGCATTTTCTAATTGTTGAATGCGGTTTTTTAGTTCCTCCAATTGCTGTGCTGCCCACGCCGGGAGGTTGTTTGATACTGTTTGTGAATCATCACCATTCGACGATCCTCTCATGCGGTAGACGAGGTAAGCGAATAACAAAACGTTTAATAGCGGAAAAATCAGTTCAGTCATGGTGGGTCAATGTTCTCTGTATCAGTTCAAAACAATGTTTTCTGAGTGGTCGATGGAAGTTTCCAAGTTACGGTTTTTCGACCTTTTTCTTCTTGTTTAGAATTAAAAGTTGTGAAGGGTTTTGAGCCAAAGAATCCCCTGTAGGCGCTCAGTGGTGAGGGGTGGGGCGTGCGGATTATTACGGGGTCATTTTCGGGATAACGGTCGCAGCACTCCATGGCAAGTTGGTAGGCAGGTGATCCAAAACAGATGAATCCCATGTGTTCATTGTTTTTCAAAAGGTACGCTATCGTATTTCGAGTAAAAATCTCCCATCCCTTGTTTCTGTGCGAACCCGCTTCTTTTTCGCGCACTGTCAAAGCAGTATTGAGCAAGAACACACCATTTTCCGCCCATTTGATGAGGTTTCCATTTTTAGGTACATCGAATTTTAAGTCGGAACAATACTCTTTAAATATATTTTTTAAAGAGGGCGGTATTTTTTGATTGGGTGCGACGCTGAAAGCCAGGCCATTGGCCTGACCTTTTCCATGGTACGGGTCTTGGCCTATAATCACGCAGCGCAGATGTGTAGGCTCGCAAGCATGAAATGCTTTAAAGATTTCTCCTTTAGGTGGATAACAAGTGGAAGCGTATTCAGTAGAGAGGAATTGGTCTAAAACCGCCCAATATTCTTTTTTCTGTTCCGATTCAAAGAAGTCGGACCATGAATTCTGTGGAAATGTGGAAAGGAAGTTGGGCATTACGCAAGAAGTTTGGCGCGTGTGCGTTATTTTTACCACTCGCAAGTTAAGCGAAACTAATCGATGAGATGATGAAAAAAGTTTTAACTCTTGCTGTAGTTCTAGCAGCTACATTGGCGCTCTCCTCATGTGGAACGACTGAAAAATGTCCGACGTACTCTCATGTTGAGCTTCCTTCGCAACACGGATAAACCAGGTCAATCGACCTCCGCAATCCCTTTTGAGCACCCGCAATCTTTTGAAGATCTTGCGGGTTATCTGCATCTAACGGGACCGGTGTTTATCTATAAGCACAGTACTCGCTGTAGTGTGAGTTTGTTCGCGATGAAACGCCTATTGTTATTGGATACTACGCAGAACGAAACGTGGGTTTATTTAGATGTAGTTGCTCAGCGCCCATTGTCCCTGGCGCTCGCGGAAGAGTTGAATATTTTGCATGAAAGTCCTCAACTTATTTTGCTTTCGGAAGGAAATGTGCTCGCGCACGGTTCACATCATCAGGTCACCGAAACAACAGTGGAAAATTGGCGAAAAGAATTTGGTTTTACTCAAAACAAAACCGACGTCTAAAAGTTAACGTAATATGGTTGATCAACATACTTCTCAAATGCCTCAAGCAACGAAGGAACGCGTGAAAAAACCGCAATGGTTGCGCGTCAAGTTGCCGACAGGTGAAAAATACAAGAGTGTACGAGGTCTCGTAGATAAATACAAGCTGCACACCATTTGTGAATCTGGTCATTGTCCCAACATGGGAGAATGTTGGGGTGAAGGAACCGCGACATTTATGATCCTTGGTAACATCTGTACGCGTTCGTGTGGATTCTGTAATGTTGCAACGGGACGTCCGCTTTCTGTGGATTGGGAGGAGCCGGAAAAGGTTGCTCGCAGTGTTAAGTTGATGAAAGTTAAGCACGCCGTACTCACTTCGGTTGATCGCGACGATTTGGCGGATGGAGGTTCCATTATTTGGGCGGAAACGGTGAACGCCATTCGGCGCATTAGCCCTACGACCACTATGGAGACACTTATACCAGATTTCAAAGGCGAGTTGCACAATGTAGACCGCATTATTGAGGCCAATCCGGAGATTGTTAGTCACAATATGGAAACGGTCCGTAGATTGACCAGAAAAGTAAGAATTCAGGCACAGTTTGACCGTTCATTAATGGTGTTGAAATACCTCAAGGATCAGGGCATTCACCGCACAAAAAGTGGAATTATGCTAGGTCTCGGTGAGACTGAAGCGGAGGTCATTGAAGCGATGCAGGATTTAGTCGATGCTCGCGTAGATGTTTTGACCTTGGGTCAGTACTTGCAGCCTACACCTAAGCATTTGCCTGTGGTAGAGTTTGTTACACCAGAAACCTTTGATAGATTAAAAGAAATTGGCCTAGAAATGGGCTTCAAATATGTAGAGTCAGGACCATTGGTTCGTAGTTCGTATCATGCTGAAAAGCACTTGGCATAAGGACTTGCAGCAATGCGTTCTGAACCTTATTTTTAAACACATTAGAAACAATTAGTTTACTATACATGAAAAAAGGATTACGTTTCGCCTTAGCGGGCTCATTATTAACCGCCGCCATTATTACGCTCTCTACTAGCGAGCCTAAATACACGCCTGTCAGTTCAGAGGAACAGAGTGCCGCTGGCGCTGCTGCTTACTTGCACGGTTTACGCGCAAACCAAATTACAGGAACTGTGAATCAAGAGGACATTCAATCGGCGATTGAAAGTTTAGCGGATATGCCAGAAAGTGCTATCGGTCTAAACTGGGCAGAAAGAGGTCCAAACAACCGCGGCGGAAGAACACGTGGTCTTGCAATCAATCCATCGAATCCAAGCGAAATGTACGTAGGGTCAGTAAGCGGAGGGTTGTATTACAGCAATACTGCTGGTTTGAGCTGGACGGAAGTAAATCCAGATCAAGAGAATTTAGCGGTAATGACCATTGCCTACAGCAAGGATGGAGACGTGTACTACGGTACAGGTGAAGGATTGTACAATACCTGGACGACGGGATATGGTGCTTCTACTTCTTCTGGTTTTCCAGGCGCTGGTGTTTTCAAGAAAGGGGTCAATGATGCTGGCTTTACTCAGCTTGCATCAACGGATGGATTTTCTTCGGTTGGTGCGATTGTAACAGATCCAACCAATAATGATAAAGTATATATCGGTACAAGTTCGGGTATTCGTCTATCTACAAACGGCGGCTCAACTTGGAGTAATCCTTTGCAGGGTCAGATAGGTTCTAATGGGACGTGTTGGGATATCCATATGGATGCTGGCGGAAATATTTGGGGAACCTTAGGAGGTCGTACCATGAAAAGTTCTGATGGCGGATCAACATGGGATGAGGTTTCTAAATCTTCAGCAGGTTCGACAGGTCTGCCACGCAGTGGCGGTCGTATCATGTTTGCATCTGCAGCAAATGATGAAGATTATGTATATGTCGTTCAAATTACTTCAGGTAACGCTCTCGCCGGAGTTTACAGAACAACAGACGGTGGTGATACTTGGTCCAAAATAGGACAGAAATCAACGTATTTTGATCCATTCTGTAGCTCACAGTGTCAAGGGGAATATGATTTGGCAGTGGGTGTAGATCCGAGCAATAAGAACCGCGTAATCGTGGGTGGTATTACAGTTTGGGAATGGGAACAAGGTCAAGGCTGGAACCAAGTCAATGGATTTGGTCCGTTCAATATCCACTCCGATAACCATGATGTCGTATGGCACCCAACAGACAGTAGTAAGGTATACATTGTTAATGATGGCGGTGTTTACTTCTCAAATAACGGCGGTGGTACTTGGCAAACTTTGAACAAGAATTATGTAACCACACAGTTTTACGACATTGGAATTTCCGCTGATCGCTACGTTGTTGGCGGTACGCAAGACAATGGAAGTTGGGTGATGGACGGATTAGGTAATACACCTAATGAAGGACGCAGCCTTGGTGCTGTAGACGGTTTTTCAGGTGATGGGGGGTATTCAACGATATCATGGTTGGTTCCTAAGATTTATTTTACGGAATACCAACAAGGTAGAATTGGCCGCAGTGAGAACAAAGGTCAGTCGTTTACTTCCTTCTGGGACAACAGAGTTGGTCAAGCAATAGGCTCTTGGATGACTCCGTTCTATTTGTATGAGAACAGTGATGATCCACTCAGCGAGGATTCAGTTCAATTTAAAGTGGATCGCGCATTGCGTTCTTTAGGTTTTGCGAATGCAGGTCAAGATACTTTTGTTTCTAACATTGCACCGCTCCAAGCTTCGGCAGTTATGAATGCTGCCACATTTAAGGTGCAAAGTGGTACTGCGGTAATTAGTTCTGATGCCAGCGGAAACTTGAGTGGTGATGGAACGGGTAATTTTGATGCCGCTACAGGAAACTTTACAGTGATTTTTAATTCATCACCTGCTGCGGAAATCATTGCCACAGTAGATGTAAGTTATGCTGCGGGTTCAGAAGTAGTTCTAGGCTCGAACACAAACGGCCTACCGTTTAAATACACCTTACCGAATAGTTTGGGTATGGGTGACAGTGTTATTGTTCAAGACCCTGTGAGTAGCATGTTTATTGTGGGCTTTAGCGGTTCTGTTTGGATGACTCGCGGAGCACTAGATTTTAGTACAACACCGGAGTGGTATAAATTGGCATCTATTACAGGGACGACTCAGGCCGTTGAAGTAAGTGCTGATGGAAATTACGCTTGGATAGGTACAGAAAATGGTCGCCTATACAGAATTGCAGGATTAGCTGCAGCTCGTGATTATGGCACTGCAGACGCAGATAGCGGTGCAACAGCAGTTACTGTGGATTTGGTACAAAACTTTATGAGCAGAAATATTAGCGGAATTGCAGTAGATCCAAATGATAACGACCGTGTTTTGGTAACCTTAGGGAATTATGGAAACGCTAATTATGTCTACTACAGTGGAAATGCTACTTCAACTTCGCCAAACTTCCTTGTGAAGGATGGCAACTTGGGTAATTTCCCTGTCTATGCAGCGACCTTTGATAAAGGCAATAGTGCCTATGCGGTTCTTGGAACAGAATATGGAATCTTCTCAACGCAGAACATCAATACCACTTCACCACAATGGGGTGCAGATAATAGTGGTTTGGCTCGCGTGCCTGTGTTTACATTGAAGCAGTACCGCACGAATAAGAGCTCGACTGCAGATATGACCGTTGAAGAAGGCGATATATTCGCAGGGACCTTTGGTCGTGGAGCCTTCCAGACCACATCATTAATGACAACGCGTCCTATCGGTATTGCCGAGCAAGAGGTGGAACAGGTTCAAGAAACCATGAAACTCTTCCCTAACCCGGCAGAGAACTTTACGACGCTTGCCTTAGAATTGCCTGCGGGAAGCTACACTGTCGAATTGATTGATTTGAATGGTCGTTCAGTGAAAGCAGTAATGTTCGAGGCTACCGAGAATGGTGCACAAACCTTCAAGCTCGATATCAGTAGTGTTGCAAATGGAATGTATATCGTAGGTGTGAAAGAGGCACCGGGCTCTTTTGCGAGATTATTGATCGCACATTAATACGTATTAAAAAATTTCTCAAGGCCCCGCATCTTAGGATGCGGGGCCTTTTTTTTGCTCACCGTATAGCGCTATTTTTGCCTTATGGATTTAGAATTTCTACAGTACCCTATTGGACGAGCGTCCATTGAAAAGAACCCTGGTGAAGAGCGCGTCGAAAGTAGTATAGCTGTTATCGGTCGTCTACCACAGCAGTTGATGGAGTTTGCAAAAGGATTGACAGCCGAGCAGTGGGATATGCCGTACCGAGAAGGCGGTTGGTCACCACGTCAAGTCGTACATCATTTGGCAGATTCCCACATGAACGGTTTTAACCGTCAACGATTGGCCGTAGTGTCTCCGGAAGTCCCTTCGGTCACAGGTTATCCTCAAGACATATTCTCAAAGCTTCCGGATTACAGTACGGATCCTTTTCTCAGTATTATCCTGTTAGCGAGTCTTCACGAAAAATGGGTGAGTTTCTTAAATGGCATCACCGATGCAGGCTGGGAAAAAGCGTATTACCATCTTGAGGACAAGTGCGAATACTCTATGAAGGAAAGCGTACAAATGTATGCGTGGCATTGCCAGCATCATTTAGCCCACATTAGAATTGTATTAGATAAGAAAGATTAATTCAACGTCTCGATGGAGGAGGAGCGAGCCGTAATCACACCATCTTTTACTTTGAAATAAACAGGCAATTCTGTAATGCCAAGCCCACTGATAATTCTGCTGCGGCTTCCCATTAAATCGCTAAGGTGGGTGCCGCCTAATTTGTCTTCTTGAAGTGCGCCGTACCATTCGGCGAGCGGACTACGCTGTTGAGGTAGGCCGTCAATACTTAAATAAATCCATTCTTCCCGCCTTCCTTGATCTGCTGTCATGCGAAGTTCGTTGCGGCATCCGCTACACCAAGATGCCCAAACGGCAATAGTGTGGTCTTCAAGGCTCATGCGTTTGATGTGAACAGACTGTCCTTCAGGGGTTTCAAGTTTCAACTCTGGAAAAGGATGTCCAGGTTGAAATTTTGCCTCCGCTGCCTCCACTTCAGCGGTAAACGCAAGCATTTCTTCGTATTTGCCCAACCACATGGCATAGGTGGTGACATCGGGACTTCCCGGGTAGGCGTTTTGGAGTTTCTGGTACATGCCTTGTAACAATTCGCGGTCTACGGCATAATCGAGCGCAGGCTGTTGTCCTATGCGGTGGTAGATGGTCAGTAAGTTAGATAACCGCTCTGGATGTTGCTGAAGTGAATCCAGTATGCGCTGTCTGTACCCATCCGCATAAGCGTAATAGGCATTGTTTAAGGCTTCCAAACCTACAAAGGTGTTGCTGTCGACGTACGTACTTTTAATGGCATCCATACTATCTGTATAGTCGATAAGGTCAAGCTGCATTTTACGCTGCGCACCGAGCCAATTATTTTCGGCGTCGCCAGATATAAATCCATCTTTAGAAATGGTCAATTGTTTAGAGTTGGGGCCTACAACTGCATGAATGACCGGTAATTCGCCTTTGAGAGGAAGGAAGGAAATGATGCGAGCGGTGTCGAATTGGACCATAAATGCGTCATTGCCCTGAAGTTCAAGGGTATCAAGAACGATGAATTCACCCACTTCATCCCGCATTTGGACCGAATATGTACCGGTAGTTTCCAGGGCAAACAAGAATTGTGTGCCTTTAGGTTCAGGGGTACAGCTCAGAATAGCTAAAAGTAAAAGGAAGCTAAACTTATGCATCCAACTTCTCGCGCAACAGGGCGCTCGCTTTTTTAGGATCTGCACTACCGCGACTGTACTTCATCACCTCGCCCATAAAGAGCCCGATGAGTCCTTTTTTACCTGCGCGGTATTCCTCAATCTTTTCTGGATATGCAGCCAGGGCTTGGTCTACCCATGCGCCGAGCTGGTCGCTATCGCCTTGCTGTATCCAGTTGTTCTGCTCGCACAACGCGGCGGCATCTGCAGCAGGATTTTCTAGCAGGGCAGGGAATAATTTCTGAGTAGCTGTGGAGATCGAAATCTTTTCTTCGTCCACAAGCGTTTGAATGCTGGCTAGTGCTGCCGGCGCAATAGGAAACTCTTCAATCTCAACACTCTGCTCATTCAACCATGATTTCACAGGGCCAATGAGCAGGTTGGTTGCCCCTTTGTAATTTGTCGTATGCTTGATGACTTCTTCGAAATATAAGGCGAACGCCTTACTGTCGGTCAGTACGAAGGCGTCGTATTCACTCAGGCCTAATTCTGCAGTATACTTTTTGAACAACTCATACGGAAGTGGCGGCATGGTCTCTCGGACTTCCGAGATGTAGGACGGTGTTACCATTACGGGCACCAAGTCGGGCTCTGGGAAGTAGCGGTAGTCGTGTGCATCTTCTTTGGTACGCAGACCTATGGTACAGTTTTTCGCTGCATCAAAAGTTCTGGTCTCTTGAAAAATTGGGGTTCCACCCTCAATTAAATCGATTTGACGAATAATTTCAAAATCGATGGCTTTCTGTACGTTACGGAAGGAGTTCATGTTTTTAACCTCCACCTTGGTCCCAAATTTAGTCGTTCCCTTTTTGCGTACCGAAATATTCAAATCCGCACGAAGTGAACCTTCCTCCATATTTCCGTCGGAAATTTCTAAATAACGGACCAATTTTCTGATCTCACTTAAATAGCTATACGCTTCCTCACCATTTTTAATCTCTGGCTCTGAAACGATTTCTAACAATGGAATTCCCGCACGATTCAAATCTACGAGTGTGTTGAAAGGGTCAATGTCATGTATGCTTTTTCCCGAATCTTCCTCCATGTGGATTCGAGTCAGGTTAATGTTTTTGTCTTTACCTAGCGCATCCTTGATTCGGATGAAACCGCCAGTACAAATGGGCGTAGTATCCTGTGTGATTTGGTAGCCCTTTGGTAAATCAGCGTAGAAGTAATTTTTACGAGCAAATTCGTTGCGCTCACGAATGGTGCAATCACAGGCAATACCCAACTTCACGGCATAATTCATCACGTCCTGGTTAAAGACGGGTAAGGTGCCAGGATGTCCCAAGCTGATGGGACTTACTTGTGTATTTGGTGAAGCGCCGTAAGCCGTGGCATCACCACAATAGGCTTTACTTTTTGTGCCCAATTGCACGTGAACTTCAATACCAATAACCGGTTCGTATGTATCGTAAATACTCGACATCCAAAGGAATTTTAAAGCGCTAATTTACGCTTTTTAAGCCTGTTTTTGTGACCGATTTTTATACACTTCCTCAATCTTTGCCACCATGGCATCAAGGAGCGGCTGAACATTGCCAACAGGCTGAATTTCAACATCCCAAACGCTCAGCCTAAGAGGGCTGTTTTCTGCCTCAACCAGGGGAGCCAATTTCACAGCATCTTTGGCGGTGCAATGCACGCGGTATTCGTATTTCTTAGATGCCTTTTCTATGCGAGCAAGATCTGCCGCGCTGTAGCGATGGTGGTCGCGAAACTTCATTTCATCTCCAATGAATTCGCCGGCTTTTTGAATGCGGTACAGGCAATCGTCTGGATTCGCAACGCCACAAACCACCAAGCCTGGTTCTTTGCTTCCAGATCTTAGAACAGTCTCTCGTGCGAAGGTATATTCAGGGATGCCTTTCCATGATTCAACCTTCTGATATCCTGCTTCATTAATCTGTGAGAGGATTGCGTGAACGTTTGTGTGTGGAATTTGGCGAAGGCGCCCAATAGGTAACATTGCATCCGCTTCAAATCGAAGATTCTTTTGGCAAACGATGGAGAAGTCCTTCAGAAGCTGGTAGTGCTGCAAGCCGTCGTCCATGATTAACACCTTTTTATCTCCAGGAATCGTATGAGCTAGGTGAGTACTTTCTAACCTGTTTTTGCCAACAATGGTTGGAAAATGCTGGGCATGCAATACGGTCTCGTCGCCGTAAGCATAGGCGTCTTGGCGATCAACTATGGTGCTTTTTGAAACCGACCCTCTGTAGCCTCGGATAATTATGACAGGGGAGTAACCCAATCCTTTTAATTGCTTCGCAACCCACAACGTAGCTGGCGTTTTTCCAGTTCCTCCCGCCTGAAAATTTCCAACGCATACGGTGGGATAGGGGGCATGCTTCGCTGTTTTGGAACGAACAACCTCGTCGATTTTTTGCCCCAACAGATAGATGGAACCGGTGATAAGTTGCGAAAAGGAGAAGAAGTTGATGTACATGATTACATTATCCCAGCTTTACGTAAAGATTCCTCTTGCCCATTTATATCATTCGGGTCAAGCCAGATTGCGCCTTCGAAACGCTTGAAATAGGTCAATTGTCGTTTCGCGTAACGACGACTGTATTGTTGAATAAGTGCAACGGTACGATCAATATCATATTCATCATTGAAGTACGGCCACCACTCGCGGTAGCCCACCGTCTGAAGACTTACTAAACCCTGATGTTCTTTCAATCCTCGTGCTTCCTCTTCTAGTCCCGCGGAAATCATCACATGCACTCGACTGTTAATGCGTTCGTACAGGGCCTCTCGTTCTAAATTCAATACCCAATTCACAATCTTAAACGGACGCTCTTTTGGCGTATTGTTCAATTGCTCTGAATATTTCTTTCCGGTGATTTCTATTACTTCCAAAGCTCGTATTACACGTCGTGGATTGCGGACATCAACTTTTGCAGAATGTTCAGGGTCCAAATGGTAAAGTTCCGTCTTCAATGCAGCTAGACCTTCGACAGTTGCACGCTCTTCCAACTTTGCCTTCACGTCGGCATCTGTAGGTAAAGGGTCTAAACCGTGCAATAACGCATCGATATACATACCAGAACCTCCAACGGCTACCACAACATCGTGCGTTTTGAAAAGCTCTTCTAATGTGGCTAAGGCAAACTTTTCATATTCTCCTGCAGTAATGGGCTCATGAATGCTGCGGTCTGCAACAAAGTAATGCGGTACACGGTCCAATTCTTCGCTGGACGGCGGTGCGGAACCTACAGCCAGTTCGCGGTAACATTGCCTGGAATCTGTGGAAAGTATAGGACAACCCAGCTTTTCTGCCCAGTACAGCGCGACGGTGGTTTTTCCGACGGCAGTTGGGCCGCACAGGTTGATTAAAGTTTTAGTCATTTGAGGGGAATTCAGTGCCACATTCTGGGCAGTAGTTAGCGTCCTTCGAGCAGCTGTTTCCACAGTTCTCGCAAGTTTTGAGCGTTGGTTCTTTTGTATTGTGATTAGCAGCAAGATCTACCGTGACGATCCCCGTAGGAACAGCGATAATGGCATAGCCCATAATCATGATGGCGGAAGCGATGAATTGGCCCAAAACTGTACCTGGGGCAATATCTCCATACCCTACAGTAGTGAGGGTCACAATGGCCCAGTAGATACTTAAGGGAATGGAACTGAAGCCATTTTCAGGCCCTTCCACCGTATACATTATGGTCCCCATGATTACGCAAAGAAGTACCACTGTAAAGAGGAAGACGCCTATTTTACGAGAGGAGCGCAACAAGCTTTGCCAGAGTAAATTGCCTTCAACAAGGAATCGACTTAATTTTAATACGCGGAAGATTCTTAATAAGCGCAGTGCACGAATCACGGCAAAAGTTCCCGTGGCGGGGAATAAGACCGCAAGGTAAAAAGGTAGGGTGCTGATCAAATCTATTATACCGTAGAAACTGCGGGCATAATGCTCAGGTTTGGGACTGCACCAAAGTCTCAAAACGTATTCTATGGTAAAGAGTAGCGTGGTGACCAGTTCAATGGCCTTAAACCAATCGCTTGCGAAGGGAAGTGCAGCTATGCTTGGTACAGATTCCAGCATAATAGCCGTTACACTTACGCCTATGGTTGCGAATAAGGCCACATCGAAAGCCTTACCTGCTGGGGTATTTGCTTCGAATATGATGGTGTACAGAGAATCTCTTAGACGGTTCGTGCTCATAATTGGTTCAAATTACGTAATTTTCGTAGGAGCGCTTCTCAAATCTATGACTGAACAACCTATAGATATCACCAGGCTTGATACTGCTGCGTTGGTTTTTCCTTCGGGCGATGTCTTATCAAATGAATACCAGCGAACTAAGCGTTCAAAGCGTATTCATTCGGCTACATATGTGGGTAATATTCGTCACGAAAAAGTGGCCATTGTCTTTCAAACGGAGACGGCCATCTTTAAGGTTCAGACTACGATTTGGCTGAATTACGGAGGGTGCATTTATCTCAAAGGCAATATCACGATTCCTGTAGAGCGTGTATTGTCCGTGGATTGGCTTTAATAATAGGGGTCGTCCTGGAAGTCGTCTTCGTCCTCCTCCTCACTATTCTTTTCCGAATCTAAATCATCTAAACCGTAGAGTGCATTGATTTCAGCTTCACTCATTTGCGAAGGATCTTTACCTGGTGCCGCTGGGGTAGGCGTGGAAGATTCGCGCGCAGGAAGTTCTCCTACTGTAGAGATCACAACGAAATCTTCAAAGCCTTCCTCTTCTTCAGTTTTCGTTTTCTCCACATAAAAAATATTCATGTCAAGAAAATTGTAGACATAAAGACCGTGTGCCGTTCCTTGAAAGAAGTCTTCGACGGTCGTGTTTTCCATGCTTGGCATCCCGTCTTCCATTGAAAACATAGGTACTTCATCGCCCTGGTCCCAATCTTCTGTGCTGTAGAAAAAACTTCCCATTTCACCTTCACTCAGGTTAAAGAGTGGGAGCGCCAATTGTTGAAAATTCAATAAGGTTGTACTGCCTTTCACACGTACTTCGCGAATGACGGTTTCTTGTGTATCGGCAATGATTCGTAGGTATACTTCCATGGTTATTTTGTAATGCCTAAAGTGGCGGCAATCGTTTTCATTTTTGTTAATGCTGCTGCGCGTTCGTTGGGGATTTCGCCTTCAAGAATGGCTTCTTTTAACCCTTCTTTGATTTGACCGATCTCACGACAGGGACCAATTCCAAAAGTCTTCATGATATCCTCACCACTTATGGGCGGCTGGAAATTTCTAATATGATCGCGCTCCTCAACTTCTTTAAACTTTTCACGGACCTGCTTAAAGTTGTTTAAATAACGCCGCTTTTTCTTTTCATTTTTGGTCGTTAAATCGGCCTCGCAGAGCAGCATCAGCGCCTCGACGTCATCACCTGCATCAAAGAGTAATCTTCGCACTGCGCTATCTGTCACTTTCTGGTCGACTAAGGCGGCAGGACGCGAGCTCATCTGAACCATTTTTACGACGAATTTCATGCGTGCATCGGTCGGTAACTGGAGGCGCTTGAAAATTTTAGGCACCATTTTTCCGCCTAGAAATTCATGTCCTCGAAAGGTCCAGCCGTGCGGTTTAATAAATTTTTTCGTTCGAGGTTTTGCGATATCGTGAAGTAAGGCCGCCCAGCGCAGCCAAAGATTATCCGAGGCTTTAGCAAGGTTATCTACAACCTCGAGGGTGTGGTAAAAATTGTCCTTGTGCGTTTGACCTTCTACCTCTTCAATTCCTTTGAGTGCAATGAGCTCCGGAAGCACTTCTTGAAGAAGCCCGGAGGTATAGAGTAGCCCTAAGCCATAGCTAGGTTTGGCAACTTGCATGATCTTATTGAATTCCACAGCAACACGTTCTGGAGCCACAATAGAAATTCGGCTGGCATGCGTCCTCATACTGCTCAATGTTGCCGCATCGATTCTGAAATCCAATTGGGCTGCAAAACGTACAGCGCGCATCATGCGAAGCGGGTCATCGTCAAAGGTTTTATCAGGCGCAAGCGGTGTAGTAATCCGTTTTTTATCGAGATCACTGATGCCGTCGAATGGGTCTAATAATTCGCCCCAGCGGTCTTTATTTAAGCAAATGGCCATTGCGTTGATAGTGAAATCACGACGGTCTTGGTCGTCCTGTAGGGAGCCGTTTTCAACAACTGGATTCCGACTGTCTTTGCGGTAACTTTCTTTTCTGGCGCCTACAAATTCTAGGTCGATGCCCTTATATTTCATGTGGGCGGTGCCGAAAGATTTGAATACGGTAAGTTTAGGCTTGGGTTTTAATTCTTTCTGCACGGCACGGGCCAATTCTATTCCGCTGCCGACCGTGACAAAGTCTAAGTCCATTTTTATTGGACGACCCAAATGTTTATCGCGCACAAATCCGCCGACGACGTAGCATTCTTGACCCAACTGGTCGGCTACATTGCCAATCAACGAAAAGCTTGGTTGGTCTAAAAATTTTGCGCAATCATTCATTTATGCAGGGAGTGTCGAAGCTTTAGAAAAATAAATACCGGCCAGCAAAAGTACAATTAGGATGAAGTACAATGCGAGGTTGGTGCGTTTGATTTTAAGTAACCAGTGGTCCTCCTTTTCTTTTCCCGTTAATAAGACGGGGTAGAGTAGCGGGAATAGCATGATCGATTCTTTCCACCATTGACGGTCCTTTTTATGGATATAGTTGCGCTTGTAGTAGTCGGTCCAATGCCCAGGTGCTTTTTTATTCTGCACTCTTAGGTATTGAAAATGCAATGCCCATTTAAAGCTGTATACAGCCACAGTAAGCACCATTACGGTCACTAGGAAAAAGGTCTGTCCGCCGGTCATGAAAGTCTTAATTTTTTTAATTCAACATAGCGCCAAAAAACGCCTTGTGCCATAGAGATACTGTACCAAAAACCGGCACGTCCGTCCAGGAAACCCAGTCGAAGCACGAAGTGTTTAAAAAAGCGAAAAGCGGGCTTAGCCGCGGTGTGGTAAAGTCCTATACGCCCTGTCTTGTCCTGGTGATCCTTTGCACTTCTTTTGGCATACGCACGCTGCTTACTGGCCCATTCCTCCCAGTTTTTGTAGGTATAATGTTCAAGAACCCCAGGTAAGGGTTTTGGTTTGGGAACATTGATTTTCTCGTGTACTTCGCAGTCGTTGTATCGACGGGTATGGTGAAATAATCGGACCACTACGTCTGACTGAAGCCCTGAAAACCGCATCGCACGTCCCATAAAAAAATGAGAGCGGCGCAGTCCCCAATAGTCCTCTTCGTCCGTGTGGAGATTCTTTTTCCAATGCAAAATAGCCTGTATAAGCTGCTCATTAAGTACTTCATCTGCATCAATAAAGAGGACCCATGGGTATTTGGATTGTTCCATGGCCCAATTTCGTTGATCCGCCCAATTCACAAAATTGCGCACTTCTATTTTTGTGGCACCGTTTTTCTCTGCCACGTTCAAAGTATTGTCTGAAGAGTGGCTATCCACGATCACTAATTCATCCGCTACTTGAGCTGCTGCTTGCATGGTTCTAGCAAGCACATCTGCTTCGTTATAGGTGAGTATGATAATGGAAAGCTTGGTAGACATTACACAGCGACGTTGTGCGTTCTTAAAGCGTCATTAAGCGACGTTTTTTTATCCGTGCTTACTTTGCGTTTGCCTATGATTAGGGCGCACGGTACGTTGAAAGTACCGGCTGGAAAATCCTTCGGTAGTGTACCCGGGATAACTACTGAACGCGCAGGTACATGGCCCTTGTAGACTACCGGTTCATTTCCACTTACATCGATGATTTTTGTAGACGCAGTTAGAACGACATTCGCCCCTAATACCGCTTCTTTTTCCACACGAACGCCTTCAACCACGATACATCTTGAACCAATAAAACAATCGTCTTCAATGATAACCGGTGCAGCCTGTAACGGTTCCAGAACACCGCCTATGCCGACTCCACCGCTTAGGTGAACGTTTTTACCGATCTGTGCGCATGAACCTACAGTTGCCCATGTATCGACCATAGTGCCACTATCCACATAGGCCCCTATGTTCACATAGGAAGGCATCATGATCACACCGCTCGCCAAGAATGCACCGTGACGTGCTATGGCATGCGGTACAACACGAACGCCTTTTGCGGCATAACCGGTTTTCAATGGAATTTTATCGTGGAATTCAAAAGGAGGCACCTCAATCGTCTCCATTTTTTGAATAGGGAAGTACAACACCACAGCCTTTTTCACCCATTCATTGACTTGCCAACCATCTGCAGTAGGTTCAGCAACGCGTAATTCGCCACTGTCTAGGGCGCTTACAACGGCTCTTATGGCTTTCTGGGTGCCCGATTCTTGCAATAAGTTGCGGTTTTCCCATGCGGCTTCAATAGTAGGTCGTAGATCTTGCATATTTCGTGTGCTCTTAAAGCATCAAAGATAGGGCTTTCACCTGCTTTAGACTACCTTTGACATATGGCAAAAATTGTAGCATTAGATGTTGGTGCAAAGCGAACGGGTATTGCGGAATCGGACCCCATGCACATTATGGCGTTTCCACTAGAGACGGTCGCAACGGATTCTTTGTTCTCGTTTTTGCAGGGTCGACAGGCTGTAGAGCCGATAGAGGAATTAGTGGTTGGCGCACCGGTAAGGTGGGACGGATCTCCTTCTGAAGTAGCAAGCTTTATTGACGGTCTTTGTGTTAAAATCGAACAGAAATGGCCCGAATTACGCATCATTAGGGTAGATGAACGCTTCACCTCATCCTTGGCCGCAGATGCTTTAGTTAAAGGCGGGATGAAGAAGTCAAAACGCCAAGAAAAAGGCGCGGTGGATAAAGTAGCCGCCGCACTTATTTTAGAGAATTATTTAGCGCAGCGATAACTATCTTTGTGCGCATAAAAATCTAGGAATGATTTTACCTATTGTCGCATACGGCGACCCAGTTTTACATAAAGTTGCCGACGAAATCGAGCAAAGTTATCCGGGCTTAGAAGCACTCATTGAGAACATGTATGAAACCATGTATAATGCGCAAGGGGTCGGTCTAGCTGCACCGCAGATAGGAAGGGGTATTCGACTTTTCGTTATCGATGCCAGTCCATTTGCGGAAGAAGGCAGTGAGGAGTACGACGTGTTAACCGCTTTGAAGAAAACGTTTATCAACCCTATCATCGTTGAAGAAAATGGTGAAGAGTGGGGTATGGAAGAAGGATGTTTAAGCATTCCAGACGTGCGTGAGACGGTATTTCGTCAGGAGAGAGTAGTGATTGAATATTACACAGAGGATTGGGAATTGGTTGAAGAAACCTACACTGGACTCGCAGCTCGTGTTATTCAGCATGAATACGATCATATCGAAGGTGTACTGTTCACAGAGAAAATTAAGCCGTTGCGCAAAAGATTGATTAAAGGTGCTTTAGGTCGTATTGAGCGTGGCGGTATTTCGCCCGACTACCCCATGAAATTCCCAAAGGCGAAATGAGGTATATGATTGCGATGTTCATGCTGTTTCTGGTGAGTTGTCAAAATTCTCCAGCGCTGCAGAGCCCGGAGGTCGAAGCTATTGCTTTTTCCTCAGCAGATTCTACTATGTATTATCTAGAGGCGGTTGAGCATAGTGTATTAACTCCAAAGGGATATACCCGCGCAGCAGCACATTTTGTAGCAGGGGATTCCATAATAAAGTCGGATGCTGCGTACTTAATGAAGGCAGGGTTGACCTGTATGAATCAAGATGGGAAATACAGGTTGTATGGGGTGAATTACCTCATCTTACTCACGAATAAATTTCCTCAAGATCGTTATGCACCGGAGGCGTTACTTCAGTTGGCGCTATTTTTCGATAGTGAATTAGGAGGCAGCGAGCGGGCAGTCGAATTTTTACGAGTGCTGCTAAAGCGTTATCCAGAACATGCCATGGCAAAAGATGCCCAAGCACTTTTAGATTTAATGAGTGTCTCCGAGACCGGAGAAATACAAACAGTAAGAGATTGGTTAAATAACGAATAATGGAATTAAGAACTGTATTATCAATTGCCGGTAAGCCGGGTTTGTTCAAGTTAGTTGCTCAAAATAAGGGCGGCGTTGTAGTTGAAAGTCTGCTCGATGGCAAGCGGACAAGCATCTCGGCTTCGGCCAACGTCAGTTCTTTGGGCGATATTGCGATTTACACGTATGAAGAAGAAGTTCCTTTGCGTGAGGTCTTTAAAGCAATGTCAGCCGTGACTGGTGGTAAAGAAGCGTTAAGTCACAAGAGTAGTAAAGCGGAATTGGAAGATTTCTTTGGTGAGGTGTTGCCGAAGTTTGACCAAGAGCGCGTTTATGCAAGCGATATTAAAAAGATCGTTCAGTGGTTTAATATTCTTGCAAAGAACGAACTCCTCGCCATTTTAGACGAAACTGAAGAAGAGGCTTAAACGATGAACGACCGTGCAGCGAAAATAGAGGCCTTTGGAAGACTACTGGACATCATGGATACGCTCCGTGCTGAATGTCCGTGGGACAAAAAGCAAACCCTCGAGAGCTTGCGTCATTTGACCATTGAAGAAACTTATGAGCTGGCTGATGCCATTGAGGAAGGGGATTTGAATGAGATCAAAAAAGAGCTTGGCGATCTGATGCTGCACATGGTTTTCTATAGTAAAATCGGAAGTGAGAAAGGTGCCTTTGACGTCGGAGATGTTCTTAACAGTGTTTGCGATAAGCTAATACATCGACATCCGCATATCTATGGCGATGTTGAAGCCACAACTGAAGAAGAGGTGAAGGCGAACTGGGAGGCAATTAAACTCAAAGAAAAAGGTACCAAAAGTGTACTTCAAGGTGTACCGAGAGGTTTGCCTGCGCTTGTTAAAGCCATAAGGATTGGTGATAAAGCACGAGGCGCTGGATTTGATTGGGAGCAACCTCAAGATGTTTGGGTCAAAATCCGCGAAGAGCTAGTGGAGTTTGAAGATGCTCAAAAATCTGGAAATCAGGATCTTATTGAAGGCGAGCTAGGGGATGTACTGTTTTCAATAGTTAATTTTGCTCGATTGAGTAATCTCGATCCAGAGATGGCGCTTGAGCGTACCAATAAGAAGTTCATTTACCGCTTTACCTATATGGAAAACGCAGCGCGTAATATGGGTAAGTCATTAGCAGACATGAGTTTAGAGGAGATGGAAGGCCTTTGGAATGAGGCGAAGCACAAGTCAAGACTTTAATCAAGAATAAATAGGGAGCTTGTAATTTGGAAAACCTGTGTCTAAGGTCTTTCTTATGTGTTGATATAGTGTATATTAGAGTAATGAAAACTCTATATTTAATTCAGCAAATTACCTATTCCATTTCTCATGAATGGATTGAAGATTGTGTCGGTAACCTAATCTACCGCGCTTCAAACCTCAAGAATTTTAAATGGCCCCATTTAGGTTTCTATTTGAACATCCTAAAAGATTCAGAAAAGTAAATGAACGAGAAGGATTTAAGTCTTTACAACCGAGATATTAGCTGGTTAAAATTTAATGCACGTGTCCTTCAAGAGGCGGAAGACCCTGACGTCCCCTTGATAGAGCGCATTCGATTTCTAGGTATTCATTCTAACAATATGGATGAATTCTTTCGTGTACGCTATTCTTTCGTGCGGAGGTTACAGCTTTCCACTGTTAAGAATCATGAGGACAATTTAGAGGGGCATTCGCCAGGAAAGTTGCTTAAGCAGTTAAGTAAACTGGTGAACGAACAGCAACAGCTTAGTCAGAAGATATATGAGCATCTCAGGGGAGAATTGGCTAAAGAGTCGATAGAAATTATTTCCGAGCAGGAGTTGACACAGAAGCAAGCTCAATTCGTGCGAGATGTCTACCGCAATCAGGTTAGCCCCGCCTTGACTAATCTGATGTTAAGTCAGGCTCCTGAATTTCCTTATCTGCGGGATAAAGGAATCTATTTAGCCGTACGGCTGATGAAAGGTGATAGCGAACAGTTTTCGATCATCGAAGTGCCTTCAGGCGCAATGAATCGATTCATAGCACTGCCTAAATACGGGAAGCAATACATCATGTATTTGGACGATGTTCTGCGGTACAATCTGAGTAGTATTTTTCACATATTTAACTACGATTCTATTGAAGCACATACCGTAAAAATCACTCGTGACGCTGAACTAACTTTAGACGATGATGTGAGTAAGTCCTTCATGGAAAAGGTGCAAAAAGGACTGTTAGAGCGCCGAGAAGGCGATCCCGTACGTTTTGTTTACGATAGAAATATTTCAGAGGTAACCTTGAATCTTTTAGTAGATGGATTGGGTATTTCTGAGTTTGATGGACTAATCGCTGGAGGACGGTACCACAACAAAAAAGATTTAGTGCGGTTCCCGAATGTAGGGGGACCATCCTTAGAACATAAAAAACTACCTATTATACCGCATCCAGCGCTTGATGAGGATAGGAGTATCATATCCGTACTAAAAAAGCAAGATGTCTTGCTCTTTACGCCGTATCACGATTTTGGGAAGGTGATTCGATTATTGCGTGAAGCAGCCATCGATCCAAAAGTCCGTGTGCTAAAAGTGACGTTGTATCGATTAGCCAGCCAAAGTCGGATCATTTCTGCTTTGGTAAACGCGGCCAAAAATGGAAAGGATGTCACCGTATTTATTGAACTTCAAGCGCGTTTTGACGAAGCAAACAATATCAAATGGACCAACATGCTTCGTGCAGAGGGGATAAAGGTAGTCAGTGGTGTACCTGGATTGAAGGTACATTCAAAATTGACTTTAATTCGTCGAGACGAAGGAAAGGAAAAGTTGGTTGATTACTGTGTCGTTGGGACGGGAAATTACCATGAAGGAACCGCAAAGATTTATACCGATTACCATCTACTCACCTCCAAAAAACAAATCACAAAAGAGGTGAGGAAGGTGTTTACTTTTATTGAGTCCCCCTATAAGCAATACAACTATAAACACTTATTGGTGAGCCCGAATAGCACGAGAGAAGGCATTTTCGCATTGATTGATCGGGAGATTGCCCATGCGCGAGCGGGACGCGAGGCGAAGTTTTGGGTAAAGATTAATAGTGTAAGTGATCACGAGATGATTGCTAAACTCTATGAAGCGAGCGCATCAGGAGTATCTATTCGTATGATTGTGCGCGGGATTAATTGCATTGATTTCAGTAATAAAGCACTTAGCGGCACTATTGAAGCCATCAGTATTGTGGACCGATTCTTAGAGCATACGCGAGCTTTCTGTTTCCACAACAACGGTCAGTCGGAGTACTATATCTCATCGGCGGACTGGATGACTCGAAATTTGAATCGGCGTGTAGAGGTTACGGTTCCCATCTATGATGATAAAATAAAGCGTCAATTGCGCGATCACTTCGAAATCCTTTGGAAGGACAACACCAAATCACGAATTTTCGACGCGAATCAATCCAATGCCTACCGAAAACTCAATGGTCCAAAAATCCGTGCGCAATTGGATATGCACGCATATGTGAAGAAGCAGCTTTTAAAAGGCTAGAAACCAATTTTCTATGATTGTAACCAAACTCGGAGCTATTGATATCGGTTCCAATTCTGTTCGATGCCTTGTAACCAATGTGGTCTATAAAGACGGTTATACCTATTACCGTAAGGCCGGAATGGTGCGCCTTCCAATCCGTTTGGGTCAAGATGTCTTCGAACATGGGAAAATTAAAAGCGAGACTAGAAAGCGCTTTATTGAAGGCATGCATGCCTATTCACATTACCTTAAAGTACATGGCGTAAAAGACTTTAGAGCGGTCGCTACCTCTGCCATGCGCGAGGCGAGTAATGGCGATAAAATTGTCGCTCAAGTTGCCAAAGAGACGGGTATTGCCATCGAAATAATAACCGGTAAAGAAGAGGCCCGGTTGGTTTTCAATTCGAAAATCTACGATATTATAAAAGCCACAGAGAAAAACTACATCTACATTGATGTTGGCGGTGGATCTACTGAAATTTCTATAATTCAGAATAGAAAAGTTGAAGCCTCAAAAAGCTTCCGTGTCGGCGGAGTGCGATTGCTGAATAACCTCGTGCAACAAGAAGAGTGGACAAGAATGGAGCATTGGCTGCAAAAAAATGCAGCGCCTATTACTGACAAGACTGCGATCGGTGCAGGAGGAAATATCAATAAGCTTCACAAGCTCAGCATGCGTTCTCTTCAAACACCGTTGGAATATTCTTACGTTTCTGAGCAGCAGGAATTTTTGAACTCTTTATCTGCTGAGGAACGAGTGACCGAAGTGGGACTCAATTTTGATCGTGCGGACATAATCGTACATGCTTTGCCCATCTATCAAAAGGCAATGCTTTGGTCGGGTTGTGACCATATTTATGTTCCTAAAATCGGAGTTTCGGATGGTTTGGTTCGGGACTTGTACCACAGGGATTACAAGGCCCAGGTAGAACTTTAGTAATAAGTAGATAGAGAACATCAATAAGAATCTTTTCTGCTGATGATTTCGTCTATGTACTTTTGATGTAAGAAATAATTTAATACCTCTATACAATGGCAGTAACAGTAGCGACCGATGCAGATTTTGATCAATTGGTAAAAAACAATAAACGTGTGGTTGTGAAATACCATGCGGATTGGTGTGGTGCTTGTAAAATGTTTGCACCTAAATACAAGCGCGTGAGTAACGAAGAAGAGCAAAGCGATGTGTTGTTCTTGGAAGTGAACGCAGAGCATAATGAAGGAGCTCGTAAAGCAGCAGGTGTGAGTAATTTGCCCTTCTTAGCGTCGTTTAAAGATGGTGTTTTAGTTGAAGGTTCGGCTGCAAGTAAGGAAGAATACCTTCGAAAATTGATTGACCTCACTAAATAGGTCGGTAGCAATTTAAATGCAAACACCCCCGGGCGCTCCGCGCCCGGGGGTGTTTTTTTTGTCTAAAATTTTGCGCACAGGTGTAAAAAACGAAAGGGAGCCGCCAAGCTCCCTTTCTACCTAAACCGCCATGAAAATCTGCTTGCGCAGAATGTTCCATATATACCTAAACGCATTTATATCAACGTAGTTCACGCGCCTTGCAAAAAAAGTGTAGTTTTTTCTTAAAAGAGTGAAATTGCCTGAAACAGCGGTGGCCGGGCATAAAAAAAGCCGCGCCAAAGGGCGCGGCTTTTAAGGACTTAAAGCAAAGCTTTACTTAGTGTTTTGCAAGGTAATCAGCTACACCTTCGTGCGTATCTTTCATCCCTTCCTTACCTGGTGTCCAGTTTGCAGGGCAAACTTCACCTTTCTCTTCGAAGTACTGAAGTGCATCCACCATACGCATCGCTTCGTCTACAGAGCGACCCAATGGGAAGAAGTTGACCAACTGGTGCATAACTGTTCCTTCTCTATCGATCAAGAACAAGCCACGATACGCGATCATTTCACCTGTAGAAGTTAGGTTGCCGTCTTCGTCGTAGGACCATTCGCCATTAAGTACATCGTAGTTGTGCGAGATGGTTTTGTTGGTATCTGCAACGATTGGGTAGGTAACGCCTTCAATACCGCCGTGGTCTTTGCTCATTTGCAACCAACCCCAGTGGCTCTGCTCAGTATCTGTAGATACGGCGATCAATTCAACCCCTTTAGCAGCGAATTCTTCCTTGCGTGCTTGGAACGCATGCAATTCCGTAGGACAAACAAAAGTGAAGTCCTTTGGGTAGAAAAATAAGACCACGTACTTACCTGCGTAATCTGATAGTTTGAAGTTTTCAACGATTTCTTCGCCGTTGATCACTGCAGAAGCAGTGAAATCTGGCGCTTTTTTACCGACTAATACAGCCATTTTATTTTGGTTTTAATTATTTACTAAGGTCAAAAGTACGATAGTCAAATCGGTTGCCTTCATAAATCCTATTAGGTTTTATCTATGACGACATTTAGACTGCTAAAGAGTCATACTAGAATTGATCCAACCCGCTAGCAGCATGCCTGCGAGTACAAAGATCAATTTTACGGCATTGAACCTGTGGTTTTGTGAACTTTCGAAAAGAATGGTCGTGCTTACATGGAGTAGTATACCTACGGCAATTGCAAGCAATTGAAGGCTCCATTGTTGAACGTTAATTGTATTGACTGTTAATGCGCCGGCAGGTGTTGCGAACGCAAAAAGGGCCAATATTCCGATCAAAGTTGAGCGACTCACGCCTGCTTTTCTTAAGGCACCTGTTACGAGCAGGGCAATGGGTAGTTTATGCAGCGCAATCGCCCACAGAAATCCTCCGGTGGCGTGATTATGTCCGGAAATATCGGTGGTTGAAAGCGGCATGCCTTCTAGAAAAGCATGTAGCAGTAGGCCGGAAATGGCAAGCCATGGAATTTTCGCTTGCTTCGTGTGCAAGTGACCGTGCTCTAGACCTTCGCTCAGGTGATCTAAGAGCAATTGGATCGCGAATCCCAGCATTACCCACCATCCCATGTTCCAATTTCCGTGTTCAAAGATTTCGGGAAGCATGTGCGTCAATAACGTAGCGAAGAGAAATGCTCCAGAAAAGGAAAGCAAGTATTTGAATGTCTTGGAATCTGTGGGTACGACCCAGGCAGCTCCCGCACCAATAGCAACGCTAAGAATTAAAACAAGCCAAATCATGAATGTGATGGTTTTTGGGCAATAATAATCAATCGGTCGCTTTCTTCAGGCAAAAAAGGCGATAAGTCATAGTTCCCGTGCAATTCTAAAACATGTAGTCCGGCGCCTTCCATAAAACGCTTCAGTTCCTTGGCCGTAAATGCTCTGACACGCTCTTCGAACTGAAGAATGTTGCACCCAGGCTCTTCAAAGGAAATAGTTTTTATAATACTTTCATTCTCAATGCGGCGAGTGATTGTATACTGCGCCAATTCCGTTTGAACTGAATCTTGTGGGATTAATTGGGCCGCAATTTTTTTAGCATTCATGTAATCCAAGACAAGTTTACCACCAGGTTTTAATGCGCCCGCCATGTGCGTAATGGCCGCAGCGTGCATGGTGTCGTCTTCAAAATAACCAAAGCTGGTAAAGAGGTTGAAAACCCAATCTGCCGGAGGTGCCTGCAGTGGTTCGAGCATATTTCCTACACGGAATTCGAGACCTTCATGTGCGAATTGGTTTGCAAAGGCAATGCTTTCAGGACTTAAATCAATACCCAAAGTTTCCAACCCTTGGTTTGCAAGAACCTGAGCGTGCCGCCCTCTACCGCAAGCCATATCAATCGCAATCTCACCTTCGTTAACGCCTAAATTTTGGCACAATGATTCAATAAATCCTCTGGCCTCGGTCAGGTCACGATGTTGATAAAGGTCGTGGTAATAGGGGGTGTTAAACCAGGTTTGGTACCAGGGTAGGCTCATAGTTGTTTAGATGAATTGGCCAATATACGGTTGAAACATTTTTACAATAGCCACGATAATCACGGCGATGAGGACCTTACGCGTGATGGCATTGGCTTTTTTGTGTTGTACTACTTTTTTAGCGCCAAACCGAGCTCCCATGGAAGTGCCCAATGCTAGGGTAAGACCATAGGCCCAATCTATACCTCCGCTCCAGGCGTATATTATGAAGGCTGGTATGGTCATTAAAAATGCAACGAACAATTTCATAATGTTGCCGTCACGTAAGGCATATTTGGCAAGTAAAACGGAGATTGATAAGAAGAAAATACCAAATCCCATTTGAATAAAGCCTCCGTAAAGACCCAGTCCAAAGTAGGCCAACCAGAGGGTAGGGGTTCGCTTATTTTTTGACCCGTCTGTAGGAATGAGCCATTTCTTTGGATTGGTGAGCGTAGTTATAAGCAGCAGAATCATGATGGAGCCAATGGTGATTCGCATCAAATCTTCGGGTAAGTCTACCGCTAAATTGGCCCCAATGATTGCTCCAATGATGACGGGCGGGATGATGAAATAGCTTTGCTTCATCATGTATTTGGTGCGGGCAGTCTTTGATAAGGAACCTATGGCACTAGTTGTTTGAAACAGCGCGCCAACCCGGTTTGTTGCATTCGCCGCATTTGCATCGAGCCCGACCCACATGAGTAAGGGTAAGGTGATCGCTGAGCCGTTTCCTGCAACCACATTGATCAACCCTGCAGCAAAGCCGCCAATCACAAGGGCAATTAATTCGAACCAATCCAACATGGGGCTAAAGTTAGCGTACATTTGTAGTCTAAATAGCAGAAAGGTGCTCGAAAACAAAGATTACCGCCTCATTGTCAAAACACTCTATGGGCTAGAAGAAATTCTTAGCAAGGAGTTGCTCTCGCTCGGCGGACGAGAAATTCAAAAGTTAAATCGCGCTGTCGCCGTGGTGGGCGATCTAGGCTTTGTCTATAAGATAAACATCGCACTGCGTACCGGATTGAGAGTTCTATTGCCACTGAACGAGATTCAAATGGAGACCGTTGATGATTATTACGATGCGGTCTACGAAATACCTTGGGAAGATTTGTTCGACGAAGGAAAAACCTTTGCTGTACATGTTGTAGGGACAAACGAAGAACTCAATCACAGCAGTTTCGCAGGCCTCAAGGCCAAGGATGCCATTGTGGACCGTTTTCGCGATAAACTTGGGATACGCCCTTCTGTTGATAAACACGAACCTGAAGTCCCTATACACATTCATATTTCACGCGAAAATGTTCGTATTTATTTAGATACCTCAGGCGAAAGTCTTCACCGTCGCGGTTATCGTTTGGAGGCAGCTAAAGCCCCATTAAATGAAGTTTTGGCTGCGGGGATAATCCTTCACAGCAGCTGGAATGGGGGCATGCCCGTATTAGATCCAATGTGTGGTTCAGGCACTTTTTTGGTGGAGGCTGCGCTCATTGCGCACAACATGCCCGCGAACATTTACCGTGAATCCTTCGCGTTTTTTAATTGGAAAGGATTTGAGGAAGAATTGTTCGTAAAGATCAGAGAGGGCCTATTGAGCCGTGCGAAAGATTATGAAGGAAAATTCTTCGGTCGCGATATCGATGTATACAGTTTAGATGCCGCCGCAGCGAATATCGAACGCAGTATGTTTGAAGACGCTGTCCGATTAAAACGCGCCGACTTTTTCGAAGCTGATCCACCAGCGGAAAAAGGACTTCTGCTTATAAATCCACCGTATAATGTCCGTATACAAGCGGATACTCATCAAATGTACCGTCAGATAGGCGATACGTTAAAAGAAAAGTACGCCGGCTGGCAAGTCTTTTGGATTACCTCTGATATGGAGGCAATTAAGAGCATAGGATTACGCCCGTCTAGAAAATGGAACCTCTTTAACGGTGAACTGGAATGTAAATTGCTACGTTTTGATATGTACGAGGGGACTAAAAAACTCCATAAATTGAATCGATAAACGCCAGCTCATGAAACGCATCATTGTACTTCTCATCTTACTCCTTCATTTACCGGCACTTTCGCAGAGTTACAGCAGTAATCTTCGTAGAGTCTCTCGGGAAATTGATAAAGTAATGGCCGTAACCTCAGATATCATTGACGGTACAATGACCTTTGAAAAGTCGAGAAAAGTACAGCCGTTCATTGAGGAACAAAGTAAAACTTGGCGTAAAAGCCAGCGATCATTGGACCGATTAGATGAAGCTCCAGAAGCGGAACTTCTCGCTGCTATTAATGTGAATGTAGGTGGGCTCATTGAAATCACTCAAGAGAACTTAAAATATTGGTTCCAAGAAGATCCGCGTTCAAGCGGAAATAGAATGTTACGCAGCTACGGGTATACCTATGTTGCGGAAGCGGGTAGTTATTTAAATGCGGTAATTGCAGCAATGGATGCCTATGCAGATCAATATGATGTTACTACACGCACCTCCGAAGAGCTAGAGCGTTTTCAAACACAAATGGAATTGTTCCGTTACACCAAGGAAATGAAACGCGGTGCAAACGAGGTAGATAGCCTCGTTGGCTATCTGCAGTCCGAAATTGGTTCTACCGATATGGATGCATTGTATATAGCGCAAAAAGCACTTGTTAAGGCCCTGAGCAAAGAGCTTCGCGGCTACGGTGAAGAGCGTTTTTTCAACGGTCAGACGGAACTGCATGAAGCATATCAGAAGTATTACATAGAGTTGTTAGAATTAGCTTCAGCGGATATTTTGGCCGATCTAACGAAGATGCGCTATGACCTCGTTGAATTCAACAGCATTGCCTCTAGCACCGAAATTTCTGCAAAGAAGACTTTGAGTTTCTTTGATAACGAAATGCGATTGCTAACTAAACGTGAGGCTCGTTTCGTTAAACGCAATTTGCCTAAAGCACCTAAACGCTAGCTATGCAAGTCGCTGAGGTCATACTTCCACTGCCCTTAGACAAACTTTTCCATTATGCTATTCCGGTAGAGATGGTCGGTTCAGTTCGTCCCGGTATGCGCATTCTGGTCCAATTCGGCGCCCGTAAAGAATATGCCGCTATAGTCACACGTGTTCTTGAAGCACCGGATGAGACGGAGTTGAAATACCTGATCAGTGTATTGGATGAATATCCGGTAGTCCTAGAGCATCAACTTCTGCAATGGTCTTGGATGGCCTCGTACTACATGGCGCCTGTAGGCGATGTTATGAATGCCGCCTTGCCTCCAGGTTTGAAACTATCCTCACAAAGTGTCGTGGTCTTGGATCCTGAGGTAGTCCCTGATGAATCATTGATGTCCGATGCCTTGTTCAAGTTGTACGAGGCCTTGCGCAACCACCCGAAACTCACCCTTGACGAGGTGCGTGAATTTTGTCAAGTAAAGCAACCCATGCCCTTAGTGCAGAAGGCATTAGAAGAGGGTTGGGCCTTGCTCGAAGAAGAACTAAAAAAAGTAGCACGCGCCAAACGAAGAAAACTTGTTCGGCTCTCACCGTCTGCATTTAAAGATTTGGATGGAGCCTTTGAAATCACAAAAAGATCAAAAATTCAAACGGAAGCACTGCTGGCTCTGGTCGCAGTTTGCGGTTCGGAGAATACATTTCAAGACAAGCGAGGTTTTCAGAAAAATCAAAACGTTGTTGCAGCAACCCTTTCTGCGCTGCGTAAGAAAGAAATTATTGAAGAAGTAGAGGAGATTGACGGCACCACCGCGGCCTCAGCACCTGCGACGGAGATAACTCTATCTGCACCGCAATTGGAAGCTTTAGCGGCCGTACAAAAGGGATTTGAAGCAAAAAAACCAGTTGTTTTACATGGTGTTACAGCTTCAGGGAAGACAGAGCTCTACATTACGCTGATAAAAGAGGCGTTCACTAAACACAAGCGTGTTTTATACCTGCTTCCAGAAATAGCGTTAACCACCCAGCTGATCAGTCGCTTGCGTATTCATTTTACCGTGGCGGTAAGTCATAGTAAATTTTCTCCTGCAGAGCGTTTGGCGGCTTGGCGGGAGGCGTTAACGAATGATGCGCCATTGCTCGTCTTGGGTGCACGTTCGGCGGTATTCATGCCCTTGCCGGATTTAGGTTTGATCATCGTTGATGAAGAGCACGAGAGTAGTTTTAAGCAATTCGAGCCTTCACCGAGATACAATGCTCGGGATACAGCGGTATGGATGTCTACAGCCCGTGATTGCCCCGTTTTGTTAGGGTCAGCAACGCCAAGTCTCGAAAGTATGTTTAATGCGCGTCAAGGCAGGTATGAATTGGCCCAGTTGCACAAAAGATTCCATACTGCTCCATTGCCAGAACTAGAAGTTGTGGATATGCTCGGGGCCAGGCAGCGCCGTGAAGTGCAGGGTAATTTTTCCATAGAATTGGTCGATGCCATGCGCCATACCTTGAGCAAAGGAGAAAGTATCATTTTGTTCCAAAACCGCAGAGGGTTTAGCACGTTTCAGCAATGTCAGACTTGCGGTCATATCGAGGGGTGTACACGTTGCGATATTTCACTGACCTACCACAAGGGACCTCAAAAGCTGAAGTGTCATTACTGCGGTTACACGGTACCTCCAGTAATGAAATGTAGTTCGTGTAGTGGTGAAAGTGTTTTGCATAAAGGCTTTGGAACAGAGCAGATTGCAGAGGAAGCCGCATCCTTATTCCCGAAGGCGGCAGTAAAACGTATGGATTTGGATACCACTCGTGGCAAGCATGCCTTTGGTGATCTGATCCGTTCTGTAGAAAATGGCGAAGTTGATATTTTGGTGGGTACACAGATGGTGACGAAAGGTCTGGATTTTGATCGAGTCGGACTCGTGGGTATCATGAGTGCCGACAATCTATTGAGCTATCCCGATTTTAGAGCCAATGAACGCGCTTTCCAATTGATTGAACAAGTCGCCGGTCGCACAGGCCGCCGCACTTCCAAAGGGAAAGTGGTTATTCAAGCCATGAAGCCTAGACATTCAATTATACAATTGGCGCTTAATCATGATTTTTCAGGGATGCAAGCGAAGGAACTTACGGTACGACAAGAATACCAGTATCCTCCATTTGTCAGACTCATTACCATTACGCTAAAGCACAGGGACCAGAAACTGTTGCAGCGGGCTGCAGGGGAATTTGCACGATCGTTGCGAAGTAAGATTGGTGACCGCTTTCTAGGTCCTGAGTTTGCGCCCATTGCACGGTTGAAAAACTTGTATCAAATGCAAATCATCGTCAAAGTAGACAAAGGAAGTATAGGGGCAAAAGTGCGTGAGCGCATTAAAAAATCGCATCAGGAAATATTGCTTTCTCCGGATTTCAACAGAGTGCGGGTCGTGTTTGATGTAGATCCTAATTCTTAAAGTTTAAAGGGAAATTTGGCTTGGACGCCTAGGAAATAGGGAAGGCCGAGCTGAACCTGGTAGGAGGCAATTTCCCAAGAATATCCTAAGTATAAGGACGGAGCCGCTGCTCTTAATCCCACGTCTTGAAGATTTGTATCGGTCCATCGCAAGTCTAATTGGCCACCGGCATACCAATGTTCAGCAATAAACCAATCTTTTCCAGCACCCAGCACAAGGCCAAAGTTATCCGCATCTTCCCCCAATCCAAACGACTGGATATAGGCCAATTTTGAAGTAACATAAAACCCATTATCGTTGTAGGAAACTCCAATATCCGTAGTGCTTCCCCAGCCTGCCATATTGCCGTAATACGTTTCAAATTTCAATTGACTGAATCCTGGCAAGGCGGCCAAGCAAAGCGCTATGCTGAATACATTTCTCATTTCAGGAAAGCTTCAAACGTCGCTGGTACACTGGCTTCAATGCTAACGGATGCTTTGGTGGTTGGGTGGTTAAACGCTAAAAATCTTGAATGTAAACAAATGCTTTTATCTCGCTCCGCGCGACGGGCACCGTATTTTACATCACCCTTGATAGGATGTCCTATAGCCGCCAATTGTGATCTGATCTGGTGGTGTCTTCCAGTGTGAAGATCTACCTCAAGCAGCGTATATCTTTCCCCACAGTTCAGCACGCGGTAAGTAAGATTAGCTTCTTTTGAGCCAGGTTCCTCGCGCTTGAAGGCAATGGATTTATTGTTCTTCGGATTTTTCTTAAGGTAATGACGGAGTTGACCATCTTCAGTGACCTGACCTTCTACTAAAGCCCAATAGGCCTTTTGTGTTTCCCTATTTTTAAAAGCGGCATTCATACGCTCCAGCCCTTTGGAAGTGCGCGCAAATAAGACCACGCCTGTAGTGGGACGATCCAAACGATGAATGACCCCTAGAAACACCGCTCCAGGTTTGTTGAATTTCTCCTTGAGGTAGGATTTAAGGAGATCGGGCAGGGGAGTGTCGCCCGTTTTATCGCCTTGCACTAAATCACCAGCTCGCTTATTGACGGCGATCAAATGGTTGTCTTCAAATATAATTTCAGGCAAGGAAGCCATGATTAGCTCGTGTAGCTTTCGTCTTTATTCGGGAAATCAACGCGCTTTACGTCATTTACGTATTCACCTATGGCACCGGTGATGTCGTCATACAAGTTTAAATACCGGCGAAGGAATCTAGGGTGGAATTCGTGTGTCATACCAACGAGGTCGTGGAAAACCAACACCTGTCCGTCTACACCTGGACCAGCGCCGATACCAATAACAGGTATATCTAGCATGAGTGCAACCTCTTTTGCCAGCTCCGCGGGAACCTTTTCTAAAACGATACCGAAACAACCTGCTTCTTGCAAGGCAATAGCATCTTCTTTAAGTTTCGCAGCTTCAGCTACTTCTTTCGCACGAACGCTGTAGGTACCGAATTTATAGATACTCTGTGGGGTCAGGCCTAAATGCCCCATTACGGGAATACCTGCCGTAAGGATTCTTTTGATTCCGTCGATAATTTCCACGCCACCTTCGAGTTTTACAGCGTGACCGCCGCTTTCTTTCATCACGCGAATGGCGGAGTTTAATGCTTGCTTAGAATCCCCCTGGTAGGTACCGAAGGGTAAATCAACGACGACCAACGCACGATCAACCGCGCGAATCACAGAACTGGCATGGTAAATCATTTGATCCAAAGTGATGGGTAAAGTCGTTTCATGACCGGCCATTACATTGGAAGCACTGTCTCCAACAAGTATACAGTCCACACCCGCTGCATCAACCATTTTTGCCATGGTATAGTCATAGGCCGTTAACATGGAGATTTTCTCTCCTTGGTCCTTCATTTGTTGCAGGCTGTGAGTGGTAACCTTTTTAAATTCTTTTTTCGCCAATGACATAGTGCACGGTTTTTGTGAATTAAATCCATACAAAGAAAAGCATCCTAAGCCATAGGTTGTATTTTTGAAGCCCATGAAAAACCTAATTCTCTTCATTTTCGCTTTTTTCGCATTGTTTGCGTGCGATAACTCTTTAGATATTAATGCTGAATATGACGTTGAGAATGTCGTTTATGGTCTATTAGATAAAGATCAAGATACCCAGTGGGTACGTTTGCACCGTACCTACCTGGGGACGGACGGCTTGCTGGCCGGGGCAACACACAGCGACAGCTTATATTTCGATACAGCTGCACTCTATTTAACCCAGTTAAATGATCAAGGCAACGTATTAAATACGTACGAATTCTACCGGAAGGATACAAACATCCTCGAGCCGGGCACATTTACAACGGATAACTATCGTTTGTATTGGACCGATGCACCTATTGATCATAATTTTGAATACCGCCTTCGTGGATTCATCCCAGGGAATAATAATTTTGAAGTAACGACTCCAGTGGTAGGTCCTTTGGAGATAACAAGACCCAAAGGTTTTCAAAAACTAACTTTTGGTATTCAGGATGCAAAGTTTGGTTGGGACGCCGCGAAAAATGCGCGTTTATACCAAGGTTACATTCATTTTAAATACAAGGAGGCGCCTGTTAAAAACCCCAAGGATAGTACCGTTCGTACCTTAACATATGCGCTTCCCACCAGAACGGGATCAAATCTCACTGGATCGGGGAATTATGTCACAGAACTGAGTTATGCAGCGTACTACCAGTTCTTGAGAAATAACATTGGAACAACTACAGATACAGTGCGCGTCTTTAAAAGTATTGACTTTGAATTGTGGGCTGCGGCAGACGATTATGCTACGTATATCAATGTTAGTCAGCCTTCACAGGGCATAGTACAAGAAAAGCCTCTCTTCTCCAATATAGATGGGGGTATAGGTCTTTTCAGTTCGCGCGGTCACACCATTAAAAAACAGATTAAACTGAGCAATACTTCTATGGATAGTTTGTGGCGCGGTGTGTACACCTGCAATATGGGGTGGGTAGATTTTCAGGGCATAGACTCTGTGATCTGCGTGGACGGATTTCCTGTCAAATTCTAGTAAGCGGTAAGAAGACAGTTTGTCACTATTCTGTCTATACTTTGTTCCATACTGACATATATCTTGGTGCAGTTGTGCCAAATTGTACGCAAAATTGGCGCATATCTTTTGTGGCACAACCCTTGTTCTATCACCGACGTAATATTTTGAAAACTCAACCTAAATAATTAATAAAATGGGTAAAATCATAGGTATTGACCTTGGAACCACGAACTCTTGTGTATCCGTAATGGAAGGTAACGAGCCTGTAGTGATTCCGAACAGTGAAGGAAAAAGAACGACGCCTTCTATTGTAGGTTTCGTAGAAGGCGGTGAGCGTAAAGTAGGTGATCCTGCAAAACGTCAAGCCATCACTAACCCTGAGAAAACTGTCTACTCCGTGAAGCGATTCATGGGCGAGAAGTTTTCAAACGTACAGAAAGAAGCAAAGCGTGTACCTTATAAAGTAGAAGGTGGCGATAACGATACGCCTCGTGTAAACATCGACGGTCGTCAATACACTCCTCAAGAGATTTCAGCTATTATTCTTCAGAAAATGAAGAAGACCGCTGAAGACTATTTAGGTACGGAAGTATCTGATGCAGTAATTACTGTTCCTGCGTATTTTGATGATGCACAGCGCCAAGCGACAAAAGAAGCAGGCGAAATAGCAGGTTTGAATGTCCGCCGTATTATTAACGAACCAACTGCAGCGGCATTGGCTTATGGTCTAGATAAAAAGGGCCTTGATCAAAAAATTGCTGTTTTTGACTGTGGTGGTGGTACGCATGATGTATCTGTATTGGAGCTCGGTGATGGTGTGTTCGAGGTGAAATCTACGGACGGTGATACGCACCTTGGTGGTGATGACTTTGATCAAGTCATTATTGACTGGTTGGCAGAAGAATTCAAAGCGGAAGAGAACATGGATTTGCGCGATGACAACATGGCGCTGCAGCGTTTGAAAGAAGCTGCTGAAAAGGCGAAAATTGAATTGTCTTCAACCACTTCGACTGAAATTAATTTGCCATATATCACAGCGACGGCGTCAGGACCGAAGCACTTAGTGCGTCCATTGAGCCGCGCAAAGTTTGAGCAATTGGCAGCGAGCTTGATTGAGCGCACCATTGCGCCAGCGCGCAGTGCATTACAGAATGCCGGATACTCTACTTCTGAGATTGACGAAGTGATCTTAGTTGGCGGTACGACGCGTATTCCTGCCATCCAAGAGGCGGTAAAAGCATTTTTTGGCAAAGAGCCGTCAAAAGGAGTAAATCCTGATGAGGTAGTTGCTATTGGCGCTTCGATACAGGGTGGTGTTCTTGCAGGTGATGTTAAAGATGTATTGTTGTTAGATGTAACACCACTTTCCTTAGGTATTGAAACTATGGGTGGTGTAATGACGAAACTTATTGAGTCTAACACGACCATTCCTACGAAGAAATCTGAGACGTTCTCTACAGCAGCGGATAACCAACCGTCTGTTGAGATCCATATACTTCAGGGCGAGCGTTCTATGGCAAGCGATAACAAAACGATTGGTCGTTTCCATTTGGACGGTATTCCACCAGCGCAACGTGGTGTTCCTCAAATTGAGGTGACCTTTGATATTGATTCGAACGGTATCCTTAACGTAAGTGCTAAGGATAAGAATACAGGTAAAGAACAGAACATTCGAATAGAGGCATCGTCCGGTTTATCTCAAGAAGAAATTGATCGTATGAAGCAAGAAGCTGAAGCGAATGCTGACGCGGACAAAAAAGCGAAAGAAGAAATTGACAAGCTCAATGCTGCAGATACCATGGTGTTCCAAGTTGAGAAGCAAATGAAGGATCTAGAAGGCAAATTGCCAGAAGATAAAAAGGGTCCTATTGATGCTGCCTTAACAGAGCTCAAAGCGGCACATGCGGCTAAAGATATCGCCGGATGTGATGCAGCGCAAGAGAAACTCAATGGCGCTTTACAAGCGGCTTCTGCAGAGATTCAAGCTGCTATGCAGCAAGAGCAAGGTGGCGATCAAGGCCCTGATGCAGGTACTGGCGGTGATGCCGGTGCTGCAGATGATGTCACGGACGTCGACTTTGAAGAGGTGAAATAACCGTCAAGAATTAAAGGATGTAACAGGCCCCCGCACCGCAAGGTGCGGGGGCTTTTTTATTATATTCACGCCACTTAACACTTTTGAAACCCACGCTCTATGGATTTAGTCCAAATCAATGATTTTCTAGCAACGATTGACGGATATATTGGCGGTTCCAGCTGGTTTGTATTTGCGCTGCTTGGCACTGGTGTCTTTTTCACGCTTTACTTAGGATTTCCTCAAATTCGCTATTTCGGGCATGCCATTGCAGTCGTACGAGGAAAGTTCGACAAAAAAGGCGCAAAAGGAGATACTTCTCATTTTCAGTCCTTAGCAACGGCTTTATCGGGTACGGTTGGTACGGGAAACATTGCTGGTGTGGCTTTTGCGATACATTTGGGCGGCCCAGCTGCATTGTTTTGGATGTTGGTCACCGCCGCATTGGGTATGACCACCAAATTTGTTGAGGTTACGTTGAGTCATAAGTACCGTGAATTCGCTGAAGATGGAACGGTTTCTGGCGGTCCTATGTACTACATGAAAAATAAGCTAGGCATGAAATGGATGGCAACCCTTTTTGCTGTTGCTGCCATCATCAGTTCATTTGGTACTGGAAATATGCCCCAGGTGAACAGTATCGCCGCGTCTTTGAAGGCCACTTTTGGTATTGAAGAGATGGTCACCGGTGCAGTTTTATCTGTGCTTTTAGGCCTTATTATTTTGGGCGGAATTAAGCGCATCGCAGCGGTTACTGAAAAATTAGTTCCCATGATGGCATTGATCTATGTTGTGGGTGCTTTATCAGTGATCGTGATGAATTACGAAAACATCATTCCGTCGTTCATTAGCATTTTCTCTGATGTCTTTACTGGATCTTCTGCGGCAGGGGGGTTTTTAGGAGCTACCATTGCATACGCATTTAACAGAGGTGTAAACCGTGGATTGTTTTCTAATGAGGCAGGGCAGGGTTCAGCGCCGATTGCTCATGCTGCAGCTAAAGCCGAACACCCCGTAAGTGAAGGGATGGTCGCGATACTCGAGCCGTTTATTGATACGATTGTTATTTGTTCCATCACGGGCCTAACTCTATTAAGTTCAGGTGTTTGGAACGAAAAGCATCAAAACGACTTTAGCTTTGCTGATCTCGAAATTATGGAAGGGGGACTCTCTGAAGATGCAGATGGCGGTCGATTGTTTAACCACTTCAATAATCAAGGCTGGATAAATAGCGAATCCTTGGTCCCATTTCAAGGAGAATTGGCCGTAAAAGAAGGTAAAATAAAATCAGAAGCTACGGTTTTGCATGCGAGATCAATTGCCGAAGATGTAGTTGTTTCTGACAATGAAGGGCTATTCTCTGGTGTTCTTTTGATCCAAAAGGGCCGATTACAAGAAACCACTGGAATTACTTTCAGCGGGAGGTCGTTAATCCACAGCGCACCGTTGACGGCTATTGCCTTCAATAAAGGACTGTTCGGCGATTACGGTCAATACATAGTAGCCATAGGTTTATTACTATTTGCTTTTTCGACGGCCATTTCTTGGAGTTACTATGGCGGCAGAAGTGTAACGTATTTGTTCGGTGTGAAATATGTAAACTACTATAGGGTTCTATATGTCATTGGATTTTTCCTAGCCGCCATTATTGATACGACAATCGTTTGGACCTTCGCAGGTATCGCTATTGCCCTGATGACTCTGCCTAATCTATTGGGTATCTTTTTGTTGCGAAAGGATATGAAGCAAAGTATTGACGATTACAAGTCGTATTTAAAATCTGATTTCAAAAAAGAGTTATAATAAATGTGTAAACGCTGTTAAACCTTGAGAATATGAAGAGGTCTAATGGTCGTAAAATGAGTATCTTTTCACATTAAATATTACTATTCATATTTCTCCTCTTATGAAGCATTACATTTTGTCGGCTCTTGTTCTATTAACTTCTCTATCAGGACTACAAGCCCAAATTTCATCGGACTCTACACTTTATACTTCTGGTGATATTGGGGTTCAAGTAGTCGCACCAGTGAATATAAACTCACAGAGTTCTTGTGCTGATACCGTTGGAATTTCTATTCCTTCCGGCCATTGGATTTCATCAGTATATTTAGAATACACGGTAGAAACTTCTGGGGGTTTCGGTGGCTCAGCGCCCAATGATATTGGTACTTACCTTGAATTGGTCAGTGAGAGCAGTAAAGAAGCTACATTAGGATATGGTGTTTCAGGAACTAATGGAACTACGGAAACCATCACACGTACCATTTCAGACTTTAATGGTGCTGTGACGGACACTTTTTTGGTTTCAAGTTAAATGCATTTAGACAACAATTCAACACTGCATGTAACACAACTGCTCAGCGTATTGCGGATAGCAGTTGGAAGGTAGTAGTGAATCACTATCCAGCCCCTACGTGTTACCAGCCTACTGCTCTAACACTTGATTGGGTGATGAGTGACCAGGCACAATTAAGTTGGACAACAGGAGGCTCAGCACAATGGGAAGTTGAATACGGTACGCCCGGTTTTACACCAGGTACGGGAACTAGAGTTGCAGCGCTATCGAATCCTTTTGTACTTAATGGTCTAACTGCTTCAACGGCATATGACTTTTATGTGCGCGACTCCTGTGGGACGAACGACGTCAGTATTTGGTCGGCTGTAGATTCATTGACCACTCTGTGCGCACCAATCACCTTCACGACCAGTTATACTGAAAATTTTGACAATACTACAAATTGGGTACCGGGAACGGGATTTGATAATGACGGTTCCATAGTAGATGGTTGCTGGCAGCGTGATCCGGCAGATCCAGACGATGGTCAAGGCTATGCATTTGGGGTAGGAGAAGATAGCACAGGTACTGCAGGAACGGGACCTAATGACGATAGAACAGGAGGCGGACAATACGTTTATGCTGAAGCGAGTGGCGCTGCGAACCAAAGTGTAGCTACATTAACATCACCGCTAATGGACCTAAGTGCTTTAACGGTTCCAGAATTGAATTTTTGGTACCACATGACTGGCGCACAGGTGAATGAATTAAAAACAGAAGTTTGGTCAAAATCTACCGGTTGGGTAAATGTTGGTAGCATTAATGGCCCGCAGCAATCGGCTACATCTGATACCTTCTTACTTCAAACGTACACGTTAAGCCAATTTGTTGACGATACCGTATTGGTGAAGTTCAGCGCTTCTCGTGGATTTGGTAACGACAATCAAGCGGATATTGCCATTGACGACTTTGGCTTTGAAGAGGCACCCACCTGTCCGGACCCATCCCTGTTGGCATTGCAATCGCGCACAACAACCAGTATCACATTGCAGTGGCAAGCGGTGAATGCCCTAAGTTGGGACATTCAGTACGGTGCGCCTGGCGCGGCTTTAGGAGCCACGGCAAATACAACCAACAATGTGAGCAGTAACCCCGCAACCATCACGGGTTTAAGTGCCGGGACTTCCTATCAATTCTGGATACGTGAAGTTTGTGGTCCATCAGATAAGTCCGATTGGATAGGTCCAATTCTGGGAACTACGCATTGTACGGCTGTTGCCGCACCATGGTCAGAGGATTTCGATTCAACTACCTGGACATCAGGAAGCGGTATATACAATGGAGGAGATGTTATGGCCGCCTGTTGGTTCAGGAGTCCAGAAGCTGATACCTTGCCATCTTCTTCTTTGAGTTGGGGTGTTCGTTCAGGTACTACGACTACCGGTCAAACAGGCCCAACTACTGATGTGAGTGGCTCGGGTAATTACATGTACACTGAGGCTTCAAAAGGTGCGCCGAATCAGGAAGCGATGCTCGAATCGCCGCTGTTGGACTTGAGTAGCTTACTGAAACCTCGCGTTTCTTTTTATTATAACATGCGCGGCTTCTACGTAAATACTTTGAAATTACAGGTTTGGGTAGATTCAACACAGACGTGGAATACCTACTTTACTAAATCTGGTAATCAAGGAAACCAGTGGATTTTCGAAGAAGTTGATTTAGCAGGTTTTGCCGGAGATACCATCGTTTTACGTTGGGTTTCTTCAAAAGGAAACGGTTCGCAGGGTGATATTGCGATAGATGAAGTTATTGTAGACGATCAACCACTTTGTCCAGATCCTTCGCAATTTGCGCTTACGAATGTGGGGTCTACCAGTGCAACATTTAGTTGGGTCACCGGTGGTTCAACGACATGGAACATTGAGGTAGGATCCGTTGGATTTTCTCCATCGGGCAGTGGTCTAACGAACATTTCAAGTACGACACATACGGTAACAGGCTTAACGGCAGGAACATCGTATGATGCCTATGTGCGGGATACGTGCGGTACTTTAGGTGCTTCAGTGTGGATTGGTCCGATTACCTTCAATACATTATGTAACCCATTTACTGCACCATATACCGAGAATTTTGACAGTACCTCGTGGGTGACCGGCGCGAATCAATCTCCCGGCCAAATTGACGGTTGCTGGTTACGTTCAGATACGATAGAGTATTTCTTCAAAGCTGGGCCTCCAACGAATCATTCAAACAACACGGGCCCAGATGGGGACCATACTTCTGGAAGCGGCGGTTATATCTTTACGGAAGCCAATACAGGCTTTGGTGGAGGTTCGACATTAAGTAATTCGATTACGTCACCATTAGTGGATGTTACGGCGTTGACAACTCCTGAATTGAGCTTTTTCTACCACATGTACGGTTCACTAATCAATAAGTTGGTTGTGCAGGCAAGGGTTCAAAGCGGTAATTGGGCTACGGTTGCTACCATTACGGGTGCACAGCAGTCTTCTTCTGCCGCAGCTTGGCTTGAAGAGGTAGTCGACTTGTCTTCTTATGCGAACGATACTATTCAAATTAAATTTGTCGCTTACCGTTATCAAGGGTTCAGTAACCAGGTTGACATCAGTATAGATGATTTCGATATTCACGAGGCACCTACGTGTCCAAAGCCGACGAATTTTGCTTCAACGGGTACAACTAGTAACAGCGCGTCATTTAGCTGGACTTCTGGTGGCGCAACCAATTGGCAATTAAACTACGGATCAGCAGGCTTTACGCCTGGTAGCGGATCCTTCGTAGCCATGTCTTCCGCTTCTGGATCGATTAACGGTTTAAGTCCTAATACGACTTACGATGTATATGTACGTGACTCTTGTGGTACAGGAAATGTATCCGATTGGGTAGGTCCAATCACCATATCCACTCTTTGTGGTATGGTTACAGCGCCTTGGTCTGATGATTTCGACGGTATCTCATTCAACGCTACTACAGGTGCTATCGACCCATGTTACACAACGAGCACGTCCACGACGTATTTCTGGGAAACGGGACAAGGCCAGACACCTACGAATAATACTGGCCCCTCTGCCGATCATACAACGGGTACAGGGAAGTACGTTCACACTGAGGCAGTCTTTGCTTTTGGTGGTGCGGATTCTGATGCTGATTTCACTACTGCAGAAATTGATTTAGATACTTTGAGTACGCCTGAACTGACGTTTTGGTGGCACGGTGCAGGTGGAAATATCGACAAGCTTGAAGTGGATATTTTTAGCGGAGGAACTTGGACAACGGAGCTTACCGTGAATAGTACCAACTTTACGCTCCAAGCAAACCCTGCTGCGCCATGGGAAGAAGGTGTAGTAGATCTTACTTCTTATGCCGGTGATACTATTAAAGTACGTTTCACTGCCTACCGTTCTTCCACGTTTGGATTTAATTCGACGCAAGCAGATTGGGCCTTGGACGACATTAAAGTAGATAATGCTCCGACGTGTTTAGAACCAACCGCTTTTGCGAGCAGTGCAAACACTACAACGAGTGTCACCCTTGGCTGGACCACGGGTGGATCAAGTAATTGGCAAATAGAATACGGACCTGTAGGATTTACCCCAGGAACCGGCACTGTCGTAAGTGTAACTACGAATCCATTTACCGTGACTGGATTGAGTTCTGCAACTTATTATGACTTCTACGTACGTGATTCTTGTAGCGCTACTGACGTCAGTGATTGGGCCGGACCTGTAACGGAATCTACTGCATGTGGTACCGCAACTGCACCATACTTCGAAAACTTTGACAATGGTTTTGATGAAGGAAACGATACGGGTCAAGGGCACAATATTGGTGCAACTATCAGTGCTTGTTGGTCACGTACGGATACGGATACAAACTACCGTTGGGGTGGTCGTGACGGAGGGACAGCAACTGGAGGAACAGGACCTAATGGCGACCACACTAGTGGTTACGGTAGTTACGTGTATGCTGAGGCAAGCTTCAGTACAGGGACGCCCGTGGCAACATTGACTTCACCATCCATAGATTTAACGGCATTAACAACGCCGGAAATGCATTTCTGGTACCATCTTTTTGCTCAGAACGGCTCCCAAGGGACATTGACTTGGAGCATCCAGGATGTCAGCGTAGGTACGTGGGTGGTTTTAGATTCTATATCAGGAAATCAAGGGAATCAATGGGTAGAAATCGTTGAAGATCTTAGTTCTTACGCCAATAAAACTGTGAAAATTAAGTTTACGGCACAGAAGTCTTCAGGTACAACTCCCCAACAAGGTGATATAGCTGTCGATGATTTAAGTATTGTAGAGGCACCTACATGTCCGGATCCATCCGCATTGAGCGCCACGCCAACATCTACAACTGAAATCGAATTAGCGTGGACAACTGGTGGTGCTACAGCATGGCAAGTAGAGTATGGTCAATCCGGTTTTGTTCAAGGCAATGGAACTATCGTTAATGCCTTGACTAATCCATTTACAGTAGCAGGTTTAACCTCAGGAGTTACCTATGATTTCTATGTGCGCGATTCTTGTAGTGCAACAGAGTTCTCAGATTGGATTGGTCCAGCTACGGCTACTACTTTAAGCTGTGTAGGCGGCTGTACTTATACTTTAGAATTGACAGACGACTATGGGGACGGTTGGACCGGAAATAATCAAGGGACAAACTTCCATGCATTGGAGGTTACTTCAGGAACAACGGTAACAAGTTTTACCATGTCAAATACGACTGGAGCATTGGGTAGCAGCGAGACCTTTACGTTTAATGTCTGTGATGGCGATACACTATACTTAGAATTCATTGATAATGGAAACTGGGAAGATGAGTGTGGATATATTTTAACGGACCCGAATGGAATCGTAGTGTCTACGGTTATAGGCGGTTCTATGACCCCGGGTATTAAATATCAAGGATCAGCGAACTGTTCTTCTCCTTGTCCTGCGCCAGCGCCGGTATTTACTTCAACGGCAACCTTCTTGAGTGTAGATTTTGATGCAACTGCATCTACAGGTGCTGCGTTGACGTATAGCTGGGACTTTGGCGATGGAAATACGGGTACTGGTGATCAACCGACGCATTTATACGGTGCAGGTGGTTCGTATGCA
>UPTG01000014.1_pt1 | contig 198977 bp, 163 predicted proteins | sample 2160121 | NCBI WGS metagenome assembly UPTG01 (sample SAMN06266255, study PRJEB28933) | marine metagenome | isolation source: Columbia River Estuary | place: USA:Columbia River Estuary, USA | collected 2014-07-27 | reverse complement strand
TCATAGCGGAAGGCTGGAAGCAAATGGGTCGGTAGCGAATCTTGCACCGCCATAAAATCATAAACCGAATCAGGCCCGAGGGGATTAGCCACGCCCAAAGCCCGGGAAGCATGCACTGGTCGAATACAAAAACTACTGGTCAAAGGAACATCTCCCCACAACTGTGCACGGCGTAAGGCGTCGTTTAGAGGTTTATTGAGGACGGAGACCGATTGTGCATGTGCAGAAAGACTGAGCACCATAATAAAAACGCAAGCAAAAAGTGCTCTTGGGATATTATTGTGGCCCCTCTGGAATGGCTGCATGACTGGTTTGGTCTTGGTCAAATTTGGATAGCGCAAGATACGCCATCGCCAAAGTGATATAAGGCATAGGGTCTCCAATGGTCCCAATTAGGAAAAAGTTGAATAAAAAGAGGTTGAAAACCGCACGCCAGAAGGGGTTTTGAGTATATGGAAGGCTCCATACATGGCGGAAGAATGTGAAGCAATACGCCACGCAGCCGAGGATACCCACTTCTAAAAAGAGGCCTGCGGCAAAGGCGGTTGGGCGTATACCCAAGAAGAATCCGTCATTGAACTCCAAGAAGTAGTAAATTTCAAAAGATTCAATGCCCATGGCCTCCATGGCGATGACGCTGGAGACGGGCCAAGAACCGATGCCCCCACCGAACCAATGGGTCAGTCCATACTTGTAGGCCGACAGGATGGAAAAGAGACGGTGGCCGGATTCATTCATTAGGGTCATGTAAATGTCATCCGTATCCCAGGTAAAAAGGATGTTGTTCACGAGGTCCACTGCTCGCGGGGGTTCTTCCATCGAATTGGCCAACCACAGGATGGCGGCAAAAAAAGCCAGGCTCGCAAGAATAAATTTTCCAATGGTTTTACGATCCATGAAGGAGACAAAGAGCACCACGAGAAATGCAGTGCCTGTCGCTGATTTATTGATGAATAGGTCGAAAGAGAGCATTCCAATAAATGCTATGGCGCCTCGTCGTTCAAACGGATGCCACTTCCACCAAAGCATCATAAAGGCAAACATGAAATGCATGGCATAACTGGAATAGGCGGGTTCGGCATAGAGCCCGCCTACCCCGCGTCCGCCATCCAATGTTTCATGGGTAAATCGTGGAACCAACATGCGGTAATAGGGTTCAATCGCTTCGGGGAATAAGCCGGCAAACTCAATGCCTGAAACAATGATATTCAAGATGAAAATCGTAATGAGGGCTTGAATCAGCTTGATGAATTCATCCTTGTCGGCCCCCAAAACACGAAAAAAGATCAAACTCCCATTTAGGATCGCGAGATAGGAGCGCGCCACCGCCAATCCATTGCCATACATCCCTATCGTGATGGCCGCACTGAGACCAAAAACGGCCATCAAATAAATATAGATACGATCCAGAACGAGCTTAGGACTCAAGCAGAAAATCAAGGCCCAGGGAAAAGTCTCAATATCACCAAATCCCAGAGGAATGTTGATACTCGGGGTGAAAATGAGGTAATGCAACAAGGCCTGAATCATGCCTTCCAAAGATGCTGCATTCGACGCTTAGCGGCCAAAAGTCGATCGACTCGATGCACCCAGGGGTAGATGTTGCCAGGATACGCATGGATTCCGTTTTCTTGCTCTATGTACCGAGCGAGGCGATGCTCGGCCCAGATGCATTGCTCTTTCACCTTCCGCGCTTCGGGGGTTAAGACGCGTGTGTAGCCTCTCCACCAAAGGGGTTTCAGATAGTTGACCAGGTAGTCCTGGTAGTCCGTTTCGCTAATAGGCTGATCAAACGAAACCAGAATCTTTTCCAAGCCCGACTGCAGTAATTGGACGGCTTCGGCTCCTTGGAGGGCAAAATGCCATGAAGCTAAGATGGTAAGCGGTCGACCTTCGAACAGGACAGGTTCATGACGGATATCTCCCATAATCAGATCTGCAATGCGCCGTTGAGCGATTAGCCGCGCCCAACCGGCCACCCAATGGTGCGTAAATAGGCTATCGTTGAAGAGGAATACCTGATCCGCGGGTTGCAAGCGATGCGAGATGTGGGAAAGAATTTCCTGGTAACCTGAAAACTCGTACTGTCGATTGCTTCCAGGCAATACACCAGGTAAAACCGGTGTTTGATTATCCAGCACAACGCTGAATTCAGTGGAGAAACCCGCTTGCTGAAGAAAGCGGAGCCAAGCCTTACGCTTTTCTTCACTGAAGCCAAAGGCTACAAGGAGAGCCCATTGGGTGGAGGGGTTCATTCTTCGTTGGGAAGCAGCGAAACAAAGAGAATGAAGGCCAAGGAGCAACCAAATCCGACGATGAAGGACCACTGCCACAGGAGAAGCCCCACTTTGGGCAAGGGAAACTGTGGGACATCAACGATTTGAATAATCGGAGTTTGCTTGCGCAAGCCGATTTCCGCCAACTTCAAATTCTTGATGATTTCACCATATAAGGCCACACTGACTTGCAGCTCAACCAACGCCCTGTTCTGATCAATGCGCAAGGAAGCCCGGTTGGGGTTAATATTCAAATCCGTAGAGCTCGCGCTGTTGGTCAGGTTTGCATTCATCAAAATGCGAACAGAGTCTGCTTCACGTTGCAGCACTTTCATGTTAAGGCGGGCCTTTTTGGTAAGCAACTCCACATAGTATTCGGAGGTTTGCTCAATAAGCTCCTCGGTAAGGGCTTGTGCCACATATTTATCGGGATGCACCGCCGTCAATTGAATAAGGCTCAGCTTTCGTTCAGGCTTGTCGGCAGCAATTACCTCTTCCACGGTGTAGTGGTAAAGCAGCATTAAAGCAGAGTCTTGAAGGGGGCTAAAGGAGTCACGGTCTTCGGAGAAGGTCAAGTCCGAGAAGATGGGCTTTTCTGCAAATGGGGTTTGTTGGAAGATTCGGTTCGCCAATATTTCCGTTTGTCCATCGGCAAAGGTGACTTCTTGCAATAGAGTCCGCTCAACTTGATTACGAGTCGTAAATAATCGCACCAAAGACTCACCTTTGAAAATTCCACCAGGATTGTTCCCTCCTACGTCAATTCCAAACTGTTGCAACAAGTTCTGCCACCCATTGGAGTCGTCGTCTTCGACCGCGATAATAAGCGTGGCTTTAAACTTCTGGGGATGCATGTAACCATAGACCAGACCAGCAGCCATTCCTAAGAAGGTGACAAGTAGCCACCACTTCCAACGTTTACGCAACGCGGATCCAATGCCTAACAGGGAGAGGGCCCATTCGCCCAAGGTACTTTGCCCTGCAACGAGGGTTTTAATACTATGCTGTGTCATGGTTTCAAAAGCTGAACGATGGCAATGGTCATTGTGCTAATGGACGCCAACGTACCTGTCAGAGCAGAGAGTTCTCCCGGACCCCATCCCTGCTGCGAGCGCAAAGGTTTCTGAGGCACAACTATTTGAGCACCTGGAACTACCTTTGGTCGAACCAACCAGAATCCAACTCGGCGAGTTGCTCTGGAAAGTCCATTGGGATAGACCACATATGCTCGGCGGTTATTTCCCTCTTGGGTTACCCCCCCACCGAGTCGTAGATACGCATTAAAACCGAGGCTAGCCTGGTAAGAGACCCTTTTGGGGCCGTAGACTTCACCGCCTACCTTGACACTAGTGGATTGGGCTCCAATGAAAATTTGATCTCGATTTTCCAAGGAAAATGGAGTTCGACCCTGAAGGGCCGAAGCCGAAATCGCAATCGTATCAAACGAGTACAAATCACCGCGCCAAACGAAGGCCTTTTTCCCTGGCCCTTGAGAGGCACTGTCACTGACATGGAGCTTTACTTGGCGAACAATGTAAGCACCATAAGGATCGGCAAATCGCGTCAGACCTCCTGAGCGGGATAATACTGCCTGAAGGCTTTCAAAGGGGGCCGATAGACCGTAGGCACCTTGAGAGACCACTTCCCCTTCTATGGTGACAGAGGCCACTTGTTCTCTCAGACGGGTACGCTTCACAGAAATCAAATCTCCAGCTCGGACCTTTTGAGATTTCGCCTCCTCTTCATTCAACATGATAGATCGGTAGGAACGCCCCTCTCCTTTTGCCGTGTACTCGAGCGTTTGCATATCCGCATCATCCGAAAAGCCTCCACTGAGGAGAATAGCATCCCAAACCGTTAAGCCTTCGGCCCAACGCAATTCACCTGGTTGATTCACTTCTCCCGAAACTTGGACAAACTCCTTTCTGATAAAATTGGTGGTAGACGGAATTAAAATAGAATCCCCTTCAGCGAGGGCAAAGACCGCCACATCCCCATACACCGATGCATAGGCACGTTTGCCTGCGCTGTCTTGTCGCGAAATGACCGCCATCGTTCGAATGGCGTCCTCGCGGTAGCCGCCCGCAATTTGTAACAGCTCTCCCAATGTTGATGCGGCTTGATTAAGACCAAAGTATCCCGTGGATTGCACTGCACCGGTTAAGGCAATTCGCTGACGAAAACGATCGTTTAATGTATCGGCCACGAAGCGGTCACCTGGTCGTAATAGAAATTCGGAAAATTCTCGTGGCGTTAGGGTTCGAGCTTCGAACCCCACATCGGTAATGCGTTCCACAAAAACTTGATTCTTGAATGCCTGTTCTGTGAATCCCCCAGAAAGTTCAAAAATATCTTCGAAGGACTCCCCGGGACGCATTTCAAAAGTACGTGCACGCTTAAATTCCCCATCTAAACTAATCCGGCCCGAATGCGGGGGGATGAAAATCACGTCGCCGTCTTCCAAGCGCAGGTCATCATTTTTCGTTCCCTTTCCCAGTAACTCGTACAAATCAATTTCTCCAACAATCTCGCCATTCCTTATATGGAAGATACTCCGATAGGATCCCATAGCGGCAGGGCCCGAAGCCAAATGCAGCACGTGATAGGGCGAGGCTATTCCAGGAACGGTATAGCGTCCGGGAACCTTGGACCCAATGACAGTGATATCTACACTCCGAATTTCTTTGAGGCTTAAACTTAATTGAGATGTACCATCGGCAAGGGTGTTGTAGCCGTTAGAGCTCAAACGTTTTTTAATCTTTGCTTTCGCCTCTGAAACGGTCAGACCCGAAACGGAAACGACCCCAGAGTACGGGATGTTGATGGTGCCATCCGGCTTCACCGCCACGTCGACATTCAATTCTTGAAAACCATAGACCGTCAAGGAAACAATGTCGCCATTCCCCAGTCTATAGGTTGGCGGTGTTGCAAGCGTGAGGTTGGGCGCAAAATCCATGGCTTTGCTTCGAAATAGCTCTGCACCAAAAACGTTCGAATCCAGCGCATACAAACGTTCCAATCCCGAAAGTTGGCGGGCATCTTGCTGAGCATCTTGCAGGGAATCTTGAAGCTGCATCAGACGCATGGTGAGCATCTGAGCTTGCTCCCCAGGATCCAATTGGCCCAATTGGGTGAGGCGCACTTTGAGTTTTCGCAGCTCCGCCTCAGACATCCCTTTCTTACTCAAGTCCCGCAACGCCTCTGAAGAGGTGAGATTCTTAGATTCGAAGCTTTGTTTGAACAGGAGAATTTCCTCCTCGCCCAATTTATCCACGGAAACGGATGTTAGATTCTTTCGAGCAAATACATTCTGGGCCTGCACAGAATACGCAGAGGCCATAAAAAATGCCAAGAAAATAAGTAGTGCGGAGCGTTTATTCATAGGTAAAAAGTATTCCATGCATCACGCGCCTTCATGTACATTGAAGGCACTTCAGCGGGGACAGTTTGGCGCAATTTTTTGTAAATATACCGATTCCATGAATCTGGGAGCCGGCGAACGAGTTGTTTTCCAATGATGTGATAGGCCAACCTTCCACGTGACCAAAGGCCGGTTTGGCCAATTCGCCAAAGTGCTTCTAACTCCCCCTTTCGCGTTCGCATCGAGCTTCTTCTTTTCACCAAATCATTTCCTCCGCGCATATAAACGAGGTCCTCGGGATGATTGGCACTTAGAAAGCCAGAGGCCAAAACCTGAGCCCAAAGTGCATAGTCTTCATTGGCACCAACCAGTGGATAGCCCCCTAGGGATTCGATGACAGATTTACTGAATGCTACGCTTGGGCCATTGAATGGATTGCGAATTTGGGCAAATTGGAGAATCTGATGGTGGTTGCATGGAACCCTCCTTCTACCAAAGCACTGTGTATATTGGCTATCCCATTCTTGGACTTGGCCTCCAAAGATGACCAATTGGGGATTGTTTTCGAAGGCCTCCATCGTAATGGCCGCTCGTTCTTCATGATTGAGGTCATCTGTATCCACCTTCAAGACGATGTCAGTGTTCAACACCGCCAAGCCATGATTAAGGGCTTCAGGCAAACCAAACCCATGAGGATTTTTGGTACGTGAAATACGTATCCATTGGACCTCGTGAAATTCGGCTACGATTTGCTCTAATTCATCCCCTATTTCTCCCTCAATTACGCCAACAACGCCATCCAGTTCAATGGTTTGACCTCGGATAGCGGACCAAAGGGATTCAAATAGATATTCCGGATGGTCTTTCGCGTAGATAGAAAACAAGGCACCTATGGAGAGCCTCATCCAATTGCTAGTATGGTTTTCCAAAGGATTCGGATATCCAAACCCAAGCTCGCCCGGTGAACATATTCTAAGTCTAAGGGAAGCTTTTTCAGATTTTCATCCGGCGTGGCGTCTGGGAAATGAACCTGAGCCCAACCCGTTATCCCAGGAAGAGCTTGATGACGCTGGACATACTGGGCGTCCAATTCCGAAAATTTGGCCACAAGGTGTGGACGTTCCGGACGCGGTCCAACCCAAGACATGTCTCCCAACAATATGTTCACCAATTGAGGTAGCTCGTCAATTCTCCATCGGCGCAACCACCGGCCTACGGGAAGGATGGTTGGATCTCCTTTTTTCATCCCGGCAAGATCGCCGTTTTCTCCAACGAGGAGGGTCCTAATCTTGTAAATCCGGAAGAGTTTCCCATTTTTTCCCACACGCTCCTGCGTAAAGAAGACGGGGCCGCGACTGGTCATTCCAACCATCGCTACCCCCAATGCGATTAACACGGCGGCTACTGGCAGCAAAATCAGCGAAAGGACGATGTCCAAACCACGTTTTGAAAATCCCTGGAGGTAGGTGTTCATGAGAACGGCAAAAGTATCACATGAAAACTTTGTATCCATAGAAAAAAGATGGCAATTGGTGTTTATGATGCATTTTGACTAATTATTATGAGAACATCGAACTCTGGAAATACGAAGTACGGGCTAGCGAAGAAATAGAACCGATCCAAAATACCCCAAACTAGAGCGATTTCTATCCGTAATGCTGTACACATAGAGCGTTCCATCGTGAAGCTCCTTTAAAGTGATCTTTTCATCGCGAATTAACTGAATCAATAATTCACTTTCCCCCTCAAGCGAAATATAACTTTCGCTCGGTGTTTCGAGGACTTGATAGCCCTCCTTGGGCTGCATCCTTCCGGACTTGGATGAGGTGTCAACGATGTGCAACATAACCATCTTGGTATCGGGTTAGCATCCATTGTGTTTTTTTCACTTTTTCCCAAAACCCCCCAGAGAATCCGCGGGTAAAGACCACATTCGCGGCGAGCACATAAAGGTATGGCTTGCGCAACCAATGGAGAATCCCAAGCTGATGCTTTGCATGGTAAAGCCCAAAATTGTAAAATGAGTCAGCATACCAGTTCACCGCGTTGACTTTTTTGGCTGCATCATTGCCATCGCTTTGAGGAAAATGGACTACGGTAACTTGGGGCTCATAAACAATCGTTCTCCCGGCAGCAAGGAGTTGCCAGGACAAGTCCGGTTCTTCCATAATACCAGTCCCAATGAATGCCGGCTCAAAATGAACATGATGCACATCGGGCGCCATAACAAATCCAAAACAGGCACCTGTGACGGAGATAAGACTATCCGCGGGTTGCAGGGAATAATTGTTATTGTAAAAGTGTCCAAACCAAGTATACCGTTGTACATTTTTGGTGTGAAGCAATGGACGATCCAACTCAATGATTCGCGTGGTTAAAACATGAGAAGGCTGTTTGGTTAGGTACTGTAGATAAAAGGCCAAGAAATCTTTTGGAATCCATAAATCATCGTCAATTACCACCACGATGCCCTCTTTCCTGCGGTGTATCCCTAGATCCTTGGCCTGGCAGCGATTCGGGGTTGCTAAACGAACAAAGTCCCATGAAACGGATGGGAGCATGGTAGCACATAGATTCTTCAATTCATGATGTAGTGCATCAGCGCTTTGGTCAACCACCACAATCGTGTCAGGCATTCTGGTCTGGAATGCAATGCTTTGAAGCAGATTGGGCCATACCTCGAGTCGGTTAAAGGTGGGTATAACAAGCGTAATCGACGGATTTTCTGGCACTACCAAGTGTGGAGAGGTGGCTACGGGAAGAATGAGCTTTTTGGGGATCCAACGCTTTGGGTGGAGGAATGAGATGCCCAGACGATTCAGTAGTACCGCGTACGAAATCAGGGCAAAAACTTCTGCCCCTATGAGGGCGAAAATAGCCCCATCTAGCCCCTGCCATGCAATGAGCGTAACATTCAGCAGGACACTCACAATTGCCGTTGAAGCGATCACTCGAAAAACTTTCTGATCTTGCTTTAAGTTCAGCAAGACAATGTTGCCAATAATATGACTGGAACTTGTCACGAAAGGAACGACGAGAAGAGCTTTTAAAATGGGGATCGCCGGTGCATATTCGAATCCAAACCAATGGACGATGACCCATGGACCTACTAAAAACATGCCCATGGAAGAGATAGCCACCGCCAGAAGGACAAATGGGATCGCCTTATTCAAGTGCATCAACCCCTGTTCCCTGTGATTCTGGATTTCCTCTCCGATGAATGGAAATAGGGATTGCATGATGGGAAACATAACCAATACCTGGGTGACATTCATGAGACGCCAACCCAGGGTAAAATGCCCTACAGAATCAAATGCGACAAAGAAGCCAAGGATCAATACATTAAAAGTCTGATTGGTGTTGTTGACTATGCCGGACAGAAAAATCCATCGTTCTTGCTTGAGTAAGCGCCAAGTGCTTAGATTCCAGGATATACGGACGGGGATCTTGAAGTGGTGATGCACCCAAACGAGGCTGAGTATTGCCACAATGATGGACGAGAGCGAGATGCTCAGTGGATAGATGAAGGCGTCTTTCGGACCTGAAATGATAAAAAAGACGACCAAGATGAAAATCAACTTGGGGATGACGTTGATCCAAACAAGGGCACGCATGCGGCGCATCCCTTGGACAAACCAATTTGGCATGAATGCCCAACCGGCCGTCACCCCAAATGTTGACCAGGCAATCTTTTCATGATTTGGCCCTTCCGGGAGCAGGGGGATTAAAATCGCATAAAGCAGGCCTGCAACGAGCAGTAATAGGAGCTTGGCCGATTGTACTTGATTGAAATATGTTCCAAGCGCTCGGGAATCATCCCCCATTTGTGCGACGGCTCGTGTGCCAGAAAAATCAAAACCATACAGCACGAATAGGGTGAAATACCCAACCAATACACTGAAGTAATTGATGACACCAAAAGACTCCGAGCCAACCACATGCCCAACAAATGGCAAAGTGACAATGGGGAAAACGTAATGCATGAATTGCAGTACTCCATTCGCCAAAAGATTTCCAGAAACGGGTTCTTTCATCCCGGATGTGGTCATTGGTGATTCGTGTTCTGCGGCCCCCATTTTTTACTGCCAATCGTTGGTTGAAGTTCGTACTACTTCCGCAATGGATTCAAATCCAAAGGCATACCAGGTGAGCGAAGTGTTTCGCTTGGTCAGCAGGGTATACGGCACCGTCATCCAAGCCAAAATACGTAGTATCATTCCTCCCTGATGCCTAGGGGTGAAAGTGATTTGCCCCCACTTTTTTGCCCCTTGGACCCATCTCCTTAAATCAAAGGGTTTCGTATGCGTCGGATCGTCATAGAAGTTGAGACAACCTTGGCGAACACTAGGAAAAAAAACACTCTCTTTTGCCGGAGTAGAGAGGTACAGCCGCCCCCCTGGCTTAAGCAAGCTCACTAGTTTTTCTAAAAAAATGACCGGTTGTTCAACGTGCTCGATGACATGAGAAAGTACGATGCCATCATAGGATTCTCCTTTCGCCACCAAATCATCGATGAACGTTTCAGGTTTGAAAATCCAGTAGTGACGCATGGCCTTTTTACCCTCTTCGGTCATGTAATATTCAGCAATGTCTGCACCATCAAAGATGGCTAATGGGGCATGTTGCCGCAGTTTTCGTGCGCTATCCAAGCCGCAGCCCACATCCAAGACTACCGCATTTTCCCGATTAAGCTGTGCAACGAAAGCATACTTTGATTTGGGATCTATTCGACGCTTGAGATGAGAAATCCATTCGCGTCTTCGTCCAATCTCCTCTGTATATCCTCTATCTGCCCGTGGCATAACGTTCTGTTGGTTTGGTAGCGAAAAGTACGACTTCTGGCGAAGGTGCTATTCACGAATTGAAGTACATCCCACGCTATTATATTCCATCTCCACCGTATTCCTCGACAACGGCATTATCAAACTCAACAGTGGAGTCCATTGATGCCATGCATCGCCAAGGTTTTAAATTTTTTACATTACCGAACCTCAGGGATTAACGCGCGCCGCCATCCAAGTTCGCACCCCCTCCAGAAGGGCTTCCGCGTCAGTGTTTCGCATGGGGGGACCAATCTTCACCGTGACATGCCAAGCGGGACGACGCATCATCCGCAGCACATGAGGCACAAACTTCTCCTCACCCACCCATGCCATGCCCGGGTCGCTGTATTGCAACACAAAGGGAACGATCGGCAAATCCATTTCGGCCGCGGTGTAGAACATCCCTGGATTGAAGGGGAGCAATCCGGATGCGGTCGTGGTCCCTTCGGGAAAGACAACGGGGCTCATCCCTTGTTGAATTCGATCGCCCAGGGCCTTCCGCGCTGCTCGCCGTGATTCCTTGTCTTGGCGTTGCACAAATACGGCATCTACCGCTTGTGCAGCCCAACCGATGATGGGCCATTTTTTGACTTCCGCCTTGCCCAAGAAAATGGTGGGTGTTGCGCTAAATACAAAGAGGATATCCGCATAGCTCCGATGATTGCCCATCAATATAGCCGCCTCGGTCGGGGCACTGCCCTCGAGTACCCGAACTTCAATCCCCATGGCCGCAAGGAATACCGCGCGCCAGGTTTTAAAAAGGCCATGCCGAAATTTCATTGAGGCCCCTAGAAATTTGGCCAGAATCAACATGGGCACCAACAGAAGAAAGGCGGATACGATGAACCACAGCAATCGGTAGGCAAAGCGAATCCATCCCAACATACTTCAGGTGCGGGTTTTTCCCCGCATATTGAGCAGTTCGACACCTAGCGAGAAACCGACCGCAGCATAGATGTAGGATTTGGGGACATGGTAGCCGGCCGATTCGGCCACCAACAAGACCCCGATCAAAATCAAAAATGCCAAGGCAAGAATTTGCAAGGAAGGATGTTTTTCAATGATTTGGGAAACGGGGCCACTGAATTTGAGCATAACAAACATGGCCACGATGATCGCCGCAATCATGACGGGAAGATTTTGGGTCATGCCAATGGCAGTCAGGATACTGTCAAAACTGAAGACAATGTCCAGCAAGGCGATTTGAACGATGATGGCCGCAAAAGCTGTTTGGACCTTCATGTTTTGGCCGTGTTGGGCCCCATCGGCTTCGACAATTTCGTAAATCTCTCGGGTAGATTTCTGAATAAGGAAGACCCCCCCTAAGAAGAGCACGCTGTCTCGGCCATTGATTCCATAGCCCCATAGGTGAATAAAGGGTTCCGTCCATCCGATGATCCAAGTGATGGATAATAGCATGAGGATACGGAAAACGAGGGCCAGACCAATGCCAAAAGTCCGCGCCTTGGGTCGAATTTCCTCCGGCAGCTTGTTTGTCAAGATGCTGATAAAGATGATGTTGTCGATGCCCAAAACGATCTCCAAGAAGGAAAGCGTTAAAAACGCAAACAAGGTTTCGAGGGTCAAAAGGTGTTCCACGCTTTACAGTTAGGGGGTAAAGATATGTTGGCCCGGGGGTTTATCCACAGAGGGCCTCGCGTTCCAGGGGGTAAAGCCTTGGGAGGCCACAAAGCGGCACGACACCACGGCCCGCCTACTGGGATTTCGCCCATGCAAAAGGGGTTTAGGTATGGTTTCTCTCCATCCCTAAACCCCTCGGAGTACAATCGGTCTGCGTCTTACTTCTCGATCACGAGTCGCAACGTCTCCTCCCTCGCTTCACCTTGGATGCGAACAAAGTAGAGACCTGCCGCGACCGGATGGAATGGCAACAGGGCTTGTCCTCCCGCATCGGATTGCACGGAAAGCACTTGAACCGTTCGGCCATAGGCATCGGTCAAGGTGACGGTGGCATCATCCATAGCCGTCCAGCCCGCCAAGGTTAACCCTTGGAGCGAAGTCGTCGGATTCGGGTAAAGCCACGCGCCCAATGGAGCCCCCTGCTCGTCCAGACCAATTTCATCGAGGCGATGCGTGACCGTATCCCCCAGTCCACAATTGTTCCCAATCACCAAGGTGACATTGTACAACAAACTTGGGACTGAATAGGTGTGCTGGATAAAGTTGGCGCCCGCAGAGGACTGGCCATCACCCCAATACCAGGTGTAGGTATTGGCAAGCAGCGAAGAAGTTGCGTCAAATTGCACGGTCATCCCATTGCCATTGGAGCTCACAATAAACCAGGTGAAGGAGGCGGTGGGCTTGATGCACATGGTAATGTTTTGGGACGTACTCAAGGTATCGCCGCATGCGTTCACGCCATACAGTGTCACGGTGTAGGAGCCACCCACGGGATAGGTGTAGGAAGCGTTGGCCCCGTTAACAATGGTTCCATTGCCGAAGTCATACCAAATGCTGGTATAGCGCCCAGCGATGGCCGGCCCGGTGCAATTCAATGTGAGGACCGAAGTGCTCATGTTAAAGCCTTGCATCGTCGGGCTGCAGACCGTCACACCTTGGACCAAGGTATCCGTCTGACCACATAGGTCGGTCACTACGAGCTGAACATTCCATGTGCTGTCATGGGGGAAGTTGTACAGGGTGTTGGGGCCGATGGCCGTTCCACCCGTTCCGTAATTCCAACTGTAGGTCAGGCTATTGCCCGTGGACGCCGTCGCATCAAATGTTCCGAGCAAGCCATTTCCCGAGGCGGTAAAGCTCGCCACAGGGGGCGGACAGGGATTGGTGCAGGCTATGTTGCCTTCCAGCAAGTAGCCGGTTCCAGGAAGCGTTCCAGGCGTAAAGCTGTTCACCGTGTCACCAAAGGAATCCATGAGGTACCAGCCACATTCGTTGGCCCATGCTCCATTCGCCAAGAAGCGTACACGAAGGGTATCCCCGTCGCAGACGTTGATGGTGAAACTGGCCGCAAACCCAGCATTGAACGTGAAGTTGGTGATACTCGCACCGGTGGTGATTTCGAGATTGTGAAGCACGGTGCCCGCCCCATTTCCAGTCCAGCCGTCACCAAAGGTGTCGACCAAGTCTAGAGTGTATTGACAGCCGTTTTGGCAGCTGAAGGTTGTCTGGGTGTATGGACCCAATTTGGGGGAAACTTGCCCGATGCCACAGGAATCAAACACATACACATCGTAGGTCGTGCTAGAAAGCAATCCAGGGATAACAAAGGGGCTGCTGGCTGCGGCCACCACGGTGCCCGAACCAGGCGTAAAGCCGGAAGGTCCAAACTCAATCATCGTTATACCGCCCCCACCGGCCGTGAAGGTCACCTCCAAGCTTGTGTTGCTAAATGGCTGCACGGAGATGTTGCTCGGAGGCAAACAGGGCAAGGGGTTGTTGATGGTCAAATCGTCAATGGCAATGTCCCCCGAAGCTTGGTTCCCGCCACCGGGCTTGGTAGACGTGAAACGCAACTGAATGGTGTCGCCCGCATAGGCCGAAATATTCGCCTTCACTTCTTGCCAGCTATTCCCTTGGCTGCCCTGAGCCGTGCTGATGTTCGTCCAGGCACCGCCATTGGCACGAATCTCCACATTGAGGGTGCCAATTTGGGTACCAAACATGTGACGCCAGAAAATCACTTCAGGGTTGCTAAGGGTATCCAAGAAGATCTCCGGAGTGGTCAACGTGGCGCTCGCGCCGTTGAAAGCAGAGGCCTCCACGTACACATAATGGCCGCTACCTGTGGTATGATCTCCGGTGGGGCCTGTGTTGTTCGTGGGGGTTGCACCCGTTCCTCCTCCCCAGTGGTAGGGTTGGTTGAAGGGAGGGCCACCGGTTCCTGCCGCCGGGTTGCGGTCCCAACAGGGGTCGATCGTCGAGTTCTGGTTGAAGTTACCGGTGCCTGAGGCAAAGGTGCCGTCAAAGTTCTCCGAGTAGGGTGCCGTAATCACCCCGCAGGCGGTGCTGCCTGAAACGGGGCCTACCCAACTGGAATTGGAGCTTGGCCCGCAGACATCCCGAACGTAAAAAGAATAGGTCGTCGACGCATTGAGGCCGGTTACCGTAAAGGGATTGGTCGCCGCTGTGACGGTGGTTCCTGCCCCTTGGGTAAATCCTACAGGACCATATTCAATTTGCCATGACGTTGCGCCGCCGGTGGTCCAGGCTAAGGTCACCGAGTTGGCCGTGGATCCGGTAGCGGTGAGAGAACTTGGAACCGGACAAGCCACACAGGTAACGCTACCGCTGTAGTGCACGCCGGTGGGAATCGCCGTATTGTCATCATGCGCATAGGCGGTATCCCCATTGGAATCCACCAAGTACCAACCGCATTCATTGGCCCATTGGCCGTTCACAAAGAACTGCATGTAGATCGTGTCGCCGTCGCAGACGGGAATGACCGTGGTGGAGTCAAATCCACTCGTGAAGGTGTAGAAGGTACTGAGTGCACCCACCGTCAACTGCAGTTGGTGTTGCGCGGTGCCAAAGTTGTTGCCTACCCAGCCATCTCCCCAGCTGTCGGTCATGTGGAGGGTATACGTACAGGAGTTGGCGCAGGCTATGGGTGTCGCGCTGACTGGCCCTACCACATTGGACAAATCATTCGCGGCGCAGGAATCATAGACGTAAAATTGGTAGGCGGTCCCCGCTGTCAAGCCCGTAATGATGAAAGGATTGCTGGTAGCCTGCACCACAGTGCCTGCACCTTGCGTAAATCCACTCGTACCGTACTCAATAAAGGTGCTTCCTCCAGAAGTCGAGGTCCAGGATACCTGCACGGAGGTAGAGCTGGCTACAATGGCGGTCAATGCTACGGGGTCTGCACAGGGAAGTGCGTTGTCAATGACCACGTCATCAATCGAGATATCTACCTGGTTGGCATTACCCCAGTTCCGGTATCCAAACCATCGGATACGGACGCTGTCTCCTGTATACGAAGCCAGAGAAATAATCGCCTTTTTCCATGGATCCGTGGCCGCCGTTTGTTGCGCGCCCGTCGCCGTCCAAAGGTTGGAATAGGCCCCGCCATTCACCGAAATTTCTACATCCAATTTTTGGATTTGGCCCCCAAACATGTGGTAGAAGAAGGTGAGCTCAGGATTGCTCAAGGTATCCAAATCAATGACGGGCGACTCCAGCCAAGTAGGCGTTAGGCCATTGGCTGTTTCCGTATGCATGTACTGGCCTGTGCCCGAAGTATGATCTCCCAAGGGTCCGGTGCCTCCCGTGGGCGTGGCACCTGTTTCGGCCTTCCACCAGAACACATTCGTCGCACTGCGATTCCAGCAAGGATCGATGCTGCCCGCTTGAAAATGCGTGGATGTCACCCAGTTCGCGCCATCAAAGTTTTCACTCCATGGAGCGGTGATCGACGTACAGGGGGTCGTGAAGGTGACTGGACCTATCCACAAAGAACTGGTACCGCTCCCACAACTATCTCGAACATAGACATCATAGGTCGTTCCAGGGGTCAGACCGGTCAAAGTAAAGGGATTGGTGCTCGCCGTCGTGAAAGTGGCCAAATTCACCGCTCCAGAGGGACCAAAGGCCACGTTCCACAAGGATGCGCCGCCTGTAGACCAGCTCAATCCTGCCGTCGTGGTGGTTACCGTTCCCACAGCCAAGGCACTGGGGACGGGACAAGCCGGCGCCTCTTTAATTTCAATCTCATCAATGGCCAGATCACTTTGGTTGGCACTACCACGTGTCGCGACAAAACGAACCATCAAGGTATCTGCCGCAGGAAGCGTAAAGGCGGTATCCAACCATGGGGCATTATTGCCGACGAAAGGCTGATTGCCACTGAATACGGTTGTGATCCCTGACCACCCTCCATTGGGTGTCCAAACTTGGAACCCTAGGCTTCCCATGGAGTTTCCGCGTGCATGGTAGCTGAAGGACAGCTCCGGCGTGGTCAGTGTGCTGGTGTTGATGGGCGGTGTCCGCAAGGTGGTCACTTGACCGGGCAATCCGGAAGAAGATTCCGTGTAGGCGAAGCGGCCATTGCCACTCGCGTCGGCATTGGGACCCGTATTTCCCGTCGTCGTGGGAGTCGACCGAATTCCCCAGAAGTAAGGGGATCCAGGCCCCGTGCCCGCACTGGGATCTCGGAACCAGCAAGAAGCCAAAGCGTCTCCCCCATTGTAGGTGCCCGTCCCTGCTGTCCAGCCCGTGCCATCAAAGTCCTCTGACCATGGGGCAGAAACCGGTGTACACAGGGTACTCACGAGCAAAGGTCCATACCAACCCGAGGTGTCCCCCGCCCCACAAATGTTCCGAACGTAGATCGCGTAATCCGTTCCAGTCGTTAGTCCAGACAAGGTGGGCGTCGTAGAGGGGACGACGGATTTTGACATCGCCCCTGGGGTTTGGGCAGGGGTGCCATAGGCCAATTGCCAGCTTGTGCCTGCGCCGGTCGTTATAGCCAGTGAAACAGACGTGAAGCTGGTATTGGTCGCGGCTAACCCTGTAGGCTGAGGACAAGTAGGTCCGTTTTGGAAGTAGACATCGTCCAAAGCCATATCCCCCGTCACGTCAAAGGATCGAATGGCACGGAATCGAATTCGGATGGTGTCATTGGCCAAATTTGTGAGCGGCACATTGACCGAGTCCCACGCCGCACCGGAAGAGGTTTGCGTGGCGCCAGACTGACTCCAAATATTGTACTGCCAGCCATTGGTCGGCGTCCAGACATCCAATGTCACCGTACCCGTGTACTGACCGAACATATGTTTCCAAAAAGTCACCGACGGGTTGGTCAAACCACTGATGTCCATCAACGGAGAGACGATTTCCGCCTCATCCTGGTAGGCGCCCGCGCTGGCTTCCGTGTAGATGTACTTTGCCGAAAAAGAGGACGTGCCAACCGTATGATCTGCGTTGGGACCCGTGTTGTTGGTAGGCGTAGGTCCCGCTTTGGTGCCCCATGCATAGGGTTGTCCACCTCCATTACCCGTGGGTGCGCCCGGATCGCGCGTCCAGCACGCATCGATGCCGTTGTTGATATTATTGGTACCCGTCCCAGACGTCCAAGCCGTGCCGCTAAAGGTTTCCAAATAAGGAGCAACCAATGGGGAACACAAGGTTGTAATCGTCACCGGACCCACCCACATGGAACTATTGCCCGTTCCGCAGGAGTCTCGGACATAGACATCGTAACTCGTCGAAGCGGATAATCCGGTAATCTTTTTCGTCGTCGAGGTGGCGCTCACATAGGTTCCAGCCGAAGTTGGATTGAACCCGACCGCGCCATATTTCAATTGCCAGTTGCTCGCTCCGCCCGTGGTCCAAGAGAACTGAGCTGAATTGGACATCACCCAGTTATTCTGAAGGCCGGTTGGCGCGAAACACGTAGGCATCGGGCCATGATTCACTGTCACGACCCACGTGCCGTGCACGACTTTATTGATGGCCGAGTCACAGGCTGCAGGCCCACCCCAGGTTCTGAAGGCGTCAAGCCGAAAAACCAACGTGCCTGATGTGGTGGCACCATTTGCGATGTTCAGTCCAGTTCGGCTGTACGTCTGCAGACCCGATTGGTTACCGACCCCTTGAGCTATGGTTCCCTCGGAATTGCCCGTAGTTGTGCACGTCAAATACGAAAATTGCTCACTCTTCCAGCCGCTGTTGGCGGCGAGCATGTCGTACTGAACGTCCACACTGTACACCCATCGATTGGCGGGGATTTGCACCACCAAGGTGTCGAAGCAAGGGGATACGGAAGCCGTAGTGGGGTTTGGGCCAGGAATTAGGGTCGTAGGAATGGAGGGTCCAAAGGCCGTATCGGAGGTGCTTACGATTTGGCTAGATGCGCTGAAAGCTAGCGCTAATAAAGCCGAAAGGAATGAAAGTTTGCGGAGCATAGGTGATGCAATTTGAGGGTTGAAAATACATCCAAATAGAATGTGTTAGACCAACTGAACGCGCAAAGGATTAACACCAGTCAGGTATCTTTGAACTATGGCTTTGTCACCAACCTTTCCGAGTGCATCCGAGGTGGAGGCGTTTTGCGCCGAAAATGCTGGGAAAGAGCCCCTCCAGCTCCGGCTGAAAAAGTCCAAACCTCCTCAATTTGAAACCTTGTTGAACCAGTTGGAGGTTCGGTCTCAAATGAGTGAACGATTTGGCCCACTGATAGAATGCCCCGGTTATGTATTTCCTCCAAAATCTAAACTCAGCCAGGCAAGCTCTTGTGCTACAGCACTCTGGCGTGGGCGGGAACTAGGCTTGACCCTGACGAAGGGCTCGAGGGTTTGGGATGTTACCGGCGGAAGCGGGGTGGACACTTGGGGGTTGGAAATGGCCGGATTTCACACCCTGGTCACGGAGCCCGATCGTGGTTTGGCCGCCCTGCACGTACACAATTCCCGGATTCTCGGGACAGAGCGCGAAGTACACGGCGTGGCGAGTGAACAGTTCACCCCGGAAGTACCGGTAGACGCCCTCTATGTGGATCCCTCGCGCTTGGATACCGATGGAAACCGTGTTTACCACCCCAAAGACTGCTTCCCCAACCCTTTGGTGGAACTTCCCCGCTGGCTAGAACAAGCCGAGAACGTTTGGATCAAACTCTCCCCCATGGTGGACCCCGATGAGGTTCTTCACTGGTTTCCGAACGTCCGAGCCATGTATCTCCTCAGTGTGCACCGTGAAATGAAGGAGGTCCTTGTACACGTCACGCGTCAGCCCAATTTAGCCCCAGGGCGGTCAGCCATCGATCTATACCCCGACGGGACGGAACGCTACCGGTTTGCCATCGACCCACAGGCACAGAAACCCACCCTGGATAACCCACGCACGTACCTCTACGATGCCGACGCAGCATTGGTTGCAGGCCGCGGCATTCCTACGTTAGCCGAGACTTTTGCGATGCAGCAGTTGCATCCCGATTCGCGCTTATTAACCAGTCATGTTTTGCATACCGACTTCCCGGGCCGCGTGTTTCAAGTAGACGGCATTCACGCCCCTTTCAAAGGCGACTGGCCCAACGGTGCGTCCGTAGTGGTCCGTGGCTACCCAGATAAAGCGGACTCCATTCGAAGCCAGATGAAGCTCAAAGAAAACGCGGAACATTATTTGCTAGCTACGGTGTGGGGAGAAACGGAGCGCGGTTTTATTGCCGCTCGCCGAGTAGGCGCCTAAAAATTCCTCGTAGATTTAAAAGATGAAACGATTGGGGCTTTTTCTAGCGATGTGCTTGGCTTTTTGGAGCCACGCCCAGCCCCTATTCATTCCGAACCAAGGGCAGTGGCCCCAGCCTATTTTGGCGAAAACGCCTCTCAGCTATGGCGCCGTGTTCTGGGAACCCTCAGGGTTCCGAATGATGCTTTTGAACGAGCGCGTCATGCCCGAACACGGTCACCACGACGAGGAGCACACCAGCCCCAACCTCCATGAAGACGGGCCAGATGCCTTCGGTTTGCTGTGCACGTATGTGGGCGCTCAACCCCAAGCACCACTTGTGGGGATAGACCCTATGAGCAGCACACGCAACTACCTTATTGGCAAGGACGCATCCAAATGGGCTACAAATATTCCTGAATATCAAGGATTTAAGCGCACAGACCTCTACCCCTTCATTGACCAAATTTGGGGCGAAAAAGGAGGCGAGCTGTACAATGCCTGGTATGTGCGTCCTGGAGGAGACCCTGCTGCCATCCAAATCGCCTACGAAGGCCTTGATCCACGGATTGACCGCGAAGGTCAATTGGTGCTGGAAACACCACTGGGAACCATCACCGAAACCGCCCCTTACGCCTACATCTTAGAGACTGGTAAACCCGTACGCTGCGAGTTCATTTTGGAGAATGGCCGCGTTGGATTCAAAGTGGGCTATTATGCCAAGGGTAAAACGTTGGTGATTGACCCCACTTTGGTCTTTTCCTCCTTTAGCGGTTCCCTCGCGGACAACTGGGGCTATACGGCGACATACGATGCCCAAGGAAACCTTTACGGGGGCGGGATTGTGTTTGACGCAGGCTACCCCACCAGCGCGGGGGCTCTGGATCCCACGTTCAACGAAGTGTCGACGGCCGGCTATGTCAGCATGGATATTGGCATCACCAAATTCAGCGCCAACGGAGCTTCTCGCTTGTATTCCACCTACATCGGAGGGGGTGAACCCGATCAACCCCACTCCATGATGGTAAATAACGCGGGTGAGTTGGTCATTATGGGCACCACAGGGTCTTATAACTTTCCCATCCCCACCGGTGCTTTGATTTCGCAATTCCAGGGCGGACCTACGTACGGACCTAGTCAGGGATCCCCGAACTCATTCCTGTACGATGATGGCGTAGACCTCTTCCTGCTCAAAATCAACCCCACGGGCACGGCCATTACCGGCGGAACATTCTATGGCACGTCCACCGCGAATGAGGGATTAAACATTGGGTTGGCGAAAAACTACGGCGACCAAGCCCGCGGCGAAGTCATTGTAGATGCCAATGACAACATCTTCATTGCTTCCACCGCCCCGGCTGGCACGGATCCTTCCCAAGCCTTTATTGCCTCGTTTACCTCCAATTTGCAAACCCAGCGCTGGGTTACGCAAGTGGGCGGCTCAGGAAAGGAGGCGGGGCTAGGCGTCAAGGTAGCCGGCAATGGGGATGTCTACCTCACCGGCGGAACCACATCGAACGACATGCCCAGTACATCGGGGGCCAAATTCCCCACCTACTCCGGCGGAACGGATGGATTCATTGCGCGATTGAATTCCAGTGGGGTCTTGCAACGGGTCACCTATCTGGGAACCGGCAGTATGGACATGAGCTTTTTTATCGACATCGATAAGTACGGTGCCGTCTATGCCTATGGCCAAACACTTGGGCTCTGGCCTACGACGGCCGGAACCTGGTCCACCACTTCCGGCGGACAGTTTGTGGTTAAAATGAGTGCTGACCTGAGTCAATTGATTTTTTCCAGCAAGTTTGGATCAGCCAACAACTTTGTGAACCTTGTCCCGACTGCCTTCAATGTGGACGAGTGCCTCAACATCCTACTTTCAGGCTGGGGTGGTGCGGTGAATGGGGGCAACCTAGGCGGAAACACGAACAACTTGCCCGTTACCACCGATGCCGTCCAATCGTCCACAGATGGCAGCGATTTCTACTTCATGGTGCTCAAACAAAATGCCCAGAGTGTGCTCTACGCCACCTTCTTTGGAGGCACGGCGGCCGAGCACGTGGATGGCGGAACTTCGCGCTTTGCCCCCGATGGAACCATTTATCAGGCCGTATGTGCGGCGTGTAACAATGGCACTTTCCCGACGACTTCAGGCGTGGTGTCTCCGACCCGAATGAGCAACAACTGCAATTTGGGCGTCATCAAAATTGACTTTGAGACCTCTGTGACAGCCGATGCTTCCATTGACTACGATGCCGATGTGGACACCCTCTGTGACAACCTACGGGTCAAATTCACCAACAACTCCAAGAACGCCAATCAGTACTTCTGGAACTTTGGGAACGGCCAAACTTCGACGGCCAAGGAACCCACGGTCATTTTTACCAAGGGCATTTGGAACATCAAGCTGATCGCCATCGACACGGTTTGTGACATCATGGACAGCACCACCATCCAAATCACACACAACCAAGGCATTTTTCCGGAGGCGCAGTTTAGTACCGAGTATTTCTCCTGTGACCGCTTGTTTGAAGTGAAGGTTTTCAATGAAAGCATCGACAGCGAAATCCACGAATGGCGTTTTGGGAACAGTGGGCTGCAGTTTGGCGATACCCTATCCTATAATTTCTCCTCCCCTGGCCCGCATACCATTCGTCTGGTCGCCTATGATACGACCTGCGGCACCAGTGACACCACCTACCAAGTGGTCCAATTTGATGCGGATTGGCCCGGCCCGGAAGTCAACGTGGCCCCAGACTCATGCAAGGATGGCCGTGTTCGGGTGAATGTGACCTATGGGGTGGATACTGTTGGATACATCTACCAATGGACATTTCACAATGGCATTCAAGACACCGGGAGGGTTTCGACCTACCGGCTTCCCGCCACGGGCACCTACAACGTGCACCTAGATTTAATTGACACCATTTGCAATGCGGTATACGGCTACGATTTCACCTCCGCCGTGACCCGAATGGACCAACGACTTTGGATCCCCAATGCCTTCACGCCGAACGGCGATGGTAAAAATGAGTTGCTACGTATTGCCGGAAATGATTGCTTCCCCGGCGATCACTTTGTTATCCTCAATTCTTTTGGAAGTGTCGTCTTTGAAACAGACGAGCCTTTCAAGGAGTTTTGGGACGGAACCTTTGATGGCAAGCCGGTCCAACAGGACACCTATGTCTACCGCTTTGAAACAGAAGATGGGGATGTGTACGGCTATGTGCAGGTGATTTACTAGGGTTGAAGGGATTAAGAGGCGTTTTCTACCCGGAATTGATCCAAACTAACGATATAGTTTAAGCCCAACACTGGGCCATTGGCACAAACCAAAGCAGATGCTTCAACCAGAACTAGTTCTGCACGTGAATGCCCTTCAGAATATCAATGAAGCGATCTACCTCTTCTTTGGTCGAATAGCGTGAAAAAGAAATTCGGGTACCGCCGGGAGAACCAATGCCGTTCAACACATGCGAACCGCCCACGGCCCCACTGCTGCAGGCCGAACCGCCCGAACACTGCACACCCTGGATATCCAATTGGAAATTGAGCATGCCCCCTTCGTGAAGCTCTGGATGGTAGAAGTTAAGCACCGTATACAAACTCTTGTCCATGTCGCCCGACATCCCATTGAACTGGACACCTGGAAATTCCTCCGTAAGACGCTGGATCGCATGCGCCTTGACCGCTTTGATCGCAGGAATATCTGCTTCCATATCGTCCCAGCACAGGGTAAAGGCCGCCCCTAGACCGGCAATGCCGATGACATTTTCGGTGCCCGCCCGATGGCCACGCTCCTGAGCGCCACCCTGAACAAAGGGCTGCATGGGTGTACCCTGTTTGACATAGGCAAAACCAATGCCCTTGGGGCCATGAAATTTGTGCGCGCTGCAGGCCGCAAAATGTACAGGGGTTGCCTTGAAGTCCAAAGGCAGGTGCGCCATGGTTTGAACCGTATCCACATGGAGGTAGGCTCCATTCGCTTGACAGAGCGCAGAAAGGGCTTCCACATCCATCAACGTACCGATTTCATTGTTGGCGTGCATAAGAGAAACCATCACCTTTTCGCCAGCTGCTTGGTGTGCCTCCAGGCGCTCCGCCAACCATGCCAAATCGTGCACGCCTTGCGCATCGTGAGGCACGTAATGCACCGTCACGGGGTGATTCTTATCGACATATTCCGCCATGTGGGACACTGCGTGGTGTTCCAAAGCCGAGGTGTATAAATGTTGAATACCCAAGTCGCGCACCCCGGTCAGCAAGGCCCAGTTATCGGCTTCCGTCCCGCTACCGGTGAATACGATTTCGGCAGGGAGACAATTGAGACGCTCAGCGATGGCTTTGCGTACTGATTCTATGATGGCTTTGGCTTTGCGGCCCTCACCATGGGTGGAACTTGGATTGCCGAAAACCTCCATCGCCGAGACCATGGCCGCTTTGGCTTCCGGTGAAATGGGCGTGGTAGCTGCGTTATCGAAGTATATGCTCATGCGTTTGGGATTCTGCGCTTAAAGGTAATGTTCAACTAAAGGCTTCCAATTTTTTAACAAAGGTGGCCGCCAGGGCATCCGCCTCTTCTTGGCTGGGCGCTTCGGTGTAGATCCGAACGATAGGCTCCGTATTCGACTTGCGCAAATGCACCCACGTGGTTTCAAAGTCAATCTTCACCCCATCAATGGTGGACGGCTCATGTACCGCATATTCCGAAGCCACGGAGGCCAATAAACCATCCACATCCAAGCTAGCCGAAAGGGCGGCCTTTTCCTTGGCCATAAAGTAATCGGGATAGGAGGCGCGGAGCTCGGAAACCTTCATCTTTTTCTGGGCCAAATGGGTCAAAAAGAGTGCAATACCCACCAATGAATCGCGGCCATAGTGCAATGCTGGATAAATAATCCCCCCATTGCCTTCGCCACCAATAGTAGCGTGTTTGGCCTTCATTTCGGTTACCACATGCACCTCACCCACGGCGCTCGCCGAATAGGTGGAGCCATGACGAGCTGCCACATCGCGCAAGGCACGCGAAGAGGATAGGTTGCTCACACAATGTCCAGGACGCTTGGCTAGGAGATAGTCGGCCACAGCGACCAAGGTGTATTCCTCGCCGAAGAGTTCGCCATTTTCACTCACGAAAACCAATCGGTCCACATCGGGATCCACGACCACTCCGAGGTCGCATTTTTTCGCAGGCACTAAGGCACAGATATCATCTAAATGCTTGCGAAGTGGTTCTGGGTTATGAGGAAATCGTCCGTGGGGCTCGCAATACAGCAACTCTTGACGGGTTACGCCCAGTGCATCCAGCAGTGCAGGGACCGCAATGCCGCCGGTCGAATTCACAGCGTCCACGGCTACGCGGAAATTCGCTTGGCGTATCGCTTCGACATCCACATCCTCTAGAACCAAAATGCTCTGAATATGCCGATCGATCGCATCGTGAACGGGGATCACTTCGCCCATTTCATGAACCGGGGCGTACTCAAACCCTCCCGCTTGCACCCGAGCAAGAATTTGGGCCCCATCTTCGGCGGATAAAAATTCGCCGCGGGCATTCAGCAACTTCAAGGCATTCCATTCGACCGGGTTATGTGACGCTGTGAGTATGATGCCACCATCGCATCCCTCCCAGGGCACCATGACCTCCACCGTGGGGGTGGTAGACAGCCCAAGGTCCAACACATCGATGCCCATGGACACCAAGGTGCTTACCACCAAGCTTTGAATGGCCGGACCGGAAGGGCGCGCATCACGACCAACCGCCACCTTCAACCGGTGGTCTCCAGGGGCGACGGATTGCAGCCATGCCCCGTAAGCGCTGGCAAAGGCCACGGCGTCTTGGGGGGTCAAATTTTCTCCGGCGACACCGCCGATGGTGCCTCGGATACCCGAAACAGAAGTAATGAGTGGCATATGGCCTTGTTTTTGCGTTGCTTTGCAACAAAATTAGGCGGGAAAAGCTCCCCCACCCGGAATGTTTAAAAACCGGTGGAAAACGCTTGAAAGTCCAAGGAGAAATCCGGGCTTCAAGCGCGTAGCTTCAACGTAGAAAGGCAGCTCATGCGCGAAGACGAATCTGATTCTCTCATCCAGCGGTTTGAAGACCAAATCCGACTTAACCAGTCGGGGTTCTTTGACGTGGATGAACTGGAAGAAATTGCCGACTACTACTTGGAGACCGGCCAGCTTCAGCGCGCCCTTTTGGCCATTGACCTCGGGGGGGATCTGCACCCCTATGCGACCACCTTTGCGGTCAAGCGTGCCCGCTACCTCGTCGCTTCCCACCAGCTGGATTTGGCCAAAGAAGCCATTCAACATGCCGAAGAGCTCGCGCCCAACCACCCTGATTTGGAGTGGGTACGCGGACAATGGCTGATGCGCTTGGGCAAGAACAGCGAAGCCATTCAGGCGCTGCGCAAGGCCCTACAGACGGCGGAGGACCCCTTCCCCATCCAAGGACACCTCGCGAGCCTCTACACGGCGATGGGCCAATTTCACCACGCCGTGAAAGTGCTCAAAGCCATGATTCGCGAGGAGCCCAAAGACGACCATCTCCTCTACATGCTGGCTGCCAACTTTGACATGGCGGGCCAAGACGACAAAGCCATTGAGTGGTTCAAAGGCTACCTAGACCAATACCCCTACAGCGAAACAGGCTGGTACCATCTAGGAGCCGCCTACTTCCGCTTGGATGACTGGGACAAGGCCCTTGATGCCATGGACTACGCCTTGGTCATTGACGAGAATTTTACGGCGGCACACTTTGACCGCGGCCGCATTTTAGAAGAACAAGAGAACTACGCTCAGGCATTGATTGCCTTCCAAAGTGCGATGGACACCGACGACCCCAACGGCTACACTTGGTACCGCATTGGGGTCTGCCAGCAGGCATTGGGTCAGGCGGAGGAGGCCATCGAATCGCTCAAGCTTGCGACAAAGATGGACGAGGATTTGGACGAAGCCTGGATTGAATTGGCCATCCTTTTCGGCGAAAACGGACGGCTCTTTGAGGCCATTCAGCACGCCAAAAAAGCCCTATCACTGGATCCCGATAACCCTGACTACTACCTCGTCGCGTACGACCTCTACACGCAGCTCGGCTTGCTCTTGGAAGCGGAGAAAATGCTGAAAATGGTCCTGAAGAGTTTGCGCATTGAAGAACCGGCGGGCCTCTTGGAATACGCCAAAAGCCTGCTCGAAATGGACCAAATCGATGCCGCCCATTCGGTGCTACGTATGGGCCTCGAGCGCTACCCTGACTCGCCTGAAATGTGGGCCATCTACTGCGGGTTCTTGTATGCGATTCAGGAGATGACTCTAGCGGCGAACCACCTCAAAGAAGCTTTGTTGCGCTACGGAAGTTCCTTTTCGACGCATCTGTACGCTCATTACCCCAAACTTGCCGAGGACCAACACGTCCGCGACGCCATCACCAAGCACCTCCCTCACGCATGACCTTTTTTTGGACCCTATTGAAAGGCCTCGCTATGGGGGCCGCCGATGTCGTACCCGGAGTTTCCGGAGGCACGGTCGCCTACATCACCGGCATTTACCAACGATTGCTGGACGCGATTTCGGCCGTGGGTCCGACGGTGTGGAAAGCTTTCCGGCAAGGGGGCATTTCCGGGGCGTGGAAAGCCGTGGATGGGACCTTTCTACTCGCTTTGGGCAGCGGCATTGCGGTGAGCATTCTCAGCTTATCCAAAGCAGTACTCTGGGGCCTTGACCACTACCCCCCCGTGGTTTGGGGCTTTTTCTTCGGTTTGATTGTGGGATCCCTCCCTTTGATACTCCGGGGCATCCCCAAGAAGCAAGCGACCAAGGCCTTTCCTTTACTGCTGTTGGGCGTAGGCATTGGATTTGGCCTCTCCATACTCTCTCCCGCGGAGGCGACGTTGAGCTACTCCTACATCTTCCTTTCGGGGGCCCTCGCCATCTGCGCGATGATCCTTCCAGGCATCAGCGGCAGCTTCATTTTGGTGCTGCTCGGCGCGTATGAAGGTGTGCTCGAAGGCTTGCATGCCCGGGACTGGGGATTGATTTTGACCTTTATGGCCGGAGCGGGAGTCGGCTTGCTCAGCTTTGCGCGCTTGCTGCGCTGGCTATTTGCCCTATTCCCCACCGCCATGGTCCTCACGATGGCGGGCTTCATCATTGGATCTCTGGCCAAAATTTGGCCCTTCCAAGCCGCCTATGCCTCCACGGTGTCTCCTCTTTGGACCATCACGGCCATGGTCTGTGGCTGGGCGCTGGTGGCCGGACTTAACCGTTGGGCCAAAACTCTTCCTGCCGAGTAATGCATTTTGGGGTTATTGGCGCTCCGATTGCGCATTCCCAATCGCCTCAGCTCTTCGCGGAATTTTGGGCCGAGCACCCCTGGCGGGATCGCCTGAGCTACACCAAACAACACGTTGCCCCCGATGCCTTGGAGGATTTTCTGGGATCGACCTCCTGGGCGGGCTTCAATGTCACCCTGCCCCATAAGCAACGCATTCTCCCCTTTTTGCACGCCCTGACCCCGACGGCCAAGGCCATGGGAGCCGTGAACACCGTGGTGCGTACCGCGCATGGCTGGATGGGCCATAATACGGATGCGGATGGATTTTGGGGGATGTTGGCGGGCCGCAGTGACCTGGATGCACTCAAGGCACGCCCTGTTCTCGTTCTGGGCAATGGGGGGTCAGCCCGCGCTGTGGTTCATGCGTTGGCGTCTCGGGGATTTCGAGGTCAACTCGCCTGCCGCCAAGCACAGGGGGGATTTCCATGGCCCGAAGTCCGCTATTCGGACCTCCCCGCGGCGCCTCAAGGGCTTGTCGTCCAATGCACCCCCTTGGGCATGGCCCCACAGGACGAGGACATGCCCCCCCTCCCCGCCTGGGAGCACGGGCAGGTCGCGCTGGCGGTAGACCTCGTATACCAGCCCTCGGAAACCCTTTTTATGCGGCATATGGCCGAACTAGGTGCCGAAACGGCCTCCGGAGCCGCCATGTTGCGGCATCAGGCAAAAAAAGCCTGGGATTATTGGGCAGAAGTGCTCAATATTCCCCACATTTGAGGTTCCAATCCCACAAACCTCCAGCAATGGCTGAGAAAGACTTACTTCCCCTCGAAGGGAATACGAACGAAGAAGCGGCCAATGAGGCTGTTCAGAGCGCTCAAGAAGCGACCCAAACGCCTGATAACGAGGCGACTCCTGCCGACGCCCCCGAATCGGCTGAGCCCGAATTAACGTCGGAAACCCCCGAGTCTGAGTCGGACACCCCTGTGGTGCCCGCCGCAGAAGAGGCCGTGGAGGAAGCGGCTTCAGCCCCCTCTTCCGAGACGGAATCGGACGAAATCCCGACAGAAACCCCAAGTTCGTCATCCAGCGAGACCGGATCCGAGGACGAATCCGATGACGCCAACGACGAAGAAAAGGAAGAGCACGAGGACCATACGGCCGACTACGCCGAAAAGGAAACGGACGAACTCTTGGCCGAAGCCAAGCGCATTCTCAACGAAGTTTCCATCGAGCAGGCCCGCGTTCCTATGTTGGCCATCAAGGACGTCTTAATGCCCCGCTGGGAAGAAGAACGTGCTGGAGCCTTAGAGCGCTTCATCGAAGAAGGTGGCAACGCCATTGACTTTCATTACGAGCAACCTAGCCGGGAAGCCTTCTACCAAACATTCAATGAATTCAAGAAGCGCCGAAGTGCATGGAAGGCCGATTTGGCCAACCAGATGTCGGTGAATTTGGACCTCAAAAAGGCCTTGCTCGACGAGATCAAAAAGCTCGCCGAGAGCGACGATTTGCCGACGGGACAGACCTACAACGAGTTCAAGCGCATCAATGACCGCTGGAAGGACGTTGGCCACGTACCCAATGACGAGGCCCGCGACTTGTATGCATCCTACCGCTTCTTTGTCGACCGTTTTTACGACAATTTGCGCCTGAGCCAAGAGCTTCGCGATCTGGACTACAAGCACAACAAAGAGATTAAAGAGGGATTGATTGCCGAGATTCAAGCGATTTCGGGCAAGGACTGGTCCGCCGCCATTGGCAAGGATCTGCAGCGCCTGCATGCCGCTTGGAAAGAGGTAGGGCCTGTCGCCTTGGAAGACAAGGAGACCCTTTGGGATCAGTTCCGCGAGGCTAGCAATATTCTGCACGAAAAGCGCCGTGCCAAGCAAGATGTGGCCAAGGCCGCCAACGATGCCCGCCTGACCCAAAAAGAGGCCTTGGTGGCGGAGCTTGAAGCGCTTGCTACAGAAGGCGCGGGCGAACACGGCAATTGGCAAAAGATGACCGAGAAGGCCAAGAGCCTCCGCGAAGCCATGGCCAAGGTGGGGCGCACCTTTGGGGGCCCCAGCGACGTGCTGTGGGATCGCTTTAAGAAAGCGGAAAAAGCCTTCTTCAAAGAGCGCAATACGTTCTACAAAGGCCGTAAAAATGCCATCAAGGAAGCCCTTGAAGCCAAGTACGCCCTGGTCGAACAGGCCGAAGCGATGGCGACGCGTACCGACTGGGCGGAGGCCTCCAAAGACCTTAAGCGCTTGCAGGCCGAATGGAAGAAAACGGGTTTTGTACCCCGCAAGGATTCGGACAAGGCCTGGAACAAGTTCCGGGCGGCGTGCAACACGTTCTTTGACGCGATGCGCAACGAGCAAGGCGAAGCGCGCGCTACGCAGAAAGCCGACCGCCAGAAATACGAGAAGACCATGAATTCGCGCCAGACCGTGGAGCAAGCCCGCAAGGAGCTCTCCCAACTGGAAAACAACATGGGCTTCTTTACCTATGCGGACCCAAAGAGTCCCATCGTGCAGGATGCCATGAAGAAGGTTGAAGCCGCGCGCAAGAACCTCGAGAAAGCCGAAGCGGCCCACGACGCCTTGCGCAAAGCGCAGCGCGACGCCGCCAAGCAAGCCGAGGCCGCTGCCGCTGCGGATGCTGCTTCTGCCGAAAGCTCGGAGGAGGCCGAGGCATAAGCCATGGACTTCCGGCTCGAGAGCCCCTTTCGCCCCACGGGAGACCAGCCCGCGGCCATCGAGTCCCTCGCACGCGGGGTGCTGGAGGGCGAGCGTCAGCAGGCCCTGTTAGGCGTAACAGGATCCGGCAAGACCTTCACGGTCGCCAACGTCATTGAACGCGTACAGCGCCCCACCTTGGTTCTCAGCCACAACAAAACGTTGGCCGCGCAGCTCTACCAAGAGTTCAAGTCCTTCTTCCCCGACAACGCGGTGGAGTATTTCGTCTCGTACTACGACTACTACCAGCCCGAGGCCTACATCCCCACCACGGGGACCTACATTGAGAAAGACCTGCAGATCAACGACGAGATTGAGAAATTGCGGTTGAGCACCACCTCTTCCCTCCTTAGTGGCCGCCGGGATGTCTTGGTGGTGGCTTCGGTCTCCTGCCTCTATGGCATGGGCAATCCGGAGGCCTTCAATAGCCAGGTGGTCCACATTCAAACCCGTCAACGCATCGCCCGCCAGAAGTTGCTCCATCAGCTTGTCCAAGCGCTCTATGCGCGCACCACTGGGGAGTTCAAACGCGGCAACTTCCGCGTCAAAGGCGACACCGTAGACCTTTTTCCAGCCTATGGGGACCTGTTTTACCGCATTCTTTTTTGGGATGACGAGATCGAACGCATCGAGGTGTGGGATCCCGTAGCCATGGAGCGCCAAGGCACTCTGCAGGAATTGCGCGTCTTCCCCGCCAACCTCTTTGTCACCACGCCGGATCAGCTCAACCGGGCCATCAAGCACATCGAGTTGGACTTGGGTGAGCAGGTTCAGCACTTCTACAACACGGACCGGCCGCTGGAGGGCAAGCGCCTGCAAGAGCGTACCACCTTTGATTTGGAGATGATACGCGAGCTGGGCTACTGCTCGGGCATCGAAAACTATTCGCGCTACCTCGACGGCCGTGAGCCGGGTACGCGCCCCTTCTGCTTGTTGGACTATTTTTCGGACGACTTTCTCCTGATCGTGGATGAAAGCCACGTCACCCTTCCCCAGGTGCGCGCCATGTACGGCGGAGACCGGTCGCGCAAGGAAAATCTGGTAGAGTTTGGTTTTCGCCTACCGGCTGCGTTGGACAACCGGCCCTTGAAGTTTGAAGAATTTGAGACCCTCCAAAATCAAGTGATCTACGTTTCGGCCACCCCTGCGGATTACGAGTTGGAGCGGTCCGAAGGCATCGTGGTGGAGCAGTTGATCCGGCCCACCGGCCTCCTCGACCCCATTATTGAACTGCGTCCCATCGAAAACCAAGTAGACGACCTGATGGAGGAAGTGCAATTGCGGGCCGAAAAGGACGAGCGCGTATTGGTCACCACCCTCACGAAGCGTATGGCCGAGGAGCTCACCAAGTACTTTACTCGCTACGGCATTCGCTGCCGCTACATTCACTCGGATGTGGAGACGCTGGACCGTATCCAAATCATGGACGACCTCCGCGCTGGCCTCTTTGATGTGCTGATTGGAGTCAACCTCCTGCGGGAGGGCCTGGACTTCCCCGAGGTGAGTCTCGTGGCCATCATGGATGCAGACAAGGAGGGCTTTTTACGGTCCGAACGCTCTTTAGTCCAAACCATCGGCCGCGCCGCACGGAACGTCAACGGAAAGGCCATTTTCTACGCGGACAAGATCACCAATAGCATGGCCCGAACCATGTCCGAAACGGAGCGCCGCCGGGGCGTGCAGAGGGCCTACAACGAGGCGCATGGCATCACCCCACAAGCCATCGTGAAAGCCCGTTCTACGGCCTTTGCAAACCGCCATGAGGAGAGTGCCCGCCAGGATACCCAGCGCCAAATACTGAAAGAAGCCAAACTCAGCATGCTGACTCCAGAACAACGGGAAGACCGTATCAAGGAGACGCGCAAGGCCATGGAGGCCGCCGCGAAAGACCTCGACTTCATCAAGGCCGCGCAACTACGCGATTTGTTGGTGGAGTTGAAGGGCTGAGGAGTGCAACCTGAGTCCGACGCGTCTCACAACCATATATGCACAATAGCCTCAATAAATCCGAAAATATTCGCTTTCGGATTCTATTCAGTGGATTCGACAACCCACACGAGCCGCCATGTGGCCCTCCGGCCCTCTAGCCTTCCAGCCCTTTAGCTTCGTAGCCCTCAACCATTCCGCACCTTCGTCACCAAGATGATGGTGGCGAGGACGAGGGTGATCGCATTGGCAGCTGTCATGGGCACATCGCCGATGATCAGGCCATAGGCTAACCAGCAGGCGATGCCCGCGGTGAAGAGGATGTACATCCAAAGACTAATCGATGCGGTGTCACGCGTTTGAATCACCTTGACCGCCTGGGGGACAAAGGAGACCGTGGTGAGTATTGCAGCGGCCCAGCCGACCCATTCCATGCTTAGCCGATTTTGACGAGTTCTACGTCAAAAATCAAGGTGGCGTGGGGAGGAATCACCCCGCCTGCCCCTTGGGCACCGTAGCCTAGGTTCGATGGAATGACTAAACGGGCTTTTCCGCCTTCGCGCAAGAGCATGATGCCCTCATCCCAGCCTTGGATGACTTGGCCAACTCCAATGGGGATGCCGATTGGCTGCCCACGCTGAACACTGGAGTCAAAGGTGAAGCCATCGATCAGGCTTCCGGTGTAGTGAACTTGGACGTTTTGGCCCTTCTTGGGAAAAGCGCCCGACCCTTCCACATCGATCCGGTAATAGAGGCCCGAGTCCGTTTTGGTCATGCCCTCCGTAAGGGAAGCGAGGGCCTTTTCGGCTGCAGCCTTCTCAGCGGCTTCCTTCTCGCGGATGGACCCCATGCCTGCATCGAAAGCGGCTTGGGCATCGAAGGCCTCGGCATCGGCTCCAACAGCAATAATTTCTAGGCGATCCAGCGTGTCATTTTGCTTGACCGCATCCACGACGTCCTGGCCTTCTACCACTTTTCCAAATACGGTGTGCTTCCCGTCCAACCAACCGGTTTCAACATGGGTAATAAAGAATTGTGAACCGTTGGTACCGGGACCGGCATTGGCCATAGACAACACCCCGGGGCCATCGTGTTTCAGCGAAGAAACAATCTCATCGGGAAACTGATACCCAGGACCGCCCGTACCACGGCCTTCGGGACAGCCCCCTTGAATCATGAAGTCCGCGATGACTCGGTGAAAGGACAACCCATCGTAATAGGGAACGCCGGCAGCTTTGGACTTATTGGGCATACTACCCTGAGCCAAGCCGACAAAATTTCCCACGGTCATGGGGGTTTCACGGTAGTGAAGAGAAACTGTAATGGCGCCTTTGGATGTGTGGAATTTGGCGTATAAACCGTCTTGCATGAATTCTAGTATATTGAAAATGAATTAGTTTCTCTTGATGTCTTCAACCCAAATATCAAACACCAAAGTGCTTCCTGGGGGAATGATGTCGCCTGCACCGCGCTCGCCATAACCCAATGCGGGAGGAATAATAAGTTTCACCTGAGCGCCTTTCTTTAGGCCAACCAAGCCCCGCTTCCATCCTTCAATCACACGGCCTTGGGGGCCAGCCACCACAGGGAATGGACCATAGGGCTCGCGCTGGGGCGTATAGGTTCCAAAGAGTTCCGCCACGGACTTGACCGAAGAGTCAAAAGGACGGCCGGTGGACAAATAGCCCGCGTAATGCACCGACGCTTCATCGCCGGCACGGATGCCTTCGCCCTCGCCTTCCGCCAAAACCAGCAACTTCAACCCGTCACCGAGGTCGCGCGCTTTTTGGTTCCACTTGCTGTAAAGGGGCTCATAGATGTCGCTGTCCACAAAGCCTTCGCTGGCCAACCAGGTGTATTGTGCGGCACGCCCCTGGCCAACTTTGCTGGCCTCCTCCCGAGCTTGGGCAGTGGCCTCCTCGATCTCTTTCTTCTTGAGCAAGAAGGTGGCTGGGGCATCAAATTTCTTCGCCTCTTTGCCCACGCGGTAGATCTTTACATTCATCGTGATGGGCTCCTTGGGCATGTTGTTTTGGGGGTTGGTGGCCACGCGGGCCATCTCGGCGATTTTCTCGCCACCGAGGATCACATGACCAAAAATGGAATGGCGATCATCCAACCAGGGCGTCGCTACCTCTGTGATGAAGAATTGCGAACCGTTGGTACCGGGGCCGCTGTTCGCCATCGAAAGGATACCGGGGCCGTTGTGGCGCAGGTCAGGGTGAAATTCATCCGGAAAAGAATAACCGGGATCGCCTTCGCCCGTGCCTTTCGGGTCACCTCCTTGGCACATAAACTGAGGAATCACACGGTGGAAGGTCAAACCATCAAAAAAGGGCTCGCCACGCTTGATTTTCGTTTCGGGGTGATTGCCTTCTGCTAAGGCCACAAAATTCGCGACAGTCATGGGCGCCTTTTCCATTTCCAGCTTGAGGAGAATGTCCCCTTGCGTGGTTTGGAACAACGCGTAGAGTCCATCCCCTACTTTGGCGGTTTCACCATTAACCTTAATCTTGGGCGTAGCGCCACAGGCTACCATGAGAACTGCCACGAGGGCAAGAGCTACAATACGTTTCATACGAGCGAAGTTGATTTATTGAAGAATGCGAAGGTAATACACGAGGGGGGTGAGCGGAGGAATGTCGGCCAAATCTCCCGCTAAGCCATGGGCCAAGTGGGCCGGAACGATGCAAATGAGGCTGTCTCCGACATGGGCGCGAATGAGGGCCTCCTGAAGTCCCCAAATGGCATCGTTGTCGCGAAGCACCGCCACCTCCTGGCGAAGCCCGTTTGAAAAGACCTCCCCGTGGAGACCATGCACATGGACCCGAAGCTGAACCCTTTGAGCCGTATCAATGGCGGGCCCATGCGATGAACCCAGCGTCCAAACGTACATGCCTGTTCCCGTGGATTCAAACGTTAAGCCGCTGGAATCCATAAAGGCCTGAATGTCCCCGCGCTCGGCCTCGAGGACGGCGCGGTTTTGCTCGATCAAGCGTTCCCGCATTTCGTGGGCGCTGAGGGGGGTCGACTGTTCGGGTTCTCCCGATTGACGAACACAGGCAGCGAGGGCAAGGAGCCCCACAGAGAGGAGAAGGACCTTTTTCACTTGGCGCCCAGTTCTGACAAAGTTTGGCGCAAGCGAGCCAGCGTATCCGGCAACGAAGCATCGGATTTGCCGCCGGCCGCGTGGATATGTCCTCCACCCTGCCAATGCGCCCGGGCGAATGCGTTGACGTCTACGTCTGCCTTGCTTCGGAAGGACAATTTCACCATGCCCGCGGCGCCATCCTCTCGAGCAAAGGCCGATACCAGAACGCCCGAAATACTGAGAGCTTGGTTCACGAGGCCTTCGGTATCGCCCGCTTCGTAACCACAGTCCACCAGGTCCCGCGCCGACAAATGCACCAAGGCAGCCCGACCTCCCGCCAACAACTCCAGGCTGGACAGTGCCCGGCCCCACAGTCGGAGGCGGCTCGGAGAATGGGCATCAAACAAGCGTTCGTGGATGGCATGGGGCTCCGCTCCTGACTCTACTAATGCCGAAGCGGCCGCCAAGGTGGCGGGCGAAACGCTGGGAAAACGAAAGGACCCCGTATCGGTAATGAGTCCCATCATCAGAGCGTCGGCAGCCGACGCATCGAGGGTTCCCCCGTCTTGGGCCATAAAGTCATAGACCATTTCGGCCGTGGACGATTTACTCGTCTGGCTGTAGACATAGTCATAACCCCCGTCAGGCTCCTGATGGTGGTCCACCAGTACACGAAAGCCTGGGAAGTCGCGTACCCAAGGCATCAGCGCTTCCCCTACCCGCGAAGCGGTATTGTAGTCCAAGGAAAAAAGTCCCTCGGCTTCCCGTATGGCCTGTTCCGCTGCTTCGGGGTGATCGCCGTGCACATGCACAAAAGCACTTCCGTAGCCTGGTGTCTTTTTCAAGGGGGCGGACGGCGCATTGGGCAACACCACCTGTACACTATGCCCTTGGCCGCGGAGGTAGTGAGCTAGCCCTAAGGAGCTACCTACCGCATCCCCATCGGGGTTCCAGTGGGTCGTAATGACCAAGCGATGCGACTTGGTGGAAAGGCGTTGGGATAAATCAGATAATGGCATGGGACGGTCTATGGGGGTAAATTTCGTAATTTCGCGGCCGAAAACGGAAAATATTATGATGACCAACCGCACTTTTACTATGATCAAGCCTGATGCCGTCGCAAACGGACACATTGGCGCGATCCTCGACATGATCAACGCAGCAGGCTTCCGCATTGTTGCGATGAAGCTAACGCAATTGAGCCGCCACGATGCGGGTCAGTTCTACGCCGTGCACAGCGAGCGTCCATTTTTTGGGGAGTTGGTTGAGTACATGACCTCCGGACCCATCGTGGCCGCCATCCTCGAAAAGGACAACGCCGTAGCAGATTTCCGCACCTTGATCGGCGCGACCAACCCCGCCGAAGCCGCAGAGGGCACCATCCGCAAGCGCTTTGCAACGTCCATCGCAGCCAATGCCGTGCACGGATCGGATTCCGATGAGAATGCCGCCTTGGAAGGCGCATTCCACTTCTCCGGCCGCGAGCAGTTCAACTACTAAGCATTCCCACAGCGGGCCGCGCCCGCTTTTTTTTCCGGCTCATCCGTTAGGGTGAGCCGGTTTTTTTTTTGGCCGTTAAGCAGGAGAAATTGGGAAGAGATGCAGGCGGATGCTAGCGGAGAGCGATCTCCCCGAGCACGACGGCCCCCGCGAGCGCCTCGTTGAGTGCTTGGAGCAAGCGGCTGCGCTGCATGCTTAGCTCATGGCGCAAAGAGTCGGAATGGCAATGCACATGCAGGACGCCTTGATGGAGGCTGAATTTTTGGACTTTTTGTGTGGCTTCGTCGCCGAGGACCTGGCGCCAGGCATTTTGGACCAAGGCCAAGTGGTACGCAGACTTGTCCTGGTAGCCCTCGGTCAATTGCCCGAGGACATCGTGGATGGATTGCAAATTGGGGCGAGGCATGAACTTAGGGCTGGGGGCTTAAATCCAAAACTTTGGCTTCTTCATTCACTTCCTTCACCATCAAAGCGGTACGTTCGGGGTGGGTATCGGTGATGAAAATTTGGCCAAAATGGTGCTCATTCACCAAGCGGATCAATCCTTCGACACGGCGGGCATCGAGCTTGTCAAAAATGTCATCCAGCAACAGGATGGGCTTGATACCAAGGGCCTCCTTCAGGGCGTCAAAAACGGCAAGCTTGAGGGCAACGACGTAGGATTTTTGCTGACCTTGGGAGCCGACACGCTGCAAGGGCTCGCCGTGCAAAGTGAAGACCAGGTCCTCCCGGTGTGGCCCCACAGAGGTGTACTGCAGAACCCGGTCTTTGGAAAGTTTTTCCGCCAACAATTCGTCCAAAGGTTGGTCCAACATGGCCGACTTGAATGCAATGCCCACCGCTTCACCCTCGCCCGCCATCCAGGCATAGTAATGCTTTAAACGGGGCTCAAAGTCCTTAATGAAGGCCTTTCGGGCGTCATGAATCTTCGGAGCCCATTGGCAAAGCTGGCTGTCATAGAGTTCCAGCATCGCAGCGTCAAAGGTGCGGTTGGCCGCAAAGTATTTCAGCAGCGCGTTGCGTTGACTCAACGCGCGGTTGTACTGAATCAGGGCATCCAAGAAAGCCTTATTGGACTGCGCGATGACGCCGTCCATGAACTTGCGCCGGGCCTCGCTGCCTTCCGTGATAAGGTCGCGGTCTGAAGGAGAAATCATCACCACGGGAAAACGACCTAGGTGGTCGGCCAGACGCGGATACTCCGCGTCGTCGGCCTTGAAGACTTTCTTCTCCCCGCGTTTGAGCCCGCAATAGACAGGGGTTTGGGCATCCTCCACTTCCATGGTGCCTTCGGCGACAAAGAAGGGGGCGTCAAATTGAATGCAGTGGCTATCCGTGCTATGAAAGTAGCTCCGGGTCATGCACAAAACGTGCACCGCATCTAGAACGGTCGTCTTCCCTGCCCCGTTGGAACCCACGAGGGCATTGAGTTTGGGACTAAAGACAAAGTCCGCTTGCGCGTGGTTTTTAAAGTGTACCAAACGGAGATCTCGAAGAATCACATCCTGCATCCCCCAAAAGTACCGCTGAACTCTCCTTTTGGCTATCTTTGGCGGCCTATTTCACTCCATATTATCCCATCATGGCGAAGAAAAACGAATTTGATCTGATTGAAAACCCTGAAGCCGTTGTTGAAGCAAGCCTCGGCAAGGTGGAATCTTTTATCAACACAAACAAGCAGCGGATTACTCAAATCTTGGGCGGTGCCATTGCACTCTTCGCCCTGGTCTGGGCATACAACTTCTTCATCGCGGGTCCCGCCGAAGAGGCCGCTCAAGTCGCCATCTACCCCGCCCAAAAGGCCTTTGCGGCTGATTCATTGGATTTGGCCTTGAACGGAAATGCCAACCAATTGGGTTTCCTGGACATCATTGACGAACATGGCTCCACCAAGGCGGGCAACCTGGCGGAATACTACGCTGGATTGTGCTATTTGGGTTTGGGACAACCCGCTGAGGCCATTTCTCACCTGGACGACTTTGACGGCAGCGACGGGGTGCTGAGCGCTGTATCCCTTGGAGCCATTGGTGACGCCTTTGCCGACCTCAATCAGCCCGAAGAAGCTGAAGAGTACTACGCCAAAGCGACCAAGGAAGAAGCCAACAGCTTCCTTACGCCCTTCTTCCTGAACAAAGCCGGCATCACCGCGGAAATGAATGGCGATTTCAAAGCGGCATTGAAATACTACACGCGCATCAAAGAAGACTTCCCCACCTCCAACGAGGCGGCCGACGTCGACGCGCTGATTGCCCATTGCGAGGCGAAAATCGCCCAGTAAGATGGCCACAGCCCAACGCGGCACGCTCTCTTTAGAAGGCATTCCTTCGGCCCGCGGCAAGCGCTTTGCTCTCGTGGTCTCTGAGTGGAATGCGCACATCACGGATGCCTTGGCGCAAGGCGCCCATGACACCCTTGTGCTGCTCGGAGTGAAGCCTGAAGACATTGAAGATTTTACTGTTCCAGGAAGCTTTGAACTCATCCACGGATGCAAGGTGGTCGCCGCCAGCTTGGAGTACGACGCCGTCATCGCCATTGGTTCAGTGATTCGTGGCGAAACCGCTCACTTCGACTTCGTGTGCCAAGGGGTCACTCATGGCATCGCCGAACTCAATGCCCACGGCAAAACGCCCGTTATATTTTGTGTGCTCACAGACGACACGGAGCAACAAAGTCTGGACCGCTGCGGCGGGAAACTGGGCAATAAAGGGGACGAAGCCGCGGTAGCAGCGGTAAAAATGGCCCAATTCTAAGGACATTTTCCGTTCGGTTTGTGCGAATAAACCGCCATCTTTGTATTTATGCAGGTAGACCCCAAGGCAAAGCTCCAAGCAGAAGCTTGGCTCGCTAGCTCCATAGCCGAGTCAGACAAAGCGGTCATCCGCTCTTGGATGGCTTCAGATCCTGCTGCGCTGAACGAGGCCTTTTACACCGATCTTGAATTTGGCACTGGAGGACTGCGGGGTATTATGCGCCTGGGCTCTAACGGCATCAACAAATACACCCTGGGTCTAGCCACCCAAGGGTTGGCCAACTACCTCATTCATCACGCCCGTCAGAACATTCGTGTGGCCATTGCGTTCGACTCGCGCAACCAGAGCGACACCCTGGCCCGCGATGTCGCCCAGGTGCTCGCTGCCAACGGAATTCATGTATTCCTCTTTCCCGCCTTACGACCAACGCCCCAATTGAGTTTCTCCGTTCGGCAGTATGGATGCCATGCCGGCATCGTCTTAACAGCCTCCCACAACCCAAAGGAATACAATGGATACAAGGTTTACTGGGAAGACGGCGGCCAACTTGTCCCTCCGCATGATCAAGCGATTCTAAGAGCTGTGCGCGACGTCCAGTTGGACGACATCCGATGGGAAGGGGGCGAAGACCGCATCGCAAAGTTTGGGGAAGATGCCGACCAAGAGTACCTCAATAAAGTCGCCAAATTGAGCATGAACCCAGGAATGGGAAATGCGAATTTTAACCTCGTCTTTACGGCCCTTCACGGCACCTCCATCACGATGGTGCCGCCCGCACTGGAGCGATTTGGCTTCAAAAATGTCCATATCCTGGAGGCCCAAGCTACCCCAGACGGCAACTTCCCCACGGTGCAATCGCCCAACCCGGAAGAGCCCGCAGCCCTGGCCCTGGCGATCGAAAAGGCACAAGAACTCCACGCCGATATGGTGATTGGCTGCGACCCCGACACGGATCGCGTGGGCATTGCGGTGCGCAACGACCACCAAGACATGGTTTTACTGAATGGGAACCAGGCCGCATCTGTATTGGTCGACTACGTGTTGCATCAGCACCAGGCCCATGGCAGCATGCCCGCTAACCCCTTTGTGGCGAGTACGGTCGTCACAACACCCCTGCTAGAACGCATCGCCGCGAGCTACGGAGTTCCCACCTATCATACCCTGACTGGCTTCAAATGGATTGCGGATCTGATCCGACGTTACGAAGGCAAGCAGACCTTCGTTGTGGGCGGAGAAGAGTCCTACGGCTACCTCGTAGGCGACTTTGTGCGCGACAAGGACGCTGTGTCTTCGGCAGCCATGTTGGCCGAAGCAGCGGCATGGAACAAAGCGAAGGGATCTAGCTTCTACGAGCACCTCCTGCAGCTCTACGTGAAGCATGGCGTGCACCACGAGTCTCTGCTCAGTGTGACCAAACAAGGACGCGAAGGCGCCGAGGCCATCGCCGGCATCATGGAACGCTTCCGCAGCGAGCCGCCCTCTAAACTTGCCGGAATTTCGGTTGAAGCCGTCATGGACTTCAAGACGGGTCTCACCACGTATTTGGCCGATGGACGCATAGAAAAGATTGATTTGCCCGCGTCCAATGTCATTCAGCTTCGTTTGGCCAACGGCGACCGTGTGACCGCGCGCCCAAGCGGCACCGAGCCCAAAATCAAGTACTACTTCTGCGCCCTGGGACCGCATTTGGATCCCGACCAGCCCGCCCAGCAGTACCGCGCCCTTCGCAGCGAACTGGAAGCCCGCATCGCCGCGTACACCGAGGTCATCACAGCCCTTTAAGCCATTGCATCCCGCAGCCCGAGGCACTACCTTGGGAGGATGAAACGTTGGATTCTCTTCCTCATGACACTATCGGCCACAGCCTTTGCCCAAACAGGCGGGGATTCAGACATCTTTTACAACGCGCGCATTGTTTTCAGCGATCAGCACACCCTACATTTTCAATTCGCTTTAGGTCCCGGCCAAGGCGCATCCCAAGGCAGCTGTTTTATCATCAATGGCGAAGAATGGCTGGCTCTAACTTTCCTGGGCCGCGACAAAGTGGGCATTTCGAATTGGGCCTTTCCCTTTCAAGCCGAATTGACAATTCAGCCCACAGAAGGCGGCCTGGAAGGCTCATTCGTCAAAACGGAAACGAATGAACGCTTCCCTTTCTATGCCGAATCCGCCACTGTCATTGAATGCGATGCAAGCATGGAACGCAAGCGCTTTCCAGAAGGCCTATTTGGGCAAAGCACCTTTGACAGCCCCCGCCATCCCTTGGCCGAACGCTACGACTTGCGTCTGCGCATTGGAAAAGAAAACGAAGTCCATGCCGTGGGCGAATTTTACACCCACGCTTCAGGCGAAATCCGGGGCAGTATTCTCACGCAGACCGGCGACTACCGCTACCTGGCAGGCAACCGGTACGGCAACCGTATCTTCCTTAGCACCTTCGACGGGGTGCACTGCTATACGTTTACCATGGAACTAGCGTCTGATGGCAGCCTGACCGGGACCCATTTCAGTGGCGCCAGCTACCGCGAAGATTTCAGTGGAACGCCCAACCAGGATGCCAGCTTGGACAACCCCTACGAAATCACCCGTGCCAGCGCAACAGGTCTAGACCTCACACTGCCCGAGTTTGCTTCAGGAACCCCGGTCCGCATTCAGACCGGGAAAGGCAAGGTGACGCTCATCCAGGTTATGGGCTCTTGGTGCCCCAACTGCTTGGATGAATCGGCCTTCTTCAAAGAACTCGCTGCTTACAACGGATTGGAGATTTATGCACTCGCCTTTGAACGATCAGCTGACCGGGAAACCGCCAAACCCGCCATTGGGCGTGTGGCAAGCTACTTGGACCTGCCCTACCCTATCCTCTTTGCAGGTAAGGCGGAGCGTGGCGCCGTGGAAAAGGTTCTTCCGATCGAAAACTTCATCTCCTATCCGACCTATTTACTCTTTGACCGCCATGGCAAGCTGGTGGAAATTCACGCCGGATTTTCGGGACCCGCCACCAGCGGTTGGAAAGCCTATTCCGAAGGGATGCATGAGACCCTGCAACAGCTTCTCGAGCCCCTCCCCTAAATGGCGGCATCCAAATTATTTAAGCAACTCAAAGCGAAGCCACCACGGGATTTAGATGCGGTGGTACACGGGCTTCATGAGGAAGCTTTCCGGAAAGTCGATTGCCTGGAATGCGCCAATTGCTGCAAGACGACCGGACCTCTTTGGACCGACCGCGACCGGGAACGCGTGGCTAAACATCTTGGAATGAAGACTGCTGCCTTTGAAGCCCAGTATTTGCGCGTGGATGAAGACAAGGATTGGGTACTCCAGCAGCTGCCGTGTCCATTTTTAGGAACGGATAATTATTGCAGCATCTATGACGTTCGGCCGAAAGCATGCCGCGAATATCCGCATACGGACCGCGTCAAGCAGCACCAAATCCTGCATCTCACGGAGAAGAACGCGGCCATCTGTCCTGCCGTGGACCACATCGTCCAGCGCATGGAAGCACTCTACCTCAAAGCCCAGCCTTCTTCGGCGTCAGAACAGCAATCAAGAGGACGGCACAAGCGCCGATGAGGTTGTACCAGAGGTAGCCCAAATCCAAAACACCCTCCACATTGGCCCAGTGCAAGGCAGCCACCAAAAGTTGCGCAAATAGAGCCCCGTAAAACACTTGACCCTCACTGCATCGTTTTCCAAAAAGCCACGCACAGGCGAAAATGCCCAAGATTGGCCCATAGAATAAGGAGCCAATCATGTTGACCAATTGGATGAGATTTTCGGACAGGGAGGCACTGAGCGCCACACCCATTGCGGCGAGGCCCCAAAAAGCGGTCAAAGCCCGAGACAAGGCCAAAGAAGGCTCTTTGGACCAACCCACCAGAGGGCCAAAATCGATCACCGTGGTCGCGGACAGCGCATTGAGTTCTGCACTGGCACTGGACATGGCCCCACTCAAAATCACCGCCAACAGAAGTCCCAGCAATCCTGCGGGCAAACTCTTCAGGGCCCATCCCAGAAAGACATAGTCCGTGTCCTTGGTTTCCAAGTCTGGGTGGTCAGCGGCGATGCGGTCTTTGGCGGCCTGCTTGATTTGGCTCCGCTCTTGCTCGAGCATGCGCAAGGACTCTGCGCCTTCGCTGTGGTTGAGGTAGGCCTGGGTGTGCACATGCCGCTGGGCCTGCATTTCTTGCCACTGGGCATCAATGGCTTCGTGGTCAGGATCATGGCCCCATACATCGGCCACCGCGGGGTTGTGCCAAAGGGGTTCATCCACAAAATGCATGGTGGTGTAGAGCAATAAACCTAAGCCCAGAATAAAAAGCTGCATGGGGATTTTAATCAGACTCGTGAAGGTCAAGCCGATTCGAATTTCCTTCAGGCTCCTCCCGCCCAAGTAGCGTCCCACTTGGCTTTGATCCGTCCCAAAGTAAGACAGGGCTAAAAAGAAGCCTCCAGCCAGGCCGGACCATACCGTATAGCGGTTGGCGGGATCAAAGGACCAATCGAGAACTTGGGTTCGGTTGTACACCCCCATCAAATCCCAGGACTCCCGCAACCCAACCCCCTGAGGCAAATGGTCCGTGAGGTAGTAGGCCGCGACAAAAAGTCCTCCAAAGACGACCGCCATTTGGGCCGTTTGCGTGACGGCCACCGCTTTGTACCCGCCGAAAACCGTATACGCCACCACGACCGCCCCCATCCAAAGTATGGTAGTATTCAAATCCCAGCCCAATACCGCCGACAACACAATGCCTGGAGCATAGAGCGTTATACCCGCTGCGAGGCTTCGCGACATGAGAAAAAGACTTGCTGCCAGCCAGCGCACTCGAGATCCATAGATGCCCTCCAAGTACCCATAGGCCGTCGCCGTACCCGAGGCCATAAATCGGGGCACTATCCATAGGCCAATGACCAACAAGGCCAGGGGCATCCCAAAGTAAAACTGGACAAAACCCAGACCCTCCGCAAAACCCTGACCGGGAGTAGAAATAAAGGTGATGGCGGAAGCTTGCGTGGCAATAATCCCCAACCCAATCGTCGTCCAATGGCTCTCCTTCTTCCCCGTCAGAAACTCCGAGCCAGAAGACTTTTGACGCGTGCGCCACATCCCATACAAGGCAATTAACCCCAAGGTGCCCGCCAGCATCCACCAGTCGAGCGCGGCCAGATTATTCGTGTGCATGAGCAGGGGTTTGAAAAGCCACCAGGTTGGCGAGAATGCGGTAGGCGCCCGGTACACCGGCGCGCCATTCGCGGAAAAGGGACAGTCCACAGTAGGTCACTTGGCCTTGACCCGCCGGCGCCGTAATCCAAGCTCCTTGGGTCGATTTCTCACCGGGGTCTGCCCATTCTATCAATGGTGTAAAGGCAGCATCCCACTCGCTGGCAAAATAGAGTCCCCGCTCCTGCACCCAGCCATCAAAGTCCGCCTGGGAAAGGGGATTGGGATAGGTCATCATGGGGTGAGTCGAATGCAAAAATTTCGGTTTGGTTTCTTCCACCGTCACCCGATCACGACCCAGTTTAAACGGCAGGGGTCCCATGTGGTCGGTCACCTGGTCACGCGTGGCGGTGTTGTATTGGATGATGAGGTGTCCACCTTTCATGACCCACTCCTCTATGAGCGGTTGGGCACTCGCCAGCCCTTGGTTTACGTTGAAGGCTCGAACCCCCAACACCACCGAGGTCAAACCCTTCAAATCATCCGCGGTCAGCGTGGCGGTATTCAAACGCTTGACATCCACCCCCAGCTGCTTAAGCGCATCGGGCGCATCGTCTCCAGCTCCCTCGATGTATCCGACATGCAGCCCCTCTGGCAGGGCGATGGGCGCCGTCACGATGGGCAAAGTGCCGTCCACCCATACTTCTTGCTGCGGAATATGGTCGTAGCGAATAGGAATGGCCGTCATCAGGGGTACTTCATCGCCCTTGAGGTAGGCCGAAATACTTCCCCGGGAGATGTCTTGGCCTCTGCCCCGCTTCTGACTCAACTCGGCTGAAAGATGAACCACCGATTGACCGGCAGGAAAATCTACCACCACATCAGATTGGGTGGAAATGCCCCCACCCAGGAGCTCTAGCTGCACCTTTTCTGCAGTGAGCGTTCCATAGCGGTGGAGCGCATACTTCAGCACCGTCGGGCTACCATCCCGAACCACGAGACAAGGCACATCGTAGCTGATGGAATACTTAGGCGTCACCTGAACTGGTCGACGGAGTTCGCCTTTCACCCGATCCGAGGTCACGTATTCCGGGCTCAAAGGGATGGTTTCCTTCCAAATTCCATCTTGGGTGCTGAGGTAGAGCACCATCCCTCCCATCTTCCCGTCAGCGTGCAGCCAGGTCTTGAAGGAAAAGCTGCTCATGGCGCCCACGAGGGTATCCAACATCGTCAATCGGCTGTCATGTCCGTCTGAAAAGCGTGCATCAAATTGGGCCCGAACCGGCTCTTTCGATTCATTGATCACGGTCACCGTCGTGCGCATCGAATCAATGAGGTAGGGACTCTCCGTGGTCCATTCTGCATAAATACCCGGAAAAGGCATCGGGGCCGAGCAGGCCGCAAACACCGGGGGAGTCCAATCCACGGGTTCTCCTTTTAACAACTGCAGGTATTCCGTCCGCGCACCGCGGTCGGTCATGCCCGCAAAGCCTTGCGATTTATGCATGCCACGAGCCAATGTGCCAATTTCCAACGAAGACTGTCCCAATTCCGGAATAAAGCCGCCAATTTGCAGAACCGCCAGGGAATCGCGTGACACCGCACCCTCCAAGTCTTGCGCCCACCACGAGGAGGTGTTCCAATACAGTGCCTTGGGGGCATACCCGCCGCGACGTCCCATGGATTGGAGGCGCTCAAAGGCCCGAATGGCCAGGACGGCGGAGGCCGTGTGGTGACCGTGGCCCGCCCGTGCGTCCGGTGGGAAGCGGGTAACGATGACGTCGGGCCGGAATTCCTTCACAACGGCTTCGATGCGAGCGAGCACCTCGTTTTCATTCCATTTTTCCAGCGTCTCATCCACCGTTTTGGAGTAGCCAAAGTCGGCAGCACCCCCAAAGTACTGGGTGGCTCCATCCAATCGGCGGGCGGCATAGAGCTCTTCTCGGCGAATGACCCCTAGGGCTTCCCCCAATTCGGGCCCGAGAATATTTTGTCCTCCTTCCCCTTGGGTTAGACTTAAATAGGCTACGTCATACCCATCAAATTGGGACCAATGCGCAATAAGGCGTGTATTTTCATCGTCGGGGTGGGCTGCGATGTACAAGATGCGCATGGCCACGGGGCGTTGATCGAGGTGAAACTGCCCTTCGCTAGCGCTGTGATGATTGGGGCGTGTTTGGCCTAGCAGGGTGCTAGAAAATACCAACGTTAAACAAATACTGAAGCGAGTTACCCTATCTTGAAGCCTCTTTATCAACTGGATTTTTTTAGCACTTTTCATGGTAAAATCTTTTTACGCTTCGCTCCTGGCATTTTGCCTTTTGGGTACGGTTGTTTCGGCCCAAACGTCCACCCCCACGTCGCGGGTGAAATTTCAGTCAGGCACCTATGCTTTGCCGGAGCTGACCGAAGATACATACCAACAGCGTACCGCCGGGGAACGCGGCACGGACCAGGTCCTTCGGGTTTTGGGCGTTGAGCAGATTTGGACCGAAGCGCAACGCAGCGCCCTTGAGCAAGCTGGCTTGGACATTTTGGGCTACTTGCCCCACAAGAGCTATTTGGCGTATATGGATCTCCGCGACGCCCACCTTCAAGGGCTACTGGACGCAAACGGTTTGGCCTTCATTTCGCCCTTGCTGCCTGAAATGAAGCTTACAAGCCAACTTCACACCGGCAACGTGCCCGACTATGTATGGGTTGGCAGTCAGTGGGAAGTGTATGTTGAATTCTACCCCGCAACGAGCAAAGCCGCCGTTGAAGCACACCTCCAGCGTCAGGGTCAAATCCTGGAAGACCTCGGCAATGGCTTCCGAACCGTGGTGTCGCCCGACCAATTGCGAGCCCTCGCGAACCATCCGAACATCACCCTGGTCCAGCAGAAGGAGGCCCCCGCAGAGACCGAAAATATGATTGGGACCAAAAACCACCGCAGCAACGCGATCCGGGTCCCCTATGCCGGGGGCCGCGCCTACGATGGCACCGGCGTCGTCGTGGGTCATGGGGACGATGGGGACATCCAACCCCACATTGACTTTAAAGGGCGCGTCCTAGCCAATAAATCCAGCCCTTCCTATGGTGCCCACGGGGACCACGTGGCGGGAACCATTTTTGGCGCAGGCAACCTCGATCCCGATGGCGAAGGCCAAGCTCCTGGAGCGCAATTGGTCTATTACGACTACCCCGACAACCTAAACGATGTCGATGCCGATTATTCCAATTACGATGTTCGGATTACCGCATCATCCTATTCCAATGGGTGCAATGCTGGCTATACGGCTTTCACGCGCCAAATGGATGAAGACGCGATTCAAAACTACTCCCTACTGCACGTGTTCTCCGCGGGAAACAATGGCACCGCCAACTGCAACTATGGCGCAGGCAGTGGCTGGGGAAATATCACGGGAGGACACAAGCAGGGCAAGAACGTGATCGCCACCGCCAACATCACAGGGGCAGATCTCATTGCCGGGTCCTCCAGCCGGGGGCCCGCGCACGATGGCCGCATCAAGCCAGACATTGCTGCCTTGGGAACCAATGTCTACTCCTGTCTCTCACCCAACGATTACCGGAGTATTACCGGCACATCCATGGCCTGCCCGGGCATTGCCGGGGTGCTAGCCCAATTGTACGATGCCTACATGCAGAACCACAGCGGCGCAGAACCTGCGGGTGGCTTGATGAAAGCTATTTTGACGAACACAGCCGACGATTTAGGGAATCCCGGTCCCGATTTCAAATATGGATATGGCCGAGCCAACGCCCTGCGCGCGGCTAAGGCCATTGAGAATAGCTGGTTCATGGCGGACACCATTGGCCAGAGCCAAACCGATACGCTTTCCATTGTCGTGCCCGCGGGCCTCGGGGAATTGCGCGTGATGGTCTCTTGGACCGACCCGCAAGCCTTGGTGAATGCTGGGACGGCCTTGGTCAACAACCTGAATGCCTCCCTCGTCCTGGACGCCCAAACCTGGAATCCATGGGTTTTAAATCCCACCGCGACGGCGACCGCACTAAATGCCAATGCTCAGCGCGCGGTGGATAGCTTGAATACTAGTGAGCAGTTTACCCTGGCCAATCCTTCGGGGGGTACGTACAAGGTGATTGTGAATGGGGCCGCTGTGCCTTCCGGTCCGCAAACCTATTGGGTAACCTGGTCCTTTGTAGAGCAGGATGTCGAGTTGACCTATCCGGTAGGCGGAGAAATCCTTCCCGCGGGCACAACTATTCCGGTACGCTGGGACGCCCCGGACGGAACGGGAACTTTTGCCCTCGAATACAGCAACAACGGAGGCGCTTGGACCTCCTTTGCAACAGCCGCCGCCAATGCGCGTCAGGCCACGTTTTCGGTGCCTGCGGGCGCAAGCGACAGCCTGATGCTGCGCATTAGCCGCGGAACGCAGACGGATAGCGTCGATTTTCGCCTGGGCTTTGTCGGCGTGCCGACGAACCTCAACATGGACTGGGCCTGCCCCGATTCTTTCCGCGTCAGCTGGAACATGGTTCCTGGCGCCAGCGGCTATGTCGTTTACCTCTTGGGAGCCGAATACATGGACCCCATTGACACGGTGACAACCCCCTGGTATGTCTACCAAAACATCAACCCCTTCCAAACCCAGTGGTGGACCGTTTCGGCCATTACTTCGGGTCAACGTGCCGGCAAGCGCGCTTTCGCAGAAGAAAAAACTCCTGGTTTAGCGGGATGCCCCATGAACAACGATGCCGTCTTGGCGGCTGTTTTGAGCCCCGCCGGTCAAATTCCCAACTGCCAAAACACATCCGCCCTACCGGTTAATGTGACGTTGACCAATGGCGGTTCGGACACGTTGTTCAGTGTTCCGTTGGCCTATCAATTAGGCAGTGGTCCCGTGCAACGCGATACCCTTGTTGCCACCATTCCCGCGACCCAGTCTATGCCATTCAGCTTCAGTGCAACGCTGAGCGTCAGTGGACTAGGCAGCTACGGCGTGAAGGTCTGGACCGAATTGTCCGGGGATCAAAATCCGTACAACGACACCCTCTTTAGCGCCTTCCAAATCGTTCAATCCGATTCGACTTACCTCTTGCCCTATGTCCAAAATTTTGACAGCTTCACCAATTGCGGCACCGTAACGAACTGCGGCGGAACGGTTTGTGCTCTCGGTGGCGACATGCACAACGCACCCACCGGCATAGAAGATGACCACGATTGGCGCACGAACGCGACCAGTACGCCTTCAGCCGGCACGGGTCCCACTGGAGGGCACACCTCCGGAGGTGGTTCGGGTGACAAGTACCTCTATCTCGAGGCATCGAACTGCACGGATCTGATGGCCATGGTAACGACCCCTTGTATTGATCTTACCAGTGCCAGCTTGCCCGAATTAAAGTTTTGGGCCCATATGTTCGGGAACAACATGGGCGAGTTGCATGTGGACGTTCTCAGCCAAGGCCAGTGGTTCTTGGATGTCATCCAGCCCATTGTTGGGAATCAAGGCAATGCCTGGTTCGAAAAAACCGCTTCACTCACACCCTATGTGGGCCAAGTCATCGTCGTTCGTTTCCGAGGCATCACGGGCTCCGGCATCGCATCGGACATGGCGATAGACGACCTCTCCATTGTAGAGGTCAACTCTGCACCCGTGGCTGCCGCAGGGGTCAGCAATGCCGCCCCCTGTTTGAACCAAGTGGTACAATTCTTTGATCAAAGTGCGAGCAGCCCCAATCAGTGGGCTTGGAGCGTCAGTCCGTCGACCGGATTCAGCTTTGTCAATGGAACCACCGCCAACAGCCAGAACCCCGAAGTGGTCTTCACCAGCTTTGGAACGTTCACGGTCCAATTGATTGCCACCAACACCTTCGGTTCCGATACGGCCACGGCATCCAGCACCATTGTGGTGAATGGCGGAGCTCCGTTACCTTTCAGCGAAGACTTCACCAACTGGCTCCCCGCAGACTGGGAAATTGGCAACCCCGATGCCTCCACCACCTGGGAGCCTCGCGTGGTCATTGGCTCGAACAACAATGCCACCCAAACGGCCTACGTGGACAACTTTGCCTACAACGCCCCCTTGCAGGAGGACTACCTCATCACTCCGGGCATTGATTTGACCGGCGCCACGATTCCAGCCCTCGTCTTTGAAGTGGCCTATACGCAGTATAGCGCCACCTACACCGATGGGCTCCGCGTGGATGTGTCGACATCGTGTGGAAGCAATTGGGGGCCCACGGGCTATGCCAAGAGTGGCAGCAATTTGGCCACCACAGGCAACTTGACCACGTCCTTCACCCCCAACAATAGTGGGGTGTGGCGTCGGGATACCATCTTTTTAGACACCGCCCTGGCCGGACCGAGTATCAAGTTCCGTTTCGCCTCCATTAACGGCTACGGCAACAACCTGTATATCGACAACGTCCAAGTCTTTGACTTTGGCGCCACACCACCGACGGCGACCCTTTACAGTTCCGCGAGCGCAAGTACCTGTAAGAACGACACCGTGATCTTCCAAGCCATCAACCCGGGCAACGCTTTGGCTACTTGGAATTTTGGATTAGGAGCCACTCCGGCCACGGCTACCGGTCCCGGCCCCCATGCCGTTTCGTACTTCACCGCGGGTTCAAAGACCGCTATACTGGGCCTCACCAATGCCGGTGGAACGGGCTACGATACCATCTCTTTCTCCGTAGGGAATCCGGTGGTTGCCGTCTTTGGTGCGAATGCAGGCAGCACGCCTCAAGAGCGCGTCTTTGTCGACATTTCCCAGGGCAGTCCCTCGCAGTGGTACTGGAATTTTGGCGATGGAACAACCTCCACGGTCCAAAATCCCACCCACGCCTTCCCTGCCGCCGGTGGCGCCTACACGGTGACATTTGCCGCCTACAACAACTGCGGATGGGATACCACAAGCACTAGCCTCACCATTTCGGGGGTCAGCCTGGAGGAACGCAACGCCCCGACCTGGGCCCTCTCTCCCAACCCGGCCCAGAACTATGTGAAGCTCAGCAGCCCCAATGGCGCGAAAGCTGACCGAGTCGAAGTGCTGGATGCCCTTGGCCGGGTAGTCTACCGTGGACCCATGCCGGTCGAACAACGCCTCGACGTCCAATCTTACAGTGCGGGCCGCTACCTGGTCCGAATCTGGTCCGGCGGACAATCCAAGGTCCTGCCCTTCGTGAAGCAGTAAAGGAAAAAAGCCGCAGCTCTCGCTGCGGCTTTTTTTTTGGTATCATGCTTGACGGCGCGGCAAAGCCATGACACGTCCTGGCGCGCGGCGAAGATCCACCAACCCGTTCAAGGGTAAAAGAGATGAAACGTTTAAGCCATGTCGTCTAAGCGCGAAGCGCGAGCTACCTAGCTACCCGGCTTTCTAGCCCTCTAGCCTTCTAGCTTTCCAGCCTCTAACTACCTAGCTCTCTAGCCCTCTAGCCCTCTAGCCCTCTAGCCCTCTAGCTTCCCAGCCCCTAGCTTACTCGGGCTTTCGGTGCCAAGGCCAAGAATCCTGTCATGAGGGCACCATTGACTAGGATGAGCTCAAACCCAAAGGTGTAGCCAAACTGAAACGGAACCCAGAGGCTCAAACCGTAAGTTAACACTGGACTCAACACCGCGGCGACCGGAATGTACCACGTGCTGGTTAACCGCTTGGTGCTGACCAAACCAAAGGCGAAAAGGCCCAACAAGGGGCCATAGGTATAGCCCGCGGCGGTGAAAATATTTTTAATGATGCTCGCATCGACAAATGGTTCGGCGCAAATAATGAGGGCCGCTACGGCGAGGGTCATACCCACGTGCACCACACGACGGATGCGCAGGCCTTCGGTTTCGGATTTGGCTTCCACGCCGAGGATATCCACGCAAAAGGAGGTGGTCAAGGCGGTCAAGGCGGAATCTGCGGAGGAATAGGCCGCGGCAATCAGTCCAAGAATGAACAGAATGCCCACCACGCTCGGTAGAGCGCTGGAGACCGCGACCGCCGGAAAAAGAGCATCGCCGTGGGCATCCATTCCGTGCGCCAAAGCATAAATACTCAGGTCTTTGCCCAAGGTTAGAAACAAGAAATTTACCGCCACCAACACGACGGCTAGTGTCATCATGTTGCGCTGGGACTCGCCGAGCGTTCGGCAGGTTAAATTCTTTTGCATCATGTCTTGGTCCAAACCTGTCATTGCCAGTGTGATGAATACGCCCCCAAGAAATTGCTTCCAAAAGTTGCGCCCATCGGCCACATCAAAGAAGAAAATTCGGCTATCCACCGAGGCGCCCCATGTCGCCAAATCCTCGGGAGTGAGCGCCGCCCGAATAAAGTAGATGGACAGGACCAGGGCGCCCAGCATCGCCACGGTTTGCAGGGTGTCCGTAAAAATGACGGAGCGAATGCCCCCTCGATAAGTATAGAGCCAAATCAGGGCCAGGGTGATGACTACGGTCAGCCAAAAGGGCAAACCAAGTGGGTCAAAAACAAGCCCTTGCAGCACCGCTGCCACGAGATACAATCGGAAGGAGGCCCCCACCCAGCGGGATAAGATAAAAAACCATGCTCCTGTCGCGTAGGCCGACCGCCCGTAGCGCGATCGCAGAAAACCATAGATCGTGGTGGTATTTTCTCGGTAATAAAGGGGAAGCAAAACATAGGCAATCACCCCATAGCCCACGACATAGCCCAAGACCATCTGGAGGTAGGCAAATCCATTGCTTTCCACCCATCCCGGAACGGAAATGAACGTGACGCCACTTAGGGAAGCCCCGATCATCCCGAAGCTCACCACATACCAAGGAGACCGGCGGTTGCCCGTAAAAAAGGTTTCGTTGTCCGCACGGCCCGTGAAGCGTCGCGCAATAAAAACGAGCAGCCCAAAATAGGCTGCCATGAGAAGGAGAATATGCCAAGGATCCATGAGCGAAAGGTAAGGTTCCAAATGTCGATTCAAAGTTGGCGTACTTTTACGCAAATGGAACTTCCCTCCAAATCACTGGAACGCGCCGTCCATGAACTGAGTCGGTTACCTGGCATTGGCCGACGATCGGCCCTTCGTCTAGCACTGCATCTGCTCAAACAAGGCCCAGAGCGCATCCTTGACCTGGCGGAAGGCATGGAGCAGTTGGCCAAAAACACTCAATTCTGCCGAGATTGCCACGCCATTGCGGACGAAGCCCAGTGCCATATTTGCGCGGACGACCGCCGTGACCGCCGGTCCCTTTGCGTGGTCGAAGACATCCGGGATGTTTTGGCCCTGGAGAACACCTCCACCCACAAAGGCCGCTACCATGTATTGGGCGGCTTGATTTCGCCCATGGATGGCATGGGACCAAGTGATTTGACGGTTGATGAGCTGGTGCGGCGAGTGGAACACGAAGGCATTGAGGAAGTGATTCTCGCACTGAGTGCGACCATGGAGGGGGACACCACCGCTTTTTACATCTACCGCAAACTGGGGGACCTCCCCATACGCCTGACTGCCATCGCCCGAGGCCTACCCGTCGGCGATGCCCTCGAATATGCCGATGAGGTGACCTTGAGCCGTTCCTTCCAACAGCGCGTTCCCTTTGAAACCACTTTGCAGCGATGAGCATGGATTTGAGCGTCATCGTCGTCAACTACAATGTCAAGGCGTACATCGACCAGTGCCTGCGGAGTGTTCAGCGCGCCTCGCAAGGATTGCAGGTGGAGGTCATCGTCGTGGACAATGCCTCCTCGGACGGAAGTGTGGCGCATATTGAAAAGCATTTCCCTTGGGTGACCTGCATTGCCAGCCCCAAAAATTTGGGATTCGGGCGCGCTAACAATCTCGCGGCCGCCCAAGCGAAGGGCGAATTTGTGCTCTATCTGAACCCTGATACGGTGGTTTCGGAGGACAACTTCCGCCGCGCCATCGAAGTCATGCGTGCGCAGCCAGAGATTGGCTCCATGGGCTGTCGAATGATCGACGGCTCTGGACACTTTTTGCCCGAATCCAAGCGTGGCCTCCCCACCCCTGCGGTAGCCCTCTACCGCATCGTAGGCCTAGCCAAACTCTTCCCCAAGCACCCTCGATTTGGCGCCTACTACGCGGGCCACTTGGCCCCCGAGGAATCGGGCTATGTGGATGTGCACTGCGGCGCCTGGATGCTCATGCGCGGCGCGGTTCTTCAAGAAATTGGCGGCTTTGACGAAACCTTCTTCATGTATGGCGAGGACATCGACCTCTCCTACCGGGTTCTCCTGGCAGGCTACCGCAATTACTATCTGGCCGACCGCCCCATTTTGCATTACAAGGGCGAAAGCACGAAACACCAAAGCTGGCACTACATCAAGACCTTTCACGAGGCGATGGCCATCTTTGCCACGAAGCATTTTCAAGGCCAAGCCCTCGCCTACCGCGCACTGATCTCCCTGGGCATCTACGCCAAGGGCTTGGCGACGCTGACGCGTTCATGGGGCCGTACGGTGCTGCCTTTTCTGTTGACCCTTTTCATCGGATATGTCCTCAGCGATGGGGTCAGTACGTATTGGGAGCGCAACCACCGCTATGTGGAAGGCGGAGCCTATCCGGAACGCTTCCGCCTCGTCTTTTTGCCGCTTTTTGCCGTCTTCTGGACGGTCAGCATGGCTTTTTTGGGAGCCTTCAGCAAGTTCGCCTCGCTACGCCGCGTCGTGACTGCTTTTTTGATCACTTCGGGGGTTATGCTGGCCAGTTATGCGTTTTTACCCATGGATTGGCGGTTCTCGCGGGCCTTGGTGGCCTTATTTTCCTTGGGGCACTTGGTTGGCTTTTTCGCCGTCCGTGCCTCCCTGAACGCACGGGGCCGAAGCGGATTGTTTTACCGCGGCTATGGGCAGGCCGAAGCCCATGTGGGGTCCGGTAAATGGCCTATGGATAGCCTGGCCTTGCGGGTGCTGCACCTCCGGCCCAAAACCCTGTTTTTTCACCCCGAAGAGCATTCCTTCCAAGGCATGATTGACGCCATGATCTCCATTGCTGCCCTCCTACCCGATGGGGTCCGGTTCCGAATGGCCTACCCCAGTTGGACCTTGGGCAGCGACACCCAGGCTTCCGCCTCGGATTCGGGAAAGCTCGCCCTTTCGCAATCCCCTGTTCGGCGTCAGAAACGCGCCTTGGACGTGGGCATCGGACTGCTCGCCCTCTTCGGCGTGGCCTTGCTGCTCTGGACAAAGCGAGGTCGCCGGATGCTCTCACATGTCCCCGCTGTACTCAGTGGCCGAATGACCTGGGTGGGCTACTTGGTCCCCGGACCGCACCTGCCCCCCTTGCGCCCGAGTGTCTTCCAACATGGACCAGGGACCTTCACCGTGGACATTGCGCACGATGCCGACCTGCGCTATGCGGAAAATTGGCGGCCCGAATTAGACGTTTATGCCCTACTCAGCGGGAGCTTTTGATGTAAATTTGCCGCACAACCTGAGAATCTATGTTTGAATTGACGATGCCCAAAATGGGCGAATCTGTAGCCGAGGCCACCATCACGCAATGGCTGAAGAAGGAGGGCGAAAGCATTGCCCTGGACGAATCCGTCTTGACCATCGCCACCGACAAGGTGGACAGCGACATTCCTTCTCCTGTGGCCGGAGTTTTGGTCAAATGCCTCTTTCAGGAGAATGACGTCATTCAAGTTGGTCAGGTCATTGCCCACATTCAAACCGAAGGCGATGCCCCCTCTGCTCCCGCAGCGGTGGAGGCGGAAGCCCCTGCGGCAACGCCCATTCTCAAGGCTCCTGAAAACCCCACGGCTGAGACTGCCGCTTCCGCCATTTCTATCTCCGCAGAAGCCGTCAAGGCTTCCACAGGCGCCATTCCACGTGAAAGTGAAGGCCGCTTCTTCTCCCCCTTGGTACGCAGCATTGCAGAGGCCGAAGGGGTGAGCGAAGCCGAACTCCTTTCCATCTCCGGTTCTGGCCACGAAGGCCGGGTGACCAAAAGCGATTTACTCGCCTACATCGCCCAACGCGCCAAAGCCCCTGCTGCGAAGACGATTGCCGAAACGCCTACCTCGGCGGCTCCGGCTCCATCGGCTTCGGCCAAAGCACCAGCCTCTTCGGGCCATGGCTTCACGGCGCCCAAACCCACGATTTTCCCTGGCGACGAATTGGTCGAAATGGACCGCATGCGAAGCCTCATCTCCGATCACATGGTGATGAGCAAGCACGTCTCCCCCCACGTCACTTCCTTCGTGGAAGCGGACGTCACCAACATCGTGCTCTGGCGCAACAAGGTCAAAGGCAGCTACGAAAAGCGCGAAAACGACAAACTGACCTTCACCCCCATCTTCATGGAAGCGGTGGTCAAGGCCATCAAAGATTTCCCGAACATCAATGTGAGCATTGACGGCAAGACCATTGTGAAGCACAAGCCCATCAATTTGGGCATGGCTACGGCTCTTCCTTCAGGCAACCTCATTGTACCAGTCATTAAGAATGCGGACCGCTTCAGCCTATCCGGCTTGGCCAAAGCCGTGAATGAGCTAGCAGACAAAGCACGCACAAACCAACTGGCTCCGGACGATATCCAGGGCGGTACCTACACGGTCACCAACGTGGGCACATTTGGCAACGTCATGGGCACTCCCATCATCAATCAACCCCAGGTGGCCATTTTGGCCTTGGGTGCTATCCGAAAAATCCCCGCCGTGCTAGAAACCCCATCGGGCGATGTCATTGCCATCCGACACAAAATGTTCCTATCGCATTCCTACGACCACCGCGCGGTGGACGGCGCTTTGGGCGGCATGTTTGTGCGCCGTGTGGCCGACTACCTCGAACAGTGGGATCTCAATCGCGAGATCTAATGGTGCTCCATCGGCCGCTGTGCATTTTTGACCTCGAAACCACGGGCATCCAAGTCGTACACGACCGCATCGTCGAGATGTGCGTGATCAAGGTCGAACCCAACGGAACCGAAACGACCAAAGTGTGGCGAATCAACCCCGGAATGCCCATTCCACCCAGTTCTACCGCGATTCATGGCATCACGGATGAGATGGTGGAAAACAGTCCGTCTTTTCGAGACTTGGCGCCGGAAATTGCCGCATTCATGCGGGATTGCGATGTCGCAGGCTACAACTCTAACCGCTTTGACATCCCCCTTTTAGCGGAGGAAATGCTTCGCGCAGAAGTGGACTTCGATTTGCGCAAAGTGCACGCCGTCGATGTCCAAAATATCTTCCACAAAAAAGAACAGCGAACCCTGTCTGCCGCGGTCAAATTTTACTGCCAAACCGAACTCATCAATGCCCACAATGCGGAAGCCGATGTGCGCGCTACGTGGGATGTATTGAAGGCCCAAGTGCAGCGGTATCCCGATCTACCTGAGAGCATTCAAGGGCTGGCCGAGTTCAGCAACATGCACCAGGCGGCCGATTTTGCCGGCTTCATCACCTTCAACAAAGACGGTTTGGAGCAGTTTTCTTTTGGCAAATACAAGAACCAAACAGTGGTGAGCGTCCTAGAAAAAGATCCGGGCTACTATTCTTGGATTCAGAATGCTGACTTCCCGCTCTACACGAAAAAAATCCTCACGGCGATACGCCTAGCAATGCGATGAAAATCCTCTGTATTGGCCGAAACTACCGCGATCACGCCACCGAATTAGGCAATGCCGTGCCCACTGAACCCGTCGTGTTTTGCAAACCCGATTCCGCCATCCTGCAACCCCGTTTGCCCTTTGTGATTCCCTCTTGGTCTCAGGATATTCACCATGAGATTGAGTGGGTCGTGCGCATCGGCCGCGTAGGAAAGTTCATTGAACCCGAATTTGCATGGTCCTACGTCGACGCCATGACCGTGGGCATCGATTTTACGGCTCGCGACCTGCAGGCAAAACTCAAATCTCAGGGACTTCCCTGGGAAAAGGCGAAAGGATTTGACGGTTCCGCCGTGCTTGGAGCCTGGATTCCAGGACCCATTGAACCCGGTCATTTTGCTATCAGTTTGGAGAAAAATGGCATCGAAGTTCAAGCCGGCACCACGGCGGATTTCATCTTTCCTTTGGAGCAACTCATCGCCCATGTAAGCCAGTATTTCACGCTAAAAACGGGGGATTTGCTCTTTACCGGCACCCCTGCCGGGGTTGGACCCGTTTCACGCGGCGATGAATTGGAAGGGAAATTAGGAGGTAAAAGCCTGCTGCGATTGAGAATACGCTAGACCAAACACGCGTGTAAAAGTGTATATTTGGTGAATGCGGACTTTCCCAAACACCACTACAATGAAACAACGCCTGCGTCGCTTTTTTACGGCCATTGCCCTGGTATCCTCCTGGGTAGCTATGTCACAGACCAGCCCGATCACGATTGTTTTCCATGAGAAATTCGATCCCCCCTCTGGCCCCGACTCCGTAACGACCTTTCATACTACGGCAGGAACGACCATCCCCTATTGGAACGACACCTCCGCCTTTTCGGTATCTGCGCCGCACAGCTACCACGCCAAAGTCGTACCGTTTGATTCGGTGATTTTTGAAACCGACGCCTTCTCAACCACGGGAAACATCTTTGTCCGCCTCCAGTTTGACCAAATTTGTAAAGTTCACTTCGGCCAGCAAGCCTATGTGCGTGTTTCCAACGACAACGGCGCAACATGGACCCGATTGACCGGAACCCATTACCGCGGTGCCTCCGGCGGATTCCCCACCACGGGCTACTTCAACGAACTTTCCTACGCCAACCCCAACAATTCGCCTTACTGGGGTGGTTTGACTACGGCGGGAACAGGCGTCGCTCCTTCCGCCACATGGTGGGTTGGGGAAACTTTTGACATTTCCAGCATCATTGGAACTGGCCCCAGCGGCACAGCACAAGGGTATTCAAACTGTAAAATTCAGTTCATCCTGGAATATCGTTCCCCCTATGGAACGGCCAACCCAGCCGGTTGGTTTGTGGACAACGTCAAAGTGGAAGCGGCACCCTGTGAATTGATTCCACCGAGCTATACCTTCAATTTGATTCCCCGCCGTGAACCCATTGGGGCCCGCTATCAATCAACGCAAGAGATCCGACTGAAAGCCCGAGACCTCGAATCTGGGGTGGATTCCGTCCTGCTGCACCATCGCCTCAACGGAGGGTCTTGGACCACCGTTGAAATGACCCCTTCTATTTCCACATCGTGCCCAGATTCCGCTGAATATTTTTACAGCTTGACCAACTTGGTTGTAGGAGACTCGGTGGACTGGTATGTTGAAATCTTTGACTGTGCTTGCCCCAATATGGTTCGAGTGCCCTCCGTGAGTTCGACCCCAATGAACAACACGTTCTGGATCGATCCCTCGCCTCCCGCCATCTGCGGTACCACCACACCGAACAGTTTCCCCTACTTAGTGACCAATTTCCCTTGGGTTGAGTCCTTCTCGGACATCAACTGGATTCCTGGAAGCGGAACGGGGGCCACGGGGACCTCCCACCGAGGTACGATGCCGCAAGGCAACCCTCCATCAGGAAAGAACTGGCAAGTTTCGCCGAACACCACGACCACTGGTTTTGGTTGGTCGGTGCGTATTGGCCAAACGGGTACGCTCAACACGGGGCCCTTGGGTGATCACACCACCGGTGGAGGCAAATACTTGTATACCGAGGCCTCCCAGGGTAGCGCGAACAACAACACCATGCTCATCACGCCCTGTATCAAGCTCACCGGCCTCAACCATGCTGTCCTGGAGTTCTGGTACCACAAATACGGCGCAAACATGGGCAACCTGCGCGTGGACATCGATACAGGTTCCACCACGCCTTCTTGGGTGGTAGGCGCCTTTTTGATTCCGGGCCAAACCCAAACGAACCAGACTGATCCCTGGGCGAAAGCCTTGGTCAACTTGGATCCCTACTTGGGCAAGATCATCCGCATCCGTTTCTTGGGCAACAAGAACAACACCGCGGCCAATGACTTAGGTGACATGGCCATCGACGATATTTCTGTCTATGAGCCAGACCCCGCTGATATTGAAATGCTGGCGATGTACAAGCCCCAAAACGGATTCTGTCAGTACACAGCGACCGAAGATGTTCGGGTTCACTTGCGCTCCGAAGGTTTCTTCCCTATCGACACCATTCCCGTGGCATTCTCGGTGAAGAACCTCAACACCAACACCACGGTCGTCTCGCGCGACACGATTTATACGACGTTGAATTTGGGTGACACCACGTCCTACACGTTTACGCCCAAAGCCAACTTGAGCGCCTACGCCAACTACCACATCTACGTGTGGTCGGAGGCACCTGGCGACCCCAATACGAGCAACGACACCCTTGGTTTCTTCTTTATTGAGCATATTGCCCCCATCACACAGTTCCCCCACATCCAAACCTTTGACGGTCCGGGATGGAATGCAGGCAACGGTACTTCCGGAAACCCGGGTACGTTCAACACCTCCGATTGGGAAACGCTTCCTGCGCCGCAAACGGCCGACTACGCTTGGCAAGTGGGTTCGGCCTTGACGCCCACCTTCAACACGGGGCCACGCTGGAACCGTACCCGCAGCGGAAACTATCTCTACACCGAAGCGAGCTACGGAAACAACAGTCCTGCGGCACTCTTTGCCACTACGCGTTGTGTCGACCTTTCGGCTATGACCAATCCAGTCTTGACATTCTGGTACCACATGTTTGGTGCCGACGTGAACATCTTGAATGTCCAAGTCGTTCCCAATGGTAGCAATATCTGGCAGACAGTCACTGGCGCTCCGATCTCGGGCGCTCAGCAATCAGGCGAAGTAGACGATTGGAAATTCAAAATGGTCGACCTCTCCGCTTACGCAGGGGACGTCGTGAAGATTCGTATTCTAGCCCGGAAAACCGGCTCTGGTGATTTGGCCGATATCGCCATCGACGACTTGATGATTTACAACCAGCCCGCCAACGACGTGGGTGTATCCATCGTGACTAGTCCGTTGAATTCAGTCAACCTCGCCAACCCGCAGAATGTCATCCTGAAGGTGCGCAACTATGGAACGGCCTCCAAAACGGGCATTCCTGTGACCTACCAAATCAACGACCTCTGTACCCCAAGTAACACGGGCACGTACACGACGACTTATGCAGGAACCCTCGCCCCTGGCGCGGAAGGCACCATCACGATATCCACACCTCCCACCTACTATGTTGGTGATTTTGAAGTCAAGGCCTGGACAACCCTGTCGGGCGATGGCATGGCCATCAACGACACTGCCTCCAAAACATCCTCGGGAGCAACGTCTTACCCCATTTCCTTTGGTCCGGTTAGCTTCGACAACTGTATCGGCGACGAAACCGGTTTCTTTGCCCAAGGTGGACCTGGAACCCTACAAATGTGGGAGTTTGGTACCCCCGCAAAAGGAAGTGGTTGGAACGGCGCAGCCTCAGGAACCAAGTGTTGGGTGACAGGCTTGACCGACAATTATCAGCCTGGAAAGACTGAAATCCTTCGCATTCCCACGCTGACCAACTTTGATACCGTGGTCTCTGCCGAGCTCCGCTTTAAGCACAAGTTCGACTTCACTCCGACCGACGGAGGAGTCGTCGAGTACTTCTTGAATGGCAACTGGAATACCCTGGGTAATGCTGCCGTCTCGGTGGGCTACAACTGGTACGGTTCAGGCTATGGAAGTCCTTCTGTCCAGTCCTTGAACTCTCCCGGTTGGGCAGGAAGCACGGGCGGACAGTGGATCACCTCCTCTATTCCCCTGAACGTTTGGAACTTCTCTCCGAACCCCATCAACCTGCGCTTCCGCATGGCTTCGGCAGCGGGATCTTCGGCAAAAGGCTGGGCGATTGATGACTTCGAGGTCTACGTACCACCGCAAAACTCGGCTTCCCCCATCGAAGTGGATACCCGTGAGTACATCGTTATTCCTGGAGATACGTCCCACATCCGCGTGCGCATTGAAAATACGGGTGCGAAGAAATTGGATTCTTGCCTCGTTCGCTTCCAAGTGAATGGAGGACCTTGGAGCAACTATGAAACCGTGGTCTTTGTCAACAAGAAGAATGGAAACGTTTCTCCTTTGCTCCGCGGGCAACGTCAGTGGTATGACTTCAACCAAGTATGGGTAAACCAGGGCGCAGGCGCTTACAACATATGTGTGGAAACGGCCCGCCCCAACAACAAGCAAGACAATTTAACTTCAGACGACGTCTTCTGCTTGCCGGTAACCACTTTGGACGAGGTGACCATTGACATCGCCAACAACTATTGCAATGACTTTGAAGATGCCGCGGTTCCTGCTTGGTTGCCCTTGCATACCACCAATAAATTGCTCGCCCACGATTGGGAGTTTGGCACCCCGAACCAGACGGGTCTAAACACTGCCGCAAGTGGTAGCAAGGCATGGATGACGCGTTTGGATAGCAACTACCGCCATACAGGCCAATCCGCCTTGCACACCCCATTCTTTGTCCTGGATACGAGCAAGGTGTACACCATGAGCTTCAACCACAATATGATCTCCGAGCTCTACCACGATGGCGGTAGCGTTGATTGGTCGTATGACGGCGGTATCACTTGGTATACGCTAGGTAATACCCTGACGAACGGCCTTTGGTATAACACCGTTCACGTGACCAGTTTGGACATCGTCCGACCAGGATGGAGTGGAAACACCAATGGCTACACCAATTCGACCATCAAGTTCACCGTTGAAAATCCGGGTAAATTGGTCTTCCGATTCCGCTTTGGCTCAGATTACACTATCGACAACCAAGGCTGGGCGATTGACGACTTCTGCCTGGAAGAGGCTCCATTTGGAACCCCGGCAGACATTGTCGGAATCGGTGTGCCGGAAGTGGAGATTCCTGGATTCTTCCTTGGACACGTCTCCCCGAACCCATTGAATGGCCAAGGTGCCTTTATGTTTAACTCGGACAAGCCCGTTACCGTGCAATACACGATTACGAATAGCTTGGGCCAAATCTTGAGCGACGCGAGCGTCCAAGGCGAGGAGGGCTACAACCGCGTTGACCTCGACGCGAGCAGCTGGGCTGCCGGCCTTTACATGATGGAAGTATCGGTCAACGGTCAGAGCCTGACCCGCAAGTTCATCGTACAGCACTAAACGCAGAATCTCCTGCTCCCAGCGCCGCGGCCTCCCAGCCGCGGCGCTTTTTTTTGCTTCCACAGCCACGGTGGACAAAATGGCATGGAGCCCACATCCCATCAGTCATTTTGACTGAAAATAGGCCCAGATCGCTCCCCGGCACCAGTTTTGAAGCCCCCTACGCATAGTTTACACTACTGTATGGAAAATCTGACGATCAAAACCCAAGAGGCCCTACTCGCCGCCCAGCAAATGGGCGCCGAGTATGGTCATCAAGCCATCGAGACTTGGCACCTCCTCCTCGGTGTGCTGCGCACGGACACCATCCTGGTCGATCAACTCTTCAAGTTACTCGGCATGCAAAGCGGTCGACTCCAGTCAATCGCCGAAGCGGAGCTTCAACGGATTGCCAAGGTCGATGGGGGCCAATCCTACATGGGTCGGGCCGCACAAGAAGCCATTCAACGGGGATGGGCCCTCGCCAAAAAAGATGGGGACGATTACTTAACCTTGGAATACCTGCTCTTGGGGCTGGGCTCCGGAAAAGATGCCTGTGCTCAAGCCATGAAGGATCAAGGATTTAAAGAGGACGCCTTCCGTCAGGCCATGAATCAGTTCCGACAAGGACAAAAAGCTCAGACGGCCTCGGCTGAAAACCGCTACCAATCGCTGAGCAAATACGCCATTGACCTCAATGCCCGGGCCGAAACAGGAAAGCTCGATCCGGTGATTGGACGAGAAGAAGAAATTCGGCGCATCCTCCAAATTCTCAGCCGCCGCACCAAGAACAACCCTGTTTTGGTTGGCGAGCCAGGGGTGGGAAAAACCGCCATCGCCGAGGGCCTCGCCCACCGCATCATTCGCGGGGACATTCCGGAAAACCTAAAAGACAAACGCATCTTTTCCCTAGACATGGGAGCCCTCATTGCCGGGGCCAAGTACAAAGGAGAATTTGAAGAACGCCTAAAGGCCGTGATTCAAGAGGTCACACGCGCCGAGGGAGACATCATTCTCTTCATCGACGAAATCCACACCCTCGTGGGAGCCGGCGGAGGTGAAGGCGCGATGGATGCAGCCAACATTCTCAAGCCCGCCTTAGCACGTGGCGAGCTCCGATGCGTGGGCGCCACTACTCTCTCTGAATTCCAGAAGTACTTTGAGAAAGACAAAGCCTTGGAACGTCGCTTCCAGAAAGTCTTGGTGGAAGAGCCCGATACCGAGGCATCTATCAGCATTCTACGCGGCATCAAGGAGAAGTATGAGAGCCACCATAAGGTTCGGATCAAGGACGAGGCCGTGGTCCAATCCGTCCTGCTGAGTCAACGGTACATCACCGATCGCTTTCTCCCCGATAAGGCCATTGACCTCATGGATGAGGCCGCCTCGAAATTGCGCTTAGAAATCAACTCTAAGCCAGAGGAATTGGATGATTTGGACCGGAAAATAGCCCAACTGGAGATTGAACAGGAGGCCATCAAGCGCGAAGAGGACAAGCAACGCCTGACCTCTATCAAGCATCAACTGAGCGAATTGACTGAGCAACGCGCCCAACTGGGTGCCCAATGGAATGCCGAAAAGGAAGCGGTAGACCGCCTCCAGAAGGCCAAAGAGGGCATTGAGCAACTCCGCTTTGCCGCGGAGCAGGCCGAACGCGCCGGCGATTACGCCCAGGTCGCCGAGATCCGATACGGGAAAATTTCCGAGCTCGAAAGAGAGTTGGCTATGGCCGGAGAAGAACTCCAAACCCTCCGCAATAGCCAATCCATGGTGCAAGAAGAGGTGACCGCAGAAGATATTGCAGAAGTGGTATCCCGATGGACAGGAATCCCAGTTCAAAAAATGCTTCAAAGTGAGCGCTCCAAGTTGCTGCGCCTCGAGGAGGAATTGCATCAACGTGTCGTGGGACAGGACGAAGCCATCGCAGCCGTGGCAGACGCTTTGCGTCGCTCGCGCGCAGGCCTTAGCGACCCCAAGCGGCCGATTGGATCCTTCCTCTTCCTCGGCCCTACGGGCGTCGGAAAAACGGAACTCGCCCGCACCCTGGCCGATTTTCTCTTTGACGACGAGAATGCCATGGTACGCATCGACATGAGTGAATACCAAGAGCGCCATGCGGTTTCCCGGCTCATTGGCGCTCCTCCAGGATATGTCGGCTACGATGAGGGCGGTCAGCTGACGGAAGCCGTGCGTCGTCGTCCGTATGCCGTCATTTTACTGGATGAAATTGAAAAAGCCCATCCCGAGGTCTTCAATATTCTCCTCCAAGTGCTCGATGATGGCCGTTTGACCGACAACAAGGGCCGAACAGCCCACTTTCAACATAGCATCGTCATCATGACGTCCAACTTGGGTTCGGACCTCTTAATGGACGGCCAAGGAATGGAAGATGTGATGGAGCTTTTAAAACGCAGTGTGCGACCTGAATTCTTGAACCGAATTGATGAAATATTGGGCTTCCACCCGCTCGAAAGCCGGCACATCGAAGGCATCGTCCACCTGCAATTGGAAGGCGTCAAGCGGCAACTTCTGGAGCAGGAAGTGACGATTGATTTCAGTCCGGAAGCTCTGCAGGCCCTGGCCCGCGAAGGCTTTGATCCCGCGTTTGGGGCGCGTCCCTTGAAGCGAACCATTCAGCGCCGGGTCCTTAACGAACTCTCGAAGCAACTCCTCTCTGGGGAAATTCAACGGGACGCCGTCATCCTAGTCGATGCCGTAGACGGAACGCTCTTCTTTAAAAACGTTAGCGTCGAATCCCACGTCGATTAAGACTCTCGTGGTAGCGCGCCGAGTTCCGTAGGTGTTCAGCGTAACTCCTCGCGAAGACATGGTAGCCCGGTCTTTTGGGATCTGCGCACATATACACTTCTCCACTGGGTGCGGCATCTAAGACCGCATCCAGCACGTCTGGCTCCACTGTGGCCAAGGCTCCCGGGGGCAAGCCCGAACGTCGGTAGGTGTTATAGGGATGGTCTATACTCGTGATTTTCCCGGTGACACGACGTATGATGCCCGAATGGGGATAGCGCTGCTTATAAGCGTATACGGCGGTGGGATCGGCTTCCAAGCGTTTGCCCATCTTAAGGCGGGTTAAGTACAAACCCGCCACACGCCCGAGTTCGTCGGGCTGTTTGGTCTCAGCCTGAACGATGCTCGCTAAGACGACAACTTCTTCTGGGCTCAGGTTGAGCTGAGCAGCTTGCCACAGCCGCTCTTCTGTCCAAAAAACGCGGTATTCGTGCTGCAATCGCTCGACCAATGCAGGGGGATCGTACGACCAATACACCCAGTAGGAGTTGGGAACTAGATGTTCAAAGCCGAGATCCTGTTCAAGCGCCTTGGTGGCACTGTCCAAGGGGTATCCGAAAAGTTCCGACCACCTTTCGGCGATTTGCGCAGGGGTCAGGTAGCCACCCATTCGAAGCCAAATAGGGTCTTCAAAGCCGTATTGAAGCATTCGGATGGCTTGCAGCATTCCCACCTCCCCATGAAGGATGTAATGGCCTCTGCGCGCCTTGGGATTTCCTTTTAGGGTAAGCAACACCTTGAACCAGCGCGGATGCGGCACCAAGGCCTGGTCCATCAAAGGCTGGAATACCTCCTCGACCGTGCTACCCGTATCCCTGACATACAAGGAATAGTCGTCTTCACCTTGGAAGACCGGCGCATTCACCGTAAATCGGTAGGCCAACAGAGCAAGGACAAATCCCACCGTGCCGACGAACACAACGCGAATAAATCGTTTTTTCTGACGATGACGCTTCATCGGTCCGGGCTCCATTGAAATAAAGCCACATCTTTCCATCCTTGCGGTGTTTTGACCCAGCGCTGCCAGGTTCCACTGCGCGTAAACCCTGCCTGGGTAAACGTGGCCAAAGCGGGGGCATTGTCCGTATACACCTGAGCACTCAAGGTTTCAAGCATGGCGTAGTCACGGGTCCAGGCTTGAAGAAGGCGCATCCCCGCTCGAGCCAGGCCTTGGCCACGCATCTCGGGGGCGATAAGGATGCCCACTTCGGCGCGCAAATGAAGCCGTTTGGCCCCAAAAACGTCTATCAAGCCAAGGGGACGGTCCGCATAGGCTTCACAGAGGACCCAGCGCATTTGGCCCGTCTCCCAAAAGTCCCGACCGGATGCCGCAATGTATTTTTCTAGGGTGTCCTTGGAAAACGGGCTCGTTCGCTGCCCAGCAATCCAATGGGATGGGTTGTTCTCCCAAGAAAGTAAAACACCCAAATCTCCCGGTTCTAGCGCCCGCAATCGGTACGTCACCATGGCCACGTTCCGGTGTAAACATGGGTCGCCGGGCCGGTCAATTGGATATCCGTATAGGCCTGATCAGCGACTTCAAAAGCAATGTCGAGGCGGCCTCCGCGGGCATACAGCGATACCGGCGAAGTGCATCCTTTCAGCGCGTGAAGGGTTAAGGCTGCAGCCACCGCGCCAGTCCCACAGCTCAAAGTTTCATTTTCAACGCCGCGTTCATAGGTGCGAATTTCCCAGGTTCCGTCGGGACCCGTGGGGGAAATCCAATTGATGTTCGCCCCACCTTGGTGGGCATAGGGTCCATAGCGCAGTGCCGGACCCTCTTGGAGCACAGGGATGTCGGCCACCTGCGCGACCATGGCGATATGGTGCGGGGAGCCGGTGTCCAAGTAAAAGCCTTCCCACTGCGGGACGGGCCTTCCTGCAGGGGCAAATTCCACGGTTACGAGGCCGTTTTCATGCCGAAAGGCAGTATGGAGACCATCCGCCGCGAAAAAATGGCAGGTCGACCCGACAAAAAGTCCGTGTGCATAGGCATAGGCCACGGCGCACCGTGAGCCATTGCCGCACAAGCTCCCGAGGGCACCATCCGCATTGTAGTAGTCCAAGTGGAAATCGGCCTCGGCGCTGTCCCAGAGGACCATCAGGCCATCTGCGCCAATGCCGAGCTGGCGGTGACAAGCTTGAGCCACGTGGTCTGCAGACCATACCTGCCGGGGGCCGCGACCGCGAAGGAGGATGAAATCATTCCCCGTTCCGTGGTATTTTTCAAATTGCTCCGCCATCCTGTAAAAGTAGGAAGTGGAACAGTTTTTGAAATTTGCAATCCGAACTAATTCTCATTTCCATGAATCGTACAACACTTCTCACTGCCGTTGCCTTCACAGGACTAAGTGTAGCCGGTGGTTTTGCTGGAGCGTGGGCCTTTGCCGCGCAGGATGACTCTGCGGAGTGGACCCCTGCCTCCCAGGCGATCCAAACAGGGGCTCGAACCACTGTGGCGGGCATTGGAACGTCTACAGACTTTTCTGCGGCTGCGGAACAAGCCGTGCATTCGGTGGTCCACGTCAAAACCTCGGTAGAGCAAGGGTACACGATGAGCCCTTTCAACCCATTCCACGACTTTTTCTTCGGTTTTGGTGAACGCCAAATGCCCGAAATGACTCCGCGCATCGTGCAAGGTTCGGGTTCGGGGGTGATCATTTCCGAAGATGGCTACATCGTCACCAACAACCATGTAGTGGACAAGGCCAAAGAAGTCAAGGTTTCATTGAATGACGGCCGCGAATTCACGGCAGAAGTGATTGGCACCGACCCCACGACCGACTTGGCCGTGTTAAAAATCGACGCCAAGAAGCTCCCCGCCTTGCCGTTTGGCAACAGCGACGAGGTCAAACTGGGTGAATGGGTCTTGGCTGTGGGCAACCCCTTTAACCTGACTTCAACCGTCACTGCTGGCATCATCTCCGCCAAGGGCCGGAGCATCAACATCATTGACAACCAGTCCGCCATTGAGGCCTTTATCCAGACCGATGCCGCCGTCAATCCAGGCAACAGTGGTGGAGCTTTGATTAACACGAGTGGCGAACTGATTGGTATTAATACGGCGATTTCGACCCGCTCGGGTTCGTACGAAGGTTATTCTTTTGCCGTACCCGCCAACATCGCCCGCAAGGTGGTGGACGACATGCTTCGATTCGGGGTGGTGCAACGGGCCTACCTTGGGGTCAATATTGCAGATGTCACGCCCGAACTCGCCAAAGAGATGGGCCTCGAGGCCAATCAAGGGGTGTACATCTCGGATGTCACCGACAATGGTGCCGCCAAAAAAGCTGGGATTGAAAAAGGCGATGTGATCGTAGGTGCGGGAGGCAAAACCATCAAGCGCAGCAGCGAGTTGCTCGAAGTCATCGGCAGCCGTCGCCCAGGGGACAAGCTGGATGTCACCATTTTGCGCGAAGGCAAATCCAAGAGTTTCCAAGTCACACTTCGAAACCGCGAAGGCAACACCGACGTGTTAAAGAAGGAAGATGTGGTAGCCCTCCAGACGTTGGGCGCGAGCTTTGAAACCCTAACGCAAGAAGATAAAGGCAAATATGGGCTGCGAAGCGGCGTAAAGATTACCGACGTGGGCACCGGCAAGATTGCGCAGGCCGGCGTACCCAAGGGCTTTATTCTGGTCAAGCTAAACAATAGTCCCGTGGGCTCGCAGGAAGATGTGGAGCGGATTCTAGGCAGTCTCCAGCCCGGCGATGGCGTCCTTCTGCAGGGATACCGCCCCGATGGACGACCTGACTACTACGCTTTCGGCTACTAAGTCATTCATAGCCATGCTTTTCCAAGCCCTTCCCTCTCCGGGGAGGGCTTTTTTATGTGCCGCAAATGCCCAAAATTCACTGACTTAGTGTGCTTTAAACACTTAGAAAAGTGACTTAAAAAATTCATTTTTAGGGACTTAGTGCATACAAACCGAACGGCTTTTCCTTGGTTGCGCAGGGAGGTCGAAATACCTTTGTAGCACAACCTTTCAAACCCAACCCTTGATGAATTCCTCGCTCGAAACCTACACCCTTTCGGTGTCCGAACGCGTGAAAAACGAGAAGGCCGCCACGGCCCTCATTAAAATTGTGGGCGATCTTTTTTATGATCGCAATGTCCGTGTGGTCCTTTACCGCCAGCCCATGGTGGACCAGCGCCCCTCGGAAATGCTCCAAGCCCATGCCCATGGCTCGGTAATGGCGGGCGAACTGCTCAGCATCGACGATACCTTGGCCATGGCCGAAGCCCTCCAATCCAGTAAAGTTCAAAATGCCAGCGTGGACATTGGCCGTTTAGCGACTGAATGGCGCCGCGAGGCCGGGGTCTTTTTGCACCGCAAGGCGTTCTTAGAGGCCAAACTCAAGGGCTATACCAACGGCGAGAATCCCAATACGGATCCAGTGGACGTAGTTCTATATGGCTTTGGCCGAATTGGCCGCCTCGTCGCCCGTGAACTCATCGTCCAAGAAGGCCGCGGCACCCAGCTTCGCCTGCGTGCCATCGTCGCCCGGGGCAGCGACCCAATGTCCTTGGAAAAGCGTGCCTCCCTCCTACGCGTGGATTCCATTCACGGTTCCTTCCCCGGCACCGTCGAAGCGGACCACGATCGCCAACAGTTGATCATCAATGGCCGCCCCGTCGCCATCGTCTCCGCAGATTCCCCAGAAGACATTGACTACGAGGCTTTGGGTATTCAGAACGCGCTCCTGGTGGACAACACCGGTGCATTCCGCGACAAAGAGGCTTTGAGCCGGCATTTGGCCTCCAAAGGCATTGCCAAAGTATTGCTCACTGCGCCCGGCAAGGGTGTTCCGAATGTCGTTTTCGGGGTCAACCACATGGGCGAGCACCAAAACGAAGCCATCCAATCTGCAGCTTCCTGCACCACGAATGCCATCACCCCCGTGCTGAAGGTCATTCAAGACCAATTTGGCATCGTCCAAGGGCACATTGAAACCATTCACGCCTACACGAACGACCAAAATTTGGTCGACAACATGCACAAGAAATACCGACGTGGGCGCGCTGCGGCTGTCAACATGGTCATCACGGAAACCGGTGCCGGCCAAGCTGTGGACAAAGCGATTCCCGGTCTAGGCAGCAAACTCACGAGCAACGCCATCCGCGTACCTGTACCCAACGGATCCCTCGCCATTTTGAAACTCAACTTGGAAAAATCCACGGACCGCGACGGATTAAATGGCGCCCTGAAATCGGCTGCCTTCAGTGGCCCCTTGGTCGAGCAAATCAAGTATTCCGTCAGCCCCGAATTGGTCTCCAGCGACATTGTCGGCGATTCCTGCTGTTCCATCTTTGACAGCGAGGCCACCATCGTCCACAGCGACGGCAAAAACGTGGTGCTCTATGTCTGGTACGACAACGAATACGGCTATACCCGCCAAGTCATGCGCCTCGCCAAGCATATGGCGGGCGTTCGACGAAAGGCGTATTACTAAGGATGAACGGGGTGAAGGCGCAAACCCTTCTCCCTGTACCCTTCTACCCTTTCGACGCTTTATCTTCGCGCTCGGATGACACCCCATTGGCTCGAACGTACCGAACTACTCATTGGCCCCGACGCCATTGAGCGCTTGCAAAAAGCGCACGTTTTGGTGGTTGGCCTTGGCGGGGTGGGCAGTTTTGCCGTAGAATTTCTGGCCCGATCCGGCGTGGGCACCCTCACCTTGGTGGATGGCGATGTCGTAGACCCCACGAACCGAAACCGGCAATTGCAAGCCCTTTCTTCGACCCATGGGCAAAAGAAGGCGGCGTTGCTGGAGGCGCGTGTGAAGGACATCAACCCGGATGTGGTAGTGCATAGCCATGACGAATTCTTGACCCCCGAAGCCATGCGTGCCTTGATCAGCCAGCCTGGTTTTGACTTTGCGTTGGATTGCATTGACAGCGTGCAGCCCAAGCTGAATTTTATCGTGACCGCCCTGCAAGCCAAATTGCCCTTTATTTCGTCGATGGGCGCTGGAGGACGATTGGACCCCAGCAAGATTCAGATTGCGAAGTTGGAGCGCACCTACAATTGCCCCTTTGCGAAGCACATTCGGAAGCGTCTGGGGCGAGAGTACCAGATTAAAAAGGGCTTTCCGGTGATTTTCTCGACCGAGTTGGCCAATCCTGAGTCGGTTCGTTTAACGGACGGCAGCAACTTCAAGAAGTCCTTCTATGGGACGTCTGCATGGATTCCTGCGGCCTTTGGCCTGCATGCCGCTTCGTACGCGGTCCGCAAGCTTTCCGGACTCCTCTGAGCAGGTAGGACCTTAAGCGTCTTCGCCCGCTGCGGGAAGTTCGTCGAGAATGCTTGCCAGCAATGCCTTGCTGCTGTTGATGCACTCCTCGAGAGCGATCATCGTTTCCGTGTTGGTCACGCCGGGAATATCACTGATTTGGAAAATAATATCCTTGGCATGCTTGGTGTCCTGGCAGCGGATTTTGGCAAAAATGCCAAAGCGGCCCGTGGCAATGTGGGCTACCGTCACCTCAGGTATCACTTTCAACGCTTCGATGACGTCATGAGTGCTGGAGGTTTTGCTCAAATAAATCCCCACAAACGCGATGAAGCTGTAGCCTAGCACGTCGTAATCCAACTGGAGGCTGGCGCCGCGAATGATTCCGGCCTTCTCCATCTTCTTGACGCGAACGTGAACGGTGCCCGGGGACACTTGGAGATCCTTGGCAATGTCCGTGTAGGTTTTACGCGCGTCCTCCAGGAGGTGGCGCAAAATTTCTTTATCCGTTCGGTCCAGTTTGTACTGCATGCTTATCCTTGATTTCCCTTCCAGAAAGGTAAGGTGACCACCACGGCCTGCAGCAATTTTCCGCGCACTTCTACATAAATAGAACTGCCAGGGCTTGATTTTTCAGTCGGTACGTAGCCCATGCCAATGGCCTTCCCCACAGAGGGCGCCATCGTGCCGCTGGTCACCATCCCGATTAGAGTGCCGTGTTCGTCGGTGATGGGGTAGTCGTGGCGGGGAACACCGCGGTCAATGAGTTCAAATCCCACCAATTTGCGGGTGACGCCTGCTGCTTTTTGCGCTTGAAGCGCGGCAGAATTCGTGAATTCTTTCGTGAATTTGGTGATCCAACCCAAACCTGCCTCTATCGGAGAGGTGTGGTCGTTGATATCATTACCATAAAGGCAGAAGCCCATTTCCAGGCGGAGCGTGTCCCGGGCTCCGAGACCCACGGGCACGATGCCCAAGCCGGATCCGTTTTGGAAAATCGCTTTCCAAATGGCCTCGGCGGCCGAGTTGGGCATGTAAATTTCAAAGCCCCCCGCTCCGGTGTAGCCCGTGGCTGAGACTAAAATATCTTCAAATCCTGCAAAACTTCCAACCCCGAAGGTGTAGTAGGTCATTCCATCTAAATCCAATTCCGTCAATCCCTGGAGGGCTTTGACGGCCAAGGGCCCTTGTACGGCCAGCAACGAAGTCGATGCAGATTCATCCCGAAGAGTTACTTGGTGCGATCCGACATGGGATTGCAGCCAGGCCCAATCTTTGGCCATGTTGGAAGCATTCACCACCAAGAGGTAGCGGGTTTCGGAAAAACAATAGACCAAAAGATCATCCACGATGCCGCCCAAGTCATTGGGTAAGCACGAATATTGGACTTTCCCTGCCACCAATTTGGCCACGTCATTGGAGGTGACCGACTGCAAAAAGGCCAAGGCATCCGGCCCTTCGACATAGAATTCACCCATGTGGGAGACATCAAACACCCCGACGCCATTGCGGACGGCATGGTGTTCCACACTCACGCCTTCGTATTGAACCGGCATGCGGTAGCCCGCAAAGGGGACCATTTTGGCGCCGAGGGCGTCATGTACGGCATTGAGTGCCGTGAGTTGGAGAGATTCCTGTGCTTCCATGCCGCAAAGTTCGGGGTGAATCCCCTCTAGTTGGCTCGGTGCAAAGCAATTATTTGCCGGGTTAGCCGTGGATTCGCTGGCCGTCGGTGAACTGCGCCATTAAGCCTGCTTCAAAGGCCAACAAGTCCTGCCAAAGGGCATCGACGGGGGCGCGACCGCCATATTTCCGCGCATACCCCAAAAAGAGCGTGTAGTGGTTCGCTTCCGAAACCATCAACCGGTTGTAAAATTGGGAAAGTTCGGAGTCCTGAATGTTTTGGGAGAGCACCTTAAAGCGCTCACAGCTTCGGGCCTCAATCAAGGCGCAAACCAAGAGGCGATGGACGAGCCGAAGCATGCGATCTCCTGTTTTGGGGAAAAAGCCCATCACGGCGTGCACATAGGGGTCCTTCCGTTCCCGCCCCAAGACGAATCCCCGCTCGACAATGCGCTTGTGGACCATTTCAAAATGGCTCATTTCCTCGCGCGCCAACGAGGCCATATCCGTGACCAAATCACTGAGTTCGGGATAGGTTACCATCAGAGAAATAGCCGTCGAGGCGGCTTTTTGCTCGCAGTAGGCGTGGTCCGTGAGGATTTCTTCGATCTGTTCTTCCGCGGCATGGGCCCAGCGCGGATCCGTGGGGAGTTGGAGTCCAAGCATCATGGGTCAAAGATACCCGCATTTTACCGACCTTGGCCGCATGCTTTGGCGGTGGAAATGGTCATATCCCTTCGTGCTGGCGGCCCTCTTTGTGGGCTCGCCCTCTGAGCCGTTGGATCTCGTGAACACCGCCCAATGGGACCAGGCTGACCGCCGAGACAATGGGACGGTGCGCATAGCCTTTGTTCCCGATGCCGGATGCCTGGATGTGGTCGAGGGCAAATTGCAGGGCTACGAATACGCCCTATTGGAAGCTTGGGAGGAAGCCATCCCCCAAAAAGTAGAATGGCTCTTTGCCCGAAGTGCTTCCGAAGCACTGGCTTGGGTCGAGGTCGGGCGCGCAGACTTGGCCGCAGGCAACATTCCCTCCTTCACCCGCGAAGGGCTGCGCACATCTCAGCCCGTCCGGGTGTTCCAATGGATCCAGTGGGGTGCTTCAGATAGCTTGCGCTATCTCAACGAATACCCCAAATTGGCTCCGTTTCTGCGGCAATCTGACAGCCTTCCTTTAGCCATTGAATCGACGACCATGTGGCGGCACATTCCCGCCAACGAAGCGGGATGGGTGGTTCCCGACGTCTATTTACCGGCCCTCAAAGCGCACAGCCAGCCTTCGTTTCGCGCTGTTCCCCTCGGCGAAGGGACTTTCTGCTGGATGGGGCGGACCAAAGACAGCCTCCTCATCGAATCTGTGGATGCCTTCCTCGCGAGCAAGCGTGCGCGACGCATTCAAGGATTTTATGGCCGGGACAGCTACCACGACGACTGGCTCAAGCCTATTGAGCTCTCGCCCTTTGATGCCTACTTCACGGATTCGGAACGCTTTGATCGCTATACCTTAACCGCCTTGGCCTATGTGGAAAGTCGCTTCCGGAGCGACATCGTGTCCCCAGCCGGGGCCGTGGGGGTTATGCAGCTTATTCCAAACACGGCCTCCCGATTGGGGATTGAACCCCATCAATTGTACGAACCCAAGCTAAATATTCAGGCCGGACTGAAATACCTCCGCTTTTTGGACCAATATTGGAAACAACGCGGGGTGCCCGCCGAAAACCGACTGCCCTTTATCCTCGCCTCCTACAATACAGGGCCGACCCCCATTGCGCGCGCCGCAGACCAGGCGGCCAAAAAGGGCTGGGATCCCACGTTTTGGACGGGGCATGTAGACCAAGTGGCCAAAGGGCCTGGCGCGCATTACGCCCGAAAAACCCTGCGACTCGCCACCTTCTACCGCGGGTATGTCGATGCCATTCGCCGCGCGGAAGCCCCCGACCCGGCGAGGAACCAATGGATGGCGGTTTTGGACCGTCCTTCCTAGAACTGGAAATAAATGAATGGTTGGCTGTCCGCCGAAAGGGATTGGTATATGACCCACATAGTGAGGAGTGCCCATAAACCCTGGAGGGCGATGGGTGCTTGCGCAAATGCCTGCCGGTAGCGGGTCTTGATTCGACTGGGAATCCAATGAATTCCATAACCGAGGGCCATGACAACCAAGGGACGCCAAAAACCCAAGAAGATGTCGTCCGCCAGCCCCCAATCCATAGCCGACCAGGTGCGGTGCAAGATGCTCAGCGCCTCATCCCACCCTGGGGCGCGGAACCACGCTCGAGTCAGTGTAATAAAGGTCAACGTCGTGACCAGTCCAAACGCCCGGCCGAGCCAGGAGTTTCGCGGCGACCAAGGGCGCACTTTGGACCAAAGCTTGTAGCCCACGAGGCCCAGGCCGTTGAGCCCTCCCCACGTTACAAAATTCCATGAAGAGCCGTGCCAAAAGCCTCCCAAAAGCATGGTGAGCATCACGTTGATGTTGGTGTTCAGCCAGCGTCGGAAGGGGCCCCAAACTCGGGTCAACACGAAGACGAGAAGAATGGCCCCTGCGAAGGAGACAGGTACCCAGAAAGATTCGGCGAGCATGCTGATCACAAAGAGGGCCAAAAAGACAATGGTGTACGAAGCAAACGATCCTTGGCGGTTGCCCCCCAGAGGAATGTACAAGTAGTCGCGTAGCCAGGTGCTCAGTGAGATGTGCCAACGGCGCCAAAAATCAGAGACGGATAGGGCTTTATAGGGTGAATTGAAGTTCTTCGTCAAGGTGAAGCCCATCAACATGGCCACCCCAATTGCGACATCCGTATAGCCGCTAAAATCCGCATAGACCTGCAAGGAATAGGCGAAGAGAGCTAAAAGGCATTCGAGCCCACTGTACAGGGTCGGCTGCGCAAAGACCCGGTCCGCGAAATTGCTCGCAATGTAGTCGGCCAAAATCAGTTTTTTGAGCAATCCATTGAGAATCCAAAACAGGGCCATGCCGAATACGGCCCGCGTAACCTTGTATTCTTTGTAAAGCTGGGGGATGAATTCGGAGGCGCGCACGATGGGACCGGCTACCAATTGAGGAAAAAAGCTCACATAGAATCCAAAATCGGCCCACCGACGAACCGGTTCAATCTGCCGGCGGTAGATATCTATGGTATAACTCAAACATTGGAAGGTGTAAAAGGAAATCCCTACGGGCAAGAGGATGCGGTCTTCCACGAAATCGGTTCCCAAGTAGGTGTTGCTCCACAGGGCATAATGTGGCACCGGCTCCCAGAAAACACCAAATCCATCTGCCAAAAATTCAGCGAAGAAATAGGGGTATTTGAAATAAAATAGGACGCTCAAATTGGTGATGACGCTGACCGCGACCCACGCCTTGCGCTTCCATTCGGTGTGGGTCTGGGCCAGCCAGGCTCCCACATAAAAGTCGACCGTCGTCGAAAACAGCAAAAGCAAGAAGAAGGACCCACTTGTTTTATAGTAGAAGTACAGGGAAATCAGAAAGAGGTAGCTGTTGCGCAGCGCCATTTTTCGGTGCACCAACTGGTAGCCTACCAAGACCATGGCAAAGAAAACCCAGAAGGCCACCTCCGTAAAGATGATGGGCTGCTTGGCGCTAAAGGCCAGCCAACTGGGCAACTGATGCAAGAGCCAATCCATCATAGGGCATCCAGGGTTGAAGGTTCGGGTGCAAAGGGACGATCATAGCGCTCCAAGTACCAATCGGACAGCGCATGGGCCAGCCAATCCGCCTGCAGCGCATAGCCTGCTCGGGTCATGTGAATGCCATCTTTGGCTGCCCAACCCTGGCGGATCCAATAGGACATCGACCGCGCCCCGCCCATCAAATGGTAAAAATCATGGACGGCGGCCCCATTTTTGGCTGCTAAGCGCATCATGGAACGCGCCACAACCTCTCCATGCGGGTTGTAGCGGCCCTTGTAGTAGCTGTCGTTGTTGGTCAAGAAAATAAATGCGCACGAGGGATTGACGGCACGCGCCCACTGCATCAAAGTGTCGTAATTCGCTTCAAATTCCGTCGAATCAAACCGACCAGCCACTTTGTACGCGTCATTGATGCCCAGCCCAAAAATGATCACATCCGGCGGAAAGGCCCCGAGTTGCGCTTGGTAGCGTTCGCATTTGAGGAAGGAATGGGTCGCGGCCCCATTGGCCCCCAAAGCATGGTAGCGCAAACCGACATCCACATTCATGACTTGAATCCCCTCGAGAGAAAAATAGGTCTGCGCCGAATGGGACCGGTACAAATGGAAGGCCACGGTGTCCTGAGGCACATGGTACCGCGCTTCACAGGCTTGGAGTGCTTCATTGTACCAAACCGTATCCGGGGCCCCGCCAAAGACCACACCATAGGATGAATCGCTTGGTGCGGCAAAGATGCGGAGGTGCGTAAACTGAAACGGATCTTCCGTGCTATGAATTTTAACCTGAACCGTACTGTCGCGGGTCCACGCCCGGATGCCCGAGACCCCCCAAGGCCCTTCATGAGTTGGCACAGAGCAGCGCTGCCCCGTCCATGAATCCAAGTGGTTTGTCCACACTTTGTAGCTCGGGGGGTTATTGGTTCGCGCCAAGGTAAAGGGAAAGAAGAATCCGCGTTCCCCCGCCAAGCCCGGCGCCAAACTTTGCATATGGTAGCGAATGGCATCCGTAAGCAGGCCCGCCTGAACATGGGAGCCCCCCACGTGAACCAAATTGATTTCTTGGCGGCCCTCAAAAACAAGGGCATCCATTTTTTGGAAGAAGGGGGTAAAGGCGGAATCGCCCGCAGGAAAGAGCAATTGGTTGGGGACCGCGGGAATGGGAGCCGGCGACGGAAGGGCGCGCACGGAAATGGGCTGTGCCCATCCCGCCAAGGAAGTCAGCAGGGCCGCACCCAAAAGGAACTGTCGAAACGGTACTCGCTTACTCATGACGCTGGAGTTCGGCTTGCATCGATTCCACTAAGGCTTTGGCGACTTTCTTGGCTCCCCGCGGGGTAAAGTGGATGTGGTCAGGTCCAGCCAAAGGCGGATTTTGATTGACCCAATCCACCATGCCACCCGGTCCCCCCATAAAGTCCATGACATCAAAGAACGCGGCGCCTTCCTCAAAGGCCGCCATCTTAAGGGCATCCCGCACGTCGTCGACAAAGGGGTAACTCACCCAATCCAATCCCTCTTTGACCGCCATGTCACTCGGACCCACCACTAAAATATTGGCCCCAGGAAGAGCTTCTTGAAAGAGGCGAATCTGACGACGGAAGGCTTCGCCGTAGCGCATCACGGCTTCCTTGCTCTTGAAGTAGGGCACCGCATTGCCACCAAATTGCAAGATCACGAGCCCGACGGGTTCGCGCTGGAGTGACGCCATGAAATGTCCGCGGTCCATGCGTGTAAAACTCAAACCATCCGCCCCCCGCATGGCCACATTGTCTACCCGTACGCCGGTTGGACCGTCCATTGAAAGCCCATACCAGTCAGGGCTTGCCCCGCGGAATTCCAAACTGAGCGATTTGACAGGTTGAGTGGCCACCGCACGCAGTGCCCCACTTCGGGCATTGGAATCGAGGTAGTCAATTTTCCATAGCGTGTCATTGGCGTACCATTTGATCTCAACCGGCCCCTTGGCGGGTCCGTGTAGAAGGGAAAAGGAGCGGCTCTGTCGAGCCCGTGGATAACCGTAACTGCGCGGACTGTAGCGCACTTTGGCATCGGGACCCGAAGCGGATTTGGTCGCATAGCGATGGGAAATGCCCCGTGGGCCATACATGTTGGTGGGGCTTTTGTCGTTGGCGCGCCCAAAACTTACCATGCGCGTCCAGGCTCCTTCCGCCGTATGCGCCACGGCAGCCATCGGAACGAAAGGAACCAAGGGCTGCATCCCTGCTCCCTCTCCTCCGTACAAAGCCTGCAATGCGTCGCGCAAATCTCCCGTGATGCGGTCCCCTTCAATCTGTGAATCGCCAAAGTGAAGAATGCGCAGGACCCCGCCGCTACGCAGCTGTTGGAGACCTTGCGCCAACTTGGCCATCCCCAAGGTGTCCGAGTCTGAAAATTGAATCGCCCCTTGACCAGGTTTTGGGCGACGCAAGGGGGCACTGACCTCGACCGTGTCCGCCAATGCCCACGACTCCAAGGAATCTTGCCGCCGTTGGGTTTCTGCTTCCTCGCGTTGCGCGGCCGCCCAGTCCTCCCACGGGTGCCATTGGGGCATGCGCAAGGCGATTCCACCGCCCAAGTCATACTCCGATCGGGGATTGAAGTAAGCGAACAGAGCAAAAACTCCTAGAACCAGGGCAATAAGAATGGCCGTGATCCACGGCGCGTGCTGCTCTCCCTTCATTTCGTCACAGGGGAATGTGCAGGACTTGCCCTACGTAAATGGTTTCCCTTCCTCCATTGGCCTCCACTAAAGAAGCTAGGGAGTGCTGGGGGAATTTTTGATGAATCTTCCACAGGGAATCTCCGGGCTGGACCGTGTAACGTTCGTAGCGCGGGATGGCTCCTAAATGGGGCCCTTGGGAGGGCGTGGCAGATGCCGTGGATGTGGAACTTGACGCCACAAAACGGGCATGCAATCCAGCTTGAGGGTCTTTTTTCGCCCCCTCCAATGCCCGGATCGCCCCGGACACTTCCTCCACCCCCTGCTGCCGGACAAAGGCCGGGCCCATCACGAGGGCCAAATCAGCTTGCGATGAATCCCCCAAGGCACAATAGTATTCGAGCCAAAGGTGTTCCGCGAGGTGGAAAGCCAAGGCGGAATCCTGGTAGGCCTCCATGGGGTAGCCGAATTTCGCCACCGCCACGGGATGCAGACCAAATGGGCCCACAAAATGGACGGCGGCGTTTGGGCTACCGGCCTGTTCGTGCTGCCAAAGAAGTTGGCTACCCCGAATTAAACTCGGGAAATAATAAATGGGCTGCGCAGCCTGAGCCATGCAACCCATTATTCCGAGTAAAATCCAGCCATAGCGACGCATACATCAAATGTAAAGGGTCTTAGAACGCAGGGAAACGGGATCACCAACAACTTTTCAACGATGTTACCCGCGGTCCTTTTTGGGAAATATTCCCGAACTTACCGGGAAACATACCGAATCATGAAGGCCCACACGACCCTTTTTCTCCTCATTTTAGGCGCCAGCCTCTTTTCCGCCTGCGGATTGCTTGGTCCCAAAGCGCCCGAAACCACCGCGGCAACCAATTTGTCCGATTCACGCCTCCAAACCAAGTTTCCTGGGTACACGTTGACCGAATACCAAGCGGGCGAGGCCCTCTACCAAACCCAATGCAGTCGATGCCACACCCTCCACCCCGCCTCGTTGCTCGTCGAAAACCAGTGGGCACGCATCATCCCAGAGATGGCGAGCAAGGCGAACCGCAAAGCCGGCGGAGAGGTGGTCACCGAAGCGGGACAGCAAGCCATCTTTCGCTACCTCTATGCCCAAGGCATGGGCCTTTCAATGGACGAGCACAGCCACTGATTTTCGGGCATAAAAAAACCCCGCATTGCTGCGAGGTTTTCGGTGGGGTGGAAGATGGGTCTCGAACCCACGACCTCCTGAACCACAATCAGGCGCTCTAACCAACTGAGCTACAACCACCGTTTGGGTCGGCAAATATACATTAGAGCTTCGGCTGCACAAATAGGCAACCCTGGATGAAAAGAGAAAAAATCCACCTACATTCACAACTCAACCCAAACCGTGCAGAGAATGCATAGCCCTACCCGACATTTTTTGACTTGTTGCCTGTTCTTCGGAGCAAGCCACTTCAGCTTTGCCCAAATCAACCCGTCGAATGCCCTGAATTTTGATGGCAGCGATGATTACGTCGTGACCACGGCCCAAGGGGCCAGCGGAACATCGGCCCGAACGGTCGAGGCCTGGGTTCGGACTACCGCGAACTGCATCCCCGGAACAGGTGGAGGGATACAACAAACCATCGTGGATTGGGGCGTCTTTGCCACCAGTTCTCGATTCACCTTCAATCTTCTCTGGGCCAATGCGCCGCGCATTGAAGTTGGAGGGAACGGTTTGAGCGGTGTGACCGCCGTCAACGATGGTTACTGGCACCATGTGGCCGTCGTCTATGACCCTACCGCCTCCAACCAATACAAACTTTATGTGGATGGTGCTTTGGACGCCCAAGGCAACCTGACCGTCGCCACGAATACCTCCTCCGGCACCTACATTCAAATTGGCAAGCGGGTGGACGGATCCAATCCATTCACGGGGGACATCGACGAAGTGCGGGTGTGGAATACAGCACGCACCTCCGCTCAAATCGCGGCCAATTACAACAAAGAACTTTGCAGCCCACCCATTACCCTGGTCGCCTATTACCGAGCCAATCAAGGGGTTGCCGCCGGGAACAACAGCACCGTACTGACCCTCAATGATTTCTCCAATAACCAACATGGCACCTTGTACAACTTTGCCTTGACGGGAAGCGGTTCAAACTGGGTCGCTGGTGCCCCACTCCCCGGCGGGAAGGACACGACCCTTTCCGCCACCCATTGTGGTGCTTTCACCGATCCATTGGGCACCACCTACACGAGCAGCGGAACCTATACCTATAGCTACACAATGGCCAATGGCTGCGATTCAACCATTCATCTGCAGCTGACCATTGACACCGTGGATACAGGGGTGACGCAATCAGGCACCCTGTCGACGATGAATATCTTGACCGCCAATGCCAGCAATGCGGACTACCAGTGGTTGGATTGCGGCAATGGCTATTCGGCCATCAATGGAGCCACCAGCCAAAGCTTCACCGCGGCGAGCAATGGTTCGTATGCCGTGATCATTACCCAAAATGGCTGTACCGATACATCTTCGTGCTACACCGTCGCAGGCATTGGACTGCGTGAACCAAAGGGGCCGGCAGAAATTAAATTATTACCCAACCCCTCCAAAGGATCCTTTACGGTGGAGCTGGGTCAAACCGTGGAAAAGGTGAATATGGAGATTTGGGACGTCATGGGCCGAAGAGTGCTACAAAAATCAGCCGAGAACTGTGCGCGCATCCCGGTACAAACCAAGCTCTCTCCCGGGGTGTACTTGATCAAGATCCAAGCCCAGGGCCAAGTCGTCACACGACGCATGGTCATCGAGTAATCGTTTGTCCCCACTTTCGGTCTTCTGCCCGACCTTTGCGCTATGCGCAAGGTGATTCATATTGTCCGGATGTGGCCGACGGTAGAAGATCCCCAACATGGGGGATTTGTCGTGAGCCATGTTCGCGCTTTGGCCGACCATGCCGAACAGCGCATCCTGATTTGGGACGGAAAATGGAACGCCACGCCCTTGTATGCGGAAGAATTTTCCCTTGCCCAGCCTACCACGCCTGGCTTCCGGGCTAAATGGCGCGCATTGCGGGAGTGGTTGGACGCCGAATTGCCCCATGTGGTGCATGTACACGGTGCTGGAAATGACAGTGCCCTGGCCTTCCTACTCCTTCATATGCTGCATGGTTCGCGTATTCGTCGCGTCGTGACGGAGCACCAGAGCCATTGGGCGGACGGTGCAAAGCTGGGGATGACTTGGACCTTGCGTCTTGCCCATGCCCGAACGGCCGTTTCCGGCTGGTTGGCCTCCTTGATGCAACCCTACAGTGCTGGAGCAGCCATCTCTGTGGTTCCGAACATTCTGACAGCCCCTAACCTACCGCTTCAGCGCTCGGATGCGGCACATCGGCGTTTTCTCTGGGTCGGCGACTTGGTTCCCCTCAAAGGGCTGCCTCCGCTTCTCGAAGCCTGGGCGCGCCATCACCGGACATTCCCGCATGACCACCTGTCCCTCATGGGGGGCACCGCAGAGACGGGGCTCCACTCCGATCAGGTTCCAGAGGGCGCCACCTATTGTGGACCCGCCCGGGCGGAAGAGGTGCAAGCACGCATGCTGCACCACGACATACTCGTCGTCAACAGTGAACGCGAAACGTTTAGCATGGTCATCGGGGAAGCCCTCGAACGGGGACTATCCGTTCTCTGCACGCCCATCCCTGGACCGCAAAGTGTGTATTCTGGCGATGGGATCACCTACCGCGCGGACCATAGCGAAGACAATTTGGTACAAGAATTAGGTCGGGCAGAAAAATGGGCTGATCGGGCGGTGGTGCTCGATGCATTTCGGGCCGAAACCGTAGCGCAGCAATTTCTCGCTCTATACGCCCCGGAGAAAAAGAAAGGCTTAGAGTAGGTCAGTCAGCAAGGCAACCCCTGGTCGACGCTCCGTCAAAAAGCCCTCCGCATGGGTCACGTACATGGCTCGGCCCCATTCACAGGAGCGGGCTTCAATTCCCTCTAGGAATCCCGGGGAAGAAATGACGGTTTGAGGCTCTTGGCTGGATGCGTCAAAAAACTGGGTCTTGTGCGCCTGAATGCTCGCCATTTTTTGATCCATGTAGCCCGTGATGTCCACAGAGAAGTCTGGAACCAAGTCGTAGTACTGGATATAGTGGTAGATATGCTCCGGACGGTGTGCATCCTGTGCTTTGCCCTCCCACTCGGACGTCAGCGCCTGGAGGCCGGCTTTGAAGCAGGAGTCCACAATAAGCTGGGAGGCGTGCCCGTGGTCGGGATGGCGGTCCTTGGGCGCGGTCGCCAGGACAATGCGTGGCCGGAAGGCTCGTATGAAGGCTATTAATACGCGCTGATTCGCCTCGGAATTTTCCAAAAAGCCGTCGCGCATGCCCGCGTTCAGACGCTGAGTCACCCCGAGAACCCGCGCGGCTTCTTGTGCCTCCGAATCGCGCAGTTCCGCCGTGCCTCGTGTTCCCATCTCCCCGCGAGTCAGATCCAAAATGGCGACGCGGTCCCCAGCCGCAACATGTTTGGCCAAGGTGCCTCCACAACCCAACTCGACGTCGTCGGGATGGGCGCCAATGGCGAGAATATCAACAGGAGTTGGCGTATGCATAGCAATTCGTTCAGTGGCAAAGTTACTCCACCCCTGCGAATTGCTTGATTTCTTTGGTTAAAGGGGAAGTCGTCATCAAGTACGAAGCGGTCCACTGGCCACTTTCATTGACCAGAAATTTGCAGAAGTTCCAACGCACATTCGCATTGCTGTTGCCATTTTGCTCTTTCTGGGTCAACCACTGGTACACAGGATGGACATTCTCCCCTTTGATGGAGACCTTTTCCATCATTTGGAAGGTCACCCCGTAATTTTTGCTGCAGAAGGACTTGATTTCGCTAGCGCTGCCCGACTCTTGGCCTCCAAAGTCATTGCATGGAAAGCCCAAAATGATGAATTCCTCTTGGTTGCTTTGATCCCAAAGGGCCTGCAAGTCCTTGTATTGGGGAGTAAAACCGCATTCGGACGCCGTATTGACAATCAGTACGCGCTTGCCCCGAAGCTGCTCAAAGTCAAATTGTTCTCCCTCCAGTGTGTTGGCACTGAGACTGTAAAAATCGACTGCGCCGTTCACAGGCTGGGCCACGCTGTTTCCACAGCCGAGAAGCATTCCGAGTAAACCCATAAGAAGGAAAGAAGTGATGTTTTTCATGTTAAAAAAGGATAGATTCCCACTTAAGGGACCGGTTTGAATTCAAATAACCCAAAAGATGGCGCTAAGTTCGGCACAACCCTACCTTTGTTGCGTGATTCGATTGCGCGCCATTCAACAAATCCTCCAATGGGAATGGGCATTGGAATACCGCCGTTCAAACGGATGGTTCCTTCCCCTGCTCTTCGCAGCCATGGTGGGCTATCTCTGCAGCCTTTTGGTGCGGGAACCCAGCCCGACGGTATGGCTGGCGTTGTTGTGGATGACGATGGTCTTTAGCGCCTTGCAGACCGCCTTGCGCAGCTTTGCCGCCACACCGGGGCAATGGCTCTACCTCAATCAGTTGGTTGCCCCCACCGAACTCCTGGTGGGCAAAACCATCACCACCGCCCTCAATTGCCTTTTGGTCACATGGACCGGTCTGGCCCTATTTAGTTTGTGGTTGGGCTGGCCCCACCTGCCGGAAGAGATGGGCCAAGTACCTCTTTGGCCCTTTATCCTGAGTCTGTCGCTGGGAGCCATCGCCATCTCCTCGACCCTGAGCTTCACTGCCGCACTCGCCTCAAAAATTGAACGGGGAACGGGCATTATGGCCATCTTAAGTCTTCCTCTTCTCCTTCCCACCCTATTAATCGCCATGCGCGCGAGCAAATTGGCCCTGCTCGGGACGCCCATCGCCGAATTATACCCGAATTGGGCGGGAGAAATTCTCATGGCAGGCCTCCCCTTGGCCCTCGGCGGCTTGCTCTTTCCGTACCTTTGGCGCTCCTAATGAAAGCTTGGAAAATACTTGGCGTTGCCCTCGTGGGATATTCCCTCTTTGCGGGCCTGACAGCAGACGTACCGCGTTTGGTGATATTGAATGAAACCATACGGAACCTATACTTCCACGTTCCGATGTGGTTCACGATGATCGCCTTGCTCGGAGGGTCCTTGGCCTACAGCTTTCGCTTTCTTCGCTCCGGCGGAAATGGCCTGCCCGCGGACCTCGATCGCGACCATCAGGCCCGAGCCTTTGCGGAGGTAGCGATGATGTTCTCCTTATTGGGACTCTTCACCGGCATGGTTTGGGCAAAGTCGACCTGGGGCACCTATTGGACCGCTGACCCAAAACTCAATGGCACGGCCGTCACCCTCCTGATTTATGCCGCCTATTTCATTCTTCGCAGTAGCATAGACGATGCTGAAAAGCGCGCTCGGCTCGCGGCGGTCTACAACGTCTTTGCCTTCGTGCTCATGATTGTATTCATTGGCATCCTCCCCCGGATGACCGATTCTTTGCACCCCGGAAATGGGGGGAATCCGGCGTTTGGAAGCTATGATTTGGACAATGGCATGCGTCTTGTTTTCTACCCGGCCGTGATTGGTTGGATTTTGATGGGATGGTGGATCGCTACCCTTCGAGTTCGCCTGGATCGCTTGACCGCTCAACAAACACCCGTTTGATATGACCCACCTCTCTTTTTTGCAGGCCCCACCCGCTGAAATGGCAGACCTCTTTCGCGCAGAGGGTAAAATCTATGTCGTCCTTGCTGTACTCGGCATCGTCTTTGTCGGATTGGTGGCTTACCTCGTATGGATGGAACGCCGCATTAAAAAGCTCGAAAAGAAGGCATGAAGCGCAGCTCCATTGTTCTTTTGGCCGTTGTAGCCCTTTTGATAGGGGCTCTCTTGGTCACCTTGCAAGACGCTAGTGTCTACGCCACCTTTGAGATGGCCAAAAAGCAGCAGCCCGAGACTGTCACGGTGGTGGCCACCTTGGACCTTGAAGCGCCCATGGATTTTGACCCCAAAGGATCCATCCTCACGTTTCAAGCCATTGACAAGGAGGGGCAGCACGCTACCGTGCGCTACAATCAGCCCAAACCCACCGATTTTGAGCGCAGCGAAGAAATAACCTTGACAGGCCACTTCACCGATTCGGCGTTTATCGCCACCGAGATCCTCATGAAATGCCCCTCCAAGTACACGGATGGGGAAGGCGTCAATCCCGATATCATCTACACAGACAACCAACCTAGCAGCTAATGCATTACCTCGGCGAACACAGCTTTTGGTCCCTCCTGGGCCGCCTTTTCGTCGCCCTCTCGTTTGCGGGCGCTTTGGTCGCCGCATTTTTTTATGGAATTCAAGCGTTTCGGACCCCTGAGGAGCGAGAAGAACGCCCTGCCCTGGGCGTCCGCGGAGCCGCACGCTGGGCCTACGGATTGCATTCCATCGGGGTGTTGGGTACGATTGCGGTGCTTTTTATTGCCCTGTTTAATCATTGGTTCGAATTTGACTATGTATGGCGCCACAGCTCGCTGGATATGCCCATGCAGTACATTGCCTCCTGTTTTTGGGAAGGCCAAGAAGGCAGTTTCCTCCTTTGGCTGACCTGGCATATGATCCTGGGTTGGGTCTTGATTCGGACCGCCAAAACCTGGGAATACGGCACCCTCTTCGCCCTGTCGCTCGTCCAGCTTTTCCTCGCTTCCATGCTTCTGGGCATCTACCTCGGTGATCTCAAACTGGGGTCCTCGCCCTTCATCTTGATTCGCGAACTCCCTGATAACATTGGCCTGCCTTGGACGCAAATGAGCGACTACCTCATGCGCATTCCTGCCTTCCGTGATGGCCAGGGGCTCAATCCCTTGCTGCAGAACTATTGGATGGTGATTCACCCCCCTACCCTCTTTTTGGGCTTTGCCGCCGTGACTATCCCCTTCCTCTTTGCCATGACTGGCTTGTGGGAGAAGCGCTACACCGAATGGGTACAGCCCGCCTTGCCCTGGACCTTTTTTGGCATTTCCATTCTAGGCACAGGCATTCTTATGGGTGGGGCATGGGCCTATGAGGCATTGAGCTTCGGGGGATTTTGGGCCTGGGACCCCGTGGAGAACTCTTCTCTGGTGCCCTGGCTCACCTTGGTCGCCGCGGGCCATTTAATGATGGTGGTGAAGCACAAAAAAACCGCCCCCGCGACAGCCATATTTTTGGCTCTACTCTCCTTCTTACTCGTTCTGTACTCCACATTTTTAACCCGCAGTGGCATCTTAGGAGACACCTCCGTCCATGCTTTTGTTGATTTGGGACTCAATGGCCAACTTTTGGCCCTATTGGGATTTTTCACCTTGGGCAGTTTGGGCATTTTCTTTTGGCACCAGCGTAAAATGCCGAAAAGCCCCTCGGAAGATGCGTTTTCCTCCCGGGAGTTTTGGATGTTTATCGGTTCGCTAACCTTGCTCCTCTCTGCGGCGCAAATCACCTTCTCGACCAGCATTCCCGTTTTCAACAAGTTGATTGGACCCGAAGGTCTGATTCCCTTGCTGGCGACCCAATTAGCTCCCCCCGCCGATGCCGCCCAGCACTACAATAGCCTTCAAATTCCCTTTGCTCTAATTATTTCGGTCCTGATGGGCATCGCCCCCTTCCTGCGCTGGAAGGAAACCCCCAAGGAGCTGGCGCGCCGAGCCGTCCTTTCGGCCCTCTTGACCGTGGTGTTGACTGCCCTCGTAGCGTGGGGGCTTGAACTCACAGCCATTTTATATGTAGCCTTGCTGGCCACCGCCATCTTTGCGTTTTTAGCCAATGCGGATTATTGGCTCCGCTTTCTTCGGGGCAAGTGGACGGCAGGAGGCATGGCCCTAGCGCATCTTGGATTTGCCTTAGTATTGATTGGTGCCCTCATCAGCAATGCCAAAAAAGAAGCCATCTCTACCAACATCACTTTTATTCACAAAGACTTCCCTTCCAATGAGAATATTCTCCTTCCATTGGGGGATACCGTTTCCATGTTCCCCTACTACGTCAGTTGGAGAGGAGAACGGATGGAGGGACACAATCGCCTGTTCGACGTCGATTTTTACGAGGTCGATAAGCCCCTTGCGTCGTGGGCAGACGGTGAACGCAAGCACCTCAAGCCAAGCTTCCAGTTGCAGCCCTTCATCCAAATGAATGCGCGTATGGGGAACGTCCGGGAACCAAGCACTCAGCATTTCTGGAACCGTGACATCTACACCTATGTGAGTTATGCTGATTTGCGAAGTGAATCGGAAAAATCGGGCGATTGGAAAGAGCCGATGGAAGCGTCCTTGAAAACGGGCGATGAAGTCTTCTTATTCAATACCTACCTATTGCATGGGGACACCCTGGTGGTCCAAGATGCGGCCTTCGACCCCGCCACGGGGGAATTAACCCATTTGGACCTGGCCCTATCCCTCACCTTAAAGGGCATGGATGGAACCCGCTATCCCATTGTTCTACCCTACCACCTCGATGGAAACAACGTGGAAAACGTCGAAGTAGAATTGGCCGATTTAGGAATAAAAATTCGCTTTGACGGCGTGAAGGACGAAGCTGGAACCTATGGAATCACAGCGTGGGAGAAGAAATCGAATGACCCCCCCTTCATTTTAATGCAGGCCTTCATTTTCCCATACATCAATTTGCTCTGGCTCGGATCCATCCTGATGGGCGTGGGTAGCCTCCTAGCCGTGTGGAAACGCATTTATCGGAGCCTGAACGAAGGGAAGAAATGAACTGGGGGATTGTTGGGCATGGCCATCTCGGCTCCGCACTGGCAGCTCGGTTTGCGCGCCAAAACATCGCGTTCCGTCACCTGAGCGCCCAACTTTGGGATCAGGGAAAAGACCTCCCTCAGCCCGAAGACGCCTTGTTGCTGGCCGTGCCGGATGGCTGCATCGTGGAAGTCGCCCGCCAACTGCAGCAGCGAGGTCATTTAGGGCCGGTTTTTCATTGCAGTGGAGCCACCCCTTTAGGTGCCCTCGAACCTTTGCCGCAAGCCGGCGTGTGGTACCCCATGCAATCTTTTCGAGATGTCGAGGTTCCTTGGGGCAGCTTCCCTATTTATTGGGAAAATAACTTGCTCGAACCGGTTTTGAAGGATTTACATCAAAAATTGGGCATTACACTAGGCCAATGGATGACTTCGGAGCGCCGCGCCACGAACCATTTAAGTGCGGTATGGGCGAACAACTTTCCGACACATCTTGTCGCACTATACCAGGATTTTTGCCGTCAAAAAGGGGTCGAACCCATGGCCTCGATGTTTTTAGATTCGGTCACCCAAGCGCTGGAAGGGGATGCCCGAGCGCTTCAAACAGGGCCAGCGCGGCGACAGGACATGGCGACTTTAGCGCGCCATATGGAGGCCTTGCCCCCAGAGCTTCGGTCGATTTACGAAGCGCTTAGTGAGAGTATTGCCCGTTTAGATTCCTCCAACTCGTGAATTACAAGACCAAACTCGCCCAGATTACCACCTTCGTGTTTGACGTCGATGGGGTCATGACCGACGGAAAGGTCTTGATCCTGCCGGGCCAAGACCCCATTCGCGCGTTTCATTCCAAAGATGGATATGCCTTACAACTCGCGATACGCTTGGGTTACCGCGTGGCCATCATCACCGGGGGCACCTCTGAAGCCGTGAAAGAGCGGCTTCAATCCGCTGGGGTGCAAGATATTTGGCTTGGTGCGCGCCACAAGGAAGAGGCCTTGGAGGAGCTCATACTGGCCTACCAACTGAAGGCCGAAGAAATCGCCTACATGGGGGACGATTTGCCCGACTACGAGGTTTTGACCCGTGTAGGCTTGGCCACCTGCCCCCACGACGCCGCACCCGAAATCCGCCGCATCTGCGACTACATCTCCCCCATCAAAGGCGGGGAAGGTTGCGTGCGCGACCTCATTGAACAGACGCTAAAAGTCCAAGGAAAATGGAATCAAGCTTCGGACCGGAACTGGTAGGCCTCGCTTGTCCGATCCAATTGGATGGGCGACTGGTTCTTGGAAGCGGTTCGCCCCGCCGCAAGGAACTCCTCAGCCTTTTTGGGCTGCCCTTTGAAGTGCGTACCGCTGATACCGCGGAAATCGCCCCCGCCGGCCTCAGCGACATCGAAACCGTACGCTTCGTCGCCAAAGAAAAAGCCGACGCGCTGGTCCCCACCTTGCAACCCCGAGAAATCCTCCTGACGGCGGACACCGAGGTTTGGATGGACGGAGAGCGCTTTGGCAAACCGCGTGACCTGGCCCACGCCTTGACCATGCTGCAACGCCTTCGCGGCCGCACCCACAAAGTCATTACCGTCGTTTGGGCCACGGACGGCAAACGCTGGGAGACATCCGCCAATACGACGCTCGTGACCATGGCCGACCTACCTGATTCCTGGTTGCAATGGTACGTAGACACCTGCCAGCCCCTGGACAAAGCGGGGGGCTACGGCGCCCAAGAATGGATTGGCCACGTGGCCATTACCAAGATGGAAGGCGACTTTGACAATGTGAAAGGACTGTCCTTGGTTTCCGTGCTTCGTGTGCTGCGTCCTTGGCTGCGCTAGGCCTTTAAACGCAGCGTCGCGATGCGTACCTTGTAGGCCATGAACGCTAAGAAACCCGGCCTCCTCCTCGCCCTCCTTCCCGTCCTCTTCCTCATTCTTGCCCTCGCGATCAACGTCCGCATTTTTGGGGATAGTAGTTTGGACGGAAGCAACCAACTGATTCTTCTTGCTGCCGCAGGGGTAACGGCCGGTTTGGCGGCCCTCACAGGGGTGAAGGCCCAAACGCTGTGGGACGGCATTCAACACAACATCCAAGACAGTTCTAAGGCCATTCTCATCTTGCTCATGGTGGGCGCCTTGGCAGGAAGTTGGCTGATATCAGGCATCATCCCCACCCTGATTGTCTACGGATTGGACCTTCTTTCGCCGAGTATCTTTCTTCCCGCGACCGTGGTTGTCTGTGCCGTTGTGAGCTTGGCCACTGGCTCCTCTTGGGCAACCACCGCGACCGTAGGCATTGCCCTCATGGGCGTGGGCCAAAGCATGGGATTCTCCTCGGCCATGGTCGCCGGGGCTGTGATTTCAGGGGCCTACTTTGGCGATAAGATGTCGCCCTTCTCGGATACAACGAATTTGGCCCCAGCCATGGCCGGTACGGATTTGATGACGCACATCCGGTACATGACGCTTACCAGCGGGCCAGCCATTGTTCTGACCCTCGTTGCTTTTAGCCTTTTGGGCATGAACGGAAGTGGGGGCAGTCTCAGCGACTTGGACCTGCTCACCGAAGAACTGAGTGCGCGCGTCACCATCAGTCCATGGCTCATGCTTATACCCGCCCTGAGCATCGGTCTAATCATTTACAAAGTGGACGCCATCATCGCCATGGGAATTGGAACCTTGGCGGGACTCTTCGCGGCGTATTTCTTCCAGTATGACCTCCTTGTAGATTTGACGCTCGAGCGCTTGGGCGTGGACAGCTTTGATTGGATACACATCTACCAGCAGCTCTTTATCAGCACCTATGGCGATACGCAGATCGCCATGAGCAATCCCCTGCTCAACGATTTGATGGAATCAGGTGGCATGGCGGGCATGCTAGGCACCATTTGGCTGATCATCTGCGCCATGACTTTTGGCGGAACGCTGGCCGCGTCGGGCTTCTTGGAAGTCATTACCGAACTCTTTTTGCGCATGGCGCATGGGACAGCAGGCTTGATCGTCGCCACCTTGGTCACTTGTGGCTTTTTCAATGCGACGGCGGCAGACCAGTATTTGGCCATTGTCGTCCCGGGCCGAATGTTCCGCAAAGCGTATGAAGACCGTGGCCTCGCGCCAGAAAACCTCTCACGCGCCCTCGAAGACAGCGGGACCGTCACCTCTGTGCTGGTGCCCTGGAATACCTGTGGGGCCTACCAATACGCCACCTTGCACGTCAGCGCAGCAGATTATGCGATCTACGCCTTTTTCAACTGGCTGAGTCCGCTGATCAATGCCACGTGGGCCTTGATCGGCTTCCGCATTCGCAAGGCTTAAATCCAGCCCTTGCGGCGCATCCACCAAAGCATCCCAGTCACACAAGTGACCATGATACCGAGCACGATGAAGTAACCGTTCTGGGTTTCTGTTTCGGGCATATTCTGAAAGTTCATCCCATACAGGCCAGCCAAAAAGGTAATGGGCAGAAAAATGGCGCTAAACACGGTCAGCACCCGCATGACTTCGTTCGTCCGCTGTCCCACACTAGACAAGTACAAAGACTCCAGCGAATCGAGCATAGACCGAAGCGAATCCATGCGGTCGATGCATTGCATGGCTTGATCCCGTACATCCCGGAAATAGGGATGGTGCTCGACCTTGATGAAGGCCGAGGTTTCGATATTGCCTAATACTTCTTTCATTGGAATCAAGGCGCGGCGCAAAAGAGTTAAATCACGCTTGAGCTGGAGCACTTGGGTCATGACGGCCGGACTGGGTTCGTGAACGACCCCCTGCTCCAGAGCGTCCAATTGATCCTCCATGTGGCTCAAGGCCTCGCCATAGGGCAAAATGACGGCTTCCAAAAGGCGGTATACGAGGTAGTCCACAGGGCGTTGACGCACGATGCCTCTACCCTCTTGGATGCGGGTGCACACAGCCTCAAAGCGGTCCTGAACTTTCTGCTGCACCGTAATAACGTAGTCCTTGGTCAGGATGAAGGATATGTGTTCCAGCTTCACCCGGGATCCCTTGCGTTTGACAATGCTCTTGGCGGACAAGAACAAGGCCTCCGGATATTCCTCCATCAAGGGGCGTTGTTTGGCATCGATGGCGTCCATCATCATGTGTGGATTGAGCCCAAGTGCCTCGCGCCATTGCAACCAAGCGGACTCCTCCGGATAACCCCGAAAATTGAGCCAATGGACGCGGCCCACAGGACTGCGATCCAAAAAGTTCGCAGGGCTTGACTCGGGAAAATCGTCTAAGTGGCCGGCATCAAAGGATACCCAGCGCGGTTCGAGCGGCAGAACGGCATTCATACAAACAAGGTAGGGTGCAAAACCCCTATTTTTGCCCCCATGCCTGTACTTAGCATTGTCATCCCCGCCTACAACGAAGGGCCCACGATCCACTTTATCTTGGACAAAGTCCTCGCCGTGCAATTGCCTGGCGGCTGGACCAAAGAAGTCATTATTGTGAACGATTGCTCCAAGGATGACACCGAAGCAGCTATTCAGGCCTGGGCGGCGGGCCATCCTGCCCTGCCTATCCGATACCATGCGCACAAGGTCAACCAAGGCAAGGGCGCGGCCCTGCATACAGGTATCGCTCAGGCCACGGGCGATTACGTGATTATTCAAGACGCAGACCTCGAATACGATCCCGAGGAATACAACCTGCTCCTGCAGCCCGTTTTAGCGGGCCAAGCCGACGTCGTTTATGGATCGCGCTTTATGGGCGGCAACCCGCACCGCATCTTATTTTTCTGGCATTCGCTGGGCAATAAATTCCTCACCTTCCTCTCCAATATGTTCACCAATTTGAACCTCACGGATATGGAAACCTGCTACAAGCTCTTTAAGCGCGAGATGATTCAATCCCTGCATTTGACCGAAAAGCGATTTGGTTTTGAGCCCGAGGTGACGGCCAAAATTTCCCGCATCCCCAAGGTCCGCATCTACGAAGTAGGCATCTCCTACTACGGGCGCACCTTTGAAGAGGGCAAGAAAATTGGCTGGAAGGATGGATTTCGTGCGATTTATTGCATCCTCAAATACGGGGCATTAAAGGCGAAGTAAGCCTTTGCGTTATTGGCGGACTGCTTATACGCGGTCTCATACCAAAACCTAAAACAAAAAAAGCGCGACCCCGAGGGGCCGCGCTTCACGTTTCCAGAAGTCCGCGCGGGGCGCTTACTTGACTTCTTCAAATTCTACGTCGGTCACGTCGTCTGCACCACCACCTGCCGAAGCATCTGGTCCAGGCTGACCGCCGTCCCCGGCTTCTTGCTGTGCCTTGTACATCTCCTCTGAAGCATTTTTCCAGGCTTCATTGATCTGCTCCATGGCTGCATCGATTGCCGTGATTTCTTGAGAGGCATGGGCCTTCTTGAGGTTCTCCAAGGATTCCTCAATCGCGCCCTTCTTATCACCGAGTTTGTCGCCAAACTCGCCAAGTTGCTTCTCCGTTTGGAAAATCATCTGGTCCGCTGCATTGAGCTTGTCAACGCGCTCTTTCGTAGCCTTGTCCGCGTCGGCATTGGCCTCGGCCTCCTTCTTCATCTTCTCGATTTCCTCTTGGCTCAAGCCGGAAGAGGCCTCGATGCGGATTTTCTGCTCTTTGCCGGTGGCCTTATCCTTGGCGCTTACGTTCAGGATGCCGTTGGCGTCGATGTCAAAGGTGACCTCGATCTGAGGAGTACCGCGGGGGGCGGGGGGAATGCCGTCCAAGTGGAAGCGCCCGATGGTCTTGTTGTCTTTGGCCATGGGACGCTCGCCCTGCAAGATGTGGATTTCTACGCTGGGCTGGTTGTCGCTCGCCGTAGAAAATACTTCAGACTTCTTCGTGGGAATGGTCGTGTTGGCTTCGATCAACTTGGTCATCACGCTGCCCATGGTTTCAATACCCAAAGACAAAGGCGTCACGTCCAGTAAGAGCACGTCCTTCACGTCGCCAGCGAGCACGCCGCCTTGGATAGCGGCACCAATGGCCACTACCTCGTCGGGGTTCACCCCTTTGTTGGGCTCCTTGCCGAAGAACTTCTTCACGGCGTCTTGGATGGCTGGGATTCGGGTAGAACCACCGACCAAGATGACGTCGTCAATGTCGCCCGTCGATAGGCCAGCGTTTTTCAACGCAGACTTACAGGGAGCAATGGTGCGCTCGATTAAGTCGGCCACAAGGCGCTCAAAGTCCGCCCGCGACATGGTCTTCACAATGTGCTTGGGACCGCTTGCTGTAGCCGTGATATAGGGGAGGTTGATTTCGGTGCTCGTTGTGCTTGACAACTCAATTTTTGCCTTCTCTGCAGCCTCTTTCAGGCGCTGGAGGGCCATCGCGTCTTTGCGCAAGTCAATGCCTTCCTCTTTTTCAAACCCTTCGGCCAACCAGTTGATGATGCGGTCATCAAAATCGTCGCCACCAAGGTGGGTGTCGCCGTCGGTTGACTTTACTTCAAAAACGCCGTCGCCCAACTCCAGGATGGACACGTCGTGGGTACCGCCACCGCAGTCAAACACAACAATTTTCATGTCGCGATTCTGCTTGTCGATGCCATAAGCCAGGGCGGCTGCCGTGGGTTCGTTGATGATGCGTCGCACCTGAAGACCTGCGATCTCGCCCGCTTCTTTGGTCGCTTGACGCTGTGCATCGTTAAAATAGGCGGGAACCGTGATGACGGCTTCCGTTACATCCGTGCCCAAATAATCTTCGGCGGTCTTCTTCATTTTCTGAAGGATCATGGCCGAAAGCTCTTGCGGCGTGTATTGGCGGTCATCAATCACCACGCGGGGGGTGTCGTTATCGCCCTTGACGACTTCGTAGGGAACACGGCCAACTTCTTTGGCGACGTTGCTGTACGATTCGCCCATGAAGCGCTTGACCGAGAATATCGTTTTCTTGGGGTTGGTGATGGACTGACGCTTGGCGGGGTCTCCGACTTTGCGCTCTCCGCCCTCCACAAATCCAATGACGGATGGGGTGGTTCGCTTGCCTTCGGCGTTGGGGATGACCACCGCTTCATTGCCTTCCATGACGGACACACACGAGTTGGTGGTGCCTAAGTCAATTCCTATGATTTTACCCATGTTGAATGCTTGAGTTATTCGTGAATTTGGCCTCGTAAGGTCAAACCCCGTACCAAAGCCTCAAGCGAGACAAAATGTCAGTTACATGTCAGCGTATCCAGGAAACTGGCTTTGGCAAAGCGCAGGCTGCATGTCAATTTGCCAAAAACGAGGCTATCCAAGGAGCGGTCTGCCAAGCCCAAATTAGGGCGATCCAAGCTGGCCGTGCTCGCAAAAATGCCTGCCCCACCCTGAACATTCGTATAAAAGGGCGGATCCTGGAGGATGGTGTTAGAGGGCTGCGTGACGGATATGTAGGTCGCCAAATCGTCCGTGCCGGCCGTCAAGTGCAGCGTGAACCCACGGAAAAAGCGGATGTATCCAGGCTTAATGGGCAAGGATTCCGCCAAGAACTGGTAGTACTCTTGGTAGGTGAGCGTCGTTTTGCTGGTCGCTCCGCCATTGAGTGTACTGCCTAGCTGGTAAGGCAAGCGGTAGCGCACCGTGTGGCGCGTAGAATCCGATTGCTGGTGTTCCGGCATCTCCATATAAAGAAAGTCGATGTAGCCCTGGTAGGCGCGCGCATTCCTAGCTTGGTTCCATTCAATCTCTTGGCCCTTGGTCGACGTCATGTTCAACCGCTGAATGCCAATGGGCGTCGGCTTTTTCAAGGTGAAGGACTCCGAATTCACCATAGGCGTGATCGCGGTGGCCAACACAGGGCTGGCGGAATCTTTCTGGAGGATCAGCTTGTAGTCCCAATCCAGGCGGTTCGAGTTGGAGGTGAACCCAGGGAGGATAAGGCGGTACAATCGGTGGCCTTGGCTGGTAAATAGGCCGGAGTCCTTGGGGGTGTCGTACGTGACTTCCAAGGTCTTGTCCCAGGCAAGTTGCCCGTTTTCCTTGAAGGCCTGGATGCGGGCGAGCAAATTCGGGTAGTAGAGGCTATCAGGGTGAGCGCTGCCCCCATTGGGACCCTCTTGGCCCAAATAGGCGCGACCGACCCGCACATACTGTGTATCCGAATCTGGATTCAGAGTACAGTAGACAATGGGCACGTTTTCAAAGGGTGCCGTAACGTCCAATGTATTGTCGCAGGAGGCCCAAAGGGCTACTGCCGCGAGGGCGATCCAAAGCTTCTTACCAACCATAGCGTTCAAAGATACCACCGAACTGCGTTGTACTTTTGAGCCAAATCCCTCGAAATCATGTCTACGGCAAAAAAGGAATACAAGAAGGTCACGACCAACTCTCTGTTCGAAATGAAACAGCGCGGCGAGCGCATCGCCATGCTCACCGCCTACGACTACAGCTTGGCCAAATTGGTGGACCAGGCGGGCATCGACGTCATTTTGGTGGGGGACTCCGCCTCCAATGTGATGGCCGGCCACGAAACCACCCTGCCCATCACCTTGGACCACATGATTTACCACGCATCCAGCGTCATTCGCGCCGTGGACCGTGCGCTCGTGGTGGTGGATTTGCCTTTTGGCTCCTACCAAGGCAACGCCAAGGAGGCCTTGTCCTCGTCCATCCGCATTATGAAGGAATCCGGCGGCCATGCCGTCAAGCTGGAGGGCGGCCATGAGGTGGCGTCCACAATCGAACGCATTGTCGGTTCGGGCATCCCTGTGATGGGCCATTTGGGCCTGACCCCGCAGAGTATTTACAAGTTTGGCACCTATGCCGTGCGCGCCAAAGAGGAGGCCGAAGCCGCGCAGTTGATGGCCGACGCCAAGGCCCTGGAAGCCGCAGGCTGTTTTGCCCTGGTTTTGGAAAAAATCCCCGCGCAACTCGCCAAGCAAGTCAGCGAATCCCTCCAAATCCCGACCATCGGAATTGGTGCCGGTGGCGATGTGGACGGTCAAGTGCTTGTTCTGCATGATATGCTTGGCATGAACACCGAATTCTCTCCCCGCTTCCTCCGCCGGTATTTGGATCTAGCCGTGCAGATTCCCGCAGCCATTGGATCCTATGTGCAGGATGTGAAAAGCCGCGATTTCCCCAACGATTCGGAGAGCTACTAAGATGCAGGAGCCCCTTATTCTCTGGGAAGACAACCACCTGCTCATTGTGAGCAAGCCCGCCGGCATGCTCGTTCAAGGGGACATCACGGGGGACCGTTGTCTGAAAGATTGGGCGGAGGAGGATGTTGCGCGCCGCTTTCGCAAGCCCGGCAAAGCCTTCATTGGCCTTCCCCACCGGCTAGACCGCCCCACCTCGGGTTTGGTCGTATTGGCCAAGACATCCAAGGCCCTGGCTCGCATGAACGCGGTCTTTTCCGGCCGGGATATCCAAAAAACCTACTGGGCTATCGTAGAGGGGCATGTGGATCCGCCGAACGGACGTTTGGTCCACCACCTCGTGCGCGACGGCAAGACCAAAAAAAGTTTTGTCTCCCAGCGCCCCGATGCCCAAGAAGCCATCCTCCGCTACCAAATCCTCGAAAAGGGAGACCGCTATAGCTTGGTAGAAATTGATCTCGAAACCGGTCGGCACCATCAAATTCGGGTTCAGCTACAAGCCATCGGCCACCCGATCAAGGGCGATTTGAAATACGGTTCCAAGCGGTCCAACCCAGATGGAGGCATTCACTTGCACGCGCGCCGCATTTCCTTCATCCATCCCGTAAGCCAAGAACGCATCGAGGTCCTCGCACCCCTTCCCGAGGAAGCCCTTTGGCGAGCCCTCGCTCCCAAGGCCTCTTAGGACCTACATTCGTGTCTATGAAGACACGTCTCTCTTGGTGGGTCTACCTTGTGATAGGCCTCGGTATTTTCGGTTATCAATGGTGGAGTCAACGCCCAACGCACCAGCCCGATTTTCAATTTGATGGACCTGCCATCGTTATCCATGGTGGTGCGGGAGTCATCACGCGGGAAAACATGACCCCCGCTATGGAGACACTTGTGCGCACCTCCCTGGAGCGGGTTCTTGACTCGGGGTATGCGGCCTTGGCCCGGGGCGAATCGCGCATGGACGTCGTCGTGCGGGTATTGGGCATGCTTGAATCCGATAGTTTATTCAATGCGGGCATCGGAGCCGTGGTGACCGCCGAGGGACAAGTCGAACTGGACGCGTCCGTGATGGACGGGGAAACCAAGCACGCTGGAGCCGTCGCCGGTCTTCAGCATATTCTCCATCCCGCCGCCCTGGCCTATGAAGTCATGATGCATAGCGAACATGTGTTTTTAGTGGGTGCTGGAGCCGAAGCCTTTGCGCAGGAGCGAGGCATGGGTCTTGTGCCCAACGATACGTTTTTGACCCACCGCCGCCATGCGCAATACGCCGCGTGGGCGGAACAGCATAAACGCGGGACGGTGGGTGTCGTAGTGCGCGATGCCCAAGGCCATCTCGCCGCGGGCACCTCGACGGGCGGAATGATGGGCAAGCGCTGGGGACGCGTCGGAGACGTACCCGTTTTGGGGGCGGGCACCTATGCCGACGATGCTGGGGCCGCTATTTCCTGCACGGGGCATGGCGAGTATTTTATTCGTGAATCCGTGGCCTACCAAGTGAATGCGCAGATGATTTGGGGCCAAAAAACCCTGGCGGATGCTGCGCATTACACCCTCTTCGAGGTGCTCAACGCCGACGCTGGCCAAGGTGGCCTTATTGGCTTGGATGCCGAAGGGCATGCCGTCATGACCTTCAACTCACCCGGCATGTACCGGGGGGCCAAAGGTGTCGAAGTCAGTTCGAAAACGGGTGTGCCCACCCGATATGTGGGGATCTACGGGGAATAAGCCTTAGAGTCCTTTTAGGAAAGAAATGATGCCCGGATAGTACGTGTCGGCAGCATCGTACATCGCCATGTGCCCACCTCCGGGACAAAAGAGGTAACTGCCGTTCTGCACCCCTTGCGCAATCGCCCGCATCCCTTCGGGATCCATGGTGTCAAATTCAGCCCCAACGGCCAACGTGGGCACCGTGATGCGCGGCAGGTCCGCCGTGCGGTCCCAATTTCGGAGGGTGGCCTGACCCACGATGCCAAATTCGCTCGGTCCTTGCATGTAGAGATACAGGGGATAATTCAGTTTGGCAAAGCTGCGGTTGACCGGCTCTGGCCATGCATCCAAGGGTCGACGGAGCACGTGCTCCGGGTAATAATTCTCGGTGATCAAGCCGAGATAGCGTTCAGAGGTGTAGGCCCCTTGGGCTTCCAGCGCTTTGATTTCGGCCAGGACATCCGGGGGCAATTGGGGACCCAAGACCTCCTGGGCATAGCGGTTGTATTCCGGGGCCGAAGCGACCATGTTGGAAATGATCAAGCCCTTGAGATGTTCTTGATGGGCCAAGGCATACTCCATGGCGAGAATGCCCCCCCATGAATGGCCCATGAGCACAAAATTGCTGGCATCCAGGCCGAGTGCGATCCGCACCTGCTCGACCTCACTCACAAATCGCTCGATGTTCCAGAGTGCCGTATCCTCGGGGTTGTCGCTATTTCCCGAACCGAGCTGGTCGTAGTAATAGTATTCGATGCCGGCACCGGGAAAATAGCTGTCGGCCGATTCAAAGTATTCGTGTGTCGCACCGGGACCCCCGTGCAGGAGAAGTACTTTGAGGGTCGGATTATTCCCGACGCGCTTGGTCCAAACATGGAAGGTGCCGAGCGGGGTTTCTACGGGAATACGCCGCGCACCGCCCGTCCAGGCATCGTCTCGGCCGGTATGGTCGAAGTAAGCGGCCAATTCTGTGTTTTCATGCGTCGAGGTGGATGGGGTGCACGCTGAGAGAAGGCCCGCGGCCATCAGAGGAAGGAGAAGGTTGCGCATGGGCTTAGGGTTGAGGTCCATTGAAAATGCAGAGGAAATGTACAGAAAAAGAGGGAGATCAGACTAGGCCGGATCCACATCCATCACCACCTTGACCGACTTAAAGTCCGGATGAAAGGCCAATTGGTCCACCGTTTGGCGGAGGCGTTTTTTGGTGGTCGGCAAACCTCGGTCCACAGGAAGTTTGAGCCATAGGTGCTGGAGGTAAACATTCTTGACCCGAGCCACTGCGGGCGCGTCGGGCCCCAATACCCCTCCCCCCAAGGTTTGATTGAGTTGATCCGCGAGGTAATGCGCTGCCTGGCTGGCTACATACTCACGTCGATGCCGAATCTCGAGGCGTATCATGCGTACAAATGGAGGATAATGGTGTGCCTGGCGATCCCGTAGAAGTTGGTCGGCCATCGCTTCATAATCTCCTGCCTGCACAGCGAGCAAAACCGGATGTTCCGGGGTCGCTGTTTGGATGTAAACGTGCCCTGGGGAATCCCGACGTCCTGTGCGGCCAGCGACTTGAGTAAACAGTTGAAACGCGCGTTCATGCGCCCGGAAATCGGGCAGCTGCAAAGCGTTGTCCGCTTGGAGGATGACCGCCACATCCAGGCCCTGAATATCGAGGCCCTTGCCCACCATTTGGGTCCCCACCACGATATCGACCTCCCCCTTTTCGAGCCAGTCGACAAACTGAGTCATGGCGGCTTTTTTCCGGGTGCTATCCGAATCAATGCGGAGCACACGGGCTTGCGGGAAGAGCTCTTCGACCGTTTCCTGTACCCGCTCGGTCCCGAGCCCCCGCCATTGCCAGGCTGACTTTTGGCACGCTGGGCATTGGGCACTGGGCGTACGCGACTGGCCACAATAATGGCAACGCAGCGATTTTGATTCCTTGTGGTAGGTCACAGCCACATCGCAGTCGGTACAGGGTTCGGTCCACCCACAGGCCATGCAGGTGAGAAAGGGCGAATATCCGCGGCGATTCTGAAAAACAAGGGCCTGCTTTCCCTGTTCAAGGGACTGGGCCATCGCCTCGACGGCCGGCCGCGTAAAGGGGCCTTCCATGTGCTGGAGGGCCTGGTATTTCACCAGCGACAGCATCTCCACCTGGGGAGGCACCGAGGTCCCAAATCGCTCATCCAAGCGCACATACTGGTATTTTCCTGTCTTGGCATGCTGGTAGCTTTCGAGGCTCGGCGTAGCTGATCCGAGGAGTAAACCGGCCTCCAAATGCCGAGCGAGCCAAACGGCTACATCCCGTCCTTGATAACGTGGGGCGGGATCGTGCTGTTTGTAGCTGGTTTCATGCTCTTCGTCGACAATCAGGCAACCCAAGCGTTCCAGGGGCAAGAAAAGTCCTGAGCGCGCTGCTAAAATGAGACGGGGTGCGGAATCCGGTCGGACGAGTGCTTCCCAAATATCCCGACGTTGGCTATCCGAAACTTGGCTGTGGTAGACCGCCAAGCGACCCGGTCCGACCGCTTTTTCAAGCCGGCGGTAGAGTTGAGCGGTCAGGGCGATTTCAGGTACAAGCATCAACGTGTGCTGGCCCAATGCCATGGCTTGCGCCGCCAAATGGACATAGATTTCCGTTTTACCGCTACCCGTTATTCCGCGAAGCAAGACGGGTTTTCCCTCTGCCCAGGCGTCTTGGACCTCTTCCAGGGCGGCCTGCTGGGCCGGGGACAAATCTGCCAGTGCCGCATCGACATCCGGAAGATGCTCCTCAGATTCCCAGCGCATGCTTTTCTCCAAGATGCCCTTTTCCTGGAGCGCACGAAGATGGGCGGTATCTACCCCATTAGCCTGCAGCGCTGTTTGGGGGATCCAAGGGTAAAAATCATCGGCCCGCTCCGGCCATGTGAGGGCACATTGGAAGTATTGAAGCAAGGCTTCGGATTGCTTGACGGCCCGGCCCAATTGGCCGAATACATGGGCAATTTGCCCTTCGTCACTTCGGCGCCCAACCCATCGCCAATGGGCCAAGGAGCCATCTGAAATCGTGAATGGACCCTCCTCCCCCTCATCTACCTTAAAAAACGCGGGCAACGCAGCTTGCATGACCTCGCCGATGGCACAATTGTAGTAATGCGCCATCCAATCCCATAGGGCTAACTGCTGGGTTTGAATTCGCGGGTGGGTATCAATGGCGCGAAGGATGGGTTTGGCCTGCATGGCAGGTGCTTCATGGAGGACAGAGCGCACCACCCCCATCAGACATCGCTGCCGGCCAAAGGCAACATGGACGCGCACTCCAGGAACGGGCGGATGGGCAGCATCCCATACATACGTAAAGGTGCTGTAGACCGGAACGGGGAGAATCACCTCAACCCACATCGGCGCTTAGGAAAGGGCGTCTACCAATTCAAGCAAATAGGGCGAAATGCTCGCGTGGTGTTTGATGGCTTGCTCCAAAGGAACATAGGCAATTTGGTTTCCTTGCACACCCACCATCTCACGGCTGCGGCCGGAATGCAATGCCAGCACCGCGGCATGGCCCATTCGGCTCGCCAAAATGCGGTCAAAGGCATTGGGTTTGCCCCCACGTTGCGTGTGACCGAGAACGGTGACCTTCGTTTCCCAATCAGGAAACTGAGCCTGGACTTTCTGGGCGACATCGTAGGCCCCACCTCCATCGTCCCCTTCGGCGACGATGATGATCCCGCTTCGGCGTTTTTTCTGAAAGTCCGTCTGGAGGTAGGCCACCAATCGATTCAAATCGGTCGGCGTTTCGGGAATTAATACGCCTTCTGCTCCCGCAGCGATGCCCGTGCGGAGCGCAATAAATCCAGCATCTCGGCCCATCACTTCCACAAAAAACAAGCGGTTGTGGGAGGCGGCGGTATCGCGAATCTTATCTACCGCTTCGACGGCCGTGTCCACAGCGGTTTGGTAGCCAATCGTGTAATCGGTACCAAAAAGGTCGTTGTCAATGGTGCCTGGACAGCCCATGACTGCGATACCATGTTCCTCGGAGAGGATTTTGGCTCCCGTGAAGGATCCATCTCCACCAATCACCACCAAGCCATCGATTCCCCGTTGGCGGAGGTGAGCTGCAGCCTTGGCTCGGCCTTCGGGCGTGCGGAATTCTGCAGAACGTGCCGTTTGCAGGAACGTTCCCCCGCGGTGAATAATGTTGCGCACGTCGTAGCGCGTCAAGGCTACACCATCGTCTTCCATCAAACCTTCATAGCCCCGGTAAAAACCCGTGACTTCCATGCCGTTGAGGGTTGCCGTGCGTACCACGGCACGGACACAGGCATTCATACCGGGGGAATCTCCGCCCGAAGTGAGCACTCCAATATGTTTCATGATGCGTAAATATCAAACTGTTGCCACATGCAATCCAAATCTCCATTCTGGAAGGGAATACGCTGCGTCGCCTTCATTTGAATCGCTTTGTTCGCCGCCGCGCTCGGAATGACGACCCACGCCGTCCATCCGGCGTAGTGGGCTCGCAGGTGCGCTCCGATGCGGCTGAAAGTCTCCTCTACATCGGTTTCCAGACGACGTCCGTATGGCGGGTTGATGACCAGCATGCCCCGTTCCGCCGGAGGCCGGGTGTTTTCAAAGGCCTCCACCGACCACGTGATGCGCTCATCGACCAGGGCAGCCACGGCATTGGTCTCGGCCACATCCAAGGCACGTCGATCGATATCCGACGCAAAAATGGGCATGGAAGATTCCGAAATTCGCTTCAAAGCGGCCGCTTCAATGGTGGCATGCAATTCCTTGTCGTAGTCCAACCAGTGCATGAATCCAAACGATTTGCGGTAGATCCCCGCCGGCAGGCGGTCGGCAATGATGGCGGCTTCAATGGCCAAGGTGCCTGAACCGCACATCGGATCATAGAGTGCACGATCGCCTCGGTAGCCGGTAAGACGAAGGAGTCCATTGGCCAACACCTCGCTCATGGGAGCCATGGTCATCTCTTGGCGATAACCGCGTTTGTGCAGGGATTCCCCGGAAGCGTCCAAACTCACGGTGCAATGGCGTTTATTCAGGTGCAGTTCAATACGGATGTCGGCAAACTCTCGGTCGACGGAGGGGCGCTTGCCCGTTTTGATGCGGAAGCGGTCCACAATGCCATCCTTGACGACCAAGGCCGCATACCCCGTATGAGAGAACGCAGGGTGGCTCCCCGAGGCATACACGGCAAAGGTTTTATCCGGATGGAACCATTTCTCCCAAGGGATTTTCTGAACTCCCATCAGTAGTTCTTCCGGGGTGGTCACTTCAATGTATTTGATGGGGCGCAGAATTCGCGCCGCGGTGCCCAAGCATAGGTTGGCCTTGTAAAGAAATCCCAAATCACCCTTGAATTTGACCGCGCGGGTCATGGGCGTGAGGTCGCGTGCCCCGAGCTTCAACAATTCATCCCGGAGGACATCTTCGAGACCCATAAGGGTTTTGGCGATGAAAACCTCATCGGGGGGGTGGTTATTCGCCATCAGGAGAAAAAGGTTGCACCGATGTAGAAAAGGCCGCAGGCCCAAGGCTCACGGGCATGTCTACAAAGACATATTCGCCGTGGAGACTATCTCCTGCAGCTAGGTATTCCACCAGGGTGTCCACCGACGTGGAAGACTTGGCAAACAACTGAATGCGGTAGGCCACCGAGGTGTCCGTATCCCCTCCAACTAAGGTATACCGCAGCGTGTAAAGCCGCTCTTCGCCGAGTTCGATAGTATCCAGCCAAGCCGCATACTCATACGGCAACGGATGGGATGCATTCGGGGTCTCAGATTCGGACACTGGGCTACACGCCCAAATAAATCCGGCAAAAGAAAGAGTAAGAAACGCTTTGTTCATGGTCAAAATGGAATCATTCAAAGGTACAACCCTCCCCTATCTTTGGGGGGCATGAGCTGGGAAATGGATCTCCTTTTTTTTCTAGGCGGTTGCCTCGCCGGCATCGTCAACACGTTGGCGGGAAACGGCTCGGCGATCACTGTTAGTCTCCTGCTCTTTGGGGGGCTTGATGGGGCGGTGGCCAATGCCACGAACCGCGTCGGCGTCATTCTGCAAACCTTTACGAGCATCACCAGCGTTCGGCCCAGCGCACGAAAGCGCTACCTCTTGCACCGTGGAAAAGGGCTCATCCTTCCCACACTGTTGGGATCCTTTGCAGGCGGATGGCTCGGCTCGCAGGTGAGCGCCGACGGCATGGAATGGTCTTTAGCCATTGTCATGGTCGGTATGCTGGTGACCCTTTTCTGGAAGCCTGAGGCATGGGGCGGTCCTTCCGAAGTTTTGCGGCGACTGCGCCCCTGGCAAAGTGCCCTGTTATTCTTCGCAATTGGCTTTTATGGCGGCTACATTCAAATGGGCATCGGGATCCTCATGCTCTCCGTGTTGGTGTTGGCCGACCGATGGAGCTTGCGCGATGCCAATGTGATCAAGCTACTCATGGCCTTGGTATTGGCCCTTCCCGCAGGAATCCTCTACATCCAAAGCGGCCTGGTCGAATGGCGGCCTGGTTTAATTCTCGCCCTAGGTTCTATGCTGGGAGCCTGGATTGGAGGACGCTACATCGTTCGCATCCCCAAAGCGCAACCCTATGTGCGGTGGATTCTGGTGGCTGTGGTGGTATTTGGTGCAGCACAGTCCATCTACAAGGCGATGACCTAACTTTGCCAGCATGTCCACCACTGTCCTTGCCCTGCTCATTCTTATGGCGCCTATTTTTTTAGGTGCCCTGGCGGGTTTCCGTTCCATTCCGAGTGCTTGGTTAGCGAAAAGCAATGCCTTTTCAGGCGCCTTTCTTTTCGCTGTCACGGTGTTTCTCTGGATTCCGGAATTGGCCCATGTCGAGCCAGACCGAGCACTACCCTGGGGACTTTGGATTGTATTGGGTTATTTCCTTCAGTTTGCCTTGGACAGCCGGTCCAAAGGGTTGGAGCATGGCCACATCCACCACCACGATCCCAATCCTTGGCCAGCCTATATCGGACTGCTGATTCACTCCGTCGTGGAGGGCATACCCATGCTGCGTTTGCCCGAATCCGAGCAACTCGCCTTTGCGCTGTCACTGGGTGTGCACAATCTGCCGATCGCCGCATTATTGGCCTTTTGGCTGCGGCAATGCGGGATTCCTTTCGGGCAAGTCCTCGCAGCGCTCGTCGGTATGAGTTTAGCCGCCCCACTGGGCGCTTTGGTGGGAACCCTGTTGCCCTTGGATGTCCCCGGCATGGAAGGATTCATCGGCGGTTTGGTCGTGGGCATATTCCTGCACGTGTCCAGCACGATTCTCTTTGAGCTGCAAAAAGACCACCGATTGCCCACGGTTCTTTGGGTTATTGTCATCATTGGCTTGCTTTCCGGCTTCAGCCTCTCCCAATTCATTCATTAATTTTTCTCATCCATGGCGAACATCACACTTGGCGGAAACCCGTGCACGACAGTGGGCGAATTGCCCGCTGTGGGCAGCACTGCGCCCGCATTTACCTTGACGGCTCAAGATTTGAGCGCGGCCTCCTTGTCCGACTACTCAGGCAAAAAGGTTGTTTTGAACATCTTCCCTTCGATTGATACCGGTGTTTGCCAGAAGAGTGTTCGCGCTTTCACCGAAAAGCTCAATGCCATGGACGGTGTGCAAGTTCTGAACATCAGTATGGACCTCCCCTTTGCAGGTGCGCGTTTCTGCGCGGCAGAAGGGATGGAAAATGTAGCCTTCCTCTCTGCCTTCAAGACGCCTTCATTTGGTTCCGACTACGGTGTAACCTTTGCCGACAGCAAATTCGCCGGTTTATTTAGTCGCGCCGTGGTGGTCGTAGACGCTTCAGGCCAAATCACTCACACCGAGCAAGTCCCCGAAACGGGGCAAGAGCCCAATTACGAGGCCGTTTTGGCCGCTTTGTAAAGCACGTCACTTGGAATGTCCAAAGCCCGCTTCGGCGGGCTTTTTTTTAGGGCACCCAGTCCCCTTTGCCCGCTAGCCAGGCCAATGCATCGGGGAAACGCTGACGCCAGGCCACTTCGCTATGTTCGGCCTTTTTGTCGCGCACCCACTTGAGGTGGTCCACAGGGTAGTTGCTTTGCTCGAGTTCTTTCAAGAGTAGGTCAATGCCCGGCTGGAGCTGAGCCTCAAGCCCTACGCCTCCATTGTCCACGTAGAGGTAACCCGAGGGTGCCGGGCGTCCATTCTTCCTCCAAGGTCCAATAGCATCGACGACCAAGCCATTGCCCGTTTCCACGTACACCGCTGGAGAAAAAGCCAAAGCACCATCGAACACATCGGGGTACTCTGTCAGCAAGCGAAAGGCTAAAACGCCACCCATGCTGGAGCCCGCAAAGTAGACGTGGCTTTCCGAGGATAGGATCGGGTTTTCCAATGCTTGCGCCAAGACCGTGTGAACGAGATAGTCGGTAAATGCCTCCCCTAGTTCGCCTGGACCATACTCGAGGCGGCGGCGGTCACCACCTTCCGTTGCGCATTGCAAGGCAACCACGATAGTCGGCCTGATTCGGCCCGCCTCCATGAGGGCGAGAATGGCTTCGTCCACCGCCCAATCCACGCCAAAAGTGCTCGTGGCGGGGTCTATACAATTTTGGCCGTCGGACATCAGTAGCAGATCCACGGGCCCAGTCCCATCTATTTGCTTCAGATCGTAGGGTGTCCAAACCCACATTTTGCGCGAAGGAATGATGCCCTCGGGATCCATAGGGGCATCCATCACCGTTAGATACCCGCTGACTTGGCCATCATTCACCCGCTCAGCCATCCCAAAGGACTGTGCATACAAGGTGGTGTCCATTGTCCTCCAGCCGCCCAAATCCCTGAAAGCCATGCCTTCAGCCAACTTTGCTTCATGGCTCCAATCCCCAAGTGTGAGCTTGTAGGAAAAGGCCGAATCGACCGACTGAAAGTGCAAGGTCCAACGCAACGGATTGTCGACATCGCGTTCAAATGGCAAGCCTCGCCCATTCCAACCGCCCAACTGCGTGGTGCTGCCGGTAATGAAAAGCGTATCAGACCAAGGCAAGGTATCTGCTGTAAAAACGGTTAGATGGACGCCAGACGCCGCCTCATTGCGTCCGGGTAGTGTGCAGCTGGCTGTTAGGAGGATGAGCGCACCTAGCTGAAATATCTTTTTCATCGTTCCAAATCGGGTTTAAACATTTGATGGTAGGTATCCCGAACCATGCCATCAGAGACGCCAATTTTGGGCACATAAATCCAGGTTGCACCGGCCCATTTCATAGCTCTTCGGTAGATGGCCAAGGCAGGCACGATGACGTCCGCTCGGTCCACATTTAAGCCCAATTGCATGACCCGCTCATCCGGGGTCAGTTCCTCAATCTGCTTGCTTAAACGATCCAAATACTGCCTGGAAAGGGGCTCGCTAATCGGACGGCCAGAAAGCTTATGCGCTTTGTTAATATTACCCCCTGATCCCACTAAAGCCACCGATCCGGGCAGGTTTTCCATATGTTCTTTCACCCATGCCTCCATGGTGGCCCACTCGCGCTGGCTATCTACGGCATTGAGGGAACGCACGGTACCTAGGGGAAATGAGCGGGACTCGCGGGGCAAACCTTCGTGAAAAAAGGTGAGCTCGGTGGATCCACCCCCCACGTCAATAAATAGCAGGTTTTCTTCTTCCGGCTGAATCTTATCAAAGAGTTTGGCGTAAAAAATGAGGCGTGCCTCTTCTTCCCCATCAATGACATCTATCTGAATGCCTGTAGCCCTGCGGACTTTGCGAATCCACCGAGCGGCATTTTTCGCTTCGCGCATTGCACTGGTGGCACAAGCTCGGTGCGCTTCTACTCCATTGACCTTCATGATGGCTGCAAATGCACGCATGGAATCGACTAAACGGTCTCCAGTTTCTTTGGAAATCCTCCCAGTTCGAAAAACATCTTCGCCCAAACGAACGGGCAAACGGGTCATCGATGCTTTTTTGTAGTGGGTATATTCCGGCGTTGGGATCACGTTGCTCACCAAAAGGCGCAGGGAATTCGAGCCAATATCAATGGCCCCAATCTTCACAATTTTCATGACCCCCCGAATTTCAGTTGTTTCTGCGCATAGTTGTAGAGCTCCTCTTGACTCCGAATTTTTCGGCCCGGAATACTGCGGTAGGCATTCGGGGCCCCTTCCTTGGAGCTCCGAGCTTTGACGTTGTCCTTCCAAATCAAGGCTAAATGGTCCAAAATTTCTTGCTGCACTGTGGGGCTGTAAATCGGCGCTCCCACCTCGACGCGCAGGTCCAAGTTGCGGGTCATCAAGTCAAACGACGCGATGTACATCGCCCATTGACCGCCGTTCAAGAAGGCGTAGATGCGGTTGTGCTCCAAGAATCGGTCAATCACCGAAATCACTTCAATGTTCTCACTCAAACCGGGAATTCCAGGCTTCACACAGCAGACGCCCCGAACAATGAGCTTCACCTTCACACCCGCCTTGCTCGCTTCGTAGAGCTTTTGCCCCATGTCGTAACTAGAGAGGCTGTTGAATTTCATCCAAATTTCGGCGGGGCGACCGGCGCGTGCATGGGCGATTTCGCGGTCGATATTTTTCATCATGCCCTTTCGCGTGAAGTGGGGACTTACGATCAAGTGCTTGTACTTCTGGACGCGGTAGGGCTCGGCTAGGAATTGGAAAACGCGTTGAACCTCTTTGGTCACGCGCTTATCGGCCGTAAAGAGGTAGTAGTCCGTGTAGATGCGCGCCGTCCCTTCATGGAAGTTGCCCGTACCGACGACGGCGAAGAGCTCACGGCCTTTGTCCGTTTTGCGCTCCACACAAATGATCTTGCTGTGGACTTTGAGCCCCTCTACACCCGTTTGAACCTCGATGCCTTCTTTGCGCATCTTCTCCAAATAGTGAATGTTGTTCTGCTCGTCAAAGCGGGCTTGCAACTCAATCACCACGTGCACCCGCTTGCCATTTTTAGCCGCATTGATCAGCGCCGAAATAATGCGCGACTGGGAGGCTAAGCGGTATAGCGTGATGGAAATGGACTCGACCTGCGGATCCATAGCCGCTTCACGCAGGAAACGAATGATGTACGAGAAGGTGTGGAAGGGGGTATAGATCAAGACGTCTTTCTTCCGAATCACCTGCAGCAGGGAGCGCTCCAAATCCAAATCCGGGTGCATCAAGGGCGGCAAGGCAGGATGTTCAAGATGGGGACCACCTACATTGGGAAAGCGCATCAAGTCACGCTTGTTGTGGTATCGACCGCCAGGATTCAGCGCGTCCGTGTCCTCGAGGCCAATCTTTCGAACCAACTGAGCGAGAAAGTCCGGTGCTATGCCATCGTCGTAGGCCATTCGGACAGGGTCCCCTGCCAATCGGTCCTCCAAACCACGGCGAACACGGTCCACCATGGTTTTGGAGACGTCGTGGTGGTCCATATCCAATTCCGCATCGCGGCCAATTTTAAAGGCATGCGCTTCAATTCGGTCTGCGGGAAAAATGAAGTAGGCGTACCGCAAATTGTAGCGCAGCACATCGTCCAAATACATCAAGTAGTTCTTCCCATACTTTGGAAGCACGACAAAGCGGCCGTGTAAATCCGTTGGAATCTCAATCAAGGACTGCACCGACTCGGTTGTCCCCGTTGAATGCAACTGGATGGCCAAGTAAATCGAGCCGTCATTGAGCTCCGGAAAGGGATAGTCCTCGCGCAAAATCATGGTGAAGACAGAAGGGCTAATTTTCTCAATGTAGTACTTGCGTACAAACTCCTCTTGGCCTTTGGTCAATTCGGCCTCGGTAATGAGGGCAATGCCTTCTTTTTCCAATTCCACCATGAGCTGCTCATAGATGGCTTCCACCTGCTGGTTTTGTTCAGTGACTTCGTCCTGAATGGCCTGGAGGAGGTCCATGGGGCTCCAACCGCCCAATTGCTCTTTGACTTTTTTCTGGTTGGGGAGCTTGGCTAAGCGCTGGATGCTCGCGTAGCGCACGCGGAAAAACTCGTCGAGGTTATTGGAGAAAATGCCCAAAAATCGAACCCGTTCAATGAGGGGATTTCGCTCATCCTTAGCTTCTTGCAACACGCGAGCATTGAAGTGTAGCCAGCTAATATCTCTATTGGTAAATCGGTCGCGGGCGGCTGATAGCATGCCGTAAAGGTCGGTTAACTCTTGTGATTCTTCGGGAAATCAAAGAAGAGCAATTCCGCATCAAAATCCAAGTCCTTCCACACGCCCACGTCAAAACGCAAACAGGCCACCCCTGCGGTTGGGACATTATCAATCACTTGGTCTACACAACGGTTTAAAAAGGCCGTGTGGGTGGGATTGTGGCCAAAAACCATCACCGCGTCCATGGATTCGGGGAGCTCCCGTAAATACGCGTGAAGCTGCGCCACGGACATCTCATAGAGGGCTTCATCGGTTCGAATGTAGTCCAAGGTTAGGCCAAAGTTTCGGGCAAAAATCATCGCCGTATGCAGGGCCCTGGTGGCGGGACTTGATACCATCGCCGGAGCGGGCTGGACTTCCTCCGCCAACCAGGCAGCCATGAGGTGTGCATCGCGGATACCGCGCCCCTTAAGTGGGCGATCCCGGTCTTCGAGATGCGGGTAGTCCCAGGAAGATTTCGCGTGCCGGATGAGGTAAACCGTTTTCATGGTGTCCAAATTAGCCCCCCTGGTTTTCCTCAGGGTAACGGAAACATCAATCTTCCGTTGCTTTAACTTGGTTCCACAGCTGATCCCAGTCCTCCAATTTCATCGCACTGATTTCACGGCCTTGCCCTTCCACAAGGGTTTCCATGGCTTGGAAACGGCGGACGAACTTGGCGTTGGATTGCGCGAGGGCCTGCTCGGGATCGAGGCCTCGATGCTTGGCATAATTGACCAAGGCAAAAAGCACGTCCCCGAGTTCCATGGCCTCATCCTTCGGGTCGCTTGCCTCGCGCATTTCCACAAGTTCCTCCTGGACTTTGGCCCAAACACCGGCTTCATCCGGCCAATCAAACCCCACCCCTTGTACTTTTTCCTGGATGCGAAAAGCTTTCACCATGGCAGGCAAAGACTTGGGAACACCTTGAAGGACGGAGCGGCGTTCGGCTCCCTTTTCCTTGAGTTTAATCGCTTCCCAATTGGCCTTCACTGTCTTGCTATCTGCCGCATCCACGTCGCCGTATATGTGCGGGTGGCGCCGAATCAACTTCTCGCACACGCTGTTGAGCACGTCGGTGACGTCAAAATCGCCTCGTTCTTCGCCCAGCTTGCTGTAAAAGACCAAATGCAAAAAGAGGTCTCCCACTTCCTTCTTCAGCTCGTCCCAATCGCCCTCGTCAATGGCATCCGCCAATTCATAGGTCTCTTCGATGGTGAGCTTGCGCAGCGAAGCCGCATCCTGTTCGCGGTCCCAGGGGCATTTGGCCCGGAGGTCGTCCATGATGTCCAGCAGTCGCTGGAAGGCGGCTTGTGCGTCTTGGGGATTAGGCATCCTCTCCGGCGTCTGCTTTTTTCGCGGCTTTGGCCTTCGCGGGCTTCGGCTCTTCTGCGAAGAAACCGTAGTCCACTAACAGGTTGTACCAGTTGACAAACTTCTTCATGTCGCTGATGTACACACGCGTCTCATCGTAGTTGGGTACATGCGACTGAAAGGCAGCCAAAATCTCTGAAGCATCCGCTTTGTGCGATACCGTCTTGGCCCCTTTCAAGGCCTTTCCGGTCGCTTCATAAAGCTCGCGTAGAGGCTTCTCCCCTTCGATGGTGTACATGGCAATTTCATCCAAAGCATGCACTTGCTGCTGGGCCGAAACCGTCAAGCGTTTTTGGTCATCGAGGGATTCAACCACGATGCCGGTGCGGGTTTGAGCCACGAGATTGTACAATCCGGGACGGCCAGCGATGGCCAAAATAGTTTTAATGGATTTCATGGAGTTGGAGGGGATTCTTGGGTTTGCCACTCGTGGATTTTGTCCAAAAGTGATTCGTCGTTTTCAAATACGAGCACATCGCGGTAGGCCAGAGCCGTTTCCGCCATGTGTGTTCCAGGGTAGCGGTCCACCAGCATCGTAAGCACTTGGATGGCCCGGCCTCGGTCGCTCAATTTTTCTTCAAAGGTCACGGCGGCTGAAAAGAGTGCCAAGGCGCCTTCTTGTCGGCTTGGCAAGGAGTCTGCCACCTGAAAGTAGGTCCGAATGGCATACAAAGCCCCGCCCGGAACACTGGCCTGAATATCGGCGGAAATCATTTGGTAGCGGGCCCAGAGCGAATCTTGGTCAGTCGAATTCGCCGCCGCCTGAAGCACAGTCCATTTCTGCTGCCATCCACTCGTATCCACCACCGCATCGCCGCCCGCCTGGGCGGTTTCCCCCATGGCATCAATCAGGCGCTCGGCTTCTTCTTGCGGATTGCTGCACGCGAGGAGGATGGCGGACAGTACGATACCAAAGAGACGCTTCATTTCACATCAAATTTCATGCGGTAGGAGGCATTCACCTTTCCCCCGGCGATATCTTTCAAGCGGCCTTGGAGCATACGTCGCTTCAACGGGGTCAATCGATCCAAAAATAGGATCCCCTCAATGTGGTCGTATTCGTGCTGAATGATGCGCGCGGGCAAACCCGTGAAGGTTTCCTCGATCCATTCACCCTCCGCCGTTTGGCTTTCAATGACCACAGTCGGTTTGCGCTGTACGGTTTCATGGATCTCGGGGATGCTCAGGCACCCTTCTTCGAAGCCCCAGGGTGTTCCCGTCTCCTCGAGAATGGTGGGATTGATGAAGGCGCGTTTAAAGGTCTTGAGCACCTCCGCTTCCTCCGGGCTGGTTGCATCCTCGGCAAAGGGGGAGCCGTCCACCACAAAAACTCGGCTCGACACACCTACTTGGGGAGCCGCTAGACCCACCCCCTTGGAGGCGTACATCGTTTCGAATAAGTCCTCAATAAACTGATCAGTCTGGGCACTGGGAACCTCGACCTCCTGCGCAACACGCTTGAGAACGGGGGAACCATAGGCGACAATCGGGTAAACCATGCGTTTTCTTTGGGGCAAAGATACAGCCCTGACCTACCTTTGTCGGATGGGAATTTGGCTCGGATTGGATGTTGGCGCCGTGCGCACGGGTTTGGCCGAATCAGACCCCACGCACAGCATGGCCTTTCCGGTGGGCACCCACCGCACGGCAGAAATCCTCTTGTACCTCACTTCCCATTACCGCGAGGCGGACCTGGCTGGTTTGGTGCTGGGACTGCCCAAAGACCTGATGGGCCGGGAAACGGAAGGCAGCCAACATGCCCGTACGCTCGGTGAAAAAATTCATTCCCTCTGGCCTTCTTTACCACTGCATTGGATGGATGAGCGCTACACCTCCAAAATGGCGGCTCAAGCGGCCCACAGTGCGGGGGCCAAATCCCGCGTAAAGAAGGACAAAGGCATGTTGGACGCGGCTTCGGCATGCCTCATTTTAGATAGCTTTTTGACACAAAAAAATCGACCATGAACGTTTTGGACCTCCGAACCCTCATCGAACGCGCTTGGGAAGCGCGCGAACGCCTTCAAGAGCCCGAAACCATCGCGGCCATCGACGCGGTTATCGCCGCCATCGATGCGGGTGAATTGCGCGTGGCCGAGCCTACAGCCGAAGGATGGCAAGTGAATGAGTGGGTAAAAAAAGCCGTGGTGCTCTACTTCCCCATTCGGAAGATGGAAACCCTCGAGGCCGGTCCCATGGAGTTTCACGACAAAATGGCCCTGAAAACGGGCTATGCCGAAAAAGGCATTCGCGTTGTGCCCCATGCGGTGGCGCGCTACGGGGCCTTCATTGACCGAGATGTTATTCTCATGCCCTCCTATGTCAACATTGGCGCCTATGTGGGACGCCGCACGATGGTCGACACGTGGGCGACGGTTGGCAGCTGCGCTCAGATTGGCAGCGACGTTCACCTCAGCGGAGGTGTGGGCATCGGGGGTGTCCTTGAACCGCTCCAAGCCGCTCCCGTCATCATCGAGGATGGCGCCTTTATCGGTTCGCGCTGCATCGTCGTAGAAGGGGTGCATGTCGGCAAAGAGGCCGTTCTAGGTGCCAACGTGGTCCTCACGGCCAGTACCAAAATCATTGATGTCACCGGCGAGGAGCCTATTGAATACCGAGGCTTTGTGCCGGCACGCAGCGTCGTGATACCCGGAAGCCAAGCCAAAACCTTTGCCGCGGGCACCTATCAGGTCCCCTGTGCCTTGATTATTGGTCAGCGCAAGGAAAGCACCGATAAAAAGACCTCCCTCAACGACGCTCTTCGAACGTACAACGTGGCCGTGTAAGCATGTATCCGAGTCAACTTGACCACCTCGTTTTTCAGACAATCGGCGGCGCCGCGGACGACGCGGGGTTGCCTTGCTATGTGGTCGGGGGCTGGGTACGTGACCGCCTGTTGGACCGGGGCAACTCCAAAGATGTCGACTTTGTTGTCGTAGGAGATGCACTGGCCTTGGCTCAAGAATCTGCCCGCCGGCTCAAGGCCGGCAAAGTGACTGTATTTAAAAACTTTGGGACCGCGCAGTTTCGATGGAAGGATTGGGACATTGAATTTGTGCGTGCCCGTTCGGAGAGCTACAGCCCACACAGCCGCAACCCCAAGGTGGCGCCTGGGACCCTCGAAGAGGATCAATTGCGGCGCGACTTTACGATCAATGCGATGGCCTTTTCAGTCAATCGTCCAACCTTCGGTCAATTGCTGGATCCCTTTCAAGGGCGGGCTGATTTGGAGGCGCGCATTCTCCGAACCCCGGTGGATCCCATCAAAACCTTCGCAGATGATCCGCTGCGCATGCTACGCGCCGTGCGTTTCTCGAGTCAACTGCAATGCACCATCCACCCAGAGACCCTTGAAGGAATTCGCGCTTCCGCCCACCGTTTGACCATCCTCTCCCCCGAGCGCATCGCCACGGAACTGACCAAAATTCTGGAAAGTCCCGTTCCGAGTATTGGTCTTGCAGGGATGCACCACGGCGGCCTCATGGTTCACCTCCTCCCGGAAGTGGCTTCCTTGGCTGGGGTGGATGAGGTCGAAGGCCATTTGCACAAGGACAATTTCTGGCACACGCTGGAGGTGGTGGATAATTTGGCCCGCGTATCGGACAATGTCTGGCACCGATGGGCTGCCCTTCTCCACGACATCGGCAAGCCTCCGACGAAACGCTTCATTCCAGGAACGGGTTGGACCTTCCATGGACACGAATTTTTGGGCGGGAAGATGGCCAAGAAAATTTTCAAGCGCCTCGCTCTGCCGCTGGATGAGCGTCTTCACTATGTCGTGAAGCTCATTCAAATGTCCAGCCGACCTATCGCCGTGGCGAGCGAAATGGCCACCGATTCGGCCGTACGCCGCCTCCTCTTTGATGCCGGCGACGCCATCGATGACTTAATGCAACTCTGCGAGGCGGACATCACCACCAAGAATCCAAGAAAAAAAACCAAGTACCTCGAAAACTTCCAGCATGTCCGGGAAAAACTGGTGGAGGTGGAAGCCCGCGACCACCTGCGCAATTGGCAGCCCCCGGTGGATGGCAACCAATTGATGGAATGGTTTGGCTTGCCTCCTGGGAAGGAGATTGGCCAAATCAAAACAGCCATTCGCGAAGCGGTCCTAGATGGACAAATCCCAAATACCTTTGATGATGCCCGCCGGCTGGCCTACGACGTAGCCGCCTCCCTCGGGATAGAACCCAAGATTGCCCTATGAATACACGCCTGACCCTCCGCGCCATTCTGCATTGCCCCGATGACGTCTTTCGAGATGTCGCAATCGACAGCACCGCGACCTTGGAAGAACTCCATGTCGCCATCGCCCAGGCCTATGACTTGGAACCTGGTCAAATGGCATCCTTCTACACCACCGACGACCAATGGACCCAACTGGACGAAATCCCATTGATGGCGATGGACCCGCAGGGATTGGGAGCCATGTCGGACCACCCCTTAGCCCGCATTCTCGGCACCCCGGGACAGCGCTTGATCTTCATTTATGATTTTCTCGCCATGTGGACCTTCATGGTAGAGTTCGTGCGCCAAGATGCGGGGGCAGCTGGTGAGCCCCAAATCGTCTTGTCCTATGGCGACCGCCCAAAAGAGGCACCAGACCCCGAATTTGCGGGCGAGGGCGGCCTAGCCTATGCAGACGAGGAGGATGAGGAAGAAGACGAATATGGTTTTGATGAAGAGGACCTGGATGGCTACTCTTCGGACGCTTGGTGAAAGGCCACCCGGATAATGCTCTCCACAGGAATGCGTTGACCTTCTTTGAAAACAGCCCACTCCTGGGTGCAGGCCCACAAGGTGGTTTCCATCTGAAGGACTTCCTTGCCACCCCCTTGAAGAAAAAAGGTCACTTTTTCTTCCCGCAAATTCCCAATGAAGGCGGCTCGATGCAAATCTTTCCATCGCGCAATCCGGGCCTCATCCCCGAGCATAGGGGCTGTGCCCAACGAAATGTGGGGCAATTCTTCGCGGGAGATCGGTCGAATTTGGTCCATGGCTTCTACCTAAGTTACGAAGAACTCACAGAGGATTTACCTTCGTAGCATGTCCCGCCCTCAACTTTGGATGCTTCACGGCCCGACCGCTTCGGGGAAAACGGCTTTAGCTATTGCTTTGGCCCAAGCCCTCCGGGCTCCCATCGTGAATTGCGACGCCCGCCAGCTCTACCGGGAGCTGTCCATTGGCGTGGCCCGACCTTCCGAGGAAGAGCTTGCTGCTGCGGAACATTGGGGCATCGCGAGCCACAGCATCCATGCCCCGCTGACCGCCATGTCCTATGCCCAGTGGGCCCGCCCGATCGTTCAAAATCTGCTCACACAACATGGAAATGTCATCGTTGTCGGGGGGTCGGGACTGTATGCTCGGGCACTCCTCTATGCATGGGATGCCTTGCCCGCCGCCGATCCCGCTTTGCGCGCCGAACTGGAAGCCCAGTGGCAACAGGACCCGAAAGCACTTCAAGCGCAATTGCAGGCTTTGGATCCCCTCTATGCGGCAGAGGCTGACCTTCAGAATTCACGTCGGGTCATTCGCGCCTTGGAGATTATCACCTTGACGGGCACACCGTATTCGGCACAACGCACCCAAGAGAAGGCCGCTCAACCCTACTTCCAGGACATGGATTTGCGGGAATGGACGATTTGGCCCGATATGAACCAGCTCACAATGCGAATTCAAGAACGCACCCAGCAGATGTTGTCGGAAGGGCTGCGTGAAGAGGCGATGGCCTTGGCTTCATTTCACCATTTACCGGCGATGCAAACGGTGGGATACCGTGAGTTCTATGCCTATCCGAAAGCGACTGAGCCCGAACTTCATGCATTGATTGCCACCCATACCCGTCAGTATGCCAAAAGGCAATGCACGTGGATTCAAAAACAACCTCATGTTCAACGCGTCCCGATGGGGGTGCACGTCGATGCGCTTCTCCGCTCATGAATCGGCGTAAACCACATCCGCGTTGGGGTTTCCTGACCCCCCTTTACTTGCTCGGGGTCGCCTTACATCGGCATATTTACGAGTGGAAAATCATCGTACCCTTTTTGCCGAGCCAGCCCACGCTCACACTGGGCAATCTGCACGCGGGGGGCACGGGTAAAACCCCGATTGCCTTGTGGATTTTAGAACAAATTCAGCCCCAAGTCTCGGATGTCGCCTATGTAGCCCGGGGATATGGCCGAAAGACGAAAGAAACACGCCGCGTGGAATTGCAGGATACGGCCGAGGAGGTCGGGGATGAACCCCGCCTGGTTCGGAGCGTCTTTGGCCACAGCCCAGATGTCCATGTCATTGTGGCCCACAAGCGCCGAGATGCCTTCCAAATGCTTCCCAAAAACTGCCCCGTCATTCTGGATGACGCCATGCAGCATTGGGATTTGAAAAGCCCCATTACCCTGTTGATTTGTCCCTACGGTGAATGGTACACCGAGGCGGCGGTCCTTCCTGCCGGACCCCTCAGAGAATCGCCCGAAGCGGCTGGGCGTGCCTCCGCAGTGGTGATCAGCAAATGCCCGCACCCCCTAGATGCCCACGAGCGCCTTGCCATCGCGACCAAGCTGGGATTGCGAAAAGATCAGCCCCTTTTTGCCGCACAGGAGGTGATGGGTGAGCCCATCCCCCGCTGGAATGCGCCCGCTTGGCGGGGCGATGAAACGGCGCTGGTTTTTTCGGGCATCGGGGACCCCCGTCGTTTTGAATCCTTCGCGACGGCGCCAGAGCGCTTTGACCAGGGAGGCGTGGCTGCGGTTACCCTGCGTTTCCCGGACCATAGTCCCTTGGATGAAACCCGATGTGCGCAGATTGCTTCGGACGCCTATCAGAGTGGCTGCAATGCCTTGTTGACGACGGGGAAAGATTTGGCCCGATTGCCTCAAAAACCTGAGGCCTGGGCCCATTTGAACGTCTATGTTTTACCGCATGAAGCCGATTTTGGGGTGGACCGGAATCCCTTCCTCTTGTGGCTCCAAAACCAATGGAAGGCCCACGGATACCGCGTACCTTTGCAGTTATGAGCGAGAGCGTACCTACCTCCTTTGAGGCTGTTATTGGACTGGAAGTGCACGTGCAAATGAACACGCGCTCCAAAGCATATTCTTCCGATGGCTACGATTATGGAGCCGCACCCAACACCCAAGTTTCGCCCATTACCCTCGGACATCCGGGCACTTTACCCAAGGCCAATGCCGGGGTCGTGCGCAATGCGATCCGATTGGGCTTGGCCTGTGGATGCACGATCCGGGAATTCAATGCCTACGCCCGCAAAAACTATTTCTACCCTGATTTGCCCAAGGGCTACCAGATTACCCAAGACGAAACGCCGATTTGCACGGGTGGAGGGATCTGGATTTCCTCTGAAACCATGGCGCCCAAGCGCATTGGCCTCACCCGTATTCACATGGAGGAGGATACCGGCAAATCCATCCACGATTTGGATCCTTTCCATACCCTACTGGACCTCAACCGTGCAGGCGTCCCACTTTTGGAAATTGTTTCTGAGCCCGATTTCCGCAGTGGAGAGGAGGCCTATCTCTACTTGCAAGAGATTCGCAAGCTCGTGCGCTATTTGGACATTTCAGACGGCAACATGGAGGAGGGCTCGTTGCGGTGCGACGTGAATATATCCATTCGTCCCGTCGGCCGTGAAGCCTTTGGAACCAAGGTCGAGGTAAAAAACTTGAATTCCTTCCGAAACGTACAACGGGCCATTGACTTTGAATTTGATCGGCAATGCGCGGTGTTGAATGCAGGCGGAAGTCTATCTCAAGAAACCCGCACGTTTGATGCCGCCAAAGGGAGTACCACAGCGATGCGCTCCAAGGAGGATGCCAACGATTACCGCTATTTCATTGAGCCCGACTTGGCTCCCGTGCGCGTTACTGAAGCCCTCAAGGCAGAAATTGCTGAGGCCATGCCTCCGCTCCCTCAAGCTTTAGTCAAGCGCTACCAAGAAGAATTGGGATTGAGCCGCTATGATGCCCAACTCCTGACCGAATCCAAAGAAACGGCCCTCTACTACGAGGCACTCCTGAGCACAGGGTGTCCGGCTAAGTCCGGCGCGAACTGGCTGATGGGGCCCGTTCAAGCTTGGCTCAATGAGCGCGCCTTGGACTGGACCCAGTGGACACTTCCTGCCCAAGCCCTCGCTAAACTGATCGCCCTGGTTGAAGACCGAACGGTAAGCTTTAGCGCGGCCGCCCAGCAACTTTTCCCTCTGCTCGTGGCTCAGCCTGATGCAGATCCTCGCACGTTGGCCGAAGCACAGGGCCTAGTTCAAGAGTCGGACGAATCCGCCCTCATGGCGCACGTGGAAGCAGCCCTGGCTGCCTTCCCCGACAAAGTGGCCGAATACCAAGCCGGCAAAAAAGGCTTGATGGGCCTCTTCATGGGTGAAGTGATGAAGCGAAGCCGTGGAGCTGCGGATCCCAAAGTGGCGACCAAACTCATTCAACAGCGCCTGGGTTCCTAAGTGAACCGGGTGCCGACGCCTGAATTTCATATGAAAAAACCATTTTTCCGCGCCGCCTTGTGGGCCTCTGCCCTCTTTGCAAGCCTCACAGCCTGTACATCAGACCATGGCCAGCTCGATGTAACCATTGAAGGTGCAACTGAGGCCATCATTGTGCGCATCGAGGGAGACCATACCGTGCCCTGGGATACGGTCGCCATTTCCGATGGCCAACTATCCTTGGATTTACCCGTCGATAGTACCCTGCAGACCTTTTACTACCTCTTATTTGACACGGGAGGCAGCATGCGGTTGGGCATTCAACCGGGTGACCGCATTGCCGGTCATATCCAAGCAAGCACCCCGCTCACCGACTACACCATAGAAGGTTCTGTATTGAGCGAACAATTGCAGGCCCTCTACCGTCCTGTTTTGCGCTCCTCCCTGCTCTTGGACTCGTTGGACCAGTACCGGAATGCACACCGAAGTGATTCCACAGAGGGATCCTTGGCGCGTGAACAACGTCATTTTGAACGCCTAGAGAGCCGCTACCTCGCGCACCGGGAGGAAATTCTGGCGGTGATGGCCCATGATTCCACCAATCTTTCAAATGTCTTTGGATTTTTCCAACAAGTGGGTCAAGTACCCATTTTCCGTCCCACCACGGATATCGGTATGATGCAAGCCTACGCAGACGCCTTCATCAAAGCGTACCCGACACACCCCTTGGCTCAAATTTTTGCCCAAGAGGTGGCGCGCATGTCCAATGCCATGCCGGGCCAGTAGGACGCGAACCACCCTTTCAACTATCCTTTTAAAGGAAATAAAAAAAGCCCTCGCCAATGGCCAGGGCTTTTTCATGGGCACTGAGGATGCTTAGCGCACGATCATGATTTCGCTCGCTGCGGAGCCATTCTGCGTGCGTGTCACCACGTAGCTGCCCTTAGCCAAGCCGGTGAGGTCCATCGTGTAGCTTTCCATGCCCGTTGGTACGCGCTTCATATCTACACGGCGCACCACACGGCCTTCGAGCGTGCGGATAGAAATGCGCACTTCGCCTTGGGCCTCTACAGGCACTTGGACACGTTCGCTCGCCGGATTGGGATATATTCCCAAGGCCAAGCCCTCATTCGCACGGGGACGCTCGTCGATGCTGACAGGACGGCTGGTAGAGGTGCTCACCGAGTGGAACAACCCACGACCATGCGTGGCAATGAAGAAATCCCCTTCCGTGGCACTGCTGCCCGGAGCATTGGGGTCGTAGTTCTCGTTGGTGCGGTATTGCTCGATTTCGAAGACAGGAATTCGAGCCATGCCATCGTTTTCCTCCGTATACGTGGGGGCGCCGCTCGTTACGTTGTCCGTGACGAAAATGCCCCATTCAGTTCCTACCACCAAGCGGGAAGCATTGCCCTTGTCAAAGGACACGGCGTAGGCCGGAACATTGGGCATGTTGCCTTGCTTGGGAGAGAACGTCGGAGAAGCCGACAATGCGTTGGTTGAAACATAGACGAAGTTGGTATTTCCGTAGTTCCCCAGAGAAACCGCCACGCGGTTGGCATCGTTGGGATCTACATCAATGCCCGTCACCACGCGGTTGGGGAAAGTGCCAATTTGGTTCACTGTCAAGACATAGGAGCTCACCGAATCAATGCTCGCCTCGCTCTTGGAACGGGCCTGCTGCAGATTTGAAATGCGGTAGAGACGTCCATTGGTGGTTCCCACAAACAAGTGATTGCCGTCGTTGGAAATCTTCATGTATTGCGGTGTGGTACCGTAGCCCAAGTGGGCGATTTGCCACCATTCTGTGCTGCCAAACTGATGCACTTCACGGGTCATCCAAATGCCCCCAATCGTGGGGAAGGCCGCGTCGCTCCAAGAGCTCAAGCCAGCAAAGAACATCGATTGAACGGGGTCTTGGGCCTTATAGGTATCCCCGACGTTCATCACCGCCGCGGTAGTCACATCAATGGGCAAACCACCAATGGCAGATGCCAAGCTCAAATCTGATCCCGCAGGCAAGAATACATCACAAGTCATGATGACCTCCGCCAAAGGTGCAGACGTGAAGGTGACTTCGAAATATCCCGAATCCGCCACAAAGGTTCCGGAACCGCCCGTACCTGAAATATTCCCTTGGGCATCCGCCGTCAGGGTTACCGGACCAGCCGTCACTTGGAACGTGCCTGCCAGGTATTCGGCCGCATCTTGGCCATGGCGCATTTTGCCTTTGAAAATCTTTTTGATGCCATCTCCATACCCCATGGAACGGAGGGCTGGCAAAAGTTCGAAGGTGACCGTATCTTCTGAATTGGCATCGTTCGCCGTTTCCCACAACTCAAAAGGCATCATCCAGTTGGACAAGGGGAAGCCGCGCTGACTGGCCAAGTTCATCACAGGTGAGGCAAAAGAGCTCCACGAAGCCCCCTCGTTATCTGAACGGTAGAAGTTCCCACTCTGGGTCTCCGCAAACATAACTTTGGGGCGCAACCACGAAATGTCCGAGTGACCACCGTCCCCACCAAACACATCCTTCGCGCCATTGGGAGACACCAACGTACCATCCAAGTAGGATGTACCATTGTCCTGGCATCCGCCGATGAGCTTGCGGTCCTTGCCTACACCAAAACCAAAGTATTGGAACGTCGTGTAGCCCAAATTCCGCTCGGTCCAGGTCTGACCTCCATCCGTGGATTTAAAGACACCGCCATCGTTCGCCGCGTAAGCGATGTTGCCGTTGTTAGGGTCAAAAATCATTTCATGGCTGTCCGCATGCAGGTAGTACGGATTGCCCCCACCAAAGTTGTTCAGGGTGCTGACTTGGCTCCAACCTTGGGTTTCTTGCCACTGCCACACGGTGATGCCGCCTAACCAAATATGGTTCTTGTCGGTGGGAGAAATCGCGAATAGCAAGTCATAGATACCCTGGCAGTACTGGCCCGTTCCCGATCCATTGCACAAGGGGTCAAAATTGTTGCCACGTTGGCCAATCTTGCTCCATGTCGTTCCGCCGTCCGTTGAACGGTATACGGCCGCCAATTTGCTGCCGTTCGTTTGGATCACATAAACGTAATTCTCATCCTGTGGGCTGATCGCGTAGCGCATGCGGCTGCCTGTGCGGCGAGGCAAGCTCGTGGCCGTCACCACGGGCGAAGAAATTTCGTTGAAGGTATTTCCGTCCGTGGAGTACATCGTTTGGCCAGAGCGGTTCAGGAAAATTTTGCCCGAGTTGGAGATAGCAAAATCCGTAATGCCGCCGGTCAAGACCGTGGTCCAAGTGGCGCCACCATCGGTTGACTTTTTGAAGCCCGTGTTGGTTGCCGCATAAATGGTACTCGCATCCGTAGGGTGCGCCGCAATGTCTGCTACGGCCGCCCAATCACCGGAGCCCGAGACACTGGCTGGCATGGTAGAGGCCAGGTGGGTAAAGGTGTTGCCTCCATCCGTGGATTTGTAGATTCCGCCACCCGCAAAGTTCGGAGTGGTGTTCTGGCCCGTACCACCGTATCCGAGGAAGATCTCCCCTGTACCGAAGTAGATATCGCCATTGGCGGCTTGTGTGATGGACGCCACGGATTGGTTGGCTCCTGGATCACTCACCACATTCCATGTGGCTCCGCCATTGGTGGATTTGAACAAACCTCCGCCGACAGAACCCGCAAACACGTGCGCCGAGTTGTTTTTGTCCACGAGTAGGGCACGCGTACGTCCCCCATAGTTGTCCGGACCCTTGCTGTCCCATGCCAAAGTGGTGGTTTTGGCCGAGGGCATGTTTTGCAACGATTGCCATGCCTGCGCGACGACGGCCGGGTCAATTTCACCGGTCACACCGTTGGCACGGAGCATGTGCAGGTATTCCTGCGTGCCGGCAATAGCCATCGTTCCTTCCACAGGACGAGGTTGGTACTTTGAGGCCGTAGGCGCTGCAGGTAAGAAGGCCATAGCAGCCACTGCTGCGGCGCCAAGAGAACTGAGGATATAGATTTTCGTACGTGTTTGCATCGTTCGGATGGTTTTCAATTCGTTAAAAATAAGGCGCAAATGGCTTACAGAATGTGTTTTTCGGCATGATAGGAAGAACGAACTAGGGGTCCGGACTCCACATGGATGAATCCGAGGGCTTTGGCTTCTTCGCCAAGGGCGTCGAAAATCTCGGGTTCGATGAAAGCTTGGACCGGTAGATGCTTCGGCGTGGGTTGGAGGTATTGACCTAATGTCACCACATCCACCCGGGCTTCCCGAAGCTCGTACAAGGCCGTCCGCACTTCCTCCACAGTCTCTCCCAAGCCCAGCATAATCCCGGTTTTTGTGCGGTGCGCGCCGTGGTCTTTCAGGTATTTGAGCACCGCTAAACTGCGGTCGTATTGGGCTTGAATGCGCACTTGCCGAGTTAATCGACGAACCGTTTCCATGTTGTGGGAGATCACCTCTGGGGCCGCTTCCAGGATGCGGTCCAATTGGCGCTCGTTCCCGCGAAAGTCAGGAATCAGGGTTTCCATGGTCGTGCCGGGACTGATGCGGCGAACCGCTTTGATGGTTTCCGCCCAAAGGATCGAGCCTCCATCCGGCAAGTCGTCGCGGTCAACAGAAGTCAGCACGGCGTGCTTCACTTTCATAAGCTTGATGGAACGGCCCACGCGATCGGGTTCATCCCAATCAACGGGAAGCGGGCGCCCCGTGGCTACGTTGCAGAAACCGCATGAGCGGGTGCAAATGTTGCCGAGAATCATAAAGGTCGCGGTCCCCTCTCCCCAACATTCGCCCATATTCGGGCAGTGGCCTGACTCACAAATGGTATGCAGCTTGTATTGATCGACCAGCGACCGAACGTGTTTGTAGTTCTCTCCGGTGGGCAACTTCACGCGGAGCCATTTTGGCTTGCGTGTAGGGACTGCAGGGGTGACGTCTGACATGGTGTGTTAGTTAACCCAAATTTGGGGCATTTGTTTGGTCCATCCAAGCAGAAATCGTTGTGCCGCGGACCTCAAAATGGCTAGTGTGGTGCTGAATTTTTCCGTTCAACCACCAAAGCAGTTGAGGGCTTTCGTGGCGCACTTCCCAACGATCCGCCATGGACATGGAAAGCGTGCGGTCTTCAACGACATGTACGAGGTACATCGGCGGCGTACCCGCAGGGGCCTCCCATCGTTGAAGGGAAAGGGCCGCTTGGCTACTTACAGGACAACGTGTGCTATGCTTGAAAACCAAGAAGCCCCGGTCACCCGAGGCCGCCTCTAAAGCATGCAAATCCGCCGTTCCTTCGAGAACGGTCCAATTCATTTATGCCGTGTGTGTGGTGGAGGTCGTCGATGCAGCACCGATAAATGCAGGGCATTTTTCTGCGGAGCCACATGCGGCTATACCGACAACAAAAAGGATCACTAGGGCAAAAGCAAGTACTCGTTTCATTCCAAGGAATTTGTTCAAAAGTACGACTTTCGTGGTATGCTCCTCCCCCCGCTTCCCCCCGCTTGGAAATTTGCCTTCGAATGCGCCATGGGTACTTCCGGTTGGCAGACCCTGATGGGCCGAATAGAATCCGCCTACACCACATCCACCGTATTCCCCCCAGAATCGGAAATTTGGGCGGCCTTGGAATCAATGCGGCCAGAAGATGTGCGCGTCGTGGTACTCGGTCAAGATCCCTACCACGGGGCCGGCCAAGCCCACGGCTACGCCTTTTCGGTGCCCCCAGGATGTGCCATTCCACCCTCCTTGCGAAACATTTTTACCGAATACGTGCAGGATACAGGCCATGCGTTTCCCCAATCGGGTGATTTGCGGCCTTGGGCGCGGCAAGGGGTGCTACTCTGGAATACCGCACTTACTGTCGTGGAAGGCCAACCGGGTAGCCACAGCCGATTGGGCTATGGGGAATTGACCGCTGGCCTACTATCCCACCTAAGCACCACGGGCGGACCCAAGGCCTTTTGGCTTTGGGGAAAGCACGCCCAGAAGGCGGGCCAAAGCATCCGCAAAGAAGGGCACCTCATCATCGAAAGCGCCCACCCCTCTCCTCTCGGTGCATACCGGGGGTTTTGGGGGTCCAAGCCATTTGGTCAAACCAATGAATTCTTCCAAGCCCAGGGCCTTCCTCCCGTCAATTGGTGCCTGGACGATGTACCTTTGAAACTATGAGCAACGTTCTCCTCATTCTTCTTATCGCGGTGGCTGCAGGAGCCTCGGTTTATCTGGTTTGGCTCCAAAGGCAGGCAGGGCTTGGCCCGGACACTTCGGACTTAACTTCCCGTATCAAGCAGCTGGAAGATGCCCTTCGTGAAGCGGAATTGGAAGGGGCGCGCCTGCAGGAGCGATTGAACCAAATGGAGAGCCAAAAGGAGCAAATGAGCCAAGAATTCAAACTCATGGCCCACGAGGCGCTTCAGGCGCAGACCGATGCGCTCCAGAAACAAATGAAAGAAGCCAATTCGGCTCAATTGTCTGTGATTTTGGCCCCGTTTCGGGAGAAACTGGACATGTTTGGCCAGCGCGTCCAAGAAACCCACGAAAAAGGCCAGCGCGAGCGGATCGAATTGAAAACGGAGGTCACTAAGCTGGTCGAACAAAACGAAAAACTCAAGAACGAAGCCAACCAGCTCACAAAAGCCTTGCGGGGGGACGTAAAAATGCAGGGCAACTGGGGTGAAATGGTTCTAGAGCGCCTTTTGGAGCGTACCGGCCTCACCAAGGGTCAAGAGTATTCCGTTCAAGAGAGCATCACCGCGGAGGACGGCAAACGCTACCAACCAGACGTCGTGCTCCACCTTCCGGAAAACAAGCACATCATCGTCGACTCCAAAGTTTCCTTGGTTGCCTACGAACGCTTTGTCAATGCCGAAACGCCCGAGGAGCAGGCCATCGCCTTGAAAGAGCATTTGCAATCTCTTCGCCAGCATATTCGGGGTCTCAGCGATAAGAATTACCAAAATCTCTACGGTGTTTCCCTCGACTTTGTCATCCTCTTCGTGCCGATTGAAGGGGCCTATTCCGTGGCCTTGCAAGCCGAGCCCGGACTCTACCAAGAAGCCTTTGACAAGAACATCGCGTTGGTCAGCGCCACCAGTTTGTGGTCGACGCTGCGCACGGTAGGGACCCTTTGGCGTCAAGAGCGCCAGAACGCCAATGTCCAAGAAATTATTCGCCAGGCATCCGACCTCTACGACAAATTCGTCGGCTTTTCGGAAGAATTGATCAAGGTGGGCACCCAAATGGATACCGCCAAACGCACCTACGAGAATAGCATGAAGATGCTCGTTGAAGGCAAAGGCAACTTGGTCCGACGAAGCGAGAACTTGCGTTTGCTAGGCTTGAAAAACAGTAAATCCGTCCATCCCAATTTGGTGGACCGCGCCTTGGATGGATCGGCCGCTGAGGAAGAATCGACAGAGACCCCGCAATAAAATGGAAGGTATGATTTACGGGGTGCACCCCGTCCTGGAAGCGCTCGAATCAGGGCAAGAAGTGGACCGCATTTTTGTCACGCGTGGTCGCCAAGAATCGGTCAATCCCATTTTGGAGGCCGCCAAAGAGCGAGGGATCCATGTGAAATTTGTGCCGGTTGAAAAACTGCAGCGCCTCACCAAAAAGAACCACCAAGGCGTGATCGCCTTCCTCAGTGCCGTCAGCTTTGCGGAACTTGATCACGTCGTCGGCGACTGCTACGAACGCGGCGAAACGCCTCTCATCGTGGTATTGGACCGCGTCACGGACGTGCGCAATGTCGGGGCTATTGCCCGGAGTGCCGAATGCTGCGGAGCCCACGCCTTAGTCATCCCTGAGCAGCAATCTGCTCCCATGAACGCCGACGCCGTCAAATCCTCTGCGGGCGCCCTACTCCGACTTCCCATCTGCCGCGTCAAAAACCTTTCGCATGCCCTCGCCGATTTAGAAAACAGCGGCCTATCCATTGTGGGGTGTACCGAAAAGGGCGATTCCCTCCTGGCAGAAGCCGACTTCACACTTCCACTTGCCCTTGTCCTAGGCTCTGAAGAAGATGGCATCTCCCCTGCCGTGTGGAAGGGTTGCCGAACGCACGCCAAAATCCCCACTGTCGGCGAATTGGGTTCCTTGAACGTGTCCGTAGCGGCCGGCATGGCCCTGTACGAGGTGCTGCGACAGAGGGGGGTATAGGTTTAAGGGGCAAGGGTGCGCGGCGCCCTGCTAGCTTCATGGATCGCTGGTCGGTTCATGCTTTTATCCAAGCCCTCTAGCTTTCTAGCCCATTAGCTTTCAAGCCCTCAAGCTTCCTAGCCCTCTAACCTCTAGCTTCCTAGCCCAAACGCGCCTGCAACGCCGCCAATTTGGCCTGGCTGTCGTGGACCTTTTTCCGTTCAATCTCAATGACCGCAGGAGGAGCATTATTCACGAAGCCGGGATTACTGAGTTTCTTTTCGATGGACGCAATGAAGCCGGTGTAGTAGGCAATGTCCTTCTCAATTTGAGCGCGGTCTTCGTCGCTCAAGGCCGCTTCGACGGCAGAGAAAACGAGGAAATACTCGCGGGTACCTGCGAGAATGGCCAAGGCTCCGTCGGGCACCTCCGAGGAGGCTCCAGGCGCATGGACGAGCTTTTCCACGACGGCCAGGCCGGAGGGCGCCTCGCCTTTAAAGCGAAGGTCTAAGGGCTGCTTAAAAGACAGATTGCGCTCCTTGCGAACATTGCGGAGGGCCACAATGAGTTCTTCAACATGCGCAAAGGCCGCGAGTTGGTTGCGGTCGGCGGTGCTTGGTTTGGGCCAATCTTGAAGATTCAAGAAACGGTCCGAATCCACCTCACGCAGCACATGCCACGCTTCCTCGGTGATGAAGGGCATAAAGGGATGTAACGCTTTCATGAGGGCCTCAAAGAAATCCACGGTCTTCGCCAGGACGGGTGCTGCGATAGGCTCGCCATAGGCCGGTTTCACCATCTCGAGGTACCACGAGCAGAAATCGTCCCAAATCAACTTGTACAAACGCATCAAGGCATCCGACAAGCGGTACTTCATAAAATCGTCTTCGAGTTGCGTGAGCGTTTCGGAAAGTACTTGCTCAAACCAGGTCATCGCCCAGATCGAGGCCGCATCGACTTCTCCGTCTCCCGCTTCCCAGCCCTTAACGAGCCGAAGGGCATTCCAGACCTTGTTGGAGAAGTTTCGGCCTTGAAGGCAGAGGTCTTCATCAAATGGCAAGTCATTGCCCGCCGGAGAGCTCATCAGCATACCCATGCGCACGCCATCGGCCCCATATTGCTCTATGAGCGCCAGGGGATCCGGTGAATTACCGAGGGATTTGGACATTTTACGGCCCAGCTTGTCGCGAACGATGCCCGTGAGGTAAACTTTTTCAAAGGGCTTTTTGCCCGTGTATTCATAGCCCGCCATCGCCATGCGTGCGACCCAGAAGAAAAGAATTTCGGGGGCCGTAACGAGATCTTGGGTGGGATAATAGTAGTCGAGTTCGGGATTGTTGGGCTTATTGATGCCATCAAAAACGGAAATGGGCCAAAGCCAGCTGGAGAACCAAGTGTCCAAACAATCTTCGTCTTGGCGCAAATCGCTCGCTTGAAGGCGGTTGTTACCACTCGCTTGGCGAGCTTTTTCGAGCGCTTCTTCCACCGACAGGGCCACCACAAAGTCCTCCTCGCCTTCTCCGTAGAAATAGGCGGGAATCTGGTGACCCCACCAAAGCTGGCGCGAGATGCACCAGTCTTTGACGTTTTCCATCCAGTGGCGGTAGGTATTCTTAAATTTTTCCGGAATGAGCTGAATTTCGTCGCCCATCACAGCATCGAGAGCGGGTTTAGCGAGTTCAGGCATGCGGATCCACCACTGCAAGGACAGGCGAGGTTCGACGACGGCGCCGGTGCGCTCGGAAGTGCCTACCGTAGACGCGTAGGTTTCGACTTTGACGAGATCGCCACGTTCTTCGAGGTGGGCGGCGGTGGCTTTTCGGGCCGCAAAACGATCCATGCCCGCCCATTCCAAACCGTGCTCGTTCAAAGTACCGTCCTCGTTCAGCACGTCGATGACGTCTAAGCCGTGCTTTTGGCCAATTGCGAAGTCGTTCCAGTCGTGCGCAGGCGTCACTTTCAAGCAGCCCGTGCCAAAATCAGGTGTCACATACTCATCCGTGATGATAGGAATCTCCATGCCACCCAGGGGAACCCGAACGTGCAACCCGTGCAGTGCCGTGTAGCGCTTGTCCTTGGGATTGATGGCGATGGCACGGTCGGCCATGATGGTTTCGGGGCGAGAGGTGGCTACGGTTAGATAGGTGCCGGGCTTTTCGACCACTTCATACCGAACGTAGTAGAGCTTCGCTTGGACGTCTTTGTGAAGAACCTCCTCGTCACTCAGCGACGTCTTGGCCTCAGGATCCCAATGCACCATGCGCTGTCCACGGTAGATGTGCCCTTTTTCGTAGAGATCGACAAATACTTTGAGGACGCTTTCGCTGCGCGTTTCGTCCATGGTAAATGCCGTGCGGTCCCAATCGCAGGAGGCGCCTAATGTTTTTAATTGCTCCAGAATAATGCCGCCGTGTTTGTGGGTCCATTCCCAGGCATGCTCAAGGAAGGCCTCCCGGCTGAGGTCGGACTTCTTGATGCCGGATTCGCGCAGCTTCTGCACCACCTTCGCTTCGGTGGCTATGGAAGCGTGGTCGGTACCGGGGACCCAACAGGCATTGTAGCCGCGCATTCGGGCACGTCGGATTAGGACATCCTGAATGGTATTGTTGAGCATATGCCCCATGTGCAGGACGCCTGTGACATTAGGCGGCGGGATAACAATGGTGTAGGCAGGTCGCTCATCGGGCGTAGAACGGAATGCATTTCCATCCATCCAGCGCGTGTACCAAAGTCGCTCTACCTGACCGGGAGCATATTTCGAGGCAATTTCCATAGGCCGCAAAGGTAGGATGTGGCACTTTTTTTGCCGTAACCAATATGGCGGTTACATTTGCCGTCCAAGACAATCCAAATTCAAGCATAAAAGCCATGAAAAATTTCTTCGCCACTGCTGCCCTGGTATTTGCTTCCAGCCTGGCCATGTACGCCCAAGAAGCGAATCCCAACGCCGCAAACATCGCGTTTGAGAACAAGACCATCGACTATGGTAAGCTCGACAAAGATGCCAACGGAGAGCGGGAGTTCACTTTCAAGAACACCGGAAAAGAGCCTTTGATTATCTCCAACTGCGTGGGCTCATGTGGTTGCACGGTGCCCCAGTGGCCCCGCACCCCCATCGCGCCAGGTGCTACTGCTTCCATTAAAGTGAAGTACGACACCCGCCGCGTAGGCCGTTTCCAAAAAACGGTCACCGTTCAGAGCAACGCCAGCAACGCGACAGAGGTCTTAACGATCAAAGGCGAGATCTTGGCTCCTGAGGCTACGCAAACCGCTCCGGTGAACACTTCCGCGGGCACCTCCAAGGTTTCCAAGTAAGCACCGCACACCACAATGATTCCGACCCGCTGCGCAAGCAGCGGGTTTTTTGTTGAAATTTGCGCCATGCCTCACATCTCTCAGCGCGGCCAGGCCATGCCTGCCTCCCCCATTCGCAAATTGGTTCCCTTCGCCGAAATGGCCGAGCAGCAAGGAAAAAAAGTTCACTACCTCAACATTGGGCAGCCGGACATTCCGAGTCCCGCCGGAGCGATGGACGCACTCCGCCACCATGACGTGAAAATCTTGGCCTATTCGCACTCGGCCGGTTTTATCAGCTATCGGAAAAAACTGGTCGATTACTACAGCAAGCACGGAATTCACATCACCGCGCAAGACATGATTGTGACAACGGGCGGATCGGAAGCTTTGGCGATGGCCATGGGAGCGATTTTGGATCCAGGCGATGAAATCATCATTCCCGAGCCTTACTATGCCAATTACCTCGGATTTGCGACCGCTTCCGGTGCAGTGGTCATCCCGGTGGTGAGTAGCATTGAGAGCGGATTTGAGCTTCCTTCCATGTCCGAGATTGAGTCCTTGATCACCCCCAAGACCAGAGCATTGCTGCTATGCAATCCAGGCAATCCTACGGGCAAATTATACACGAAAAAAGAACTGGCGCAAGTGCGGAAAATCGCCTTGAAGCACGACCTCTTCATTATTGCTGATGAGGTTTACCGCGAATTCACGTATGACCGGCTGAAGCATACCTCCGTCATGAGTTTGGAAGGGATGGAAGAGCACGCTGTCCTCATTGATTCGGTGTCCAAGCGGTACAGCATGTGCGGCGCACGCATCGGTCTTTTGGCCTCCAAAAATGAGTCCTTTATGTCCTCGGCCATGCGATTTGCCCAAGCGCGTCTCTCCCCTCCGACCTTCGAGCAAATCGCCGCCGAAGCGGCCCTTGAAACGCCTGATGCCTACTTCAAGGAAGTCAATGTGGAATATACCAAGCGCCGGGATTATTTGATTGGGCGCCTCAACGCCATGGACGGGGTCTTTTGCCCAAAGCCCTCCGGCGCTTTCTATTGCATGGCGCAATTGCCGGTGGAAAATTCGGACCACTTTTGCCAATGGATGCTCGAGTCCTTTGACCACGAAGGAAATACCGTGATGATGGCTCCAGCGGGGGGATTCTACACGGATTCTTCGCTCGGAGCACAGCAAGTGCGTTTGGCCTATGTCTTGGATGTCCAAGATCTAAAAGTGGCTATGGACGCGCTGGAAGTCGGTCTCCAAGTCTATCCCTACCGCTTGGCATGACCTGGGAAGACCATGCCTCTCTGGCGCCCTACAACACCTTTGGCATCGATGCCAGGGCGGAGCGTTTGGTGCATTTAGAAACGGAGGCTTGTGTTGCGGACTACCGAGTACATCCTCATGGTTACCCCCATCAAACCGTACTCCTCAGTGGAGGAAGCAATATGTTGCTTTGCGCCGATGTGCCAGGGACGACCGCCCGAATAGCATGGAAGGGTCGAGAAGTGATAGGCGAAACGGAAGACCATGTCTTATTGCAAGTGGCCGCCGGCGAAAACTGGCATGATACCGTGCTTTACACCGTCCAGCGCGGCTGGGGTGGTCTGCAAAACCTCTCACTCATTCCTGGATTAGTCGGAGCTGCGCCTGTCCAAAATATTGGGGCCTATGGCGTCGAGTTGGCCGATTCCTTTGATTCTCTGCGCTTTTTCTCTTGGGATACGGGCGAAATACGAACCCTCTCTCATGCAGATTGTGCTTTTGGCTACCGAGACAGTGTCTTCAAAGGGGCACTAAAAGGCAAAGGCGTCATCCTGTCAGTGACCTTCAAGCTTAGCACGCAGCACCATGCCTTGAAAACAAGCTATGGCGCCATTCAAGATGAATTGGCAGCGCGCGGTCAAGAAGCCTCGATTCAGACGATCTCAGAGGCAGTTATTGCCATTCGTCAGAACAAATTGCCAGATCCCAAAGTTTTGGGGAATTCCGGAAGTTTTTTCAAGAATCCCGCACTGCCTGCCGAGCAAGTGGCAGGTATGGCAGCACGCCATCCCCAGCTTCCTCAGTATCCCCAACCCGATGGGACAATTAAAGTAGCGGCAGGATGGCTGATTGAACAGGCAGGGTGGAAAGGCAAACGCGTGGGCCAAGTTGGCATGCACGCTCAGCAGGCGCTCGTATTGGTAAATTATGGCGGGGCCAATGGACCTGAACTTTGGGCGCATGCCCAGCGTGTACAAGCATCCGTCTTCGAACAATTTGGCGTACACCTGGAGCCCGAGGTAAACCTCATAGGGTGACGCGCATCACCTTGACCATTGTACGACAGGCACTACCTTTGCAACATGGCAGCAACACTGAAACTCATCCTTGTCGCCGCGGGCCTCTTAGGCCTGGGCCTCTTGGGCATGGCCGTTAAAATATGGGGCAAAAAAGACGGCGAATTCGCTGGTACCTGCGCCTCCAATTCTCCTTTCTTGAACAAAGAGGGGGAATCTTGCGCATTTTGCGGAGCCACTCCCGAGCAGAAATGCCAAAAAGAAGCGGCGGAAGCTTAGGCTACTGCAGAGTGCTCCAAACTTGGAGTCCCTCCTCTTCACTTCCGTAGATTAAAACCGCATCCCATTCTGGGTGTGCGCTGAGCCAAGTTTGTGTCCGCTCCAAACCCATAGCCATGGCAGCCGTGGCCATACCATCCGCCAATGCGCAGGTTGGACCTATCATCGTCGCGCTTAAAACATCAGTTTGAGCAGGCCAGCCCGTCCTAGCATCCAAGGTGTGGCCAAAGTGCGCTCCCGTAGCAGGATCCGTTTTGTAATTCCGGTAATTTCCGCTGGTCGCCAACGCACGCTCTTGGAGTTCTACCGTTTCGAGAAGTTCCTCGGACTTTGCTTCACGAGGCTGTTCAATACCTACTCGGAAGGGACTTCCATCGGGCTTCTGCCCAAAGGTTCGGACCTCCCCGCCTATTTCCACAAAGGCCGCAGTGGCTCCTCGTGCTTTGAGGGAGTCCAGCACCACATCCACGGAATGTCCTTGCGAGAAACTCATGAAATTCAATTGCATGCCCGCCCGCTCTAAATAGATTTTCATGACCGATTTTCCGGTGCAGGCCTTTGCCATGGAGAACCAACTCGTATCTCCAACGTGCTCCATAAGTGCCTCCAAAGCCAATGTATCGCCAGGCCGCAATGTAGCGGGCCCCACCCCAAAGCCCCAGGCCTCAATGACTGGTGCTAACGTAGGGTCCAAGGCGCCGTCTGTCATGCGATGGAGTTCTCGCCCAATCTTCAGCATCTCGCATAAATATGGATGGTCCGGTGCAACGACCGCGCGCCCGTTTAAGGCCGAAATCAACGACGTACTGTCCCAGGGGGAGGCCACGTGGTTGTACTCCGCCAACCACCGCTGTATGTCGGAAGCTTCGATGCGCGCATCGCCGTACACGGTGATGTGAAACGTCGTGGCTTGGGCTTCCCCTTCGAAGTACAAGGTTTCCTCGACGGACTGGCAGCCGGATACCCACAGCAGAGCGCCAAAAAAAGCGGCCAAGGCCGCTTTTCTTAGGAGGTGAGGATTACCCACCAAAGTCATCGAAGGACACATTCTCAGCGGGAACACCAAAGTCATCGACCATCTTTAGAACCGCCGCATTCATCATGGGTGGTCCGCAGAAATAGTATTCAATATCCTCGGGTGCATCGTGCTTGGACAAATAGTTGTCGATCAAGGCTTTGTGCACAAATCCAACAAAACCGTCACCCTCGTCGTCCATGCTCGACTTGGCCTTCCAGTTGTCTTCGGGCAATGGCTCGGAGAGGACCATGTTGAACTTGAAGTTCGGAAACTCCTTTTCGATGTTTAAGAAGTCATCAATGTAGAAGAGCTCACGGCGTGAACGGCCACCGTACCAGTACGACACTTTACGTCCGGTCTTCAATGTGTGGAAAAGGTGGAAAAGGTGCGAACGCATGGGTGCCATACCTGCCCCGCCGCCGATGTAGATCATTTCTGAATCGGTTTCCTTGATGTGGAACTCTCCATAGGGTCCCGAAATGGTCACTTTATCCCCGGGCTTCAAGTTGAAAACGTAGGAGGAGCAAACACCTGGGTTGACGTCCATCCAACCGTTCTTCGCACGATCCCACGGTGGGGTGGCGATACGAATGTTCAACATGATGATGTTGCCCTCAGCGGGGTGGTTGGCCATCGAATAAGCGCGGAAGAGGGGCTCAGGATTGCTCATCTTGAGGTCCCACAAGCCAAACTTGTCCCACTCGGATTGGAATTCGTCCGCCTTCTTGCCCAATCTTGGGTGTGCCGTGATGTCCATGTTCTTGAAGTCCACGTCAATGGCGGGAACGTCCACCTGGATGTAGCCCCCTGCCAGAAAGTCCAAACTTTCGCCCTCGGGCAACTTGACTACAAACTCCTTGATGAACGATGCCACGTTGTAGTTGGAGACGACTTCGCACTCCCACTTCTTGATGCCAAAAATTTCGTCCGGTACTTTGACCTTCATGTCATTTTTAACCTTGACTTGGCAACCCAAGCGCCAGTTGTCAGCAATTTGCTTGCGGTTGAAGAACCCGGTTTCCGTGGGAAGAATTTCGCCACCGCCTTCAAGGATTTGGCACTTACACATTCCACACGTACCCCCTCCGCCACAAGCGGAAGGCAAGAAAATCTTTTGATTGCTCAATGTGCCCAGCAGGGTGCTACCCGATTCAACTTCGACCGTGTCGCCATTGATATCCAATTTCACGGGTCCGGATGGGCTGAGTCGGGCTTTGGCTTGAAGTAGGATGGTCACCAAGGCCAAAATGACCAGGGTAAATACCAGAACGCTTACCAGAAGAACAGTAGATGATGCGGCTAAAAACATAGTTCGCGACGTATTAGAGTTTGATTCCCATGAAGCTCATAAAGGCAATGCCCATCAAGCCCGTGATGATAAAAGTGATGCCCAAACCGCGCAAAGGAGCGGGGACATGGCTGTATTTCAAACGTTCCCGAATGGCCGCAATGGCGACAATCGCCAACAACCAACCAATCCCTGAACCTAATCCAAACACGGTGGCTTGCCCAATGTTCTCGTATGCGCGCTCTTGCATGAACAACGATCCTCCAAGAATGGAGCAGTTCACGGCAATCAGCGGCAAGAAGATACCCAAGGCGGAATACAAAGCGGGAGCGAATTTCTCCACCACCATTTCCACCAACTGGACCATGGCCGCGATGACGGCGATGAACATGATAAAGGACAGGAAGCTGAGGTCGAGCTCCGCCAGGGAAGGATCCAACCAAGCCAACGCACCTTGGCGAAGCACTTTCGTCTCCAACAAGTAGTTCACCGGCAAGGTGATGGTTAAAACAAAGGTGACGGCGAGTCCCAGACCCATAGCCGTTTTCACCGTCTTGGATACCGCCAAGTACGAACACATGCCTAGGAAGTAGGCAAAAATCATATTGTCAATGAAGATGCTCTTGACGAAGATGTTTAGAATTTCTTGCATGATTCCTGGAGGCTTAGTCTTTTTCGATCAATGAAGGAGTCTTGGCACGCTGAACCCAAATGATCAACGCCACCACAATCAAGGCCATTGGCGGCAACAGCATCATGCCGTTGTTTTTGTAACCGAGGTCATAGAGCCCCATCCACTCCACAACGGGATAATCCATAAGGGTTCCGTTGCCCAGCAATTCGCGGAAGAAGGCGACAATAATCAAGATTCCACCGTAGGCTGCTCCGTTACCGAGACCGTCGAGCACCGACTTCCAAGGCGTATTGCCTAGGGAGAAAGCTTCAATTCGGCCCATGATGATACAGTTTGTGATGATGAGACCTACGAAAACGGACAATTGCTTGGACACGTCGTAGACAAAGGCCTTTAAGACTTGGTCAACCAAGATGACCAAAGCTGCCACCACCACGAGCTGAACAATGATGCGGATTCGGTTGGGAATCATGTTGCGCATCAATGATGTGATGAGGTTGGCCATGGTGGTGACCACTAGTACAGAGAGGCCCATGACAATGGCCGGCTTCAGTTTGACTGTAATGGCCAAGGCACTACAGATACCCAATACCTGAACCGTGATGGGGTTGTTCGCATTGAGGGGATCGGTCAGGAGGCTGCGGTTCTTCTTGGAGAAGAGGGCCTCTTTAGCGGGTTTTTCCGTGCTCATAATGCAGCAGTAATTAAAGTAGTATCAGCAGTGAGTCCGAGTGTGTCGACCATCGGAGCCGCAGTATTGGCGGCGATATTCATCAAATAAGCCTTGTAGGGCTGCAAACAATCTGAAATCATCGACTGGACGCCCACCGAGGTGATCGTTCCACCCGAAATGCCATCCACTTGTTGCTCGCCGGCCGCATCGCCCTTGCGCACTTCTATGCCCTCATAGGCGGTGGTGAATAGCTTTTTGCCGGGGAATTGGTCCTGGAAAATGGGTGTGGCGATTTCCGCACCCAAACCAGGTGTCTCGGTCTTGTGGCCAAACGTGGCTCCCAAAATGGTGTTGCCATCGCCTTCCAAGGCCACGTAGCCCCAAATGGGACCCCAGAGACCTTTGCCGCGCAAGGGGAGAACATAGTAGGTGTTTCCCTCCACCTCAGCTTTGTATAACGGAACTTGGCGCTGCTCGACTGCCAAAGACACTGCACTGGCCATATCGATGTCAAATGCCGTGATTTCCGACTCGACCACCGTTCCGTTCTGGATTACCAGTTGTTCCGTGATGTATTGCGCAAACAAGGCGTCCACATCCGTCCCTTCTACCCCAATCGAGCGAAGGATGTCCGATTTCTTTTCCAGCTCGACGTTCTTATCCTGGAAAGGCTTAAGCGACGTCGCAGCGATGGAGAGAAGCGCCGCCACGAGGACGACCATCACCACCGCGAAGATGTAGGTGTATTTATTCGAATTGATATCCATGGCTTAGGCTTTTGCGCGCTTGAGACGCTTTTGAATGTTTGCATTAACCACATAATGGTCGATCAGCGGGGCCATTACGTTCATAAAGAGAATGGCCAACATCATCCCTTCGGGATAGGCCGGATTGAAGACGCGGATCATGATTCCCAAGAAACCGACGAGGAAGCCATAAATCCACTTGCCGCGCTCCGTATGGGCTGCAGATACTGGATCCGTGGCCATAAATACCGTAGCAAACGCCCAGCTTCCAAAGACGAGATGGTAGTAGAAGGGAATGCTCATAAAGTTTTGTTGCGCTTCGGTCACCATGTGGGGAGCTGCCCAATTGAATAGCAATCCCATAGCGATGGCGCCCAAAAGGGAACCGGCCATAATTTTCCATGAACCAATGCCGGTGGCAATCAAGTATACCCCACCTAAAAGAATGAGCAGGGTGCTCGTTTCGCCAATCGACCCAGGTATGAGACCCAAGAAGGCATCCCACACTCCGAAGCTCGTGGTCCCCGTCGTAGCGTATTGGCCCAGGGCCGTCGCACCCGAAAAGCCATCGACCACCGCCTGACCGGCCTCCGTCGTGGTATTGATCCACACCTTGTCTCCCGACATGAAGGACGGGTAGGCAAAGAAGGCGAAGGCGCGGGCCGTTAAGGCCGGGTTCAAAAGATTCATTCCTGTTCCTCCGAAGACTTCCTTGCCAATCAAAACAGCGAAAATGGTCGAAATAGCGACCATCCACAAAGGCATATCGATGGGCATGGTCATGGGAATGAGCAAGCCCGAAACGAGGAAGCCCTCATTCACCGGGTGGCGGTTCCGCCCGGCAAAGTAGATCTCCACACCCAATCCGGCCATGTACGTCACGGCAATCATCGGAACAATCTTCCATGCACCGAAAAGGAAATTATCCAGGGTAAAGAATTGGGCCCAACCCGAAGCATTGGCCAATTCTCCAATCGCCTTGTAGTGCTGGTATCCGCCATTAAAAATGCCAAAGATCAGCGCAGGAACTAGGGCAAAAATGACGGTCACCATCGTGCGCTTGAGATCGATGGCGTCCCGAACGTGTGCGCCACTATGGGCATTGTGGTCGGGAACGAACATCATCGTCTCCAAGGCATTGTGCAGCGGGTACAATGTCTTCAATGCGCCCGTCGTCACGGCGGGGCGGGTAGCGTCAAAAATATTTTGAATGAATTTCATAGTCTTCGTCCGCGATTAGTTCATTTCGGTGTGAAGGAGATCCAAGGCCTCCCGAACCATGCTCTGGAGGGGCTGCTTTGAGGTACAGATCACTTCACAGAGTGCGAAATCTTCTGGTACAACCTCGTAGATACCTAGTTCCTCCATTTTCTCTAGATCCTGGGCCCAAACTGCCTTGAGCAACTGGTTGGGATAGATGTCAAAGGGGAAAACTGTATCGTATTGGCCGGTGACCACGAAGGCCCGCTCTTCACCGTTCAGTTTGGTGGAAAGATCGTATTTCTTGCCAGGGGTTAAGAAGCTAAAGAAGGTTCGGCTCACGGAATACTTCCCAAAACCGGGCAAAACCCAGCCGAGGAAATCCGTGCCCTGTCCCTCAGGGATAACGGTGACTTGCTGTGCCTGGATACCCAGGTAGCCCTTCGCACCAATCGACTGACCTGTCAACACCGAACCAGAGATGTAGCGGTAAGCCCCTGCTTTCCCTTTGGCCGCAAAGAAGGCTTCGAGGGACATGCCTCCGCGAAGGCGGTAATACTGAGGAGCTTGAATGCCGCTGCCAGCCACCGCCATTACGCGGTCCAAGCAGTAGGTCCCTTTCAAAAAGAGGTCCCCGATGAGGGCGACGTCGCCCGCAGATACCGTCCAGACCACTTCCCCTTTATTCAACGGAGATACGCGCGCAATGTGCACGGACGTGTTCCCTGCAGGGTGCTTGCCCGCGAAGCGGTAAATCTCCACACCTTCTGCCTGCGCCAACATCGGAGCACGCTCATTGGCATGAATGCTGAGAACGGTTTTGGGAGCGAGCAAATTCAGGGCTTTCAATCCTGCAGCAAAGGCCGTTTCACGCCCAGCCAGGGCCACAGCAGGCTCTGTGGCAAATGGAGCCGTCGCCATTCCATTGATGAAAATCGCCTTGGGGGCATCGTCTGGATTCGCTAAACGAGCGTAAGGGCGCATCTCAAGCATGGTCCATGCACCCGATTCAAGCAACTTGGCTTTGACCTCCTCCGCGCTAGCGGGAAGACCAGAGCCAAAATCGTGGTAGGACGTCACCGCATCCGCCGTCAGGCGAATCGCATTCAAGCGGCGCTTCTCACCGCGTACGATGGCCTGCACCGTTCCGCTGACCGGGGAAGTGATTTGAATGCGGGGATCTTTTTTGTCAAAAAAGAGGCACTGGCCTGCTTTGACAATATCTCCTTCTTTCACGGCGAGTTTTGGTGTGACACCAATAAATTCGTCTGGATTGACGGCAAAGGAGGTCCCGAGGGGGAAATCCTCCACCTGCGCAGAAGGCGCACCTACCAGGGGTAGATTCAGGCCTTTGCGGATGGTATGGGTTTTCGACATGTCCAAGGTTAAAATGGTCTCGAAAAAAATTCGCTGCAAAGGTACAAAGCATCCACGGGGCTAAAAAGTTTTTCCGCAACTTTAGGAGGTGATTAAAAAAATCTTCTACGCCCTCCTTTTTTTGGGTGCGAGCGCGACCATGCACGCTCAAAAAATGGGTCCCGAACTCTTCATCTACCCGGAACTACGGACCTTTCTTCTGCACCCAGCGGGCCAAGCCCAGTCGCTGGCTGTGGCACCCCTTGGTGAAGTGGGCGCACTTTCGCTTCAATTCGACGATGTGAGCGCCAACACCCAAGCATTGAATTATACGTGGGTCCATTGCAACCGAAATTGGAACCCCTCGCCCCTGCTCTCCACGGAGTACCTTGAAGGATTTTTGGAGGGCCAATTGCACCAAGGCACGCTCTCCTTCAACACCTACCTGCCTTACAGCCATTTCAGCGACCAACTCCCCCATGCGAACTGCATGCCCCGCATTTCAGGAAACTATTACCTCCTGATCTACGAGCAAGACCCCAATGACTATTTGGTCAAATACCCGGTGGTCTTCTATGAGAACGCAGCCGGTATTCAATCCTCCATCCACAAGACGGCGGACGTTTCCTTGACGAAGACGCACCAAGAAATTGATGCCCTGGTAGATCTGTCCAGCTTTTCGGTCCAAAACCCCTTTAGCGATGTGCAACTGAGTTTAGTCCAAAACCGAAATTGGGCGAGTCTGCGCACCCTCGCACCGCGCTACTTGCGGAATGGATCCTACGATTTTGACTACAATAATGGGGAAAATGCCTTTCCTGGAACCAATATTTTCCGCTTTTTGGACAGCAAAAACATCCCCGTTCCCACCCTACGCATTCCTAAATACGAATTGCAAGACCTCTGGCGCGCATTCATTCTTCCCGATAAACCTCGCGGGATTGACCCCTTCGTGAACCAAGATGACGCCCGCGGGGCATACGTACCGCGAAAACAAGGGGCGTCCCCAAGCACGGAGGCCGACTACATCTGGTTGGATTTTTGGGTAGAGGATTTAGAACGATCGGGCCAACGCAACCTCTTTGTCGTGGGAGACTTTAACCAATACAGGCAGGCTGAGGAGTACCAGTTGGTCTATGATGAAAAGGAGCAAGCCTACCGCGGCAGCGTGTTGGTCAAACAGGGATACTTGGAGTACCATTTGGCCGAATGGGACGCGGAAACCCAGCGCTGGGATCTGCAGTATACTGAGGCCAACCACTGGAACTGTCCAAACGACTACACCGCGATTCTCTACCTGCGGGAATGGGGACAGCGGTACGACCGCGTCATTGGATATAGTCCACTTCGCACAGACGGCATCCTGGGCTTAAATATTCAAATTAGCACTCCCTAGGCCCCTACCTTTGTCCTAGTGATCAGCTCGGATTTACATGAAGCAGTGCGCCTGCTCAGCGCAGGGAAATTGGTCGGTATGCCGACTGAAACGGTCTATGGCCTTGCAGCCAATGCGCTGGACCCGGTCGCTGTGGCCCGGATTTTTGAGGCCAAGAACCGCCCTGCCTTCGACCCCTTGATTGTCCACATTGGACAACGCGCAGAATTGGCTCAGCTTGTGACCCACCTCCCTGCCGAAGCGGAGGCGCTCATGCAGGCTTTTTGGCCCGGGCCGTTGACCTTGGTTCTTCCCAAAACGGAGGCCGTTCCGGATCTGGTCACCTCCGGGTTGCCGCATGTGGCAGTGCGCATGCCTAGGCATCCGCTCGCCCTGCGCCTTTTGCAATCCCTCCCCTTTCCCTTGGCTGCCCCCAGCGCCAACCCCTTTGGCTATGTGTCCCCGACGACAGCCCAGCACGTCATGGATCAGTTGGCCGACCAGGTGGGTTTCGTTCTCGACGGGGGGCCCTGTCAGGTAGGGCTCGAGTCCACCGTGGTGGGCTTTCGATCGGACCGGGCCATCATCTTGCGCCAAGGCGGCATTCCCCAAGAGGCCATCGAAGAAGTCCTAGGCCATGCGGTGGACAGCCAAACGTCCCAAAGTCGGCCCGATGCGCCCGGACAAATGGATTCCCATTATGCACCCCATCGGACTATCCACCTCCTCGAGCATGGCACGCGCCCTACGGATGTAGCCAAGGAATCATGGATTTCATTTGCGCCTCACGCTGAAGCTATGGCGTCCCTCGCACCAGATGGTTCCGTAGCGACGGCTGCCCAACGCTTGTTTGGAGTGCTGCGCCACCTGGATCAGCAACCCGGAGGGCCTGTATGGATTGAGAAAGCGCCGGAAATCGGCTTGGGGAGAGCTGTGAATGATCGTCTTATGCGGGCCGCGCACCGCGCCTGAGCTCAAAATTTTGGCCCAAATACACCCTTCGAACGACGGGATCCGCCGCTAACTCTTCGGCCGTTCCACTTTTGAGAATTTTGCCCTCAAACATGAGGTAGGTTCGGTCCGTGATCGCCAAGGTCTCCTGCACATTGTGGTCCGTAATGAGCACTCCAATGTTGCGATCCACCAATTTGGCCACGATGGATTGAATATCCTCTACGGCGATGGGATCCACCCCGGCAAAAGGTTCATCCAAGAGAATAAAATGGGGGTCTGAGGCCAAGGCCCGGGCAATTTCCGTGCGCCGGCGCTCTCCGCCTGAAAGCAGGTCCCCGCGGGTTTGACGGATTTTTTCAAGGCCAAATTCCGCAAGCAGGGATTCGCAACGCGAAGCAATCTCTTGTTTGGAAAAGCCGCGCCATTCCAGAACAGCCGCAATATTGTCCTCCACCGACATTTTCCGAAAAACCGACGCTTCTTGCGCCAAATAGCCAATGCCTTTTTGGGCACGTTTGTACATGGGGAGTCGCGTGATGGATTCCCCATTGAGAAGTACCTCCCCCGCATCGGGCTTGACCATCCCGACTACGGTATAAAAGGAGGTGGTTTTCCCTGCCCCGTTGGGGCCGAGAAGTCCCACGATTTCCCCTTGGTTGACATAAAAGCTTACATCGTCGACGACTTTTCGACGACGGTATTCTTTGACAATGCCTTGGACTTCCAGCCTCATAGGGGTTTGGGTTGCGCGAGTTTACTGACCAAAATACTCGCTTCATACAAGAAGGCCACAGGAATCGTCACGATAATTTGGGAAAAGACATCCGGCGGGGTGATGACCGCAGCCAATGCCAAAATACCGATCCAAGAGTGCCGGCGGTAGGTCCGCATCCCTGCAGGGGTGACAATGCCCAAGCGGCTCAGGAAATAGATGACGATGGGCAACTGGAAGAGCACCCCACAAGCGACGATAATGCTCGCCACCGTGGAGAGGTAGGAGCTCATCTCAATGAGGTTGGTGATTTGGTCCGAAACGATGTAATTGGCCAAAAACTGAACGCTCAAGGGGGTGATGATGTAGTAGCCAAATAAGGCCCCAGCAAAAAAGAGCATGGAGGAGATCCCGATGAAGGCGACCGATTTTTGACGCTCCCCTTCGGTCAACCCTGGGGCAATAAAGAGCCAAAGTTCCCGAAGTACAAAGGGTATGGCCAGCACCAAACCCGCCATTAGAGACAATCCGATGTGCAGGGAGAACTGTCCGGCCATTTTGCTGTTGAGCAAGTCCAACTTGAGTTCGGTCACACACATGGACGCATTGCCCAACTGATCTCCGAGCAGGCACAGCCACTGGTAGGTGATAAAACTCGGGGATTTGGGTGCCAATAAGATTTCATCGAAGAGAATGCCGCGAAACGCAAACGCCACGCCTGCCGCCACGATAATCGCCAAACTCGCGCGCATCAGGTGTTTACGCAGCGCTCCGAGGTGCTCAAGAAATGTCATGGAATCAGTGGTGGACATGATGGGCAAAAGTACTTTATTCCGTAACTTCAAGACATGTTCCTTTTAAATGAATCCTGTGCTATCTGAGGCCACAAGTAAAGCCCTCCTCAAATCATTCTTTGGTTTTGACGACTTTAAAGGCAACCAAGCCGATGTCGTCGTCTCTGTCCTGGAAGGGCGAGACACCTTTGTCATGATGCCCACTGGAGGGGGGAAATCCTTGTGCTACCAACTACCTGCTTTGCAGATGGACGGGTTGGCCATTGTGGTGTCCCCTTTGATCGCCCTTATGAAGAATCAGGTGGATGCGGTACGCAGTTTTGCCGCGGAGGACGGAATCGCCCATGTGTGGAATTCTTCTCTCAGCAAGCGGGAGATGGTCCAAGTGCGCCAAGACCTTTCTTCGGGCCATACCAAGCTTCTCTACATGGCCCCAGAATCGCTGAACAAGGAGGAAAACATTGCTTTTTTGAAGGATTTACCTATTTCCTTCTATGCTATTGATGAAGCCCACTGCATTTCCGAATGGGGCCATGATTTCCGCCCGGAATACCGGCAATTGCGCCACGCCATCCAAGCGATTCAACGGCGCCCGATTTTGGCCTTGACCGCCACCGCGACACCCAAAGTCATGTCGGATATTCTCAAGAATTTGGAAATCACCGACGCCGCCACCTTCACCACTTCCTTCAACCGGGCCAACCTCTTTTATTCGGTGCAACCCAAAACGAATGTGGAGAAGGACATGATTCGCCTTCTGCGCGAACACGACGGGAAATCAGCCATTGTCTACTGCCTGTCTCGGCAAAAAGTGGAAGAAATCGCTCAACTGCTTCAACTCAACGGCATTTCATCCCTGCCCTACCATGCGGGACTCGATAGCGGAACCCGTGCCCGCCACCAAGATGCCTTTCTCCAAGAGGATGTCAACGTCATCGTCGCGACCATCGCCTTTGGCATGGGCATCGACAAGCCCGATGTCCGACTGGTGATCCACCACGACATCCCGAAGTCCCTAGAGAGTTATTACCAGGAAACGGGCCGAGCAGGGCGCGATGGCGGAGAAGGTATTTGCGTCACATACTACAGCGAAAAGGATATTGAGAAACTCGATAAATTTCTCGCCCGCAAGCCCGTGGCGGAGCAAGAGATTGGGCGACAACTCCTGCAGGAAGCTCGTGGATATGCGCTGACGGCCACCTGCCGCCGTCACTACCTCCTTCACTACTTTGGCGAGCATTACAGCCAAAAAAACTGTGGCGCGTGCGACAATTGCCAGGGTAATCCGAGCGATTACGATGCGACGAAAGGCGCTCGACTTATTTTGGATACCGTCTTGGCGGGCAAGGATAATTTCCGGACCCCACAAGTCGTTAACACCCTCATTGGCCTGGAAACCGCGGTGCTCAAAACCTTCGGAGCGCGGGATTTGGAGCAATGGGGCGCCGGAAAAGATCAATCGGACGGCTACTGGACGGATCTCGTGCGCCAGGTGGTCCTTCAAGGGTTGCTTACCAAGGACATCGAGCGATACGGCGTGCTCAAGGTCACAGAGTCCGGGCAGGCTTTCCAAGCGAGCGATAACATCTTCCGCGCTCGGGCCTACCGCCCCATGGCGGACGATAGCATCGAACTCGGTGCGGTCAAACGCGGGGCAGCCCTGGACCCAGAGCTCTTTGGCGTGCTCAAGGCGCTCAACCGCCAATTGGCCAAACAGCGGGGCATCCCTCCCTATGCCCTCTTTTCCGAAGCAGCCCTGCAGGAAATGGCAACGAGCTATCCCATTACGGAAGACGAATTAAAAGTTATTCCCGGGGTCGGCGAAGCCAAAGCCAAACGCTTTGGCGCCAGCATGGTCCAAGCCATTTCCCAGCATGTTGAGGCGAATCAAATCGAACGACCCGACGATTTTACGATCCGCTCCGCGGGGCAAAAAGGTTCGCTCAAAGTCTACATCATTCAATCTACGGATAGACGGATGACCCTCGAAGAAATAGCCAAAAACAAAAACATTCGGGAGGATGAACTCTTGCGTGAAATGGAACTGATTGTCCAAAGTGGCACCCGTATCGCCCTGGACTACATTATTGAGGACCACCTCGATGAGGATTCCATGGAAGAAATCATGGATTACTTCAGTGAAGAATCAGAAACCGGGGACATCCAAGAGGCCTTCAAGGACTTTGACGGGGCCTACACCGAGGAAGAGCTTCGGTTGGTTCGTCTCAAGTTTTTGTGTGGCGTCGTTTAATCAGACAGGTATGCAGACCGCGGCCAAGTCGTCCCAGGTAACCTGAATCTCAGGGCGCGCCGCGAGGACTCCGTCAATTTTGATGGACCCAGTAAGGCTCCTCGATCCCGGCCGGGCGAAGAACCACGAGGGATTGGGAGTATTGGAGGATCATTTGGAGATCGTGGATTTGGAGTGTGGGAATCGCCTGATATTCAGGACGTTCAGGAGTACATTGCGACATAGGCGGTCTTTAACGTTCGTATACACCTAACGCCTAGCCCGCCCAATTCGTATTGCTACACCGAAGGGACGCCTAAAATTTTACGCAAATTCACCAGGGCGTAGCGCATTCGACCCAAGGCCGTATTGATGCCCACACCGGTTTCTTCGGCAATTTCTTTGAAACTCAGCCCCGCATAAATTCGCAAGAAAACGACCTCCCGTTGGTCCTCCGGAAGGTGATCGAGGGCGCGTTTCACGTCAGTGTGCCATTGGCTTCGCAAAGCCGCCTCTTCCGCATTCATGTGCCCATCCTCGACGCCCATGACCGCATCTCCGCAACGCTCCATGGAGAGTTCCGGGCTGCGTTTTTGTTTTCGAAGGTGATCGTACGCCAGGTTTGTAGCGACGCGGTGAATAAAGGCGGGAAAACTGCCCTTCTCCGTGTATTCCCCCGCTTTGACCGCGCGGACAAATTTGATCCAAGTTTCCTGATGAATATCCTGGGTGAGATCGGGATCTTGAACCTTGAGGTAAATTTTATGCAGCAACGCATCCGCGTGACGCAGCACTAATCGTTCGAGGGCGGGTTCGTGGCCTTGTACATACTTGGATACCAATTCGGCATCCGAAATCCTTACGGTTGACATATTCCAACATGTTTTGAAATGGAGTAAGGATTTTTACAATAGGCCCGAGATTTTTTGGAATTATTCACGAATCTAGCATTTTTCCCCCAACTACAAAGGGTATTTTTGCGTTTTCCCAACTATGTCCCAGTCCGAATTACGCATCGAAGGCGCCCGCGTCAACAACCTGAAGAACCTTTCGGTCGCCTTTCCCCATGGGGATTTGGTGGTCATCACGGGCGTGAGCGGAAGCGGAAAATCTTCCTTGGCCTTTGACACCTTGTATGCAGAAGGCCAGCGACGCTATGTAGAGTCTCTGTCATCCTATGCGCGTCAGTTCTTGGGAAAATTGGACAAACCTGAGGTCGATGACATCAAAGGGCTAGCACCAGCCATTGCCATCCAGCAGAAAGTCATTTCCCGCAACCCGCGCTCCACCGTGGGCACGGTCACCGAAATCCACGATTACCTCAAAGTCTTGTTTGCTCGGGTGGGCAAAACGTATTCCCCGCATACCGGCCTGGAGGTAAAGCGCCATCAATTGGCGGATGTCCTGAAGGCCATGGCCGACCGAAGCCCCGAGGACCGCGTCCTGGTATTGGCACCTGTGGACTTCAAAGACCGCAGTGCCACAGAAATGTGCCAACTACTCGCCCAACAAGGCTACGCTCGCATTCTCCTCGGAGGCGAGGAGCTCTGCCGGGTAGATGAATGCCCCGCGGATTGCACCCATTTTGAACTCGTCGTGGACCGCCTTGCGGGTGGACTCCGCGATGAAGATGAGGAAATCCGAGCAGCCGACTCGGTTCAAACGGCCTTTTTTGAAGGCCAAGGGGAGTGCATCCTGCAATGGAGCGATGGACAGCGAATGCCCTTTTCCAACAAGTTTGCGGAAGGAGATGTTGTTTTCGAAGAGCCCTCACCAGCCTTCTTCTCCTTCAACACGCCACAAGGGGCCTGCCCCACCTGCGAAGGATTTGGATCCGTGCTCGGAATTGATCCCGCGCTAGTGATACCCAATCCACAACTCAGCATTTTTGAGGATGCCATCGCACCCTGGAAGGGCGAACGATTGAGTGAATGGAAGGACCAATTGATTCGAGGGGCGGAAGCGGCCGGACTTCCAATTCACACTCCGATAGCCAAACTTTCAGAGGAACACCTCGCGCAATTGTGGAAGGGTTCTGCCCACTTTGAGGGCATCGATGCCTTCTTCAACTATGTCGAGAGTAAGTCGTACAAGATTCAGTACCGCGTGCTGCAAGCGCGCTACCGAGGTAAGACCACCTGCCACGATTGCCGAGGTCACCGGTTACGCAAAGAGGCGAGCTATGTGCAAATTGAAGGCGTCCACATTGGCCAAATCTCCACCTGGTCCATCCGTCAGGCCCGTGAATGGTTTGACGGCCTGAAGCTCTCCGGGTCCGAAGGGAAAATTGCCGAACGGCTTTTGACAGAAATCCGGAACCGCTTGCACGTCCTCGAGCGGGTTGGCTTGCACTACCTCAGTCTAGATCGTCCTGCTGCCACGCTCAGCGGTGGAGAATCCCAACGCATTCACCTGGCGACCAGCCTGGGCTCTAGCCTCGTGGGCTCCCTCTACATTCTGGACGAACCCAGCATCGGTTTGCACGCGAAAGACGCCGATGACTTGCTCCAAGTCTTGCAAACCCTTCGGGACCAGGGCAATACAGTCGTCGTGGTGGAGCATGACGCCCTCTTCATGCATGCTGCGGATACCCTGATTGACATCGGGCCCGGGGCAGGCAGGCATGGCGGGGAAGTCGTTTACGTCGGATCGGGTCAGGGCGTCCTTTCACAGGCCACCTTAACAGCCGACTACTTGACGGGGCGAAAGCGCATTTCAAGAATCCAACGACCTATGGACGGGGCCAAGTGGATCCACCTGGCCGGAGCGCGTGCCCACAATGTCCAATCCGTGGACATTGATATTCCCCTCCATCGCTTCACGACCGTCTGCGGTGTAAGCGGCAGTGGCAAAACGACCCTCATTCGCAGCATTCTTGTCCCTGCTATACAGAAGTTCCTTGGTGAATTCTCTGGACGCGGCGGGTACTACGACGCCCTCACGGGAGACCTGCGGGCCATTCGGGCCATCGAAGTGGTGGACCAAAACCCCATTGGAAAGTCCTCACGTTCTAACCCGGTCACCTACCTCAAGGCCTACGACGACATACGCGCCCTCTATGCCAACCAAAAAAACGCCCAACTTCGCGGCTTTCAAGCCAAGCACTTCTCTTTCAACACAGATGGAGGACGCTGCGAGGTTTGCAAGGGCGATGGCTTTGTGACGGTGGAAATGCAATTCATGGCGGACGTCCACCTGCAATGCGAGCAATGCCACGGGAAACGCTTTCAAGATGACGTGCTGGAGGTTGAGGTCCATGAAAAAAATATTTCGGACATCCTTCGCATGACGGTAGACGAGGCCGTCCAGTTCTTCCGTGAAATCGGCCAAGTTAAAATTGCACAAAAAATTCAGCCCCTCTTGGATGTGGGCTTGGGGTACATTCAATTGGGCCAATCCAGCAGCACACTTTCGGGTGGCGAGGGGCAGCGTGTCAAGCTCGCCTCCTTCCTGTCCAAAGGCCAAGCAGCCGATCCGGTATTCTTTGTATTTGATGAGCCCACCACCGGACTCCACTTTGATGATGTCCAAAAGCTGCTTAGCGCCTTTGACGCGCTATTGGACATGGGACACAGCATCCTCGTTATTGAGCATCAAACGGATGTGATCGCCCAATCAGACTGGATCATCGAATTGGGGCCAGGAGGCGGTCAGGACGGAGGTCAGCGAATCTACCAAGGCGTCTCACATGGTATTTTTTCTGAAGAAAAGTCGATTATTGCCCCATTCCTAAAAGAAAATGCCTGAAAAGGCGATACATTTTTTTGTAAACAAGTTGGCCATAAAAGTCCACCGTTGTAATTTTGATTTTAATCTAGGCACAAGCTTAGGTTATTGGTTTGGTGTGAGGCCTGGGTGAAAATCCGGGCCTTTCCAATTTTTGACTTTCCAAACCGAATTCCTCAACACGCGCAATCCCTTCATTTTGAGATCAATATGCGCTATGGGCGCTGCTTATTTCTGTGCACGTTGACGCCCCACCTCGTAGAGAATCACCCCAGCTGTGACTGATACGTTCAAGGAATCGACTACCCCAGTCATGGGTAATTTGAGTCGACTTCCGGGCAAAATATTCCAAGAACCATCTAACCCGCGATCCTCTGAGCCAAGAACCAAGGCCAAGGGACCCGTCAGATCGGTGGTATAGGGACTTTGGCTTCCATGCAAATGAAGTTGAAACACGGGGATCTTCTCCCGATCCAACCACGTTTGAACCTCCGAACGTGAAGCATCTACGAGAGGAACATGAAAAATTCCACCCAGGGAGTTCCGTATGCTTTCGGGGCTGTAGGCGTCGCATTGAACCGAAGAAAGAACCACGGCATGCACCCCTGTGGCATCCGCCGTACGCAGGATTGCCCCCAAGTTTCCAGGTTTCTCCAACCCATCTAAAATGAGAATCAGGGGGTTTTCTGGCCAGGTGAGGTCCGTCAAGCGATGCTGTGGCGTCTGGAAAATGCCCAGAACATCGACGCCTCGTTGTCGAACAACCATCTTCTCAAAGACCTCGGCCATGCAGGCCAAGGGCCGCATGCGCATACCCGAAAAACCAAAGTCTACGCCTTCCCGGACATAGCACGCGGTCATGTCCCAGCCGGAACGCAATGCGCGTTCTACCTCTCGGGCTCCTTCGACCAGACAGACTCCCTCCTTTCGGCGGCTGGCAGGCTTCTCACGCCAACGCAACACCTGTTTGACTTTTGGGTTCTGTATGCTTTCTATGACAAGACTCATCCTCCAATACGTTTTACGGTCCACCCTTCTTTTGTTAGGAGGGACAGGACTTTTGTGCGAACATCCCCTTGCAGGAGGATTTGGCCATCTGCTTCTACACTACCGCCTACCCCCAAGGATTGTTTGAGGCGTTTGGCCCACTCGGTGGTTTCGGCATCCCCGAGGGAATCAAAGGTCAGGAGCGTCGCCATTTTTCCATTGCGCCCTTTTTTCTCAAAACGCATTTCTACCCGCTTGGACGTCATGGGGGCGTTGGCATCCTCGTCATCATGCAGCACAGACTCCCCTGGACCTTTGGGGGCGTCCACCCCAAGGGCCGATGCGAGAGCCGCCGCGAAGGGATTGACCACGTTTTCCGGGCCTGAATTCCGTTTATCGATGCGCTTGCTCGCCATGCAACAATGAGGTGTAAAGATCGAGGTAGGCTTGGCCTATTTGCTCCATGGAGAAACGATGTGCCGCTTCCAAAGCTTGCTGTGAAAACATCGCCAGTGTCGACTCGCTCGACAAAATGTGCAAAGCCCGTTGAGCCATGGCCGAGACATCGCCGATGTCTTCCAAATACCCCGTTACCCCATGGTCCACCACTTCGGGAAGTCCCCCTGCTCGGGACGCAATCACGGGAACGGATGAGGCCATCGCTTCCAAAGCAGCTAAACCAAAACTCTCCGTTTCGGAAGGGAGTAAAAAGAGGTCAGAGACTCCTAAAATGCGTTCGACATCGGAGGTTTTGCCTAAAAACAAAACATCCTGAGATATCCCAAGCTCTGCAGCCAAACGCTCCGCGGGCAAACGTTCTGGACCATCCCCAACCATGACCAATTTGGCAGCCCGTTGGGCTCGTATCTCCGCAAAGACGTGCAGTACATCCGGGATGCGCTTGACTTTGCGGAAATTACTCACATGGCAAACGATCGCTTCATCCGGTTGAGCAATACGGCTTCGCGCCGAGGCGTCACCCCGGCCGTAGCGTTTGACGTCCACGAAGTTGGGAACGACTTGAATGTCGCGCTCAATATTGAACTCACGAATGGTTTCGGCTCGAAGGCTCTCGGATACCGCCGTCACCGCCGTGGAGCGGTTTATCGAAAAACACACAGCTGGCTTGTAGGCCGGTAGCTGGCCAACAAGGGTAATGTCCGTTCCGTGCAAGGTGGTAACCACGGGGATGTGGATGCCCTGGTCGGCCAAAATTTGGCGAGCCATAAACGCCGCATAGGCATGCGGGATGGCGTAATGGACGTGCAGAATATCCAGTTTTTCCTTGCGCACGGTTTCGACCATGGCGCTCGATAAGGCCAACTCATAGGGCTGGTATAAAAACAAAGGATAGTCTTGGACTTGGACTTCGTGAAAATGAACGTGGGTGTTAAAGGGATCCAGGCGCACCGGTTGGGCGTAGGAAATCACGTGCAACTCATGGCCCATGCGGCCCAAATGGTTGGCTAATTCTGTGGCCATCACCCCCGAGCCGCCAAAGGTGGGGTGGCAAACAACGCCGATCCTCATTGCGTGTCTTTCACTTGGTTGTGGACGTAACGCACGATCTTTTCGACGGTCCCTTGATCCGTATAGTAGGTCGCCGATCCATGAATTTCGCCCTGAACATAGGGGAATTCCACGGCGACCAGGCCGTTGTCATGGTACCATTGGGCCGTACCATGCTTTTGATTGTTCACCCAAGGAATGCGGCTTTGCACCACGCTCGTGACATAGTAGGTCCGCTCCTCGCCATGCAAGCGTCCGTATCGCCAATTTGTCACATGGGTGAGTCGACCAATTTGGTCAAATTCTTTCTCTTCCCCGTGTTTTTGCCCCTCCAACCATTCGGTGTAAATCAAAACTTGCCCTGAGGCATGAAACTCCCAAGCCGGACCTTGCTGCAGTCCATCTTTGAAGTGCACAATGGTTCGGGGCTTGCCATTTCCAAAGTAGCTTGCATAGGCACTGTCGGTCGGCCAGCCAATGGCCGCTTGCTGCACCTGCGCCCAGGCAGGCAGGCTCCACATAAGAAGGCTAATCGACCAAAGCCACTTGAACCGCTTCTTGAATGCGGGTGCGGATATCGAGCTTGCTGAGAAGAGGGTTGCTTGCATCGGGATATACTCGGTTGGAGACAAAGACAAGCACGATGCCAGTCTGTGGGTCTGCCCAGGCAAAAGTACCGGTAAAACCGGTGTGCCCAAAGCTCAACGGGCTCACGCAGCCACAGGTGGGGCCGGGACCGCTCGTTTGGGGACGGTCAAATCCCAAGCCTCGACGATTGCCCTCATCGCAGGCATAGCAGGAAGAGAAGGCCTGGATGGTCGCTGGCTCCAAGTATTGGTACCCATTCCAACGCCCGCCTTGCAAAAAGAATTGCATCATCGCGGCCACGTCCTGGGCGGAACCAAAAAGACCCGCATGTCCGGCCACGCCGCCTAAGAGCGCCGCACCCTGGTCGTGCACGGTTCCCCGGATCAATTGGCGGCGGAAGATTTGGTCATTTTCCGTCGGTGCAAGGTGAAGAATGGCTGAGCCACCATCCCCTTGGGGGACCACTTTTTGCAAGGGGTTGTACTGCAAATGAATACCCATGGGCGCATACCAGTTGGTTTCGAGCACCTCATCCAAGGGGGCCCCATGGTAGCGTTCTAACCACCGCTGGTGGAGGTAGTAGCCCAAATCGCTGTACTTGTATTTCTTGGGACCTAGCTGGGTGGTTGCAATGCGAGCAAGGATGGAATCTCTTAGGTCTCTGCGACTAAAAACACCCAGGGCAACTTGGTTGGGAAACGCATCGCTTTGGGTCGTTCGGAAGTACCGGTTGTCCAAATTTCCATCCTTCCACAAGTAGTCCTGATAGAAAGGAATCCACGCAGGCAAACCGGATTGATGGGATAAGATGTCTCCCATCTTTAAATCGCCTACGGGGGAAGAACCAAGCTCCGGCAAGAATTCCACCATAGGCGTACCCGGTAGAATAGCCGTGCCCCCAGTGGCCTCTGCAAAGTCCATGATAAGGGGTACGGAGGCCAAAATTTTCGTGACACTTGCCAAATCGTAGCGATCCGTAGGCTCCACGGAGTTGGTGCCATCTAATGTCCCCCAGACTCCGTTCAAAACAACTTTTCCGTGGCGCGCCAAGAAGACTTGGCAGCCGGGATAGGCCCCCTTGCGCAGCCCCTCTTCCACAATGGCGTCAATGTTTTTGATCAAATCGGGTTGAAACCCCGCATCACCGAGGGTGGTTCTTGGCATCTCAGGATTGAAATGCAGCCCAGAGACGGGGATTCGACCGGGCAACCGTTGAGGGCTGAACGATTCTATGGCCCCTTGAATGGCTTCCACCACCTCCGGGACGTTTTCATAGCCCAGAATAAGGGCATCAAAAGTTTCCGTGATCACGGAAGGAGGTAGCACGGAGCCATCGGAAAAAGCTCTAAGCCCATAGGGGTTCCCCAAGTGCACCAATCCGACCTCCACTCCCTTGGCTTTCCACGCTTTGGCTTGTTCGATGACCGATTTGGGGAGCCGAGCTGATTTCCACGGATTGGCGGATGAACCCATGTGGAAAATCCAAATTCGAGGAGGGGTAAATCCTCTCGAATCCTTGAAGTAACTCGCCAAACCGGCCTCCACATTGGCCAGGGCGTCAAAGCCCACCAAGCCCGTGGGCACGGACTCACCCATAGCCACCACATAGAAGGGATCTGATACCAGAGACGAACGTGATGTCCGACTCATCATGGAATCTGGATCATATACCAAAGTGGCCGCCGCCACATAAATCGAAGCATTGAGCTGTGTGCGATTGGGCATGGGAGCCTCCGAGGGAGAGGGAATCGCCCCGTTTTCCGGGATATACTTGGCTTTCGCCCACAGGATGCGCTGCACATGTTCCTCCAACTGGGCGCGGGTCAAACGGCCGCTTTCCACCGCCCGAGCAATGGCTTTGACCGCCGCCTTGGGATCTGCCACAAAGAGCAAGACATCGTTGCCGGCCTCAATAGCCCGAATTTCCACTTCTCCAGGCGTCAAGTCCTGCGCTAGGCCCTTCATATTGAGAGCGTCCGTGAAGATCAATCCCTCAAAGTGTAAAGAGTCGCGCAACCAATGGGTCACGATGGGTTTGGAAATGGAGGCGGGAGTCCCGCTCGGATCCAAGGCCGGAATATTTAGATGGGCCACCATGATGGCGCCGACACCCGAACGAATCGCGTTCTCGAAGGGGCGCATTTCACGGCGACGGAGCGTCTCCAGCGAATGGTTGAGTGTGGGGAGCGTTTTGTGGCTGTCGCTGTCTGTATCGCCATGACCTGGAAAGTGCTTGGCACAGGCCATCACTCCCTGGCTTTGTAGCCCCCAAAGTTCATTGGTCGATAAGCCGTTGACCTGGTCCACATCGGATCCCAGGGAGCGCTGACCAATAATGGGGTTGGCGGGATTGGTGTTGACATCCACCACGGGGCTAAAGTTGACATGAATGCCTAACGCCCTCGATTCTTGCCCTAAGGACTTCCCGTAAGCACGCGCGAGTTCTGGGTTGCGGGTCGCTCCTAGCGTCAAAGGCCAAGGCAAGCGCTCTAACGAATCCAATCGCATGGACGCGCCCCATTCGGCATCTTGGGCGTTGAGCAAGGGCAGCCCTGTCCCGCGCATGGCCGCGGCTTGGGTGCGCGCTATGGCATGGACCTGTCGCCCGGGTCCGCCTTGCATCCAGATGATGCCACCAATCTGACCGGCTTCTGCCCAGGTGGCTAGCTGCTGCAGGTGGCTCTCGCCTTGGCGGCTGTATCCGGCCACCATGATCATTTGACCGGCCAAGTCCTCTACGGTCGCCGCGGCCATCCAACTCCCGTAATTCCGGGAATCATAGGGGTTCCTATCGATGTATTCGGCTGGTCCCCAGCCAAAAGAAAGCAGGGCCAGCGTGACCGGCCACATCCGTTTTACCATACCCGAAATGTACCCCAAAAAAGGCTTTACCTTTGAGGGTCTATGGGACTCTTTTCTGCCTTTTCTAAACAACGCACGCCGCGAGGGTTTTCCCTCCAGCACCGATACTACGACGAGAAAAAAGCTAAAATGGAGTCGCTCCGTGCGGCCCGCGAGGGCCAGCCTTTGAGTGCATCGGAAAACCGCCGCGAAGAACTCCGTTCGGCATGGGCCTCGAAGCGGACCACCCATGCCAAAGGAAGCTCGGCCCGTGGCCCACTGATGTTGATTTTAATCCTCGGAGCCTTGGCGTTCATCGTCCTCCGTTATCTGGCGATTCCTCACGTCCTCTAAACTGATGCCCGCCATTCACTACCTCCCTGAAGAGGTCGCCAACCAAATTGCGGCGGGCGAAGTTGTCCAACGTCCGGCCTCCATCGTCAAAGAATTGATGGAAAATGCCTTGGATGCAGGTGCAACGGACATCCATGTTGCGATTTTGGATGCGGGGCGAACCTCGATTCAAGTCGTGGACAACGGCTCGGGCATCGCCCCAGAGGAATTGCCGGCCGCGTTTGCGCGCCACGCTACTTCTAAGCTTCAATCCGCTGACGACCTTTTTGCATTGCAAACCATGGGGTTCCGGGGAGAAGCCTTGGCTTCCATTTCCGCCGTTTCGCATGCCACCATTAAGAGCCGAACCAAGGAGTTCGCGGTGGCCACCGAACTAAGTTGTGAGGGCGGTCAGCTCGGTCAGCCCAAAAAGAGCGCAGGGGTTGTAGGAACGAGCATCACGGCCAAAAACCTCTTCTTTAACGTACCCGCCCGCCGGCAGTTTTTGAAGAATGATGCGATTGAATTTCGGCACATCTCAGAAACCTTTACGGCCATCGCTTTGGCCCATCCAGCCTTGCGCTTTACACTCAAGCACAACGGCCAAGATGTCTGGATGCTCGAAGCTGGGAATGCCCGCCAACGGGTGGCGCACATTATGGGCAAAAAAGCCAATGAGCGCTTGGTTCCCGTGGAAGAGCATACCGATGTGGTCACGACCGAAGGATTTGTCCTCCGCCCCGAACATGCCCGCAAAACCCGGGGCGATCAGTACCTCTATGTCAACAAGCGCCCAATCCGAAGTGGATACCTCCATCGAGCGATCGTTGAGGCCTTTGAGGGACTCATTCCCGCTGAACACCATCCCGCCTATGTGCTGTTTTTGACCGTCCCGGCTGACCGCGTCGATGTCAATGTGCATCCGGCAAAGACCGAGGTTAAGTTTGAGGATGAGCGGGCCATCTATGCGATTGTGCGCAGTGCGGTAAAGCGTGCCTTGGGCATCCACCAAATTGCCCCGACTTTGGATTTTGAAGCCAACCTGGGCTACCATGTGGATCTCGACCCATCCCACTCCCCTGCACCGCCCCAAATCCACGTAAACCCGGACTACAATCCGTTTCGGACCGGGAATTCCGGATCAGGCCCTCGGGCCACTGCGCGCGAGTCCCTGGACTTCTTTGCCCCGCCAAATAGACCCCCGGACCGCCAGAGCGAACTAACGTGGGAAGCACCGTCCTTGGACCAAGGGGCAAGCCCGGGCGCAGGGGAAAGTTTTTGCCTAGCTCTGGCCCCCCACTTTGCGGTTGCCTCGTTAAAAAATGGCCTAGTCACCGTGCACATTCCTCGGGCACGCCGCCACATCCTTCAGCAGCGCACCGCTGCCGCCCTGCACGAGGGAGAACCCATCGCCGCCCAAACCTGGCTTTTTCCTGAACCCATCGACAGCCCTTCCTTACCTCGGTGGGAAGCTTGGGTGGACATTTTACCCCGCTTGGGCTTCCAATGGAGCGCCGACGGAACAGAAAAAACCATGGTGGCCGGGCCCTATTTCCTTGCGGCCTCCGAAGCCATGGCTTGGTTCGATTCCATGCTGGCCTCGGACCCAGGGCAGGAAGAAGAAGCCCTCACCAAGGCCGTACACCACTGGCTCGAAGAATGGGCGCGGCAGGCCCCTTTGCCCGCAACCGCTGACCTCCGGCAAATCTTGGACGAACTCTTTGCCTGTTCCAATCCTTGGACCAATGCACAAGGCAAACCCATTGCGCGTATTTTAGATGGAGCGGCGCTCTCCGCTCAATTCCTCTAGTATGTTCCAACCTCGCTCCTTTTCCCTCCTCCCTCCAGTGATCAAAAACCTATTGATCATCAATGGATTAGCCTACTTTGCGAGCATAGTTTTTGCCCAAATGGGACTAGATCTGCTGTCCATGTTTGGTCTCTATCTCCCACAATCGCCCGAATTCCAGCCCTACCAACTTGTTACCCACCTCTTCTTTCACGACCTCTCCAACTTCAGCCACATTTTCGGCAACATGTTCGCCTTGTGGATGTTTGGCATGTCACTCGAAAACCTTTGGGGCAGCCAACGCTTCTTCATCTACTATTTCGTAACTGGATTGGGTGCAGCGCTATGCCACTTGGGAGTGAATATGTTCGAGTACTACAGCTACGTGAATGAATACCAAGTGATGGGTAGTCTTCAAGCGGGTCAAATGGCACAGATGATGCTTTACATCCCTACGGTGGGGGCGTCGGGAGCCGTCTTTGGGCTGTTGCTAGGCTTTGGCATGACCTATCCCAACCAACGGATCTACCTCTATTTCTTAATGCCCGTCAAAGCCAAATACTTCGTATTGGTTTATGGCTTGTTTGAACTATTTGCCGGATTCTCCAATTCGGGCAGCAATATTGCCCACTTTGCGCACATCGGGGGCATGCTCTTTGGATTTTTGCTCCTTCGCTATTGGAAGGGCCAACAATTTCGACGCTAGGAAGTCATGGGAGGGCCTTTCCCAAAAAATGAATTCCATCAGGGTTGGCAATCCGTCCGACGCTGGACCCAAGAATCCCAGGTGCACAAATGGGTCGCGTTGCTCGTGGCCTGTTTTGCCCTTCAAACCGCCCTCGAAGTCTTAGGATGGCTTACAGATGTTAACCTTGAAGGAGCCCTTCTTTCCTATGTGGCGCTCCCAGCTTGGGGGCAGTGGCACATGGGGCCATTTTGGACACTTCTCTCCTACGGTTTACTGCACTACGGCTTCATGCATCTTGTGCTCAACAGCGTGATGCTCTACTTCGCGGGACATATGCTGAAGACCTTTTGGACCGACCAGCAAGTCATCCGGTTATTTCTGGCGGGCATCCTCGCTGGGGGACTGGCCTTTGTAACCCTCAGCGTTTGGAATCCCGAATGGAAACCCTTGATGGGCGCCTCAGCCGGGGTATTGGCAGTCCTGTTGGCGGCCACGCGAATGTCCCCAAGAATGCCTGTCTATGTATTGGGGGTTTTCAAAATTCCGTTGTGGGCCATTTCGGGCCTTCTCGTCTTTTTCAGCCTAGCGGGGTTGTCCGGGCCCAATGGCGGTGGGCAAGTCGCCCATTTGGGCGGAGCGCTGATCGGTTGGCTTTTGGGGCGCTCTCCCCAAGCCCTTGCCTCCTTCCAGTGGAAGATGCCCCGCAGGAGGAGCCGAACCCCCTTGCGGGTCGTGCGCGATGAGCCTTTGGAGCTGGATGCCATTCTGGAGAAGATTTCACGGGTGGGTTATGCCAAACTCAGTTCCGCCGAAAAAGAATTTTTAACGCGCTATGGCCAAAAATAAATCCCTCTGGCGCTGGATGGCGGCCTGGCCACATTGGGCCGCCCTGCCCTTTACGTTGGGCTCAAGCTTGGGCTATTATTTTGCGCCCAGTCCTTTTCCTTGGCTGGCCCCACTCGCTTTGGTTTGGCCCGTGTTTTTTCTTTGGCATGCCACCTGGACCCTCTACGCCGCCAGCCAATTTCGCGCCACGGCGCTCATCGGCTTGGCCATCTTGACTTTGACATGGCCCCAAACTAAAGGCTGGATCCACCTCAATACAGAAACCGGTCACGAGGGTCTGTTGCGCGTGGCCACCTGGAATGTCCACCAATGGCGCAATGCGAGCTGGACCGATACGGAGGTTACTGAAGCGCGGATGCAGCAACGTGCGTTGGACCTTCATGCCGACATCCTCGCCATCCAAGAGAACCGTTTAGGCTCTGCCCCCCAACGGGCGCTTGAAGCCTGGTATCCATACCACACCGAGCACATGGACCAAGGCTTGCAGATTTATTCCAAATACCCCATTCGTCAATGGAATTTCGAGGCCTTTGAAGCGAGCTACCCCGGCCACCGCGGCTTTGTCTGGGCAGACATTGAAACCCCCCATGGGCTCCTCCGGGCGGTCAATATTCACTTGGTTACGACCACCTTCGTCGCACGCGAAGCCGAGGCAGAACGGGACTCCGCCGGGATCTCCACGTCGATGTTTCGCGGGGCCTGGAAACTAACTCGAACTGCCAAAATCCGCGCAGAGCAGGTCGATCAAATCCTTGCGTGGGCCGCCAAGCGCGATCAACCTCGTCTCGTTTTCCTCGGCGACTTTAATGATGCTCCCAGCAGCAACACCGCCTTCCGTATGCGTTCATGGCAGGATGCATTTGCCCAGCGCGGAAGAGGATTTGGGTCGACATATTCCGGCCTCTGGGGGTTCCCCCTGCGAATCGACTGGGTCCTTTTTGAGCGAGATTGGGTAGCCGTGGACATGCGCCGCGTCATCCAGTCAGACAGCGACCATCATCCCGTTTGGGTCGATTTAGGGACCGCTCAACCTTAACGGCGTCGTGCGCGGCGGAGATCCAGCATGTTCATCGGATGGGGCGGGATGCCCACCCATTCATGGTGGAACACACGAATGCTCTCGTCGTAAAACAGAGGAATGCAGAGTGCGGAACGGTGAATTCTTTGGTCGAGGGCAAAGGCCGCTTCAGCCCCTTGACCAGTGCGTTCCGCCATGGCCCATTGGGCGATTCCGGCATCGAGTTCAGGAGATTCTATTTGGGAGGCATTGGCCCCTAAGGGTGCGGCCCACTTGGAATCAAATAGCATGAAATAATTCCCAGCAGAGGGATAGTCGGCGATCCAGCTCGCTCGATAAACGGGCAGTCGGCCATTGGCTTTGTCCTCCCGGAACGCGGCGGAGGGCATTACTTGGACTTCCACCGGAAGGCCCAACTGATTCCATGCACTTTGAATGTATTCACAGATATCCCGATAGCTTGCGGTGGTGGAAACAACAATGGGTTCCAAATCGGGTTTTGGTCGGCCATCGGCATCGAGCAAACCCGCTTCGTGGAGCAAGGCCTTGGCCCGACCGGGATCAAAGGACCAACCCGGCGTCCCTGCGGCCTCCCAAGCGTCCGCCTCGCGGTAGCCTGGCATGCCTGCAGGTAGGACACCCCCATGGGCTGGGATGCCTACATTGTTTTTGAGGTAGCGCATCATCGAAGCCCGATCGATGGCCCAATTCAACGCTTCGCGAACGCGCACATCGCCCAAATAGGCGGGAGATGGGTTCTTTTGGCGAATCCCTAAGAATTCGGTGTTCAAAAACGGCGCCTTCTGGAGGGAAAGGCGTCCCTCCCACCGAGACTGCAGGGTGCCCTCTTGGGTAAACAGCTGATCCTTGTAGGAGGCGTCCATCCCGCTCACCATATCCAATTCGCCTTTGACAAACTCCAAAAAAGCCGCTTGGCGATCCGGAATGCAGCGAACCGCCACGGCTTCCAAATAAGGCAAGGGCTGGCCCGCGGCGTCCCGACCGAAATACCGGGTATTCCGGCGAAGCACAATCTTCTCCTGCCGCGCCCAAGCTTTCAAGTAAAAGGGGCCCGTTCCCACAGGGTGACTGGAGAAATCGGCTCCGTACATCGCAACCGCTTCTGGAGCTACGATGCCACAGTACGGCATGGCCAGGCGCCCCAGCATCGCCTCTTCGGGCTGGGTCAAGTGAAAGCGAATCGTGGCGGAGTCGAGCACCTCTATTCGGCCGACCTGGGCCAATATCCACCATCCCGGACTTGACGTCTCCGTGGCCATCAGTCGCTCCAAAGAGTAGGCCACATCCGAGGCAGTCAGGCGCCGGCCTTGACCGCCCGGAAAACATGGGTCATCGTGGAAGTACACATCTGTGCGGAGGTAAAACGTCCATTCCATTCCATCGAGGCTAGCTTCCCATCGATGGGCCAATTGAGGAACGGGGGACAAGGTCGAATCACTGTCGACCAAAGTCGAAAATAACTGTTTGGACAGCCACCCATGGGCCTGGTCGCTGGCAAAGGCCGGATCCAAGCTTCCAATGGCGGTGGGCTCATTGTAGCGAAACACCTCCCCTTCGGATGCTGGGGCATCGAATTGGCAACTCCCTCCTAGGGCCAAAAGACCGAGCAAAAAAAAGTTTCGAAGAAAGGGGATGCGCCACGTCATGTCCCAAAGATAGCACCGATGAAAAGCCGTAAATTCGCGCGATGGGGCTTTCTGGAAAATCTGTTGCGTTTCATACCCTGGGCTGCAAGCTAAACTTTGCCGAGTCCAGCACGATCTCCCGTGACCTCCAAGCCGCGGGGATGCACCTGGTGGATTTGAACGAAGGGGCCGACGTCGTGGTCATCAATACTTGTTCCGTCACCAACCAAGCAGATGTCGAGTGCCGCGCCGTGGTGCGCAAAGCGCTGCGCGCCAACGACCAGGCCTTTGTCGTGGTCACCGGCTGCTATGCCCAACTCCGCCCTTCTGAGATTGCCGCCATGGAAGGGGTGGACCTCGTTGTGGGGGCCCAGGAAAAATTACACCTACGCAAATTCCTCACGGACCTGAGCAAGCACTCCGAAGCACAGATTCATTCCTGCGACATTCAAGCCGTGGAACAATACCAGGCAGCGTACAGCCTCGGGGACCGCACACGCGCCTTTCTAAAAGTTCAGGACGGCTGCGACTACAAATGCACCTATTGCACCATTCCCATGGCCCGCGGCGTCAGCCGTTCGGCCCCCCTGGATCAAGCGGTGGCGCAGGCTCGGGCACTGGTCAAGAAGGGGGTGCAGGAAGTCGTGCTCACGGGCGTAAACATCGGAGACTACGGCAAGGGTGAGTTGGGCAACAAACGCCACGACCACCGGTTCATTGATCTGCTTCATGCCCTAGACGACGTCGATGGATTGGACCGGATTCGGATCTCGAGCATTGAACCCAACTTGCTTAACCAAGAGGTCATCGACTTTGTCTCCGGAAGCCAGCGCTTTGTCCCACACTTTCACATCCCATTGCAAAGTGGAAACAATGAGATCTTGGGCAAAATGAAGCGCCGCTACCAGCGCGAGCTCTACCAGGATCGCGTGGAGGCCATCCTCGCACGGCATCCTGATGCCTGCATCGGGGTGGACGTCATTGTTGGATTTCCAGGAGAAACCGAGGACCACTTTCTCGACACCTACCAGTTTTTACAGCATTTGCCGATTGGCTATTTGCACGTGTTTACCTATTCGGAGCGACCAGGCACCGAAGCCATCGATCTTCCAGGCGTCGTACCCCCCGTGGAACGCAAAGCCCGAAACCACCGGCTGCGCTTGCTTAGCGCCCAGAAGCAGAAAGCCTTTGCTCTCGCCCACCAAGGCACTGTCCGCCGTGTACTCTGGGAGGATGCAGACCGCCAAGGCTCCATGCAGGGCTACACCGAAAACTACATCCGGGTTTCGGCCCCCTTCGACGCACACCGCGCAGGAACCGTTGAACACATCGTATTGGGTCCGTGGAATGCTCAGGATACCATGAGCGTTCAGTCCATCGTTCAATCCTCTGTGGCCTCATGAGCTGGGACGAGCACACGCGCCAAGGCACCTTGGACCTTGTTCGCCAAGTCGGGGCGTGGATCCAGAACGAGCGTCGGCATTTTGAAACAGGCCAGGTGGAAACCAAAAGCCTCAACTCCCTCGTTAGCTATGTGGACCGGCATGCCGAGGATTCCTTGATTCAAGGGCTTCAGACCCTGGTTCCCGAGTCCGGATTTCTTGGCGAAGAAGGAGGAAGTCAATCCTGGGTAGACGGCGGCTTGAACTGGATCATTGACCCCTTGGATGGCACCACTAACTTCATTCACGACCTCCCTCCCTATGCCATTTCCCTGGCCTTGATGGACGGCGATTCCCTTCGCTGGGGCGCCGTCTATGAATTGGGGCAGGATCAATTGTATTGGGCCGAAAAGGGTCTCGGGGCCTTCTGCGGAACCAGGCGCTTGACCATCGCCGACGGCCCAGCGATAGACCAAGGCCTGGTGGCGACGGGATTTCCCTACCATGATTTTGATTCAATGGAATCCTACCTGCAGGTGCTTCGCGCCTGCTTCAAAGGTTCGCGCGGGGTGCGGCGCTTCGGCTCCGCCGCGACAGACTTAGCTTGGGTGGCCGACGGCCGTTTCCAAGCCTTCTTTGAACATGGACTAGCCCCTTGGGACGTCGCGGCAGGCATCCTTTTGGTGCGTGAAGCTGGCGGCCACGTGGGCACTTTCTCTGGACCGGCCGCCTCCGACCTCGACCTCGTTCATTCCCGCCAAATTGTCGCGGGCAATCCCACCGCCCATGCCACGTTAGAATCGTGGACCAAAACCTCCTTTTCCCTATGAACCCTTTTGGCCTTCAAACCATCGCTGAGCCCCTACCCGGCCTCCTACTCCTCGAACCAAAGCGCCACGGCGATGACCGTGGGTACTTCATGGAAACCTACCGCGAAGGGGAGGAAGCCATCCGCTGGGTCCAAGACAACGAAAGCATGAGCCACCGCGGCGTACTCCGCGGTATGCACTTTCAACGCCCCCCACACGCCCAAGCGAAACTGGTGTCCGTCGTTCAGGGATCAGTTTACGATGTGGTGGTCGATCTCCGGCCGGCCTCACCGACCTATGGGCAGCATTTTGGCACCGTATTGAGTGCAGAAAACCACCGCCGACTCTTTATTCCGGAAGGCTTTGCCCATGGATTTCTGACTTTAGATGATCACAGCATTTTTCAATACAAATGCAGTGCACTGTATGCCCCCGACAGCGAGGGCGCAATCGATTACCGGGATGCCAACTTGGGCATCGACTGGGCCGCCGCATGGGGATCGGACCCCCAGTCATGGCGCGTTTCGGACAAGGACCAACACGGCATGGCCTTTGCCTCCTTTGATTCGCCCTTTGTGGGGCCCGAATATACCCCAGCATGAAACGCAGCACCCTCACTCTATTCCTAGCCGGACTCCTCCTTTTGGGGCTTTGGGGCATTCCCGACCCCGGAACACTGAGCGAGCGATTGCATTTCTTGTCTGAACACAATCACACCCGCTTGGTCCCCCTTCCAGAAGCCTTGGATTTAGCGGGTGAACTGGTCCCCTTGCACAGCGAAGACGCCCAAGAACGACTAACCAAAGAACTCCTCACCAATACCTATTGGCACAGCAATACCCTACAGCTCCTCAAACGAAGCAGCCGCTACCTCCCTGCGATGGGTCGCATTTTGGAGGAAGAGGGCATTCCGCAGGACTTCCTCTATTTGGCGGTCATTGAAAGTGGCCTGGCCCCCGTGGTTTCCCCTGCTGGCGCCGCCGGCTTCTGGCAGCTCATGCCGGGGACCGCGAAGGAATTGGGCTTGACGGTGAACGACGAGGTAGATGAGCGCTACCACGTGGAAAAGAGCACGCGCGCTGCGGCCGCTTATCTGAGGTCCGCGAAAGATCGCTTCGGCTCCTGGACGCTCGCGGCCGCCTCCTACAACATGGGCATGAGCGGACTCCAGCGTCAAATGGACCGCCAGGCCGAACATCAGTACTACGACCTCCTCCTCAATGAAGAAACAAAACGCTATGTCTTTCGCATCTTAGCCCTCAAGTGCATCATGCAGCAGCCGCGGGCCTATGGCTTTGACCTGAGTCCGGCCGACTACGATGCCCCATGGGAACACCGCCATGTGCCCGTCGACAGCGCGGTATCCAGTTGGGGAGAATGGGCCCATCAATTTGGTTGGAGCTACAATGAACTCAAGCGCCACAACCCCTGGTTGAGGGAGGCTTTTTTAAGTGCCCCTCAGGGAGACACGCTATGGATTGCCGTTCCGGTTTCTGCCGTCCACCAAACCTCCGGCTCGCCGGCACGTTAAGAAGGCTATGGCTGGAAAAATTGAAATCCTCGGTGCCCGCGAGCACAACCTCCATGGCATCGACGTTACCATCCCACGGGAAGCCCTCGTGGTCATCACGGGGCTGAGTGGCAGCGGCAAATCCTCCTTGGCCTTTGACACCCTCTACGCTGAAGGCCAACGCCGGTACATGGAAACTTTCTCCAGCTATGCCCGCCAGTTCCTGGGAAGCATGGAGCGTCCCGACGTGGACCGCATCGAAGGATTAAGTCCGGTCATTGCCATTGAGCAGAAGACCACCAACCGAAATCCTCGATCCACGGTGGGCACGGTAACAGAAGTCTATGATTTCCTCCGCTTGCTCTTTGCCCGTACCGCGACCGCCTATTCCTTGGAGACAAATGAACCCATGGTCAGCTACACGGACGATGAAATTCGCCGCCAGATCATGGAGCGTTTTTTGGGTCGCCGCATGGCCCTACTCGCCCCAGTTGTCAAGTCCCGCAAAGGCCATTACCGCGAATTATTTGAGACCATGGCCAAGCAAGGATACCTCCGCGCACGCATCGACGGAACCTGGACGGACATCACCCGCGGCCTCAAGTTGGATCGGTATAAAACCCACGACATCGAAATCGTCATTGACCGTCTTGTCGTCGAGGATTCGAGCGAAGAGCGCATTAAAAAGAGCATTGTCACGGCTATGCGCCTCGGCAAAGGGAACATCTTGGTCGCCGATTACGACAGCGAGGACATCGTTCACTTCAGCCGACACCTCATGTGCCCCACAACGGGTGTCTCCTACCCGGAACCGGAGCCCAACAGCTTTAGCTTCAACTCCCCCAAGGGAGCTTGTCCGCAGTGCCATGGCTTGGGCCAAGTTCAGGTGGTGGACATGGACAAAGTCGTCGCCAACGCAAAATTCACTCTGCACGACGGCGCCCTCGCTCCGTTAGGGACGTACCGGCGATCATGGATTTTCCAGCAGATGGAGTACCTAGGCATTCGCTTTGGCTTTGATTTGCACACCCCCTGGGAGCAGATTCCTGAAGAGGGCAAGCACGCTATTATGCATGGACACGAGGAGTCCTTCACGACGACAAATAAGACGGTCGGCGTGACGCGTAAAATCAACATTCAATACGAAGGACTCGTCGCTTTCATTGAGTCCCAGAAGAACGAAAGCCAGAGCAAAACCCTGCAGCGTTGGGCCGATGATTTTATGGTCGAAGAGGTCTGCCCAAGTTGCCAAGGACAGCGCCTGAAGCGCGAATCCTTGCACTTCCGCATCTTGGACCAGAGCATCGCAGATCTTGCAGCCATGGGCTTGGGCGATTTGGCCCAATGGCTCGATGCCCTGCTGCCCCAATTAAGTTCTTCTCAAGCCCGTATCGGGGGTGAAATTGTGAAAGAACTGCGAACCCGATTGGGCTTTCTGGTGGATGTAGGTTTGCATTACCTCAGCCTAAATCGTAGTACACGGACATTGAGCGGGGGTGAAGCGCAACGCATTCGTTTGGCCACCCAAATCGGATCACAACTCGTGCATGTCCTCTACATTTTGGACGAACCGAGCATCGGCTTGCACCAGCGAGACAACATGCGCTTGATTCAAAGTCTAGAACGCCTCCGCGACCTCGGGAATTCGGTGGTGGTTGTGGAACACGACGAGGACATGATGCGTGCAGCCAACCACATTGTGGACATGGGGCCGCGAGCCGGTTTACACGGGGGGCGGATTGTGGCAGAAGGTTCGTTTGAAACCGTTTCCCAATCGGGGAGCTTGACGGGCCAATACTTGCGCGGCGAACTGCGCATGCCTATCCCCACCGAACGCCGTCCCGGCTCTGGGGAGTTCTTGCACCTTCGCGGAGCTACAGGCAACAATCTCCAAAATGTCGACTTGGCGATTCCACTCGGTACGTTGACCGTCGTTTCCGGCGTGTCTGGTTCGGGAAAATCCACCTTGATCAACCACACCCTCTACCCTGCCCTAGCCGGGCCTTTGCATGGACTTCTAACCAAGCCCGCTCCCTACGAAACCTTGGAGGGATTGGATCACATCGACAAAGTCATAGATGTGGACCAGAGTCCCATTGGGCGCACCCCGCGGTCGAATCCGGCCACCTACACCAATGTGTTCAATGACATCCGAAAGCTGTTTGCAGAACTCCCGGAGGCTAAAGTCCGAGGCTATGCTCCGGGCCGCTTCTCCTTCAATGTTAAAGGGGGACGCTGTGAAACCTGCCAGGGTGGCGGCATGCGTACCGTTGAAATGAACTTCCTTCCGGATGTCTACGTCCCCTGTGAAACCTGCCAGGGCAAGCGATTCAACCGGGAGACCTTAGAGGTTCGCTACAAGGGAAAGAGCATTTCGGACGTGCTCAACTTGTCCATTGAAGATGCTCTCCCCTTCTTTGAAGCGGTTCCAAAAATCAAAAAGGTCCTGAAAACGCTCGTGGATGTAGGCTTGGGCTACATTACGTTGGGGCAGCCATCCACCACCCTGAGTGGTGGAGAGGCCCAACGCATCAAGTTGGCCACGGAACTTTGTAAACGCGACACGGGTCGAACGCTCTACATCCTCGACGAACCCACAACAGGGCTCCACTTTGAGGACATTCGCATATTAATGAAAGTGATTCAGCGTTTGGTGCAAAAAGGCAATACCGCTCTCATCATTGAACACAATGTGGATGTAATGACCCAAGCAGACTACATGATTGACCTCGGCCCCGAAGGCGGTGCAGGAGGCGGACGCATTGTAGCCGTCGGCACCCCTGAAGTCTTGGCTATGTCTACCGTGAGCTTGACCGCGCCCTTTATTGCGCGAGCCCTGCAGGTTAGCCAAAACTAGCCCCAAGGCACCAACTCTAGGGAAGTTGGCGTACCTTCTAAAGATTAAACCTTATTCTATGGCCACCAACTCCAATGAACCGATTTCCAGGGCCTTCAAACGCAAGTCTTGGAACGAACAGCGCACCAATGATTCTTGGGCCATTTTTAAAATCATGTCTGAATTTGTGGAGGGCTACGAACGCCTCTCCCGCATTGGACCATGTGTGAGCATATTTGGATCCGCTCGTCTGAAAGAAGATGATGCATGGTACCATGATGCGCAGCGCATTGCCGAAGGTTTGGGCAAAAAAGGCTATGGCATCATCAGTGGAGGTGGACCCGGCATTATGGAAGCCGCCAACCGCGGTGCCATGGAAGTGGGCGCTCCCTCTGTAGGCCTCAATATTGAGTTGCCCCATGAACAGAAGCCCAACGACTTCATCGACTTGGACAAGAGTGTGGATTTTGACTACTTCTTTGTTCGAAAAGTCATGTTTGTCAAGTACTCCCAGGGCTTTGTCGTGATGCCTGGCGGGTTTGGAACCTTGGATGAAATGTTTGAGGCCATCACCTTAATTCAAACCAAGAAGATTGGCAAGTTCCCGGTTGTATTAGTCGGCAAAGACTATTGGAAAGGCCTCATAGATTGGATGGAAAGCACGCTGGGCGGCAACCATCTGATTAGCGATGGCGACATGAACCTCATGAAACTTGTGGACAGTCCGGAAGAGGCCATTCAAGCCATTGATGACTTCTACAGCCGCTATTTGTTCAAGCCGAATTTCTAAACGCTTGCTGGCTGGCGCATTTCATTAGGCGCTGGAATCATTAAAAGGGGCTGTCCAAAACTTGGACCTTCTTCCGGTAATAGGCTTCCCCTAAGCGCACCGTTTCTCGCCCAAATCGATGGAGTCCGATGCTCCAGATTTTGCCACCTCCGCCAAAATCAATGGTAAACACTGGCCGGTTGTTGATCAGAAAGGGATGCATGGTCATCCCAATGCACATAAAACCCTGCTGTTCTATCCGCCTCAACGCCGATGAAAAAGGATTGACAATGGCCGCGGTTGAATGGTAACTCGACTCAAACGTCGCCCCGAGAAAGGACGTGATAGATCCTGCATCAGGCATGCCCGAACCATATCTATAGAGCGGCATCTTGAGGGCTATTTTATGCCGAATAATCTCTGCACTTCGGACTGTTTTTGCAGCACTGACCTGAAACGTAGACGCCGTGGAATATTGACTCCAAGACATCCCGATTATTGCCGCATGGTACACTTGGCTATTCTGCATAAGAACGGTTTCGCGCTTTAGCCCTGCATACCTCGCAATCACCACTTGGGAGGTGAAGGGCATGCGAACCGCCTCCCCGGAAAAAATGGCGCCTTTCGGCCCTCCAACGGTGGCAACCACTTCAAGGGGACCAGAGCGCTTTCTGCTTTGGATGGTCCAAGGGAGATGGTATTCATAGGTGAATCCCCACTGATTGCGCACGTAGTCTTTGGTCAACGACTGACCTAGGTCCAGGTCCACAAAGTGAAATGTCAAATCTGGTTTCAACTTCAAGTAGGTGGCATTAAACCCGCCCGTTCCGGGTCCCCATGTTTTCAGGGGTAAGCCTAATTTCATATGGCTGTAGAATAGCTGGATGGGCGGGCTGAGCTTGGGGTCATTCCCAAAGAAGACATGCACCGTATCAAACGTTCCGTTGTTGTATTGAAAGGGAATGGTCGAACTCGGCTGCTGGGCCTTTAACGCAGGGCTGGCAACAGAAACGACCAGGGCAAGTATTCCAATAATTCCCGTTATTTTCATCGCCATGAAAGTACTGTTTTTGCGCAATGCTTCGCGGCTGTTCATGCTCACACTCTTGGCCACAATGTTGGCGTCGTGTTCCGTCTATTTTTCCAAGGAATGGCGTGAGGTCAAGCCCAAATTCAGAAAGCGGTATTACCTCCCGGAGCAATCGGACAAGGTCTCAGAAATTCGGTACGAAGTATTCAACGCGAAGACGGGCAAAGACATGTCTTCGCGTTTTAGAGCGAAAGAGACGCATTACTTTAAGGGGAATCAAGAACTCTTACTCGTTCGCTACATCGACTTTACAGACAGCACAAAAGGCATCTTCGTCCAATCCATTTCGTTTGAAAACCAAATATTTGGACTGCCCCTGGGAACGATGGCCATGGGGAGCGTAGACATCGCAACACAGAGTTGGAACCGGCGGAACATAGATATACCCTTTGTTACGTATGGATTGATCTTGGATTTCGCCAGCTGGATGCCAGCACTCGCTCAGGTCATTGACAAATCCTACATTTCCTTCATACGTCCTCTAGAGGTTCCCAACTATCCGGAATGGCTACGGGACCACTTAAAAATCACGTTGAATATCCAAGAAGGCTTTGAACAAACGGGCCAAGTACTGTACTACGTTCGCTAGGTCCTACATCCCCAAACAAAAAAGCCCGGCGATGCCGGGCTTTTTTATGCAAACTGCTGCCTTTTATGGTCGAAGGATGCGAATCGCACCCTCATGCCCGTCTAGGCTTCGGAAACTCAAAACATACAAGCCCTTGCTCTCTGGGAAGGGAATGGTGAAGCTCCGGTTTCGCGTCCAGGCATCGCTCCAAACTTCTTTACCATCGAGGCTAAATACACTGAGTACTAGGTTTGGGAATAGAACTTCGCCACAAACGAGCGTCCAATGATCCTCAGCGGTATTCACAGTGAAGGGGGCGGGATCGTTCTCGTCCACCGACCAAGACCAAGAGCCAATTAAGGTATCGTGCGGATACAAGCCAGACGCCAGACTGATAAATAAGCTGTCATCGCCCAAGCCTACGCCGGGCATGCCCATTTGGTACTCAAAGGGGTAAATCAAGGTATCGTTGGTGGCTTGTGCAGCGCTGTATACCACGACCCCATCTGCATCTGCATACAAGGTGTCGCCACTGTTTTTCCAATAGACAAAATCCTTGGAGGTGATGTTTCCATAGGTTACGTTGGTGCCAACGGCGTAGTTAATGTGCCCCAATTGCACTTTCAAACGGCTGACTTCGGGGTATTCAGGTTCCAAGATGAAGAGGCCTTCCTCCATGTCGGAGGCCAGAATCCGGCCACTGGGCAAATAGGGATAGGCGCCCCAATTGCCAAAATAGCCCCCACCCGTAAAGGGCGACGTATCATAGTAACCTACCAATACAGGCAGTTCGGGGAATTCCGTATCCAGAGCATGGACACCAAAGGTGTAATACGAAGTCACCACCTGGTTGCCTGCCACGTGGGCATTGTGTGGAATGAGTGACGTATTAGGCTGCACTTGGTGGCGCCAGAGTTCGTCGACATTGCTCAAGTCCGAAATATCGTAGCCCGTGATGTAGCCATTGGCCACCTCGTCGGTCGTGTAAATCGTGTTTCCATCATCGCTGAGCCAACAATTGTGGGCAAAATTGCTGGGAGTCGCCCAACTGGTGACCGCCTGGGGGTTGGATTTGAGTGTGACATTGACGACCACTACGCCAGAATACAAGGCGGCCCCGTATAACGTGTCGTGGCGGGCCACCCCATCGTGGAAGTAGTGCCCATCGTACAGACCTACGGTGACGGGATTCCAAGGATCTGTGGCCACATCAATCAGGATGGCACCTCCCGCTCCGACATTGCTTCCAAACGCGTAGAGAATACCGTTCTCGTCCACAAAAAGGTTGTGCGCACGGGCTAGGGTATCCACTTGGCCATTGGCGCGGGGAACCGGAAGCTTGAGGAATTTCCAGCGGTTCTGGGCCAAACTGTCCATGTCGATAATAAGCAAACCGTTGTAAGGGGGATTGGCGCCGGAAGGCACATCGTGCACCACGTATGCATAGTGGTCCCACGTTTTGATATCGCGCCACAGGCTGTTGGTCCCGGGCACCCAAAGAGCATTACTGGGGCTAGAAGGGGTGGTTACGTCAACCACTAAGGTCCCTTTGCGGTTGCCAATGATGGCGTATTCGGTCCCGGATGCACTGTCTGCATAACCCCAAATATCCGCGCAATCCGGATCTGCCCCTGAGATGCCCCACTGTGAAACAGGGTAATGCAGCAAGGCGCGCATATTCAAGCTGTCATTGCTAGGCTGGGCGAGCGCTGTGAATCCACACAGCACCGCGGCTACCAAAAGGTTCTTTTTCATCCTTAGAATTTTAACGTGAACTGACCGTCCTCCTCTTGATCCACGTCGTCCTCGACTTCAGGCGTCGGGCTAACAGGGGGCTCGGGGCTGCGGGGCTCAGTGGTCAAATCTACCACTTCCAAGGTGATGCTCGGCGCAGGGGGCGGCACAGGAATTTCTTCCGCTGTAACGGCGGTGGGCCTTGCATCCTCCATGGAGGACTCCAAGACGGTGGGATGCGGATCAGGAGCTTTTTCGAAGTGCTCCTCTGCGGGGGACGTAGCGGCTTCTACACGCGGCTGGGAGGAAGCTCCCATCGGTTTATCCGACTCTTCCCCTGGCCCTTCAGCCGGCTCTGGGCTCAATTCCGTCGGTTCTTCGGACATGGTCCAGGCTTCGCGATGGATGAGCACATTTTTTACGGGCCACGCGGACAGCTGATTTCCCGCTGCTTTCCAGCCTTTTACGGCTATAAACTCCTGGAGATGCACTGTTTCGGCCTCTTTTTCTTTTCCCTTTACTTTCCGGAAATGAACGGAGACCTCAACATGATCTGCCGCGCTTAGGACCAAGACTTCGGACTGTGCGTGGTCTGAAATCAAATAATCCCACTGATCATTTTTGGGCTCCAAAATGCAGCGTTTGACCATGTGCTTCTCCCGTTCCCCATCATAGTAGACCAAGGCATAGGGGGCCTCTGATTCCCATTTGGCTAGGAAATAGGGGGCTTCATCAAAATGCGTCGTCAGCTCGGGGATAAAAATCCGGTAGCGTCCACTTTTCTCTACTTGGAGCAAGCGATCCTCTCCACGGAAAGCGCCTAAAAGGCGACCCCGCTCCTGATCGTTGATTTTTAGTACGGCGTCATCAAACCAAAGTTTGCGCGCAGCGAGGGTGCTGACTCCTTCGGATTTGAGCTCCACTCTTTTGATCGAATTTTTGGTCACCGTATTCCCGCGGGCGCTCCGTGAACGCACCGACAATTCGGCAAAATCCAAATCCCATTTGAGCTTCTTTAAATTGGGAATAGTACGCAAGTGTACGGTGACCGTTTCCGCTTCACCATTGGGATTGACGGACAAATAGAGCACTTGAGAACCCTTAGAGCCCTGTGTTAAATCATACTCCTTATCTCGGGTCACCCCTGTCATGGCAAAGCGCTTGGCAAAGCTGGCACCCTTGGATCCATCGCGGTAGATCAGATTGTAGACGGTCCGGTCATCGCCTTTTTGGTAGACCCCGAGGTACAAAATGTCCTTGCCGACAAATTTCTTCGAATCCACCTTCGTCACTACCAAGGTGCCATCCTTTCGGATGACTAGAATGTCATCCAGGTCAGAACAATCGCACACAAACTCGTCGCGCTTCAAGCCGGTACCCATAAAACCCTCTTCGCGGTTTACGTACAACTTGGCATTGGCCATGGCCACTTTGGCTGCCACGACCGTATCGAAGCTTCGAATCTCCGTTTTGCGCTCACGTCCAGCAGCATATTTCTTCTTCAAGTTCTTGAAGTACTCGATGGTGTATTCAACCAGGTTCTCGAGGTGGTTTTTCACCTCAGCAATCTTCCCTTCCAACGAGGCCAAATGGTCGTCCGCCTTGTTGGAGTCAAACTTGGAAATCCGTTTGATCTTGATCTCCGTCAGTCGTGCGATGTCTTCTTCTGTGATTTCTCGAAGCAAATGACCAATGTGGGGCTTTAAGCCCTCCCAAATGTTCTCCAACACTTGCTCCCAGGTTTCCGCTTCTTCGATATCGCGGTAAATCCGCTGTTCGATGAAGATCTTTTCCAAGCTAGCAAAATGCCATTGCTCTTGAAGCTCGTTGAGTTGAATGTTTAGGTCCGCCCGGAGTAGGTCCACCGTGTGTTCCGTGGAACGCTTGAGCAGTTCCGAAACGCCGGTGAACAGCGGCTTATCGTCCTCAATGACGCAGCACAATGGGCTGATGGCCGTCTCGCAGGACGTAAAGGCATACAAAGCGTCTACGGTTTGATCTGGGGAAACGCCTGGGACCAGGTGAAGGACAATTTCGACGTGCTCCGCCGTGTTGTCTTCGATCTTTTTGATTTTGATTTTACCCTTGTCGTTGGCCTTGATGATGGAATCAATCAAGCTCGTGGTGGTCGTTCCGAAGGGTAGTTCCGTGATCACCAGGGTCTTTTTGTCGTCCACCGTGATTTTGGCTCGGACGCGAATTCGGCCTCCGCGCTCTCCGTCGTTGTATTGGGAAAAATCTGCGATGCCCCCAGTGGGGAAATCCGGGAGAATCTCCACTTTCTTCCCGCGCAGGTGGGCCACCGAAGCGTCAATGAGTTCCACGAAGTTGTGCGGAAGGACTTTGGTGCTCAAGCCCACCGCAATGCCTTCGACCCCTTGAGCCAGTAAGAGCGGGAATTTGACTGGCAATGCCACGGGTTCGCGACCGCGGCCATCATAACTCGCCTGCCACTCGGTGATTTTCGGGTTAAAGCCGACCTCCAGCGCAAATTTGCTCAACCGCGCTTCGATGTATCGCGCTGCCGCGGCGCTGTCCCCCGTGTAAATGTTTCCCCAGTTTCCTTGGGTATCGATCAGTAGATTTTTCTGCCCGAGCTGTACCAGGGCATCGCCGATGGAGGCATCCCCGTGAGGGTGGTACTTCATCGTCTGCCCGATCACATTGGCCACTTTGTGAAAGCGGCCATCGTCCATTTCCTTCAGTGCATGCATTAGGCGGCGCTGGACGGGCTTCAGCCCATCCATCAGGGCGGGCACGGCGCGCTCTAAAATGACATAGGAGGCGTAATCCAAGAAGTACTCGCGGTACATTCCCCGAACGCGGGATTCCACCGGGCGCATCTCCTCCCCCGTTTCCGAACCCACGACCAATCCCATTTCGGGATCTTCCGGCATCCGATCATCCATGGTCTACGAGGTCTTTTTCCACCTTCAGGTGGTCAATAATGAATTCCTGGCGCTCTGGGGTATTCTTGCCCATGTAGTACTCCAGCAAGGCGTCAATTTGTTCTTTTCCGAGCATGACGGGCTCCAAGCGAATGTTCTCGCCGATGAACATCTTGAATTCCCCCGGAGAGATCTCGCCCAAGCCCTTAAAGCGCGTAATCTCGGGGCGAACCCCCAATTCGGCCATGGCCGCCTGCTTCTCAGATTCGTCGTAGCAATAAATCGTCTTCTGTTTGTTCCGTACGCGGAAGAGCGGTGTTTGAAGAATGTACAAATGGCCTTCGCGGACGAGCTCGGGGAAAAACTGCAAAAAGAAGGTGATCAAGAGCAATCGAATGTGCATGCCATCGACGTCAGCATCGGTGGCTACCACCACATTGTTGTAGCGCAGCTCTTCTAGGCCGTCTTCAATGCTCAGGGCCGCCTGCAAGAGGTTGAACTCTTCGTTTTCGTAGACTACTTTTTTGGTCAGGCCGTAACAGTTCAGGGGCTTGCCCTTTAGGCTGAAAACCGCCTGAGTCTGCACGTCGCGGGAAGCTGTAATGGAACCGGATGCCGAATCGCCCTCCGTAATGAAGAGCGTGGTTTCCAAGCGCCGTTCGTGCTTGATGTCGTTGTAATGCACCTTGCAATCGCGCAATTTGCGGTTGTGCAAATTGGCTTTTTTAGCCCGTTCGCGGGCCAGCTTTTGGATTCCAGAAAGCTCTTTTCGCTCGCGCTCGGCGCGGAGAATTTTGCGCTGGATCGCTTCGGCGACAGCCGGGTTGCGGTGAAGGAAATTGTCCAGTTCCGTCTGCAGGAAGTTGGCGATGAACGTGCGCACCGTGGGACCTTCTGGACCCATGTCGTTGCTTCCCAATTTGGTCTTGGTTTGGGACTCAAAGACCGGTTCGATAACCTTGATCGAAATCGCCCCGATCACACTTTGCCGGATATCCGCCGCTTCGTACTGCTTCCCAAAGTGCTGACGCACGGTAGCGACTAAGGCCTCACGGAACGCGCTTTGGTGGGTGCCGCCTTGGGTCGTGTGCTGCCCATTGACAAAACTGTAGTATTGCTCACTCTGGGAACGTTCCGCATGGGTCAACGCCACCTCGATATCTTCCCCGCGTAGGTGAATGATCTCGTGCATGACCTCGCCGGACAGATTGTTCGCGAGAAGGTCTTTCAAGCCATTTTCGGAATAGAACTTCTCTCCGTTGAGGGTGATGGTCAAGCCGGGATTCAGGTACACATAGTTCCAAACTAGCCGCTCCACATACTCCATCTGAAAGCGATAATTCACAAAAATGGTGGCGTCTGGAACAAAGACCACCTTCGTGCCTTTGCGGGCCGAACTCTCTTCGATTCCTGTCTCCTGAGTGAGGATGCCTCGTTCAAATTGTGCCGACTTGGACTGGCCGTCGCGATAGGCCTGAACATGAAAGGAAGAAGAAAGAGCATTGACCGCTTTGGTTCCTACGCCATTGAGTCCAACGGACTTCTTAAAGGCTTTGGAATCGTATTTCGCCCCGGTGTTCATCTTGGAGACTACATCGACGACTTTGCCCAGTGGGATGCCGCGTCCATAGTCGCGCACCGTGACCACCCCGTCGCGGACATCAATTTCGATGTGCTTTCCGCCGCCCATGACAAACTCATCAATCGAGTTGTCGACGACCTCTTTGACTAGGATGTAAATGCCATCATCGGCCGAGGATCCATCGCCCAATTTTCCGATGTACATGCCCGGGCGGAGCCGGATGTGCTCCTGCCATTCAAGGCTTCGAATATTGTCTTCGGTGTATTGAGTCGTTTCAGCCATGGGGAATGTGCGAATCTACACATTACCACTCTGAATTCATGGCCAAAAACCGCCGTTTTATTCCACTCTAGAGGGAAGTTTTTAACAATTTTTTCCTTTGAGGGCGCGGGTTTAGACGTTAAAGCGGAAATGCATGACGTCCCCGTCCTTCACGCGGTACTCCTTACCCTCTACCCGCATCTTTCCCGCCTCTTTGACTGCGGCTTCCGATTTGTAGTGCACATAATCTTGATACGCAATCACTTCCGCGCGAATGAATCCTTTTTCAAAGTCGCTGTGGATAACGCCCGCGGCTTGCGGCGCCGTAAAACCCTCCTCAATGGTCCAGGCGCGCACCTCTTTGACGCCTGCTGTGAAGTAGGTTTGAAGCTTGAGTAAGGAGTATGCCGCACGAATAATGCGATTTACCCCAGGTTCTTCCAAGCCCAGGTCATCCAAGAACATCTGACGCTCCTCAAAGCTCTCGAGTTCGATGATGTCGGACTCGATGGCCACGGCCAAATGCATGACACCCGCTCCTTCCTCCGCCGCCATCGCCGCTATTTGACGCACATAGTCATTGCCGTCTTTCGCCGCCGTTTCATCGACATTGCAGACATACAGAACTGGCTTGTCTGTGAGCAATTGGTAGTCTTCAATCCACGCGGTCTCTTCTTCTGTGCGTTCAAATGACCGAACAGATTTTCCTTGCTCCAAGTGCTTTTTGAGTCGGTCCGCCATCTCTACCTCCCGCACCGCTTCTTTGGCGCCCGTCTTGGCGGACTTACGCACTTTATCGATGCGCTTCTCCAGCGACTCGAGGTCCTTGAGCTGCAATTCAAAATCAATCGTTTCCTTGTCGCGCAATGGATTGATGCTGCCGTCAACGTGAACAATGTTGGGGTTGTCAAAACAGCGCAACACATGCAAAATCGCATGGCACTCCCGAATGTTGCCCAAGAACATGTTGCCCAAGCCCTCGCCTTGGCTCGCACCCTTCACCAAACCGGCGATGTCGACAATTTCTACCGTGGCCGGCACGACGCGCTCCGGATCGACAATGGCTTCCAGCGCTTGGAGGCGTGGATCTGGGACATTCACCGTCCCAATGTTGGGCTCAATGGTGCAAAAAGGGAAATTGGCCGCTTGGGCTTTCGCATTGCTCAAGCAATTGAACAACGTGGATTTGCCCACATTGGGAAGACCGACGATACCGCACTTCATATTCCTGGAATTTCGGGCAAAGGTAGTCCCTGAAAGACCTTACTTTTGTGGAAGGTGAATCCTTAACCCTCTTCGCATGGCCCCTTCCATCCACGACCTTCCCTCCCAAGTACGCCGCGACATTTTGCGCATGGTGCATGCCGTGCAATCTGGACATCCAGGGGGATCGATGGGGTGTACGGAGTTTTTTGTAGCCCTCTACTTTGACGTTTTGCGTCACACGCCTTCTCCGTTCAACATGGATGGCCAAGGTGAGGACCTCTTTTTCTTATCCAATGGCCACATCAGCCCCGTTTTTTACTCGGTTTTGGCGCGTAGTGGCTATTTCTCCGTGGACGAACTGAATACATTCCGAAAACTCGACTCCCGCCTCCAAGGCCACCCCACTACGCACGAAGGACTGCCCGGGGTGCGCATTGCCTCAGGCTCCTTGGGTCAAGGCCTTAGTGTCGCTGTGGGGGCTGCCCAAGCCAAGAAATTGGCGGGGGACGACCGCCTCGTTTTTACGTTGCACGGCGACGGAGAATTGCAGGAAGGCCAAATTTGGGAAGCCGCGCTCTACGCTGGGGCCAAAAAGGTCGACAACCTCATTAGCACCATCGACGCAAACGGTCAGCAGATTGACGGCTCCACCGACGAAGTCATGCCGATGGGAGACATTGGCAGCAAGTTTGCCGCATTTGGCTGGGATGTCATGCACATCCGTCAAGGCAATGACCTCGACGCCGTCCGTCAAGGATTGCGCGAAGCCATCGCAAAGACCGGCCAAGGCAAGCCCATCTGTATCGTGATGCACACCTCGATGGGCCATGGGGTCGACTTCATGGCAGGCACCCACAAATGGCATGGCATCGCCCCAAGTGATGAGCAACTCGCCTCCGCCCTCGCCCAATTGCCCGAAACCCTCGGAGACTTCCCCGCCTAATGCGCTGGAGGAAACTTGCCCTATGGCTCTTGCTCTGTCCACTGGGGCTCACCGCCCAAGTGGATTTGAACGAGTCTGAAGTTTCCACGACCCGCATTCTTTTTGTCTTGGATGCCTCCAATTCCATGTACGGACGATGGGACGAAGGAACCAAAATGGAGATTGCCCAACGGCTTATGTCCAGCATGCTGGATAGCCTATCCCAGGTGCCCAATCCCCAATTCCAGCTGGCCCTACGGGTCTATGGCCACCAAAAACCTGTTCCCCCGCAAGATTGCAACGACACCAAATTGGAGGTCGGATTTGCCTACAACAATTTGGGTCGAATCAAACAGGTGATACGCAGTCTTCGCCCGATGGGCACGACCCCTATTGCCCGCTCCATCCTTCGCGCAGACAATGATTTCCCCAAAGACTGCCCCACAGGCCACTGCCGCGATATCATCCTTTTGATTACCGATGGCGTCGAAGCCTGCGACGAAGATCCCTGCGAAGCCTCGGCTATCCTTCAGAAAAAAGGGCGCGTGCTCAAGCCATTTGTCATTGGAGTCGGCTTGGACAAGGACCTCATCAAGACCTTTGATTGCGTAGGCACGTACTACGATGCGAGCGATGAAAAAACCTTCAAAAAGGCCTTGGGGGTGATCGTAACGCAAGCCTTAGACAATACCACGGGCCAAATCAACTTGGTGGATCAATTTGGGAAGAATTCAGGGACCAATTTGCCCATCTTGTTGCGCAATTCGGCGAGTAAACTCGTAGATCGCAGCATCATTCACACCATGAACTACCACAACCAGCCTGACACCTTGCTGGTAGATCCCATTGTCAGCTACGAAGGCACCGTATACTCTATCCCCCCGCGCCCCATCCGCGAGACAGCTATGTATGCGGGCAAACACAACCACATGGCGGCCGATGTAGTCCAAGGCGGACTCAAGCTGACCATGCCCGGGCTCAAGCTCTCGCAAATGCCCCCCGTAGCAGTGGTTCGCGCCCCCGAAAATCCCGCAGACATTCTTCACGTCCAACCGTTCAATACCACGGTGACCTATATCGCAGGCTCCTACGACTTGGACATCCTGACCCTCCCGCGCATTCGCCAGCGCGTGACCCTGAAGCCTGGAACGACTCAGGAGATCACCATTCCTCCGGCTGGAGAAGTGACCATTCAACTCAAATCCTCCGGGTATGGAGCCATTTTCGTGGTAGATGGTTCCGATTGGACCTGGGTGGCCCCCTTGGATGAGCTTCAGACCCGCCAGCAGTTCTCCTTGCAGCCCGGCACCTATAAAGTCATCTATCGGCCGCGAACCGCGCAGCAAACAACCTATTCCAAAACACAAACATTCACCGTCTCACCAGGTAGTTCCACCCTGGTTCGAATCCTTTAATTTTCACCCATGCATCCTTACAAAAACTCAGGTAGTCAAGACACCCGCTCCGGATTTGGCGCAGGACTTCTCGAACTCGGTCGCACCAATCCCCAGGTCGTAGCCTTGTGCGCGGACTTAACTGGCTCCTTAAAAATGGATGCTTTCGCCGCTGAATTTCCCGAACGATTCTTCCAAACGGGTATCGCGGAAGCCCATATGATAGGTATGGCTGCCGGATTGACCATCGGAGGAAGGATTCCCTTTACAGGCACCTTTGCCAACTTCTCCACAGGCCGTGTCTATGACCAAATCCGTCAAAGCGTGGCCTATTCAGGGAAGAATGTGAAGATTTGCGCCTCCCATGCAGGCCTAACTTTAGGAGAGGACGGTGCCACGCACCAAATCTTAGAAGACATCGGCCTCATGAAGATGCTCCCCGGCATGACGGTCATCTCCCCCTGTGATTACAATCAAACCAAGGCTGCGACCATCGCGATTGCCGAACACGATGGCCCGGTGTACTTGCGATTTGGCCGCCCCAAAGTGGCCAACTTCACCCCTGCCGACAAGCCCTATGTGATCGGTCAAGCCGATGTCCTGACCCGCGGTGGCGATGTGACGATTTGTGCGAACGGGCACCTTGTATGGGAGGCCCTGGAAGCGGCCAATGCATTGGAGAGCCAAGGCATTCATGCGGAAGTCATTAATTTTTCCACCATCAAGCCCTTGGATTTGGAGACCTTATTGGCCTCCGTCCACAAGACGGGCCGAGTGGTCACGGCGGAAGAGCACCAACGAAACGGCGGACTGGGCGACTCTATCGCTCAGGCCCTGGCCATGCACCGACCCACCCCCATGGAAATGGTCGCGGTGAACGATTCCTTCGGCGAAAGCGGCACCCCGGCGCAGCTTTTGACCAAGTACGGGTTGGATGCTGCCAACATTGTGGCCGCAGTCAAACGGGTGCTCACACGTTAAACCTTTCTCCGCGGCGCAGCATCTTATCACTATGTCCAAGGCCACGGAAGAATCCATCCACGAAGCCTGGTCGTCGCATGCCTACGATCAGGCTTTTTCGTTGATGGCCCAGTGCTACGCTTCGGACTTTTATCGGACGGCCCTGCGCATTGTCCTGGACCATGCCACCGCTCAAGATGTCGTCCAAGAAGCCTCCGTGAAAATGTGGCGCGCCCTCCCAAAATTTAAAGGGGACAGTAAGTTTAGTACCTGGGCCTACCGCATCGTGGTGAATGAAGCACTCGGAACCTTGCGAAAGTCCAAAAACTTCCACCGCAGCCTCGATGGAGTGGACATCGGAGTACCTGATAGCCCATACTTTGAGGCGGACCGTCTACTGGCGGACCTCTACCGCGCCTTGGCCAACCTGCCCGAACGTCAGCGCCTCACCTTTCAGTTGCGCTATTTTGACGCCAAGCCCTATTCCGACATCTCCGAAATCCTCGGTACCAGTGTCGGCGGGCTCAAAGCCAATTACCACCATGCCGTAGAGCGTATTAAAAGGGAAATGAGCGAATTAAACCCTGATTATGACTTTGAATCCAATGAATAAGATGAGCAAGTACGACGGCATACATGTCCCTCCCGAGGCCCACCAGGATTTGGTGGCCCACATGATGGCTGCGATGGATATTTCCCAACGAACCGCCGTTCCTTCTTCACGTCGCCGGATTCGAACCCTCTCTTTGTGGGCCGCTTCGGTGGCCGCGCTTTGGGCCGTGGGGATCTTCCTGTTTACTGATCGCCCGGGTACCGAGTCCGACGTGTGGGTCACCGATGACCTGGCTTGGGAGGTCTTCCAGGCAGGGGAACTGGAACTCAGCGTGGATGAAGCCGCCGCCTTGCTCGATGAATCAGAACTCACTCAAATTTTAGCCGACCTAACCTACTAACCGATGCCCAAAATTGTCCTCTTCTCCCTCCTGACGCTATGGAGCACCCTGCCCGCCATCGCCCAAGGTCCTCCCACGGATGTCCGCGAACGCGTCGAAGCCGCCAAAGTGGGTTTCATCACCCGTGAAGTCAAACTGAGCCCAGACGAAGCGAAAGTTTTTTGGCCGGTCTACGAGGCCTTCCATGCCGAATTGCGCAGCGTCGAAAATGACCCCATGGACCGCGATCGCCGGGAAGCCATCACGGACGATGCAGAAGCCCTAAAGGTGCTCAAATCCATGGAAGCCACCGCCGAAAAGCGGGAAGCCATCCGGAAAAAATACCAAAAGAAATTCTTGGAAATCCTCCCCGCCCACAAGGTGCTCGCCTACTACCGCGCAGAGCGCGAATTTCAGCGACGCTTGAACGAGCGACTTCGCGAGGGACGTTCCGGAGGCGGGCGTCCGGGCGGCCCTGAAGGCCCTCCTCCGGGCTCGGGTGGACGCCGTCCAGGCGGGCCGGGTCCGCAGCGCGGATTCTAACCACGAGGGATCCCCTTTTCCATAGCCCCGTCGGTGCAAACCCTCGGGGCTTTCCTACCTTTGGCCCATGGACCTCCGGCAACTTTTTTTGCGTCACATCGCCCCCACGACGGAATCCCCCTTGGCTTTGGCTTTTAGCCGGGCGGAAGGGGTATTTCTGTACGATGCGGAAGGCCGCGCCTACATGGATTTCATTTCGGGCATTGGCGTTTCCAACATTGGCCATAGCCATCCCGAGGTCGTCGCTGCCGTCCAAAAACAAGCTGCGGACTACATGCACCTGATGGTCTATGGGGAGTACATCCAACAGCCTCAAGTCGGCTATGCCCAGGCCCTCTGTTCCACCCTAGACCCTTCATTGGATTGCGTGTATTGGGGAAATTCCGGGGCGGAGGCCATCGAGGGCGCCTTCAAATTGGCCAAGCGCTGGACCGGACGTACCGAAATCTGTTCATTTCAAGGCAGCTACCACGGCTCAACCCAAGGCGCACTCTCAGCCATGGGCGACGAAACCTTCAAACGGGCCTATCGACCCTTGCTTCCTGACCACCGCATCCTGCCGTGGGCAGATGCCTCCGCCTTAGAACACATCACCCCACGCACCGCCGCGGTCGTGGTCGAAATCATTCAGGCCGAATCGGGATACAAGCCGGTTCCTCCCGCCTATCTATCCGCCCTCCAAGACCGCTGTCGCGCCGTAGGCGCCCTGCTCATTGTCGATGAAATTCAAACAGGATTCGGTCGGTCGGGGCATCTCTTTGCGCACCAAGGGGTGGGAATCACTCCGGACATCCTATGCCTCGGTAAAGCCCTAGGTGGTGGAATGCCCTTAGGGGCCTTTATTGCTTCAGGCGAAAAAATGCAGAGCCTCGCCCAAAATCCCATGCTCGGGCACCTCACCACCTTTGGGGGGCATCCGGTTAGTTGTGCGGCGGGATGGGCGGCCTTTCACGTGTTGCAACGGGAAGGGTGGATCGAGGAAGTGGCCGCGAAGGAATCCCTCCTGCGCCGCGAACTCTCGCACCTCAGTGTAACGGGTAGCCTTTCAGGCCAAGGGCTGCTTCTCGCTCTTCCCCTTGGGGATTTTGACCGCGTGCTTTCCGTCCAGCAAGCCCTCATTCAACAAGGCCTCCTCACGGATTGGTTTTTATTCGAGAATCAAGCCCTTCGCTTGGCACCGCCCTTGTCTATTTCTGAAGAAGAACTTCAGCAAGCTTGCCGCGCCATTCGCCACGCCATACCTTCATAGCCATGAGTGCAGAACGTCCTTCCTCCAATAAGCAGAAACTGGTCAAAGGCTTGATCTTCTTGTCCATTGCTTTCCCCTTCCTCTTTGCGGGTCCCGCCTTTTACTATTGGATCGGTGCGCCGGCCTTGCGGGAAGGCGCCTGGGGCTGGACCGCGTTCATTGTTGTCATGATGTTTTCAGCGGCCGCCTTTGCAGTGCGCGGCATTGCCATGATTTTGGACGGATTTTTCGACCACGAATAAGGGTAACGGGCCCCCTGTTCGGCACCAACCCGCTTGCCCTATTGGATGCCATAAAAAAAGCCGCCCCTTCGGGCGGCTTTCTTCGTTTTATGCTTGTCCCGTTGGACCCCCAAACTGAATGGGGACATGCGGTTGCTCTGTTTCCGTGATGGCTCCATGGCTCGCTTCAAAGCGCTGCACATTTTCTTCCATCGCGCGAATCAAGCGCTTGGCATGTTGGGGAGTCAGAATGACCCGTGCCTTCACGCGCGCCTTGGGAAGTCCGGGCATCATTTGAATGAAGTCCAGAACAAACTCTGAGGGCGAGTGATTGATGACCGCCAAATTGCTGTAGATACCCTCCGCCATTTCAGGCGAAAGCTCAATCTGCAATTGGTTTTCGGGCTCTGTGCTCATATCCGATTATTCCGCTGATTCAACATCCACGGCGTGGCTCGACATCATTTGCTCGTATTCGTCCTTGCTGCCTACTACAGACGTGTAGTAGCGCTTGAGGCCTGTTCCGGCGGGGATGCGGTGACCCACGATGACGTTTTCCTTCAAACCATCCAAGGTGTCGACCTTCGCAGCGATGGCTGCTTCGTTCAATACTTTGGTGGTCTCCTGGAACGACGCCGCAGATACCCATGACTTCGTTTGCAATGATGCACGCGTGATACCCTGCAAGATGAGCTTGGCCGTCGCAGACTGTGCGTCACGCGCTTGAACCAAGGCCTTGTCGGCACGCTTCAACAGAGAATTCTCATCGCGCAAGCGGCGAGAAGAAATCATCATACCTGGCTTCAGTGTTTCGCTGTCGCCGGCATCTTCCACCACCTTCTTATCGAAGATGCGGTCGTTTTCGTTGATGAAGTCAATGGTGTGCTCCAAGTGGCCTTCCAAGAAGGACGTGTCGCCCCCATCCACAATCTCCACTTTGCGCATCATCTGACGAACAATCACCTCAAAGTGCTTGTCGTTGATCTTCACGCCCTGAAGACGGTAAACTTCTTGAATTTCATTCACGAGGTACTCCTGAACCGCCGTCGGACCTTGAATGGCCAAAATATCGGCAGGGGTAATCGCTCCATCGCTCAAGGGGGATCCAGCCCGAACAAAATCGTTTTCTTGTACCAAGATTTGCTTGGACAAGTTGATCAAGTACTTGCGCTGCTCACCGGTACGGCTTTCGATCATGATTTCACGGTTACCGCGCTTGATCTTACCGTAGGACACGGTGCCATCAATCTCGGCCACGACAGCTGGGTTCGATGGGTTACGTGCTTCAAACAATTCTGTCACACGGGGAAGACCACCGGTGATGTCACCAGACTTCGCTCCCTTACGTGGGATCTTAACCAACACCTTACCAGACTTGATGTCCTCGCCTTCGTCTACCATCAGGTGTGCGCCGACAGGCAGGGTGTAATGCTTGATTTCGTTGCCTTTCTTGTCCACAACTTGAAGCATGGGAACCAGCTTCTTGTTGCGGCTTTCAGAGATGACTTTGTCTTGGAAACCAGTTTGCTCGTCGATTTCGACCTTGTACGTCACACCTTGAACGATGTCCATGTACGCAATCTTACCTGTATGCTCGGAGATGATGACCGCATTATAGGGGTCCCACGTACAAATCACGTCGCCTTTCTTCACTTTGGATCCACCCTTCACAAGGAGGGTTGAACCGTAAGGAATATTGGCAGTCATGACTGCAATGCCGGTCTTGGCATCAACCACGCGCATTTCGCCCGTACGTCCGATGACAATTTCCGCTTTCTCACCGTCCGCTCCTTCGCTGGCGACCGTACGAACCTCCTCGTATTCGAGGATGCCATCGAATTTGGCCATCAAGCTGCTGATTTCCGAAACGTTACCGGCCGTACCACCCACGTGGAAGGTACGAAGCGTCAACTGTGTTCCCGGCTCACCAATGGATTGGGCGGCGAGAACACCTACAGCTTCACCCGTTTGCACGCCTTTGGCTGTGGCCAAATTGCGGCCGTAGCATTTCGCACAGATACCGCGCTTGCTTTCACAAGTCAAGGGTGAACGAACTTCTACCGTTTCAATGGGGCTCTCTTCAATCTTGTCCGCAATGATGTCAGAGATCATCTCACCCGTACGTACATACACTTCACCGGTCAAAGGATTGATTACGTTGGCCAAGGATACTCGGCCTGCAATGCGCTCCTTCAATGTTTCAACGACTTCTTCGTTCTTGCGCAAAGCCTGGATTTCCAGACCGCGAAGCGTTCCACAGTCGTCTTCATTCACGATCACGTCTTGAGCGACGTCGTGGAGACGACGGGTCAAGTAACCCGCGTCAGCCGTCTTCAAGGCCGTATCCGCCAGACCCTTACGGGCACCGTGCGTAGAAATGAAGTACTCCAAGATGGAGAGTCCCTCTTTAAAGTTTGAGATAATTGGGTTTTCAATGATCTCACCACCCGATGAACCGGACTTCTGAGGCTTGGCCATCAAACCACGCATACCGGAGAGCTGACGAATCTGCTCTTTCGATCCACGGGCTCCTGAATCCAACATCATGTAGATGGGGTTGAATCCTTGGCGGTCATTGATCAATTGGTTCATCGCAGCTTGAGTCAAACGCGCGTTCGCGTTGGTCCAAACGTCAATGACCTGGTTGTATCGTTCGTTGTTCGTGATCAGACCCATGTTGTAGTTCATCAAAATGCTCTCCACTTCTGTGTTGGCATCTGTAATGAGGCTGGTCTTGATCTCAGGAACCTGAATGTCACCCAAAGAGAAGGACAATCCACCGCGGAAGGCGTTGGAGTAACCCAAATCTTTCATGTCATCCAAGAACTTCGCAGTACGGGGTACGTCCGTGCGGGTCAAGATGCGCGCAATGATTTCACGCAATGCCTTCTTCGTCAACAATTCATTGATGAAGCCGACCTCCTTGGGAACCACTTGGTTGAAAAGGACGCGGCCGACGCTGGTTTCAATCACTTTGTAAACCAATTCTCCATTGTCGCCGTCCACGAGGGTACGCACTTTCACAATGGCGTTGAGGTCTACGCGCTTTTCATTGTATGCAATGTTCACTTCCTCCGCGGAGTAGAAGGTCATGCCTTCGCCCTTGACGGGATCTCCGGGTAGGTTGCGCTTGGCCTTGGTCATGTAGTACAGACCCAAGACCATGTCTTGTGAAGGGACCGTGATAGGTGATCCGTTGGCCGGATTCAAGATATTGTGCGAGGCCAACATCAAGATTTGGGCTTCCAAGATTGCGGCAGGGCCCAAGGGCAAGTGCACAGCCATTTGGTCACCGTCAAAATCCGCGTTGAAGGCCGTACAGGTCAAGGGGTGCAGCTGAATAGCCTTACCCTCGATCATCTTGGGCTGGAAGGACTGGATACCCAGGCGGTGAAGCGTCGGAGCACGGTTCAGAAGAACGGGGTGGCCCTTCATCACGTTTTCCAAGATATCCCACACAACCGCTTCGCGCTTGTCGATGATTTTCTTCGCAGACTTCACCGTTTTCACGATTCCGCGCTCAATCAACTTGCGAACGATAAACGGCTTGTAGAGCTCAGCAGCCATGTCCTTGGGAAGACCACACTCGTGGAGCTTCAAGTCAGGTCCGATAACGATGACCGAACGTGCCGAATAGTCCACACGCTTACCCAAGAGGTTTTGGCGGAAACGACCCTGCTTGCCCTTCAAGCTATCGCTCAAGGACTTCAAGGGACGGTTGCTTTCCGTCTTGACCGCACTGGCTTTGCGGGTATTGTCAAACAAGCTGTCGACCGACTCTTGAAGCATGCGCTTTTCGTTGCGCAAAATCACTTCAGGTGCCTTGATCTCCAACAAACGCTTCAAACGGTTGTTGCGGATGATCACACGGCGGTAGAGATCGTTCAAATCCGAGGTCGCGAAACGTCCACCATCCAAGGGCACTAAGGGGCGCAATTCGGGCGGGATAACGGGGACCACCTTGATGATCATCCACTCGGGCTTGTTCTCCAAGCGCACATTGGCGTCGCGCATGGCTTCCACCACTTGTAGACGCTTCAATGCCTCTTGCTTACGTTGTTGAGAGGTCTCACGGTTCGCGCGGTCGCGCAAATCGTACGACATGGCATCCAAGTCCAAACGCTGAAGCAACATCAACATAGCCTCCGCGCCCATTTTGGCGATGAACTTGTTGGGATCGTTGTCATCCAGGTATTGGTTCTCCATGGGCAAGCGGTCTTGGGCGTCGAGGTACTCCTCTTCGGTCAAGAACTGCATGTGCTCAAAAGGATTGCCTTCATTATCGACCGCCTCACCCGTCTGAATGACGATATAGCGCTCGTAATAAATGATCATGTCCAATTTCTTGGTGGGAATACCCAAAAGGTATCCCAACTTGTTGGGCAAGGAACGGAAGTACCAGATGTGCGCTACAGGCACCACCAAGTTGATGTGGCCAATGCGCTCACGGCGTACTTTCTTCTCCGTCACTTCCACACCACAACGGTCACACACGATGCCCTTGTAGCGGATGCGCTTGTATTTACCGCAAGCACATTCGAAATCCTTCACAGGACCGAAAATGCGCTCACAGAACAAGCCGTCGCGCTCGGGTTTGTGGGTGCGATAGTTGATCGTTTCGGGCTTCAGCACTTCACCGCTGGAGCGCTCCAAAAGGAATTCAGGAGAAGCCAATCCAATGGTGATGGAGTTGAAGCTGCCTGAGGTTTGCTGTTCGATTTTTCGCATGGTATTCTAAATGAGGTTCCCGAAGGGTCGGATTAGTCTAAGGATACTTTCAAGCCAAGGCCTTGCAACTCATGGAGCAAGACATTGAAGGATTCAGGAATACCTGGTTCAGGCATCCGGTCGCCCTTCACAATGGCTTCGTAGGTCTTCGCACGTCCAACGACGTCATCCGACTTCACCGTCAAGATTTCACGCAGGATGTTGGAGGCGCCAAACGCTTCCAAAGCCCAAACTTCCATCTCACCAAAACGCTGTCCACCAAACTGTGCCTTACCACCCAGCGGCTGCTGTGTGATCAGAGAGTACGGTCCAATAGAACGTGCGTGCATCTTATCGTCCACCATGTGGCCGAGTTTTAACATATAGATGACCCCTACCGTCGCCTTTTGGTCAAACGCCTCGCCGGAACCGCCATCATACAATTGCGTGTGTCCGAACATGGGGATGCCTGCGGCTTCCGTGTGCTGGGTGATTTCATCCAAGGTTGCTCCGTCGAAAATCGGCGTTGAGAATTTCTGACCCGTCTTCAGACCAGCCCAACCCAACACGGTCTCATAGATCTGACCGATGTTCATACGAGAAGGTACACCAAGCGGGTTCAAGACGATATCCACGGGTGTTCCGTCCTCCAAGAAAGGCATGTCTTCCTGACGTACAATCTTGGCAACGATACCCTTGTTTCCGTGGCGACCTGCCATCTTATCACCTACTTTCAGCTTGCGCTTTTTAGCGATGATCACTTTGGCCATCTTCACGATACCTGCAGGCAATTCGTCTCCTACGCTGATCGTGAATTTGCGTCGGCGGTGTACACCGGCGACATCGCTCACCTTGATCTTGTAGTTGTGGAGCAGATTGTCGATGAGTTTATTCTTCTCATCGTCCGTGGTCCAGGTTCCGCCCGTCAGGTGCGTGTAGTCTTCTACCGCATTCAGCACTTTCAAGGTGAACTTGGTGCCTTTGGGGATCACCTCTTCGTTCAAGTCGTTGGTCACGCCTTGGGCGGTCTTGCCGCTGACTAATTTGGCCAACTTCTCAATAAAGGTGGTGCGGATCTCCTCCAACTGGGTGGCGAATTCCAAATCCAACGCTTCCAATTCCTCCTTGTCGCGAACACGCTGGCGCTTGTCCTTCATGCTGCGGCTGAAGAGCTTTTTGTCGATCACCACTCCACTCAAAGAGGGAGAGGCCTTCAAGGAAGCGTCTTTCACGTCACCCGCTTTGTCACCAAAGATGGCACGCAAGAGTTTCTCTTCTGGAGAAGGGTCGCTTTCCCCTTTCGGCGTGATTTTACCAATGAGGATGTCGCCCGGATTGACTTCAGCTCCGACACGGATAATACCGTTTTCGTCCAAGTCTTTCGTCGCTTCTTCACTCACGTTGGGGATATCGGCGGTCAATTCCTCCATGCCCAACTTGGTGTCGCGCACGTCGAGTGTGTATTCGTCGATGTGGATGGAGGTAAAGATGTCTTCGCGGACAACGCGCTCGTTGATCACGATCGCATCCTCGAAGTTGTACCCCTTCCAAGGCATAAAGGCCACCAATAAGTTGCGGCCCAAAGCCAATTCACCGCCTTGTGTGGCATAACCCTCACAAAGAACCTGGCCCAAGTCCACGCGCTCTCCCGCCGAAACAATCGGCTTCAAGTTGATCGTGGTGCTTTGGTTGGTCTTCAAGAATTTGGTCAATGGGTAGGACTTTGTGGCCGGCTCGAAGCTGACCAATTCTTCGTCCTCCGTGCGATCGTATTCGATCACAATTTCATTGGCGTCCACGTAGCGAACCGTACCAGGCCCTTCCGCATTCACCAAAACGCGCGAGTCGTGGGCCACTTGACGTTCCAATCCGGTTCCCACAATCGGGGCCTCGGGGCGGAGCAAGGGCACCGCCTGGCGCATCATGTTTGATCCCATCAAAGCACGGTTGGCGTCGTCGTGCTCCAAGAACGGAATCAAAGAAGCCGAAATCGAAGCGATCTGGTTGGGGGCTACGTCCATCAAATCGACTTTCGCGGGCTCTACAACGGGGAAATCGCCCTCGTCGCGTGCTTTGATTCGATCGTTGACAAACGTGCCATTTTGGTTCAATGGGGCATTCGCCTGAGCAATGACTTTCGCCTCCTCTTCCTCGGCAGAGAGGTACAAGGGAGCAGAGCTCAATTTCACTTGACCGTCCTCTACTTCGCGGTAGGGTGTTTCGATGAAGCCCATGCTGTTCACCTTCGCGTAGACACAGAGAGAAGAAATCAAACCGATGTTGGGTCCTTCTGGCGTTTCAATGGGGCAAAGGCGTCCGTAGTGAGTGTAGTGGACGTCACGAACTTCGAAGCCGGCGCGTTCGCGGCTCAAACCACCGGGTCCGAGAGCGGACAGACGGCGCTTGTGCGTGATTTCAGACAAGGGGTTTGTCTGGTCCATGAATTGGCTCAGCTGATTTGTTCCAAAGAAGGAATTGATCACTGAACTCAAGGTCTTGGCGTTGATCAGGTCGATTGGCGTGAATACCTCGTTGTCGCGCACGTTCATTCGCTCACGGATGGTACGAGCCATGCGGGCTAAGCCCACACCAAATTGATTGGCCATTTGCTCACCTACCGTACGAACACGGCGGTTAGACAAGTGGTCGATGTCGTCAATCTCGGCCTTTGAGTTGATCAACTCAATCAAATACTTGATGATCGAGATGATGTCCTGCTTGGTCAATACCTGCTTCTCCTTCTCGATTTCGAGATTGAGTTTCTTGTTCAAGCGGTACCGGCCTACTTCACCCAAGCTATAGCGCTGCTCGGAGAAGAAAAGTTTGTCAATGATGCCCCGCGCGGTCTCCTCATCCGGTGGTTCAGCATTGCGCAGTTGACGGTAGATGTGCTCCACGGCCTCGATTTCCGAGTTCGTGGGGTCCTTCTGCAACGTATTGTAAATGATGGAGTATTCTCCCTCAATAATATCTTCTTTATGCAACAAAATCGTCGCAACTTCCGCCTCCAAGATCATGTCGACATGCTCCTTCTCCAGGATGGTGTCGCGATCGAGGATCACCTCGTTGCGTTCGATGGATACAACTTCTCCGGTATCTTCATCCACGAAGTCTTCGATCCAGCTCTTCAAGACACGCGCCGCCAATTTGCGGCCGACTGTGCGCTTGAGGCCTGCCTTTGAAACTTTCACTTCTTCGGCTAGGTCAAAAATCTCCAAGATGTCCTTGTCGCGTTCGTATCCGATCGCGCGGAAAAGAGTGGTTACGGGCAACTTCTTTTTCCGGTCGATGTACGCGTACATGACGTTGTTGATGTCCGTAGCAAATTCAATCCAGCTACCCTTGAAGGGGATGACACGTGCCGAGTACAACTTGGTGCCGTTCGCGTGGAAGCTTTGGCCAAAGAAGACACCGGGCGAACGGTGCAGCTGGGAAACAATTACACGCTCGGCTCCGTTCACAATGAACGTACCGCGTGGGGTCATGTAGGGAATGGTTCCCAAGTACACATCCTGGACGATGGTTTCAAAGTCCTCGTGTTCGGGGTCCGTACAGTAAAGCTTGAGACGTGCCTTGAGAGGTACGCTGTAGGTCAGCCCGCGCTCGATGCATTCCATCTCGCTGTAACGGGGGGGATCTACGAAATAATCAATGAATTCCAGTACAAACTGGTTGCGGGAATCCGTAATGGGGAAGTTTTCATTGAAGGTCTTAAACAAGCCTTCATTCGACCGATTTTCCGGTTTGGTATCGATCTGAAAAAAATCCCGGAACGACTTGATTTGGATATCAAGAAAATCCGGGCAATCCGCCTGTGCGAAGGTTGAGGAGAAATTGATTCGCGATTGAACGTGCGCCATGGAGCTCGACAGATTGATGAATATGATTTGAAATACGAAAAGGTTTAGGCCTTGAAACAGCGTTTCAAGGGCCTAAACCTGAGTGGTTGACAGGGCTCTTACTTGAGCTCTACTTCAGCACCAGCCTCTTCAAGTTGCTTCTTGAGGGCTTCTGCTTCGTCTTTGCTAACGCCTTCCTTGATAGGAGCAGGAGCAGCATCAACGGCGTCCTTCGCTTCTTTCAAGCCAAGTCCAGTCAATTCTTTAACGACCTTCACGACGGCCAACTTAGAAGCGCCAGCGCTCTTAAGGATTACGTCGAAAGAAGATTTCTCTTCAGCAGCAGCTTCGCCACCGCCAGCAGCGGGAGCAGCTACAGCTACAGCCGCAGCAGCGGGCTCGATGCCGTATTCTTCTTTGAGGTAGTTTGCGAGTTCATTAACTTCTTTCACGGTCAGGTTGACCAAAGAGTCTCCGAGGTTTTTGATATCAGCCATTTTGGTTGAGTTTGAGATTTCTAATTAAAATGCACGTAGTTGGAAGCGTGAGTGCGTACAGGGGTTAGGAATTGCGCTCTTCCAGCGCCTTGATCAAACCAGCGATGGTTTGACCACTGCCAGCCTGGAGGCCCGAAACAACATTCTTGATTGGGCTCTGCAACAACAGGATAACGTCCCCAATCAATTCGTTCTTCGACTTCAAGCTGGTCAATGCATCAAGCTGAGTGTCGCCAATGAAAATGGCTTCCTCGACATAGGCTCCCTTCAAGATGGGCTTTGGGCTCTTCTTGCGGAATTCCTTGATCAATTTAGCGGGGGCATTGCCTGCCTCAGCCATCATGATGCTTGAGTTGCCCTTGAGGACGTCCGAGAGCTCACCAAAATCCTTGGTGGAGCGCTCCATGGCCTTCTTCAAGAGGGCGTTCTTGACCACGGTCATTTTGATGTCGGCTTTGTGGCAGGCACGACGCAAGTTGCTCGTGTTTTCTGCATCCAATCCGGCAATGTCCGTGATGTACACCGTTGCGGTAGATTCTAGCGCAGCGGTGAGATCTTCGATGAGTTGATTCTTTTCTTCGCGGGTCATAGGACTATCGCATTAGGCGTTTTTCGCTTCAACGGGAACACCAGGGCCCATGGTAGGGCTCAATGTGATGCTCTTGATATAGGTACCCTTGGCAGAGGTAGGCTTCAAACGAACCAAAGTCTTGATGACTTCATCCGCATTTTCCTTGATTGCCTCGGCTGTGAAAGACACCTTGCCGATTCCGGCGT